>Ga0080064_1000123_pt1 | contig 231131 bp, 223 predicted proteins | sample Subgrocontami54m_FD_69260 | JGI IMG/M metagenome (GOLD analysis project Ga0080064, IMG submission 69260) | Subsurface groundwater microbial communities from S. Glens Falls, New York, USA - GMW46 contaminated, 5.4 m (SPADES assembly) (version 2) ...
GTCAAAAATCACCGCGTCGAAGGCTTTCAGCTCCGCCGCCCGCCGGGGGGCAATAGCCGCCGCCGGAACCACGCTCCTTTGCATGTCCACACCCCAGCCACAGTGCTCAGCGATGCCATGGGCTGGACATTGGGAAGCCGTAATTCCAGGAAGCCGCGGCATTGGGCCAGCGCCTGTGGATGAGAGTAAACTACCTGGACGTCCGCCAGATTCGTGCCCGGCTTTGCCATCAAATAGTGGTCAATGGGCAGGACAACTTCCTTGCAGATGAACAGGCCTGACTGGCTAATTAGCAAGTCCAGAGTGTGGGTAACCGAGCCCTCTAGGCTGTTCTCGATTGGCACCACCCCTTCGTCCGTGGCGCACGAGAACACAGCATGGCCCACTGCTGCCACAGTAGGAAACGCCTCCAACTGCGCCTCCGGATCATAGCGCAACGCCGCCTCCTCGGTGTAGGTTCCCGCCGGCCCGAAGTACCCTACTTTTTTGGACATGTTTTCCTCCTTTTTAGGTGCATCTTCATCAGTATGAGTGATGCCAAAGAATACCATACAATTTTCTCTGGTGAGGATAGCGGACACTTCCGAAAGCCTCACCAAAGAACATAAAAGAAAACCAGCCCCTCTTGCGAAGGGCTGGTTGAGTTTCAAAACTTCTATCCTAACTCAAACTTCCAAGCTCTTCGCTGGGCTGGTAAAGGTAAAAAAGAAAAAGAAATTTCTGGAAGTTTGAACCGATCTCATTGAAAAGCAGTATACCAAAGCCAAACGTATTGTCAACCCTTCGACTTCGCTCAGGGCAAGCCCCCTTTCAAAAAATAGCGGGCGGCTGATTAGTTCTCAGCCGCCCCTAGAACTCTAGTACGTGAGAGAACCACCCGTATCCTCATCGGTGCCCCATGGGGAACCCCTAGAATCGATAACTTCCACCCCTCCTACTCTCAACATCTCCCTCACGTCCTCAAGGGACATACTGGGATCGACGATAACGTACAATACTGCATCCGCCGCTTTTACCTCAATCGGAGACGACTGATCAGCCACGCCTTTCCTCCTTTTCTCAGCAAAATTGAATTATTCCAATTTGTGCTGGTGGGTAGATTCCTGCAAGAAACCCAACCACCAACACAAACCCATTCGACTCGCTCCTCTCGCTCAGGGTAAACAAAACCTGGACAAAGCCCAGGAAATTTCTCGTACTCAAATTAGAAACCGGGCTTTGCGTTTAAGCTTTCAAAGCCCACCACCAAACCATTTTATCTTCACTTTTATCTTGTCTAGTTTTCATACTTTCTAATACATACCGTACTAGTACAATACTAATAAAAACCTCTACTTTCTTTCGATTTTTCGTAAAACTTGTCTAAAACCGCCATTGGGATCTGCTAGTTCTCGAGAGCCACGAGTAACCGTAGCAACAGCTGTATGCAGGTTTTTTGCCACGTCACGCTGTGATTTGCCTGCGGCCAACTGATTTGCAATCTGCCATCGTACTCCGAGCTCCCTATACTCGGCAGGCGAAAGAATATCTTGAAAAAACGCCTTGAGCAAATCTTTATTTCCCGCAATCTTCTGAATCACCCCAATAAGCTCCTCAGTGTACTTCTCCTTTTCCCCTCCACCTTCTTTTCGCCATGTAACCATCGTACTAGTACAGTATCACTGGCACGAAAACGTGTCAACCCCTCGACTACGCTCGAGGTAAACAGGCGCAAAAGATCAAGACAAAAACTTGAGGAGAATTTCTTTGTTTTTCTCGAGGCTTTCCAAGTCCACCCACTCCCCCGCGGCATGCGCGTTTTCTCCAACAGCTCCATAGAGCGCTCCAGGAATACCAAGTTCAGCAAAATAGCGAATATCTGTCGCCCCGTGAGCATACGTAAAAGGCACTGGCACACCAAGAATTTCTTCGGCAACCTTCTTGAACTTCATCAGCAGAGGGCTTGATTCGTCTACAGAGAACAAGGGGCATGCTTCAAGCACCCGCAAACTTATCTCTGGTATTACGTTCTGAATCTTTTGCCTCAACTCTTCTGGTGTTTTTGCCATTGCTTCCGTAAATCGAATATCCAATATAGCTTTCGCATCTCCCGGCACTTTATTTGGGGTTTTATTGGAAGTCTCAATCACCCCAAGATTCACAGTGGTTTTCCAGGCGTCAGGTTCAACGGGTCCCATAAGCTGTTTAACTTTCTGTACCGCCTCCGTAAGTTTGTCGATCGCGTTCTCTCCTTTCCAAGTGTACGCACCATGAGCCTCTACCCCCTTTGCGGTTAGTTCAATCCATAAGACGCCTTTTCCTTTTGTGATAAGCTCTAAAGATTCTACACATCTCCCGTCGGGGCAAACAACAAACTCTGGCCTCAGGCCAACCTCCCGCGCCATGTACCCTGCGCCATCCATGCCGCCTACTTCTTCGTCGCCGTTGAGTAAAAGGGTTACGTCGGGAGGGTTACTTTGGTTACCTAACTCCTGCATTACCTCGATCATAGCTACAACCATACCCTTCATATCTTTTGTGCCGCGGCCGAATGCTTTGGTTCCCTCAACTTTCATTTTGAATTGATCTTCATTTTCCTCGGGCACCACGTCAAAATGGCCATTGAGCAAAATCTTTGAGCGCAAAGCATCTTTCCCTTTGAAAGAAACCAACAAAGAGTATTTGTCATTCTTCTCCAACATTTGGACATCAAATTTCTTGAACCCAGCTGAGCTGGGCGAATCAAACAGCGAGGCAATATATTCAAATCCTTTTTTGATCTCCTCTGGTCGATCAGCCGTGGTCTTGAACGAAATAAGTTTTGCCAATAGCTCTTGCATAAGAATCAGGGCATGCGTGGAAAAAGGTTTTCTCCTTTTTCTCCTGCTAACTGCTTTGCAATTTTCTCTGAAGTTTCAGGAAGAAATGGCGTAAGGAGTTGTGCCAACTCTCCAATAACAGTTAATAAATCCTCAATAACTTCTTTACTATCTTCTCTTTGCTCCCAAGGCTTTTTTTGCTCGATATACTTATCGCACGCATGAATCACTTCCCAAATTGCAGTTAGGGCATCGTTAAACCGAAATTCATCGAGAGCATTTCGTACTTTTCGGTTGGTTTCATCAATTAAATCTTGAAACTTAGAGCTTGAGGCTTGCCCGCCTGCCGATGAGGCAGGGTCATTGAGGTTTAACTTGACTGCAAGCGTTAGCACCCGCGCAACAAGATTCCCCAATCCTCCCGCTAAATCGGCGTTATATCTCGTTTCGAATTTCTCATAGCTAAAATCGCCATCTTCCATGGCGGGAATTTCGCGCAAGAGAAAGTACCGCACCGCATCTGCGCCATATTTTGCCACCAGCTCAAAGGGATCTACAACATTCCCAATGGTTTTGGATATCTTCTGACCATCCACCGTAATGTATCCATGCACAAAAAGAGTTTTGGGCAAGGGCAACCCGGCAGACAAAAGAAATGCTGGCCAATACACCGCGTGAAAACGAGTAATGCCTTTGCCTATAACGTGGACATCTGCCGGCCACCACTTTTTGTATTTTTCTTCATCTGAACCAAGGCCAACCCCCGACTGATAGATATTGAGAGCATCAAACCAAACATACATTCTTTGGCTGTCATCGCCTGGAACTGAAACACCCCAGTTTTTTGCGCGTTCGTTAGAGCGCGAAATACTGATATCCTGCAGAGGTTGTTTCAAAAAAGACAGAATTTCGTTTTTCTTTGTCGATGGCACAATTCGCAATTCGTCTTTTTTCAACAAATCAACGAGCTTATCTTGATAGCGTGAGAGTTTAAAAAAACAGTTCTCTTCTGCAACTTTCTCAAGTTTTCTGCCCGGGTGTTCGAAACATTCGCCGTTTACATCCAGCTCATTTTGCGTGTAGAAAGTTTCGCACCCCACACAATACAGACCTTCGTAAGACTTTTTGTAGATATCTCCTGCTTTCGCGCAGAGTTCCCAAAGTTTCTGGCTCGAAGCATGATGCTTCTGATCGCTTCCTTTCTGAAATACATCAAACTGTATGCCAAGTTTATCGGCTAGATCAACAAAAAGTCTTGCATTCTCATTAATAAACTGCTGGACAGGCACTCCAGCCTTTTCTGCCGCTTGCACGTTTTTTAAGGCGTTTTCATCGCTTCCAGACAAGAGCAATACATCGTCACCCTTCAAGCGCTGGTAACGGGCAATCACGTCGGCTTGAACAAACTCTAACGCGTGGCCGATATGAGGCCTCGCGTTCACATAGGGTATCGCGGTTGTAATGTAAAACTTCGCCATATCCTTCTTGTAGCACAATTCTTTGGAAAATAAAACGGCGCGGAATCATTGATCCCGCGCCCTGGCTCGCCAGAGCGAGCCTTTCCCCTTAAGAGTTACCTGCCCAATTCACGCACGTCTTTTCCTCGCGAGCCTTTTTCTTAAGGATTAGGTACTCCCCCCTCTTTGCATCATGGTCGTCCGGGTTAAGACAGTCACCAGCGCATTCATTAAACGGCTGGGTTCCGCAAGTCTTTTCGAGAAATTTCATTTCCCGCATTTCCTGGTCGGTCATACCACACCTCCAAATATGTTTCTTTGTGCTGTTGGGAAGAAGAAAAATTCTTTCCACCGCCCTTTCAGCATAAAACAAAACTGCCCCGGAAGACGGGGCAGTTTGAGAGAAAAACTCCACTTCAAACGAAACTACCCTGCCTCCTCAAAGGTAGTTTCGCTTACTGTGGATGTCTGCATCATAATTTTCGGCACTTTCCCTCCGATCCCCCTGCAACAGCGATACGATCTTCCATGCCTCGAAGAAGATTTTTCAGAGCCAAGATTTTTTAGGACGGTGCAACGCATAATTAGATAATACCAAAGTGACAAAGAGTGTCAACCCCTCTCTTTCCTCACCACAACCACAAACTCTCCTCTCGTTTCTCCTTTTTTGAGTTGTTCGAGAACTTCGGCGATTGTCCCCCGATATACAGTTTCAAATTTTTTGGTAAGCTCACGGCCGACTACGATATGGGTATCTAGTATGCTCTGCAATTCTGAAAGAGATTTTAAAATTCTATACGGGGACTCGTAGAAAATCACGGGATATTCTGCCTGCGCGACCCCTTCGAAAAACTTCTTCCTGCCCTTCTTTACCGGAGGGAATCCAAGAAATACGAATTTGTCCATTGGAAACCCCGCAATGCTCGCAATCATTGACAGCGCTGACGGACCAGGAATCGAAACAATTTTCACGTCTGGCATTTGTCGAACAACCTCTCCCACCAACTCACTTCCCGGATCGGAAATCCCAGGCGTTCCAGCGTCTGTCACCAGAGCCAGATTTTTCCCTTCTTTCAGCAACTCCAAAATCCCACTCACTTTCTTTGTATCCGAATGCTGATGATAACTCATCGTTGGCTTTTTAATGCCAAAATACAAAAGCAACTTGCTTGTTACCCTCGTATCTTCGCATAAAATAAAATCAACCTCTTTTAAAATACGTAGGGCGCGAAGAGTAATATCCTCAAGGTTTCCAATAGGGGTGGCAACAATGTACAGAGTGCCCATTAGACCACTACAGGTTTTTCTTCTTTGCGTTTCCTTAAGAAATCGCGTAAGAATTCAAAGAAAATACCCGCTAAAGGAATTGCCAAAATAGCACCCATTATCCCCCAGAATTGAGCTCCAATGGCAAGAGAGATTATCACGAGTGAAGGAGGTAAGCCGATAAAGCGCTTCGACAAAAGAGGCATGAGCACATTCTCCTCAACCTGCTGAATAAGTGTAAAGGCGAGGAGTACGAAAAGCGCTTGCAAAGGAGACCCGAGAGCCACGATAAGCGCTATGACCAGCCCAGCAAGCAACGGCCCGGCTACAGGGACAAAATTCAGAACTCCAGCGAAAAGACTCAAAGAAAGCGGCGACTCCACTCGGAATAACATCAACGTAAAGTACGTTGCCGAAAAAACAAATATTGAACTGATCACGCGCGACAAAAACCACCCAGAAACCTTTTTTTGGGAGCGCCTCCAAAGATCAAGAGCAAACGCTTCATATCGCTTCGGAAACAGAACGCCAATAATCTTTTCGATTGGGCGATCTTCGATAGAAAGAAAAATGGAAACGCTCACCACAAAAATCGTGGAAAAAATCCCGCCAAAAATACTGAACAGCGCTTTGAAAATATTCGAAGTATCTTTGGTCGCCCCTTCCGTAATAACATCAACAAAACCTTGGAAATCTTGAAATGCCGTTACGCCCAACCCCTCCAAAGAAGGAGAAATGCTATTCTCAAAATACTCGGGCAAACGATGCGAAAATTCCTGAATCTCCTGCACAAATATAGGAGTAGTTGCGAATACCACATAAGAGAGGAGCCCCAACAGCGAGAGGTATACTCCGAGCGTGGAAACAACCCTCGGAACCCTGCGCTTCTGCAAAAAGTCAATTACAGGATCGAACAGCACAGAGATAATCAATCCAAAAAGCACCAACGCCAAGATCTGGCGAGTCAGAAAAACCACGTACACAAGAAATCCAGCGAGCGCAAGCTTAACAATTGTTCCCCATGAAATATCCAAAAGACTATGATTCATGCGCTTAGATCTTCAAAAGACTCACGAATTTTGCTTTATTGCGATATGGGCCGAGAACTACAAGATTAAGATTTTCTGGCCGGAAGATATCGCGGGCAACCTCTTTAATTTGCGTATTCGTTACTGCATTTATTTTACCACAGATCTCTTCTGGCGTTAACATTTCTTTTCTCAATAGTTCCTGCATGCCGTAAAAATTCGCTTTTGCGTTTGAGGACTCCAGCCATAAGGCCAATTTCCCTTTTTCATACTCTTTTGCCTTTTCTAATTCTCTTGTAGACAATCCAGTAGTCTTAAGCTTCTTGTATTCCTTTAAGATAACTTGGATCGCCTTCTCAACAGAGCCGTTTGTAATGCCGGCCGTGGTCACCACATATCCCACGTCGGGATCGCTCTCGCTTGTCGTGGAAATATCATAGGTTAAGCCGAGTTTCTCCCTTACTTCCACGAACAAACGTGAACTCATCATTCCTCCAAGCGAGATCGCGAGCAGATGCTGGGCAAAACGCATAGAATGGGAATCTGAATACGCGCGCACCCCAAGAGCGATATTTGTTTGGTTTGTTTTTCTCCATTCCAGCAAAAGCTGGGGAGCAAGTTGCGCTTCTTTGACCGGAACTTTAACCGTAGGTTTATTAACACGAATGCGTCCGAAGGCCTTCTTTGCTTTTCGGGCCGCCTCTTTAGAACGCACATTCCCCGCAATGCATACTACTGTATTTAGAGCGACGTACTGGCTAGCAATATACTTTTGCAAATCATTGCGCGAAAGTCCAAGAATACTTTGTCTTGTGCCCACGATGTTCCATCCCGCGGGCTGATCTCCATACAGCAAATGCATCCACAAGTCATCAATATGACGAGTTGGGGTATCGCGATACATATGGAGCTCTTCCATGACTACCCCCTTTTCTTTCTCAATTTCTTTAGATGGAAGTTTGGAATGCAAAAAGATATCTGCCACCCAGTCCAACGCCAAGTCAAAATGCGCAGCATCAACTTTGGCATAATATCCCGTGTAATCTTCTCCAGTGAAAGCATTGTAGATCCCACCGACTTCGTCGAGCACTTCAGTCACCGCTACTGGAGTTGGACGCTTCTCGGTGCCCTTGAAAAACATGTGCTCCAAAAAATGCGAAATGCCATTTGTGTCTTTCATCTCGTATTTTGATCCTGTTCCCACCAATACTAAAACAGTCACTGTTTTAGTGCTTTTTTGAGGGATCGTGATGATCCGGAGGCCGTTTTTAAGGGTCGTTTTTTGAGCAGGCATACACAAAAATCAAGGCTCTATCGTGCCGTAATTCTACTGCCCTTTTTTGCCTATGTCAAGCGAGCGCGGAGTTCGCCAGAGAGCGCCTCGAGAGGCACACGGACTTGCTCCATGGTGTCTCTGTCACGCAACGTGACGTCGTTTTTCTCTAACGTTTCAAAATCAATGGTGATGCAAAAGGGCGTACCGATTTCGTCTTGCCTGCGGTAGCGGCGGCCAATGGCGCCAACCTCGTCATACTGGCACATAAAATCCTTTTCGAGCAGATTATACACTTCTTGCGCTTTTGCGGTAAGTTCTGGTTTGTTTTTCAAAAGCGGAAACACGGCGACCTGAACAGGAGCTATTTTTCCTGAAAGTTTCAAAACTGTTTCTTTTTCCTTTGCAGATTCTGTGGTTGTGGTACGGCCACCTTCTACCTCTTCATATGCATCAAGCAGAAGAGCCAAGAAAAGCCGTTCCACACCCACGGTAGGCTCAATGACATAAGGGATAATCTTTTCGCCAGTTTCATCATCGCGATAACTCAAATCCTGGCCAGAGAATTTAGCATGCTGTTTCAAATCAAAATCAGTACGATTCGCGATTCCTGCCAGCTCTCCCCATCCAAATGGAAACTTATACTCGATGTCCACCGTACGTTTGGAATAATGAGCGAGGCTCGCTTTCGGGTGCTCATAACGGCGCAGATTTTCTTTTTTGAGCCCCAAATCGAGCAAAAACTGTTCCCACTGGTCAACCCAGAAATCAAACCACTTCTCGTCTTCTCCGGGCTTTACAAAGTATTCGATTTCCGCGAGCTCGAATTCGCGGGATCGGAAAATAAAGTTCCCGGTCGTAATTTCGTTTCGGAATGCTTTGCCAACCTGCGCAATTCCAAACGGCAATTTTTGACGCATCGTCTCTTGCACCAATTTGAAATTGGTAAACATTGCTTGGGCAGTTTCGGGCCGCAAATAGGTAGCGTTTGCAGCGTCTTCAATGGGGCCTAAAAACGTCCTGAACATTAAATTAAAGTTCTTGGACGACGTAAAATCGCGATCGCCGCAATTTGGACATTGATTCGCTTCTTTTGCCTCTCCTTGCCCGACAAAACGGCCATCGATCATGTGGTCCGCGCGGAATCTCCCATTGCACGACTTGCACTCGATCAAAGGATCAGTGAAATTTTCCACGTGCCCGGATGCTTTCCACACTGAAGGATGCATCAAGATCGAGGCGTCGAGCAGCACAATATTTTCCATTTGCTGGACAAAACGTTTTTTCCATTCGCGCTTGATATTTTCTTTCATCGCGGCGCCCAAAGGCCCAAAATCCCACAGCGCTTCCACGCCGCCGTAAATTTCAGAGGATTGAAATACAAACCCCCTGCGCTTCGCTAGGCTCACAATTTTTTTCATCAAATCTTTTTCCTCCATGCCTTAGTTTAACCATATTCTTGCCAAAAATAAAAGGGCGACAACTTGAGTCGCCCATTGGATTGATCTAGCCAGATAGTCAGCCAATGACTTCTGCTTCTTTTAAGAGCTCTAGAGGAATGTTCTCTTCCGAGGCATCTATGCCTAAAAGTTGACCATTAGCGTTGAAGTCCAGGACAATATCCCCATCTTTTGACCTCCACACTATGGTCAACTTGCACTTCCGGCCCCACAAGATAAATATATACCCTACCCGCTACTGGAGAATGAGTCACCTTCATACTCTTCACCTCTCTAAATGTTTATTGGGCTAAGTTCTTTTAACCACATTTTTGCCGAAAATAAAAGTCCTCATCGCAATATGCTTTATGTCGTTTCAAAATTCGTAAGACACTCTCTAGGGTACCTAGAAACCGCGATCGCCTGATTTGTGTACCTATTCAAAAATAAAAGGGCGGTGACTGCTTTTGCAACCACCGCCTATGTTTGTTTCGTTCTTTACTTCGTGCTACGCCGACGAAAAGAGTCTGGCAGATCGAATAATTGGCCGGGAGGCGGGGTTAAGGTTATAACACCCTCACACCTCAAGAGCTGACACCATCCTTTCCCCGATTTTGTACTCACGGAGAGCACGATGAAAAGCTCTAAAGGACTGCCAGCGATTTTTACCGAATCTAGTGCAGTATGCACTGAAAGCTTCTCTATGACCTCCCGGATCGAAGAAACTGTTCCATTAGTTTCCTCGACAACTTTTCTTATTCCAGGCAGGATGTATTGCGCTATCTCTGAATCCAAAGCACTGGTGAAATTCCTCGGCCCATCGGTATCAGGATACCACCTCATAATCTTTCCTCCTTACTTTCTCAATGGCCTTTTTGCGGGTCTCCATTCCCGTCACCTCAATCCCATGGTCATGCAATCCAAACACACTGTCCGTGTATTTGTAACATACTCCCTCAAAGTGAAGTCGGGGTTTCCAACCAAGTCATTTTTAATGTCTTCTTTACGCTGTGTCCTTATCTCAACAATCTCACGCCCTAACTCTTCCTTATATGACTTTGGGTGGGGGTCCCCGTAGTGCTCTTACTTTAGCTTCGAGCTCATGATGCCAGTGATGATGACTTTGTGGACAAATTGTCCTCACTCCATAACCAGGCGCGCCGCCCATAACGACGCGGTTCGTTACTGCACCGCAAACTCGACATTCATGCACTTGAAGACTTCGAAACTCATCACCTCGCCGATTAGGATAATTTCCTACCCGAAGGTCGTACAAAATCACTTGCTCTGCCATTTTTCTTCCTCCTCGCCTTTTCGACAGTCTTTATCCCCAACAAAAAACTCCTTTCCTCAAAAAGAAAAAGAGTCTTTTGCTTGCAACAGCAACAATCATCTCTCTTCCCCTTAAGGAAGCCGGAGTTACCACCTTATCCTTCGATAAACTCAGGACAGGTTGGCGGAGGGTCGTAGAGCCGATCTCTACCCTCACTCTTGATAACTGTAGCAGTTGTGAATGAACTATAGTCTATAGTATCAAAGAGGAAACAACGGTGTCAACCCCTACCTCACTATACCATCACTTTCAGAAACCGAATCGTCGTCGGGGAGCGTGGTATCAATTGGATCATTGGTGGAAGACACAACCTGACTAGTGAATAAATCTTCTCCGGTAATCCGAGCCTCGCCTACAAGCTCTGCTACTTTCCCGCCATGAGCGGAGGTTGGCGTAAACGCAATCTGAAACGCGATGGAAGGCGCAGGAAGCTCAGCGAACATACCGGTTCCAACAGGAAGATCACCGATTTCCCAGACAATCTCTCTTGAACCAGAATCAAAAGTAAGAATACTGGTCTCCGGGAAAATCTTCCCCGTGAGCTCTACGCCTTCCGGCAATAAGGCTTTCATTTTTACATTCTGCGCGTCTGAATATCGATTTTTAGCCTGCCAAATGATCGTATATGTATTTCTCTGCCCGACCGGAATAGGATGAATTCCTTGGTTCTCAAACACATCATTTTCGAAAAACCCTTTCTGATCGCCAATCAAGTCCGTATTGAGCTTGAGCTCAAATTCCGCGGTTGCTTCAGAAAGAAGTACTCGGTCTTTGAGGACCAAGTCTTTGTCCTGGGGACTATAAGTTTCAATTTCATCTTTTACATCGACCCAGAATTCCACCTTCCCCTCTTCTCCTCTTCCCAAGAATCGCAACTTCGACACGTCTTTTGCTTCCCAAATAACCGAATTGTCCCCGCGCTGGAATCTTCCTCCATTTGATTTGATGCTGTCTAAATCAAACGCGCGGCTATCCAGCGTTACCACCAAAAAGAGATTCTCTAAAATCTTGTCAGTTGGATTTTTGAAGAAAACTTCATAATGCAACGTGTCGCCTTTTGAAGCGACGAAATTGGGTGAAGCATTCACGGCCTGGCTGATCAATAACTGCGGCTTTGTAATCTGCACAGCCTTGGTTATTTCTCGCATGACGGTAAATTTCCCTTCCTTCCAACTTCCAAGCACCGCGCGAAAAAGCTTTACTTCGTCCACATTTCCGTCGAGCATGCCGCGAACCGTAATCCTTCCTCCTTCCGTACGATTCAAAACTCCTATGTTCCACTCATTGTCTCCGAGTGACGAGGGGATCGCGCTCTTGAAAGAAAAACCATCTGGGTAATCCATCTGAACGCGCAAATCAGACAACGGATATTCCGAGTTAGAAAAGTAATTCAGCGTGATGTCGAACTGCTGGGTAGCTTCCATGCGTGAAGGAAGATCAAATTCAAAATTCACGGGCACAAAAGATATAATAGACGTCGCACTCGTTTCGGATCGAAAAGAAGCGCTAAGATTGCGCGGGGTATAGCTTAATGAGGCTCTCGCTTCTTTGAGTTCATTTTCTTTTCCGAAAAGCCGCGCGGCAAAGCGAAGGGAAACCTCTTGCCCGGGATTAATATCATCAACTATCTTTGTGATTCGCACGTCTTCTCCCTCCACAGGTACGGCTCCCTCTGGATACTCAAATATAAGCTCTGCATTTTCCAGTTCGATTTCACCAACGTTCTTCCATTTCACCACGTACGTTAGCTCCTGGCCCATTGTTACTTTTTCTGGCGCTAAAATTTCGAGCTTCACATTACCCGTAGAAAACGTGTTTTTCTGCCAAAACCAAAATCCCACGACAGCGAGTATGGCGCACGCAATAAGAACCGCGTATATAACTTTCAAACGCATAGTTGTTGTATTGTATCAGTTTTCGAGCACTCGCGAAAGATGTTCTTGCGATATTACTCGCAAGAGGCTTTCATTTATACCCTCGATCTTGATATTTTGCAAGGCCTTGGTATCGCCTTGCAAAAGCACTTCAATGAGTTCGGCTATCTTTCTGTCTTGCGAAGCAATCTGGCTCAAAGAAGGCCCATACCCCGCGCAAGCAAGAAGATTCCAAAGAAAATAGTACGCCAAAATCCTCAAATCACGCGCCCCAAGAGAAGGACGATCGAGAGACGAAAGCGTCTCTTCCAGCAAATGCCAAATCTTCTCGTCACGCTCCTGACCTCCGATAATCCCGTCTGCGACTTCCGCGAACCGATTCATTATACGAAGCCTTTGCAAGTTTACGCGCAGAATTGGATATGTGCAAATAGGAGAAGCATCCGTAATTGTTTTATGAGTTTTCCCCTGAATAAATTCGATTTCGGAAAGATAAAAAAGTTCTAACCCCCCGCGGAGTTTCGAAGTAATTTTGCGCTCTGAAACCGCCCGCAATCTCAGCTTGCCAAAGTCTCGAGTGAATACGGTAAACACCCGATCCGCTTCGCCTATATCCTGCTTTCGCAAAATAATCCCTTGTGTCCTATAATGCTGCGCCATAACTTTTCTTCTTCAGCTTTATTATATAATAAGAAAGGCAAACCGATTTCGGTTTGCCCACTCGAGCTAGCTACGGCTACACCATTTTGTTCTTCTCATAATTTTCCCATCGTATGTGTAGTGCCTATTCCTCCACCGCCAATATCTCCACCTCCACCCGCCGATTTTTACAAAGAAGGCATACGCTCTGCGCTGCATCGTTTTCCTCCTTATCTTTGTACTATTTTTTACGCCTTAGATAAATTTTAGCACTTCGGATTATTGAGTCAAGTTGTCGACTGATAGAGTTTTACAACTTTCGGATGGCGAGATGGAGGGTTCGGCCTTCCAGCGAGAATTCTTCTTCTATGTCAAAGGTTTGTTTTGGCCGATCACCTTCCGTCATTTCTTTTAGCCCTACGGCCGACATAATGGTCTTTTCATTTTCCTTCAAAATCTCCTTGAGCTGTTCGTCTCCGGCATAGCGCAATCTCACCTTATCTTGAGGCCTATACCCCGCCTGTTTTCTCATCCCTTGAATATGCCGCAAAATTTCGCGCAGCATTCCCTCTCTCTGCAACGCGGGAGTAATAGTCGTGTCGAGCTCTACCTCTTCTTTGATTTTTGGATCTGCGATAACCTCTTTTACGTTCAGTTCGTCTTTGATAAGTCCAAGAATATCTTTTGAGAATTGGGGCTTGGACATTGGGATTTTCAGAAGACCGAGTGGTTGGCGAACTTTTATTCCGGCTTTTGCGCGTTCTGCCAATCCTTTTGCTACGAGTTCTCGAACCTGCGCCATTTCTTTTTCAAGTTTCGCATTGATTTTTCTCTGGTCTGCCTTGGGCCAATCCTCCCAATGCACGCTTCCTTTGCCTCCGAGTTCACCATATATATGTTCACTCAAAAACGGGATGAATGGCGCTGTCAGCTTGCTTATCTCCAAGAGTACATACCTCAGCACAGAACTTGCGTCTTGCAATTCTTTTTTATTCGCAGAATTCTGGAATCTTGCTCGTGAACGCCTGATGTACCAAAGCGAGAGATCGTCGATCACAAAACCTTCGATCAAGCGCGCCGTGCCCGTAATATCATATTCATCGAACTTTTTCGTTGCCTCTTTGATTACCGAGTGCAATCTCGAGAAAATCCACCGATCGAGGATATTGTGTATCTTGCCTGCCCTGAGCGCAGTCGAAGGGTATTTGGTATTTGGTTTATACGTATTGTAAAAAACGAACGAGTTCCAAAGAGTCAGAATAAACTTGCGCATTGCCTGCTGCAAGTCTTTTTCCACAAAAAGCTTAGAATCCCACGGATGGTTCAATGTATAAAAATACCATCGGAGCGTATCGACTCCGTATTTCCCAATCATATCCCAGGGATTCACCACATTTCCTTTGGACTTTGACATTTTCTCTCCATTTTCATCCAACAAATGCCCAAGAGAGATCACATTTTTGTATGGAGCTTTCAAACCCAAAAGCGTAGCTACCGCAAGAAGCGTGTAAAACCATCCACGCGTTTGGTCGATTGCTTCCACGATATAATCTGCGGGATAGGGGCGCGGGGGCTTGGCAGAAGCGAAGGGCATTGCCCCGGAATCAAACCATACATCTGCCACTTCCCTCACGCGTTTCATTGTTCCTTTGGCGCAAGAAACGCACGGAAACTCTACCGAATCAATATGCGGCCGGTGCAAATCAACCTCTAAGTCTTCATTTATGGGAAGCCTCGAGAAAGCTACACGCCTTATCTCTCCTGGTTCAACGGCTTTTTTCTCACGGAACTGCACAAAATCTTCTCGCGACATCCCCCCCGCAACCTTCTCCACCAAAGAAAGAGGCAGTTCATGACTTATCAAAAGGATGTGCTTGCCGTCATACTTTTTCTCCATTGCAGAAAGAAAATCAGAAAGGCGCTTTTCTACATCAAACCAATTCTCTCCTTGTGGCGGCCCCTCCAAAAATCTGCGCAAATAATGCTCTTGAGTGGTCTCTCCTTCTTTTCTGAAGTACGCGCCAAACTCGCGGATAGGCTTTCCATTAAATATGCCTGTCCCAAGCTCTCGCAACCGAGGATCGTAGATAATCGGCACGGAAAGTTTTTTTCCAATGATTTCGGCGGTTTGCTTCGTCCGCAAAAGATCAGATGAAAAAATCAAATCAATTTTCTTGCGTGACAAACCATTCGCGACTTTTGCAAGTTGTTTCACGCCCTTGCTCGTCAAAGGAAGAGATTCAGGTTCAGGATACGAACTCGCAATGTTCTTTACTTGGCGCATTGAATGTCCGTGCCGCAAAAGGTAATAGGTGTTGCTGGAAGTTGTATGTTTTTTGAGATCGTCCAACGAACCCATAACTTCTCGATGTTCGCACGAATCGCACTCCCACACCGGCAAAGGAGTGCCCCAATAGCGATCACGAGAAAACGCCCAGTCTTTCACTTCTGCCAGCCATTCGCCCATTCTTCCATCTTTAATGTGCGTTGGGACCCAATTAATAGTCTGGTTGTTTCGAATCAGTTCTTTCTTTACTTTCTGCATATTTACAAACCAGCTATCTTTGGCGTAGTACAGCAACGGTGTTGAGCATCGCCAGCAAAACGGATATTCGTGCTCGTACAATTCTTCTTTATACAAAAGATTCCTTTGCTTGAGATCTTCGACAATCAAAGGCTCCGCGGATTTCACAAACATGCCTTTCCATTTGGGTACGAGTTCGTTGAACTTTCCTTCTTCGTCCACCGTATGCTTTTTGGGAAGACCAAGCTTCTGCCCCAACTTGTAGTCGTCTTCCCCGTACATGACAGCCGTGTGCACAATGCCCGTGCCATCTTCGGTAGAAACAAAATCACCGAGAGCAACATAGTGCTTTTTCTCCGGTTGCTTTTTGAGAGAATCAAAAAGCGGCTCATACTCTAAACCCTCGAGCTCCTTTCCTAAAACCTCTTTTACAATTTTGTATTCTCCCTGCAGTTTCGATAAAAGATTTTTTGCCAAAATATATGTTTCTTCTCCTTGCCGAACGAACGCGTATTGGATGTCTTTCCCGACGGCCAAAGCTACGTTGCCGGGCAATGTCCACGGAGTAGTCGTCCAAGCCAAGAAATATGTATTTTGCCTGCCCTGAGTCTTATTGAAGGGTATCTTAAACTTAACGTATACCGATCGGTCTTTGACGGTCTTGTATCCTTGCGCGAGTTCATGCGAAGATAGCGGAGTTCCGCAACGAGGGCAATAGGGTACTACTTTGTAATCTTTATACAAAAGCTTTTTCTGCCAAAACTGTTTGATGACCCACCACAGAGTTTCCATATATTCTTTCTCATAGGTGATGTATGGATTCTTGGTATCGATCCAGAATCCGATGCGTTCGGTAAGATTTTCCCACTCTTTTTTGAATTCCCAGACTGATTGCCTGCATTCTTTGTTGAACTTGGCGATGCCGTATTGCTCAATTTCTTTTTTGGACTTCAAGCCCAATTTTTTCTCGATCTGAAGCTCCACGGGCAAACCATGCGTGTCCCAGCCAGCTTTTCTTTCAACCAAAAATCCCCGCATTGTTTTGTAACGACACACCACGTCTTTAAACGCACGAGAAAGCACGTGATGAATTCCAGGAGCTCCATTCGCAGTCGGAGGCCCTTCATAAAACACAAATCGCCGCACCTTCTTGCCCTGAGCTTGTCGAAAGGTGTGGCGCTTCAAGGAAGTTTCAAACGCTCTTTGCGCTTTCCACTTCCTCAAAACCTCCTCTTCCATCTTCGGAAAATCCGCTTCCATATGCTTTAAGTTAGCATTTCGCACCCAAATTTTCAATTTTCCAAAATAAAAGCCTCGTTCGGAACAATCTTTGATAGATCGTCTGAACGAGACTAGGGCAACCTCTCTAAGACCCGGAGATCATGGAGAAGTTACTTGCGGAAGGCGAACGAGCCGGACGTGCTCGTCGGAGAAGCCGAAATCCATCCAGAAAGCGTATATGTCCCACTTCTCTTCCTTACCGGTCCGGTACAGATATATCCAGAGGTGAGCATCATTGGGATGCTCCCATTCTGTGCCAGGGAAGAAAATGTACCTAACATCTTCTGGACATTCCACAAGCATCTCTTGGTGCGTAACAAGCCATTCAGCATCACGCTGACTGGAGCTCACCTGTAGGCGGAGGGCGCGTCTCCCCAGCTCGTGGTCAGAGATAAACTCTTCCTTGTCCATGAGGAAGGAGACGTATTCAATGGTTCCTCCCATTCCGAGAAGAACAGGCTCTACATCCTTCACCCGTTTCCAACCATTCGCGATCAGTTTCTGGGAAAGCGCGGAAAGGTCTGCCATGCATATCCTCCTTTATACTACTGCATTCAATCTAGAATAGATTAAAGCATTTCTTTCACATTCTGTCAAGGGTTTTGATGCCGAGGAGAGAGAGATTGTTTTGGATGAGCTGGGCGACGGCGGAGGTCAATAAAAGACGGAATTGCTTTTGTTCTTGAGTATCTGCCTGGAGCACAGAATGGGTGTTGTAAAAATTGTTGTAGAGTTGCGCGAGTTCGAATACAAAGTTGCACACAAGATTTGGCGCGTATTTCTGTGCCGCCTCTTGCACCACCTCGGGAAACCTATACATCGTCCGCAATATGTCGAGTTCTTCTTTTGAAAGTTCGGCAGTGTTTCGAATTTCGAAATTCGTGCTTCGTGCTTTTCGCAAGATACTCTTGCATCTTGCGTAGGTATACAGCAAATACGGGCCGGAGTTGCCGTCGAGCGCGACCGAACGCTCCATATCAAACATCACATTCGACTTCGTATCTGTTTTGAGTACTGAGTATTTTACCGCGGCAATCGTTCCCCTTTCTTTCACTTCCTCAATTTCTTTTTCACTAAGCTCTTCACTCGTGATGAGGTTTGCCAAAAGACTTTTCACTTCATCCAACAACCCATCTACCGTAACAATTACTCCAGTCCTCGAAGACATCTTTTTCCCCACAAGCTGAACCATACCCATGGGCAAGTGATATTCTCTTCCCTTGAACTTTTCATCGATAAATTCTAACGCCTTAAACACTACCTGAAAATATCCTGACTGTTCGTTTGCTACCACATGAATATTCAAATCAAATGGAAAGTCTTTGTACTGCAAAGGCGCCAAACCCATTTCTTTGGCTTCATACGTAGGGTTTCCATCGTGTGTGATAAATACCCGTTTATGCAAGCCGTGCGGCTCGCCATCAAAAATAACCGCGCCTTCGCTTTGTTCAAAAACTTTCCCTATGTTTTTCAGGACAATCTTCTTGCCCGCTTCTGCCACCTGGCTCTCAAAGTATAATTTGTCGAACTTGGTATCAAAACGTTTGTAAAACAAATCGTAATAATCTAAACTCCACTGCCGAGTGCGTTTATACACAGCCATTGCGTCTTTTTCATTGCGATAGAGCTTGGAGTTTAGCTCATCAATTTCCGCCTTTTTTTCTTCGTATTCTTGATTCCCCCTTACATATCCTTGTCCAAGAAGATGGGCTTTTTCTGAAAGACTTAATTTCTCTGCCTCGGTCCATGTCATTCCTCTTTCTTGCAGAACTTTTTCAGTACCCCAAATCGCTTTTGCAACATGTGGGCCAATGTCTCCCTGATAGTTGGCACGAAATACTTTTGCCCCGCACGCTTCAAAAATCCGGCAGAGCGCCTCGCCCGTCACTAACGTTCGCATATGGCCAATGTGCATCTCCTTGTGCGTGTTTGGATGCGCGAATTCCACCATAATCTTCTTGCCCTTCAACGCCTCGCTCTTCCCGAATTTCTCTTTCTGCTCAAGCACTGTTTGAAGCACGGCTTCAAACACTTTGCTCGCCAAGTAAAAGTTCACAAAGCCAGCGACGGCTTCAACACGTTCAATCGTTTTGGATTTTGAGCTTTGGATTTTGAGCTTGATAGCTTCAGCTACCTCTTGGGGGGTTTTGCCAAGTTGCCTTGCCAAAGCAAAAGCTATGTTTGTGGAATAATCCCCATGTTCTGCATTTTCCGGGTGCTCCAAAGAAATTTCAGGCAATTCAAAATCACCCAATTCATTTTTGAGCTCCTTGAGCGCATTCTGGATGATTTTCTCAATTTCTTCTCGGATCATAGATTCAATGTAACCTTTTCTATCAATTTTGTCGAAAAAGAAAAGGCCTGCGACTAGTTAGAGTCGAGGCCTTTGAAGTTGGGATTGGGGAGACGCTTTATTGTGGGTCTGCTAATTCTCTTTCAGCGACTCCATGGGGATCGTCAACCACCTGCCAACCACCCTCATGATAAAAGGATCTAATAACATTGCCATCTCCTTTGGCAAAAAGCGTAGGGACGTTGGTGTCAAGATTTAAGTAGACAGAATCTACTTCGACCCAATTCCCGGCTGCGGTAGTGGTAATCATAGTGCCGATAGAAGGAACCGCGGCAAGTTGGAACTTTTTGCTAATCGCCCAACCCATCTCCACGTATTCAATCCGAACTTCTATTTCCATGATGCTCTCCTTATTTATTCGGGGTATATACTATATATCACACATGGTAGAATTTGTCAACTCCCCGTCTTCGTGGTTTAATGGGCGCATGGCTATTTTCGCGGAAAATAGAAAGGCGCATTTTAATTACACGATCCTGGAGAAATTCCAGGCAGGCTTGGTATTGCAAGGCCAAGAAGTAAAATCTGTTCGCTTGGGAAGAGTAGCCCTCACAGGATCATACGTGGTTGTCCAAGGAGAAGAACTTTTTCTGCGCGGAACAACCATTTCTCCGTACCAACCCGGAAACACCCCGGCTGGATACAACCAAGAGCGCGATCGCAAACTCCTTTTGCATAAAGAAGAGATTCGATACCTCCTTGGCAAATCGAAAGAAGAAGGCTTGACTTTAGTGCCCTTGAGGGTGTATACTGACAAACGCAACATCAAGCTTGAGTTTGGACTTGCCCGAGGGAAAAAGCAGGAGGACAAACGAGAAGTTCTCAAGAAACGGGAAGCCAAACGCGAGATTGAGCGCGCCTTAAAATACGGGGATGTGTAGCTTGACAATAGAGAAGGGATTTTCATGCAAGGAGAGTACGGTCTCTTTAAAACCGAGGCATACAACTGCCAACATTTTTAGTCCCGCTCCACAGCGGGCACTCGCTTACGCCTAATAAGCGCTAAGCCATTCGCTCCCGGATTCTCGATACGGGAAGCGGGTGTCAATAATCGAGATAAATAGCTTTTTTGAAGGTCCAAAAGCTATTGACCTATAGGACCATCAAAAGGAGAATGCTTTTGTCCAGTTCTCACATTCTCTTTTCAACAACTGGACTATCCTTGGAGATTGAATTTCTTAACCCTGTTGGACGCGGGATCAAACCCGCCATCTCCACAAACTATTTTGCAGAAACGAATTTATATCAACAATCAAATACGAGCCAAGGACGTGCGGCTCATTAACGAGACGGGAAAGCAAATGGGTGTCGTGCCTTTTTTGGAGGCGCTCCACCTTGCTCAAGAACGCGGGTTTGACCTTATCCAGGTGACCGAACGCCTTGAGCCTCCGGTATGCAAACTTGGAGATTATGGGAAATACCTCTATCAACAAGGCAAAAAGGAGAAAGAAGCAAAGAAGCAGGTAGGGGGAGGATTAAAGGAGATTCGCCTCACCTACACCATTTCCGATCACGATCTGGAAACAAGAGTGAACCAAGCGGAAAAGTTTTTGCAGAAAGGGAATCGCGTTCGTGTTACTCTCCGGCTCCGAGGACGACAAAATGCTCTCGAAGGATTCGCGAGAGAAAAGATTCAGAAATTCATGAAAGCTCTGGAATCCCAAACTCCCATAAGAAAGGAGGGGGAGCTCAGGAAAGAACCGCGCGGGCTTTCTGTAATCGTGATGAAAGCCGCCGAAACCCACAACCAATAGTAGATTCGACAAGCTCACTATAAATATGGCGAAGCAAAAAACAAGAAAAGCGATTACCAAACGCTTCAAGATAACAAAGTCTGGCAAAATACTGCGCAGGCTCACCGGTCAAGACCACTATCTTGCAAAGCAATCAAGTAAAAAACGCAGGAATCTGCGCAAGTGGGTTTTGCTTTCGCCTTCTGAAACAAAAGCAATCAAGAAACTATTGAACTAATACTATGGCACGCGTAAAACGAGGAACTGTTACCCATAGACGAAGAGAAAGCACCCTAAAAAAGACGAAGGGTTTTAATTGGGGCAGAAATGCAAAGTACCGTCTCGCGAAAGACGCGCTTCGTCATGCGTGGGAATATTCGTTCCGCGACCGAAAGGCAAAAAAGCGATTATTCCGGCGAGGATGGCAAATAGCCGTAAACAGCACCTCAAAAGAACAAGGCGTTACCTACAGCAAATTCATTGGGGGCCTGAAAAAACACAATATTGAACTCAATCGAAAAATCTTAGCTCAACTTGCGAAAGACAATCCTCAAGCGTTCCAAAAAATCGTAGACAAAGCAATAGAGAAAATCTAGAGCGCTCCCTCTCGAGAAAGAAGGTCATGTGCTTTTTGAAGGATTTGTTTCGCATTCTCATATGTGAGTTTTTCGAGCGCCCCTGTATAAGGAAGCCATACGAAGCCAAGGTGTTCCGAAGAAATCGTTACTTTCTTTTGTTTAGTTTCCGCCAGGTAAAAGGCCACGGTCTTTGAAATCTTCTGGCCTTTCGCCTGAAACCAATATCGGATTTGTTCTCTGAATCCATCGAAAAAATCAATCTCTTCTATCCCGGTTTCTTCCCGAACCTCGCGGGCAACAGTATCTTTTTCTTGTTCCCCTTTTTCCATATGGCCCTTGGGCAAATCCCAATACTCCTCCTTTGCCTTCCCGGAAGAAGGGTACTGCAAAAGCAAATAGAGAGGTCTCCCCTTTTCCATACGAAATACAATTGCCCCGGCTGATTTTTCTTTTGGCATATTTATTTACCCTTAATCATTGACCGCATCTTATCCAGCGGCCATGCGTTAATAACATCTTTTTTTTCTGCCCAACCCCTTCGCGCTTGAGCGATACCGTATTTTAAATACTCAATATGATCTACCGAGTGAGCGTCAGAATCAATAGACATTTTGCAACCAGCATCGACCGCCTTTTTAATATCCCTATCCCGCAGATCCAGACGCTCGGGAAACGCGTTAATTTCCAAAACTGTCCCCGTCTTTTTTGCCTCCGCAACCACAGCATCTATATCAAGATCGTACGCTTCTCTTTTTTGAATCAACCTTCCGGTAGGATGAAACAGAATGTCGACATGCGGATTTTCCATCGCTCGAATAATTCTCACGGTCATGTCATGTCGGTGCATCTTGAAATTCGAGTGTACCGAAACACCCACCACATCGAGCTTTGCCAAGACTTCGTCTGCTATATCGAGCGTGCCATCTTTCCGGATATTCACTTCAGCGCCCTTCAAAATCGTAATGCCGGAAACCTGTTTTTGCACCATATCAATTTCTCGCATCTGCCGCAACAGCTTATCCTCGTCCATCCCACCCGTCATTGCAAGATCCTTTGTGTGGTCAGTTATGACTAAGTACTCCAATCCCTGCTTCTTCGCCTCTTTTGCCATAGCCTCAATGGAATCCTTACCGTCTGTCCAATTTGTCTGCACTTGCAAATCTCCCCTTAATGACCCATAGGGGATAAGCTTCGGAAGCTCCCCAGCAAGAGCCTTATCAATCTCTCCCCAATCCTCTCGCAATTCTGGCTCTATATATGCCATCCCAAGAGTCTCATACACCTCTTTTTCTGTTCGACAAGCTACACGTTTCTCGCCGCGAAACAGACCATATTCATTGAGTTTGTATCCTTTACTTTGCGCGTATGTCCGCAACTTCACGTTATGCTCTTTGGAACCCGTAAAATACTGAAGGCCCGCGCCGAAGACTTCTTCCGGGAGAACTCGCATATCAATATCAAAACCCTCCCTCGTACGCACCGAAACCTTTGTGGAGCCCTTTCCCCAGACTTTTTCATAGGAAATCAAAGAAAGAAAATATTCTACTGCCTTTTCGGACTTATCCGTGGCAACCAAAATATCCACATCGCCTACAGTTTCTTTCATGCGGCGGATAGACCCTGCGCTCACCGCTCTTTTTACTATCGGAGAATCTTCAAGCTTTTTTATGAGATCCTCCACGTAGGGATACATTCTCCCAAGGAGCCATCTTCCCTTTGATCGTTTAACAAAATCAATTCCTTGCATAATATTTTGCTCGGTTTTCACTCCAAAATGAGGAAGCTTGCGCACCTTGCCAGCTCTCGCTACTTTTTCCAAATCAGCAAGAGTTTTAACATTCAAGTGTTTGTATAAATCTCGCACCATTTTGGGACCCACGCCCTCAATAGAAGTGAGTTCCTCGATATCAACCGGCATTTTCTTTCGAAGTATTTCGTATTCTTTCACCTTGCCGGTTTTTATATACTCTTGGATTTTCTCTGCGATGCCCTTCCCCACTCCTGGAATGTTTTCGAGCTCTAGCGACCCACCACGCCCGTAGACACTCCCCACACTCTCCCCAAGAGTCTCCACGGCAGCTGCCGCCCGTTCATATGCCTGCGGCTTGAAAGGAATATCATCAATTGCCAAAAATATGGCAATTTTTGAAAAAATTGAGGCGAGTTCTTTGTTGCTCATACTCGAAGTACTTTGTTTCTCAAAACGCGGAAGCTCAGCTGCAAAAGCACAATCAACCCTGCGCTCGCGAACAGAATTTCAATAGCTCTTCCTAAAAGCGCGAACGCGGCTCCGGTTCCAGCCCCCAAACCAAGAACTCCAAATCCCACTGCTTGCAAAGCCTCGTGTGAGCCCAAACCCGCCGGAATAGGCACTAAAAGAGCTAAGTAGTAAAATCCCAAAATCGCAACGCCAGAGAGCCCAGCGAATCCCTTTCCCAAAAAGAAGATAAGCGCCCACACGCGCACAAGCCCGATCAAGCTTTTCAAAACTGAGAACAACACGCCCTGCCAAAAAACGGGGTTTCCCAATCGGAAAAACTCGAATACATCCTTTTCGACCTCTTGGGTTCCTCCACCCTTCTTCCAGAACAACCCCACTATGCTCTTTTTCTGAAACATGCGGATGTAAAGCGTCGATATCAAAAGAAGCCAGATTCCAATAAATACGATTATGCCAAGCATCTTTATGGAATAAGAAACTCCACCCCCCATGGATAAAAAGATGATACCGCCCATAAGCACAACGGACAGATTTGAAGTAACTTCAAAGATCCGATCAATGACAACAGAGGCCATGCCTTTCCCAAACTCAACCTGGTGCAACTTTAAAAGGGTGGAGGTTCGAAAGAGCTCGCTTGCGAATGGAATAATAGGAGAAAAAAACATTAAAGAAAATCCAGCAATATATAATTTGAGTATGCTAGGAAAAGAAACCTGACACCCTTGACTCCGAAGGATGAAATGCCATCTCATGGCACCAATCAGGAGAAACACGCCCGTAACCGAAAGGATCACAAGCGCCTTCAGGAAAGAAAGTGCTTGAATCGGCTCCCATATTTCTTGCCATCCAACCCCGGCAACTAAAAATCCAAAAATAAAAAGGCCAGTCAGAAGCGAGCCCACAAAAAGTATCAATCGTTTCATATTAGATGGTGTATTATAGCAACTCTTGGCAAACCCGACAAAAAAGAGGCCCTCGTCTTGAAAGACGGGGCCTTGAGCTTACTACTCCTCGACGATAGAGTGGGAAGGCATATCGCGGTTTGACGCGATCCCCACCCCATCTTTTGTCAGAGCAATAAACCCTACTGGAATATTTTGACCAAAGAGCTGAACCGTCAGCTCACATGCCAGTTGAGGGAGTACCCCTCTCTGGATGAATTGGAATACGGAGCCTGCTCCCTGCAACCGAATGATCTCTTCACCGATCCCCGTTGAAAGAACTCCGCCAAGGGATCCGATTTCGAAACCAGCGCCTCGGGCTGTCACATCGCCAACCCGACCAGGAAGCATAATGCTCATGCCGCCGGTAGAGGCCGCTGTTGCGACCCTATCGACCCTATCGAACGCTATTGCTCCTACCGTGTCACATTCCTTCTCAACGGACACCAAGGACCCACTGCCACTTTCTATATCACCCTCCCCAAAAAATTGAGCTAGGGCCTCTGGAGTCCACCCGGGCGCCGCTGTATCGAGTTCTCCTCGCTCAATCGCCTTGAGCAAACGCTGGTGTCTTTGAAGCGCCAGCCTGCTTGGGCCGGGATGCCCTGGAAGTCCCAACCTTCTCGCTAATTGCACTGCTCCATCACCAGCGATTTTCACATGAGGAGTCTTCAAAACTTCCACAGCGAGAAGTACAGGATTTTGCACATCCTCTACTACTTCTACTGCTCCTTGTGTTACCAAAGAGCCATGCGCAACCGCTACTGCTGCATCCATCTGGATGCTCCGGTCCATCCGCAGAACTGAGCCCGTACCCGCATTGAAGTTGCCGCTATTCTCCATCCATTCGACTGCGGCGACCGAAGCGTCAAGGGCGCTCCCGCCCTTCCGCAATATCTCCATGCCGATTTCTGCCGCTTGGCGACAACCCCTCTGCGCCGCGCGAGAGGTACCGCCGGCTCCGCCGTGAACGACGATCGCTATCATGTGGCACCTCCTTTTAAGAGCTATTCACTGGTGTACAAGTATTATCACCATTCCCATTTATTGTCAAGCATCCCTACACAGAACCTTTAGGAATGTACTTATTGAATCCTTCGAAAGTCTTACGAATAGGGAACTTCTTCAAAAACTCGCGAGCTTCATTTCGGTTTCCAAGCGCCATATAATACTCAACGATATACGCAAGTTGGTTCATTGCCATAAAGGCTCGGTGAAAATCAATCTTAAATCCTTTTTTGTTTTTCTTTAGAGCCTCTCCCTCCAACAAGAAGTTCAAAAGAATGGCATGTCCCTGCGCGTATTGCTCCAAGTAAGGCATCTTCCGCATCGCTCCATAAAAGTAGAAGCTATGACAAATGGTTATAAGCGTAAGCATCTCAAGCTCCCGATTCGTAAACGCTCCCTTTAAAAGAAGAGTACCACATCCTTTGACACCGAGAAGATCCGCGTATAACTCATCAAAGTATGGGAAATATTCTGAAAGACGCAGGGTTACATCGTCATAACGCATAAGTGAATGACTTGCGTGATGGACGACGCTCGCTTTTAAGAACGCCAGCTCGAGTTCTTCTTTTGAATATTGCTTCTGGATATCGTCTGAAAAGAAATTTTGAAAAATTGGGTAGAGCCATTCAGAAAACCTTAAGTGAATATCAGTCTTAAAAAGAGTAAAGATACTGCCGTGCTTTTTCACTATGTGAAGATCCGCCGAAGAAGGAAGGGTATTCCCGGTAAAAAGGAAATCCGCGGTCAGTCCCGAAAAAGCAAGCGTGTCTTCCACGCGAATTTTTATCTCCGGAACCTTCACACGCTTTGCCCCGGGCAAATACCTTCGTTCACTGGCAAGGAAAGCCGTTGCAAATTTCCCCATATCCCGATTTTCCTCTTCCGCAAGGACTCCCACCCATGCGGCATACGCTCGCTTTTGGAAAAAGAGTTTATCGATATACCGATCGAAAGGGCCGATCACAAACCCAATTTTAGATTTTGCTGTTTTGAGCCATAAGACATTACTCCTGTCGTAATTGTCGATAAGGAGGTCTTCCGCCCTCGCTTTCAGATATGCCTTTAGGTTCAAATCCTTTGTTATCTGAGCTGCCTCGCGGAGTAGTGTTGCAATTTTTCCTAATTCTTTTTTGAACTTCACCCGATAGGGCACTGCCACGAGTTCGCCCGAGGAATCTCGTTCCACAAAAGTATATGGACTCAAAATTTCGGGGTACCTTTTTGCGGTTTTCTCAATTTCTTCGCGAGATGCATCTGGCGGATAAAAATTGGCCCCAAGGTGCGATGGATTTTTCTGTTTAAGATATAAAGGGGCGAGCAATTCTGTTGCTCGAATCAATTTTGCCAAAACTTTTTTCTCTTCAGAAGAAAGATCTGGCCGGTTCAGAGAAAACTTTCGTAAAGCTGACATTAAGACAGATGGTACACGATTTTCAGTATTTTGCAATCGTGATTTACCACCGAAGCTTTCACCTTAATGAAATCGCCGAGCCTAGCTCCCAACAATCCTTGCCCAAGCGGAGAATCATGAGAAATTTTCTTTTGAGAAGGATCTGCCTCCAGGGTACCCACAAGCGTAAACTCATCAACCTCTCCATCCATTTCCAGAGTGACAGTAGCTCCAACGCCTACTTCTTTTTGTTTTTCTTTCGATGGCTTTTGGATCAATTCCGCGTTTTGCAAAATATTTTCGTATTCCGCGAGCCGCGCGTCCAATAAACTCATATCCTCCTGGAAAGAAAGATACTCTGGATTTGCTTCTTCTGAATGCAAAAGACTTGGCATCTCATCCATTGTTTTCTGACGCTTAAAATCAAGAAGTTTCTCGTACTCTGCTTTTACCTTCTCTAATCCTTGCCTTGTTACGTAGAATTTGTTTTCTATCATTGCATTGCCATTATAGAAAACTATACGAACTTGTCAATACCCCTTCGTTTTCTAAAGATAAAACTCGAAAAGACTTAAGTAAATTAAGTCTTGGGGGAAAATGCAGCATATACCAAAATCACGAGAACTTTGGGGGTATGACTTTTGGAGTAAGAGGAGTCTCTCCTGTCGTAATAAATATCTTGCGCACGGAAGGGATGGGTCGGATTTCGCTCTCAATAAAATCCTGCACATTCTGCCATTTATGCCCGAGCACTCCGATAAGCAGATTATACATGCCAGTCACTCGCACCAAGTGATACACTTCCTGCCTTTTCTCAAACTTTTCGATCAGCTTCTCTGCGGTCGCCTCGTCTGTCTCAATATAGATCTGCGCGCACATGGTATAGAACTGATCAATATTCAGGGCGGCTTCGATACGAACTACCTTGTCTTTTAGGAGTCGGTCTAGCCGATTTTTTACGGCAACCGAACTCAAGTTCACTGTCTTGCCCACATCTGCCAATGCTTCCCTTCCGTCTTTTGCCAAACACTGCAAGATTTTTACATCAATGGCATCAAGCTCTGAAAAACTCCAAATCGCCTCCGCAGAATACTTCGCCACCGCAAAATCGGCAGCCCCGGTGCGGTCGAAGAATGTGGCAAACTTTACGTCTTTAATATTCCACTCTTTTTTCCTTGCGCGGAGCGCATCAGTAGATCGCTTATATGACTTTCCGGTTATAATGTCGTTGTTCACAATAAGTACTTTCCGCCCGAACACCAAATCTTTCTTGAGATCAGATCCATCGTCCTCCATGGTTGAAACAACCACATTTGTCTTTTTCCGTTGCTTTAGCCATTGCGCAAGCGCCTCACCGTAAAATATGCCGTCTGGCCGCAAGCAAAGAATGGAAGCATCGTCCTTTCCGAAATATTTTTCGATATCTTTCCCAATCGTATCAATAAATTTTTTAACTGGCTCAAACGCCAAAAGATCAGTCATGCAATTACGATACACTATTATCCTAAAAAAGAAAAGTTGACAGGCAAAAATAGACGTGATTTGCTTGATTCAGCACCAGGCAGGAGAAAAAGATCAGTGACTACTCGAGTCGTTCCCCAAGGATCGCCAAAGCTCATCTTAGTAGACGGACATGGAACTGTTTGGCCAGTAGAAGAACCTATCCCCCCGGGGTATCATAAATATCTTGGCACATTCTCCGAACGCATAGACCTTGGAAACAAAGGAGAACACACGCCAATTAGATTTTGCACTGGTATAGGCGTCACGGACTTGCTCGAGGCAACTAGGACAATAACACGACCCCGCGGCCCATCTGTGATCGAAAGCGGCCTCTACTGCTATGATCTGGCGACGGGGGAACGAGTCAATCACCCACTTTTAACCACAGAGGTGGAAAGCGCCCTCCAGGAAATCAGAGTGTCCAGAATTCCTGAAATTGTCCATCGCCTTCCTATGTTCAAACCGTATCTTCGGAAGGAGGTACACATCGCCCTAGACCGACTCAACGAGCATGTTAATCCCGCAGACTACGTTAATCTAGTCGCAGAAATGCTCGTCGACTTTACCAGGTTTGTCGATGTAATCTCTTCGGGCCACGCCATCGACATTCTCGTCAAAGGCGTCAACAAAGGGTCCGGGATGCTGGAGATGTGCACATTAACTAGCACACCCCGTGGAGACGTTGGGGTTATTGGGGACTCACCCAATGACCTCTCTGCGATGAAACTTGCGGGTTGGGCCGGGTGTGTCGCCAATGCTCCAGAAAAGTTCCGAGAAACAGTACTCTCGTTGGGGGGAAACGTCTACGTATCCCCATACCCCTACGTTGAAGGGGTAATCGATATCATGGACCATTTTGGATTAGGCTAAATAGCTGGGCGCTACGCCCGGCTCTTTTATTTGCATATTTTCTTAATGTATGGTATCGCTTCTATGCGTAGCGAAAATTCGCCCTTTCACACAAAGAATAAGAGAAGGAGGAAAATCCAATGACGGAGGCTCGCAGTGTTGTAAACCTCAGGAGAGAAACCAAGGAAACCACGGTTATCATATCGCTCAAGCTGGACGGTCGTGGTGAATGCCAGGTGCACACCGGTAACCCGTTCTTGGACCACATGGTGAACCAATTGGCGCGGCACGGGTTGTTTGATATAACCCTCGGGGCCGAGGCGAAAGATCTCCTGCAGCACCACCTAGTGGAGGACGTGGCTATCATGGTGGGCCGAGCATTCCATGAGGCCTTGGGCGACCGCAAGGGCATCCGCCGCATGGGCCATGCGATCGTTCCCTTGGACGAAACGCTAGTCATGGTGGCGGTAGACCTTAGCGGACGGGCCTACCACGCAGTGAAAACTGGCCTAGACGGTGACGGCGTCATAGTGGAAACCCTTTCTGGCGACCTAATACGCCACTTCCTAGAGGCCTTTGCCACAGAGGGAAAGATGAACCTTCACACCAAAGTCCTTACTGGGACCAGCCCGCACCACAAAGCAGAAGCCCTGTTCAAGGCCTTGGCCCGCGCTCTTCGGGATGCGGTGGAACTCGATCCACGTGCTCCCGAAGAAATTCCAAGCACCAAAGGAACTGTCACCGGATAAGGGTCAGGAGAAATCTCCTGGCCCCTTTTTTTATACAAAAGGATGCAAACTTAGCACCCCTTGGACACCCCTACGAGCATAGGTTTGAAAATATGCCCGCTCTTTTCGCGGAACGCTAAAATATCGCATAACTCCCCACCAAATTCCCACTAGCAAGGCTGCAATTACCGCCCAATAAATCTGACTTCGATCAAGCCTCCTTTTGTATACTTTGTCCGCGGCAGACAAGAACTGCTCAAACATTTTTGAGCTCATGAGTGGGGGATTAAAAAAGCTATCACGAAACACATATCCAAGGTCATAGAAAATCCCTCCTTTTTTATTCAGCCCCGCATATTCAAAATCGAGGAGATACACCCTATTGCTCTTTGCGACAAGAATGTTTTGAAAGATAAAATCGTTGTGGGTAGAAATTCCCTGCTTGAACACACGGAGTTTTTGTTCCGCCTCTTTCTCAATCTCCAATAGCTTGTGGATCGTGTCTTCGTCCAAGAACTTCTGAAACCGATGCTTCATCGCACCAAGTCTGTATTTTTTTATTTCATCTCGGAACACATCGTACGGATTGCCGAAACGTACACCGCTCGTATGAAAAGTATGGAGCGCCTTGGCGAGAACTTCTTGATATTTCTCTTGTTGAAAATCCTTCATCGTAAACTCTCTCCCCTCAATAAACTCTGCCACTATTGTTCCGTCTGGAACGTCAAAAACATCCTTGCTTTTTGGCGCAAGAATGTTTTTCTTTTTGAGAATGTACACATAGTATTTAGGAAGAATTCCGGCAAGTTTTTTGTTTCTTGCCAGCGCCATCACGTTCTTGCCTTCAATCTTCCGATCAATCATATCTGCCTTCTCCCAGGGCAAGCGCACGAAAAACCTATTACCTTGATGTTTCACAAGGTAGTTTCTATTCGTTTGGCCACCAAGACGCTTCGCCTGGATAGCCACTGGTTCCCATTTTGGGTCGAGTTTGCAGATAAGATCCACATCCTGCTGTTTTGGCATCTTCATAGTTTAGAAAAGCGACTTTTGAGTAGTGATGGCTTGTTGTTCACCTTCCTCAAAGATTTTAATTTTGCCATACTCTCCATCGTATCCAGGCTCAATTTTTACCCTGCCCTCCCTTACTCTTTTTATACCCTCGGCGATCTCCGGCAATGTCGCGCTCTTCAAGGCTGAGTCGTCGACATCAAGCAAAATCTGAAATTCACTGCCCAGCGCCTGGATAAGTTTTTCATACTCTTCGCGCACTCTCTTTGAACTAACCCCTACTCCAAACACATCTGCGATAATTTCCTCTAAAGGAATGAGATTTTTAAATGGGATTGCGTTTTCCGGTTTTACGCCCCCTAATCGGTCTGCCAACTCAGCAACGCGGTTAAGCACTCCAATCGTAAGCGGCCGCTTGCACTTGGGGCATAGATTACTGTGTTGCTTTGATTCCTCCGGCTTCATACTCACGTTGCACAAGCGATGGCCGTCGTAATGATATTTCCCCTCTTCCGGGAAAAACTCTACGGTAAACAAAAACTTGGCAGGGTCTTTTGTTTTCAAAGCTTCCGCGATGCCTCCATAGCTAACTTCTGTATCGAATACGTTTGCTTCTCGTCCTATCTTCGCAAGCGAATGCGAATCTGAATTACTTATCAAGGCAATATTGTCCAACTGCGACAGACGCCAGTTCATCGCAGGGTCACTGGAAAGTCCAGTTTCTACTGCATAAATATATTTTGTGTACTCATCAAAACACTCTTGTAGTGAATTAAAGCCGGATTTTGATCCAAATACCGCGAACCACGGAGTCCACGCGTGAGCTGGAATCACCATGCAGTCTAGCGAAGCATCGAGCGCGATTTTGACCACCTCCTTGGAATCAATACCAATAATGGGCCTGCCATCTGCTTTCAAATTTCCTCTCCAGCCCAGTTGTGCGTTAATCTTTTCTACCGCTTCCAAAGAAGGAGCGAAAATAAGCAGGTGCACCCTCCGCCCTTTATTATTTTTTGTGTACACACAGCTGATCTCTGTTGTTAAGATAAATCGAGTGTCGCTTACAACGCCTCGCAATTTGTACAGCCCCGATTCCGCGGGTTCGAGTTTCTCTTTGAGCTCTCGAAACCACGCAGGATGAGTAAAATCACCCGTGCTGATAACTTTGATCCCCTTGATTTTTGCCCACTTATCTAAATGCTCCAAATCCATATCCGGCGAAGTCGCCCTCGCGTATTTGGAATGAATGTGAAAATCCCCAACAAACTTCATATGTCTTACTTATATCAAAAGCGGTTGTCCGCTACAACAATCTGTGATAAATCTAAGATAGCAAAGCGATCAAAACCATAGTGAGGTGGCGCATGTCAACACGCAAACAACCCCAGACTGGATTAAACAACGAGCTCGTCTTGATTCTTAGAGAATTCTATTCCACTCTGTGGGGAACGCTAGATTCTTTATACCCTGGATTTCTCTCTGCGAGCGGAGGGCCCCAGAGAAAAGACGAGCCTTCGGGATTACCTAAAGCAAAGGTACTTTTGGAGAAACTTCTCGACGAAGCAAAACTCGACCCCGAATTGCGAGAAACAATAAAAAACGATATGCTCGCACAGCAACACTCTTGGAGGAACACGCGGGACTCTCCGGTGAGCAGAAGACTACTTGGCCACAAGAACACGAAGGTGATAACGAATATCTTCTCGGAAGAACCGAGGAATACTCTCGGCTAATCTAAACCAGCGGTTGCTCAACCGCCATACACAAAACCACTCCTACCTTATTGGGGTGGTCTTTTTTATGTTTCTTTCCTACTATTGTTGAGCAGCCGCACGCCGATTCCGGCGAGCTGGGTGCCACCGAACATTAAAATGCCGGCGAATATCGACCAAGAGAAAAGATTAAGAGTTTTTGAAATCGTATCTTCCGGAAGCAAGCTGGCCAACTGTTTTTGGAGCAATCCTTGAATCTGCTGTTCAACGTCCTGGATTCCAGAAGATGTCGAAACTCCCATTTCTTTTACAGGTTCGGAAAACACCTCAGACGGTTCTTTGCTGCCTGTAAAAATTCCGTAGGAGGCGAACAAAGCATACAAAACTATTACTACACCAATTCCCAATAATACAAACCCTATAATTTTTTGGCTGTTCATAAAAGGGTGTACTGACGGATATTTTTCTCGTAATTGGAAATTTTATCGAGCCACTCTTTATTCGCCCATTCCCAGCGTTCTTTGAGGTCAAAAAATCGCTCCAGATCTTCTTCATACCCCTTGAGTTCTTGGAATTCAACCTCTCCTTTTATCGAGCTCCACTGATGGTTGCATGCTTCCTTCCCACCGGTTATTCTCGAACCTCCGTATTTCTCCCTCATTTTCGCCAAACATCCCAAACATTCTTGATACTGATCGAGCCGCAGAATCCATCGTTTCTCGCACGTCCGCCGGCTGGCGGATTCCTCCATTGTATTGTACGCGTTCATATACGCAGCTGTTTGCAATCCATATTCTTTTGCGAGGCTCGTACTCGTCTTCAAGTCTATGATACTTAAAACTCCGTCGATTTCCGCGACGATATCAACCGTCCCCGCATAGCCTTGTTCCAAATCTACGACCCTCCGCTCGATGTTTACGGATGGATCCGCAATGGAAAAAGGATATTCCTGCCGCCATTGGCGAAACGTATCGAGGCTTGGCATGATACGGGAATCAAACGGTATTTCCTCGCCCTTCAAAATATTCTCTACAGCCTCGTGAACCATAGTTCCCCACAAAGCTGCCTGCTGAAATCCAAAACGATACCCGAAAGGATCTGCCTTTTTCATAAAAGAGGCGCCACCTGCCAAAGCACAGATGCTTGTGACGCGCGGAAACCACACGCCTTCAATCTCGTATCCAAATTTTTCTTTGAATAAATCAGCGGTCATAACAGCTTATATCGCAATTCCAAACAACGTTTTTGCCCCCCAGCCGACTCCATACGCCACCAAAGCAGCTATTCCTCCCATCAACAGCACTTCAATCCCTGCTTTTAGAAAATTCCCTTTGGTGATAAGGGTACGCGCGGCTCCCACCAAAAAGAACATATCGGCCGCCAAGAAACACGATACGGCAAACTGATGCCCCTCAAAAAGGCCAAAGAGATATGGTACAAGAGGTACGGCTCCGGCCACCACAAACACTCCAAAGGTTACCAGTCCGCGCTGAAAAGGCGTCGTGAACTCTCCGTGTTTTTTTGCCAACTCGTTTTCAGTACGGATCGCCAAAAAGTTCGAAGCGCCCATAGAAAATCCGTCCGCGAGCAAATTGGCAAGCCCCAAAATAACAATGACTCCCGGAGAAAGGAGCGCGCCCGTGGCACCCGCGACGATCGCAAAAGTGGTCACGATGCCGTCGTTTGCTCCGTACACAAAATCTCCAATATACTCTCCTTCTCGAAATCTCTTCCAAAACGCTTTCATAAGATTCTTTATTCTACCTCTTAAAACCCAAAGTCGCGAACCTCAAAATCCTTGAATTCCCCTTTGTAATCTTCATACGTAACTTCAATATCTTTCACCTTCGCAAGGGGTGATCCTTGCTTACACCATTCAATAAACTGCTTTATGTTCTCTTTCTCACCCTCTGCCATAAGCTCTACTCTGCCATCAATCAGATTATGCGCCCATCCTGCGATGCCAAGTTCTCGTGCTTTCGCTTGAGCGTATCTTCGATAGAGCACCCCCTGCACTCTTCCTGAAACAAATATATGGACTCGCCCCTTCATTTAAGAATACTCGGCGCGTAGGAAAAAAGGGCCCAGGAACTGAACGCAAACACCCCAAGCACCAAAAGAATTGAGAAAAACTTATCCATACGTTTATAGGCTTGTTATTATCTCTATGATACCACCGATAACGAGAATGCAAACGAGGCACAAAAGGACAATGCCCGAGATTCGCAGACTATATTCTGGCTTTCTATCACCCCTTTCTTTTGCCTTGCGCCAAATAAGAACAATAAGGATGCCTTCGACGGCCCCCAACAAAGCCCCAAGAACTCCCATGATTGCGATCACATCACGCAATCCTAAAAAGAAAAGTCCAAAGGGAACAAGCACGGTAATTGCAACAGCTACCGGAAAAGACAGTTTAAAATCGTATCGAAGAGAATTTTTCAGATAGTTCCCGAGAACCAAAAACGACGTTGCCAAAGCGAAAAGCCCAAAGACAGATCCAAGGAAAACGATAGTATCTCCAAGAATAGGTTTTAACCCATCAAGCGCGTTTTCCGAAGTCGCAGGCCCCGAAACTCCAACCACCAACAAAGAGAACAACACATAGAACGTTACCACGATGGCAAACGTCCACACAATAAGGTTATCAAGATTCCTCTTTTCTTTGCGGTTTTTGAACAAATCCGCAATCTCCGGGATCGCAGCCCATCCGACAAGCGCGAACAATATGATTCCGTACGGCAAAAAGATGTTTGAGCGTTCCAACAGAGAAAAATTCGAAGACGTAAAATGAGGAGCGGCAAAAAAGAAAATTACAGCGCCCACAACCAACATCACCAAACTCATGAAAAACTCGAGACGGGAGATAAGGCGAATCCCTCCCAACACGCAAATAGACAAGAAAATCCAAAACACAAATGACGAGAGCTCATTTGAAATTTGAAAAAAAGGAGATGCCGCAATCGTAAGAAAGTCTCCGCCAAAAATAATGTAGACAAGCAAAGCTCCTAGGCTTCCCACAATCGTTGCAATAGCCGCGAGTACTCGCGCCCAAGCGCCAAGATACATGCTTGCGTATCCCGTTAACCGATGCTTTTCTCCAGTGCGGAGGCATACCTCCCCAAAAAGAAGATGAAGCAGCATGACCGCTCCACCAAGAACAACAAAATAAAATACACCTGGGATAATCCCGCTTTTTGAAATAACGTATGGCAAGCCAAAAATCCCGGCTCCCACGATTGTACCTACAAGTGTTGCGAGCGCTAAAAGAAAACTATTGTTCATGGGTGCTCCCACGAGGAGTCGAACCTCGATTTCAGCCTTCGGAGGGCTACGCTCTATCCATTGAGCTATGGGAGCCTCCGGTTTCCCCCGACCCCCGGCTTAAGAAACCCTCGGTTTCTTACGTCGCTTCGCTCCTATTTTCCGAGACGGGGGAAACCGAATTTTGCTATTGCAAAATTTTCCTCTTTTTGTTTATCTCGTACCCAGCAATCCCAAATGCAACGGCAACGTTGAGGGATTCTTTCTGCCCAAACATTGGTATTTCGATTATAGCATCTGCGAGCTTTAATACGGAACTCGATACTCCTTTTACTTCATGCCCGATTACGAGAGCTAAAGGAAATTTGATCCGCCGGCTGGCAGATCCGAGCAGGATACTCTTTTTTGTTTGCTCAAGCGCAACTACAAAAATCCCCTGCGATTTGAGTTGTTTTACAAGTCGCCAGGTTTGCTTATGATACTCCCAAGGGACAGTCTTTTCCGCTCCCAAGGCAGTTTTTGAGATCTTATGAGATGGGGGTTTGCCCGTGATTCCGCAAAGAAAAATCTTATCAACCGCCAGCGCGTCTGCGGTACGAAACAAAGAACCTATGTTTTCCAAACTTCGTATGTTGTCGCAGATTACATAAAACCGAGGCTTCATTCTGCCTTCCGAATGCCTATTTGATAGAGTTGCTCAATTTGCTTCTTTTGCTCTTCAATATCAGCAACCGTACTCCGAATACGCGCCTTCTCTCTCCGAATATGCTTCCCAAGACTCACTGAAATTTTTCTTTTCTCTTTTGCCATAGCAATAAAACATTACCATTTTTACGACTTGCTGTAAAGCTTCGAGAACTCCTCTTGAATAACCTTCCGTTCGTCCCAGGGCATTCTTTTGCCTCCAGCCATTGCAAGCGCGTCTTCTGATCCTTTGCCGCTCACCACTACCGCATCGCCTTCTTGGACGATAACAAGCGCTTTGCGGATGGCTTCTCTTCTGTCGAGAATCTCATATACGTTGAAATTAGGCATACCAGATTTTATTTCGGCTAGAATCTGGCGTGGGTCTTCATCGTACGGGTCTTCATTTGTCAGAATAATCTCGTCGCAGTACGAACTCGCAATCTTTCCAAGAATTGGTCTTTTCCACTTGTCTCTTCCACCTCCGCACGCGCCAAACACGCAAATCAGCTTTCGAGGTTCAAACAATCGTCTCACGCCTTCATATAAATTTTCAAAGGCCTTGGGCGTCACAGCGTAATCAATTAAAACAGTAAACGGGTTTGTAATAATCGGCTCTGTCCTTCCTGGCATTCTTTCCATATTTGCCAAAGCATTTTTGCACGTTTCTAACGAAATTCCTTGTGCCAATCCAACACAAATCGCAGCGAGCGCATTGTACGCGTTGAACTTCCCTATGAGTTTAAGCTGAAGCTCTTTCCCCTTTACCTGAAAACTTATCCCATCGCGACGCTCTACGATATTCTCTGCCGCAAGATAGTCAGTGATCTTGGGCAAAGAAGGCGCTTTTTGCAAACCGTATGCATAAACGTCTTTGGCGGGAATCCGCAGGAAATACTGCGCGTTTTCATCGTCTCCATTCACAATATGCACTTCTTTTGCCGCTCGAAAGAGTTTTTGTTTTTCTGCCCGATACTTTTCAAAAGAGCCGTGCCTCTCAATATGTTCTGGAGAAAGATTGGTAATAACCGCGGTGTGAAAATTTAAAAACCGATGCCGATTTTGCAAAATTCCTTCGGAACTCACCTCAATAACGGCATGGGTACATCCTTCATTTAGAGCATCGCGTAAAAACTTTTGCAAAGACATCCGCCCCGGCATGCTCATTTTCAGATTATTCTTCCATTTGCGCTCTCCGATTTGAAACCACACAGAAGAAGTAGAGCACGTTGTATGCCCTGCTTCTTTGAAGATCCTCGTGATCATTTCGGTTGTGGTGGATTTTCCGTCTGTCCCTGTCACGCCAACCACAACCATCTTTTTTGCGGGAAACCCATAACGAATTGCCCCCGCCAACGCCCACGAAAAGTGATACAAACTCAATACGAATCTCGGAGTAATTTTTCTTACAAAACCCTTCATCCTCCCAATATAGTCGCTTTTCAGTCAAAAATAAAGGGGAGCCGAGAAAATCTCGACTCCCTGCATGGGGAGGACCCCGATTGTGCGGATTGATCGCCACCTCACGGGCGATTACGTTCACGGTGCATCAGACGAAGTTGCCCGGTCCTGCTCTGATCAAAGCGGCGGTACGGGTCCCGTTGCTCATCGTGGTAGGCAACACGCCTGAAAGCTGTGGAGCATCGATGTTGGCCTGAGAACAGCCGGACTGAAGCGATACCGGCTCAGTGTGGCCGGCGATGGTGACGCTCGCCATCTGTCCCGAGGCGCCGTTGATGCTATTGAGGTTCCCGTTTTCGAACTTAACGGTAACGCGCTCGGACTGGCTGGCAATCGGGAAAATGAGGGGGTGCTGTGACGCAGACCCTAAACCCTCTTCACCGTAGGAAAGATACGCCAACGTGACTGCATGAGTCGCAGTGCCGTTTGTAACGGTACTGGCCGGAGAATCCATTGAGATGGTTTGGACTCCTCCACCAGGATCAAGAACCGTTACCACGACAAAGGTGGTGCCATCGATAGGGGTGATCGTAACCGTAATGGTTACCTGGGTGCTGGTCTCGTCGCCTCCACCGGGGTTGACACTAGCCGACCCCAGATAGATTTGCGGGCTGTCAACGACAACCTGCTGCGCGCTCGCCTCCACCGGGCCCATAGGGTCCGAGCGGAGCGCCATAAACCCAGCAGCCATGCCGAGAGCCAACCCGATAGCCAGCACAGCGATGGGAAAGTAGGTTACCAGTTTCCGTTTCATGGCCACCTCCGAGGGAAATGACTGTGATCCGCGGGATCAACTATGTACACTCAAAGACGGTACCTCCTTTTTTTAAAGTCACCCTAATAACTATTAGGGGTGCTACCTTAAATATATCACGGTGTATCGTGTCGTCAATGTAAATCTAGCGGTGGCCGAGGAGCTTGAGAGCTTCTTTGATTTTCTCTTCAGGATCAGTAACTTCTGCAGGCAGACGGGAAATCGCGTCTTTGGCATCACCCCTCGAGAAACCAAGAGAAACTAAAGAGTCTAGGACTTCGTCGCCCGATGAGCGTCTTGATCCTTCAAAACTTCCGAGCTTGCCGGTAAGCTCCAAAATAATCTTCTGGATTTTCTTTTCACCAATTCCCTTGATGCGGAAAAACGCGGTGTTGCGCTGATCAATCGCCTTTCTAATGTCTTCCGGTTTTCCGAGCGAAGTCAACAGCATTGCCGCTTTTGGCCCGATTCCAGAAACATCGCGGAAAACTTCGAAAAGCTTGAGCGCCTCAAACGAATGCATCCCATACAATTCCATTGTTTCTTCTTTTCTAACCTGAAGCGCACAGAACACCTCAGCCTGTTCCTGACCCTCTCTCAACTGCATATACAGCGCCTGGGGCACAAATATCTTGTATCCTACCCCGTTCGTTTCTAGTATGATATAATTGTCGTCTTTGAGCAGGACCCTGCCCTTGAGATAAGCTATCATGACTCCATAGTAGATGAAATTTCGTTTGGTATCAAAATTTAAGCCCACAGGAGACCAGCCGAAGGCAATTGAGAAGCTGGTAAAGAATATCAGGGCTGGCGTAAAGCACCAAGTGCTTTTGGGTGTTACCGGAAGCGGCAAGACGTATACTGCGGCAAACGTGATTGAGCAAACCCAAAAGCCAACGCTTGTGATCTCCCCCAACAAAACATTGGCGGCCCAGCTCTATCAAGAATTCAAAGAGTTTTTCCCGGAAAATGGCGTGCATTATTTTGTTTCGTATTACGACTACTACCAGCCAGAGGCGTATATCCCCCAATCTGATACCTATATTGAGAAGGACTCTAAAATCAACGAAACCCTCGATCGCATGCGCCACGAAGCGGCACAAGACGTACTTTCCAGAAAAGATGTTATTGTGGTGGCTTCAGTCTCCTGCATTTACAACATAGGATCTCCTCAAGACTATCAGAACATTGCTTTGGATCTAAAAGTTGGCCAGAAGATCGACCGAAGAGACTTTTTGAGCCATTTGACTTCGCTTCAATACCAAAGAAACGACATTGAATTCAAGCCGGGCACATTCCGCGCCCGCGGAGAGCTCATCGACATATTCTCGGTTACCGGGAAAGAAATTGTCCGCGTTGAACTTAGCGCAGGTAGCGTCGAAGGACTTGCCGTAGCCCGAGACCCGATCAATCCCAAATACAGCGCAATAGAAACATATCGCTTTTTCCCTGCGAAATTCTGGGTGACGCCGCAAGACAAACTTCAAATTGCAATGCAAAACATCCGCCTGGAACTTCAAGGGTGCTTACAGATTCTCAAGAAGCAAAACAAACTCCTGGAGGCGCAGCGCCTCGAACAGCGCACGAACTATGACTTGGAACTGATGCAAGAATCAGGATATTGCCACGGCATCGAAAACTACTCGCGCCATCTGGAATTCCGCAAAGAAGGCGATCCTCCCTACACGCTCCTGGAATACTTTGGCAAAGATTTCCTGGTGCTGGTAGACGAAAGCCATCTTACGCTTTCCCAGATTCGCGCAATGGCAATACAAGACCGAGTTCGCAAAACAGCGCTTGTTGAACATGGATTCCGCCTCCCCTCTGCAATTGACAATCGCCCCCTTGCGTTTGATGAAACATTCGCGCGCGCACCCCAAACTATCTACATTTCCGCCACCCCCGGACAATTCGAACTGCTAAAATCAAAACCGCATGTCATAGAACAGCTTATCCGCCCCACAGGCTTACTCGAACCAGAAATTGAAATTAAACCAACCACAAATCAAATCCAAGATGTCATATTGGAAATTGAAAAGCGAAAAGCGAAAAACCAAAGAGTTCTCGTGCTCACCCTTACCAAACGATTATCAGAAGACATAGCAGATTATCTCGAACAAAAAAATATCGCGGTCCAGTGGCTGCATTCAGAAATAAAAACATTGGAACGACCCAAAATCCTGGAAGATTTTAGAAGAGGAAAATACGACGTGATCGTGGGTGTTAATCTTCTGCGGGAAGGGCTTGATTTGCCCGAGGTAGCTCTTGTTGCCATTTTGGACGCAGACAAAGAAGGGTTTTTGCGAAATGAAACCACGCTCATTCAAACAATGGGGCGGGCGGCGCGCCACCCTGAAGGAAAAGCTCTATTATACGCAGACACTATAACCTTCTCGATGAAAAACGCGATCGCAGAGATTACTCGCCGTAAAAAAATCCAGCAAGACTATAACGCAAAGAACCATATTACTCCCAAAGCCGTGGTCAAAGATATTCGAACCTGGGGGTTCGCCGACGCAAAAGAGATCGCAGCAGCAGAGTTTGGACCAATCCAGGATATAAAACTCCTTGAGAAGGAAATGAGGCAAGCCGCGCAAAACCTCGACTTTGAAAGAGCGACCCAAATCAGGGACTTGATTAAATCCACCAAAGATGGTAAGCTTCCACCATATGCCAATCACGAAATCAGCGAAAAAAGCGCGCCGGCAAAACATCGCCAGAAAGCTTAAAAACCTCAAGAGAAAAGACACTCTAAAAACATTGCTCAAGGAGGCAAGGAAACTCATTGACCAGAAAAACCCTGAGGAAGCAAAAAAGCTCTTGCCTAAGATCTACCAAGCCGTAGATAAAGCAGCCCGACATGGAATCATCAAGAACAACACGGCTTCGCGAAAAAAATCAAGGCTCACAAAACTCCTTCAAGCTAAAGTGTAGCAACTAATAGGTCAAAAACGCCCTCTGCCTCTACCCTACCTGTTTTAAGCCCTACATCAAGAACAAAAAGTTTTTCGTACGTTTCCCTAAGCTCTTGCGGCGAAAAATTCTGCGAAATCCTTAACCCTTTTTTGAGAACGTAAGGGTGTAGTTTTGTTTTTTTTAGCATTGCTTCATACGTAAATCTTCTTTCGAGCATATCCCGGACTTCCAGAATGGTTCGAAACTGGTATACGAGCATAGTAAACAAGTAGTGAGGCGATTCGCCTTTTTGCAGATGACGATACAGTAAAGCCAAACCCTCTTTTTTGTTTTTTTGGGCGATAGAATCAATCGTCGCGAATATATCAGCCTCTATCTTTGAGCTTACGAATAAAGCAACGTCTATTTCTTTTACCTGCCTTACAGGGGATGTCTTCTTCCACGCAGCGATTTTCCTTATCTCTTGGGACATTTGCCATAGGTTATTCCCTATGGCTCGCGCCAACTCCTCTTGGGCGCGAGGAGTTGTTTGAAGACCATACCGGAGAAATTCCCCTTCAATCCATTCCTTGAGACGAGTTGAGGACAGAAACAAAAATTCTTGCTGCTTGGCATTTTTCTTCAACCAGCGATAGAGCGAGCTTGATTCCACCCCCTTAGCCTCTCCTGTTTCAACCAATACAATAATATGGCGCTCGCTTTTTGCTAACTGTTCTTTCCTTGTGGAAAAAAACTCTTCAAACGCACTCGATTGAAACACATTATGAAAAATGAGGAGCTTTTTTTGCTCAAACATCGAGATGGTTTCAACCGCGCTTTGTGCTTCTTCCACCCCTTTCTCTGCACAATCAAAATCTTGCACGTGGACTGCGCGTAAATATGTTCTCTGATACTTTTCTTTAATCTCTTTGAGTTTTTGATGAGCCCGAAAGGTATCCGGGCCATGGAGAAACAAAATCACTTCGATCTTTCTTTTTTTGCTTCCAAGGTAATTTTGATTTTCTCCACGATCTCTCCCGGAGTAAAGTGTGCTTTGATAAGATAATCCTCGGCACCCAAATCAATTCCTTTTTGCACGTCGTCCCGTTGCCCGAGATTCGAGAGAATGATGACTGGGATAGATTTTAAATCAGGATCCTTTTTTACGCGGCTCAAAACTTCGAACCCATCGATACCAGGCAAAATAAGATCTAAAAGAACAAGATCCGGTTTTTCCTCCTTCATCTTTAATAGCCCAGCCTCTCCCTCTGGAGCTTCTGCCACTTCATACCCTTCCCGCCCCAACTTCTGGATAATAAGCTCTCGTAGAAATTTATCGTCTTCGATAAGTAAAATTTTGGCCATACAAATTAGGTTACTATGGTGGACCGATCTGCCGGCGCACTTTTTCTGAAACTTCTTGGGGATCAAATTCTGTTTTGATCAGCCAATCTCGGACACCCGATTCTTTCGCCTTCTCAATCTCGGTAGGCTGTCCAGAGTTTGAAATGATAATCACCGGGATCTTCCTCAACGTTTCATCTTTTCGAATCTCCGACAATACTTCAAATCCATTAAGTCTTGGGAGCACGATATCAAGAAGTATAATATCGGGTTTTTCTTCTCGAATCTGCTTTACGGCGGCCTCTCCGTCTCTCGCCACGAGCGCGTAATATCCTTCCTCCCTTAACTTCCTCTGCAGGAGATCCCCAATAAGCTGCTCATCCTCTACAATCAGAACCTTTTTCATGTATGTATTCTATCGCATACCGTTCGCTACGGCAAGGGATCCTCCAAAAGAATCTTTTCCACATCTCCCCAGTTTTTCCCTTTTTTGACATCCACGGACATGGGCACCTGTAACCTGCATATTCCTTCCATAAGCTGCTTGATCTGGCGACTTCTTTCTCCTACTATACCATCTTTAATTTCGAACAACAATTCATCATGGATCTGCAAGAGCATACAACATTGTGCATCTAGCAGGCTATGCTGAATCTTTACCATTGCCATTTTCACTATGTCCGCGAGGCTCCCCTGAATCGGATGGTTAATGGCCATACGCTCTGCTGCGGCTCGTAGTTGGGGCGTACTTGAATGTACCTCTGGAAGATACCTTCTTCTCCCAAACATGGTTTCTGCATACCCATTAACTCTTACAAACTCCTTTGTTTTCTCCATGTATTCAAAAACCTGGGGAAAACGGACAAAGTATTGCTCAATAAAATCGCGAGCTTCTTCTATGGAGATCCCCGCGGACTTGGCAAATCCTTGAGCGCCCATCCCATACAGTACGCCGAAATTTAAGGCTTTCGCGCGAAAGCGCATCTTTGGAGTTACATCTCTTGCCGCCACGCCGAAAACTGTTGAGGCAGTCATTGTATGAATATCGGCGCCCTCTTTAAAAAATGCGCTCATATGCTCGTCTCCTGAAAGATGGGCCGCAATGCGCAGTTCCATCTGAGAATAGTCAAAAGAAACCAAAGAAAAACCTCGATCTGCGATAAACCCTCTTCGGATGCGCTTTCCCCATTCTCCTTGATTGGGAATGTTCTGCAGGTTTGGCTCTGCAGAAGAAAGGCGCCCTGTTGCGGCTCCTAGTTGATCAAAGTGCGTGTGTACCCGATCTTGTGCGTCTGCCAGAGCCGAAAGCGGCCTTGCGTACGTTGTAAGAAGTTTTTGGATCTCGCGATTCTTAAAAATTTCTTCTACGATAGGGTGAGCTCCCCGAAGCTTTTCTAATTCAGGAGAGGCGGTAGAGACTACCCCTTTTGGTGTTTTTTTCAATCCTTTTGTTGAAAGTTGCAGATCCCCAAACAACACCTGGGAAATTTGCTGAGTTGAGTTAATATTAAATTCTCGAGCCGCATACCCGTGGATCTTTTTTTCCAGAACGCGGATCGTGCCTTCCATTTCTTGCTGAAGTTCCTGAAAGTAAGGCTTGTCGATTTTAATCCCTGCTTCTTCCATCTCCCGCAATATGGGCAGCAGATTTTTTTCCAGTTCGTAAATCTCTTTTGAAAATACCTGTTCGCGGTAGAGTTGCTCAATTTTCTCAAGAGTTGTATCTGGTATTTCTTGCTTTTCTGCCATTGCCAACCTACCTTGTTTGCGACTCGTTGTTCCATTTTCTTGGAGCCGCTTGAGAAGGGAAGAAAAGCCAAAGCCTTCAAGCATTACACGCACCTCATCGGTACCCACACCCTTCCACCTCAGATGTTCAAAGTCCAATGCAATTGGAATCTCAGTATTGATCGTAACCAATTCCTTGCCCAACAACGCTTCTTTTCTGTGCTCCATCAACAGCTTTTGCACATTCGGTTTTATCTTACCATCTGCCTGCCCCGTCTCAAGCTGGCCATAGATATTTTCAAGAGAACCAAATTCTTTTAACAGCTGCAGGCCGGTCTTCTCTCCTATGCCACGCACCCCAGGAATGTTATCTGAAGGATCGCCCCGCAAGGCTTTAAAATCAATCATCTGCTCTGGACCTAGCCCCTCGAAACGCTTTGCAAGCGCATCCTTATCGTACAGAACCGTATCCTGCAAGCTCTTTCGCATGGTGTATACTCTTACATGCTCGTCAATCAGCTGGAAGGCATCTTGATCCCCGCTCACAATAATTACTTCCATCGGCGGATGAATTTTCTGCAGCTTGGCAACCTTGGCGACCGTGCCCAAAAAATCATCTGCTTCATATCCTTGCTGTTCAAATGTTTGTACGCCGATTTTCTCCAGCGCTTCTTTTACCAAAGGAATTTGAGCATAGAGCTCATCAGGAGCTTTCACCCTCTTTGCTTTGTATTCTTTGAATTTTTTATGTCGCTCTGTGGGCCCGGGCGCGTCAAAAGCCGCCACCACATAAGCTGGTTGGAATTCTTTCACTACTTTGAAAAATATCGAGAGAAACCCATACACCGCGTTCACCATCTCTCCTTTTGGCGTACTCATAGGAGGCAAGGCGTGATACGCCCGATGAATCAAAGAGTTCCCATCAATAATCAGCAATACTTTTCTCTCTGGCATAGCCGCATTCTATCATGGATAAGCCTCCTTGACAAAAATATCTTTCTAGTGTAATACAAGGGTAGTTCTATCAATCCCAAAAAGGGGAAATACACGGGCAGGAGAGAAGTACCTATGTACGAACTAAAGGTTGACCGCGAGATCCACGGACCAAGCGTTCTCGTACGGTGGTGCCTTGACCCCGAGACAACGTCACTCCTAAAGGACCACGCCGAAGCGAAGCCCCAGATCCTTTTGGTAATCGCTGGGCCTCATAATTCAGAGACTCGCGTACTCACCCCACTGGAAAACGTGATGCAATATGTCGAGGTCCGGCGACCCGGCCCCAACACAATTCTTTCCGCTATTGTGTGGAGGGGTCCTTACAGTGATCATGCGCCCCAGTCTACCTACCTTCGACGAGTCCATGGACGTTACTGGACGGACCTCGTGGCGAGAGGAGACGTAGAACAAGAAGATCCCCAAATCAGGTCGTTTCTATCCGTCTCTGGCGAATATGGGATGTATGGGATTGTTGGACCGACTCTACAGATCGACGTGCCCAAGGAGGTATTTGCGAAAGAACCTCCGAAGTGGGAGCAAAAATGGGTAAACTGGCTTTTCAGCCACGCACCCGTTGACCAATGCGCATACCGTAGGAGAAGGATTTTCGCCTACAGCCTAAAGCCCTTCTTGGGCCTTGGATACCTGGCTTTCCTCGCCCTATACCTGTTTTTTTGCGTAGGGGTTGCCACGCTTGTCCTCCTTGCCGCTGGATTCTACCAAATCAGATTCCGCGAGGCCGTGGCAGAAATCCGCTACGGACTCAGCTTGATCAAACCAGAAGTCCTTTGGCAAGACGCGCACCGGTCAACAAACTACTGGCGCTGGATCTGGCAAAAACTTTTCAGCGCCGCCCCCAAAAGGGAAAACCTCGGAAAGAGAGAGGAAGAAGACCGGAAGGCACAACAACGCAAAGAGCGACAAGAAGAACAGGAACGGCAGCGCCTCCTTCGTCTATACCAAAGCCTTGCCTGCACCACAGAAACGTCTTCGCAACCCAGACCCCCTACAAAACAAAGAGTCTATCTCTTTGTCCACGATATCAAGGCATTGGTTTGCAAGCCCTTCGCAGGCTAGCATTCCAAGCACAGCACAACGCCTAGTCGGTTCTCCGACTAGGCGCTCTTTATTTCAAAAAAATCTTAGGAAAAGGTGATTTTGCGGGTAGGGGATTTTGAGGATTTAATAGTTTCGAAAGAAATAGAGATTTTTTCCTTGGGAAGGATTTTGCGGACGCGTTCGGACCATTCAATAAGGACAATATTCTTGCCATTTGACACGATTGTGTCCCACCCAAGCGCAAGAAGGTCCTGCTCGTCCTTCATTCGGTAGCAATCGATGTGAAAAAAAGTTTTCCCCATACGGGAGACTGGATATGATTTCATAATGACAAAAGTTGGGCTTAAGATCTTTTCTTTTATGCCCAAACCCTTTGCCACGCCCTGCACAAACGTTGTTTTACCTGCACCGAGCTCGCCCTTGAGAGCTACAACCATCGCGCGCGGCGCAGAATGCGAGAGTTCACGGAGAAAAACGCCAAAGGCAGTTCCCGCAGCCTGCGTTTCTCTGCGCGAGTTTGTTGTAATGCTTTTTTTGATTGACTTTTTCATGGCAATTGACTAGGGTTAGATTATGAACGTTACACAGATCCTCGAGAATTCAAAAACTATTTCTCTCATTCTTCCTACGGAAGCTACTACCGATAATACACAAACAGCGCTTTTGCTTGCATGTGGTTTCAAAAAACTCGGCAAGCAAGTTTCTATTGAGAACACCCGTGAAACTTCTGAAACACCCGCCTCGCAAGAAAAGATATTTGTTGTTTCCCTAAAAGGATTGGCGCCATGGATCGCGAAGGTACGCTATGAGAAAGAAGCGAAAGACCTCAAGCTTTATTTCACCTTAAACAAGGGAGAAATTCCCCCCGAAGCTCTCTCTTTCCAAATCCAAAACCAAACAGACCTTACCATTATTGTAGGCGACGAGACAAGACTAAACAACTCTCACTCTCTCCCATCCATAAACGTACTTTCAGACAGCCAAGTAAAAAGCCCGCTTCTTGAACTTCTTTGTGGACAGAAAGATCCAGCGGCAAGACTCCTGGGAACTATTTTATCGAAACTTGAATATATGCCCCAACAAAATACCTATGCGATCATTCTTCATGGGCAAGATTTCCAAGGCATGCCTGGCGAACAAAAACATATCTTTGCGCTTGGGCCTGAACTAGCAGAAAATTTTGGAGAGAATTCTTCTTACCTTTTCCTTCTTAACTCTCCACACGGGACACAAGGTATTTTATGGAGCCACTCCCCCCAACTCCAAGCAAAATTTCGCGATATAGCTGGTGGACAACAGAAAGGTCCTTGGGTTCTTCTGCGGCCCGCGCCCTTATCAAGTGAACAATTGAAGCATGCCTTCCTCTCTTAATTCGCCCCCACAAGAATCTCTTACGAGCCAACTCCAAATCCCCTCTGCTTTGGTTGATCAGATGCGGGCAGAGATACAGAATCTTGATCAGCTCAAAGAGAGACTTGCGGGCATAGAGCCCGAACGCGTAACATATTTCTTTCAAGTTTTGCTTATTGCAATCCTCTCCCTGGACGCCTCGGACGCACATATCCAGCCAGAAAAAGGAAGTGCGAAGGTTCGCCTTCGCATAGACGGTCTCCTTCACGATGTTACCGATCTACCTCCGACAATTTACGAAGCATTACTTTCCCGAATTAAGCTTATTTCCAAAATCAAGCTCAATATCGCAGATAAACCACAAGACGGAAGATTCTCATTCTTATTGGGAGAAGACCCGGTAGAAGCGCGTGTTGCCACGCTCCCCGCGGAATACGGAGAAGCTGTTGTGCTACGCGTTCTAAACCCAAAAAATCTCATTCAAATAGGTGAGCTCGGCCTCCGCGAGGATATTCTCCAAACCCTAAGGAAGGAGCTCCAGAAGCCTAATGGCATGATTATTGTTACCGGACCCACGGGATCGGGAAAAACAACAACGCTGTATGCTTTCCTAAAAGAAATAGAGCGTCCCGAGATTAAAATTATCACCATCGAAGATCCCATCGAGTATCACCTAGAAGGAGTTTCACAGACTCAAGTTCACCCAGAGAAGGGATATGATTTTGCTTCTGGACTCCAGGCAATCGTACGCCAAGATCCCGACGTTATCTTGGTAGGGGAAATCCGGGATAAGGCCACCGCCCAAATCGCCCTCCAGGCCGCGCTTACCGGACATCTTGTATTCTCTACCCTTCACACGAACGATGCCCCTGGAACCATTTCAAGGCTTGTAAGTCTTGATGAAAAGCCAGTCAACATTGGCGCGGCCTCAAATGTAATTATAGGACAACGCCTCTTGAGAAAGATATGCGCGCATTGCGCCACCCTTATAAAGGCAACGCCCCAAGAAATCGCGCAAATCAAAAAAGGGCTCCAGGGGATAGGCGCCGCCCAGATCCCAGCAATTTCTCCAGCTCTCAAACTCGCAACACCCCAGGGCTGCAAAGAATGCAACTCAACCGGTTACAAGGGCCGGATTGGGATATTTGAGGTCATTCTCGTGAATAGCGCATTCGAAGAATTTATCCTCACAAAACCCTCAACCTCTGCCCTTCGTAAATTTGCCATTAAAGAAGGCATGACGACCATGTATCAAGATGGATTAATCAAAATCCTCCAGGGCGCAACAACATTAGAGGAACTACTTCGGGCTACGGGGGAAGAAGAAACATAAACCCCTGAAAGCTGGGGGCCATTTGGTGTTCGGAACGCAAATGTGAAGTTATCCCAAGGCATAGCCCAGCATTACCCGGGCTACCCATTAAAGATAATTCCAAGTCCCCAGCTCTCAAGGGTTATTGCAACGAAAAGATAGGACATGTCCTATCAGGGCGTATTATAGACCACAATAAAATATTTGTCAAGATGCCTCCTCTTTCCCATCAAGAAGACATAACCGAAAGGAATCTTCGCCCCCGCGAATGGGACGAGTATCTCGGACAGGAAAAGGTAAAAAGCAACCTTAGAGTTATCATTGACGCTGCTAAAAAAAGAGGGGAATCGCTGGAACACCTACTTTTCTACGGAAGTCCCGGGCTTGGCAAGACAACCCTTGCCTATGTAATCGCAAACGAACTGGGCGCGCAGATTAAAACCTGCACAGGCCCGACGCTTGAAAAAGCAGGCGATCTAGCTTCTCTTCTCACAAACCTCGAGAACGGAGATATTCTATTCTTAGACGAATGCCATCGTGTACACAAAACGGTAATGGAGATGCTCTACTCTGCCCTTGAGGAATTTCAGCTCCATATCGTGATGGGAAAAGGCCCTATGGCCCGCACCATGGACCTCGACCTGCCCCGATTTACCTTAATCGGGGCAACCACGCGGATGGCCCTGTTGCCAGCACCCTTTCGAAACCGATTTGGAGCGATCTTTCAGCTTCAGTTCTATTCCATAGAGGAAATCGAGCAAATTCTCCGCCGATCCTCAACCCTCCTGCAAATGCCTATGGACGAAAACGCGCTCCACCTCATTTCTTCCCGCTCTCGGTATACTCCTCGTATTGCAAATCGGATATTGAAAAGAGTGCGTGATTTTGCGACAATCGAAGGGTCGAGTGTGATTACCAAAGAAATTGCGCAAAAAGCCTTCGCGCTTTTAGAGATTGACGAACTAGGACTGGAGCCTTCAGACCGAAAAATAATAGAAACCATTATTAAGAAGTTTGCAGGAGGACCTGTTGGGATTCAAGGACTGGCGGCCTCGCTCTCAGAAGAAGAAGACACAATTTTGGACCTTTACGAGCCCTATCTTCTCCAGCTTGGACTTCTAGAGCGAACGCCCCGCGGCAGAATCGCGACGCCCCTTGCCTATCACCACCTACAAGTCCCTTTATCGCAAACAGAGTTACTCTAAGAACTATGTCAGGACATTCCCACGCCAAAAAAGTAATGCATCAAAAGGGAGCTGCTGACGCCAAACGGAGTCAGGTGTTTTCAAAGCTCGCGAATGAGATCACTATAGCGGCAAAAGAAGGCGGAGGCGACCCTATGGCCAATCCAAGACTCCGAACAGTGATAGAAAAAGCAAAGGAAGCCAATATGCCTTCCGATAATGTCGAACGAGCGATCAAGAAAGCTGCGGGGGGAGAGGGCGGCCAACTCGAAGAAATGCTCATTGAAGCGTATGGCCCCGGAGGAATTGCCCTTTTGATTTCGGCTATCACCGACAACCGAAACCGCACACTTGGCGAAATTAAGCAAATTTTACAAAAAGGCCAGGGGAAAATGGTAGAAGGGGGGGCGGTCAGATGGCTTTTTGAGCACAAAGGGGTTGTAATCGTGGAACCAGACGAAACTCATCCGCTTCCGCCAAAAGAAGAAACTGAACTCATCGCAATAGAGGCTGGAGCAGAAGATTTGTATTGGCAAGACGGTATACTCGAGATTTATGCTGATCCTTCGAACGTAACTGAACTAAAAGAAGGACTGGGGAAAAAAGGGTTGCGAGCCACAAGCTCCTTGGATTGGGTTCCCAAAGAGCGCGTGCAAGCAACTCAAGCCGACCTTAAGGCAGTAGAACAAATCTTTGAAGCCCTAGACGAACAGAATGACGTACAAGATATCTACTCGAATGCATGATTATACTTGGCTTGGACCCGGGCTTAGAAAGAACAGGCTATGGTCTTATTGAAAAACTCCCGCGCGAGAAGCTCACTTGTCTTGCATATGGCCGCATCACAACCCTGCGAGCGGAAAGCAAGCCTGAACGCCTCCTTTTTTTGGAGAAAGAGCTGGTAGCGCTTCTCAAGCGCTACCGCCCAGAAGCGGCTGGAGTTGAAAGCCTGTTCTTTTTCAAAAACCTTAAAACAGTAATGCCGGTCAGCGAAGCTCGCGGAGTGATCCTTGTAACATTGGCAAAGTGCAACATCCCCATATATGAATACACTCCTCTCCAAGTTAAAGTAGCTGTGTGCGGATATGGGAGGGCAGAAAAAAAGCAAGTGCAGCGCATGGTGCAACAAATCCTTTCCTTAGAGGAGATTCCGAAGGACGACGCGGCAGATGGCCTCGGTATCGCGATAGCCTGCTCTCTTTCTCTCCGGTATCCGCAGGCAAGCCGCCGGGGTTGACCCCAAAGCATGTAAACTGCTTGGGGTTGACAGAGATTCCCCCAAGAACTAGAATGGGGCGCAGATTTCAAGAAAGGTCTACATGTTTTTAAATTCATTAAAATGATCCACCCCATGATTGAAGAGATATTTTCTCTTGAGGAAGAGGGCGCAGAAGAGGAGCCCAAGGAAGAGGGCGCAGAAACCGAAGAGGAAGAAACGCCTTCCGACGAGCCAGAAGCCCTTTTTGGCGACGAAGAGGTAGAAGAAGAACCAGCTTAGTATGAAAACGCCCCAAGCATATAATTGCCTGGGGCGTTTTTTTATATAAGTTCAACGAATCTTCTTTTCCCCGCCTGGAGAATCATCCCTTTTTCCACCCGCACCACATCCATTGGATCTTTTATCGTCTTGCCGTCAACCCTAACCCCCCCTTGCTCAATCAATCTCCGCGCGTCTGACTTAGAAGAAGCGAGTTTTGTCGCAACAAGAAGATCTACTAAAGAAATCTCTCCCTGCCTGATTTTGATTGTCGGCACTTTGGAGGGCATCTGCCCCTCTCGAAAAACTTGATTAAATTCTGCTTCAGCCCGCTCTGCGGCTTTCTGCCCCCAATACATGCGCACGCTTTCCCTCGCTAGCCTCGCCTTGGCATCGCGCATCGAAAGCTCCAAACTTTTTAACTTGTTCTCTATTCTTCGCAGTTCTTCGAGTGGAACGTCCGTACACAGTTTAAAGCAAGGCATCACAACCGCATCGTCAAGAGCCATCACCTTCCCATACATATCCCCAGGAAGATCGTTTAAGGCGATATAGCCTCCCTCGCTTTTCGACATGAGCTTTTTCCCTGTCTTGGGATTAATAAGCAAAGGAGTTGTGATCACAAGCTTCTCTTTCTTTTTAAGAATTTTCACCAAATCTCGCCCTACAAGCATGTTGAACATTTGGTCTGTTCCTCCCACCTCGCCATCAACATCCATCGCCACAGAGTCGTACCCCTGCATTAGTGGATACAGGAATTCGTGAATATAGATTTCCCGCTTTTCCTTTATCCGTCCTTGAAACATATCGCGACTTATCATCTGTCCTACCGTAAAGTGACTGGCGAGACGAACTACATCCTCAAAGCTCATTTTTGCCAACCAAGCACCGTTGAATTGAAGGATTGCGGGGTTTCTCTTCGACGTAAAATCCAAAATCTTCCCTGCTTGTTTCTGATACGTTCTACTGTTTTGCAACACCTGTTTTTTAGTCAATGGGGGGCGTGCGGCCGATTTACCTGTCGGGTCCCCAATTTGTGCCGTAAAATCCCCAATAAGCAAGATGATCTTGTGCCCTAGTTCCTGGAGGCCCCGCAAAAGCAGGTAGTTTGTAGCGTGACCGAAATGGAGCTGGGGAGCTGTCGGATCAACGCCATGATAAATTCGCATCCCTTTTTGGGTGGTCAAACTCTCCATGGCCTTTTCTTTAGACGGATATGCCTGGTCCACATACCGTTCAAAAAGCTCCGATATTGTCATGCGTTTTATTCTAACACCGCTTTTGAAGATTGAACATAGAACAAAAAAATGCTACACATAATGTGATACGAGATGTCAAAATCACGGCACTACAAGAAAATCTACCAGAAGGATGGCAAAAAGAAAAAGTGGACACTCAACCTTTTGCAGGCAGCGCTTTTCGGGCTTCTTTTATTGCCCGTCTTTGTGTTCGCCGCTTTTGTGTACTACGCAAAAGACCTCCCACGTCCCGACAAACTCACCGAAGTTTCTCTTGCGCAACCAACCAGGATTTACGACCGCACCGGAAATGTCCTCTTATACGAAGTGTACGGGGAAGAGAGGCGCGTAGTCGTGCCCCTTGCCGATATTCCCTCGTTACTCCAGCGCGCGGTCATTGCGACCGAAGACGCTGAATTTCAAGACCATATAGGCATTAGCTTTAAGGGGACGGCCCGCGCGCTTTTAATCAACCTCGGGCTTCGAAATTCCCAAACACAAAGACCAGGGGGATCAACCATAACCCAGCAACTTGCGCGCAATTCTCTTCTTACGCGAGAAAAAACAATTTCCCGGAAGGTTAAAGAATTCATTCTTACCCTAGAGCTTGAGCGCCGCTATTCCAAAAATGATATCTTGGGATTTTATCTCAATCAGATTCCTTTTGGGTCGAACGCTTACGGTGTCGGCGCGGCAAGCGATCTATACTTTCAAAAGCAGCCACGTAACCTGAGCCTAGCGCAATCCGCCTTACTGGCTGCGCTTATCCAAGCCCCAACATATTATTCCCCCCACGGACCGAACAAAGAAGCTCTTCTCGCCCGCAAGGATTATGTCCTGGATCGCATGGCCCAAGAAAATTTCATCACGCCAGAAGAGGCCGCGCAAGCAAAAGAAGAAGAGCTTACTTTCCAAGACGTCTCCACATCCATACGCGCCCCTCACTTTGTGCTTTACGTGCTCGATACCCTGGTAAAAAAGTACGGCGAGGAATTCATCCGCGAGCAAGGACTACGAGTAACAACTTCTCTTGACTGGAAATCCCAACAATTGGCCGAACAGGCCATACAAGAAGGTACCGCAAGGAATCAAGCCGCTGGGGCACACAACGCGGCCCTTGTAGCTCTCAATCCCCAAACTGGAGAGATTTTGGCTATGGTCGGCTCCAGAGACTGGTCGGCCGACCCCTACCCCGAAGGGTGCGCGCCGGGGAGAAATTGCCTTTTTGATCCGAAAGTCAACATCGCCACCTATTTCCCAGGGAGACAGCCCGGATCCGCTTTCAAGCCTTTTGTCTACGCAGTCGCTTTTCAGAAGGGCGCGACACCTGAAACTGTTGTCGTCGACGAAGAAACCAATTTTGGCGTTTGGGGCGGCAAACAATATATCCCAAGAAACTACGACGGAAAGTTCCGCGGCGCAGTTACCCTTCGCGAGTCGCTCGCCCAATCTCTCAACATCCCCTCTATTAAAGTTCTCTTGGACCTTGCAGGCATCCCCGAAAGCGTAGCGTTTGCGGAAATGCTTGGGATTACAACACTCAAAGATCCCTCTTCTTATGGTCCGGCCCTTGTGTTGGGAGGCGGAGAAGTGCGCTTACTTGATATGGCGTCCTCGTATGGCGTCTTTGCGACAAACGGAAAAAAGGCTCCCCCCGTAAGCATACTTCGCGTTGCTGACATAAAGGGCAATGTGCTCCAAACAAACCAGAACACTCCGATTCGCATTGTTTCTCCAGAAATTGCCAAACAAATTACCAGTATCCTTTCCGACAATAACGCCCGAACTCCTGTCTTCGGGTCAAATTCTCCTCTTTTTATTCCCAATTATTCTGTGGCGGTGAAAACGGGAACTACCCAAGAATATAAAGACGCCTGGACAATTGGCTATACGGAAAAAATAGTGGTCGGCGTGTGGGCAGGCAATAACGATGGCACCCCAGCCGCCAAAGACCCTGCGGTGATTTTGGCCGCGCCTATCTGGAATCAATTTATGCAGCAAATCCTCCCAACCCTCCATTAAGCCACTACGAATTATGCTTTAATCGGCATAATGACATACACATATCCTTCTTGCTCTGTAGATCTGACGCTCGCGGGCCCATCTTCTCCATTGATCCCCAGTTCGATACGTTCCCCCCTCATGTGCGCAAGCCCTTCATTTAGAAAGCGCCAATTAAACGCAACCTCCACCTCCTCTCCATCGATCTCTCCCGCAAGCATTGCCTTATGATTGCCTGTATCTACGTTTTCCGAAAAGAACACAATTTCTTTTCGCGCGGGATCAACCGTGAGACGAACTTCCTGTGTTTTGCCGGCGAAAACCCCCGCCGCCTTGAGATAGTTGATGAACTCTGCCTTGGACACAACGACCCTTGTTTTTTGGGAAGAAGGGATGACATCTTCATAGTGCGGATACTCCCCCTCGATAATCCTTGATACAATTTGTATGTGCAGTTTTATGGGGTTCTCCTGGGATTCGTAGTCAAAAACAACTTGAGTGGGGGACACGTGGATCGTTATTTTTCCAGGCCGCTCCCCAAGAATCGAAATGAGCTCCCGCGCCGTTTTTGCTGGAAGGATAAAACTCTGCTCTCCCTCCCCCCCTTTCTCAAGAAGAAATCTTTTCTCGGCGAGCCTGAAACTATCTGTTGCCACCACGCGCGCTGTTTTTTTCGAGAACGCGAAAAAAACACCTGAGATTTCTGGCCTTGTTTGGCTTTGCCCCGCCATTCCCACGACTTGATTAAGCCCCCTGCATAATACGCTCGCCTCCACCTCAAAAGAAGATTCATTTCCTTCTAGGGAGGGGATGATTGGAAATTCTTCTACGTCTAATGTTTTTATGGTTGCCGTATGGTTCCCGGTAATAACTTGCAGTTTCTGCCCTTCCACAACAAGAGAAACTTGCTCATTGGAAGAAGCCGCAAGCAGAGAACCAAGAAGATATCCAGGGAAAACTACCCCTCCCTCTTCTTTCGCTGTACCAAAAAATTGATAGGTTATCCCCATTTGAAGGTCGGTTGCAGAAAGGCGCACCTCTTCTTTTTTCACCGATAGCAGAACATTGCTCAAAATAGGCAAGGAAGACGACTTCCCTATCGCATGCTCGACTATTTCCAACCCATCTTTCAGATGAGTCTTTAGTACAACTATATTCATAAAATATATTATATAGAGTTTGTTGTTATTGGGGCTGGGGATTTGTGGAAAACAGCATTCTGGGCTTATCTTGCGCGGTTAGCGCAATTTTCCGTGTGGGGAAAAGGGGGAAAACCCTCAGGAAGTAAACACCCTGGAAGTTATCCACTATATATCCTCTGTTTTATCAGGTTGATCTCATCAAGAAGAACCTCGGATTCTTGCAACTCTTTTGCGATTTTTTCGCAGGCGTAAATGGCGGTAGTGTGGTCTTTTCCACCAAACCTTTGCCCGATAAGGGGATAAGAGTTCTTGAGTTCTTCCCGCAGGAGGTACATTGCAATCTGGCGCGGCCTTACCACCTCTTTTTTCCGAGAAAGAGCGAGAATCTCCCTTTCCTTTAAATCATAAAATTCCGCGACCATCTGGATTATTTTTCTCGGACTGGCTGTTTTATTCGGATTTTGGATAATACTGCGTAGGAGGGAGCGCGCCTCCTGGAGAGTGGGCATCTTGTGGTTGAGGCGGTGAAAAGCAAATAAGCGATTGAGAGCGCCCTCGAGTTCGCGGATATTGCGCTGGATATGAGCAACCACATATTCACATACGTCATCAGCAACTTCCATGTGAGATTCTTGAATTTTCGTTTTAAGGATGGCCATGCGCGACTCAAAATCCGGGCTTCCAATATCTGCGATCATGCCACCCTCAAAACGAGAGCGAAGGCGCTCTTCAAGAGCAGGGATCGATTTTGGGGGGCGATCGGAAGAAAAAATAATTTGTTTGCCCTTCTCGTACAGAGCGTTAAAGGTATGGAAAAGCTCTTCCTGTGTTTTGTCTTTCCCTGCCAAGAATTGGATGTCGTCTATAATAAGAACGTCCAAGTCTCGATAAACGGTGCGGAAAGCGTCCATAGTATGATTGCGTATGGCAGAAACCACCCCAGTTGTAAAACGCTCAGAGGACATGTAGCGTATGTGTTTTTCTGGGAAATCGCGAGCAACCTGATTTCCTACTGCTTCAAGAAGGTGAGTTTTACCAAGGCCAACGCCCCCGTACACGAAGAAAGGATTGTAGACGGTGCCGGGGCCTTTGACAATCGCAAGGGAGGCCGCGTGCGCAAGCTCGTTAAACGAACCCACAATGAAGCTTTCAAATGTGTATTTGGGGTTAAGATTGGTAGCTCTATCAATTCTTAGCTCTTGGAATTCGAGTTGTGGCTCTGGGAGAAGAGAAGGGGTTTGGCGGACGACGGCCTGTTTGGGAGGGGTGGGTGCGCCTACGGCATACTTAATTTCGCGCACCTCCGCGTCAAGGGGGCGTATAATGTGGAAGATAAGCTTGTTGTATTTGTTCTCAAGCCATTCTTTTGAAAAGTTGTTGGGGACGGAGACCAAGAGAAGTCCCTCCTTTTGAGAAAGGATGTATGTGTTTTTCAACCATGTAGCAAAGTTTGCGGGCGAGATTTGAAATTGAAGTTGCGCGAGTACCGTTTGCCAAAGCTCTTCTTTACTCATAGGTTTTTATTATAGCATACCGCTCAATGCGCAAAAATAAAGTCAGAAAGGTGTCGTCTGTTGATAACCTGGGGATAAGATGGGCATAACAAAACGGAATTGACCTTTCTCTTGTTTGCTATTATACTGTCTTTATACGCCTATGAGCATCACATATCAACCTAAAAAGAAAAAACGCAAGAGGACCCACGGTTTCTTAAAGCGGATGAAGTCGAAGCGCGGAAGCGTTGTGCTACAAAGGCGCCGAAGAAAGGGGAGGAAAAGCCTCGCCGTCTAATGAAGACGACGGATTTTCGAAAGGTGCACGCCCACCGACAAGAGTTCAGGGAGGGCAGGCTTCTTTTGAAAGTAGGGGCTCACAAAAACACAGCTTCGCGCCTGGGTGTGGTGGTAAGTAAGAAGGTTGCGAAACAAGCAGTGCGGAGGAATTACATACGAAGAGTACTTAAGGAGGCTTTGAGGGGGGAGAGGGAGTCAATGAATGGAGGGCAAGATTTTGTCCTTATTGTTCTGCCGGGCTTTGAGCCGCAAAGCTTTCAGGAAGTAAAAAAAATAATTCACCAGCTTCTAAGAAAAGCTTCTTTGCCGCACTAGCCATGGATTTTTTTACCAATATCTATCAACTCTTTTTGTATCAGCCAGTTTTTAACGCGCTGGCATTGCTCGCGCAGATAATTCCGGGCAGAGATTTTGGTATAGCTGTAATTTTGCTCACCCTTCTCGTGAGAGGAATTTCTTACCCCTTAGGCGCGCAGGGTGTGAGGGCGCAGAAAAAGCTCGCGGAAATTCAGCCCAAGATCAAGGAGATCCAAGAGAAGTTTAAGGGTAAGCGGGAAGAACAGACAAGGGCTACGCTCGCGCTGTATAAAGAGGCAAAGGTGAACCCCTTCGCGATGTTTTTGCCCATGCTCATACAGCTCCCGATTTTTATTGTCCTCTACCAGGTATTTTCTCATGGGATCCAGCTTGAGCAATTCTCCGCTCTTTATTCCTTTATGCAGGTTCCGGAAAGTATTAACGCCACCTTATTCGGCCTCGTGAATCTCAATGAACATTCTTTTGTTCTCGCCTTGTTCGCGGGAGTGCTCCAGTTTGTGCAGTTCAAGCAAGCGAGCCCTGCGCGGGCAAAAAAGAAGGCGGGCGAAAAACCCGACATTGCCTCTCTCATGCAAACGCAAATGGCGTATATTTTCCCTGTCGTGATTGTTTGGATCACCGCGACCTTGCCTTCCGCGTTCGCGCTCTACTGGATTACGAGTACGATCTTTTCCTTGTGGCAATATTGGTTTATCGCAAAAAGAAAACAGCATGCTGAACAAAGAACAGTTGCAAACAATTGAAAAAGAGATACAGTCTTTTCTCGAAAAGTTGGAGATGCCGGGGAGCATTACGGTGGAGCAAGCCGAAGGCGCGGAAGAGCCGGTGATTCAGGTCGCTGTCCTTGTAGATGAGCCGAAAATAATCATTGGAGAGAAAGGGCAAACTCTTTTTGAGCTCCAGCACATTCTGAAATTAATACTGCGGAAAAAAATTACGGAACCCTTCTATCTTTCGCTCGACATTAACGAGTATAAAAAGAACAAAGAAGAGTATCTGCGCGATCTAGCCCAAACCGCGGCAGACGAGGTGATACTGCTTAAAAAACCAAAAGAATTACCGCCAATGCTTGCTTCAGAGCGGCGCATAATCCACATGGCGCTTGCCAGCCGAACCGATGTGACCTCTGAAAGCATCGGCGACGGCCCCGACCGCCGCGTAGTAGTCAAGTTATCTCTTGCGTAGCGCCCCAATAACAGCAATCGTCCAAAACGGAACAATTCCTACAAAAGGGATAAGTTCAAGGAAGAAAAATAGGCCAATTTTACGCCACGCCTTTTTGGTGGGTTTCTTTGGGGCGCCATCCGCACCTTTTTGAGTGCGTTGTGTCGCACGTTGTTCGCGTTGCTGGGCTTGTTGCTTGCGCATCTCGTCGCGCTGTTCCCGCGCGCTCATAATTTGACCAGTGCGCTTTGCGACCCAATATCCAATAGGAAGCGTAAGAACATCCAGTATCATGCCAATAAGTTTCGGGACGATAGCAACGCCCAGAAGTTCTAAGATAATATCAAGAGCGTCTGCGAGAAGCGCAAGCGGGAGAATTAACATAAAACCAACATCGAGCGGACCCACTAATGCTGCTTCATATTCTTGCTCCGCTTCTTCTGCCTGCGCGGTTGCTGCGCCATTTGCCATAGCTAGGCGTTGTTAGCTTGTTTGTAGGGATCTTGCTGGCCTGTTGTTTCTTCGGCTTGCGCGTCTTCGCTTTCGGCGCGCGCTACTCCAAATCCGGGCTCCGCTTTTTCCTTTGCCTGACGGCGTGCGATTTCTTCAGGGGCCGTGGTAATCATTTCGTGTTCGGCTGGGGATGCCACTACTTTGATGGCAACATGTTTTTGCCCCGCGAAAAAGATGCCCTCTCCAACTTCGGTTTCGAGCAAGAGACTTCTTTCTTCCGAGGTTAAGTTGAATGCCTTCTGCACAACGTCAATGCTCGCGGTGGATTGTTTCATCAATAATTGTAGAGAAGAGTTTGTAATAATAGCTTTCCCGTATGGGGAGCGCATAAAGTCGTCTACATCCTGCGTAATAGTGGTGACTCCAAGCCAGTATTTTCGTGCGCGTTTGACTATGCCGAACAAAAAGGAGGCTCCGTCTTCAGACTGCATGATCCACCAGGCTTCGTCGAGCACAAACATGCGCTTTTTTAGTTCGGAGCGTACGGTATTCCAGATGTGGCGCATGATGATGTAGATTGCCATGGGACGCAGACTATCTTCCATCTCGCGGATGCCAAAAGACACGATGTTTCTTTTAAGGGAAATATTGCTGTGCTGGTTAAAGAAGCTGGCATATGTGCCCTTGGTGAATTTTCGCAGCCGTTTCACCAAGGAGTCGGTGCCTTCCATACCTTCCAGCACTGCCTGCAAATCTTGCATTAAAGGGATATTGTTTTTCCAGGCCGCGGGGGGAGTTGTGGGCGTGATGTCTTTGGCGGCATACGTTTCGGCGATCGCGCGGTCCATGATGGCATCTTCTTCCGGCGTTAGGCCGCCCAAAGCAAGGCGCATTAATCCTACGAGGTTTATCACATTGGAGCGGAGGATGTCTTCGGGTCGCTCATCTTCTCTGGGCTCAGGAAGATCAAAAGGGTTGATATGGTTTTCAGAGCCCAAAGAAATATCAAAAAAACTTCCGCCCGCTTTTTCGGCCAATGTTTTGTATTCATTCTCCGGGTCGAGTACGATAACGTCTACTCCCCACATGAGATAGCGCAGAATTTCCAATTTCACCGCGTACGACTTGCCAGATCCTGATGTGGCAAAGATCGTCGAGTTGGCGTTTTCTAGGCTGAAACGATCGAAGATAATCAAGGAGTTGTTGTGGCGGTTGACTCCGTACATGATTCCTTCGTTGGAACTCAAGTCGAAAGAAACGAATGGGAACACGGAAGATAAGGGTTCGGTATTCATAGAATTGTGCACTTGTAAAAGATCGGTTCCATACGGAAGGCATGAGTTAAAACCCTCCCGCTGCTGGTACAGGGCAGGTTTCACATACATTAAGCGCGATTCAAATATTGAGCGCAACGTTGTTTGGACTTCGCGAAGCTCGTCTATGGTTTTGACGTATACGGTAATATAGAGGGCAAAGCGGAACATGCGTTCTTGCGCTGTCTGTAGGCGGTCTCGCAAACCTTCCATATCTTGGAACGCGGTTTCGAGTTCGGGGTTGCGCACCAAGCCCTTGGATTCTTCCTCCATAATTTCCGATTGCACTTCGGTTACTCTCCTGCGTAACTTTTTTAAGATATACCCAGTATCGATCGGGTGCAAAAAGAGGGAGATGTCCATGGCGATATCAAGGTTGATGGCGGAAGAGAGCCATGCCGTATTCAGGTACCTGGGGTAAGAGAAAATAAAGAAAGATTTAACGATTCTGTTTCCAAGCTGAATGTGGTCTTGCTTTACTTGAATGGAGGAAGGCGCGATAATATCTTTTTCGGTGATGGGTTTCGTTTCGAAAATCTGCTCTCTGGTAGGGAGATCTTCTACTCCCCGGGGTTTGCGGAGTGAGAATTTCATAGTCTTTGTTTAGGCGAGGGCTCTTTTCTTCTTTGCTGAAGGATTTCGGGGGGTACTTCGGGATAATATCCTACTTCTGCCTCTTCGGGGTGGTACCAGGTCCAAAGCAACTCTACTAATTCCTCTGAACTTAGCGGAGCGACATGAAGGCCCATTCTTCGCAGGCCCAGGGCGACGAATTCCGTTCTTTGCCAAAGCTGGATTTTCATGCGGTCAAATTCTTCATCCGTAAGCTTGCCTGCAAGCTTTGGCCGCGCTTTTAAAATGTTTTGTTTGGTATCGCCTCCCGGTAGGGCTTCCAAGAGCGTGAATGGGACCACGACAAAAAAGTTTTTGGTCAGTATGGACCCGCCCGCGATCATGCTTTCCACAAATTTGCGGTATTCGGCTGTTTGGTAGCGGAGGAGGTCGTTTGTTTGTTGCGCCTCAAGTTCTTTTAATCTGTCGAGATACCCCGTAATATTTAAGCGCCGCGACTGAATGGTTATCTGAATGGAGAAATCGAGAGAATTGAGAAAGCTTTGAAATTGAAAAATAACTGCATCTTGCTCTTCCACGGAGCGAAGAGCAAAGTTGGTGGAAGAAACAAGCAATACGGCGCGTATTGAGCGGTCTTTTAAAATGAGTGTTCCCTCTTGTATTTCTTCGAATTCCAAAAAATCTTGAGCCGAACTTGCCATACCTTGATTGTAGCAGATTTACTTCTTGGTTTGTACTCTTGTTGCCAAATCCGCGACCATGCTTTTTCGAACGAGTTCCGCTTTTTGCAAACCCTCGCCGTTGGTTAAAGGATTCACGAACTTTTCTTCTCGAAAACGAAGGCTTGTATTCCCTCGCTGCCATACATAGATTTTTGGTTTTGTAGCGAAAAATAAGACGTTGGTCATGAATTGGGGAATTGATTTTCCCTCCATTTTTAGAAACGCCAGGGCTACGCCCGCGCCTTCCAAAAGAATGGAAATGGCAACGAACAAAATAAAACTCTTTGCGGCTAATACAAACCAAAGCACAAAAATGCCCATTAAGGGAACGCCAAGATACGCCGCGCGTTTGAACGTGAGCGGGCCTATGACTTTCGCTTCCCGTTCAATAAATTGTGGGGTTTGGAATTGCGCCATTACCCTTCATCTATCTTTTCTCTGTAGACATCCCCACTCGCTTCTTTTTCAGAGAATACAGGCTGTTCTTCTGCAATCTCTTCATGAGCAATATAATCGTTTTGCTCTTCCGTTTCTTGCGGTGTTTCCGTATGATCGCTGTGCCGCGGGGTGGGAATTTCTATTGCCGTTGGAGCAGATTCTTTTGCGCCGACGTGCGCGTGGAGTTTTTCTAAACCAAGTTTTGCGGGGTAAAAAACCAAAGCATTAAGCTGTTGGGCGGTCGACTTTGCAGCTTCTTCGGGAATGCCGAGTTTCGCAATCTCTGCCCCCAGCGCTTGGGGCAGAATTACGCCAACAAAAACTTGACTGCATAAGTCAACAATATCGTTGTGGTATTCGTCGAGCTCGCTTTTTTCGATTATTTGGGCGATGTTGTCGCCGGTTTCAGGCGCCCAGAGGGCGTTCTTTATTTCTTCTGGCAGGGCTTCATACATCTGCCAGAATTGTTCGGTTGTGTATGGCTTTGCCATAGGTCTTGACAATTTTTAACTTATAGAGTATAATATGGGGCAGAACCTTGGGGTATCAAAAGACCCAAATTTATAGCGGTTCTGGAGGTAGCCATGGATCCAAACACGGTACTCTTTGCGGGCTTGGTGTTGGCCGGCGTTGTGGCTCTTGCCCTCATCTTCAAAGATAAGCTGAGGGCCGCCACCCACGCACAGCCTGGCAGTCCGCCCGCGCCGCCAGCAGAGAAGACTCCTCATCAACGGCGTGTCGAGGGCTTTCAAAAGCGGCTTGATCGAGCAATCGGTCGTAGTGAGATCGCGGATCTCCAGCTCGACGCCGTCGGCGAAGAAGAGCGGGCGAGAGCGCGGGAGCGAGAAGCCGATGTGCGTGAACGGCAGATGTACGGCCATGTCGTCCCAGACGACGGGCTAACGTCAGAACGGCCGCGAGATGAAGCCCGCCGCGATCAGGGCGATGATCGAAGGACGCGGGATCGCGATACCACTACGGGGCGTCAGCCGGAGATGCGCACCATTACCATCAACGGGGAGCGTGTCCGGCAAGGGCAGAACCGTGTGTACGTACCCAATGGGCATGTCACATTAGAGCCTATTCCTGGCCCGCGTGGGTACAATGACGGCACGCAAGTGACGTTTGTCGCGAACCCCACAATTGCGGGTTCCACCGTTCGCTGGCAAGGAGCAGGGGTGCAAGGTCCCTTCCGGGCCATCGTTACGATGAATGCCGACAAGCAGGTTCAGGTGACCATCACGCCACCGACGACCGGTACAAGCGCCAACCCCGCGAATCCGGCAGGCACACTGATCATACCGCCGGCCCCCGCCGGCCCCACGGGATTGTTGCCCTGAGCAAGAACATAAAATGGAGGTACTACCATGGCAGTGACAAGGGAAGAGCAGGAAGTCATAAACCGAGCCTTCGACCAGCGTGACGCCGTTACGCTCAAGTGGAAGACTTTGTCTCAATACCATGAGCTTCGAGTGGTCTTGCTCGAGGCTCTCCTGGCCGAGCACGGGGTTGTGGATGTTCCGAAGGAAAATCCCCTGCTCAAGACCCTTATGGAGGAGAAGCGGAAGACAAGAGTATCCGTTTCATCTCCGACGAGCGAAGCGGCACAGACCGCCAACCCCGCGAATCCGGCAGGCACACTGGTCATACCGTTGGCCCCGTCCGCTCCCAGAGAAGAGGTGGAAGAGGGAAAAGGGGCGAGGGAGGAGTTGAACCCCAAGGCTCCCCCCGCCTAAGAATCATGGGGAAGGACCTTGGATCTCTAGGGGATTTGTTCCCCGGGCTCAAGTAGTCCCAGTACGGGGAGAAGCGAAACGCACTTCGGTGCCGAGTAGCTTCTCCCTCGTTTTTATTTTAATGTGCTTTTTTATTTCTGCTCATTTTCATACTTTCATTTTCCTTTGCGTTTTCTCCTGTCTAAGATATCCTTGTCTTCTTGCGATGTTAATCCTTCTCTTCGTAAATCGGCCATGTCTTGGCGGATGGTTTGTTTTAGTTCTTCTACATCTCTCCCTGTTTTCCCTACATTACTTTTCAGAGTGTATGGAGGAATTTCTTGCCCTCGGTTTTCTTGGAGACCAGTTCTTTCTTCTAGGTGTAGTGTCTGTCGTATTATCTCTTCCCGGCGAAGGCGCACTTCTCCTATTTCTGCCCGAAGGCGCGCCGCTTCTTGTTCCCAGTTCCCTGTTGCTTCTGAAGTTTCCGCTGTTCTCAATTGTTCTTTCGCGTGCGTAAGATCGCCTTCAAGCGTTTGAACTTTCTGCGCGGCTTCTCTTAATCTTTCCAAACCTTGAATTTGGCCTTCGTTCAGCGGTTTTTTTGGCTTGGTAAGAGATTGAAGTTGCCTTAATTCTTCATCGGATATGCTAGGTGATTCGGGCGGTTGTTGTGTTGTGCGTTGCGTAAGCTCTTCCCGGCGACGCCGTACGCCTGCTATTTCTGTTTGAAGGCGCGCCATCTCCTGTTCCCAGTTTCCTGTTTCTTCCGAGGTCTGGGTTATTTTCAGTTGTTCTTTCGCATATGCAAGTTCGTCCTCAAGTCTTTTTGAACGCTCTACTAATTTAGTGACACTCTCTTCTTTAGTTGGGCGTGGACTTGAAGGAACTGGGCTGGGGGCTTTTTCTCTTTCTTGGGGTGCTCTGAGATCTTCGATACCTTTGGGTCCCGCGGCAAACCTTGCACCACTATCAGGGTCTCTGCGCGGGGCATCATTGCTGGATGAAGCGGGTTGGGGGCCTCTATCTTCTAGTCCTCCGGGTCCTCCTGCAAATCTGGCTCCGCCTGGAGTTCCACCGGCGCGCGGACCTCTGTTGCCAGGATCTGAGCCTCCATCACCATCGAGGTCCTCATCTTCATCGTCGAGAGCCTCACCTTCTCCACCGCGATAGTCATCACCTGGAACTCTACCGGAGGTACCACCGCCTCTACCGCCAGCAGCAGGACCAGCACCCCTGCCCGTTGTTCCCCAAAGCCTATCGACGTCCTTAAGCCGTTTTCTTTGAGGCTCCTCGCCGTTGGGCATGATTTTGATTCCGTACTTTTGCCTGAGAGGCTCGTCGAGCTTTTCCTTAGTCCTATAATACTTTTGAACCCTTTCAATTTCTTGCTCAACTTCTGTTAAGGCTTTTTGAGATTCGTTGATCTTGTCAGCGGGCAGGCGATTCGCACGCGCCGTCTCAAGGTTTGACTGAGCCGCTTTTTGCCGTTGCAAAGCTGCGTAATAAAATCCCACAAGACTTTGTTTTTCTCCTTCCACCTTATCTTCTTCTGCGAGTTGAACAACTCGGAGACGATTCCTGTGAACATTTTGCTGATCCGTGAAATTTCCCTGTACGTCTTTCATGTAGTTTCTTGCTTCCGACGGGTATTCTCTGCCAAGAGGGCTTTGCAAGAAGCCAAACATTTGAGAGCTCTTGAGCGCGTAATGATCTACATCGGCTTCGATGTGGTCATTGATACCTCCCGCGCCATTGAACACGTCGAGCACGGCCTCTCTGCCATGCGTTTGTTGTATTTCTCGTAGGTGTTGAGATGGGCCTTCGGCAAGACCGGAGCGTAATCCAAGGTTATCCCCGTCGATATTGGCGATGTTCTTGATATATTGTGAGCGCTCATCGCGTACAGCGACTTTCGTTGCTGCGCTGTCGCGAAGGAAGGTATCTCGCCCCCTCTTTTCATGGTCTGGCATCTTACCCGTTTTGGTGAGCGCGTTTCTAACTTCATCTACCGCTTTTGCTCGATCGCTCTCGGCAAGCTCCCTCGTGATTATCTTGTGTTGAACTCCATATTCAATATCGATTCCAACATGGATATCATCTCCATCCTCTTCTTTTTTGTGGAGCGCGTTCGCAATATCCTCTCGCGCCTCCTTGTTTTTCTTCCTTGCTTCCCGAATGGTCTGGCTCAAACGCTTTCTTTGGTTTTCTTTAACACCCAATCCTTTGAGCTCGTCCTCACTAAGCCCTTCTGCTTTTTTCTTCTCCTCTTTCTCTGCTTCGGTTAATGTTTCACCCCGTTCTTCTTTCTGGGTGAGCTCTCTTTCCCTTGCCGCCTTCTTGTCGAACTCCTTTAAGATTTTGTCAGAGAGGCCCTTGGATACCTTATCTTTTTGGAGGGTCCACTGTAGTTCCTCTCTTTCGGTAAGGTCTTCTGGCCGAGTTCTACGGTTAGCAATAATTGCTTCTTGGTAGAAATCGTCGCGCTTCTCCTTTGCCCAGTCAATGTCTTTATTGTATTGAGCCTTAAACGCATCGGGAGTGAAGCGGAGAGTCCCATTGTCGGCAATAATTTTTCCTGCTTGAACCCGATCTGAAGCAAACATAAGAGAACTAATCCATTTTGCTTGACGTTGAGGCCCCCACTTTTCAAAGCCCGCTGGAAGGGCAAGTTTTCTATTCCTTTCCTCGGCTTCCATCAATGGGCGTTCAACAAAGCCTGTTACCTTACTCGTAGCATTTCCGACCGCTCCGAAGCCGCTACCAGCATTTCGCATAGCAAATTTTGCAAATGGATTTTTTGCTTTTTCCGCGCCAGCTTTTAACCTTGTAGAATAGTCTTGAAAATCTCCCGGAAGCCTGCTGATTCCTTTGTTGGCAAGCCCAGCCATATTTCCCTTGAATTTCGATCCAGCTTTTGAGCGCCAAACTTTTCCAGGGGCGCGTTGAAGCGCTGTTTGGAATCTGCCCCCGAGAGAGCCCGCGAGGCCAACACTAAACATAGTTCCGAGAAAGAGCAAGATAAGCGCCGCGATTGGGGCAAGCGAGGCGAGGAACGCCGCTCCCACAGCGTTCTTGGGATCGGGCGGTATATCCATAAAAAGAATAGTGGAGGCAAGATACATAAAGAATGCGATAGGCACTCCAATGAAAGCCCATTCCATGAGGGCGCCAAGCCAGCGCTGCCACCATTTTTTTGTGAACGGCAAAATAATAGACGCAAAGGCAATGGGCGCCAGGATCACAATTGTCCAGAGAATTATAATGCGGAGTCCAAAGATGAGTAGGATGACAAAAAATAGCAGACTCCCAAAAAGGAAATATAAGATCCTCGCGACGTTTATGGCCACATTCCCAAGGTCTGCGTCTTTCAGGGGGGGCATGTTTCCCCATGGATTGTTGTGGAACGGCCCCACGAGACTTCCCTGCAAAAAGAAGTTTGTGAAAAGATTCCCAATATCTACGATAACGCTTACAAACACCCCGCTGAAGTTTATGAGGAGCGCGGCGATAATAAGAAGGGGGAGAGTGCGCTGAAGCTGGTATGATTGAAGACGAAGTATTGTTGCCAATCCGATGAAAGCCAAGATGAGCAAAAAGAATCCATTTGCGAGTCCTCTGGTAAAATCCCAACCCGCCTCTACGATTGGCACTTGGGATGGGTCTACTGGTATACTTGCAAAGTATACCACAGCCTTCATCATCAATCCTGCAAGGGCCATGTAGATTGTTTGCAGGAGTCCAGCGATAAGGGTAAATACAAATGTGGCAAAATAAGCAAGGGCGTGTCCAAGTGGTTCGGCGGCAAAACTCAAAAGATCATCGCCGAAGAAGTAGCCGAGAATGCTTAGGCCGGCAATAGCAGGAATCCAGAATAGGGCATCGGCGGACTGCGGAAAAAAAAGAACGGCGAGAACAAAAACGCCGAGAATCGGGAAAAGAAATTTTTTGTTTGCGAAACGCAACGATAAATGCATGTTGACGCAAAAGACTTGCTGGTTTTATTATACACAAAATATTCTATTGTGTACAAATACTTTTACAAGAAAGTACGATGGAGGTATACTATTGTTATGAAGTACAGCATTTTTCTTTTGCTGATCGCTATCGGAATAATGATTCCTCATTTTGCTGCTGTGCAGGCGATTACACTGAATCTTGACTATCCAAAGTTTGGGCCATTTGACTTGAACACAAACCAAAGCTTGCCGGAAATAATCGGATTCTTTTATTACTTTATTGTAGGGATATCTGGGCTCGCCGCCTTTGTGATGCTGGTATGGGGAGGGGTGCAGTGGCTTACCTCTGGGGCAATTCCAAGTCAGGCAGGTGAGGCAAGAGACAAATTGAAAAATGCGATTATGGGGCTTCTTCTCGTCCTCGCCTCTTTTTTGATTATCCAAATAATCAATCCCGAGCTCACAGTCATTAGCGGGAAACCTTTGGTTGATCCCTGTAGTGATCCTGCCAATGCGGTGAAGTGCACACAGGGGACAGCGATTCTCCCAGGAGGTGCAGTAAGTGGCATCACCCTCACAGTAGATGGGCAACCCTCAAAAACAATCATTCCTCCCGCAACAGGGACGATTCAGCTTGCTTGGTCAACGGGTTTAGCTTCTCCTGTATGTGGAGCAAATACCCTTTCTTCTAACCCAGGGAGTCCAGTGTTGGATGCTTTATTCGATGGTCCCCAGGCAGCGCCAAGCGGTACGAAAACCATTGATCTTTCGTCCGTGTCTGCGCTTCTTACGGACGGCACCATATTGGATTTTGATCTTGGTTGTACTGGTACTGGAGTTCCCACTGAAATTCACGCAAAAGTATTTGTAATCATTTCTTCAACAGGAGGGAGTCCGCCCGTCATAAATTATTTTGAAGTGAGAGAAAGTGGTACAAGCAATCCATGGTTGCCAGGTTCTCCGACAGGAACTCCTTCTTATAAATGTTGCGGGCTAGGAACCGATTTTCCCACAAATCAATGGCCAGAGTTTCGCTGGGACGCGACAGCGGCTACTTGCAGGGGAGAAGTTGATCTCGACGATACATTTGTGAATGGCTCCAAGAATAACGCCGGCATAGCGATACCATGGCCATTCTCTACCGGATTGTATAGATATAAACTTACGTGCATTGATTCGGGGACGGTTTCTTCTGAAATTCGCATAGAGATATTAGGTTTTTGACAGGCTTCGTTTGAGTTTTCATCTTTCAAAGACTTAGTAATATGTTAGTAATATAAAATGGGTTCTCTGATGAGGGAACCCATTATTTCGAAATCGTGTGCGAAGGTTTACTGGAAGGCGCCGTAGCTTGTAAGTTGACGCAGTCTTTGTTTGATAACTGCGTCACTCATGCCTAAGCCGCGGGCCTGAAAAAGATCTTGTTTTGCTTTCTGCTCTTCATGGAGGAAAGTGTATGCTACTCCTCGATCGAGGCGAGCCCACCCATTGGTTGGGTCCAGCTGAATGCTGGTTGTCAGGTCCTCGACGGCTCTCTGCATCGTCTCTCGGTCGTTATTGATGAACGCCTGACTCTTGAGCTTTGTGCCTCGGGCCCAGTAGAGCTGAGCATCCTTCGGATTTGTAGCGATGTCCTTGGTGAGAAGTTTAATCTCTGATTCCAGCTGCGCCAGCATGGGAGCTGCGGGATCGTTGCTCTTGATCCCCGAATTCAGGGTTGTGGGATTTGTGCTATTGATCGCCAAATCCATCTCCGCCAGTATAGAAGCTGCGGGGCCCTCGGTCGTATTCGAGGGCGACTGCATCGAGGAGGTTGCTTCGCCTCCTGTGGAGAGTATGATTCCGCCGATGATTACCCCTACGATCGCAAGGGCAATGAGGGCGAAAATGGCCAAATTCCGAGGGCTGATGTGGGGTACGCGCAACCCTTGTGGTGCCGGAGCAGAAATCCCAGTTACTTGCCTTGTCGCCATTTGAGCCACCTCCTTTGTGTGGTCTTAAGATTATGGGCCAATTGCTTGGCTTGCTACTTCCATTCTATGCATTTTTGGAAGATATTGTCAATAGATCGAAAGCAAAATTGACAATCCTATTTAGAAACCAAAGCTTAGGGCTGTGGAAAACTTTTACACCGTAATCTCTGTCCACCGGCCGAAGACATTAATATCGAATCCAAGAATACCCAAGAAGAAGTTGAGGAACAGCCAGGAGAACATAAGGATGAGTACGCCCATGCCAATGTATCGCCAAATGCGGCGCACCGTGGCAAGCGTGTTCGCGCTACCCCAAGAGAAGTAGAAAATGGCTCCTGTGGCAACCACCATGATCACCACAATGAGAGGCACGAGCTTCCAGAGAGTAAAGTCAATGAGATTTTTGATCAAGAGAAATGTATGACGGAGCGCGCAATCTTCTGTTTCATTCCACGGTGTATCTGGATTGTTTCTGTCCACTCCACAGGGAACAAGTCCGTGCGGGGGAGGAGTGATGCTTATCTCTTCGAACGCTGAAAGCTGGCCATCATCCGCCGTGAGTCGCAAGACATACACTCCGGGCGCTGTGAAAGTAACAGTTGTATCCGCCGAGGACGGATTTGCGAATGTAACATTTCCGGGTCCGCTGATTTTGGTCCAGGATATGGTGAGAGTTCCCGAGGGCAAACCATCGTCGGTTACGGTGCCGTCGAGGGCGATTGCGCCAGAAAAATCAGTGTTTTCATTGCCTCCCGCGTCTACTTGAGGCGCTTCGTTGATGACCACAAGGATAGGGCCTACTGGCGTTCTTGGATCCTGTCCATCGGACAAAACACCGCCGCACGTGTGGCCTCCCGTCTCGTTGATACAATTGTCTACATTGTCGAATACATGCAAGCCATACCACCAACCGCCGCTTCCAGGACTGTCGAGTATGCTTGTTGTGGTGGATGGAATACTGGAGCCAACTTTGTTCCAAAGGCTATGGTCTGGCACTCCTCCTGCGTCTGGAGTTCTCCAGAGTTCGTGATGTTCGATGCCAGAGCCTCCCGCGTTGTCTGGCGCGGCCCAGTTCAAGGTTATGGAGCCAGCTCCCGTCAAAAGTGGATCGGTCGTTGAGTCAACGGTTGTTGTTCCATCAGTTGCGGTGAAGGACATGACTGTTGGAGCAGTCAGGTCTATGGAGAAATACTCTTCGTCTTGAGCACCGACCGCTAAAGGATCGATAAGGTGGATATCATCAAGCAAGGGACCAAAAGCCGTTGGCGTTAAACTTTCAAATTTGAGGCGCGTGGTACTGCCCGTTGCAATAACATTGAACGTGTGGATATCCCAGCCCTCGCGCGTGAAGCCCAAGGTGTCGAAAGAGAAGGTTCCTACTATACTGCCATCCCACCATATCTGTACCTGTTTTACGGATGGTTCTGGGAATGTTTTGTTGTATGCGTTGCCGCCCATTGCAAAACGCAAGGTATACGTTTTTCCAGCTTGCGTTGGAATATCTTGGTATATAGTTCCGGGACCATAGCCGCTCAAGTCTATCGAAGAAAAGGCAGGTCCCGTGGGGGCATAAGCGCCAAGATCAATTGATCCTGATTCTACCGTCCATCCAGGAGGGCTGTCTGGGGCAATATACGTTCCTGCGACTGGGGGCGTAGGGTCTGCAGTTTGAAAGTCGCCATTCACTACGAGGGAAGAATTAGCGGTTATGCGAACTTCGCATACATTGATCCCTTGGGTTGGACACCAGTTTACTATGTCCATTGTTAAAGTTCCTGGGGACGCACAGTTTCCCGGTCCGTAAGGCCGTTGTATCCAGCCCGCGCCATTGTTATTGGTATAGGGTACGCATAGATTCGCGTTAGCCGTTGTGTATCCTACTACTGGGAAAGGTGATTTTAGCCATGAGCCTGCCGCGGGGCTGGTGATGGTAACGCTCGGCGCCGGCGGAGTTCCCACGCAGATAGCACCGGACGAAGAAGTACTGGGGTTGCCTTTGTTTGCTAACACTGGAATTGCACTTCCATTGTAATAAAAGAGGTCGAGGCTAGTGCCGTGCACGGGACGGCTAACGTTTGGTACGGGTGTAAAAAAGCTACCACAAGGATCTTTTGCCCCCCAGCATGCGATAGTTGAGCCAATACCCAGCAGGCTTCCAGGGTCGCCGTTCATGTAGATCCAACGATTGGCAGAAGCAGCTGTGTTTGACAATACCGCGTTGAGTCCGTTATCGTTTACCACGTCGCCAACGTGCCAACCAGCCGTACAAAGAGAGCCAGCGCTTGAAAATGCCACAGAGCCGTTGCATCCGTGCACAGGACTTCCGTCTGGCAGGGCACTAAACGTCTGGTCGGTGGTTGTGTCGGCGCAGCCGGAATGGCTGCTTGCTTGAACGTCGGATGGCTGGAGAGAAACAAAAAGCTGGAGCGTGAGCAGAGAAGCCGCGCATAGAACGAGAATCGCAACGCAAAAACGAAACATTACGTTATTATAATGTATTTGCGAGGTTTATCCAACCCTTGCTATGGGCCAGAGGTAAATTCCGCGAAGACTTCCGCGTCGGTGAGCGCGCGGTCCCAGATTTTCACGTCGTCTATTAATCCTCCAGAAGAATCTGGTGTTCCATTTTTGCGGCCTATGAGAAAATCCAAGAGAGGCGCGCAGGTTACGCAATTCAAGTTGCCGGGTTCCGTAGTAATGTTGCCCCCGTCAGATTTATCGAGCGTACCATCAATGAAAGCCTTCATTTCCGAATTTCTATCGACCGTCACAACGATATGATGGAAATTTGCTGGATCTGCTGGGGCGGTACTACCTCCAGAAATTGAACTCGTAATACCCCTGGCACTACAATCACTTCCGTCCGATATTAAAGCTCTCACTCCAAGAACATTGTCATAATACACAACATAGCCTGGTGTGCATGTTTCAATCCACCTACCCACCACATAATCTGCTGTTAATTCCCTTACCCACATGCCCATGGAAAAGTCGCCAAGCCCCATATTCAGTTCCGGCCCCACATCGACAAGGTCGTCTAAGTCGTCAAAACTTCCGGCGCCTCCATACTTGCCCTTTACTAGGTGGTGCGTGTCGTACACTGTGTTAGGCCCCCATATACTATCAAAACTCCAGTAAAGAAGCGTGCGTTCTACTGGATAGCGGGAAGTTCTGTCGTTGTTGATTTCCCCTGCTGTTAGGACGCGATCGTATATGCGCAGTTCGTCCATAGGAATGTCTCCATGTAAATGCGCGGGGCACAAAGAATGGCTTCTTCCAACATTCATTTCTCGAGGGTTGATCTGTATACAACCAGCAAAGTTACTACCGAGAAAAGCCGAGGAATCAGATCCAGCGAGTACGCCGTCTACATATACGGTAAGCGTGGTGCCGTCAACCGTTACAGCAATGTGATGCCATCCTGGGGTTGGTAAAATCTCTACCCAGTGAATACCCGGAGGAGTGACCCCTGTTCCCGCCATGCTGTAATTCACGAAGATGTTATCAGCGCATGTAGGTCTTCTAACTTCCAATTCTTTCCCGACCCGCAGAAAATACCTGTCGCCCGGAGCGCATACTGCGGGCATGTTCATATGAAATGTATAGGTGTAGTTGTCTCCAGGAGTATACGCGTAGGGCAAAGAATTTGCTTGTACGAAATCGGTTGTCCCGTTGAAACTGCGAGCATTGCCCATTCCTGGGGGTCCGGCTACCTGGGAGGTTCCTGTTAAAGTTCCGTCGGGCCACCCTTCCGCGCCGCTGTCATAGACGCCATGGCTTGTCGCCACACGATCTCGAACAGTTCTTCCTTGGTCAACGTCATCAAAATCCCAATGAGCGATGGGAGGTAGAGGGGGTGGGATGGGGGCGCCTTCCAGTTCACACTGGACTTGCCACCAGGCAGAAGGCCCAGTCCAGACTGTTACGTCAAAAAAGGTGAGCAGAAGACCCGTAAAAGCCCAACTCCCGTATATAATCGTAAGACCGATAATGGTGGTAAAAAGGAGTTGGCGTCCCCGGCTTATCGCTTGGAGGTTTCCGAGTCCGCCAATAAAGATCATAAATCCTCCTGCCGCCAAGAGTAACGCGCCAAGGATGAGTACGAGAGCTAAGCCGTTGTTCGTTAGGGTTGGGACAAGGAGGAATAATATAATGTTGTTCACGAGGGCAAAAAAATGGCATGCTCCGCACGGATCTTTATCGTTCCACGGGGTTTCAGGATTGTCGAAATTTAAGCCGCAAGGGACAAGTCCATATTGCGCTTGGGCGTAGACTTCTGTCGGATCGAGAGAAACAAAAAATTCTAGCGCGAGCAGAGACGAGGCGCATAAGACGAGAGTTACAACGCAGAAACGAAACATTACGTTATTATAATGTATTCGTTCGTTGACAGCAAAGACATAATCTTTTAAGATAAAAATGCTATGGCAAATGGGATCACCAATACCGCAATTGTAAGAGAATCCTTCAGGGAAAAAGGCGTTGTTGTGTTACCTTTAAAGGAATATTCGGCAATCCAGAAGAGAGTGGAAAAATTGGCGGGAGAAGCCAAGGCACTTCAGATTATCGCAGAGGGGGAGAGAGAGTACCGCGAAGGAAAACTGAAGCAAACAAAATCACTTAAGAGCTTGCTCAAATAATGATTGCGGTTTTCCCGACAGGTCAGTTTCGAAAGTCATTTCAGAGATTGCCAAAAGTTATTCAAGAGAAGGCAGTTAGGAGGGATAAGATTTTTCAGAAAGAGCCGTTTCAGCAAAGTCTTGAAACTCACAAACTCAAAGGAAATTTAAAAAAGTACTGGTCGTACTCGGTAGATAAACACTATCGGGTACTTTTTCGTTTTGAAAAGAAAAATTTAGCAATCTACTTTGATATCGGCACCCACGAGATTTACAAATAGCTACTTGAGTGATTTTTGGGCGAGGTTTATCCAATCCTGGATAGTGAGGGTTTCGGCTCGTCGGGCGGGCTGAATAGTATTGGCGAGAAGCCATTGCTCTGTCTTTTTTCGTGTGAGATTTAAGCCTTGTGATAAGTTGTTCACAAGTTGCTTCCTAGGCTGTTTAAATCCGGCTTTTACCACTGTGAAGAACTTGGGGAAATCCTGGGTATAAGATTGAGGAAGAGGGGTAATCTGAAGAATCGCGGCATCTACCCTGGGCTGGGGCCAAAATGAGTTTCTCTTGATATAGGAGACAATCTTTGGAGTAGCATATACCTGCACAGAGACCGCGAGAATGCTCATTTTAGGTGGTTTTGTGCAAATGCGCTGAGCCACTTCTTTTTGGACGATTAATGTAAGCGAAGCGGGCTTGCTCTCTTCTTCGAGAAGTTTTCGTATTATCGGCGCGGTAATGTAGTAGGGTAGATTCGCAACCACTTTGTATCGAGTATCTTGTATATCGTATTTTGTATAATCAGTTTTTAGGGCGTCTCCGTGGACAATCTCAACATTGAGACAATCCGATAGTGTTTCTTTAAGAATTTCAACCATCTTCTTATCTTTTTCTATGGTAACTACTCGTTTTGCTCGTTGGGCGAGTTTTTGGGTGAGAGTGCCTATGCCTGGTCCGATTTCGAGCACGGTGTCTTCTTGCGTGAGCTGGGCAGCCGCAAGAAGTTTATCGATGGCGTGGGTATCAACCAAAAAATTCTGGCCAAGTCCGCGGCTCGGCTTGGCCTGGTATTCTGATAGAACTTCCCTGATTGTTTTGACAGAAGTGAGGTTCATAGCGTGATTGTATCACAGCTGACTTGGGGATAAAACTCTTGACCAAGCCATAGTAAAAGAGTATAAAGGAAGGGAGATATGAAATCCCAAGAGGAGGAAATATCGCATTCAAGGAAGGGCTCCAAGGCCCTTTTTTCCATAGCTTTTACGGCTGTTTTTTTGTTGGTCGGGATTTGCGTCGTCCTCAAAATCCTTGTCGGATCTTCTGGCCAAGATACGGTAAAGTTGTCTCTTGATGAGCATTTTTATGCTGGCAATACAGCTCTTTCGACCCAGATTCGATCAGATCAAGCCGTTGCCCCAGAAGCTCCAGAACTCGTCTTTTTGAGCAAAACAAGTGTAGTGGCGACCGTTCCTCCTATGGGAATAACGCCAAAGGTGTTGGGGGCTATTATTGGAGCTTCATCACTGGATGTGAGAGACAGCAGGGAGATTCTCCATTATTTGGTGGAGGAAAGCGATACGATTGAATCTTTGGCTGAAAAATTCGCAATTTCAATCAATACGATTGTGTGGGCGAATGATTTGGATAGCGGATCCCAGCTTACGCCAGGAGATGAGCTCATCATTTTGCCCGTATCGGGTGCCCTCCACTTGGTGCGACCGAACGACACCCTAAGCGAGATTGCTTCGTGGTATCGGGGAGATGTCGAGAGAATTTTGGAATTCAATGAGTTAGCTTCCGCGGGCGATATTTTTGTAGGAGACTTTTTGGTGGTTCCAGATGGGAGAAAGCCTGCTGTGCTCCCTTCGGGTAGACTTACGCCTTTGGCAAACTCGTATTTTATCTATCCTGTGCCGCGCTCCTGGAAAATTACTCAGGGTTTGCATCCATTTAACGCGCTGGACATTTCAAACGGCACAAACGGCACTTGCGGAGGACCGGTATATGCCGCCGCAGGTGGGATTGTGCAGCAAGCTGGATATCATAGCGTGGCGGGAAACTATGTGCGCGTATTGCATCCCAATGGAGTCGTGACATTTTACGGCCATCTTTCGGGACAAGCGGTAAGCCCAGGAGAAAGGGTTTTGCAGGGCCAGATTGTCGGGTATGTCGGCTACTCGGGATATACTATTCCCGCTGGTCCTGCCGGATGCCATCTGCACTTTGAGGTGCGCGGCGCCGCGAACCCGTTCGCGAAATAACTTACAAGGCGCAATTGCTGCAGAGCCGCGCCTCTGGAGAAACTTTGAGGCGATCAAGCGCGATAGGGCTTTTGCATTTTTCGCATACGCCGTAATTTCCTTGCGCGATACGTTCTAGAGCCGCGCTGATGTCTTTCAGCTGATTTTCGAAGGTAAACTCCACATTGAGCTTCGTGGTGTATTCTTCTACTTCGTCGGCGGCCTCTTCTAAATTCCCTTGGGGCACTCGGGGATATTTTGTATCCCAGTCGCCCTTGAGGTCGGGATCTTTCGTCGCGAATTCGTTCAGCCGATCTTCGAGCTGTTGTTTTTTTGCCTGGAGCTGGCTTTTCAATTCTTCGAGTATTAATTGTTCCATACAATGATATTTTTATTCAAAAACATTTGTTTTTTAAGTTCTAAAATCCTGGCCGCTGAATCTTCGACATTTTTCTTTAGGGAAGGATCTTGCTCTACAAGTTTATTGAGAGTTGCGTATGCTTCTTGCGCGTAGGCCTGCTTGGAAAACATTATCATATTTACGCCTGCTTTCAAGGGGGCCTCGACAATAGTCTCAAAGCTGTAATTGTTCAGTAGGGAAGGCTGGCTTAAGTCGTCAGACAAAATAAGGCCGCTAAAGTTCAAGTTAGAACGGACAAGAGCTATGCCCTTTTGGGAAAATGCGAAGGGATAATCGGGATCAATGTTTTCGTAAATGACATTGGAGAGGAGAAGGAATTCTGGTTTTGCGGATAGGGCGAATACGAAAGGAGAGATGTCGGGGAATTCTTTCACAGTGGCAAGCTTTTGCTCTGGGTTAAAGGCAATATTTCCGTATCCAGGGAAGTGTTTGAGGGTAGAAAGAATGCCAGCGTCTTTCTGCCCGGCAAGTAATGCTTTCGCCAGATCTCCTGCTTCAAAACGGCCTGCTTGAAACGTGCGTTCAAATAAAAAATCACTGGGGTCGGTGCTATCAAGCACTGGGGAAAGGTTTAGATTTATGCCAAGGAATTTCAGTTCTTCCGCGCGCCCCTGTCCCACTTGGTACGCATGGTCTGTATCTTGGATGGTGGATTGCGGAGTCTTTTCTCTTCCAAATTCGATACGGGAGATTGAGCCTCCTTCTTGGTCTACCGCGATAAAAAGCGGCAGTGAAGAATACTCAAGGGAGACGCGCTGAAGATCGTGAGTAAGCTGTCGGAGCTGCGCTGTGTCTTGAATGTTTTTTGACAAAAGGAGAACGCCTCCCGGAGAGAGACGTTTCATGAAGTTTTCGAGTTCTGGGGTTACGCTTGTGCCTTCAAATCCGATCATGAGAACTTGCCCCAATGCTTGTTGAGGTGAAAGAGTTGGTGGAGGCTTGAAAGAATTGGAATTCTGGATGCTTGCGAGAGTGTCTAATGGAAGAGCGCTTGAAGGGGCAGATTGAAGCGCTTCGATCGCGGCTTTGACGGCCTCAAACGAAGAAGCGAAAACTATGTATTTGTCCACGATGGCATATACGATTCCGAAGTCTTGAAGCGAAAAGGTTTGGAAGCGGATTTCTACTCCCTTATGCGCGCTTGATCGGAACGTGGTGGTGTATCCCGATCCTTTTGTCGCCCAAAAAGGCATGATAGACGAGAGATGAGATTCCATTTGAGGCTCCCAGTCGAGAAGCGCTTGTTTGGCTGTTTGGTTCGATGGAGTTTCGACAATCATGCCGAACCTGCTACCTCGTTCATAAGAATACAGGAAAAAGAAAGAATTGCCTGTAAAATGGGTGGTCGCGGCCGTGGGCTGTGTGACCCCAAAAAGGTCAAAGAATTCCTTACCTGTTTCGAGGAGCGTATTATCGGATTTTTTCCGGAAGAAAAGTTCGGTGAAACCAGGGAGCTGGTCGTCTGTAAGGATTTGTGCGAGAAGACTGGAAAGATCGTTCTGCGCGGTAAATTGGAGTGTTGTGGTGTGAGTCGGCTTGATCGCGTTTTGGATTGTGTGTATGGGTTGGGGCACGCTGACAGGTTCGTCAGCTGGCGGAGTTTGCGCTGGCTGCGGCGTAGGTTCGATAGTTGGCGATGGAGATGGTTGCGGCTCGCCCTGGCCAGGCAGGACAGATGGTAGAGAGAAGGGAATTTTGAAAGGAAGTGCGCTAGACTGGTTTTGGAAAAAATACCAATATCCGAATAGGGCTAGGTTTAAAGCAATAAAAGCAAAAACTACCACAATTATTACGCGCACGAATACTTTCTTTCCGTGGGAAGGAGGGTGGGGAAGGGCGCGGATGCGGCGTTCTTCTCCGGGCGGTAAAATGGAGTCCTGTATTCTTTTGAGCTCTTCTCTTTTGAGGTCTTCTTCTTTTTGTTTGGTTTGCAAGGCGCCTGCGCGGATTTTCTCTATGGCTGTCTTATCGGCTTCGGATTCTTTCTGCGCTTTCAATTGAACTATCCGTTGTTGCTCTTTCTTTGCTTCATCTTCTCTGACGCGGGCAATATCTTTTTCCATCGTGTTCACTTCGCGCCGTTCGAGGTACACGCGTTTCTGATCTGGATTGTATGGCTGGGGTTGTTGGCGAACCTCTCGTCTGTCTTGTTCCAAGGGGGCGTTTGTTCTTGGAGCACGGTCGCTTTGGATGACGGGAGTGGGTTTGCTTATTGGCGCAGGCGGTGTAGGTTTCAGCGAGTCGTCGCTCGAAGTTTTTTCAGTCGGAATATTCGGCGGAGGAGATCCGCCGCGACCAGAAAAAGGCGGAGGAGATCCGCCCTGATTATTCGAGATAGGTTGCTTGGGAGGCTGATTTGAAAATTGTGGTTGAGGTTCTTCTGGCATTTCTTTATTTTCTCACTTATCGAGAAGATTTGCCAGTCCCGCAATACCTTTACCCTGTGGAAAACTCTTGCCCGCCTAAATGCGCGGAGCGCTTTTGGCGGGTTGCGCGTCTTTCAAAGAGAGATTGATCCTTCCTTGTTCGTCGATCTCGATCACTTTGACCGGAATGATTTGCCCGAGCTTCACCACGTCTTGCACTTTGTTTACGCGATACGGAGCAAGCTGAGAAATGTGCACCAAACCTTCTTGGCCTCCCGCGACTTCAACAAACGCGCCAAATTCCATAATGCGTTTTACCTTTCCTTGAAAGATTTCTCCGACCTGGACTTCGTGGGTGAGATTTTTGACATACTCCACCGCTTTTTCCAATTGAGCCTTGTTGTCTGAAGTTACAAATACCTGACCCGTTTCTTCAATATCAATTTGTACTCCATATTCGTCGATAATTCGATTGATAGTTTTGCCGCCAGGGCCGATAAGCAAGCCAATCTTTTCAGGATTAATTTGGATCGTAGCAATTTTTGGCGCCCACTCGGAAAGCTCGGCTCGTGGAGCGGCAAGCACGAGGTTCATTACTTCATCCATAATATGATAGCGCGCTTTTTTTGCTCCAGCTAATGCTTCTTTAAAGATTTGCTCCGTGATGCCTTTTACTTTTACGTCTAGCTGAATTGCCGAGATTCCTTGTTTGGTGCCGGCAACCTTAAAGTCCATGTCGCCGTGATGATCTTCAGGACCTTGAATATCGGTTAAGAGTTTGTATGCTCCGTTTTCTCCCATCATCAACCCCATGGAAATGCCAGCGACCGGACTTTTGATGGGTACGCCAGCGTCCATGAGAGCTAAAGCGGAAGAACACACTGAAGCCATGGATGTGGATCCATTTGAGGAAACTACTTCTGTAACGATACGGATTGTGTAAGGAAATACATCCGACGTTGGTATGACGGGGAGTAACGCTTTTTCCGCGAGTATCCCATGCCCAATGTCGCGCCGGCCCGGGCCGCGCAATGGCTTTACTTCTCCCGGAGCGTATGGAGGAAAATTATAATGATGCATAAAGCGTTTCTTTCCTATAAATTCCATTCCTTCCATGAGTTTCTGATCGCCTGGGGCTCCCAATGTTAGTATGGAAAGCGTGCGAGTCTGGCCTCGTTCAAACATTCCGGATCCATGGGTTCTCGGAAGAATCCCAGCGGATGCGGCAAGGGGGCGGAGTTCGTCGAGCTTTCTCCCGTCTACGCGCTGGTCTTTTTGGAGCGCTCCTTGGTGCACCGCGAGGTCGGTTGCTTCTTCGAATAAGAATCCCGCGTGTTTCTGTGTTTCTGCGTCTGGGTATTTCTCTTTTATGACTGCGTCGAATTCCTTTTTTACTTCGTCAACAGCCGCCATCCTTTTTTGTTTATCTCCTTGGAACAAAGCCTGTTCAAGTTTGGGTTTCAGCCACTCCGTAAACTCACGGTCGAATTCCGCGAATGCGGAAGGCTGTTCCTCGTGAACGATTTTTTCCTGACCCTCTTCTGCAATAATCTGTTTTTGGAAATCAATGAGTTGAGCTAAAAATGGTTTTGCGAACGCAAGAGCTTCTTCGTAGACCTCGTCTGGAGCTTCGTCGGATTCTGCTTCAATCATATTAAACAAAAGCTCATCGTCTTGTTTGAGGCCGGCAAGCACAAAATCAAAATCGCTTTCGATGCGTTCTTGGTAGGTGGGATTGAGGATAAATTTTCCCTGCGATCTCCCTATTCTTACTGCGGCAAGCGGACCCTTCCATGGGATGTTGGAAAGAGAAAGCGCGAGAGAGGCGCCCAAAAGCCCTGAAATATCAGGGTCGTTTTGGGTGTCCCATGAGAGGCAGGTAGCAATAACCTGTACTTCGCGCAGAAAGTTTTTTGGAAAGAGGGGTCGGATAGCCCGGTCAATTAAACGGGCGGTGATAATGGCTTCGTCAGAGGGTCTGCCTTCTCTGCGGACAAATCTTGATCCTAGAATCTTTCCTGCGGCGTAAAATTTTTCTTCGTAGTCTACCGTAAGCGGGAAAAACCCCAGATGAGAGGCTTCGGTTTTCGCCATAACGGCAGTAACGAACGTATGGGTATCTCCCGCTTTGACGAGAACGTTCCCATTCGCTTGTTCTGCCCAATTGTTGAGTTCAACGGCTATTGATCGGTCGCCAAGCTGGCAGGTAAAATTTTTCATCTTGGAATTTTTAATGGCCATCGTGATTTCTTCAGCAAGTATTTTTCATCTTCTTGCTCCAAGTCAATAAATTCGTCGGTAGCTTCTCGTAATCGCGATGAGGTGGATTTGCCGAACGCCATCACCTCGACTCTCTTTCCGTGGTTCTGCAGGTATTCTACAAGCGGCACATAGTCGCCGTCTCCCGATACTAAGACAACCGCGTCAACCGAATCTGAGGTTTTGATGGCGTCTACGGCAATGCCAACGTCCCAGTCTGCTTTTTTGAGGCCCCCGTAATATTCCTGGAGATCCTTTACTCTTGTTTCGATCCCAAGGTTGGTAAGCGCGTCAAAAAATGGCTTTTCTTCGCCCGTTTTTGTGCGCACCACATAGGCAAAAGCGCGGATAAGTTTTCTGCCTGCGACCGCGGTTTTCACGATCTCTTTGAAATTTACGCGAGCCTGGTGAAGGTTCTTGGCGGAGTGGTAAAGGTTTTGAACGTCGATGAAGACGCTGACTCTTTGGTCTTTATTTTTTAAGGTCATTTACTTTTTAAGCCCTACCTTTCTCATAAGGCTGTTGTATCGTTTTTCGTTTTCGCGCTTGAGAAATGCCAAAAGAGTTCTTCGTTTTGCCACCATTTTCAAGAGGCCGCGTTTCGAATGAAAATCTTTGGCGTGTTTCTTCAAATGCAAAAGCAGTTTGCGGATTTCTTCAGAAAGAAGCCCAACCTGCACTTCAGGAGAGCCTGAATCTGTGGGATGAGTCTTGTGCGCGTCGATAATTTTCTGTTTTTCCTTGGTGTCTAGCATGCCTTTATGCTACCAGAATAGGGCAAAAAATGCAAGTAGCGCGCTTTTTCCGTAAAAATAAAGCCCCAAGCAGAATTGTATTCCGCAAGGGGCTCGGGTACGAAACATGGTATCCTCCGTCTACTTGCCGATGGATGGGTTGTCCATCTTGGACTCGATACCGAAGAAGAGAGCAAGGAACGTTTGGAGTGGGTGCTCGCCGCACCACTTGAGAAATTCCCACCGAGTCATCTTCCTGCCCATGTCTTACCTCCTAAAGATGCTTTGTTCTCTGCTAATCTCTAATTATGCTGTATAATGGGTTAGAAGTCAAGCCCAAAACAAAAATCAGCATTTCTGCTGTTTTTTGTTTCAGGCGTGGTGCGTGCGCCGCGAATCCGCCAATTGGCGGAGAAGTGGTGCCCCCAGAAGGAATCGAACCCTCATCAAAAGATTAAGAGTCTTCTGCTCTACCGTTGAGCTATAGGGGCGAACATTCTCGGCCTAATTGTAGAGAAAAAACGCGCCGTTTGCAACTGGTTAGCATGTAATCTTCCACCAAGTCCCCAATCCAGTCCATGAGGCAACTCCCATTGCCTGCAAGAGAAAACTAATAAAAAGATAAGCTCCATAAACGATAAGAAGGCCTATGATGGTGGCAAAGAAGATGGTTTTTGCCTTGCCAAGATTCGTAGGGTTTCCGGCGGCGGTGAACAGCAGGAAGCCCCCGATCGCAAACAGAAGCGCTGCGATGATAGGAACTATGGGGAACAAAAAGATATTGAGGATGTTTTGGATCAAAACAAAGATGTCGCACAGAGTACAAGCAGGTTGGTCCGTTCCTCCGCAGGAGACGAGACCGATCGAGACACACGAGAGAGATATATCATCTAAGGCAACGCCATAAGAGCTCGTTGGGAAATCCGCGCTTTCAAACGCAAGCCGAGCCGTAGAGCCGGTCGCCGTAACGCTATGGGCATAGTAGGTGTAGCTCATCTCTGGCCTGGGCTTCACTTCTTCAGAAATCGTGGCAATTTTCGCGCCTTCCCAGAATACATTCATATGCTTGATGAGGCCGGGCGTGTGATCTGAATTTGCCGACACAGCAAAGCGTAGTTTATAGGGTGCGCCAGAAGTAACTTGAACATCTTGATATATCCTTTGGGGTGTCATGCCCCCTACTAGACTGCCTTCAAGATCAACAGATTGCCTTCCACTCGCGTTTTTCCAAAAATCCTTTGCAAGATCAACACTGCCGGAATCAACAATCCAACCATCAAAGGTTTCTCCGGCAGAGTATGTGTGAAGAGTTGCCCCCGTATCAGGGGTTTCGAAACTTCCGTTCTTCAAATCAGATGGAGAGCATTCGGGCGCGGCGCTTACATCTTCTGTGACAAGGAGGCTTAGGGGGAAAAGAAGGACCAAGACGGCGGGAATGATTTTTTTCATTTTTTGATAGGAAATGTGCGCCCGGTAGGAATCGAACCTACAGTCAACTGCTTCGAAGGCAGGTATGTTATCCGTTACACCACGGGCGCATGGCCCTAAGCTAGCATTTTAAGTTGAAAAATTCAATAATGTAAGCTAGGATTGAGTCTATGAAGGAGGCGCCAAAAGAGGTAGAATCTGTTGTGCAAAAGCTTGAAAAGGCGGGATTTCAGGCTTATGTGGTAGGCGGTTGCGTGCGAGATCTTTTGCTTGGAAAAGAACCTCAAGACTGGGATGTAACCACGAATGCAAAGCCGGAAGAGGTCCAGAAGATTTTCCCTGAAAACTTCTACGAAAATAAGTTTTTTACGGTCACGGTACTCATGGAGAGCAGCGATCCCAAGCTCAAAGAGATTGAGGTTACCACGTATCGATCTGACCATAAATATATTGATCGCAGAAGGCCAGAGGAAGTGAAGTATGCCAAGACCATCGAGGAAGATTTAAGCCGCAGAGATTTTACTGTCAATGCGATTGCCTTTCGGGAGGGAGCGCTGATCGATCCATTTCAAGGACAGAAAGATCTGAAGGCACGCACTATCCGTGCCGTGGGAAATTCGCAAGAGCGTTTTCAAGAAGATGCTTTGCGCATGATGCGGGCTGCGCGGCTCGCCACGGTGCTGGATTTTACAATCGAGAAGGAAACCAAAAAAGCAGTTCAGGAGTGCTCGTCACTGCTTAAAGAAATTTCCAAAGAGCGCGTTCGGGACGAGTTTTTGAAAATCATAATGGCAGATCATGCCATGGAGGGAATCGAGCTTTTGCGCGACCTTAAGCTTTTGCAGTACATTATGCCAGAATTGGAGGAGGGATGTGGGGTTTCGCAAAACAAGCATCATAAATATACGGTGTGGGAGCATAATGTACTCTCGTTGGATTATGCCGCGAAACAAAAGTGGAGTTATGCCGTGAGAATTGCCGCGCTTTTGCACGATGTCGCAAAACCGCGCGTAAAGCAGGGGGAAGGGCAAAACTCCACATTCTACAATCACGAAGTCGTGGGAGCAAAAATGACAAAACAGATTCTTTTGATTCTGAAGTTTCCCAATGCGGACATCGAAAATATAGCAAAACTTATTCGTTATCACATGTTCTACTATAATGTAGATGAAGTGACAGAGTCTTCGGTGCGCCGCTTGGTTCGGAAGATAGGCCCGGAGCATGTCGACGACTTGCTCAAACTCCGCATGGCAGATAGGATAGGCTCTGGAGTTCCCAAGGCCCAGCCCTACAAACTCCGGCATTGGCAGTATATGGTAGAGAAAGCCGCGAGAGACCCACTTTCGGTTACGATGCTTAAGGTCAAAGGGGATGATATCATGAAATTGCTAGGGTTAGATCCTGGCCCTAGAATTGGTTGGTTCCTCCACGTGCTTTTTGGAGAGGTGCTTGAAAATCCCGTGAAAAACGAGAAAGAATATCTTGAGAAGCGCGCAAAAGAGCTTGATAAACTTTCAGAAGAAGAGTTGCGGAAGCTCGCCGAAAAAGCAAAAGAAGAAATGGATCGCATTGAAACCGCGGAAGACGAGGGCGTTAAGCAAAAGTACTTTGTGAAGTAATATCGGGGCATAGTATACCGGCAGTACGCACCCTTCGGGAGGGTGTAGACTGGGTTCGATTCCCAGTGCCCCGACCAGGGCCTATAGTAAAGTGGCATTACGCGGCATTCGCATTGCCGAGGCGCGAGTCCGATTCTCGCTAGGTCCACCATTTCATTAGACAAAGCGTACGCCTTGTGGTGCAAGGGAAAACTTTGGGATATGAGAAGTAGAACAATAGTTTTTTTCGAGGTATAATATTTTTATGCTCAAACCCATCCTCATCATCGCCTCGATCGTTGCAATCTTTTTTGCAGGCCTTTTCTTTATCTTTGAATCAACGCCAAAAACCCAAGCAGCCTCTGTAACCTCTGTAAAGTCCGGCGTTTGGTCTGATCCTTCGGTGTGGAATACGAGCCAGGTTCCAGGTTCTGCCGATGAAGTTATCATCCAAAGCCATGCCATCACGTATGATACCGTCTCTGCTAAGGTTGCAACCTTGACCGTCAACGCAGGCGGCCAGCTTATCTTCGATCCAAACAAGAGCGCGACCCTAGAGTCTCAAGGTAATGTCGTGGTCCATGGAACCCTATCCATGAAGCCCACGTCTGCAACAAGTATTCATATCCTTCGTTTCACTGGAGCAAACGAGAATTCCTTTGAGGGTGGAGGCATGGACGTGAAACCCTTAGATACAGGCCTCTGGGTGATGACTACAGGCAAACTCGATATTGCAGGAGCAACAAGAACAGGCTGGACAAGAGCTACGAACACCCTAAACGTAGCAGGCACATCAATAGTTCTCGACCAGACTCCAACGGGTTGGATAGCAGGAGATGAGCTTCTTATCGTACCCACAGCTCTTGGCGCAACCGATGGAGGTGAGATCAGGACTATCTCATCAATTTCTGGGAGCACGGTGACCCTAAGCTCCGGCTTCTCCAACTCTCATCCGACAGTCTCTCTCCCCGATGGTCGTACCCTAGGAGCAGAAGTAGCAAACCTTACCAGAAACGTACGTATCGAAGGAATGCCTCCTGCTTTTCCATTCCCAACTGTCACGCAGAACAACAGCCCAGGTCGCTCCCATATCTTCATCCGTAACACTTCCCCTGTTATTCATACCATCAAGTATGCGGCTATCCGTTACATGGGGCCGCGGAAGTTTCACTTTAAGCCCGGGACAGATCGAGGTACGGATTTCGTAGTTGGACGCTATGCTCTTCATTTCCATATGTCAGGGGAGAATAACAGAGGAGTTGTAGTGGAGGGAGTTGTAGCCCGTGACATCGGCTCACATGCCTTTGTTCCTCATGCATCCCACGGCATCACGTTTCGTGATACCGTTTCCTACAACACTGCAGATGAAGCCTATTGGTGGGATCCTGCTGTAACAAGGCCAAACCTCAACGCCTCAAACGACATTCTTTATGATAAAGCTTTGGCCGCCTATGTAAACGTGGATCCCCTTCTCGCCGGGAACATGGTTACTAATATGTCTGCGTTTCTACTTGATGAAGGTTTACGTAATACGATCCGCAACTCTGTGGCAGTTTCTGTTCGTGGGGGCGCTAATGCTTCAGGTTATCACTGGCCGGAGACAGCAAACGGCGGAGACAATGTTTGGACATTTGAGGATAATCTTGTACATAACAACGGAGGGAATGGAATCTTTACATGGCAGAATACGCAAAACCCTCATGTTGTTACTAGGATTACCGCGTATCACAATTCAAGTGCTGGTATTGACCACGGAGCTTATGTTAACCTTTATAACTACAGCGACGCTGTTCTTTTTGAGAATGGTCTTGCAAAACGTCTTCAAACCTCTGCGGAGCTTCAGCTTCACTCTAACGGGGCCCAGAAATTCAATAATTTTAAGATCGGGACATCAGCTCCAATTGCGCTGGAAATTCTTACGGCAGGGTTACCCTCTAATGATTTTGTAGAACTTAAGAATTGGAATATTACAAAGTTGGGCGAAGGCAACAAGGCTGTACGGATAGGGGATGGAAATGCAAATGGCCATAAAGTGAATATTATCTGCTGGACTTTGCCTGGCGGCGCGGAGCTGGAGTCATTTAATTTTGATGTTGTTACCTGGGAACCCAATACAACTATACGCGTTCAAAGACGAAATGGTACTGCATATCAATTTCAAAACGGAGCGTTTACTGACATAGCCTCCTTTGCTATCTGCGATTCTGCACCTGAGCCACCCCCGCCTCCTCCTCCACCATCACCGCCATCTCCCCTGAAGTCAAGAGGAGATCTTGATGGAGATGGAAAGATTGGCATTCTTGATATAACAAGGCTCTTTACGAAGTGGGGCAGTACTGTTCCAGCAGATCTTACTGAAGCTGATATCAACCCAGGGCCCGGAGGAATTTCCGCTGGCAAAATCGATATCTATGATGCCAATAAGCTTATGGCAAACTGGACGTTAGCCGGATAACCTTATGTATATTCCCGTTATTTTAGGAACGGCTCGAGAGGACAGAAGATCGGAAAAGGCAGCGAATTTTGTATTGAAAGAATTTCAAAAGCTTCATGGAGAAGTAGAAACCGAACTAATTGATGTGAGAGATTATCGGATCGGAGCGACTGACGACACGGAAGAACAGGAACCAGCAAAGCGCTTTGCCGCGAAAGCTATGAGGGCAGACGGATTTATCATTGTAAGCCCCGAATACAACCACGGATATTCAGGAGAGCTGAAAATGATGCTTGATATGCTGTATGAAGAATACAACAGAAAGCCAGTCGGGATATGCGGCGTCGCTGGCGGCGGTATGGGCGGAGTGCGCATGGTAGAACAGCTTCGGCTTGTCGCCATTGAATTTCAGATGGTGCCTATCAACAAAGCAGTGTACTTTTCGAATGCAGGCAAGTTGTTCGATGAGGAAGGCAATATTGTAGATGAGTCATATCATGAGCGCATGAAAGCATTTTTTGAAGAACTCTTGTGGTACGCGAAAGCTTTAAAAACAGCAAGGGAACAATGAAAAAACTTTTTGCAATATCGTTTACTTTTCTTTTTATCATTGGATTTTTTTCTGTTTTTGCGCCGAGCGCGAGTTATGCCCAGGGTATCATCCCCTGCGGAGGCGCGGCACAGCCAAGCTGCACTTTCTGCCACATCTTTGAGCTTCTCAACAACATCATCACCTTTTTGCTTGTTCCTTCTCCCTTAAACCTATTCCCCATTGTTCTTGTTGCCGCGGCGCTTCTGTTCGCCCTTGGAGGGTTTTTTATCTTTGTCTCTGCTGGAAATACGGGAAAGCTTGAACAAGGCAAAAAGATAATTACTGCAACGGTGACTGGCCTTCTTATCGTGTATGGTGCATGGCTTTTCGTAAGTCTGCTACTTACTTCTATGGGAGTTATGGGATGGACGGGCTTGGGGAGTTGGTGGAAGATTCCTTGTTCGGTGGCTGTCGTGGTACCCGTACCCGCGCCCATGGCGCATTGGAAGTTCGACGAAAATTCTGGAACTATTGCGTTCGATAGCGCAGGAATAAATCACGCGACACTGGCTGCTGCTCCAGCTGATCCAGCATGGGTCCCCGCCGGAGGCAAGGTTGGAGGAGCTTTGGAATTTGATGGTAATCTTGCTCTCGCTACCTATGATTTAGTTGATTTGCCGTTTACTCTGGGGAGTGAACCCAAGTTTACCGTATCCGCGTGGATAAAATCCACTAACGGTAAGGGAGAATCTACCGTCATAGGCCCCAGCGGATCGATAGACTTTAGAATGGGCGTTCAGAGCCCTGCCGCCACAGTACTCTACAGGGCAACTCCGGGATGTTTATGCGGAGGCTGGGAAAATCTTTATGTGCCTATCGCGAGTCCAATAGGCGCATGGCATCAGATGACATTTGTATACGACGATACCGCGGCTGTAAAAGCGAAGCTCTATTACGATGGCGTGTCGTCAGGAGGAGCGGCTGAATCATCAAATCCAAAGGACCTGGCTTCAGGCAAGCCAAACTGGCAGCTTGGAGAAGGCTCCCTGGATCCTTACAACGGATTGCTCGATGAGATAAAGATCTGGAAGCAGGCGCTTACCGATGCGGAGGTGCTTGCTGAATTCAATAGTTATTAGTCATCCCTGGATTTTTTCGGACACGCTTGACATTTTTTGCAAGGTATGATAAGGTGTACATCATGAGAGAGATGTCCGCCACGCGGGCATTCTTTTATAAATACATATGATTGATTTTAAAAATTTTGGCGTATTGCTCGACAGTATCGCGGAAGAAAAAGGCCTTTCGAAAGAGCGGGTGTTAGAAGCAGTGGAACAAGCCTTAGCCGCCGCGTACAAAAAAGAATTTGGCAAGCGCGGCCAAAGCATCAAAGCATCCTTGGATTTGAAAACAGGGAAAGTTGAGTTTTGCCAGATGAAGCTGGTGGTGGACGAAGGCATGATTTATTCAGGGGCAGAGTTAGAAGCAATGAAAGAGGCAAGGGAAACCCCAGAAGAAGAACTGACTGAAATTAAGGAGGGTGAAGAAAAGAAGGTGAGGTTTAACCCAGAAAGGCACATTATGGCAGATGAAGCAAAGAAAATCGAAAAGGGAACAAAGCCCGGCGATGAGCTAAAGATTGCGCTGGATCCCAAGACCGACTACGGAAGAATCGCGGCGCAAACCGCAAAGCAGGTTATTTTGCAAAAGATCAGAGAAGCGGAGCGCGACTCGGTGCTTCAGGAATTCCAATCGAAAGAGGGCGAGTTGGTTTCCGGCATTGTTCAGCGGGTGGAGGGGCGGGCAGTATTTGTGGATTTGGGAAAAACATTGGGCATGCTTCCTTCAGAAGAGCAGGTTCCGGGAGAATTCTATCGCATAGGCCAACGGTTAAAGTTTTTCTTATTGCGCGTGGAAGATTCTTCCAAGGGTCCCATGATTTTTCTTTCAAGAGCGTATCCCAAATTCATATCCAAGCTTTTCGAGCTGGAAGTTCCGGAAATTGGAGCAGGTTCAGTGGAGATTAAAGGAATTTGCAGAGAAGCAGGATCTCGAAGCAAGGTGGCGGTAGCCTCGAACGCGGATGGAGTGGATCCAGTGGGCTCTATGGTTGGGCAGAGAGGCACGCGGGTGACAGCCGTAATCAACGAGTTAGGGGGTGAAAAAATCGATATCGTGGAATGGGCCGAGGATCCGGAAACATATATCGCCAATGCGTTGTCTCCCGCGAGAGTCCTGGAGGTGCAGGCTCAAGAAAAGAATAAAGCCATAGCGGTAGTCGCAGAAGATCAGCTTTCGCTCGCGATTGGAAGAGATGGACAAAACGTGCGGCTCGCGGCAAAACTTACCGGCTGGAAGATCGATGTGCGAACTCCCGAAGGGAAAGAAACAAAGGTGCCCGAAGCCGAAGGGGAAGAAGATGTGCGGACAGATGAGCCTCAGGTAAAATCGGAGGAAACTACTTGATTGTATGACTTTCTCACAAAAAAGGTTGCCTAAATCTCAAATAGCACTCGAGGTTAAGCTTGATCCAGAAGAAGTTGCAAATCACAGGCCAAAAGCAATAGAAGCATTGGTGAAAGGATTGCAGATAGAGGGATTTCGTCCTGGCCATATTCCCTTATCGATAGCGGAAAAGCATCTTGGCGATGCTGTGATCTTGGAAGAAGCCGCGCGCCTTGCGATCGGAGAGGCGTACGTTGGCATTGTGAAGCAAGAAAACTTTGATGTGATTGGTGAGCCAGAAGTGCAGGTTATGAAGCTTGCTCAAGGAAATCCGCTAGAATTTCGTGTTCAGGTTGCGGTGCTTCCTAATGTTGAGCTTGGAGATTACAAAAAAATAGCTGGACAAAGTTCAAGGAAAAAAGTCGCGGTGGAAGAACAAGAAGTCGAGAAAACCTTGGAGTGGCTCCGTGAAAGCAGGAAAACGAAAGATGGTCTCTCTAGCAAGGATGTAATCCCTGAGCTAACAAACGAGTTCGCCCAAGGGATGGGGAATTTTAAGGATTTGGAAAGCCTGCGCGCGAGCATCAAAGAAGGAATGCAATATGAGAAAGAAGGACAAGAAAAAGAGCGCCTGCGCCAAGAAATCATAGAGAAAGTCGCCGATCAATCGAAGCTTGAAATTCCAGATGTGTTGGTCGAGCGCGAGAAAAACGTGCTGCTCTCGCAGATCAAGCAGGGAGTCGCGCAAACGCTGCAAATTTCTTTTGAAGAATACCTGAAAAATACCAAGAAAACAGAGAAAGAAATTTTCGATTCTTTCGCCAAAGAAGCAGAGCAGAGAGTAAAGCGATTTTTGGTGATGCGGGAAATCGCCGCACGAGAGAAAATAGGACCAACGCGAGAAGAAGTGGAGCGGGAGATGAACACGATTTTGGAGCACTACAAGAATGCCCAGCAAGGGCGCCAAAAGCTTGATGAGGGAAGATTGTGGGAGTATACTGAAGGCGTGCTCCGGCACGAGAAAACGCTACAATTTTTAGAACAATTCGCAAGCCTATGAATTTAATACCTACGGTTATAGAAAAAAGCCAATACGGAGAGCGAGCGTACGATATTTATTCGCGCTTGCTCAAAGAACGGATCATCTTTTTGGGAGCCCCCATTAATGATATGGTGGCAAACTCGGTTATTGCCCAGCTGCTGTTTTTGGAATCCAAAGACCCCAAGAAAGATATCCAGATTTACGTTAATACTCCCGGAGGCATGGTTACCGCTGGTCTTGCCATTTACGACACCATGCAGTATGTGAAATGCCCCATTTCCACTGTATGCGTAGGCATGGCGGCTTCAATGGGCGCTGTGCTTCTTGCCGCCGGAGCTCATGGCAAGCGCTTTGCTCTGCCCAACGCCCAGATTATGCTCCATCAGCCAATGGGTGGAGCCCAGGGACAGGCGATAGAAATTGAGATTACCGCAAAGCAGATCGTGAAGATCAAGGAGCGTTTAAATCAGATTCTTTCAAAGCACACGGGTCAAACATTCGAAAGAGTGGAGAAAGACACTGACCGCGACTTTTATCTTACCGCTCAAGAGGCCAAAGAGTATGGTCTCGTAGACAAAGTCATCGAAGAAAAGTAGGCTGATAAAGTTTTGACAAAGGGGGGGAAGATTTGGTATGCTTCTATCAGAGACATGAAAAGTCAATTGATCAACCGAATATATGACACAACAAATAATCTTGTTTGCGACAGGACTAGTTTCGCTTGCGATAGGTACGGTTCTAGGGTATTACGCTCGACAATCCATAGCCAAGAGACGGGCGGGGACAATCGAGCAAAAGCTCCAGAAGAGAGCTAAAGAGACCGAGGCTGAATCGGAAGAAATAATTTCTTCAGCTCAGCAAAAGGCAAAAGATATTGTTTCGGCAGGAAAGACGGAGGAAGAACAGCGGAGACAATCTTTTCTCAAAACAGAACAGCTGCTTTTACAGCGCGAAGAAACTCTGACAAAGAGAAATTTTGTGTTTGACGCGAAAGAAGATGAGTTCAGGAAAAAGGTGGAAAAGCTGCAGACGGTTGAAAAGAATCTCGAAACAGCTCAAGAGGAAGCTTCCAAAAAATTGGAAGAAGTGGCACATTTGTCTCGGGAAGACGCGAAAAAAGAGGTGTTTACCCGGGTAGAAAGAGAGTATGAGCAAGATATTGTGGGGAGAATCCGCAAGCTTGAATCCGAGGGACAGGAGCGATTCGAGAGAAGAGCGAAAGAGATTGTGGCCTATGCGATTCAGAAGACCGCGGTTTCTCAAACGCAAGAAATTACCACAACCACGGTGATTTTGCCGTCTGAAGATCTTAAGGGGAAAATCATTGGAAAGGAGGGAAGGAATATCCGTTCGTTGGAGCGGCTTGCCGGAGTGGAAATTGTGGTGGATGAAACGCCAGAGACGGTGATCATTTCCGGGTTCGATCCTTTGCGGCGCCATATAGCGAAAGTTGCCCTGGAGCGCTTGATCAAAGATGGCAGAATTCATCCCGCAAGAGTGGAAGAAGAAGTGGCAAAAGTGCAGGCGGAAATGGATGGGCAAATGAAAGAGGCTGGTGAGACTGCCGCGTTCGATCTTGGCATTGTCGGCTTGGATCCAAAATTAATCCAATTGCTGGGAAGGCTTAAGTTTCGCACGAGTTACGGCCAAAATGTGCTCATGCATTCTATTGAGGTGGCGTATCTCGCTTCAGCGCTTGCCGCCGAAGTGGGAGTTGATGTAAGCCTGGCGAAGAAAGCAGGGTTATTCCACGATATCGGGAAAGCGCTTGATCATCAGATTGAAGGCTCGCACGTGGAAATCGGGATCCGTGTGCTGGAGAAATTTGGCGTGGAAAAAGAAGTGGTGTCGGCGATGAAGTCGCACCACGAAGATTATCCGTACGAATCTATCGAAGCAATTCTCGTGCAGACCGCGGACGCGATTTCAGCTTCTCGGCCTGGCGCCAGAAAAGACACACTTGAAAACTACTTAAAGCGAATTGGAGAATTGGAGTCTCTTGTAACTGCGTTTGCGGGCGTGGAAAAAGCCTATGCCATTCAGGCGGGGAGAGAAATCCGCGTATTTGTGCATCCCGACAAGATCGACGATACCACCGCTCAAAAGCTCGCCAAAGACATTGCGAATCGCATTCAAGAAGAACTCCATTATCCAGGAGAAATCAAGGTAACGCTCGTGCGGGAAAACAGGTTTGTGGAATATGCCAGGTAAAAAATCACCCCGACCCCCGGCTTAAGAAACCCTCGGTTTCTTACGTCGCTTCGCTCCTATTTTCCGATACTGGGTGATTTTCCGAATTTTTCTTACAAAAAATTCTCCAGCAAAAATCTTCATCAAAAATAACGACGACCGTAGGGGTCGTCTTTGTTTTTGTTTGAGAAGCGGGTAGACCTCGCGACGCAAGGTCTACCCGCTAGTACCTTCCGTAACGGTGTGGGCGCTGCGGAAGTTTTGCTAGCTATAAAGTGCGAAGAATAATACTTGGTGAGCCTCCGCCTCCTCCTGGGGAAACGAAGGCCCACCTTGGAGGGAGATGGTGGGTTAGGCCATCTCCGGGAATCCCCAAGATGCGCCAAATACACCAAGGGGATATTACCTCCCTTGTACCAAGCCGATACCTTTTTGTCAACAAAAACTTGACATGTTTTAGATGTTATGCTAGAAACTATCTGTCAACCAAATTTGGCAGGGAGGTTAGACATGTCTTCTGCGTATGATACCTTAGTGGAAGAGATCGCCGCGGTTAAGGAGGAGGATTACATCAACCCACTGGAAGAGATGGAGGAGAGCGAGAGCGGAAGCGTCGTGGGTGAGATGACACCTCGAATGCTTCAGCTCTTCACCGTGTGGCGACGGGCCGAAGAAAAAGCTGAGCGTCTTGCTATCGATGCAAAGTATGCGCGAAACAAGGAGCAGCAGGACGCGATGATCCCGAGCGTTGAATTGGCTCGTAGGAAGGCCGAGATAGTAAGAGACCTTTTCTGGCTGGAGGTTCATCTAGGGTTTCCTGTGCCAGTCGACGGCTCTGTAGCCGTTTGCACCGGAAGGAAGGTTGTCCACCGTAAATCTCGCGGAGGTCTCCGAGAGACGCTCTTTGGGGCACTAGGGCACCTTGATCATTAAGTGAGACGTCGGCCGACGAGTTCGTCCAATCAAGGGCCTTTCTGGAATTTCCGGAAAGGCTCTTTATCTTTGCCCAGTTTTCGTTTTCCTCTTTGCGCTGAGTTTCGCAATACTGATGTGGAGGAGAAAGAGCGGAATTGGAATCAGGAAGAGGATTAAGAGAGAAGGCAGGTAAGCGATCGAAACGGTAATAGTGCCCACAAGGAGAATGGTGAGGATGCTTAAAAATAGAAGTTTATTTTTAGAGCCAAGCAAAATTAGTGTGGTATATAGAATTGCGCTAGCTATAAAGGTTCCGAGAAAGAAAACTTGTCCAACCCCTCCAACGTCTCCTTCGTAATCCATAAATGGCAACACCCATTTCATTGCAATTAACCTCATAAGGAAATAAAGAACAGCAAGTTCAGCCCCTATGATAATTAATTTCTTTGTGAAGGTCATTTAGTCAGTTTAGCTTACTTGTTTGTCATGTCAATTGAGTCGGTGCCAACAAATAGATCACCCGAGAACGTTTTGCCAATAAGTGTGGCTTCTGTTGATTCGCAGGTAAGGTTGGTATCGCCAAGCCGGAAGTGGAAGAGAAGTCCTTTCTTCTTTTTCTTTTCATTCTCATCATCTTCCTCCTCCTCATCGTCCTGACCTCCCCCGTGGCGTTTAGGCTGACCAGTTTTCTTGTCTTTGTGAAATTCGCTGGCGCCTTCGAACAGTACAGTAGTATGATCTACCGTGCTAGCATCAAATGTGCTCGTACTCAAGATCGATACAGGGATTAATTGTTTTGGCTTTTTGCAATCAATGCGATTCTTCTTGGAATCTGGTTTAATATCAATCAGTATTTCTATTACTGAAGATGTTTGTCCTGCCTGAACGGTAGTCGTTTCGCCATTGATTGTGAGTTGAATTTCTCCTTCGCCCGATGTTTCGATCGTAAGTTGATTGTCTACAATATCGTAATGGACAGTTTGACCTGCATTTACGGTCGCGACAACCTCGATTCCATTGTGAGAGGCGCCAAAATCTGCGCTCCCCTCCTCTATGGAGATTTCTGCGCTTAAGCAGGTGGCAATTCCAAACGTCCTTTCAGAGCTGGGTTTAAAAGTAATAGTTGACTGGGGAATACACAAGAATCCGTCGAGTTTGATAATTGCAATTTCGTTGCCGGGGTTTGCCTCAAAGTACGCGCCGCCAACTTCAGCATCCTTTATCTTAAACTCACGATCACCACGTTCAGTAATGGTTCCTTTTGTTTCTTTATCAAAAGGTCCTGGTGCTTCGAAGTTATTTGAGAAAGTTTCTTTGTCCAGATCTGCATTATTCCAAATTCCGTCGCCATCGCCATCGCACCGATCACCATAGAAACTATCCCACTCGATCGTTCTTGTATTGGTCCATGCGACAGGATTAAACCATCGCTCTATCTGGCCTTGATGAGTTGGTCCGCGTGGACTTTGCCGATTCAGAAAGTCGTGTTCGCCCCACTTACCTCCAAACAAGAGCCAAGCGAAAGTATTTTGAATTTGTTCATCGAGGATTACCACTAACTCTATGGATTCGAGTTTACTTTGTTTCCATGCTTCATCGATGCCAAGACCAACCTGGTCATCTAGATCGCAGAAACCCTTTTGGAGATGATTAGCGTGCGAACCTTTTGCAACATAAACTGTTGGCCTATTACCGTCTTTTCCAACAGCGTTCCAGCTCTGTTCGTATCCACCGGCATGCGCGGAATAGACAGCTTGGTCGGGCGGGATGTTTTCACCAACAATCTGCTGAACTGTTTTATCTATTGGGAAGATGAGTTGAATGAACTCCCAATCGCCCTCATGGGTAAAGTCGAGATTTCCGGGAGCGCCTTGCCAATCGTTGAAGTAATAAAAGAACCAGTACTGGAGCACAACATGGCCTTGGTCGCGAGTGATATGGGCGTAGGCAGTATTCTTGTATGTCTCGTTCGTAATGGGGGAGGTTTCAGTAAATTGATCGCCGTCGAGATCGAGTTTGTAGTCGCTGGCGGTACTCGAAGCGAGAAGATCTGAAGAAAGAGCCGGAGGAGTCGATTGAACGAGGACGTCGTCTTTGTATAAATCTGCCGTGTCGAGGACGACCTGAACCTCCTGGGGTTTGTACTTCTCGTTTTGGTGAAGATAGAGAATAGGCTTGAATTTTTCAGCAAGAAGTTCTTCGAAATTGACGGGAAGATCGAAAGAAGGAGCTTGAGGAGTGGAATGGATTGTCGCATTTGCGTTTCCCCACGAGACTTTGTCGTTTTCTTGAGGAAAGATCGCGGGCTGCTCGAAAAACGAAAGAATAACGCCACTGGCATTCCCGAAGGAAGTCATAGTGCTTTCGATCGAGTGGATGGGGGCGGGGAGTACTGATGTTTCGATAGACGCGTCTTGTCCTTCAAATACAGCAGTAAGCTGGGCATTCGTCTGCATTAAAGGAAGCATTGTAATGCCGATCGCAGTAGAGAGGCAAAAAAGAAACAAACGCATGTGTCGATGATTAGGGAATCTGATAGACCACTGCTACTCCAAGAAAGTTGTTGCCCACTCCACCGCTACCGTTCCCTAATTCAAAAGTATACCTTTCTCCTGGCGCGATAGCGGCAAGTTCTTGCCTAACAAAGTCGGTGAAAGTTTCTGTAAATTCCAAAACTGTTTCAGTGCCACTCACATTGCGAAGAATGAGAAAGCCAGATTTCCCGGCGAGTGTTTCTTTCTTGCTATACCACGAGTAAGAGGGATTTTCGGAAAACAGGGCTTCATCAGGAATTTGCATATACATATTCCCAACGCCTTTTTTTGCTGCTGCGGAAAAATGAGTGGCCGAAGGATAGCTCCAGTGATACCAGGAAGCATCGGTGGGAGCAGGAGCTCCAATCGCGGCGGTAACCATCGCAAGGACATCACTAAGCACAGTATCTAAAGGGTCCTCGGGAGGGTCTGATAAATACCAGCGAAACATATCTGTGGCTAGTTTATCTTTTGTGAGGTAGGCAACAACGAAGCCATTTTTATCCACATACACTCGAACATGAATAGTGTCTTCGAGTGGGCTTGTTTCTTCGGTACGCGCAATATTGAAAGCGCCGATAATGTAGTTTTCTCCGCTTTGTACTGTTTCGTCGAAAATCGGTATAATGGTAGCGAAGTTAATAAGGCCAGGATCGCGCTGGATATATGAGCTCAATCCGGCTTCAGGGTCGGGAAAACTCGCAGGAGTTCCTTGGGCGAAGGCGGGTGGGACAAGAGGTATTCCAAATAAAGAGTAATCTTTGTCTGTACCTCCTTTGTTTGTAAAGAAAAAAAGTCCTAGGACAATGGCGGCACAAAGAGAAAAAAGGGTGAGAGTACGCATGAGTTTATTGTAAGGGATGAGAGGGGAAAGTCAACTTCTTTTAACTTAGAATGGTGGAAATTGGCCGATTAGGTCCCAAGCGTATGCTACAATTAGTAAATGCTAGAAAACGTAGATCTCAAACTTGTGCTCGCGGTTGTAGCGACGCTCATTAGTGTAGGAGCTTTTGTCTCCTATTTTAAGGATCTCCTTGCGAGAAAAACAAAACCTCATCCATATACTTGGCTTATATGGGTAATTACCCAAGGCACCGCTACCGCCGCCTTATGGCACGGAGGAGGGAATTTTGGAGCGATTAGTCTTTCTGTTGGGGTAGTCCTTATTATCATCGTTTTTCTTTTTTCACTCAAATACGGAGGAGGAAACATAACGCGTAGCGATACAATCGTCCTTGCATTGGCTTTGTTGGCGATCTTCGTATGGTGGCAGCTTGATAGCCCTTTAATAGCGGTATTTATGGTTTCGGCGATCGACGGATTGGGGTATATTCCTACTTTTCGAAAGTCATTTGCAGACCCTTGGAGCGAGACTCTTTCCTTTTGGGGGTTGGCGGCATTGGTAATGGTACTTTCTTTAATCTCAAACGCCGAATACAACCTTCTAACCGTTACCTATCTTGCAACACTTTCCGTAGCCAATACATCGCTTTTCTTTTTTCTCCTTTTCAGAAGAAAAATCCTTCGGCAAACCAAAACACGTAAATAAAAAAGCAGGTCAACCTTTACGATAATCTTTTTCTTCTAAACGCAATTCCCGAGGCGGTTTTAAGGTATTTCTCAAAATCTTCAGCCTTTTCTTGGGTTGGGAAAGCGCAATACCAAATCATTTTCCACGGCTTGAATTTGTTTGTATGTTTATTTGCTCCTGAATTATGAGATTCTAGCCGCTTCTTTAGATCAGAGGATGAGCCAACATATGTTTGGGTTGGACTATTGATGCTACTAAGGATATAAACATAATGCATAACTTGAGCGTCCTTCTTCGCGTAAAGCTACGAAGGACACTTCTTCGTAGTACTTTGCCTATGCTTATCATGTGTGTGCTCTCCATGAGTTAGGGCGAAGCACTTCGAAGCTCGAAGAGCGAAGAAGTGAGCGGGTGATGGGAATCGGACCCACGTGGTCAGGTTGGAAACCTGATGCACTACCATTGTGCTACACCCGCAACGTACAAGTTTTCTTGAAAATTTTACGTTGCAGGAACGTTGAATTTTGTTAGACAAAATTCTTACGTTCCGCGTTCTCGCTTTGGTCGGGCCGCCGAGAGTTGAACTCGGTCTATCTGCTCCCAAAGCAGACGTACTGCCGTCATACTCCGGCCCGGCTGTGGATTCATACATAGCATTTTTGCGAGTTTCAGGCAATATATGATATAATTCTCAAATGACATTGCGCGAGCTTTTTTTGAAGATGAACGTTGCCGAAGAGTGCCGGAAGTATAGCACGCCTCTGTGGCAATGCCCCCAATTCCTCTTTTTAGTTATGGGGATTCTTATCCTTATTTCCACGATCTTTTCCTTTGTTTTGGGAAAGCGATATATTGACGACCCGCAAATCACTCTGCTCATGATCTTGTCGCTTACCGGAGTTTTGCTTTCCATCGCCTTCATTATCACGAGAAGCTTTGAGCAGCTGGCCGAAGCAAATCGCTTGAAGACTGAGTTTATCAGCATTGTTTCCCATCAGCTGCGCTCTCCTCTTACGAACTTAAAGTGGGGTTTGGATTTTTTGATGGGTGAAGGAGCCGCTCGAAATGAGCAAGAAACAGGGTATTTCCAAATCCTGAAAGAAAATATCGGAAGAATGCATGAACTGGTGAACGACTTGCTTACGGTTTCCCGCGTGGATCAGGGCACATTCCCATTTCAGGAAAAAGAATTCGATCTTCAAGAAGTGATCGAACAGGTGCTTGTTGAATACAAGTCCGCGGCGCAAGCTTCCAATATCGAGATAAAGGTGGATGGAAAGCGGATTCCAAAGCTGCATAACGATCCTTCTTTATTGCATCATGTCATAGGAAATCTTCTCGATAACGCGATTAGATATGCGTGGAAGGATTCGGGAACCGTGCCTCAAGGGCAGAGAGAGAAAAATCGGATTATCATTCGGATTCGAGATGAAGGATCAAACGTGCGGGTGGAATTGGCAGATAATGGAGTCGGCATTCCCGCGGGAGATCAAAAGTACATTTTCCAGAAATTTTTCCGTTCGAGCAACGCGGTGCGCCGCCAGACAGAAGGTTCGGGTTTGGGTTTGTATATTGTAAAGTCTCTGCTTGAAAAAACCGGCGGGCAAATTGGATTTACGTCTATAGAAAATAAAGGGTCGACATTTTGGTTCACACTGCCCTACCAAGGGAAAGGCATAAAGAAATAACACAACCAAAGAGTATGAAAGCAATTTTATTCATTGAAGACGAAGCGGCAATCCAAAAAACATTCGCGGACGCGCTCGAAAAAGAGGATTTTGAGATTACTTCCGCGCTCGACGGGGAAATCGGCCTGCGCCTTGCGAAAGAAAAAAAACCAGATCTTATCCTGCTCGATTTGATTCTTCCAAAAATGAACGGGTTTCAGGTATTGCAAGCCCTGAAAGCAGACGAAGAAACGAAGAATGTTCCCGTGATTGTGCTTACGAATTTAGAGCAAATGAAAGATATCCAGAAGGCAATTGACCTGGGCGCGCGGACGTATCTTGTGAAATCAAACTACAATTTGTCGGAGGTTGTTTCAATGGTGAAAAAGGCCATCGAGGAAGCATAACCAAAAGCACGCATGCATGTTGACCAGGCACAACTCAAAGCATTTCTTTTGGATGCGGGTTTAATAAAGGAAAAAGATCTTAAGGAAGCCGAGCAGACGGCAAAGAAAGGAAGCGCGGAATTGCGGGATGTGCTATTGGCCGAAGGATTGATCGCGGAAGAAGAGCTTATGAAGCTGGAGGGGTATATTTTGGGGATTCCTTTCGTAAACCTTGCCAAAGAGAAAATCGCTCCTGAAGTTCTGAAAATTATTCCAGAACCCATTGCCAAAGCGCACAATATTGTTGCGTTTCGCCAAAAGGGGCAAGAGCTTGAGGTCGCGATGATGGACCCCGATGACTTGGCGACCATTGATTTTATCAAGAAAAAGGCGAATCTCAAGATTCTTCCCCGTCTTACGACGTCTGAAAGCATAAAGTACGTTCTGCAGCAGTATTCAAAGACCCTTCAAGCGGAATTCGGAGATATTATTCAAAAAGAAGTAACGGGGATTAAAGCTTTCCAGGAGAGCGTGGGGGAAACAGGCAACGGACCAGAAGAGCTGCAAAAGGTTGCCGAAGAGCTTCCTGTTATCCGGATCGTGGACACGCTTTTAAAACACGCTATTTTACAACGAGCTTCTGATATTCATATTGAACCAACAGAAAAAGAAGTAATCGTGAGGTACCGAATCGACGGCGTTTTGCGCGACGCCATGGTTCTTCCCCGACAGGCTGCTTCTGGGATTGTCGCGCGCATTAAAGTTCTTTCGAACCTCAAGCTTGACGAACACCGTCTTCCGCAAGACGGGAGGTTTAAAATTGAAAGTGATGAATACAAATATTCTGCTCGCGTGTCGACTTTGCCGGTTTTCGACGGAGAAAAGGTGGTCATGCGGTTGCTTTCCGAGGGGTCCAAAGCATTTACATTAGAAGAGCTTGGGTTCCGTGGAGAAGCCTTAGAATATGTTCAGCAAAGTTTTAAGAGGCCGGTTGGCATGATCCTTGTGACCGGGCCTACGGGATCCGGGAAAACAACTACGCTGTATGCCGCCATGGAGATTTTGAACACGCCAGAGGTGAATATTTCTACCGTTGAAGATCCCATAGAGTATCGAATGCCCAGGGTGAATCAGACGCAAATCAATCCAAAGGTAGGACTGACATTTGCGTCGGGTTTGCGTTCTTTGCTGCGGCAAGATCCGGATGTCATGATGGTCGGGGAGATTCGAGACAAAGAAACCGCGAATCTCGCAATCAACGCGGCTCTTACGGGCCATCTTGTCCTTTCGACCTTGCACACAACAAACGCGGCAGGGAGTCTTCCCCGACTGATTGACATGGGAGCTGAACCTTTCCTGATTTCTTCTACTCTTAACGTGGTTGTCGCTCAGCGTCTTGTGCGGAAATTATGCGAAGAGAAAGACGGGTACAAGCTTACGGACAAAGAGGTTCAGGATTTGTCTGGGTATTGCAACGTAGAGAAGATAATGGATATTTTGCGGAAGGAAAAGGCTATGAAGCCGAAGGAAACACTTGGCGATATTACGTTCTGGAAGCCGAAACCAAACCCCGAGTCGCAAGACGGGTACAAGGGGAGAATCGGTATTTACGAAGTGCTGCCTATAACGGAAAGCATTAAAGAGCTTATTGTGCAGCGCGCCAGTTCCGATAAGATTCAGGCTCAAGCAGAACAGGAAGGGATGCTTACGATGGTGGAAGATGGTTTGATTAAAGCCGCCCAAGGCTTAACTACCATTGAAGAAGTATTACGGGTGATTATCGAATAAAGTCTATGCCAGTGTATCTTTACACCGCGATTACTTCCGCGGGAGAAAAAGTTTCAGGAACTGAAGAAGCGGAAGACGAGCGTCAGTTGGCTCGCGTCCTTCAGGGGAAGGGATATTTGCTGACTACGGCAAAAGTACAACAGCCGGGGAGTAAATTGTTTTCTTCCAGATCCTTTTTTGAAAAACTCCACCCCGTTTCTTTGACCGATAAACTCTTGTTTTGCAGAAATCTTGAAGTAATGGTTGCCTCGGGAATTCCTCTTCCCAGAACGCTGGATATTCTTTCTGCGCAGGCAAGGAACGGAAATTTCAGAAATATTCTTATTGATGTTAAGAAAAAAGTTGTGGAAGGACGGAGTTTTTCAGACGCGATGAGCGCGCACCAAGAAGTTTTCTCCGACTTGTTCATCAATATGATCAAGGTGGGTGAAGAATCGGGAACATTGGAGCGCGTCCTGCAGCAACTTACGTTGCAATTAGAGCATTCCCATGAGCTTCGTTCAAGGATTCTTGGAGCTTTAATGTATCCTTCCGTTGTGGTGGTTGCCATGATTGGAGTCGGAACGATGATGCTTATTTTTGTAATTCCGAAACTCGCCGATACCTTCGACGATTTGGGGGTTTCCCTTCCTTTGACAACGAGAGTTGTTATTGCGGTGGGAAAGTTTCTCGCGGAGCGGTGGTACATCGCATTCCCTGTTCTCTTTGCGCTTTTGGCCCTCGTATTCCGGTTTATCAAGACAAAGCCTGGCAAGCGGATGCTCGATCGTGTTCTTCTTAAAACTCCTCTTTTTGGGAATATCGTCCGGAAAGCAAATTCAGCATTGATGACTCGCACCTTGAGTTCTTTGATCGCTTCGGGCGTACCCATAGTGCGGTCTTTGGAGGTTACCTCGCAGGTGGTGGGGAATACATACTTTCAGGATTCTATTCGAATATCCGCCCAGGAAGTGGGGAAAGGAGGGAAATTCTCCGCTTCTTTAAAAAAATACGGGCATCTTTATCCAATCGTGGTTGTTCAAATGATAGAAGTTGGAGAAGAGACAGGCGAGACGGGTACGATCCTCGGCAAATTAGCCGAATTTTACGAAGAAGAAATCGGCCAGATCACAAAAAATTTAACCTCGATCATCGAGCCGATTTTAATGCTGGTGGTTGGAGCCGCGGTGGGTTTTTTCGCCATCTCCATGATCCAGCCGATGTACGGCATGCTCGGTGAACTTCAATGAAAGGTTTTACGATCGTCGAAATTCTTGTGGTTGTCGCGATCTTTGGAGTGCTTTTGGGTTCCTCGGTGGTTATGTTGAGCTCTTTGAGACTCGGCCCCGATTTGGAGTCGGAAGCGCGGGCGCTCCAACGCGTCTTTGAACTTGCGAGAAGCAGGACCATAGCTTCAGAGGGCGATGCGAAGTACGGAGTGTATATAGATGTGGGTACGAGTCCTCAGCAGTATGTCCTTTTTCAGGGGAATGATTACGCGTCGCGGCAGGTATCGGAAGACGAGGTGTACAAATTGCGCGAAACGGTTGAGTTCGGCTCCGTTTCCTTCGGGGGAGGATCAGAAGCAACGTTTGAAAGGATTGAAGGTATCCCAAATAACACCGGAAGCGCCTTGTTGCGCCTTACAGCAAGTCCGAGCAATACCAAAACTGTGTACGTGGTGGATTCGGGCGCCGTGGAAATCGACAGCAGCAGCATTCCAAGCGATAATGATCGAGTTGTTGACACGAGGCATGTGCACATTGATTACGGCGGACGTGAAATTGATCTTATAACGGAAACGATTGTCCTCAACTTTGATTCGGGAGCCAAGATAGAAACAGTCATTATCGCAGATTATCTGTCAGGAGGCCAGATTGTATGGGGGGGCACTGTGACAGTTGGTGGAGAAGACCAAGCGCTTCGAATTCGCACCTACAAGCTAAACGAAGGAGCCGGATACGATACCCAATTTTCCGTGCACCGCGATTTGCGGTGGAATACCAAACCCCTGCTCATCACGGTAAGCGGCGACGGAACGGGCAAGCTTATTGAATATGATGGCGTACCGAGTAATGGTGAGTTATTATTGGGAGGAGAATCATTGTATGTTACTGGAATCCAAACGCAATAACGCAAAAAGTGAAAAAGGGAGTTTGCTTGTTGAGATTGTTGTTGTTGTTGGGATTATTGTTGGATCTCTCACGGCTATTCTTGGAATAGCCACTATGTTCCTTACGACTTCGCACATCGTGCAGGAAACGAGTAAAGCTACCGCGTTGGGGCAAGAAGCAATGGAAATTGTGCGAAACGTGAGAGATGGAACTGATTGGGCTGTTGATGGACTGGGGATACTTGCCCTTAGTCCTGCGGTGTACCATCCAGAACAATCCGGCAGTCCTTCCAAGTGGATACTCGTTTCGGGCTCAGAAACAATCGGCGCTTTCGCAAGGCAGATTCAGTTTGAAGAGGTTTCTCGGGATGGAAATGATGATATTGCGGCTGTCGGCGCTGTCGATCCGGATATCGTGAAAACAGTCGTTACCGTTTCATGGCAGGAAAGGGGAAGAAACCATGAGGTTCAAGTCAACGGCTACTTTAGCGATTGGAGGTAATTACCCATACGACATATGCGTCATTCTCGCGGTTTCACAATAGTCGAAATGGTGGTGTATATCGGCGCTTTGGTGCTTGTGCTTGCGGTTGTTGTCTCGCTCCTTCTATGGGTGATACGCGCGAACAGTCGCGTGTATGTAACCAATGAAGTGGTGGCGAACGTGGAGCACGCGCTTTCTCGAATGACCAATGAGATTCGAGAAGCACAAAGCGTGTACGATCCAACAACCACAACTTCTCAGCTTTCTCTTCAAACGCGAAAGAATGTTCCGGTGGGGCAGATCTTTACCTATGTTGATTTTTTCCTTTGCGACACGCGGCTTTGCGTGAAACGCGAATCCCAAACACCGCAAGCGATCACTTCAGACAAGATTGAGGTTCAGAGTATAGAATTCACCCAAGTGAAGACAGGGGTCATCCCTTCAATCCGTATTGTTGTGAACGCCTCATATCTCAATCCTACAAATCGGTCTGAGTTTAACGCTTCCCAGCAGATCCAAGCGACCGCTTCTTTGCGGGCGTACTAATGTCATGAAATATTTTTTTCTTCATAAAGAAAAAGGATTCGTAGGTTTATATCTCGCCATTCTTATGCTTTTGCTTATGATGGGAATTCTCGCGAGCATTGCGTTTGGAGTTTTGACCCAGCAGAGAATTATCCGCAACACTACCCAATCCGCTCAAGCATATTTTGCCGCGGAATCCGGCGTGGAAGACGCGCTGATTCGGTTGGCGAACGGGCAAAATGTGTGCGATCCGCCTGGCAATCCGCCGTGCTCCAACTCTTTTGTGATAGACGACTCGATAGTTAATATAGCTGTTTCTGATATCCTCGCAGGAGCTCGAACGATTACGGTAGAGGGCGATTTGAAAAATCGTTTTCGAAAAGTTCAGATAGTATATGAAATTTCCGCGACAACGCCCGGCTTTTTCTATGGCGCGCAAGTGGGAGATCTTGGTATTATCATGGAGAATAGTAGTAGAATAATAGGAAATGTGTTTTCTGACGGAACAATCACCGGTGCGGGAAGTTCGCGAATCGAGGGAACGGTAAAGGTGGCAGGCCCTGGCAATGAGATTTCTGATTCCGAGATCACTGGGGATGCTTATGTTGACGTGTGCGAAGATAGTTCTATCGCCGGAACTTTGCATGCGGTGACTAATTCTGGGTGTACGGATTACGTTTCTCTTACGTCTTCTGGGGCACCTCCAAATCCTATCCCTATGCCCATTCCGATTGCGCAAGTGGATGCTTGGAAGCTCGAAGCAGAGGCGGCTGGAACTATCGGAAGCCAGACATTTTCTTCCGGGATTGTTTCTCTCGGGCCCATAAAAATCAACGGGGATTTAACGGTGTCAAATACCGCAGAGCTTAAGATTATGGGGACATTATGGGTAACTGGCAAGGTAACCATAAGCAATAGCGCTAAAGTTCATCTCGATTCTTCCTATGGCTCTTTGAGCGGGATGGTTATCAGTAATGGCCAGATTATTCTTGAAAACAGTTCGATTTCATCGGGATCCGGAGATTCTGGGAGCTACCTTATGTACCTTTCTACTTCCGCTACAGATCCCGCGATAACCATAAAAAATAGCGCACAAGTAGATATCTTATACTCGACTGACCAGCGTATTCAAGTTGAGAACAGCGCCGCAATGAGAGAGATAACCGGATATGGACTTCGAATAAAAAATAGCGCTACTGTAACCTATGAAATAGGGTTGCAAGATGCTGCCTTCACGAGCGGCCCGGGCGGAGGGTGGGCGGTGACAAGCTGGAAAGAAATTCCATAAAGGATATAATAGATAGTAATGTTAGGATTTCTTACACTTCATCCGGAAGCATTCGGATTAGATATTTCTGATCTTTCTCTTAAGGTAGCTCAACTCGAGAAACGGCAAAAAGGATTTCGTCTTTCTTCTTTCGGAAGTCAGGAGCTTGCGCAAGGAATTATCGAAGGAGGAGAAATAAAAAAAGAAGAGCAGCTTGTGGCAACAATCCAAAAGGCGCTCGGAGGAATAAAAGGAAAGAAAATCCGTACCAAATATGTTGTTGCCGCGCTTCCTGAAGAAAAGGCGTTTATGCAAGTAGTTCAGCTTCCCCGCATGAAGAAACAGGAATTGATGCAAGCGATCCGGTTCCAGGCAGAAAGCTATATTCCCTACCCCATAGATACGGTGTATATCGATTTTGCGGTTATTGAGCCTTTCCATGATCATGTCGATCATCTCGATGTGCTTGTTGCGTCTCTTCCTCGGGCAGTGGTGGATTCGTACGTGTCCGTGCTGGAAAAGGCAGGGTTGGTGCCCTCTGTGCTCGAGATTGACGCTGTCGCTCTGACTCGAGCGGTCATAGAAAAAGGGGTGACCCCCGTGCCGCTTTTGATTGTTGATATTGGAAGCGCGCGCACAAAGGTGAGTATTTTTTCAGGATATAGCGTTCGTTTTACTACTTCACTTTCTCTTTGCGCGAAGCAATTTACTGAAGCCGTAGTAAAATCCCTTCATGTGGATGAAGAAAAGGCGGAAGAATTCAAGCGCCACTATGGGCTTTTTACGCCCCAAGACGCGCTTGGGCAAGAAGTATTCCAAGCCATGATCCCTGTGGCGACCGACTTCGTCGAACAGGTCGCCAAGTACATGGAATATTATGAAACTCATCTTCCGCATCAGCATCTCGATAAACCACAAAAAAAGATAAAAAAGGTTGTGCTTTGCGGAGGGGGCGCGAATCTGAAAGGACTCCCCGAGTTTTTGACGCGTTCGTTGAAAGTAGAAGTTGTCGTGGGAAATCCTTGGATTAACATTTTGCCCTCAGACACAAAGGAACTTCCCTTGGTTTCTTTTCAAGAATCTTTACAATACAGTACCGCTCTCGGGCTGGCGCTTCGCGGGGTGAGGAGTAAGGAATTATATGGTTAACCTTTTGCCGCCTTCTCATAAAGAAGAATTGCGAGGAGAAGAGCAGTTTCGTCTGGCGCTTATTTTAGGGTTGCTGCTGGTGGCGTTTTTCGTTTGCTTATCGCTATCGCTTTTGTCAATTCGCGTGTATGTGTCTGGAGAGATCCAAGCCCAGCAGATTTTGGTGGAATCACAAAGGGAAGAGGGCGGTGAATCTCGCGTAGAGCAAATCCGCCAACGCAATGCAGATATTGCAGGAATTTCGTCTTTCTATACAGGGAGAATCGCACTCTCTGATATTATTGCTCGTATTTCGGATTCTTTGCCGGAAGGGGTTTCTCTGTCTGCTTTCACCTACGCTCCTATTCTTCAGTCAGGCAAGGGTGGTGAGGGAGGGCTTGCAAAAGCAAAAGTACTTCTGGTAGGATTTGCTCCTCTCACGGAAGATCTGCTTTCTATGCGAGCCAATCTCGAGGAGGAGCCTTTGTTTGGAAATTTTCATTTTCCTCCTTCTAATTGGATTCGGGCCTCCAATATCGACTTTTCCTTTGATTTTGAAATATGAAAGCAAAACGGAAAACTTTTATCGCTCTCGCTTCTTTCGCAGTTTGCTCCCTGATGTTTCTTGGGGTGGTTGTGTACCCCGTGTTCCAAGGAGTTTTGGAGGATTATGGGCGGATATTGTTGCACAAAAAAGAAATTCTCCAACTCAAAGAGGATGCAAAGGGATCTCGTGAGTTCGAAACACTTTCTGCGCGGTACGCAAAGGAATTCACGCAACTTGAAAGCCTTTTCGTGGACAGCAAAACTCCGATTGCGTTCTTTCGGTTTTTAGACGAGACCGCGGCTCTCTTTAACTTAACAATAGAGAAAGTGCCGGGTCTTGCTCGGCATCTTGAGGGCGATCCCTGGCCTTCTTTTGAGGTTCGTTTGGCGGGCGGAGGATCATATCCTAATGTGACAGCGTTTTTACAAAAAATTGAAAATTCACTGTACCTCATCGAAATAAAAACGCTTACAATTTCGTCAAAAAAAAGTTTTCAAGGTCCTCCAGCTGGCGGAGGAGAAGTCGATTTTTCCTTATCGCTTAAAGTATTTACGGAATAACGTATGACTAAGCGTTTCCAACTTGATTCTGTCGCGCGTTTTCTTCTCCGTCTCCCGAGGCGGATGGGAGAAAATCCGTTTATCGGTTTTTTGCTCTTGCTTTGCTTAGCCCTTTTCATTTCATCACTTGTTTTTTACAGGTATGTCTTTACGGCTCGTGGTGAGGATGTGGGAAGTGAGGTTATAGAAATTAGGCTTGACCAGCAAAAGTTCCAGCAAGTTATTAAAGCGTGGCAAGAGCGAGAGATGAAATTTAATCAGGCAGAGAGCGGTCCCGTCAGAGACATATTTTTGAGGCAACAGGAAGAAGTAGAAATAATTGACTAGGGTACTTTTTTCCTCTATAATACGAGGACATTGTCCCTGGCATGCCCCCGTAGCTCAACGGATAGAGCACGGGCCTTCTAAGTCTGTGATGGAGGTTCGATTCCTCCCGGGGGCACATGGTGGGCGTAGCTTAGCGGCTTAAAGCATCGCTCTGTGGCAGCGAAGATCGAGGGTTCAAATCCCTTCGCCCACCCATTAGAACCAAACAATCGCCATTCGCGCGGATTTTTGGTCTGACCCGATCGACTTGACAAATAAATATATTCGTACTAGTATATATTGGATACATTAGCAGACCGATAGGAGGATTGCCGTGGCTAAACAAGTTAAGGTGACGATCGTAAGTGATCAAGCATATCGTTCCATCTATTGGGCTCTTAGCTCTTCTCAACTTAAAGTGGCTGTGCGCAACGCTCTTGCGCTTTTTCGAGAGACCTTCCCGGAAGTCGAATTTACCTTGTCTTCAGAAGTAGGATTGTGGGAATCAAAAGAGCTCCCAGTGATGCGAGACTTTCCTATGTCCCTGTTATTCGATCTACCAAGGCATTCATCCTTTGCCAAAATAGTGGAGACCCTTGGCAAACGAGCCGCAGAGCTTGGGTTTCATGAGGAAAGCAGGATTCGGGACGAGAGAGCGCTGCAGCGCATAGTCGAAAGAACCAAGGAGTCATCGAAGCCTGCACGATTCTGGTACCTCATGGGATTTCTCGACAGCGTTTTCGCTGAAGAGATGCTTCGTGACCTTGCGCAGAGGATTTCTCACGACGACAGAGAGTTTATCCTTGGATTTACAGGGAAACTCTTTGTTATTGAGCGAGACCTTGGAGGGTGCCTCGGTATTGCCCTCAAAAGTGGACACTATGCGGTATTCCCCATCCAGTACAAACAGAAACTCTCTTCTGTGATACTGCATGAAGTCGGACATCTTTTTGGAGCTGACCATCCCGAAGATAAGGACGTGGCGTCCATTATGAGTAATCGCTACGCGCGCTATACCACACAGTTTGACCGAGAGAATGCGGATTGTATCCAAGCAAAGATCGCCACGCTGTGAACACTCTTCTTCCAAGAAGAGCAAAACACAAACTATCAAGGCGTTCACCTCCTTTTAGGGTGGACGCCTCTTTATTTACCTTCCTCTCATATTTTGAGAAATAGTGGGCAGAATGGTAGAATAGAATATGGCTAACGTAATACCTATCAAATCCTATCCTAATCGAACAGAAGCTGACCTTGCAAAAAGTTTCCTGGAATCAAAGGGTATTGAAGCTATAGTTTCAGCAGATGACCTAGGCGGTATGAATCCTTGGCTGCTGAAAGCCACAGGAGGTGCAAGATTATTGGTAAAAGAAGAAGATAGAGAGACAGCGTTAGACCTGTTGGAGAACAAAACAGGTTCTAATCGCGTCCCATAGGCGACCCACGCATTTTTCCCAAGAACGAAGTGATTGGCTGAAAAATTCAGTGTCCCGAGCGAAGTCGAGGGACAACAATGCTGGGGTAGTCCAAGAATCGCCTTCTCGGCGGTTTTTTGTTAGAGTTGAGATATGGATGAGCAAAAGATTCTTGAGAAACTTGAAGAACAGGCAGAGAAAATTGACAGGATATACAAATCCGTCGAAAAGACGAGGAAATCCCTCCTTTTAAGTTTAATCATAAATATCGTGATTATCGTGTTGCCTTTGGTCGGAATTGCCTTCGTGGTGCCTAAGTTCTTAAGCCTGTACAGTAGTTTGGATTTGAAGAGCCTGGGTCTCTAAGTTCCCTGATTCAAAAGCAAAACCCCGCCCTGAGCAAAGTCGAATGGGCGGAGTTTTGGAATGTTCAAAACGGAAAAACTTTCAAAATCTATTCTTACTCCTCTTCTGCGGTAAAGTCATCGGAAGGCGTTTCAGTGGTATCATCATTATCATCCTTTTCCTCTTTCTCGTCTTCGTCCGTTTCCTCATCGTCCGTTGGGTCGTCATCTGCCATAACGCCATCTTCATCGGCAAGGATCGGTAAAGAAAAATCGTCTGAAATCATTTATATATGTAAAGAAAATTCATACGTTGTGACCTTTATGTTTTATGTATACAAAATCTATTATAAGAGGCAAGGAAATGTTGTCAATATGCCCACTGGAAGTTATTAACATATTGTGGTATAATTCTTTGTAAGTTTGTGTTTTTTTGGGAGGCCCTCGTAGCTCAATTGGATCGAGCAGTTCCGTCCTAAGGAAAAGACTGGAGGTTCGAGTCCTCCCGAGGGCACACAAAATTCGCGCGTGAATTTAAGAGGGCCTATAGTAAATCGGCATTACGCCTCCATGGCATGGAGGAGGGCCGGGTTCAATTCCCGGTAGGTCCACAAAAACAAGGAGCATCAGCGACTATGTTTTTGTAGGATGCCGCAGGTTTCGCCGGCGGCGCCACATAAGGAGGGGTGCCTGAGTGGTTGAAAGGGATGGTTTCGAAAACCATTATGGCTGTAAGGTCATCGTGAGTTCGAATCTCACCCCCTCCGCAGTTCGACAAGCTCACCGTAAACTTATGAGTTTATTCAAAAAACAAGAAAAATCAGTTGAGGTTACGCCTAAAGACCTTGCAAAAAAAGTGCAGGCGTTAGAGGCGAAGTTTGAACAGGCTACCAAAGAGATCGAAAATCTTCGAGAGGGCGTGCGGCGCGCCATTACCAAGATTGGGATTGTAAGGTTTAATCCTTTCAAGGAGATCGGAGGCGATCAGAGTTTCTCTATCGCGCTCCTAAACGAGTATAATGACGGGGTGGTTGTGACGAGCTACTATGGCAGAGAGCTGAATCGGATATACGCAAAAGCAGTGCGTAGCGGCGCGTCCGAGCATGAGTTATCCCAAGAGGAAAAAGAAGCAATTAGTCAGGCCGTAGGCGTGGCAAAACAAAAATGATTACGCACAACAAAAAAAATCCGCCAGCTGGCGGAGAAAAAGAAAAAACAGAAACACGTCCTCCGATTGTGGTGGTTTTGGGTCATGTTGATCATGGGAAGTCTTCGCTTCTGGAAGCAATCAGGGCAGACTTTAGGATTACCTCTAAGGAATCGGGGGGTATCACCCAGCACATTGGGGCGTATCAAGCCGACTTTCAGGGCAAGAAACTTACCTTTATTGATACGCCGGGGCACGAACTGTTTTCTCATATGCGTTCGCGGGGAGCAAAAGTCGCAGATATTGCTATTCTAGTGGTGGCCGCGGATGAGAGTGTAAAGCCTCAAACCGTTGAAGCAATTGGGCAAATCAAGAAGGCTGGAATTCCTTTTGTGGTTGCGATTAACAAGATCGACAAGCCCGAAGCGAATCCCGAGAGAGTAAAACAGGAATTGGCCCAGCATGAAGTTATGTTGGAATCGTATGGAGGGAATGTGCCCTCTGTTGAAACTTCTGCAACGACGAAGCAAGGAATCAAAGAACTTCTCGAAATGATTCTTCTGGTGGCGGAAATGGAAGATCTGAAGGTAAGCGAAGATCAAATAGGAAAAGGGGTGATTGTTGAATCTTTGATGGACGCTCGGCGCGGCCCTTCGGCCACGATACTAGTCCGGGAGGGGTCGGTTAAGACTGGAGATATTATCGGTACTCGCTCCGCCGGCGGCAAAATTCGCATCCTGGAAGATTTTCAGGGTAATGCTATTCGCGTAGCTTCGCCCTCTACTCCAGCTGTCGTTATCGGCTTTTTGAATACTCCTCGAGTGGGAGATCAATTCCTTGTTTTTGAAGACGAAGAATCCCTTAAGATTTATATGGCGGAGGAAAAACCCAAGGCAAGGGCGAATGTGGTTACGTTGGATCCGGAAGCAAAAGTAGTGAATATTATCGTCAAGACAGATGTTACTGGTTCTCAAGAAGCGTTGGAAGAGGTTTTAAGAAACCTTCCGCAGGAACAAGTGGCGCTCCGCGTGGTGGATTTGGGAGTGGGCGAGGTTGGCGAGGCTGATGTGAAACTCGCCAAATCCTCGAAGGCTCATATTTTTAGCTTTCGGACAAAGGTAAGCAACTCTGCTTTGGATATGGCAGAGAAGGCGGAGGTTTCTATCCAAAAGTTTGATATTATCTACGAGTTAATACAAGCTGTCCGGGGGTTACTGGAGGCGGTAGCAAAAGAAGATGATGGAGGAAGGAAAGATTTGGGATCTCTGCTTGTGCTTGCGGTGTTCTTAACCGATAAAAAGAGGCAGGTAATAGGAGGGAAAATACTTGAAGGAGAAGCTCGAAAGGGGGTAAGGGTTGAGATTACTCGTGCAGGGGTTCTTGTTGGCCAGGGAAGAATTACCAATGTTCAGCACGATAAAAAGGATGTTCCCGCGGCAATCAAGGGGCAAGAATGCGGCTTGTCCTATGAAATGGGAGAGAAGATTCAGGCAGGAGATCAACTTCAATTTTTTACACCGTGAAGAATCGCGTTGATCGAGTCAACGAGCTTATAAGACAAGAGCTGTCGCAGATTATTCTGCGGGACCTTGAAATGCCAGATCAGGCTCTCGTTACCCTTACGCGGGTTGTGGCTTCAGGCAACTTGCAGCAAGCTAAGGTTTATATTAGTGTGGTGCCAGATGAAAGGGCGCAGGAGGTCTTGAAAATCTTGGGAAAGAACATTTTTGCGGTTCAGCAGATGCTTAACAGAAAGCTGAAGATGCGGCCAGTCCCCAAGATTCTTTGGGTGCCGGAAAAAGCAACTCTCGAAGCCCAAAGGATCGAGGAATTGTTAGCTCAAATTAAAGAAAAAGGATAAAATACATTTAAGATGGCGCCTTGACCGAGCGGCTAGGTAGGGGACTGCAAATCCTCGTACGGCGGTTCAACTCCGCCAGGCGCCTCCAGATTGCTTGCCCTGAGCGAAGTCGAAGGGCCCGGGTGGCGGAATGGTATACGCGGAGGACTTAAAATCCTCTGTCGCAAGGCATGTGGGTCCGACTCCCACCCCGGGCACAAAACAAATGTGGAGTTCCCTACTTTTTTGGGAGTGCTTCTTTGAGGAAGTCGAAGATTTCTTCTTCCCCGTCTGCGATCTCCTCCTGGATTATGGTGCCAGTGGGAACCGAAACAGAGATGGAGGAATTGCCTCGCTTAATTACGTAGATGGGAGTTTCTGGGCAAGTTTGGCCTGCTAGGCAAGATACCGAGGTAATCAGGTGTTCCACAAAAGCATACACGGAGGCATAGTCTGGATTTTTACTTATCAATTTCCAGAAAAACCAGAAGAATTTCAGCATATCGTTGAACGTATCAAAAACGAATTTCAAAAGACCCTTGCCCCTCGTCTTTTATTGACTATTCAAACGTACGGAGCTGGGGCTTTTGGTGATTGCACAGTGAGGTTGTAAAAGTAGTAGTAGCGTTGGAGAGTGTCGGCCAAAACAAAACTGCCTTTTGAGGGGCAGTTTTGTTTTTGGATGTTAGCCTTCGAGCACCACGACGCTGGCGCGTTTGATGCCGAAGAATCGGGCTTCCCAATAGGTAGGGAACCAGATATCCACGTGCTGGTTGTTTCTGGCGTTCATGCGGTCTTCCACCACGAATATTCTGTTTCCGTAAATCTCGGGAATCTTAATCTTCGTTCCCAAAGGCAGAAGGTTGGTCGCTACAATCCCGTCGCGCACCTGTTTCCCGGAAGCCGTGATAAATGGAGTGTCGTCGGTCTGCTCTGGAGTGGAAGAGTACGCGGTAACAAACACGCGCATGGTCTTGCTTACCCGTTCAGGGCCCATCGGCGAGGAGAGCGGCAAGAGCGTGCTGGCTTGAGTTGTTATCAATCTTTCTTCTATGTTTAAAGAGCTTTCTTCGGTTGCTGGGGTATGGGCGTTAAACGCTGGCATAACCCCAAAAGCAGGGATCAGGATACCGGCCAAAACAGCATTTTGAATGTGTTTCATATAAAAACCCCCTTTCGGGGATTATGCACAGTATACACCAAGCCGGATAAAAAGTCAAGGGGTAAGGTCAAGATTTGGTATGGGACACCTCGACTTATCCACAGAGACTCTGTTTGACAGCAAGGGCTGGAATGATAAAATTTGTAGTGCATCGACGAAATTTTCTGTACCAAATATCCTTCTATCTATACTATATATTGACGGTTTTAACCTATGCGTTGCCCTATCTGTCAGAAAGATACTAAGGTGACAAACTCGAGGAATGCTGAGCATGGCAGAGCGATAAAGAGGCGGCGATGGTGTACTTCCTGTGGACGCCGTTTCACCACATACGAACGTTTGGAGCTCCTTGGCATCGAGGTGGTGAAGCGCAATGGCTCCAAGGAGCCTTTCACGCGCCACAAGCTGGAATCCGGGATTCGAAAAGCCCTCGAAAAGCGGCCCTGTACGGAAGAGCAGCTTCAAAAGCTGGTTGCGAGCATCGAAAACGACATCTTCAATCTCAACAAAGATGTGGTTGAATCCTCGCAAATAGGCCAAAAGGTGCTTGTGCATCTTAAGCAATTCGACAAGGTAGCTTATTTGAGATTCGCTTCGGTGTATCGGAATTTCAGAAGCCCTAAGGCTTTCGAGCAGGAAATCAAAAAACTTCAAAAATCGTCTTCATAATAAATTAAACCATCTATTCTATGCGAGTTCCTCAAGAACAAAAGGAGCAGATTAACAGCACTTTTTCAGAGAATTCCTTAAAGATGATGCAGAAGCGTTATCTCGTGCTCCATGACGACGGAACTCAAGAAACGCCGGCTGATATGTTTGAACGGGTAGCGAATGCCATAGCCGATGGTGAGAAATCTTATGGGAAAAATGAGGAATTCGTAGAACAGGTGGCAAAAGACTTCTTTGCCATTATGGGTGGGAAAGAATATACGCCGGCGGGGCGCACTCTTACGAATGCTGGTGGAGAAACTCCGCTTATCGCAAACTGTATCGTGCTCCGCATTGAGGATTCCATGGAAAGCATTTTCCAGACCTTGAAAGAGGCGGCGCTTCTCCAGCAGGCAGGGTGCGGGCTTGGGTTTGATCTGTCTGAAATGCGGCCCGCGAACTCTCTTACCAAAAAATCGCGCGGAAGAGCTTCGGGACCCGTAACGTTTCTTTCGGTGTATGATCATGCTTTTGGTACAATCAAACAGCAAGGGCGGCACGGAGCAAACATGGCAATGATGCGAGTGGATCATCCTGATGTTTTGGACTTTATTTCCTGTAAAGAAGTAGAAGGAGAAATCCGCAACTTCAATGTCTCAGTAACCGTAACCGATGAGTTTATGCGTCAGCTCCAAGAAAATCCCAATAGTTTGTGGTACGCGCAGTTCAAGGGGCAAAAGATGAAGCCGCACCGAGTAATGCGGCATCCTAACGGTAGCGTATATGAAGCGGAAGAAATCGATATTACGGTCAAAGAGTTGTTTGACAAATTGGTTGAGCACGCATGGACAAATGGAGAGCCCGGCATTGCCTTTATCGATACCATCAACAAGACAAATCCTTTGCCTGGATTAGGGCCTATCGCAGCTTCAAATCCTTGCGGAGAGCAGTTTTTGCATGCCTATGATAACTGCAATTTGGGATCGATAAATCTCGCGAAGTTTGTTCAGAATCAAGAGATTGGATGGGAACGTCTCGGTTTTGTAACAAGAACCGCGGTGCGTTTGATGGATAACGTGATTGATCGGTTTGACTTTCCAGTTCCCCAGGTGACGGAGCTAGCGAAGAAAAACCGCAGGATTGGACTGGGAATTATGGGTTTTGGGGATATGCTCTACCAGCTGGGGATTCGTTATGACTCTCCCCAAGGCATTCAAACCGCAGAAAAAGTGATGGGGTTCATCAACGAGGAGTCGCACAAGATGTCTGAAGAACTCGCGCGGGAAAAAGGAGAGTTCCCGAATTCTGATCGGAGCATCTTCCCCGCCCAGAATTTGAAACGCAGGAACGCTGCCTTAACCACAGTCGCTCCCACTGGGTCTATCTCCATGATGTTTGATTGTTCTTCTGGGGTAGAGCCTAATTTTGCCCTAGCGTATGTAAAGCAGGATAAAGACGGTCAGCAGTATCGCTATTTTAACCAGCATTTCCAAGCCGTCTTAGATAAGTTGAAACTTACGGAAGACCAAGCCAAGGAGGTAATGGATGTGGTAATGGCGAAAGGAAGTATTCAAGAGATATCGTGGCTTCCCCAGGAAGTTCGGGATACGTTTGTGGTGGCAATGGATATTTCAGGGCAGGCGCATATGGAAATGCAGGCCGCATTTCAGCGCCATGTGGATAACTCTATTTCCAAAACCATTAACTTTCCTAATTCTGCAACGAGGGAAGAGGTTGCTGAAAGTTTTATTTCGGCGTGGAAGCTAGGGTGCAAAAGCTGTACGGTATACCGTGATGGAAGCCGCTCTATTCAAATTCTTAATATTGGGTCTGCCGATAATATTGTTTCAACAACAGAACTTCCTGAACAACGGAAAAAAGAGCATGCGCAGAGTGAAGTTGCGGCTCAACAAAGTGGCGGACAACTTCCGCAAGCAGGGGTTATTCCTCGTAAGCGGCCTGAAGTAATGGCAGGCAAAACCTACCGCATGAAAACTGGGTATGGAAACTTGTATATTACGATTAATGACGATGAAAACGGCAAGCCGTTTGAAGTGTTTGCTACGATTGGGAAAAGCGGCGGGTTTTTCCAAGAACAATCAGAAGCAATTTGCCGACTCACATCGCTTGCGTTACGATCTGGCATCCGCATGGAAGAAGTAACCAATCATTTGAAAGGAATTCGTGGGCCCATGCCTATCTTTACTGAGAAAGGAACCGTGCTTTCACTTCCCGATGCCATAGGAAGGGTGCTCGAAGAGCATGTTACCGGAGTAAGGCAGATTGAAGACTTAATTAAACAGCCAGAAAGGCAGGAGGTGTTCGCCTTTAGCCCGAAAGAAGGAGCTCCTTCGATGGCAGATTCAGGATTTATGCCAGGATGTCCAGACTGCGGGGCTCAACTTGCCATGTCTGAAGGGTGCATTAGCTGCAAGTCCTGCGGGTTCAGTCGCTGTATGTAACTGCGTGGTATGGGATTGTTCTATACGGGTAAAGGCGATGCGGGAACCTCGCAAATCGGAAAAAAGAAAGTTCCCAAAGATTCTCCCATTATCGAAACTCTTGGCGACTTGGACGAGTTGAATAGCTTAATTGGACTTGTGAGAAGCAGTTTTGGTGATAGAGATTTGGAAGAGAAGCTAAAGCAGGTTCAAGAAGCTTTATTTATTATCCAGGCACGGGTGGCCTGGATAATGTTTCCAGAATACAAGGCCAAAGAGCTTTCTGCCCAGCGCACTATTGACCTGGAAAGAGAGATTGACGATATTGAAGAAAGAATTAAGCCGGAGCGCGGATTTATCATTTCCGGGGAAGATCAGAAAGCAGCCCAGCTCGATTATATCCGCGCTGTCGCAAGACGCATAGAGCGCAGGATAGATACCTTGCACAAGAAATACCCGCTCCCGCCAGAAATCCTCACCTACATGAACCGTTTGTCGAGCTATCTGTACGCCTTAGCAAGATTCAAGGTATTTCAGGCGAAGATCAGGGAGTCAAAGCCAACGTATGAATAAAAAATTCCTCTTTCTGTTTTTGATAGCAATAGTCGGAATTAGCATTGCGACAAGGTTGCTTCCTCATCCGCCGAACTTTACGCCCATGGCGGCTCTGGCGCTGTTTGCGGGCATGTACGCCTCGAGAGTTTCCAAGTGGTATCTTCTTGCGCCATTGGGGGCAATGCTGGCGTCAGACCTGTTTGTGGGCTTTTACGAGTGGCAAACAATGGCAGTGGTGTACGGTAGTTTCTTTGCAATCGGCTTAATCGGCCTTTTGGTGCGAAAATATAAAAACGCAGGCATGATTACTTTAGGTGCGCTTTCAGGATCCATTTTGTTCTATCTGACCACCAACTTTGCTGTCTGGGCATTTTCTGGAATGTATGAGCAAACATTTCAAGGCCTCATGTTTTCTTACTATATGGCTCTTCCCTTTTTTAAATTCACCCTCCTCGGCGATCTGTTCTACGCAGGTGCCTTTTTCGGAGCTTATGAACTTGTTTGCACGCTTGCATTGAGAACGAAAATTCTTGGGGCAGTGAGGGAAACAGCTTAAGCAAAAACCGCCCTGAGCGAAGTCGAAGGGGCGGGTTTTGTTTTGTGGGAGCGGGCGAGGGGAATCGAACCCCCATCTCGTCCTTGGCAAGGACGTGTAATAGCCACTATACCACGCCCGCTTGTCTGCTGTGCCGCGGGGATGAATTGAACACCCGACGCCAGCCTCTTCAGGGCTGCGCTCTACCACTGAGCTACCGCGGCATAATTCAATTGTAGATATGCTTGAGCGATTGTCAATTTGGTGGGCGGTGAAGGATTCGAACCCTCGGCCTACTCGGTGTAAACGAGTCGCTCTAACCAACTGAGCTAACCGCCCTAAAATGGTGCGGACGAGAGGATTTGAACCTCCAAGCCTTGCGGCACTAGCCCCTCAAGCTAGCGCGTATACCAGTTCCGCCACGTCCGCAATCTATTATTCTTTTGTCTCTTGTTGTGGGGCCGTCACTTCTGCTTTGGACTGCTTCGGTTCTGCGACTGCCACGCCGAGGGCCTTTGCTTTCAAGTGTGCTTTTTTGCCCTTTGCTTCTCGCAAGTAATAAAGCTTTGCTTTTCGCACGTTCGCGTGTTTTGCAATCTCGATCTTCTCAATAAAAGGGGCGTGAAGAGGGAAAATACGTTCCACCCCAACACCCTGGCTTATCTTGCGTACTGTAATGGTGGCGCTAATGCTTTTGCCGTGACTTCTTGAGAGCACCAAACCCTCAAAAATCTGAATACGCTCTTTCTCCCCTTCTTTAACTTTTTGGTGAACCCGAATAGTGTCGCCGGGTTTGATATCCGGGACATCTGTTTTTAATTGTTCTTTTGTGATTTTCGTATCAGTTATTGTCGTCATATATTGGTGTTAATGTTTCGAGCGCTTTCTGTAAATCGTCTGGCAACGGAGAGCGAAATTCTTTTCCGTTTACCTTTAGGAAACCAGCATGGAGGAAGTGTCGAGCCAACCCTTCCGGGACGCGTTGATTTTTGAACCCATAGAGTTTATCTCCCGCTATAGGATGGCTTAGGGAAGCCATATGAGCTCTAATTTGGTGTTTTCTGCCGGTCTTTGGGGTTGCCTCAAGTAGGGTGTAATTTTTAAAGCGCTTGAGTACCCGCCATTCAGTAATTGCTTCTCGTTTACCCTGAGCAGAGTCGAAGGGCTGGTCAAGGGGATATGTTCGCTGCTTTCTTCGGTCTGCTGGGGATCTTCCCAAAAGTGTGTGGACGATTCCCCGTTCTTCGTTAATGATGCCTTCTACGAGACAAACGTAGCGCTTTTCTATCTTTCTTGCGGCAAACTGTTCTTGGAACTGGTCAAACATCCCTTTCGTTTTTGCCACCAAAAGAATGCCGGAGGTGTCTTTGTCGAGTCGATGAACAATGCCGTACCGCTTTTGCTCGCCAAGCTCTTCAAGCTCTGGAAATTGCCCAAGGAGCAGGCTTGCGACTGTATCTTGTGAAGAACTCCCAGAAAAACCCTCAAGCCAAACGGGTATTCCCGGGGGCTTGTCTATTACCAATAGGGTATCATCTTCTGCGATAATTTTCAAGTCCATCCCGTTAGAAGTTAAGCCAGTTTCCAGGGAAAAAGATATTTTGTGTCGATATGGAAACCGAGGTTGATAATGCGTTTTTGTTCAAGGATATGCAAAAGGTTATTAACAAGAATGTAGCTTGCGGCAATTCCGAGAGTAAAGAGTAGGCGTTCCATGATAACTATGGGAATTAAAGAATTCCATACGGCGGCAGGCAAGGAGAACGCCCAAATCCAAGCAGCGCCGCCTACGGCATGAGCTGAAAATGTTGCTCCAAGCGCGCGAGCGAGCAGGAAACGATCTCGCAGGAAGTAGGCAATGATTGGTATCGTCCAGAACAAAGAAAAGTACCAGACTTCGCGGCCAATCGGGTGTGCGATAAAGGCCGCGATCGCGATAACCGGAATTACAAGGTTTAGCTTTCCTTTTCTTGCAAAGTACAGTACCGCAAAGAGCATAGGGAAGAATCGGATAATAGTGCCTATATCTTGCACATGCGCGCCGTGAAACAGGAAATTAAAGAGCTGCATCAGGAGCACGGCAACCACGCCTGGAATGCTTCCAATGAATGCTCCCGCCAAGGGGGCAAAGGCGTCAAACACCGTGAACTTGGCACCCGACCCTGCGAGCTTGGTTATGGGGATTTGGAGCGCGGCAAACCCCACTATCGCGAAAATCACGATGAAAAGAAGTGTCCGTTTGGTAAAGTATTGCTGAATATTTTTCATGGGTGCCTCGTAATGAATCATTACTTAAAAGAGCTGACCACTGAAGTTATATCGTTCAGCATCTCTTTGGTTGGTGTTTCTATGGTTACTCTCACTATCTGGAACGATGAGAATGGCGGATTGAGAAAACGAATCGCGCCATAAATGTTTTGAAGGCTTTTTGCTTGTCCTGATTCAAAGGTAGCTTCTTTATGAAAAGTGATAGTATTATCCGACACATCACAACGAATTACTTTCGGGTCAATGTTTCGCGTTCGGTCAAGTGTTACGATTGCGTCTTTCTGTTGTTGGTTCAGAGAAGCGAACGCCAACTTGTTTAAGTCAATGTGCTGTGTCTTCGCAAGTTCACTACAAAAATTTGTAGCAGTGAGTGTTGGTAGGTTTGAGATAATGTTGTTCCGCATAGTGTCTGGAAATACTTCGAGCGAGATAGAATCATATAGTCCGCCAAGGGCTTGCATATCTACTAAAACAAAGCCCTTTGTTAGAACCACTTCTCCTCCAAGAACAGTCTTGCCAGCACGTGCTCCACTGGAAAATTCAGGAAAGCGAATAGTGGCAACTCTATCACCAAAACCACTATTAGTTCCTTGGCTTGGACTTCCGAATGTTGGCGGGTATGAAAAGCTAAATCGATTTTGCGGGTCAGTATATTTTAACCAACCGGCAAGCGCATCCCCGGATTTTTTTGTGGATTGTACTGTTTGGGAAGCCGCCTCTGTTGGAGGATTGGACGAAGGTTTTTCTAACGACTCTTCAATCGCGGATGGCGATGGGGAGTTTCTGAATAAAGCAAAATATACTACGATTCCGCCAAGTAAAACAGCGAGAACAATAGATAGCAAGATCTTTGAAAGCCCCCTTTGATTGTTCATATGTTCAAGTATAAGTCGCTAATAAAAAACATTCAACAAACCTTTTTAGTGGGCGGTACAGGGATCGAACCTGTCACCTTCACAATGTCAATGTGACGCTCTAACCAAATGAGCTAACCGCCCTTGGGTGGGCCAGGAGGGATTCGAACCCCCGACCGTCCGGATATAAGCCGGATGCTCTAACCGCTGAGCTACTAGCCCAAAAGAAAATGATTTTGACGGGGTAACCAACTGAGCTACGTGCCCGCTTTTCGGGGCTTCGAAGGGATACCGATGAGCTGTTCGAATTCTTCTCGCTCTATTGTTTCCTTTTCTACCAAAACTTTGGCTATCTTGTCCAGCATTTTGCGCTTTTGGGAAAGCACTCTTTCGGCGGTCCTTCTCGCGTTTTCAATCAGGAAAGCAACTTCTCTGTCAATTTCAAGAGCAGTGGATTCTGAATAGTTTTTTCCAGACTCCATATCTCTTCCCAAAAATGGGAGATGTTCTTTCTCGCCAAACGTGACGGCTCCCAATTTTTCAGACATTCCGAAATCTTTCACAATACTGCGCGCGATTTCAGAAGCCTTTTCCAAATCATTGCTCGGGCCCGTGGTAACGTCGCCAAATACCATTTTTTCTGCGGCATATCCGCCAAGCAATACGGCCAATTCGTCGAGAAACTCCGCGCGCGACTTCATGTGTTTATCTTCGGAAGGAAGTTTGAGGGTGTATCCGCCGGCTCTGCCGCGAGAGATAATGGAGATTTTCCGCACCGGATCCACATTTTTCAGTGAGGATGCGACAAGCGCGTGGCCTGCCTCGTGATACGCGGTAATCCCTTTTTCTTTCTTTGAAAGCACATGGCTTTTGCGTTCAGGTCCAAGCAATACTTTGTCGATTGATTCTAAGAGTTCAAGCTGGAAAATTTGCGTTTTGTTTCTTCTTGCCGCCAAAATCGCGCCTTCATTCATTAGGTTTGCGAGATCCGCTCCGGAAAATCCTGGAGTGCGTTCGGCGATTTCACGAAGTCGTACGTTATCCGCGAACGGCTTGCCTTCCGAATGAATCTTTAAAATTGCTTCTCTGTCGTTTACGTCTGGAAGGTCCAAAATAATGGTGCGGTCGAAGCGCCCCGGCCGCAAAAGAGCAGGATCCAAGACATCCGGCCGATTGGTTGCTCCCATGACTATTTGCGTGTCATCGCGGTCAAAACCATCCATTTCTACGAGAATTTGATTGAGGGTTTGTTCTCTTTCATCGTGTCCGCCGCCAAATCCAAACCCTCGGGTGCGGCCGATCGCGTCGAGTTCATCGATAAAGATAATAGCGCGTCCTGCTTTTCTTGCCGTCTGAAATAAGTCTCGAACTCTGGATGAGCCGACCCCAACAAACATTTCGATAAATTCAGATCCCGAAGCAGAAAAGAACGGTACGCCAGCTTCACTGGCAACCGCTTTCGCAAGCAAAGTTTTTCCTGTTCCGGGCGGCCCTACAAGCAAGACTCCTCGGGGAATTTTCGCTCCCATTTCCAGGTATTTTTTCGGGAACTTTAAAAAATCAACAACTTCTTGCACTTCTTCTTTTGCTTCTTTGAGCCCGGCGACATCTTTGAAGCTTACTTTTTGTTTGAGCTGGCCTTCCGCGCCAAACAGCCTTGCTCTTGCTTTGGTAAAGTCAAACGCTTGGCCAATGCCGCTTTTTGCCTGGCGAAACATCATCCAGAAAAACACGAAAAAGAGAAGGACGGGAAGAAGTATAAAAGTGAGGGGGCCAAGCAATGTTACCAAACCACTTTCCTCCCTCGCCTCCATGTTTACCTTTATGAGTTTCTCTTGCGTAACGCCCAAATCAATCAAGGTTTCATGGAGCGCTGTTTGGGGTTCTTTAGTGGACTCTTTGGTCGTGCCATCTGCATAAGAAATGGTGAGCGCGTTGCCGGAAATAACAATCTTTTGCACTTGTTCTTCGTTGATGCTCCGGGCGAGTTCAGAGAGAGAGACGCGCTCTACTTTGTTGAATGGATTGGAAAAAAGCGCAAACAGCGCCGATATGGTGAAAAGAATTAAAATAACCAATACAAAATTCTTTGAGAGTTTCTTCATGTATTATGCAGTGTATCAAAAACCGCAGAAGTTTCAAGGAAAAATAATAGGCCCCGTCGCGCGATTGCTTTTGCGACAGGGCCTTGTAGTTTTTCACCTCCGGTTATGCTGATTGAATCGAACGGTGCGACATTGGGAGAGTCCGTATTGGTACCATGGACATGGATAGGTTCGTGTCGAAGTGCATATTCCCATTGTGCACGAAGGAGCGTGTTCGGGTTCGAACTCCATTGGATTTATGCCGATCCGCACGATTTGCTGGATGAGGTCTAATGGGATCATCGTGGGCGGTACATCCTTTGCGGTTAAGCTTCCGTTCAGGAGCATCTGGCCCGTATAGAACCAGTTTTCGGCGCCAGGCACCATGCCTTCAGAAGAGAGGGTTTTCCACTCGGTGGTTACAACGTTGTTTCGTAGTTTCTCTTCTGAAAGACGGACCATTTGCGTAACGTCGTCAAGGATGAGTCCATGCCGTTTGTTTGCATATATTTGGACATTCCCCGAAGACTCTCTCTGGATGACAATGGCTGCGTTTCCGCCAGAGTTGGAGCGTGCGTACCTTGCGACCATTTCATCATCGGATTCGATGGTAATCATCCGAATCATGCCATGAGAACTTTGGATTTCCTCGATCACGGCATGCTGATTGAATTCAGCCTTTGTTATGGTTCTGTAGTGCTTTTGTTTTAGGTACAGGGCATTGAGCACTTTTGCGGCCCAGGAGATTACCGCCTCTGGGTTGTTGGGATTCTGCAGGCGGATGGCATCGAGCATGTTGGTGAACCCGTCGAAGCTCCATTTTGTTGTGCGGATGCGCTCAAGAATCTCCACGAGCTCTGGATTTCCACGAGTTCCAAGCTCTCCGGTAACAAGCATCATGGTGTATCCGCCCTCGTCCTGTGCTGTAGTCGCATAGCGCTTCTGCTTGTTGTACAGAGCGTCAAGCGTCATCAAGGACCAGGAAATCACTATCTCTGGCTTATTTGGGTTCTCGAAGTGAAGCGCATCTACGATGCTGGCGAATTGGTCAAAGCCCCACCCTGTTCCGTCGAGGTCGTTGTTGCGGATGAACTCAAGGATTTCCGTGAGCGCCGGATCCTCTTGCACCCCGAGTTCTTTGGCCATGAGGGTCGCTGCGCATTCGCCTTGTATCCGTTCTCGTCCAATGGTTGGGTGTTCGTCGAAACGGCCTCCGCCGACTCCTATCAGCAGTATGCCGTTTTTCTCGTAGTCTTCAGCCGAGCGACCGCCGGGAATTCTGGCGCCTGCGGGCCAAAGGACAAGCCTTGCGTCTCGGATACCCGGGAATTTTCGTTCCCCGAATTTCACGAGAAGCCATAGGTCTTCCATTTCATCTGGGTGGAGTCTGTCATGCGTGATAACAGTGTGAAACCGCACCGGCATTTCAACCTCCTTCTCGAGCAAAGCAAACAGCTCTAAAATATACTGAACTAACTTTATCACTATTTATTGAGTTTGTCAAGTTTTTGTAGTGGGGGTATAGTAGAAGAATGAGATGGCTGATATTCGGAGTTTTTCCGCTTCTTCTGGTCCCAGGAGGGGTTTTTGCGCAAGTGATCATAAACGAAGTGGCGTGGATGGGGATTCCGGTAGATGGAGTGGATGAGAAGCAGTGGTGGCGCTATGAGTTTTTGGAATTGTATAACTCGGGGGAGCAGGAAGTTTCTCTACAAGGGTGGAAGGTAGAATTACGCAGTGGAGAGGTTCTCGACTTTACGATTTTGCTGTATGGCGTTCTGTCAGCAAAAGAATATTTTCTTGTTGGGGCGTCCGATAAAATCTTGGGAGTACATGTAAACTACGCGACACTAAGCGGAAAGTTCAAAAACAGCGGCCAGCGCACTGTACTTAAAGATTTTGCCGGGACGATGATGGAAGAATTTGATGCACAGGGGGGTTGGTTTGCCGGCGACAACGATTTGAAGCTTACGATGGAGCGAAGATTTCCAGATAAGCCTGCGGCAGATCCCGAAAATTGGGGATCGAGTATAAGCGCGGGCGGAACGCCAAAAGCCCAAAATAGCATCTTCGGCAAAGAAGCTTTTTTAAAGCTTGATTCTTTACGGCAAAAACAAGACTTCACAAAAAAAGACCCGGTCTGGGTCTCTTTCCTTAAAGTTATCACGAATGGAGTTCTTATGCGGGCTTCTCTGGTAGCTCTTTTTTCTGCTGCTGGGGTTCTGGTGTTGCGGTGGTATCTGCTCCGAGGTTTGTCGCCAAACGAAGACTCATCCGGTGTTCCGCGGGGCTAAGTTCTAGAATTTGGAACTTGTAGGTTTCCCCGGTCTTCAAGATTTCTTCCATTTTTGATTTGGTGCCAAACTCTGAAATGTGGCACAACCCTTGGATTTTTTCTTCAATTTCTACAAAAGCGCCAAACGGGTTTAATTTAGTAACTTTTCCTTCCACTATATCCAACTTACCGTGTCGTTTCTCGATGTCTTTCCAGGGGTCTTCTTTTAAAGCTTTAAGGGAAAGAGAAGCTCTGCCCTGGGAAAGGTCTACGATCTTCGCCTTGACCTTGTCGCCCACTTTTAATACTTGCGATGGGTCTTCAATAATTTGCCAGTCAATTTCAGAGATATGGATTAATCCTTCGATAGGCTCCATTTCAGTCGTGCCTATGGGAAACCTCACAAATGCTCCAAAATCAACTACACCGGTAATCTCTCCTTCGACAACATCACCAATTTGAAAGCGGGCTAATTGTTCTTTGAGCTTCGCTCTTTCCTTAGATCGTTCAGAAAGAATGATTTTTCCTTCTCTTGGGTCCAAATCAAAAATTTGCACTTCCAGCTCCTGGCCCATGAAGGCTTGCAAGGCGCGCAGGATTTTTGAAGAATCCCCGTCTTCTACTCGTGGATAGTGTTCTTGCGCAAGTTGGGAAACAGGCAAAAATGCCTGCGTGCCATACAGATCCGCCAAAAGTCCTCCTTTGTTTGCTCCAACAATTTTCACTCGAAAAACTTCTTCGCTCGTTCTTTTATCCTTCAAGCGATCCCAGGTGAGCTCTTTTCCCGCTTGGCGAAGCGAAAGTTCAATATAGCCATCATCATTTTCCAATTCCACGATTTTCGCCGTTACCTTTTCACCTTGCTTTACTTCTTTGAGCGTGGCCTTTTCTTCTAAAAATTCACGGCCGTAGATAATTCCCGTGCCCTGCGGACCTAAATCCAAATACACGGTAGATCGGCCAATGCCTATCACGGTTCCTTCCACGAGGTCTCCTGTCCGAAAGGGTTTTATGATTTCAAATTTTGGTTTTTCTCCGCCAACTGGCAGGCTGACTGTTTCTAGCATACGTTCCACCCTACACGATCTTTTATTTTTTTGCAAGCCAGCGCATTGTACTCGTCGCAAGAGCGTTCGGGGAAATAAAAAGTCTCCTGCTGATTGCGAGGAGACTCTGGAGGAAAACGTCCCTCCTTCTTATGTCTATAAATGGGAGCTACTCTACCTATAGTTTGATTCTCGAGCGGATCAGACTCCACTCCGCCTTAAAGTGAGATGGACGCAATCCGCCCTGGTCCGGCAACACAATGAGTAGCGCGAATCCTACCCCCAGTGTCACCAGACCAACACCGAAACCAAGAAGAATTGACCACAGCATAGTGCCCTCCTTCCAGAATTAACGAATCCGCACTATTCCTAGCCTAGCATGCTTTCTTCTATTTGTCAAGGAGAACGGATAATTGAAAACCCCAGCCGCGAAAACGCAGGGAAATTTGCAGAATAGCGGCTTTTACGATATACTAATTCCATTATGCAAATCTCTTGGAAGGGCCAATCTTGTTTCCATATTATCGCCCAAGGGCAGGCTCATGAGCAGGTAAAACTTGTGATTGATCCATATGATCCGTCTATTGGGCTGAAAATGCCGACGATTGAAGCAGATATCGTGCTTTCTACGCATGATCACGCAGATCACAATAATATCAAGGCATGCGGGTCCGCTTTTGCCATTACTGGGCCTGGCGAGTATGAAATAAAAGATATATCTATCCAGGGCATTTCTTCGTTTCACGACGATGTGGAGGGAAAAGAGCGGGGCAAAAACACCATCTATGTGATTGAGGCCGAAGGTATGAAGATTTGCCATCTGGGCGACCTAGGACAAGGCGAACTTACTACTGAACAGGTAAGTAAAATAGGGAATGTGGACATTCTTTTAGTCCCCGTGGGAGGCGTGTATACTATAGATGCCAAAACAGCGGCGAAAGTTGTAAACCAAATTGAACCTCGTATCGTAATTCCTATGCATTATCTTTTGCCAAATCTCAAATTTAAGCTCGATAAGGTGGATGACTTTTTGAAGGAGATGGGGGTAAAAAATGTAGAGGCGCAAAATAAACTTAGTTTGAAAGTTCGGGATTTCACGTCCGAAGAAACAAAGGTGATGCTCTTAACTCCGTAGGATAATATGGCTTTCAAGGAGATTCTCGGAAAAATTCAAAGTCAGTCAGAGTTGAAAAGAAAAATCATTCTTTGGGTGGTAATGGGCGTGATTGGAACTTCGGTCTTTGCGTGGTGGATCGTAAACGCGAAAAACGCGCTTTCCGAAACCCAAAGTCCAAGCATTGGAGAGCAGCTCAAGATTAATGAGTTGCAGGAGCGCTTCAACGAAATTCCCGTACAATTTGATGGAGAACAGCAATAACGAAAATCAGAAATCCGCGATTGGCTCTGTTGAGCCAAAGGAAATAACCGAAGAAATGCGTGGCTCGTACATCGACTACGCAATGTCGGTGATTGTGGCGCGGGCGCTTCCCGACGTAAGAGATGGTTTAAAGCCTGTGCATAGGCGCATTCTTTTTGCCATGCAGGAAGAAGGGCTTACTCATGGGGCAAAGTTTCGAAAGTGCGCCACGGTGGTCGGTTCAACCTTGGGACGTTACCATCCTCATGGCGATATTTCCGTGTACGATGCTTTGGTTCGTATGGCGCAGGATTTTTCTATGCGCTATCCTTTGATCGACGGTCAGGGAAACTTTGGATCAATCGATGGAGATCCCGCCGCCGCGATGCGATATTCAGAAGCTCGGATGTCGCGCATGGGAGAGGCAATGTTGCAGGATATCGGCAAAGATACGGTGGACTTCATGGATAACTATGATGGCACGAGGAAAGAGCCCACTGTGCTTCCTTCGCCCTTTCCCCAATTGCTTTTGAACGGAACATTGGGAATTGCCGTGGGCATGGCCACAAGCATTCCCCCGCATAACATACGAGAAGTGATCGACGCCACGGTATTTTTAGTCGACAACCCCAAAGCCACCACAGAAGATTTGCTTGAGTTTGTGAAGGGACCAGATTTTCCTACAGGTGGAATTATTTACAACCGAAAAGAGATCATTGAGGCTTATTCGCAGGGCAAGGGGCCTATTGTGACGCGCGGAAAGGCTGAAATTGTTGACGGGGGAGAGAAGAAAAGAACGCAAATTATCATTACGGAAATTCCCTATCAAGTGAACAAATCGACCTTGGTAGAACAATTCGCCAAGCTTGTGCAGGACAAAAAAATCGACGGAATCAAAGACATTCGCGACGAGTCAGACAAAGATGGTCTGCGCATCGTATTTGATTTGCAAAAGGATGGTCATCCGCAGAAAACCTTAAACCGTTTGTATAAATTTTCCGATCTTCAGCGCTCATTTCATTTGAATATGATTGCTTTGGTTGATGGGATCCAGCCTAAGGTATTGTCGTTAGCGGAGATTTTGCAGTATTTCATTTTGCATCGCCGGGCAGTAATCATCCGTCGAACCAAGTTTGAGTTGAATCGCGCCAAAGAAAGAGAGCATATTTTGGAAGGATTGCAGAAATGTTTGGCAAATATCGACGAGGTAATCCGTATCATCAGGCGCGCCGCGGACAGAACTGAAGCCCAGAAGAATTTGATGAAGCGCTTTCGCCTGTCTGAAATTCAGGCAAACGCGATTTTGGACACACGGCTTGCTCAGTTGGCGCGGCTGGAACGCCAGAAGATTGAGGACGAATTAAAAGAGATTCGGGCGAAGATCAAAGAGTTATCTGATATATTGGCAAGCCCAAAGAAAATCGACAGCGTGATCAAGAAAGAACTGGCAGAAGCTCAGCAAACTTTCGGAGACGACAGAAGAACAAAAGTAGTGGTTCAGGGCGTAGGCGAGATTGCTGAAGAAGATTTGATCCCACAAGAAGAAACCATTATTACTTTAACTCAAGGCGGGTATATCAAGCGCATTAATCCCGAAACCTATAAAATCCAGAAGCGGGGCGGCAAAGGAATTATGGGTATGAAAACAGTGTCCGATGACATTATTGAACATTTCATTTCAGCCCAAACTCATGATTCTTTGATGTTGTTTTCAGATTCTGGAAAAGTATTCCAGGCGCCTGTATATGAAATTCCGGAAGGAACTCGCGTGTCAAAAGGCCGCGGTTTGCTGAATTTTCTTGAAATGTCAGCGGAAGACAAGGTGTTGTCGCTTTTCGCGATTGGCAAAGAAGATGTTGATGCTGGGATGAAATATCTGGTTATGGTGACCAAGCAAGGCGTGATGAAGAAATCCGCGATTGAAGATTTCAAGAACGTGCGCAAGTCCGGCCTCATCGCTATTTCTTTGAAAAAAGGAGATGCCTTGCTTGCGGTGCGAAAAACAACCGGGTCTGATGAGGTTGTTATCGTGACGAAAAAAGGACAAGCGATCAGATTCCGTGAGAAAGATGTGCGGCCTATGGGAAGAACAGCCGCGGGAATTCACGCCATCCGTTTGAAAAAAGGAGATGAGGTTGTGGGAATGGATATTATTCCGCAAAATCTTAAGGATCCGATGGACAAACAAAACTACATTCTTGTTGTTATGGAAAATGGGTACGGGAAACGAACCGATATTAAAGAATATCGGTTGCAAAGCAGAGGGGGTTCTGGGATCAAAACCGCAAACGTTACCTCAAAAACCGGTCAAGTGGTGTATTCATGCGTTCTCAATCACGATAAAGAAGATCTCATTGTGATTTCACAAAAAGGTACCGTGATTCGTACGCCCATTGAATCAATCGCGAAAATCAGTCGTTCCACTCAAGGGGTTCGCATTATGAAACTCGAAGAAGGCGACAAGGTAGCCTCCGCCGCCTGCGTATAGTCTCTGTGGAAAACTATTTTCTCTTGTGCTCAACTCTCAATCAGATATACTAAAGTAATGCATTCAAAACTCTTTTTCGCAATTCTCGGTCTCGTCTCCGCCGTTTTCTTTTTCGCTTTTATTCCCTCAACCGCAGACGCAGGTCATTGTGTATATAAAGAATGGTGGTCTGACCTTAGTTGCTCAACGGGAGCACCGGATGCTAGCGGTCCTTCTTGTCATATCGCTGACGAGATGTGCCAAAACGATGGTACTGATTCTTGGCGTACCTGTGCCTGCCCCCCAGTTATTAATGTTGTCCGCGTCGTTTCAGATCTCAGCGCCCCTTGGCAAACAAGCGATACGACCCCTGACTTTGGGCTTACCACCGATGAAAACGCAACTTGCAAGATAAGCACTTCCGATGTTGGTTATGACATGATGTTTACCACTTGTGCATTGACGGGTGGTACCACACATACTTGCCAAAGCCCCGTTTCTTTCTCGGAGGGTTTCTTTCATAACATGTATGCAGCCTGTGTGGATGGTGCCGGCAATGAAAATGATTTTTCCAATAATCTGTGGATTGAATTTTTTGTGTTGACCCCGCCGGGCCCCCTTAACGCCCTCATAACACTTGATTCTCAACTTGGCCTTGTCGTTGATGTTTCAGGAACCACAACCTTCGGTGGAACTCCTCCCTATACATATAGCTGGAACTATGGAGATGGATTTACTGCGACTGGAGGCAATCCACCTTCCCATACGTATGCAACAGCCGGATCAAAAACAATCACGCTTACGGTTACTGACTCAGTTTTTGCAACAGACACAACTACGCTTACAGTTACATTGGTTGGCGCCGTAGCGCCGACTGCAAACTTTAGCGGAACGCCCCTTTCAGTCCCGGTGGGCAACCCAGTAACCTTTACTGATAGCTCCGCGCCCTCTAGTGGAGAAACTCTTAATAGTTGGCTTTGGAATTTTGGCGACGGCACGACTTCCACTAGCCAGAATCCCTCTCATAGTTATACTACTACGGGATTTAAGACCGTTTCCTTAACTGTTGATGATACCGGCCCAGGGGGAACTGATGTAGAGACGAAATTAAATTACCTTCAGGTGACTGGTGTCGCATCTCTCACAGCTCTCATCACGCTTGAGTCTCAAGTTGGCCTTGTTCTTGATCTTTCAGGAACCACAACCTTCGGTGGAACCCCTCCCTATACATATGGCTGGGACTATGGAGATGGATTTACTACGACTGGGAGCAATCCACCTTCCCATACGTATGCAACAGCCGGATCAAAAACAATCACGCTTACGGTTACTGACTTCAATTCTGTAGTAGACACAGCTACGCTTAACGTTACGCTGGTTACTACTCTGGCGCCGACTGCGAACTTTAGCGGAACGCCCCTTTCAGTCCCGGTGGGCAATCCAGTAACCTTTACTGATAGCTCCGCGCCCTCTAGTGGAGAAACTCTTAATAGTTGGCTTTGGAATTTTGGCGACGCCACCACTTCCACTAGCCAGAATCCTCCTCCTCATAGCTATACCACTACTGGGCCCAAGACCATTTCCTTAACTGTTGATGATACCGGCCCAGGGGGAACTGATGTAGAGACGAAATTAAATTACGTTAGCGTGACTGTTCCAGGAACGTTTGAGATCACTCCAGTACCGCCAACCGCGCTTGTCTGTCCAACAACTCCTGTTGGCACACCCGTAACATGCAACTTTCAGGCAGTAAATGGTACTGGAGCTACTGTGATTATCAACAACGTAACTTCCAGTAATCCGACCGAGTTTACGCCAAATGTTATTCCACTGCCGCTGAGTGTTTTGGCTGGATCGACGGTAAATCTGCCGATAACCTTCAATGCAACTACTGCAGGCACTCATAATTTTGACATTATATTCACGACCACCGGAACCATTGGGCGTTTGATACAAGGTACGGCGACTACAGGGGCAGGTGAAATCTGCACAAATACAACTGACGACGATGGGGATAGCGCGATAGACTGCGCCGATCCTGACTGTTCGGCAGACCCTGCGTGCGCTGGAGCAGAGAATTGCACCGATAGCATCGACAATGATGGGGATGGAGATGTAGACTGTGACGATTCTGGTTGCTCGACTGCGCCATCCTGCTTTGTGCCGCCGGTGATCATTGAGTTTAAGAATCCGCTGGGGTCTTTGACTTTTGCGGATTTGATCAATAATGTTATCAATTTTCTCTTCACCATCGCGGTGATTTTGGCCCCGATTCTTTTCGTGGTGGCTGGAGTTATCTTTATGACTGCGGCTGGAGATCCTGGGAAAGTAAAAACTGCCCGTAGCATGTTGTTGTGGACCATCGTTGGATTCGGCGTCATTCTCATTTCAAAGGGTTTGGTAACTGTGTTAAAGAGCATTCTTGGACTATGAGCACAGTGCCTACTTTTAGTTCAGGTCAGCTTTTCGCGATTTTCGATAGCATTGGAAACTGGATTTTTACTGCTGGAGTGATTATCGCCCCTATTATGATTGTGATCGGAGCGTTTATGTTTTTGACCGGCGGAGATAATCCAACTCGTTTAGCTTCCGGGAAAAAGATCATGATGTGGGCGCTGGTCGGTTTGATGCTGGTTGTGGGATCAAAGGGTTTGTTCTTGGCAGTGCGGAGTATTTTTGGAGCGCCGTAAACGCGCCTGTGGAGAAATCTATTTACATGGCGAGGGAAGAAGGTATAATAAAAATAAGAAATGTTGAAAAGGTCGAGGAACTTTTCATAAACGAAAGTTCGTAGGAATAATTCGATATACAACATATGAAAAAAATATTCGCAGTTTCTTTGTTAGCCTTGGTATTAGCGGTAACGGCAGTATCATTTGCAAGCGCTCAAAGCGTTACTCCCCCCCCGACAGTATTTGGACGATCGGGTCTTCCAACTGGAGTCACAGCCGCTGGAGACTTTATTCAGATAATTCTTGACCTTACTGATTGGCTCTTCATTATCTTGTTGGTGATTTCTGTTATCATGATTGTATTGGCAGGACTGCAGTTTATCACTGGCGGCGGCGATCCCGCGGCAATATCAGCAGCGAGAACAAAGCTGATCTGGGCAGCGGTAGGAATTGGAGTTGCCTTGCTTGCACGCGGACTTCCGGCAGCAGTCGCGAACCTTCTTGGAGCATAGTCGGTCTTCGACTAAGGTTTGCATCCCGCCAGGTACAGGCTTGTACCTGGCGGGGTTTCTTTTCTTGCATGCTGTGATATAATAAATATATGCGGAAAAAACAATTTCTTCAGGCTTTTCCCTTAACCGCGCCTACGCTTGTTACAAGCGGGAGTGAATTGGTGAAACTTGTCCAGGATTTGACGAACTGGTTTTTCGTCGGGTTTCTCTTAACAGCGGCTGTATTTGTGATTATCGCCGCGTTTCAATTTTTGACAGGAGGAGGAGATCCCGTTTCGGTAGGATCGGCAAAGAAAAAGCTTATTTGGGCCGTGGTCGCGGTTATTATCGCGGTGCTGGCGCGAGCAATTCCGTTGGCTGTCGAGAATATTATAAGATCATAAGATAATGAGAAAAGGTCGCGCGCAAAATCAAAGTTTTGTGTAATCGATGAACAAATTTATTATTTTCGGAGTTTTATTAGCGATACTCGCTTTCGGTGCTTTTGATGTCGCTTGGGCGACGCATACCGTGACTGGCACTACTCCTTCGTCGTTTAAGCAGGAAGCAACAGACACAGTGAAGGACGTTACGATTATTCTTGGAGGTACTGTAGTAACTCCGGCAGCCTCTCCAACGATGAGTTTTAAAAAAGGAGCAATTATTCTGTCTGTGAGTATTGATCCTTCGTATAATCCAAACGCCCCTTCTCCTGTTCCAGTAAAGATTACAATTCCTGCGGTAGGGGTCGCAATCGGGAAATATACAGTAGAATTTTGCTATGACCCTCCCGGTCCCCCTGCTGGGTCTCATTGTGCCAGCTTGGCGAACGCTTTTGAGATAACGCTAGCGAGCGGACCTGCGCCTGGACCTAGCGGAGGAGGATTTGTTGAAGACGTGCCCACTCAATTTGGGCCTATTCCCGAAGGGCCGCAGACAGGAGGTGAGTTCGTTACGGTAATAGAAGCAATTACCGATTGGATTTTCATTATTTTGCTTGTGATGGCTGTCATCTTTATTCTGCTTGCTGCGTTTCAGTTTATCTCCGGCGGGGGCGATCCCAAGGCAGTGGCGGAGGCCCGCACCAAGCTCATTTGGGCCGCGGTGGGAATCGCGGTTGCATTGCTGGCGCGAGGAATTCCGACTGCAATCGGCAGTCTTTTCGTGTGACTAACCTAATCAAATAATTCTATGAAACAAATTATTGCCTTTTCTCTTTTACTTTTTCTCATGAGTTTTGCCGGGAGCTCGGCAATTTTTGCCGCAGAAGGCTTGCCTTCTGGGTTTAGCGGCCCAGTAACCACAGTGACCACAGGAGGTAATTTGGTTACGACGATACAAGCTCTCACGAACTGGTTTTTTGTGGTTTTCCTCCTGCTTGCGGTAATCTTTGTGATTCTTGCCGCGTTTCAGTTTCTGTCCGGCGGGGGCGATCCCCAAGCAGTGAATCAGGCGCGTCAGAAGCTCATCTGGGCTGCTGTGGCGGTCATCGTGGCAACCATGGCGCGAGCGTTGCCCACGGTTGTGAATAATATTATCTTGTAGTTTTCGACTTTGTGACATGGAAGGCTATTGCTTCGATCTGAAGCCCTAGTTTACTTTGTCCCCTTCATTTTTTGGTCTTAATGAGGCATAATTGGAGATAGTTTTGTCGGAGTGGCGGAATGGCAGACGCGCTGGGCTTAGGACCCAGTGGGGCAACCCGTGAGAGTTCGACTCTCTCCTCCGACACCATGTTTATTCACCAGATTGGCGAGGGCGTGATTAAGATTCTCGTTTCTTTGAGTTTGTTCCTGCCATTTATTATAGGTTCTGGCTATACGATGCCTCCGCTTACGCCGAAGATATTTTTCTTTCAGGGCGTTGTTTTGATCATGCTTGGAGTGTATGTTTGTTTGTTGATTCTTGATTGGCAGAGGTTTCGGCCACGCATGAATTCGCTTACGGTTGCTGTCCTGGTATGGGGAGCCAGTTTGCTTCTTTCAACCGTGGGAGGGGTTGATTGGCATCGCAGCCTTTGGAGTACCTCCATGCGCATGACAGGCATCGTTTTCATTGCTCATTGTATCGCGTTTTACATTATTGTAAGTTCTGTGATCCGTCGGCCGGCCGATTGGCAATGGTTTTTTCGGCTATGGTCGGGAGTCGGGCTTGTCGCGGTTTTGGTTGCTCTGGTGTTGGAAGCGGGAAATCCGGCCGTTCTCTATCAACAAGCAGAGAATGCAATTCGCGCAAGCTCCGTTCTTGGAAATCCCGCTTTTTTTGGCGGGTTTGCAATGACCCTTGTCTTTTTTGGATACCTTGCGTTTTTGCAAGAGAAGCAGAAAAAATGGATGTGGTTTGCTTTGGGGACTGTGGTGTTTGCGCTTTTTGGCGTGCTGGTAAGCGGAACAAGGGGGGCTTTTCTCGGATTGGCATGCGGCCTTGGGTTTGCGTTTTTCCTCCTCTTTGCCTATTGGGTAAAGCAGCATGGTAAGGGTAGGCCCCTCGATAAAACTCAGGGTAAAGAAGCTATGCAGCGGTTGGCGTTTCTTTTTCTTCCGATTTTGATTTTTGGAGGGATAAGCATTTTTTTTCTTGCCAAAGAATCCTTGAGGATTGTTGAAGTTCCAGCGGTGGAGCGATTTGTCGGAATCGGCGCGGGTATTACTCTTCATACAAGAGTGCTTGCGTGGGAGGCGGGCATAAAGGCTTGGGAAGAACATCCTTTGTTGGGATGGGGGCCAAATAATTTTGCGTATGCTTTCAATGCGTACTATCCTCCGGAAATTCTTCAGTATGGAGTGATAGAAACGTGGTTCGATGTTGCTCATAGTGTTCTGTTTGAAACTTTAGCAACCCAGGGTTTTTTGGGAATTGCTTCATATATAGGAATGTTTGGGGCAGCAGGGTTTTTTCTTTGGCAAGGGTATAGAAAAAAGCGAGTTGACATCTATTTTGTCAGTATCTCGGGCGGTTTTTTAGTTGCCCATTTTGTGTTCAGCGCGTTCCTTTTTGAAATCCCTACTTCTTATTTTTCTCTTTTCTTTTTCCTGGCATTCTTGAGTACTAAAGTACAACCATCTTTGGAGTTGTCAGAGGCGGTAAAGTCGTCCAAAAAAGCGGTGCTTGCCATTCTCGGCGCTGGCATCTTAATTTTCCCTTTATTAGTCGTATACGCGCTTTCAGCCGCGATTGATCAGACATTGGTGAAAGCAAGGCAAGTTGCAAGTCAGGATTCGCCAGATGCTCTGCAGTGGTACGCAAAGGCTATGCGATTGCCCTCTCCTTACGCCAGAAGCGCAAAGATCGCGTTTCTTGACGAGATGTTTTCTTCTTTTCTTCGGGTAGCTGGAAAAGGAGACGCGCAAGAGGCGCGAAAACTTTTCTTATTCGTAGAGAAAGAGTTGCGGCAGCTTCGCGCGCAAGAGCCGCTTGAAATTCAGCATAATCTTTTGCTCGGCAGGTTGTACGTTCAAGGTGCGGAACTTTTTCCGGAACAGAAAATGCTTGCAAAGGCAGAGCACGAATTCAAAGACGCTCTTTTGAAGTCTCCCGATAGGCAGCAATTTCAATACGAATTGGGTCTGGTGCAATTTCAGCTCGGGAAGCCAAAGGAAGCTCTCTCGCTTCTGAAAGGGATTCGGGCAGGAAATCCGAGTATCCAGAAAGGATGGTCTCTCCTTGTTTGCGCATACCCGCCTTCCGAAAGCGCCAAAAAAGCAATGGAGTCAGTATTAACGAGCGATAAGTTTGACGATGAAGAACAGATTATTGTTCAAAAAATACTCGATCCGTGCTAATGTTGAATCTATGAAAACTCTTGTCACGGGAGGAGCAGGATTCATTGGTTCTCATTTGGTTGATCGATTAATCAAAGATGGATTTCACGTTACTGTCATTGACAATTTATCTACTGGTAGGAAGGAATACATAAATCCCAACGCCGCATTTTATAAGGAAGATATTACGGATGATCGCGCGATATATCGTATTTTCAAAAAAGAAAAACCTGTTTATGTGTTTCATCTAGCGGCAATTCCGCGCGTTCCGCTTTCAGTGGAGGACCCGGTCGGTACAAGCAGAGTGAATATTATGGGAACCTTGAATGTTTTGAAAGCCGCACTCGATACGAAGGTGAAGCGCGTTGTATTTGCTTCTTCTTCGGCTGTGTATGGAGATCAAAAAAAGCTTCCTTTGAAAGAAGATATGATTCCTCAGCCTATAAGCCCGTATGCGCTCCAGAAATCAGTGGGAGAGCAATGCGGGCGGTTATTCTTTGTACTCTATGGGCTTCCGGTTGTTTCTCTCCGATATTTCAATGTGTATGGGCCGCGGATTGACTTTCGATCTGATTACGGCTTGGTCATTGGAAGATTTCTGCGGCTTCATAGAGAAGGGAAGCCGCTCACCATTTTTGGGGATGGAAGGCAAACGCGGGCTTTCTGCTATGTGGATGATGTCGTGGAGGCGAGCGTTCGGGCGATGAAATCAAAAAAATTGAAGGGCGATGAAGTAATTAACGTGGGAGGGATGGAGTCTCATTCAGTGAGAGCCATTGCAAAACTTATGGGAGGAGAATTCACGTATCTTCCGCCCCGCCAGGGAGATGTTCGCCATACAAAAGCGAGTACGTCGCTTGCCCACAGACTTCTTGGCTGGAAGCAAAAAATGAGTTTTGAAGAAGGGATCGAAAAGACAAAACAATGGTTCGAACAGACTCCCATTTTATGAAAGCCATCTTTGGACAGACTATTGTAAAAAATACGCTTTGGCTTGCGAGCGCCGAGGGTATCAGTAGAATTTTGAAACTGCTCTTATTCGTCTATATGGCGAGGGTGCTTGGACCTGGTGGATATGGAGAATTTACTTTTGCGCTCTCATTTGCCGGGCTTTTTGCCATATTTTCAGATTTTGGCGTTTCCCCCATCCTTACGAGAGACTTTGCATCAGAAAAGAGTTTAGAAAAAATGTTTCCACATTTCTTTTCGCTGAAGATTCTTTTGGGGGCAGGAGGAATGCTTTTTGTGGGATTGGGGTCTTTTGTAGTGACATCAGATCCTTCGATCCGCATTCTTATCATTCTTCTAGGAGCTTTTATTGTTTTTGGCGCAGTAGCAGAAACTTTTTTTGCTTTTTTCCGGGCTAGGCAAAAAATGAAGTATGAGTCGTTTACAAAGATATTCCAGGCTCTATTGGTGACTGGCGTTGGAGTAGTTGTGCTTCTTTACTTTCCATCTGTTCAAAATATAGCGTTGGGCTATCTCGTGACGAGTTTGATGACTTTGGCCGCGATTGCTATATTCTTTTACGTAAAAGTATTTGCTTTTCGGTTTGTATGGAATTGGGAGACATGGAAAATCATACTTCGCGGGTCTTGGCCCATTGGTATGATGGCTGTATTTGGGATCTTGTATCTTCAAGTTGGTCCGGTACTGCTCGGATACCTGGGGCAGATTCATCAGGTGGGATGGTATGATGCCGCGTCGCGCACTGCATTTTTTGTTTTAATACCAGTCTTTCTTCTAAACCAAAGTTTTTATCCAGCATTGAGCAGAGCTTTTAGAGACTCTTCTGCGAGCTTGCAGGTTGTTTGGAATAATCAGCTTGCGGCCGCGATATTTTTTTCTTTTCCTGCGGCAGTGTTTGGAACTGTATTTGCATCTCCCCTGATTCACTTTCTTTACGGATCTACGTTTGCGCCTTCAGTTTTACTGTTCCAAGTATTGATGGTAGCGGTGAGTCTTCTTATAATGGCGGAACCATTCAGCCAAATTCTTATTGCTTCGAACCTGCAAAAGAAAAGTTTTATGGTGAATGCTTGGACGGCTGGAGCATGCATTCTTTTTAATCTTATTGGCATTGTAGCCTTCGGGGTATATGGAGCGGCTTTTGCGTTTTTGGGAACAGTTCTTCTCTTGCTTTTTTCCTACGTTGGCTGCGTTCTTCGGTATACTCGCGTACAGCTTTTCCATCCCAAGCTCCTTTCTTCTTTTGGAGCTGCCGTCTTGGCGAGTTTTCTCGCATATGGCCTCCTGGGATTATTTGACCAGGCGGGGTTGCGCGCGCTATTCATGAGCGTTGCCTTATTCCTTTTTTATGTGCTTCTGTTTTTCTTGATCCGAGAAGCGATAAGTCTGCTTTTTTGCAAAGAAGTTATCTCCACAAGATGAAAACAAAGAAAACTATTGTCTGGATTACCGTTTTTCCTCACCCGATTTATGGAACCATGATCGGCGCGATTGCAAAACGTTTCCCCGATCTCTCTTTGCGGGCTATTGTGGCCAAAAGATTTGAATCCATTCCTTGGGGGCAAGCAAACGTTCAATGGATATCTCTTGATTCTTGGCATTTTGGGAAAATTGCGGGTATGGTGTATATGCGCGGTTTGGAGAAAAAACTTGCAGAGATGCATCCTAGCATGATTATATGCAATCTTTATGCGTCGCTCTTTTGTCTGCAGGCTTATCGCTTCGCGAAAAAGAAAAATATTCCACTTATCGTTACAACCGAGGAAAAGGACTCCGAGGATTTTATGAAAAAAATATGGTTTCCATTATGGAACCTTCTATGCGGAAAGTCCATTTTGGAGTACAGTTCTTGCATATTGGCTTGGAGTAAGGATTCTAAGAGATTTATGCAATGTGCGACGCAAGAAAAGGGGAAAGTGATATGCTTCCCTGCAGGGGTCGATACAAGTTTGCTTGTCAGGGACAAAGGGAAAATATATTCTCCCGGCGGGATTATGCGGCTACTCGTTGTAGCCAGTATGGTTCCCTGTAAAGATCACTTTACGCTTTTGAGGGCAATACAGCATCTAAGGGGGGAGGGGTTCGGAAACTTTAAGCTTGACCTCGTGGGGGATGGGCCTTTGAGGGGAAAAGTGGAGACCATGATACAAGAGCAGGCCCTCCAGGGCGAGGTGCGGATTGTTGCGCCAGTGCCACATATCCAAATGAATGCTTTGTATCAGAGTTATGATGTGCTTATTTTACCCAGCAAGAAAGAGGCGGTTGGCATGGTGGTTCTGGAGGCCATGGCATGCGGGTTGCCTGTCATTGTTTCTGATGGCGCTGGTGCAAGGGAGTATGTGCAAGAAAGTGTGAATGGTTTTATATTTCCTGCCGGAAATTATAAGGAGCTCGCTGGTAAAATTATTGCCATTTCTAAAATGAATTTAGATAGAATGGGTACAAACGCAAGAAAACATATGGTAGAAAACTTTGATATCCATGACCTTGCGCGTAAACTTGATGGTACCTTATCTGTATGGGAAAATCACAAAATTTAAATCCCAAACTGTTTCGGTTCAAAGTTCCAAGCGTCCGCGTGGAAAAAGGGCGGTACGATTTTATTTTGCAGAGATGCCAGGGGAAAAGAGTGCTCCACTTGGGTTGTGTGGATGAAGGTTTGATCCAAAGAAGGTTAGGGCTTGGTACTTTGCTCCATTCAGAACTTGAGAAGGTTGCCAAAGAGGTATGGGGGGTTGATAGAAGCAATGAAGGTATCGAAGTTCTAAGAGCGCATTGCAAGGGGAAACTTTTTGTGGGTGATGTAGAACGCCTCCAGGAAATCAAGGAACTGGAGGGTGAGAAGTTTGATGTTATCGTTGCTTCAGAATTAATTGAACACGTAAATAATGCGGGAGCTTTCTTGCAATCTGCTCGGTCTTTATTCGCTCCGCATACCGTCATGATCTTAACTACTCCGAATGCATTTCGTCTAACCGAAATTCTCCATAGCCTTCTCGGGTATGAGTACGTTCACCCAGATCATAATTATTGGTTTTCGTGGAAGACGCTATCGACGCTGCTTGAGAAACACGGATATAGGCTTTGCGAAAGCGCGGTCTACAGCTACGGAGTTTTCAATTGGGCGACCTTTCTCCGAGAACTTCAAAAACTCGCAGCAGGAATAGGGGGCAAGAATATAAAAGGTGATCCTGAAGATGAATCTTCCGCACATATTCTGAAAACATTTGCCATGCTTTTGATGTTTCCAATTCGGCTGGTTTTGTATGCATGCAATCCTTTTTTCGCAGATGGTTTGCTGTTTGTGGTTGAGAAGACAGAGCAATCGGGAATAACGCGATACTCATGAGAATCTTATACCTTATTACAAAATCTGGAATCGGAGGCGCCCAGACTCATCTTTATCAATTGAGTGAATATATGCTGGGAAGAAAACATCAAGTAGCCCTGATGAGTGACCCCGGGGGGTGGCTCGAGGGAAAGGTCAAGGATATGGGAGGTATATTTTACCCAAACCCCTTTTTTAGTATCACGCCAAATCCTCTCAAATGGATACAAGCATATAGACTTGTGAGAAGGGCAGTCAAGGATTTTGCTCCCGACATTATTTCATGCCACGGTTCTTTGGCTGGAATGGTTGGGAGATTGGCGGTGCGCAATAAAATTCCAACAATTTTTACAGTTCATGGATGGGGATTTACCCCAGGAACACCGCTGATCCGCCGATACTGTGTTTTATTCGCAGAACGAGTGACGGGCCGATATGCTCGAAAAATTATCTGTGTTTCTGAATATGACAAGAATCTTGCTTTGCGGTATCACATAGCGCCTGCCCAAAAACTCATGACACTTTATAATGGCATTGATTTGACAGCACGAGATCGCTTTGGGAGAAATCAAAGAGTTTCCGATAAAATAGTTATTACATTTGTTGGACGTCTTGCTCCCCCAAAGGATCCCTTGTTGCTAGTCCAGTCATTTTCTCAGTTTTCCCCTTATATAAAAGAACGAGCAGAAATGTACATTATTGGAGATGGCGTGCTCCGGGAAGGGGTTGAAAAGTTTATCCAAGCGAACGGAATTCGGAATACAGTGCATCTGACTGGAGGAGTGTCGCAACAGCAAGTGTTTGAGTACCTGGGAAAAAGCGATATTTTCGTTCTTCTTTCGAACTGGGAAGGATTGCCCTATGCGATCTTGGAGGCTATGAGTTTCGGGCTTCCGGTTATTGCTACTGATGTGGGGGGCGTACAAGAGACAATGAATGAGAAGTGCGGGATTTTAGTAAAACGAAACGATACAAAAGGCGTAATGAAAGCTCTCGAAAGCCTCATTATGGATGAGAAGTTGCGAAAGCGAATGGGTGAAGAGGCAAGGAGATATGCCGAACAGCATTTTTCGCTCGAGGAAATGTTTAAGAAAACTGAAGCTGCGTACCTAAGTGTTGTGGAAAGGAACTATTGAGTTCCACCCTTGAAAATCACGTTTATGGTTTTCAAGAGAATTTTCGCATCGAGGAGGAATGAGCGATTTTTGGTATAGTAGAGCTCGTATTGGAGCTTTTCGAGCGCGCCATGAGTAGAATTCCCGTAGGGCGTGTTCACCTGCGCCCAGCCGGTAATTCCTGGCCTGACAATATGACGGATGCGATAAAAGGGAATCTCTTTTGCAAGCTGTTCCACGAATTCTGGGCGTTCGGGTCTTGGACCAATAAGACTCATCTCCCCCTTGAGAATGTTGATGCATTGAGGGAGTTCGTCGAGGAAGGTTTTGCGCAGAATCTTGCCTATGAGGGTGATGCGCGGATCGTGTTTTTGCGCCCATACGGCGCCATTTTCTTCTGCGTCAGCTACCATCGAACGGAATTTAGCGAGGGAAAAGAGTTTTCCGTTTTTTCCGACTCTCGCTTGGGAATAAAATATGGGCCCGGGGCTTTCCAGCTTTATGGCAATGGCAATGAAGGGCAGGAGGATGAGAGCGAGCAGGGTAAGCGTAAGGGCTAAGGCAATATCAAGGACACGTTTTGCCATTTCATACATATTTCGTTCTTTCTCTTTCAGGTTATGGAGAAACCAGACCTCGTCTATTTGAGAAAGAGGAACTTTGCCAGTGATACGTTCATACAAAGAAGAAAAATGCTCGAAAGCGAATTGGTCTGCGTACCCCAAAAGAATTTTTACAAACTCAACATGGGAGTAGGCTGGAAAGGCGATGATAATTGTATGAATTCTGGGAGTACTTCCAAGAAACAGTTTGAGCGCGTCTTGTGTGGGCTCGATAATTCCAGAGATGCGATATCCTAACTGCGGATTTCTTTCGAGGTGGTTCTGCAGTTCAAGGATTTGCGCGCCCAGTCCGATGAGTAGTATGTCGTCGGGCGCGATAGGATATTTGATGAACAGATTGTAAAGCTGCCGCCAGAGAACTAATAGGAGAAAAACAAGCGTGGTGACAAGCAGCAGGTTTGTTTTAGGGGCTATTCCAAAAAATGGAGTAAGGTAGAAAAAGGCAATCGCTACTCCAAGCATCAATCCGAGGGATTTAAAAAGAGTAAGGTAGAAACCCGCGTTGTTTTTTGCGAGGCGTAAATCATAAAGGCCAAATATATAAAATATGAGAATCCATGCAGTATAGAGAAAAGAAAAGGGGATAACATGCTGCTGCCATGCTTGAAAGAAAAATGGATCGCCAAAACGAATTTTCAGCATTATCCATAAGGCAAGGTAAAGTATTCCAATGTCTCCTCCAATCAGCAGGGCCCATTTCACTTTTCTCATAAGGTATGCGAGTAGTTCGTTATTTCTTTGCGATTTTCACTTTCTTTGTTTTCTCGCGGAGCGTCTTGGGAAGTCGAAGGGTGAGAACTCCGTCTTTCATGGCTGCCGCGGCGTTTTTAGCGTCTACTTCTTCGGGAAGAAAAATTTGCCTTGAAAATGGCCCCCAAAAACACTCTTCATGAAAATATTGCTTTTGTTCTTGCTCATCCGGGTTTTTCCGAATTCCGCGGATGGTGACCATATCATCTTCAACGGTAATATCAAGTTCTTCGGGCCGCACTCCAGCTATTGCCGATTGAATCACTACATCTTTTTCTGTTTGGTATACGTCAACCGCGAGTTCTCCTTCGGGCTCAAACCAGTTATCGACTCTTAGTTCTTCGATGGGCTCCTGGGAAGATGGTTGTTCTGTTACCTCAATTTTTTTCCCCATAGTATTGATATTACTCCACGCAGGTCGCTTTAAGACTTTTTAATTGTTGAAATCCAAAAGAAACGAAAACCGCGAGCAGGAGAAGTGGAACGATTGGGAGGAGCAATAAGAAAAAACTGTCGCCTCCTACATAGAATATATAGAAATTAAAGGATCCGTGCAAGAGCGTTGCTGAAAGAAGACCCAGGAGAAACAGCAATGTTCGGCGTTTCTTTTTGAGAAAAGAGAAAGCGAGAAAATACCCAAGAAGTCCGGAAACAAGCGCGTGGAGAAAAACCGCCTCTACCAAGCGGATGATGTTTACCAGGAAAATATCAGAGGCGGGGTAGGTCTCAATAAGGCGGAACAATAAAAGAATATTTTCAAGCGCCGCAAACCCAAGTCCGGCGATAACCATGTAGAGCATGACATCGAGGGGTTCGTCGAGCGCGGAATTCGAGAATACCGCGAATCGCACCACAAGATATTTCAGCAGTTCTTCTACGAAGGCAATTCCCAAGAAAAAGTACGCAAGTAAAAACGAAATCGGAGGTAAAGAGAAGGCGGAAATAAATCCTTCGAGAAACGTTTCAATAAAGATGGCCGGAATTGTGACAAGCATGCCCAAGAGAAACACCTTGAGAATCATACGATTTGGTTCTGGATGCGTATCCTTGCGGAGAAAAAAAGCAAGCCAAATTACGCTTGGAGCCAAAGCGAATGGAAGTAAAAGGGGATATGTCAGGCCGGCCATTGTTCAACCATTAACATTGATTTTTTGTCTGGAGTGGACCGAAGGTGTTGCCACACTTCTTCGGTGGCAAAGGGAGCGAAGGGATGCAAAAGCTTCAGACAGGTTATGAGTACGGTGTGGAGAGTCCATTGCGCGGAATATTTTGCTTTCTCGTCAGAGCCGCGCAAGATTGGTTTCGCTTTTTCTATTGTATCATCTGCAAACGTATGCCAGAAGTAGTGGTACAATTTTTCTGCCGCTAGGTATAAGCGGTAGTTTTCAATGTCTTGGGTGACGTCTAAAACAATTTTTTTGAGTCCTTCTAACGTTTGCTCATCCTGCGTTGTAAGTTCTCCGCCAGCTGGCGGATGCGTGAGATCTACATCCTCGGTGTTTTGCATGACGAATTTGGACGCGTTCCAAATTTTATTGGCAAAGTATTTGTATCCCCGTACTCGATCTTCCGAAAGCTTCAAATCGTTTCCCGGAGCGGCTCCAATAATGAGAGAAAGCCGCGTGGCGTCTGCTCCGTATTTTTCAATCATATCTAAGGGATCAATAATATTTCCCAGAGATTTTGACATTTTTCTTCCTTTGTCGTCGCGAACAAGTCCGTGAAGATACACGGTACGGAATGGAATGCTGTTTAGTAAATAGCCAGTCATTAGAATCATGCGGGCAACCCAGAAGAAAAGAATATCGTATCCTGTTTCAAGTACCGATGTGGGATGATAGATTTTCAGATCTTCTGTGTTTTCGGGCCATCCGAGCGTAGAGAATGTCCAAAGCCCAGAAGAAAACCATGTATCGAGCGTATCTGAATCTTGCGTCCAACCTTCGCCTTCGGGAGGTGCAATACCAACGTATATTTCCGTATTGAGATACCAAACAGGAATCTGATGGCCATACCAGATTTGGCGCGAAATACACCAGTCGCGAAGGTTATCGATCCAGTGGTAATAAGTTTTTTCAAAACGCTCCGGCAAAATTTTGATTTGTTCCGATTCTACCGCGTTGTGCATGAGTTCTTTTAAGCTTATGTCGCGGCCTGGGATTTTTTTGTTTACATCAACAAACCATTGTTCTTTGATTTGAGGTTCAATAATCCCATTGCCGCGGCTGTTTGTGGCGATTCGGTGCGTGTAATCCTCATCGATTTTTTTCAGCAACCCTTTTTCTTTGAGCTTTCCAACAATCGCGGGCCGTCCCTTGGAGATATGCATTCCCGCAAACTCGCCGGCTATGGGGAGGAGTTTGCCGCGCTCGTCGATAATCTGTTCTTTGTCTAAGTGGTGGCGTTCTGCAATACCAAAGTCGACTGCGTCATGCCAGGGGGTAATGGTCATAACTCCAGTGCCAAATTCCATATCCGCTGCTTCGTCTTTGATTACGGTGGCAGTGATAGGGCCGTTTATCCACTCCAGTTCAATTTTTTGGCCATCTTTGTACTGCTTGTATCTTTCGTCTGCCGGGTGCATGACCACGTACTTGTCTCCAAACTTTGTTTCTGGCCGCGCGGTCCCGATCACAAATGGCCCATATTGCAAATAATAAAAGTTTGCTCTTTCTTCTTTCCATTCAATTTCGTCGTCAGATACTGTGGTCTGCATCTTGGGGTCCCAGTTTACAATGCGAGCCCCGCGATAAATTAAGTCCTCGTCGTACATTTTCTTGAAGGCGGTCCGCACGGCAATATTCCGTTTTTGGTCAAGCGTAAACGCTTCTCTCGACCAATCCAAAGAAGATCCCATTTTGCGGAGCTGGTGGATAATCGTATCGTGGCTTTCTTTCGCGAATCGCTCAACTCGCTTTAAGAATTCTTCGCGGCCCAGATCGTGTCGCGTTTTCCCCTCTTTTTTGTAAAGCTCTGACTCTACCTTGGATTGAGTAGCGATGGCGGCGTGATCGGTGCCCGGAATCCAAAGCGTTCGGTGGCCTCGCATCCGATGATAGCGGATCAAAATATCCTGAATCGCAAGCATCGCGGCATGACCCATGTGGAGATTCCCTGTTACGTTAGGGGGCGGAAGAACAATCGAGAACGCTTCTGCGTCTTCTTTGGCGATTCCGGCCTGTACGCATTTTTCTGGATTAAAAAAACCGCTCTCTTCCCAGAGTTTATAGATATCGTCCTCCATCTTTTTCGGATCATATGCCTTCGGCAAGTCTTCTGCGCGTGACATAGCCGTATTATTGCACCTTTTGAGCTTGCTGAAAAGTTGACTTGTTTATTTGCCGCGCGGTATTATAAATAGAATGATTATAAAAGTTAATATATAATCGATGAAAACTATTTCCGCAAAACCAAGAAAACATATTAAGAACAGTTTATTGGTGATCGCTCTTCATGGAGTGGGCTTGGCGATTCTTTTGGTCGGGATCGTCGGGAATAGTACGACGAGTACAACCGCCCAGAGCAACGCCAGTATTATAGAGGCAAACCCTCTTACTGCTGGTAGGGCCGCATCAAATTCGACCAGCACCATTATAGCCACAACAGCGCAAATCACAATCAAAGCCAATACATTGGCTCTGATTTGGGTTGGGCAAGCCGATGGCAGATTGGGAGCATCAATTCTGACAGATCCAAACCGAACTTGGGTGCAGGTAATAAGTTCATATCCAGGCTTAAGAAGATTGACTATGTATAGGTCTATGGAGCCGGTGGATACCACGGGCGCGATCACAATAGATCCTCTGCCATCTGAAATTACGTGGTCTGCTACGTGGTCTGTAGTGGAATATGCCAATGTTGACACTTCTGGAATACATGGGTCAGGAGCTCTCGCGCAATACGCGGCAAGAAACTATGCAGATGCTGGTGGAGGCTTGGCATTATCTGGATCTGTCACGCTTGCAGGCACAAACGAAACGAGCAGCGCGTCAGTAGGAGGTTTTATTATGAATTGGGGCGCCCGACCGCTATTCGCTGGTTCCGGGTATGCACTTACGGGAAATTCAGCCTGCTATATTTTGTGTCTTCAGTCAGAGTTTCGAAGCGATTTTACCAGCTTGGTGAATATGAGCTGGTCGAGCCTTGCTCATTGGATCGCTATTGCGGCAGAACTTAAAGCAGCTGATTCAAGCGGGGCCGTGTGCGGCAATGGGTTCCTTGAAGGCTTAGAGCAGTGCGATGATAGTAATACGATCTCTTGTGATAGTTGTAATTCTTTGTGCCGGAATGAAGTCCTGCAGACTTCGTATCAGGATTTGGATATTGATACGTATGGTAATATCTTGGTGAGCCAAAGCAGCTATTGTCCTTTTGGGGGGTATGTCTCCAACAACGTGGATTGCGATGACAGCCTTATCACGGGACCACTTGCAAATCCCGGTTTTTCTGAAGGCATCGGCGCTGCAAACTGCAGTGACGGAATTGACAATGATTGTGATGGAACAATTGACGCAGCTGATTCGGGTTGTACAGTAAGCGCTATATCATACGTTGTTGGAAGTCTAACATTGTCATGCAATAGTATTTGCGCGAACGTGGCCAAAACTTGTAATTTGACAGAGACAAACGCCGATACAAACATTCTTCCAAGTTGTTCCCTGTCGGGCCAGGACGTTAAGCGATTTAGCGATAATGCATGTGGTAATGTAAAAGATGGTTGCGCTACGGTGCGTAGTATTTCTGGCGAGCGCTCGTGCGCTTGTCAGTAGTCGCGTTATTGAGCGATCCGTAAGTTTGGATTTGCCGTAATATCGTCGGGATTTTTGGTCCGCCAGCTGGCGGACCTTTTGTATGTGAAATATCCTGCCAGGGCGATCATGACTCCATTGTCGGTGCTTAGATTTTTTGGCGGAGCGAGCAGACGTATGCCAATTGTTTGAAGCTTCGCTTCAAACACGCGGCGGAGTTCGACGTTCGCGGCAACACCGCCGCCAAGGGTGATTGACTTGGCATTGTATTCTTTAACCGCGCGCATGGTTTTGTGTATGAGTACGTCAACAATCGCTTGCTGAATTTCCGCAGCCATTGCCTGGACATACTTTTTTGATTCGCGTTCCTTCTTCGGCCGCGCTTGATAAGCGTACAGCACAGCGGTCTTTAGGCCGGAAAAGCTAAAATCATAGTCTTTCGTGTGCATCATGGGTCTTGGGAGACGAGACTGTAAAGGAGATACCGCTTTCTTCGCTTCGCGTGCAATCGCGGGGCCTCCGGGAAATTCGAGGCCAAGAATTCTCGCTGTTTTATCAAATGCTTCTCCTGCCGCGTCATCTCTGGTTTCCCCGATAATTCTGTAGTCGCCGATATTTTTCACAAGCACCAGTTGCGTATGCCCTCCGGAAACAATGAGGGCAATCGCTGGGAAAATATCTCCTGTATCCTGTATCTTGTATTTTGCCTGCCCTGAGTTTTGTCGAAGGGTATCTTGTACATTTTCTAGCAAGCCAACTAAAAGATGACCTTCAATATGGTCAACCGGCACAAGCGGAACATTCCATTCCTTTGTGAGATCTTTAGCGAAGTTTACGCCAGCCCACAAGCATGGCGCCAGGCCGGGGCCATAGGTTAAGGCAATAACGTCGGTCTTCTCTACACCGGCTTCCTTGAGCGCTTTTTTGAGTACTATGGGCAGGTTCTTTTCGTGTTCGCGTTTTGCGAGCATGGGATAGACTCCCCCATATTGTTGGTGGATCGTGATCTGCGAAGCAATTTCGTTGGAAGCAATTTGAAAACGCGGAGTTTTCCCTTCGTCTACTTGGAGCACCGCGATTCCGGTATCGTCGCATGAAGTTTCAATCCCTAAAATAAGCATACGTTTCTTGTACCTTTTTTCTTTACAATTTTCAATTTTTAAGCTAAAGTTGTGCCATTGGTCCCATCGTCTAGTCTGGTCCAGGACGCCGGGTTTTCATCCCGGAAATCAGGGGTTCAAATCCCCTTGGGACCACTCGACTTACCCTTCGCTAACGCTCAGGGTTCGCTCGTGGTAAACCACCCACGAATTACTCGATAAACTCACTTATAGGGTAGTGAGTCGAGTGCCCTGAGCGAGCAGAGCGAGTCGAATGGGCATCAATCTATGTCGTACTATGTCTATATGATACAGAACAATTTTAAGGAGCTCTATGTTGGAGTTTCCGAAAATCCTAACCAAAGATTAAAAGAACATAACACAGACCGCGGCTCTATGTTCACGAAAAGAGGTAACTTCAAGATTGTTTTTAAGGAAGAACACCTAAGTTTGTCAGAAGCTCGACAAAGAGAAATCCAAATCAAGAAGTGGCGACGCGATAAGAAAGAACTCCTTATTAAAAGATACCAGCAGGGATTATCTACGAAAGTCTGAGCTCATTTTATGAGAGAGATTCCACCAACATTCATTTTGTCTAGGAAACCAAAGGAGTACCTTAAGCAAGGTTTGAGCCACTGCGGAGTTTATTCTTTAAAGGCAATCTTGAGTGCTTTTGGGCTAGACAACAAAAAACATCCTAAAGAATACCAGACTAACTGGATCGGAAGACACCTATTTAGTATGGCAACAGGACAGAAGTATTATGACAAAATCTTTCAATCGTACGGCGTTCAATCAGAAACAAGAACCGCCAAAAATCTTTCTGACGAAGAGAAGCTCAATCTCCTAAAAGATTTTTTATCGCAAGATAACCCTGTAATGATTCGTATTGGGAATGGATATTTGAACGAAAAGTACAATGCGATTTTGGGGAGACTCGTTCCCCATTGGATAACTTTATGGGGATATAACGACAACACTCAACTCTTCTACGTGTACGATTCTGGCCTACCTCTACGAAATTGGGATAACAATCTACCAATCGGCAACACTACAAGAACATATAAAGAAATATTGAGAGATTGGAACTTTGGCAGATGGCAACCCTGGTGCTGGAATACTTCAGCAAAAGACTATCTCTATATTACGATGCGTATCAATCATGAATAGTGCACAAGAAGATCGAAAAAAAGGAAGAAAGACCTTGATTTTTTTGATTGGGGGCGTAAGCCTTGTTCTCTTGCAAAGCACGTTAGTTGCTTCTTTTTTTGTATTTTCAAAAGATGTCTCGTCGCAAGGGGGAAGTATGCAAGACAACATCGTGCAGACGGTACAATCATTGATCCCTGAATTTTTAGACACGAAAGAAAGAGTAATCTTGGATCGATTCACCGAAACCAGAAATGGTCTTATAGAAGATGGGGGAGAATTTCTCGAAATAAACTTTTCTCAAGATAAGGTGACCAAGTACGAGAAAGGAGAGATAGTGGCAGAAGCCCCTATTTGGGCAAAGGGAGACCCGCAGGGATGGGGCGGCACCCCCGGGGGATTATATAAAGTGCTTGCGAAGGATAAGGTTGCATTTTCTGGCATTGCGCAAGTGTATATGCCGTACGCAGTAAAGCTTTATGGAAAGTATTACCTGCATGGGGAACCATATCACTCTTGGGGAGAAAAGACCGGAGATGATGTTTCCGGCGGGTGCGTTCAGCTGAAAGATGAGCTGGCAGAGAAAATGTATGGTTTATTGGAGCTAGGGACTCCTGTGCTTTTAGTAGATAAAGAAAATGACGGATATGAGTATTCAGCAACTTCCGTGGTGAATCCGCCGCTTGTTTCCGCGGCAAGCTACTTGATAGCGGATGTTGATTCCGGATTCGTTTTTGCAGAGAAGAACTCGAATGATGTTTTCCCCATTGCTTCTCTTACTAAATTAATGACCGCGTTAGTAGTCGCAGAAAACGTTGATTTGCGAAAGTCGGTTGAAGTAACCGAAGAAATGCTGGAAGGGTACGGAACCACCGAAGGGCTTGAGACAGGTATCAGGTATCGGGTAGTGGAATTGTTTTACCCTCTGCTTATTGCTTCTTCGAACGATGCCGCAGAAGCAATTGCCGGATTTTTAGGAAGAGAGCGCACAATTCAAATGATGAACGAGAAAGCGACTGCAATGCTTATGCCAGATACTATGTTTGTCGATCCTTCTGGATTTGATCCCAGGAATGTTTCGAGCGCCCAAGATCTTTTCTATCTGGCGCGTTATGTGCTGAATAATCGCCCGCCGCTTTTCGAGATTACCAGGGGCAAAGAGGTGCGAAGCTTCGGGCCAGTTCGTTTTTGGGAGCAAGAGTTATGGAATAAGAATGTTTTTATAGCGGATTCCAGTTTTGTGGGGGGTAAAACAGGATATATTGCGGCTTCCAAGCATACGAGTATATTTCTGTTCCAGTTTGTAACAAAAGAAAACGATCTTCGTACGATAGCTTTTGTGCTGTTGGGCTCGCAGGATGATAAACTCGATACGCAGCGGCTGTACGCGTGGCTTACTCGGAATTATCAGATTTCGCCCAATTATTCTCTATGAACAATGCGTATCTCACGGCCGCGAAAGCAGCGGACCTCGATACTTCCCGAGGGCGGTTTCTGTATCGGATGCTCGAAATACTCCCCGGTATGTTCGCTTGGGGGACTCTTTTTCTAGCAGTTTTTGTTTCCTGGGCTTTCCCTATCTTTGCGGCGTTCTTTATCCTCTGCTTCGCCTTATACTGGCTTTTGCGAGTGGTATATTTTGCCCTGCATTTGCGGTCAGGATACAAGAAAATGAAAGAACACGAAAAGATAGATTGGTTGCAGAGAGTAAAAAGCATAAGAGGTTCAGAGAGAATATACCATCTTATTGTTGTTCCCGCGTACAAGGAGCCGCTTGAAGTCTTGCGGGAAACTTTTGAAGGGCTTAAGAGATCAGATTATCCCTTGGCAAAAATGATTGTTGTTCTGGGGATTGAGGGGCGCCAGGGCGAAGAAGGAAAGCAGCGCGCTTTAGATATCGAGCAAGAATTTCAAAAGGATTTTTTCCGATTTTTAGTGGTTTCGCATCCCGCGGACCTTCCTGGGGAAATCGCTGGAAAGGGTTCCAATGAAACGTGGGCGGTGAAAAAGGCAAAAGAAGAAATCATCGATTCTCTGGGTATCCCATACGAAGATATCATTGTAACTTCGCTGGACGCGGACACTGTTGTATTTGCCAAGTATTTCAGTTGTCTCGCTTATCATTACTTAACTTCGCCAGATCCATTGCGTCATTCCTATCAGCCAGTCCCTTTGTTTATCAACAATATATGGCAGGCTTCTGTCCCTTCCCGCTTGTTCGCTTTTTCCACCACGTTTTGGTTTTTGATGAACCAGGAGCGGCCAGAAAAACTAAGCACGTTTTCTTCGCATTCCATGTCATTCAAAACACTGGTTGAGGTGGGTTATCGCCAGGTGAACTACGCGGTAGATGATTCTCGGATCTTTTGGCAGTGCTTCTTGCATTACGACGGAAATTATTCGGTGCAAGCGCTGTATTATCCCGTGTCGATGGATGCAAATACCGCCCCCACTTTTCTGGGAACCGTGAGAAATATATATAAGCAGCAGCGGCGGTGGGCGTATGGCGTAGCCGACATCCCCTATTTTTTCTATGGGTTTTTGCGGAATACAAAGATTCCTATAACTAAAAAAATTTCCCTTGGGTTGGATCGCATAGACTCGTATTGGTCCTGGGCGACCGTTTCGCCCCTTATTTTTCTTTTAAGTTGGCTGCCCCTGGTGTTGGGAGGGGAAGCATTCACGCAAACGCTGCTGTCGTATAACTTGCCAAAATTTACTTCCTGGATCCTCACCGTGCTTATGGCTGGATTGGTATGGTCGGTGTATCTAAGTATCGTGTTTCTTCCGCCGCGGCCTATTACATATGGAAAGTGGCATTTTGCGTGGATCGCTTTGCAATGGATTTTCTTGCCGCCCATTATGCTTTTTTTCGCTCTCCCAGCTTTAGATGCTCAAACCCGTTTGATGCTCGGCAAATACATGGGTTTTTGGAGTACTCCGAAATTCCGCAAAAGATGAAGTGGGGGGGTTGTCTATACGTAGCTTTTGGGTATAATAAAGATACGATAGTTTGCACTTAAAAGGAGATCGTAGGAATGACTCAACAGACGGCAGGTCTCTATAGGGGCCCCAAAGTGGATCAATACTATAAGGTGGTAAAGGGTGGGTCTTCAGAGGAAACTGGAGGGATTGATGAAGAAGTTTTTCAGCATCTTCTTAGAAGCCTTCCCGTGAGTCTCCATGGCAAGCGAGTACTCGACGTTGGGTGTGGAGATGGGAGGTGGAGCCAAGTTTTGCATAAACGCGGCGCTAGCGTTATAGCTCTTGACAAAAGCGTCGAGATGCTCGCGCGAGCCTCTTTCCGGAAAAAGGAGCATGGGTTAGATCGACTTTCGTTGCTTCGGGGTGATATGCGAGAACTTCCCCTGCAAAATGCCTCCGTACACCTTGCGCTCGCAAGTTTCTGCCTTATGTATTTCTCCGACCTTAATCCCATAATTGGAGAAATCGCGCGCGCGCTTGTTCCTGGCGGGTCTTTCTTCGTTACTACAAACCTCGTAGAGGTAGATTTTCTTGCAATGGTTGATCGATTGGAAGGACAGGTCTTTCCAATCGAAGTTCGACTGAATGATAACGAGATAATCATACTCGACAATGTGGTTCAGCCACTGAGTCGATATCTCGATGCCTTTTGTTCAGCCGGGCTCTCTATTCGATCCTCCACTCAATTCGAGCCAGAAGGTTTGACAGTGGCGGCTCAATATCCATACCGAGAAAATCTTCAGCTCGCCAAGGCGATGTTTCACCTAGTCAAATAGTTCCCGCAATATCCCCACTCACTCAAGCGTGGGGATTTTTTTTGTTGATAAGTTATGTGCTTTACTTTCTTATTTCATGGTATGATACATAAAACTATTCGAATTAAAATGGACAAAAGAATCCTCATCGGCATTGTCTGTATTATAGTGGTGATCGCAGGATTTAGTATTGCGTTGTTTGTTCGGAAACAGGGGCTAGAGTCTCAAAGTTCTATCGAACCCACCAAGGTAACTGTCCAACTCAAATGGGAACATCAAGCCCAATTCGCGGGCATCTACGTTGCAAAGGAAAAAGGACTGTACGAAGAGCAAGGTCTTGATGTAACAATCGAGCGTGGCGGACCAGATGCTCCTCCTCTTCCGCGGGTCCTTTCCAACAAAGCTGAGTTTGGAGTAGCAGGCGCTGACGATGTACTCGTGGCGGTTTCGGAGGGCAAGTCCGTGAGAGCGGTCGCTGCGATCTATCAAGAGAGTCCAGTTGTATATTTTGCTCTCAAGGAATCGGGTATTGAAACTCCTTACGATTTCGTTGGGAAAAGAGTGGGGGTAAGAAAGGGGACAGGGACTTATTTCACCTACATTGCGATGCTCAGTAATTTAGGAATCGATCAAAGCAAGATCATCGAAGTACCAGCAGCTACTACAGAAATAACACCGCTCTTGGAGAAAAAGGTCGACGTCCTGCCAGGCTTTAGAACCAACGAACCTAAAATAGCGAACCGAATGGGATATGCCGTCAACCTCATCAAGCCAGAAGATTACGGAGTAGATATCTATGCCGATGTATTGGTAGCTACCCAGGATACAATCTACCAAAAGCCAGAACTCACAAGAACATTTGTGAAGGCAACGCTTGCTGGTTGGGAGTGGGCAGTCCAAAATCAAGAGGAGACAGCGGATATTGTCATGAAGTATGCGGCGGGCACTACCCGTGAACATCAAGAAGATATGCTTCAAGAAACCGCAGAACTCATTAAACGCTCACCCACCGTAAAGATTGGGCAAATGAACTTTTCCAAGTGGAATCGGACCTACAGCCTTTTGAGACAGTATGATGTCATAAAAAATGACTTTGATATCCGACAAGCATACACTACAGACTTTCTTAAGTAAAAATAAAAGTCAAAGTTTTTAATAAGCAGTGAAATAAAAAATGAACAAGAAAAATCTTATTCTTATGGGCGGTGCTGTTGTTCTTGCGGTTCTCGGAATTCTTGGCCTCCAACTCGTATCTCAACAAGGAGATGGAGGAGGACCGTCTCAACTTACTAAGGTACGAATTAGCTTAAAATGGCTTCACCAAACTCAATTTGCCGGTTTGTATGTAGCAAAGGAAAAAGGACTGTACCGGGATGCCGGGCTTGATGTAGAGATCAAAGAGTGGGATTTCGCAGCGTCACAAGAGACGGATTTGGCAGAGGGGAAAGAAGACTTTGCCATGATGAATCCTATCGAGGTGCTGAAAGCGGTTGATAAGGGTCTCGATTTCCGCGCAGTAGCCATTGTCTATCAAGATGCCTCGTGGGCGTTGGTGGCGTTGAAAGAAAGCGGAATTACGACTCCTGCTGATTTTCGAGGGAAAGTATTGGGTCTCAAAGGAGGAACCGATGACGGGAAAATTATTTATCCAGCCCTACTCAAAACATTTGGGATCGATCCAAGCGAGGTTACCATTAAAACGCTTGGGTTTGAAACAGGTCCCGAGGTCGAAGATATTGTCGAGAAACGCGCCGATGTAATCAATGTCTACCGGACCGATCAGGTATACCTGTTTGACAAGCGAGGGCTTGAGTATAACCTGATTCTACCAGAACATTTTGGGTTTGAGATGAATGGAGATGTACTCGTGACTACGCAACGATTAATTGATGAAAATCCGGAACTCGTACGCAAGTTTGTTCAGGCAACAATCGAGGGATGGCAGTATGCCGTTGCGCATGTCAACGAGGCAGTTGATATCACCATGCCATATGTGACGAACGATACGTATAAGGATAAGGATTTAGAGGTATTTATTTTAGAGAAGAGCATTCCATTGATTCAACCATCAGGACCAGAAAAAATTGGCAGTATTCAGTTTGTCCGCTGGAGAACACTGTACGAGGCCATGCGCTCAAACGGTTTGCTCGAGCACGAATTGGACGTAGACCGAGTTTTTACTCGAAAATTCCTCGAGTAAACGCGCGCCATGACGCTCTCCCAGAAGATTTCGTTTAGCATCTTGTTTGTAACTCTTTTTACGGTAGGACTTGCCGGTTTTTTCGTATTCACGAGAACGAAGTCTGCGCTTCAAGAGTCGATTGGAGACAATCAACTTGAAGTAACGCGCCAAACCATGGATAAGATCGATCGTTTGCTCTATGAACGTTATCTTGATATTTTGTCAATCGCGGAGGGCACGGTATTCTTGTCTCAATACGAAGAAGGAGCCATAACGATATCCCAAGAAGACCTTAGAAAGGAATTCAACGAAAACACCATTCTTACGGGACCGTGGGATTTCCTCTTTGCCGTCGACAAATCAGGAACAATCGTCATTGCAACCGATGAGCAAAAGCTAGGACAGAGCATCTCGTATAACAAGCCCTATGAAAGAGCCTTTGAGCATGCCCTTCAAGGGGGAGTATACTATTCGGATTTTGAGGTTTCTACTTATACTTCAAAGCCCACAGTTATTTTCGCCGCCCCCATTAAAAGCAAGGAGTTCGGCCGTCCGATTCTTGGGGTGGTGGTTGGAAATTTTGCTTGGCCAGCAGTGTTGGAGATTTTAGAGGAACTCAAAGAAGCCGCGTATCTCTACAACAACCAAGGGTTGCTTATCGGTTCTTCTGATGCCGATGAAAGTAGCGAGGATCTTTTGAGGAATGATAGCAAGAATGTGATTGTACAAAACGCAATCGAAGGAGGAGAAAAGTCGGATATTTTTCCATACTCTCTCCACGACGACTCCCCCGTGCTTGCATCCTATGTGTCTCAACTCGGATATCTGAATTATAAGGGAAGCGGGTGGAAGCTTCTTGTCGAGACAACCACCGCGGTTGCCTTTGCGCCGGCCCAAAAAGAGGCAAGACAACTCGCCTTGGTCACCGGAATTGTGAGTTTGTTCGCCGCATTCTTTATCTTCGTGGTGATTAATCGCAGCGTGGTAAGACCCGTTGCTGCTTTAACAATGACTGCGAGTATTATTGCAGGGGGTGACTTGGCAAGACGGGCACAGGTGCGTTCAAGGGACGAAATCGGAAAACTCGCAGAAAGTTTCAACACAATGACCGACAGCTTGCTTGAGGCAAGAAAATTCCCCGAAAATCTCATTCGTTCTATGGGAGATGGAATTATAGCGCTTAACAGAGACGGGCGGGTAGAGATTGTGAATCCGCAGGCAGAAAATACATTCCTCGTGAAGCAGGGTGAGCTCAAGGGGAAGAACATTCGAGAATTGAGCGCGTTTCCGCTCCTGCGGCCCCTCGCAGAGATGCTTTTGAAGAAATCAGAGAATATAAAAGAGGAGGTACTGCTCCACGAAGATATGACGGTTGAGGTTACCACAATTTCTCTTGGATCGAAGGAACAACAAGGCGGCACCATGATTGTGGTTCACGATATTACACGGGAAAAACAGATTGAACAGTTGAAAACAGAATTTGTTTCAATCGCGGCCCATCAACTCCGTACCCCGCTCTCTGCTCTAAAATGGGCCATGAGCCTTTTGTTGGGCGGGGATGTGGGGCGTATTACAAAACAGCAAAAAGACGTTATGGAGAAGGCATACCAAACCAATGAACGAATGATCTTCCTTGTGAATGATCTTTTGAGTGTGGCGCGTATTGAGGAAGGAAAGGCAATCTCCAAGCCGGCCCTTCTTGATATCCTTGAGATTATTCAGTTGACCCTTCTGGATTTTCAGGAAAAAAAGAAAGAAAGGAAGATCAAGATTATTTTCAAACCGTTAAAAGAAATACTCCCCAAGATTTTTGCCGATGAGGAAGGATTGAAGCTCGTTATTCAAAATCTTATCGCAAATGCAATTCAGTACACAAACGTAGGGGGCCTCGTCACTATTTCTGCTGTCAGAAAAGATCGTAATGTCGCTATCTCGGTTCAGGATAATGGAGTAGGAATTCCAAAACACGGACAAGCGAGGGTCTTTACAAAATTCTTCCGTGCAGAGAACGCGGTACGTATGGAAACACGAGGTTCCGGCCTTGGACTCTTTATCGCAAAAAATATTGTGGAGGCACAAGGAGGAAAGATATGGTTTGAATCAAAGGAAGGAAAGGGAAGCACGTTTTACTTCACAATTCCCACAGCGTAACTCTTTTGTGTATAGCTCACTCCAAATGGAGGTTTTCGCGGAGGGATTGGACTTTTTCGCGCAAGAGAGGGTAGTTTTTGAGCGCGATATCTTTTTCGAGAATCGCTTTGGCGGATTCGCGGGCTTGTTCCACGAGCTCCAGATTCGTAAGATGTTGCATGGCAAAATCGGGAATTCCCCATTGTTTGGTCCCGGCAAAGTCGCCTGGCCCCCGAAGTTTCAAGTCGCGCTCGGCTAATTCAAATCCGCTCGAAAGCTGTTCCATGGCTTTTAAGCGCTGGCGCGCAATATATGAATTCGATTCGCAAAAGAGAAAGCAATATGACTGATGTTCTGCCCTGCCAACTCTGCCTCGGAATTGATGGAGTTGAGCGAGCCCAAAGTGGTCTGCTCCTTCAATCAGCATGATCGCGGCGTTGGGAATATCTACCCCTACCTCTACCACCGACGTGGAAACGAGAATATCAATTTTCCCGTACTTGAAGTTTCTCATGACGCGCTCTTTTTCTTTTGCAGGCATTTTCCCATGCAGCATTTCCAGTCTCAATTCAGGGAAGATCTCTTTTGATAATTTCTCGTATTCTTCTTTGACAGTTTTTATCTCAATATCCTTGGGAGATTTTTCGGTTCTCTCGATCCGAGGACAGATTACAAATGCTTGCCTTCCTTTTTGGATTTGATTCCGAACTTCCTCATATGCTTTTGCTCTCTGCGCTGGCGCAATAACTTGTGTGACAATTCTCTTTCTGCCCTTGGGAAGCTGGGTGATAAGCGTAAGATCAAGATCGCCATACAAAGTCATGGCCAAGGTGCGAGGAATCGGGGTTGCGGTCATGGAGAGCAAGTGCGGGATAAGCGCAGTTTTGTGGAGAAGATTTGCCCGCTGCTTTACGCCAAACCTGTGCTGTTCATCCACGATAACCAAGGCGAGATTCCCGAATTTTACCTTGTCTTGAATCAAGGAATGCGTTCCGATTAACACCTGCACCTCATTGTTTTTTATTTTTTCCAAAAGCTTGGCGCGCGAAATTTCAATGTAGTCGTTGGGCAGTTTCGGGGAGATCAGCCGATCTGTTTTTCCGGTAAGCAGGCCGATAGTTATCTTAAATGGCGTGAGCACTTGCGCCACTGTTTTGTGATGTTGCTGCGTTAAAATTTCTGTGGGCGCGAGCAAGGCCGCTTGATACCCTGCTTTTACCGCAGAAAGCATTGCCATTGCCGCTACCACGGTTTTGCCAGATCCCACGTCGCCCTGCAAAAGCCGGTTCATAGGCCGCGGCTTTTCTATGTCTTTCAAGATATGCCAAGCTGCTTTTTTCTGGTCATCGGTAAGCTGGAATGGAAGTTTATCGGTAAAGCGTTTCATCATGTCAGGATCAAACGGAATCGCGGGAGCCTTGATCTTCGCTATCTTTTTTCGCTCTGCAAGAATAAAAAGCAAAATGTAAAACAGCTCTTCAAAAGAAAAGCGTCTGCTCGCCTGCTGGGCTTGCTCCATGGAATCTGGAAAGTGAATGTGCCAGAGCGCTTTTTGAATGGGTTCAAACGCGCCTTGTTTGAGAATTTCTTCTGGCAGGGTTTCCGGCACTTCTTTCATCTGCGCCAGCACCATTTTGATTACGGATCGTAGCCATCGCGAAGACACTCCAACCGTTTCAGGATAGATCGGAACTATTCTTCCCAAGTGCGTAAGATTCTTCCCTTCGTCTGCTTTCTCATGTACTGGGCTTGCGAAATAAATTCCATCTTTATCGCGCAGCACTTTTCCTGCCAAATACACCTGGTCTTTGGGTTTCAAGGAGTCTGCGAGATACGGTTGGTTGAACCACAGAACTTTTATCGTACCTGACTCATCTTCGATAATGGCGGTGATAAGTGATACCCTCTTTCGATACGTTCGCATTTCTTTTATCTCGAGAATCTTTCCTGCGACGCAGTAGGTGCTGCCCTCTTTCAGCTCTTTGATTGGAGTAATATGCGAGAAGTCCTCGTATGTTCTTGGAAAATGAAAAAGAAGATCACGAACCTGTGTGATCCCCATTTTCTGCAGTTTTTTCTCGTACGCAGGACCCACTCTTGGAACCTGCGAAACCGGAGTAGAAAGAGTCATACAATATAATATGTGTCCCCACGAGGAATCGAACCTCGATATCAGCCTTCGCAGGGCTACGCTTTATCCGTTAAGCTATGGGGACTTGTTTTTCTACCATAGCCTTATTCGGTTGATTTTTCAAGGATTTAAGATATAATGCTCCATAAGGAGAGGTGCCTGAGTGGCTGAAAGGAGCTTCCTGCTAAGAAGTTGATCCCGCAAGGGGTCCGTGGGTTCGAATCCCACCCTCTCCGCAGTCCTAAGGTCGAGAAAGATAATCTAACCATAATCACAATCGAAATCTATGGAAAATACTACCTGTAAAAAATGTGGAAAAGCGGCCGATTCGCAAATGCCTTACAAGTGCGATGTGTGCGGTGCGGAATCAAAAGAACACGATCCAAATCATGGCTGCGGAGGCGATCACTGTGTGGTTAAATGTTCTGGTTGCGAAAAATCAGAGACACAGTGCACTTGCGCGTAAGTGACAGTTTACCTCTTCGTTCCGCCGTAGTCCGCCAGATGTCCAGATTAGAACCTATGGAAAACAAGAATAAAAACAGACCAGAGACAACTCTGTTTCTGCTTATGTCTGTGGATGGCAAAATTTCTACTGGCGACAGCGATGTTTTAGATGTCGACAAAGATTTTCCTAAAATTCCTGGCATTAAAGAAGGCTTACAGCAATACTATGACCTCGAACAGCAGACTGATCTTTTTTCTTTCAACACAGGACGAGTTCTTGCAAAAGTTGGAATAAATGAGAAGGCTGACGAACCCCAAAAATTGCCAGTAACTTTTGTAGTGGTAGATAACGAACCCTATCTGACAGAAAAGGGAGTTGCGTATCTTGCTAAGAAGTCGAAAGATCTCATCATCGCTACCAACAATAAAAATCATCCTGCAGTAGCTTGTAAAAAGGATTTTGATAATATTCACATTGTTGAGTACGAAGAAAGCATAGATTTCAGCGATTTGTTTATGAAATTGAAGCAGGAGTTTGGAGCCGAGAGGCTTACCATACAATCGGGCGGTACTCTAAATACGACTCTCGTTAGAGAAGGGTTGGTTGATCGAGTCTTGATCGTTGTTGCTCCTGCGCTTATTGGTGGCAAAAATACTTCAACCTTGATGGATGGAGAGTCATTACATACTCCAGAAGAACTGGGTAAAATCAAAGCTCTTGAATTCGTGCAAGCCACGCCCCTCGAAAATTCCTATCTCCTTTTGGAGTATAACGTGAAAAATGGAATTACTTAATGTAAAACCATTTCAGGAAACATTGCACTCTGGCGTGTGCGGACCAGCGTCTTTGAAAATGGCTTTGTCATATTACGGAGTTGAGAAAACCGAGAAAGAACTGGCAGAACTTTGCCAGGCAGATTCTGATCTCGGGACCGATGCCTCTTCAATAAAACAAGCAGCTGAACATCTGGGATTTAAGGTTGAAGTGAAGAATGAGAGTACGTTTGATGATATTCAGCAATGGCTCGATAAAAAAGTGCCAGTTATTGTAAATTGGTTTAGCAGGGGAAGAACGGATTATGATGACTCGAGTGTGGCCGACGGCCACTATTCTCTCGTGGTAGGGCTTGATGAGCAGTATATTTATCTCCAAGATCCTGAGATCGGAGGATTGAGAACACTAGCAAAGGAAGATTTTCTAAAAGTCTGGTTTGATTTTAAAGGAAAAATCATAAACTCATGGGATGAAATGATCATTCGCCAACTCATCGCGATATATCCCAACTAAATGGAAGTCATAAAAACAACAATTGCTTCTTCAAAAGGCAATCTGACGGCCGCAATCCATTACTCCGAAACAAAAACCGAACGGCTTGCCATTCTTTGCCCGGGGTATTTGGATTCAAAAGATTATAAGCACTTAGTTGGTTTGGCAGAGAAATTGAATAAGCAAGGATATGCGGTCGTCAGATTTGATCCTACGGGAACTTGGGAAAGCGAAGGCCATATTGCTGATTACACCACGACACAATATCTTGAGGATATTAAAACTGTTCTCGAATATATGCTTAAGCAAGCGGGTTATAAGCACGTCTTACTTGGCGGGCATAGTCGGGGTGGGCAGGTTTCAATTTTGTATGCCGCGCGAGACCCAAGAATTTCTCTCGTGCTAGGAATTATGCCCTCGACCAGGAGTTCGGTTGCGAGGATGCAGCATCACGAAGAATGGGAAAAAGATGGCGTCAGTATTTCCCATAGAGATGTTGCTGGCGATACAGACGAAGAAAAAGAATTTCGTGTCCCATACTCTCATGCACAAGACAGAGATCTCTACGACGTGGTTGAAGATGCAAAAAAGATTAGAGTTCCGGTTATTCTTGTGGCAGGAGAATTGGATGACTTAGTTTTGCCAGCAGATGTAAAGGAAATTTTTGATAATGCCAATGAGCCCAAAAAGTTTATTACCATTCCAGGCATCGGGCATAATTATCGTCACAATGACGAGGAAATAAGCGTCGTAGATAAGATCATGCTGGAACAGTTATATCGAGAATGATAAGATTATATTATGGAACAAAACCCACAAAAAAATTCTTTCGGTTTAATATCGCCTAAGGGATATATCTTGGGAGGTATCGGAATTTTACTACTGACTGCGGCAGCGGCCTATTTTGTTGTGAGCAGACAAGCAGATGAATCTCCCGGTCCTATCGCATGTACTCAAGACGCTATGCTGTGCCCTGACGGGTCATATGTGGGCCGCACTGGTCCAGATTGTGAGTTTGAATGCCCGGGAGGAAACCCATCGCCTACGCCAACGCCGACACCTCCGCCAGCTGGCGGACCAATTCCATTGCCAGTGTCAGCTGTGTTTGGGAGCCCAACTACTTTTGCGATCAATACGCAGGCGAAGTTTGACGACGGCCTCATGGTGACCCTCGTAGAAATAAACGATTCGCGTTGCCCGCAGGGAGTAGTTTGTATATGGCAGGGCGAACTATCTTCACTCTTTCGTATCACAGGCGGTAATGCCGGCAAATCGCTCAAAGAAGTCCGTCTTGGGACTGCGACTGTAACAAGCGTTATCGAAAACGGCTATACGTTTATATTGCAGGAGGCGACCGTAACCACGGCAACGATTATAGTGATCAAAGGAGAAGAGGAAGTATCTTTGCGAGAGGGTGATCGTGAAGGTTCCTTGCTTGTAGAGAAAATTTATCCTGACTATATCACTGGCCAGAATTTTCCGGAGTATCCGGTTGGAGGCGGCCCAGGATATCCTATAACTTTGTATATTGGAGAAATCGCGAATAACGGTTGTACAATAACACTTACACTTACGCGCATCCAAGGGGATACTGCTATCTTTATTAAGAATGTATATTTGGGTCGGCCTTGCCCTATATGCTTGGCTGAAGGCACTTTGATTGACACGCCTTTAGGCCATGTGCCGGTAGAGAAAATCCAAACCGGAATGGCCGTGTGGAGCGTTGATGCAAGCGGCAATCGAGTTTCGGCTGACGTTCTTAAAACCTCAAAAACGCCAGTGCCCTCGACTCATCAAATAGTTCATCTCGTTCTCGATGACGGGCGCGAGCTCTTTGTTTCTCCTGGCCATCCAACCGTTGATGGGGGCATAGTCGGAAACCTTCTTATAAACGATCTGTACGACGGCGCTCGTGTAGTTACTGCCGAGCGAGTCGCGTACGGGAACGAGGCCACCTATGATATTTTGCCCTCTGGCGAAACCGGATTCTACTGGGCAAACGGTATTCTCATGGCCAGCACGTTCCACTAAATCCCCCGACAACGATATTGAAAGATTGTTGTCGCGAGAATGGCATAAAAGTGATACAATACTATAGGGTCGATATTTGCATAATAAACTGAAAGGAGGTGAACATATGACTATTCTATATTGGATTATTTTTGGGCTCATTGCTGGAAGTATCGCAAATTTCATCGGGCCGAGTTCCAAAGGAGGGATTATAGGATCAATCGTTCTGGGAATTATCGGGGCGGTGGTAGGCGGTTATTTGGGGCAAAGGTTTTTTGGAGTTGGGGTTACCGGATTTAATGTGATGTCTTTTGGGGTAGCGGTAGCCGGCTCGCTACTCGTGCTTTTTGTGAGCAGGTTATTCATACGCGGCTAGCAAAGACATAAGACTTGCGAAAGGTCGAAATCTTTCTAAGTAAAAGATTCTTAGTTCACTATTATTTACATCAATATGCCAAAAACTTATTCCATCATCTTGTTCTCATTTGTGTTAGTAGCTGTTTTGGCCCTCGGTGGTTATCTGTATTTTTCGGGTAGAGATACTTCTTCCTTGTCTACTTCAGACGAGGGTACTAATACACTTCCGACCGTAAAAGGTCGAGCAGTGTTTTCAGTGACTGATGTTGCCGCCAATATAGAAAACGTAAACGAAGTTGCACTTACTGTTAATAAAGTGGAGGCACAGAGTGCCGCAAGGGGTTGGGTTACTGTTTCAGATACTACGAGGAAATATAATCTTTTGGCGCTGAAAGCCTCAGGAAACTTGGAAGTTCTTGCGGATGCTAATTTGGAGACGGGGAAATACAATCAAGTGCGCTTGCATGTGAGTGAGGTTGCAGTTATTGAAAAGAACGGTACTACGAAGAAAGCCAAGCTCCCTTCGGGAGAATTGAAAATCGTGAGTGGGTTTACGGTAGAAGCAAATAAAAGTGCTTCTGTCGTGTTTGATTTCTTGGTTGACAAATCGCTCCATGTAACCGGAAAGGGAGAGTATATTTTTGCCCCGGTCGTGAAGGTTGAATCCAAAAGCAACGCTCAAGTTGCGGTTGAATCCAATGGGAAGGTATCTATCGTCGGAGGGAATGCAGAGGCAGATACAACCGTAGGAATGGATGTCAATGGGAGTGTGAAAGCTAATTTTGCGCTCAATGCCGGAGCACGCCTTGAGTTGGTTGGCGGGTTGATCTGGCCGAAACCTCAAGGGGAAACTGATGCTGGGCTTTCGATCACTGCTGAGGAAGCGGCAATAATCGTGGTAGACAAAGATTATTTGGATACCGCGATTTCTATAAATCTTGATGCGTCTGGAGGAGGCAAGGTGTGGCGTGTATCGGGTATTAAGAATCTCTTGCCCGCGGTTGTGACGATTGACGCAATGACCGGAGCGCGAATCATCGCCGAGTAACGTTCGGATGGACGGTATAATGCAATAAAAGGTCGAGAGGCACATAAATCTTTTATTTAATATTTCTATGACTGAATTAAAAAAGTACCAATATGCAACCATTGTGCTTGCGATTGCTGTCGTCGGATTGTTTGGATTACTTCTGATGGAAAAGAAAGATGACAACATTTCCGATCTTGTGAGCCAGATAAACACGCAACTTACCGGCTGCAAAGAAAGGATGGAGGAATGGTCGCAAAAAAATTCTGGGAGCGAAATTTCCGCTGAAGCAAAAAGTGAATTGGAAGACATTGTTTCAGCTTGCCAAAAAGAAGTAGAGGATGCCCAGAAGAAAGTTTCGGAAGAATAAGTTTTTCCTTTTATGGATATGGACACCACAATTTTCCTTTCAAAGGTGATAGGTATTTTTTGTTTGGTGATGGGGGCGTCAATGCTCAAACGCGATGCAATGATGGACGTATTCCGAGAGCTGTCGCGCGATCGTGCGCTTTCGTATGTCATGGGTGTTTTGATGCTGATGTTGGGGCTTTCTTTGACGATGGCGCATACGAAATGGGGAAATCCGCCTTCAATAGTCATTACGCTCCTTGGCTGGGGAATACTCTTGGAAGCTATGGCATTTCTTTTTTCTTCCAAAGAGATGGTGGTAACATATGTGAATACGTTGGAGAACAAAACAGTGTATTATCTGGTCGCTCTAGGTTATCTCTTGATAGGAGCGTATCTTTCCTATGGTGCCTTCGTTGTGTAACAGATGAAAATTACATTCCTCGGAACAAATGGCTGGTATTCAAGTCCTATGGGCGATACCCCGTGTATTCTGGTTGACGCAAAGGATCAATACATAATCCTAGATGCTGGTAACGGGATGTATAAGTTGGATAGCTACATCAAAGAAGATAAACCTATATCAATGTTTATCTCTCACTTTCATATAGACCATGTATCGGGCCTTCACACGCTGGCTAGGTTCGACTTCCAACAAGGCATAGACGTCTATGTGGGTAAGGGCAGAACAAAAGATTTTGAGACTTTGGTAAATCCTCCTTTCACCGTAGGCTATAAGCCAAAACCAGAAAATATCGGTCACTTAAAAACAGAAATAAGGCTTCATGAACTTTCTGAAGATGGTCAGGATATTCCTTTTCGAGCTGTTGCCATAGAACAGTATCACGCGTATGTTGATCATGGGTATAGAATTGAGCTTGAGGAGAAAACTATCGCATACACTGGTGATTGCGGTTTCACAGACGCGTCTCGGAGACTTGCTCAAGATGCTAGTCTTTTTATTTGCGAATGCAGCAACAAAAAAACAGAAAATCCTGACGATTGGGGTCATCTCGATCCAATTCAAGTGGCAACATTAGCGAAGGAGTCAAACGTTAAACAACTTATACTTACGCACTTTGGTGCTCAGGTGTACACTTCCTTAGATGATCGAAAATGGGCAGAAGAAGAGGCAAAAAAGATTTTCCCCCAGACAATTGCCGCTACAGATGGAATGGAGTTTAATTTATGAATTCAGTGGATGGTAAACTACTTCTATCCCAAGCCGAAATGAACAGTATTTTTAAGATAATCAGGCTTTCGAAGCCGCAGCACAAGTGGATTGTTTTGGCGTGTGTGCTGATTACGATTCAGGCAATTCTCCAGCAGGCCACGCCAGTAACGCTCAAGTTTGTGGTTGATGAACTTTCAAATCAGGTTAGCGACGGTTCGGGAAATTACGAGAGGCTTACGCTTTTCTTTGCTTTCATTCTGGGTATCAATATCGGGATGGTATTTCTCACCACGATAAACGAACGTCTTGGGGATTATATTGGTTCGCGTCTTGGCCGATATTTGACCGAGATGTTTTACCGGAAGATTTTTACTTTGCCTCAACGGTACTTTGATTCGGAAATCTCCGGGAAAATACTCAACCAACTCACTCGAGGTATTACTTCGATTCGCGATTTCATTGGCGCCGGCGCGAATTTTATTATGCCTGCCCTGCTCCAGGCAGTGTTTGGCATTGCAGTTCTCTTTTATTTCGACGTAACTGTGGGTTTCCTTGCCTTAGCGGTGTTTCCGGTTTATATTGCCATATCGAGCTATTCGACGCGTAAATGGGGCAAGATTCAAGAAGTAAAAAATGTTCATGAAGACTCAACTCGGGGCCGAATCCAGGAAGTCATCAGCAATATCAAATTAGTCAAAACTTACAACACCCAAGGCCACGAGTGGGGCTATGTTTCCGATAAGTACCAAACCATCAACAAGCTGTACGATAAGCAATCAACCCAGTATCACATTTTCAACTTTATCCGCGAGTTTGGATTGGAGATTGCGGTTGTGGTGATTCTCTTTATCATTTTCCGGAAAACGTTTTTGGGAGAATTGTCCTTGGGTGAGATGGTGCTGATTATTCAATTACTGAACCAGCTGCGCTGGCCGCTCTTTGGGATGAGTTATATTTTGGAACAGATCCAGCGCGCTCAGGCAGATTCCAAGGCATTTTTTGAGGTATTGGAGCTTGAGGGAAATGAGGCCTTCCAAACCCAAAAGATACCGCAATTAATGCGAGAGCCGGAAATTCAGTTTGAACAGGTCAGTTTTGCCTATGAGAATGGTCCTCCTGTGTTAACAGATCTCAACCTCAAGCTAGATAAACACGAGACCGTAGCTTTAGTGGGTCACTCGGGTGCGGGGAAAACAACTCTTGTGAATTTGATTCTTAAACTCTATGAGCCGACGAGCGGCCAATTGAGCCTGTCGGGTAAAAGCTATGCCAAAGTTGATCATTCGTGGATTCGTGCTCATATGGCGCTCGTATTTCAAGACAACGAACTCTTTTCATCGACGATTCGTGAGAACGTGGCATACGGGATGAAAGATGCCACAGACAAGCAGATCATTCTTGCGCTTAAACAAGCCAATGCGTATGAGTTTGTGGAAAAATTCAAGGACGGACTGGATGCACAAATTGGTGAACGAGGGGTAAAGCTATCGGGCGGCCAAAAGCAACGTGTTCAAATTGCCCGCGCAATTTTGCACAACAAGCCCATATTAATTTTAGACGAGGCTACGAGTAGTTTGGATTCCAAATCCGAACATACAGTCCAGGAAGCTTTAGAAAAGCTCTTTGAGAATCGGCTCGTTATCATTATCGCCCACCGATTTTCAACTATCCAGAATGTTGACCGCATTGTGGTGCTCGATGAAGGGACGATTGCCGACCAAGGGAAACCAGGGGAGCTGGCGAAGCGTGAGGGCGTGTATTCTGAACTTCTGCGGTATCAGATTGAAGGAAACAAGAAACTCTTGCAAGAGTACGAGCTTCAGTAACATTATTGTAGAGTTCGCCGCTGAAAAATAAACCGCATGCAAAGTAGCGAAAACAACAGAACAAGAGACAGAGAACTTGTCCGTAAAACTCTTCGGAACGCAGACGATTTTATCGAGATAGTCCGATGGTATCAACTGCCAATCCGTCGGTATGTTATCCGTCTTGGATGTAGGGATTCCAACGATGCAGATGATCTGCTGCAAGACATATTTCTCAAAGTCTATATTAACCTGAATGACTATGATGAGGATCTGGCATTTTCTTCATGGCTTTATCGTATTGCACATAATGAGACAGTGAGTTTCTTTCGGAAGAAAAGTGCTCGTCCTGCACCAGTTGCAAACGAAGAAGATGCTCGACTGTTTGAAAATATTTCTGACGAAACTGATTTCATCAAGTCTTTAGACGCAAAGATAAATACGGGCCTTTTGCGCAGGGCGCTTGGAGAACTGGAAGAGAAGTATCGCGACGTTCTCGTGCTTAAATTTCTTGAAGATAAGAGCTACACTGAGATATCGGATATTCTTAAAATCCCCATGGGAACGGTGGGCACGCTCATAAACCGGGGCAAAAAACGACTCAAGGATATTTTAGTTTCAAAAAACATACATCTACATCTATGAACAACAAGCTACCTGAAAAAGTTATAGAAGAAATTAAGGCGCAGGGTATCGAACCACGCCCAAGATGGCATTTTCTTTTGAGGCGCTTCGTGCTTCGGTTGTTTGCCGTATCCACGACTGTTCTTGGTGGTATTGCTGTCGCTGTTATTATTTTTGTATTTATTGATCACGACGCAAGCGCGAGAGTGTATCTTGCTGAGAGCATTTTTGAAGATTTATTGCAGACAATTCCGTATCTTTGGTTGGGTACGCTTCTTTTGCTCATCGGTATTACGAAATATGCCGTACGTCATACGAAGTTTGGATATCGCTACGCAACTTCCCGAATTGTAGGAGTAGTTGTGGTAAGTAGTATTATGCTTGGGATAGTATTGAGCGCTCTTGAAGTCGGCGAGCGCGTGCAAGATTTTCTTATTGAGAGAGTCCCATATTACGATGAACTCACCTCTACTTCGAAAGACGTGTGGTCGCGTCCGGAAAAAGGGCTCCTTGGAGGAACTATTACCGCCATTGTTGGTTCCGAGGAACTTGAACTCACGGATTTCCAAGATAAAAGTTGGCTCGTGGACATTGGCGAAGTAGATGCCGAAAGCGGCTCAATTATTCAACCTGGAGTAATGATAAAAATGATTGGAATCCAGGAGGCAAAGACTGAATTTCGCGCCGTACGAGTATTTCCCTGGAAGAAGTAGGCGTGAAAGAAATGTTCATAGCCATGCGTAGTAATTAGTAAGGGGTCGATATAAGTTATCGAGATTAATTACGCTTATTAGAACATTATGAAGAACAAATCACTACTTGCGCTTATCGCAATCCCTGTTGCCGGACTTAGTATCGCCGGAAGCGTGGCATTTGCCCAGAGTTCGGTCTCATCTGCCGAGCCCTCTGAACAAGAGGTGCCAATTACCGGAGACGCGCTCGAGACGGCTTCTGCCGCCGCACTCTTGCATACGGGCGAGGGCAGAGTCACCGAGACGGAAGTTGGCGACGAAGAGAGTTACTATGAAGTTGAAGTCACTCTCCAAAACGGCAATCAAGTCGATGTGCAGCTTGATGAGAATTTCAAAGTTGTCGGCCAGAAAGTTGAGGGACCGGACAGTGAGAATGAAATCGATAATGAGTAGAAGGCCTTATCGGGTTGCCGAGATGTATCGGCTTAATTCCCCAGTTGCTTTGCCGCTGGGGAATTGTGTATAATAGTAGTAAGGTGAATTAATTACATTTTTATAACTACTATGAATCAGAATAAAAAAATCTTAGGCATATTGGCAGTCATCGGTATCGTCGCGGTTGCCGGTATGTATCTATTTAACTCAAGCCGAACGAATCCTACGGCTCCAATAGTCTCTACGGAATACAATCCGACTATTAATCCATCAGACTTTACCACAAAAATAACGAATAAATACTTCTCGTTGCCGGTTGGCAAGACAATGATTTTTGATGCTGAAACCGAAGAGGGGCCAGAGAACATTGAGATAAAGATTACCGGAGAAACCAAAGTCATCGAAGGCGTTACAACGCTTGTGTATCTGGACACCGTGCACAAAGATGGTCGGATATATGAGATAACCAAGGATTACCTCGCTCAGCACAAGACAACGGGCGATGTTTGGTATTTCGGCGAAGAAGTCGATAACTATGACGAGAAAGGTAATTTCAAAGACCATGCGGGCAGTTTTATCCATGGGAAGAATGGAGCCAAAGCGGGTATTTGGATGAAGGCCGAGCAGAAAATAGGTGATTCCTACAGGCAGGAATATCTCGTAGGAGAAGCTGAAGATATGCGGGATACCTTGGCTACGGGTTTGACCGTCACGACCAAGCTTGGTACGTATACCGATTGCGTGAAGGTGTATGATTGGACACCGCTTGATCCAAAATCAAGAGAGCACAAAACCTACTGTCCATCGGTTGGCGGATTGGTTCTAACTGAACATCTCGAGACTGGAAAAAGATCTGAGCTGACAAAAGTTATAACTCCGTAGGGACTCACAAATATGAGACGAAACAAGAAAATCTTAGGCGTGCTGGCAGTCGTTGTTGTCGTCGCGGTTGCTGGTGCTTACATGTTTAACTCAAGTCAAACTGGTTCCCTTGGAGAAGTAGGTTCCGATACGATTCCTCAGCCAGACCTTGCCAAAAGCGAACTGAAGGATTTGCCAGTGGCGCCAGAAAATAAGCGTGTGGACATTCAAAAGCCCGTTTTTTCCAATCCCACCAAAATCACCAATCCGCTTTTCCCGGTGAATGATCTAAAGCAAGCTATTTTGCTTGGCAATGATGACGGAAGACCTCTTCAGGTCATGTATACGCTGTTGCCTGAAAGCAAGAATAGAGTCATTGGCTGGGACGGCAAAAAAATTGAAACCCGGACTGTTCAATATTTGGCGTATTTTGATCGGCGTCTCATAGAGTATGCGTATGATTGGTATGCCCAAGCCGACGACGGATCGATATGGTACTTCGGCGAAGATGTTTTCAACATGGCCGATGGGGTGATTACTGACACTCATGGAACGTGGCTCGCTGGTAAGGATGGCCCAGTGGCCATGATTATGCCTGCCAATCCAAGGGTAGGTAATGTATATCGCGTTGAGAACATACCTGGTGTGGCTTTTGAAGAAGTTGAAGTGAAATCTGTTAATACAACCCTAGAGGGGCCGCTCGGGACAGTCACTGGTTGTATGATCGGTACGCAATTGCATGACAATGGAAGTTACTCCGACAAGACTTTTTGTCCTGGATATGGAGAGTTTTTCACGGAAAAAGATCTTGATCTTGAAGCGGTAGCGTTCGCAGTGCCGGCAGATGTCTTGAAAAAGCCGATGCCTGCGGAGCTTTCGAACATAACATCGAGCGCGTTACGCATTTACGATGCTGTTGAGAATGATGAGTGGTATGTAGTAGAAATCGAACTTGCAAAGCTGAAGACAGCCTGGAGCGCGTTCCGCAATAGTCCTGACAAAGTTTCTACGAGGTTTGTGTCTCAAATGGATCGAGCCATACGCGGACTTGAAGGAGACGCGATGGAACCGGCTGCCCTTGCTGGGCACAAGATAGGGGCACAGAATGGCGCCATAGATGTTTTATTTGCCGGTCTTGATCTCGAAATGCGGTATCGTCCATACGCTGAAATTGACGTTGATCGCGCGGGTGTCTGGGCTCGTAAAACCCTTATCGACGCCCAAGCTCTTGAACACGGTTTTGTCTTGAGCGACGCCAGCGCATTCGAGTTTCTCCTCGAGCGCGTCGCGTATACGCTTCCGCGCGACAAGGCCGATCGGATGATTGTGCTGGTCAAAGAACTCCGGATAGCAGCCGACGCTGAGGACTTCGAAGCAGTATTGAACATTGCCAAGCAGTTACTCGATATATAATCAGCAAACCCGCCGCCCTGATCCGTCAACTGACGGAGAAGGGCGGCTTTTGTTTTACAAGAAATTGTGGTATGCCTCGTATAGTATGCGATACGTAAAAAGAGCAGCGCGTTTGCGGCGCGAGCATAGAAATGCTTTTCGAGTAGGGTGGTTTTTGGCTTTGCGGCAAGTGAGGCGCTCGAGCAAAAGCACGACGAGCTTGATTATCTTCATTATGGTGTTGACGTTTCTCAACTTGGTTGTTGTGTCCGGCCTCCTTGTTGGTTTAATCGCAGGATCATTTCAGCAGTTCCGGGAAAGCTATTCCGGGGAGGTTATTATTACGTCTGCCCCGCAAAGGGGCTATATTGAGAATTCTCCTGCCCTTGTTTCTTTTTTGAGGAAATCATCCCTGGGTTGAGGCTATTTCTCCCCGTTATGGCGCCACCGTTCAGATTTTGGGGACATTAGATGACCTTCCCAAGAGAGACGAAAGTTCCAATAGCATGGGTGCCCGACTCACTGGAATCGATCTCGCGCAAGAAGAAATGGTTACTCGTTTTTCTCGCTTTATCAAGGAGGGCGAGCCTCTGAACGAAGAAGAACATGGGTATGTTCTTGTGGGGGCAAACCTCTTAAAAAATATTCTGCGTTCGCCGACGCAAATTTCCCTGGCCTTTCGCTCTTGGACAATGTCGACGTGAGGAGTCGTGTGCGGATTACGCTTTCCAGACAAAATGGCCAAGTGGTAAGCAAAGATTTTCGAGTAAAGGGTATCGTGAAGAGCAAGATCGATGAGATTTCTTCGCGGGTCTTCGTTATTGATCGTGAGTTAAAAAGCATGTTGCCTTTGCTTATGCAGGGCATGGGCCGAGCTTTAGCGTGGGCAAAGGCAGAGAGCGCGTTGGATCGCGTGGGGCTTTGGAGATAAAATGCGCAATCTGCCCAGCCAGCTTTCTGGCGGCCAGCAGCAGCGCGTTTCTATTGCGCGGGCGATCGTTCACGAGCCGCACATACTTTTTGCCGACGAGCCCACGGCAAACCTCGACTCTACGAGCGCGTGGCCGGTCACGGATGCGTTTTCAGAACTTCACAAAGGCGGGCCAAACTATTATCATGGTTACGCACGAAGAAGAATATGCCAGCAGGGCTCAACGCGTCATATCCCTCAAAGACGGCGTCATCGTTTTAGATCAAAAACAGTGAACTTGACGCGTTCTTTGAGTACGATACAATGAAATTACTATGCCATTAGATCAAAACGATTTGAGGCAAATCAAAGACGTTGTGGTTGAGGCTGTCGACCCTTATTTTACTGCGATTCAGAAAGATTTTGAACAGGTATATGGGCGGTTTGATAAAATCGAACAGTTGATTCTCGTGGACCACAAAAAGAGAATCGAGAAACTTGAGGAAGAAGTGAAGAATCTCAAAGAGTTATTTTCGGTAAGGTAAAATATCGAGGTATCAAGTTTGTTTCCGGCCGCCCCAGCGGCTTTTCTTTCCCAGGAAATTGTGGTAGATAAAAAATGCTGGGCAATAATGTCTTGTGAACAGGAGTGATACAAATGTCAGAAGGGAAGGTTTTGCAGATATTCATCTGTTCTTTAAAAGGGGAACCTATGCAGGAAGTGACTGAGGTTTTGGCGATGAAGGGATATGGCCTCGAGGGAGATCGTTACGCCATCGGCCAGGGGGCTTATACTACCGGAAGGAACCATGTGACGCTTATCGCTTCAGAGGCAATAAGCGCAGCCAATGAAGAATTACTAGAACCCTTTAGCTCCGGCGAAACACGGAGAAGCATTGTTACTCAAGGCGTTGATCTCAACAGTCTTGTGGGCAAGGTATTCGTGGTTGGTCAGGCTTGGTTCCTTGGTGTGAAGCTTTGTCCTCCTTGTAGTCGACCTGCGATGGTAGGTGGTAGGGGCTCGGAGCAAGGGGAACTGTTCCAAAATGCGTATGAGAATCAAGGAGGTTTAAATGCCGAGATTTTCGGAAGCGGCGTTATTCGAGTGGGCGACCGCATTGTTTAGCGCAAAGGGCGGGGGTGATCATTATCCCCGCTTTTATTTTCCAAGAAATTGTGGTATGCCTGGTTTATGTCTACGTATAGGTTAGCCATAGATGGTGATGATTTGGAACGTCATTATTGGGGTTTGTTTGTAAAAGACCAATTTCCAAGTTATGAAAGGTTCTGGTTAAAATTTGTTGTTCTTCTAACCAAACGGCCAGATAATATTCATTTTAAGACAGATGAAGAACTTGCGAAGATGGGTAAGTCTAGAGTAGATCTTTGTGTAGCTCAATTAAACTATTCTGTGCTAATGCACCTCGTGCGGTGCTTTGAGGTTTTGAAAACTTTAAAAGACAACACCGGGATAGAACAAGTGGATCTCCTGTTAGAAGGAATTACCAGACTTGTTGGGGCGCAAGATAACGCTTTTGAGTTGTTAGAAAGGCTTAATAGACCTAGTTGCTATGACCCCTTTGTTAAAAGAGACAGCAAGGTAGCTCGTGAAAGATGGCAACAAGACAAAAAACAACCCTTACAGCACATAAGAGATTATAGGAATACTCTTGTGCATGGTTTGCAACTTCCAAAAATTGCAGATGGAAGTAGATTATGTATGCCAGAAATTGGTAAAGAAGATAAGTATCTTGACTGGAGGCTCATTACTGAATCATCGCCAGATCTAGAAGAGTATAAAAGAGAATTTATCTCAGTCTTAGATATACTAGAAGGTGCTTGGCGCGAGACTATCGATTATTTAGAGAGTAACTGGAAGAATTTATCACAAAAGACTGAAGGCAATGTACAAACTGATTGAGAAAATTCAAAGTCTTTTGGAGGAGAAGGGATTGGTTTTAGTTGGAATTGATGGACTTGGCGGGGAAGAAATGTGGTAGAGTAAAAATATGTTCAAGAGAATTGTTTTCTTTTTAGACGAGTTCCATCACGGAGCCGTAAATCATGTAATCCATTTTGCTGGTTTTACGCTTTTGGGTTATGGTTTGGGGATTCAAAACTGGTGGATTGTTGTCTTTTCTCCGTTTGTTATGGAGGCGGGCCATGTATACAATTTTTTTACAGGCCGGCACAGCATGCTATTCGAATCATCCCAATGCAAATCGTAGCTTGGTTTATTTTCGTTGGAATTGGATATATCCTAACAAAGATTTTCTAATTGAATTTTTTGGCAGCATATAGATCTTGACGGCATCAAGCTGGAGGTAGCATACTACTAGTTGGATTTGCCGTATTCTGATATAGTATAAGTAAATCAGAGTACCTTATTAAGGGGGTATATAGTATGGGTTCGAAGGTCGGTGATCGAATCTTCATAGGGTTTTACTTGTGTTCCATCCTGATGGCGATAATTGGTTCTATCGCAACCAATGGTAGTACTGCTGAAAACAATCTCGGGGAGGTCGTCCTTGCAATAGGATTAAGGGGGTTGTAATCTCATTGTATAAGATTTGTAAAAGGTCGAGAGGTAGACATCTTTTGTTTATTATTTCTATGACCGAATTAAAAAAGTACAAGTATGTAATTATTGTGCTTGCCATTGCTGTAGTCGGATTGCTTGGATTGCTTCTAATGGGAAAGGAAGACGATAATATTTCTGACATTATTGGCCAAGTAGACACACAGCTTAGCGGCTGCAAAGAAAGAATGGAAGAATGGTCGCAAAAGAATTCTGGGAGTGAAATTTCCGCCGAAGCCAAGAATGAATTGGAAGATATTGTTTCGGTTTGCCAAAAAGAAGTAGAGGATGCCCAGAAGAAAATTTCAGACTGATAAGTTTTCTTTTTAAAACAAAAACCGCCCTTCTCCGCCAGTTGGCGGATCGGGGCGGTTTTTAGTTTCAGTTTTCGACGATATTATGCTTCTTTGGTTGTTTGGTCGATCATGGCATCAGTCTGCTCTTTTGTGGGTACTGGCTCGCCTGGATGTTTCTCTGCGCAGTGCTGGGTGATGGCTTCTTCGGTCATCATCCCTTTTAATTGTTCGACAGCTCCTTCTCTGTTCTCGGCGTCTACGGACGTCTCATGGCCGCAGGTGCAGGTCATTGAGTATTTATTCATGCCGTTAATATTAGCAGGAAAAATTCCTGTTGTCAATCAAGCGATTTTATGATACTTTAAGCGCATATGGAGGCGTCGCATAGCGGTTGAGTGCACCGGTCTTGAAAACCGGAAGGGTTAATAGCCCTCGAAGGTTCGAATCCTTCCGCCTCCGCAAGGTAGTTTTGCGTAAAAGTCGAATGATTCGAGTTAACTAATTCATACATATTGTATGGAAGTACCTATAAATTATGTAGCAGTGGGAGGCGCCGCGTTTGCGAGCATGGTTATTGGATTTTTGTGGTACGGGCCAATTTTTGGCAAAAAGTGGATGGCGCTTTCCGGCATTACGAAAGAGCAGATCGTAGCGTCAAAGAAGAAAGGAATGGCAAAACAATATGCTTTGATGTTTGTTGGCTCTTTAATAATGGCGTATGTGCTCGCGCATGCTTTTGTATTCGCAAGTACGTATATGAAGGTAAGCGGAGTTATGGCCGGGCTTTCGGTCGGCTTTTGGAACTGGCTCGGGTTTATAGCGCCAGTGACGCTCGGCATTGTTTTGTGGGAAGGAAAACCCTGGAAGCTCTGGTGCCTGAACAACAGCTACTATCTTGTGTCTCTTCTTGTGATGGGTTCTATTCTTGCTCTCTGGCAGTAATTGTATAAAAACAAAATAAGACCAAAAAATCGCCATTTCGGCGATTTTTTGATAGAGTGGGACTATGGCAAAATTGAAATCGATAAAGATTATTGCGCAGAGCGTATGAAAATATATGGAAGACATTGTCGGAAAAGTTGTTATCGCGTTCTTCTTGGCTTTTTTCGTTGACTTGTGGAGTACGCTCGTGGGCGGAGGCGGAGCGGTCATCATTCCGTTTCTTTTGTTTTTGGGTTTATCTCCCCAGCAGGCTATTGCGACCAACCGGTTTTCGTCTCTGGCAAACGTGGTCGCGCTGTTTAAGTTCCATCGGCAGGGGCAGGTGAAATGGCGACTCGGTTTGTTTTTAGCCGCGTTCGCCGGAATCGGAGGCGCGTTTGGAAGTTTTCTGATGGTTCAGCTTGAGCCAGAGATTATTGAGAAAGGAATTGGAATTATTTTGCTGTTGTCCGTACCTATGCTGTTTGTAAGCAAGAAGATGGGTTTAGAGGAACGGGCAACCAAGATGACAAAGATGCGGCATGCGGGCGGATCCTTTTTGGTGTTGGTGCTTGGCGCGATCGGAGGATTTTTTTCCGCAATGGGAATCTGGTTTTCGTATGTGTATCTTTTCTACTACGGACTCACGTTTTTGCAGACTGCCGCGATGCGAAAAATTACGGGATTGGCCATTATTGTTGTTTCTCTCGCGATTTTTCTTCCCTATGGGTTGATTCAATGGCCTATCGCGCTTGCGATGTTCGCGGGCGGAGGGCTCGGATCATTTATTAGCGCGCATTATTCCAAGCGCTTGGGCAATGGCGCGATTCGATACCTCTTTATGGCCGTCGTACTCTTAAGCGCGGTAAAAATCCTCTTCTTTTAATTTTTGTTGTATAATGAGCATAGTGATTACTTCCAAAACCAAGTTTTTCATCCTAGTATTGCCGCTTTTTGTTATGACGATCTTTAGCCATGCGCATGTTGTGTTTGCTAATGACGCACCTGACATGCCTCCGCTTGGCTGTGAAGCAAGTAACGTTGAGGAGTGTTTTTATACTGCACCCATCCTCATCAACTTGGGCGATTACGCTAATCAGTTAGTCATTATTAAGGACGATTCATCAACTGGCCCGGGGTCTTGTGGTGGAAATCAAGTTGCGCAGATAGCTGGTCAAGAATTTTCTTGGCCAACGATATTGAGTGGGGATCATATATACCTTGTTCGGCGTGATTATTTCGAAAAGATAGGTGGCATCCCAGGCATTTTTGAAGAACGCGAAGTCTCCTATTTTTCAGATGATTGGTGTGGCACCAAAACCGTTACGCATATGGATCAAAAAAATCCTGCCGAGTTTGCGGAAAACTCAATTCGCGTGCTTGTTCCCCAAGCTGATAGGGATATATGGAATCACGGAGCTTACGGGAGTGCAATAGACCTTAAGGCATGGAACGAAACATTTTTTGAAGCGCCGCTCAACGTATCGGATTTTCATAAAGTTGAACTATTCCCCGATTCGACAAAGGAGAAGCGTTTTTACTACCACGCTTCTGGATACCTCTGCGAATCGTCGCCCTGTCAAATTGTCGTATCCCTCACAAAAGAAGAACAAGTATCTGATAACGGGACAACGAAAATTACGGAGAGCAAGCCCCAACAATATTCACAACTAGCTATTTCGCTTCCAACACCCCCGGTATCTGTCAGTCCTACATCTCCCGAAATAACAGCTCAATTTTCTACCTCAACCGATCACTTAGCTTCTTTTATCTTTGACTTCACCCCGCATGAGGATGGTCTTGTGTTAGTTCGAAAGAGATCGTCTTACAATACAAGAAATCCTTACGAAGTTGCGAAAGAAGCACAGTTCGGGTGGGTTTTTGACGAATATTTAGCAATACGCAAGGACTATTTTGACAAGAACGGAGGGATAGATGACCTCTTTCCTCTTAAGGAAACAAAAAAGACTTCTTATGAATACAACAATGCATGGGGGCCTAAAGATGAAGTAGAACTCCGCCGCAATTCTTTTGAGTTCGCTATTCCATCGACCGACCAGGAAAAGAAGTTATGGACTTGGAATATAACAAAAACGTATAACGGAAAGGTTGTTGTTGATAGTGAATGCGGTAATCCGCTTTCCGTAGTCGGCGGTAATTTTTTCGCGCTCAATCCTTCGCGAAAAGTTTGCTCGCAAAGAGAGGATTCCTTAATTGCTCCGGAGATTGATAGTATTAATTATTTCTATCGCTCCGGTGGTTTCTTTTGTGAGAGTTCTTTGTGTTGGATTGTTATGTATCGAGAAAAAGAAGAGCGAGAAAAACCAGGAGTTTTTAGTTATAAAGACATAGTTCAATGGCAAAAGACCATTGTAGAAAAAACAGAATTGGAAAAGCCAAAACTAATGAGTGTTGTCGCTTTGATGCCCCCAATACCAGTAGCTTCTTCTACTCAAACACCGACAACCGAGTTCACTTCCTCGCAGCCGACACAAACTTTACCTCCTGCATCAGAGACGCCTCAACCCCGTTCGTGGTTGGGTCGGATTTGGTGTTCCTTTATATCTCTTTTTGGCGTCTCTTGCTGAATGAACCTACTTGATTTTACTCATGCCTTTTTGCAATCTCTTCTTTTCACTATTGCCGTTGAAACTGTAGTAGTTTTGATTGTAGTACGCAAAGTTTTTAGAAAAACTGCCGATGATCTTTCCAATCAGAAACTTATTGGAATTGCTGTTTTTGCTTCCTTTGCTACGCTCCCATATGTATGGTATGTTTTTCCTTCTTTGCTACATCCATTCTCATTTGCTGTAATCGTCGGCGAGGCATTTGCCGTTGTCGTAGAAACAATTTTTTACGTCATGGTACTTCCTTTAAGCAAGAAAGAAGCATTTATGCTCTCTATTTTTGCCAATGTAGCTTCGTATGTGCTGGGTGGGTTGATATAATGAACAATCAATACTAGCCTCGGGCTACGACGGCGCCGAACACGCGGCTGGCGCCGGCTTTTTTGAGCACGCGGGCGCATTCTTCCATAGTAGCTCCCGTGGTGTACACGTCATCCACCAAAAGAATATTTTTTCCAGCTATTTCTTGAGGATTTCGTATTTCAAATACGCCCTGCATGTTTTTGAGACGCTCTTTTCTGCCGAGATTCGCTTGGGGAGAAGTGTGCTTTGTTCTGATAAGGGCGTCTGTAACCACGGGCAGAGAAAACGCCTTTCCAAGTTGCCTTGCCAGCTCTTCTGCGTGGTTGTATCCTCGCCACTTAAGGCGTTTTTTGTGCAATGGGACAGGGCAAATAACATCTGGTGGATAAATTGGTTTGTTGAGCAAGCTGATGTGGGCTATAATAGATAAAGCTAATGGTTTGGCGAGATCTCGCAGAAATGGAGGATATTTGAAGGCGTGAATGAGCCGTTGCGCAAATGTATCTTCATATGAAGTCGCGCAGAATAACCCGGAAAGAGATGAGTTGCGTTCAAGCACAGACGGGGCTGGGGCCAAAGAGATCAGAGAAAAACAATCTTCACAGCAGTGGCTTCCTTCTCTGTGGCATCCGAGGCAGCGCTTGGGAAATAAGAGTTCGGTGAAAATTCTAAGCATTCTCGTATTATAAGATGAGATTTGATATAATAAAATGAGTTGGTTCGCGCTTGATGTAATTCCAAAAAGTTTTTTGGGGGTTGACGTTGGGAGTTCGGCTTTGCGCGTGGTGGAAATCGCGGGGTGGGGGGATCGTCGAACATTGAAAAACTACGGAGAAATCCGGATGCGCGCTATGTATAAAGAGCCTTTTCGTTCTTTCGAGAAAAACGCGCTCCTGCTTTCGACGAACGATATCGGAAAGGCTTTGCGCGGAATCCTTGAAGAAGCGCATATTACGGAGAAAAAGGTAATCTTCGCGATTTCCGACTTTTCGACTTTTTTCACGACCTTTGAACTCCCGCCAATGAAGGAAAAAGAATTCGGAGATGCCGTACGGTTTGAAGCAAGGCGCCATGTGCCTCTCCCTCTTTCTGAAGTGGTGCTTGACTGGCAGTTGCTTGAAAAGGCAAAGGACAAACGCGCGTCCCGCGTACTGCTCGTGGCAGTTCCCAAAGAAGTGGTTAATTACTACGAAGAAATTGCAAGGTTTGCAAACTTGAAGTTAATTGCTCTGGAAGCTGAAATTTTTGGCAATATTCGCTCCTATCTTAAGACCGAAAGGAGTCCTGTGATATTGATTGACATTGGGTCTCATACCACGACGGTAAGCGTGGTCGCGAATGCGTTATTGCGTATTTCCCACACCGTTAATGTGGGGGGGAACAGTTTTACCGATCGTATCGCCAAGAGCCTCTCGGTCAATTACGAGAAAGCAGAACAAGAAAAAATCCAGAAGGGAATTCATCTTATGCAGGGCAATGTTCGGATTCTTTTACCGCTCGTAGACCTTATCGCAACAGAAATTCGAAAGGCTCTCGAAGGGTTTGAATTACAGAAGGCGGGAATCGCGAGCAAGATTGTGTTGTCGGGAGGGGCTTCAAAATTGCCCGGCCTACGCGAGTATTTAGAGCGGCAATTCGGGAAGCGGACGGAACTTATTGCCCCATTTCAATACTTGTTGTATCCTCCGTTGCTCGAAGATCTTATGAAAGATATGGGGCCTTCGTACGCCGTGGCGGTGGGGATGGCGTTACGAGGATTCGAGTAATTGCATTATGGTAGAACTTATTCCTAAAAAAGAGCAGAAACCCATATTTGGACAAGTATTCTTTGTCATTGTCTCTGCGGTCGCGCTCGCCGGGGTCGCTTCATCATTTTTGATTCTTCATCAATTGATCATCGGGAACCAGGCAATCCTGAAGGGTTTGGAGAAAACTCTTGCAGAGGATACGCGGCCGCTCGAGGAGGAATTGTCGAAACGTCTGGAGAGGTATGAAAAACAGACAAAGATATTTCGTCTAGTGCTCGATGAAAGAAAGCTCTTACTTCCCTTTTTTGAAATTTTGGAAAAGACAAGCCATCCCGATGTTATATTCCAGGGATTCGACGGAGATACCGAGACAGGCGTGTTTGTGCTCTTGGGGGAAGCGCAAAGCTTCTCTGTGCTTGAACAGCAGCGGCTTATCTGGAAGGAAAGAAAAGAATTTACCAATATCCTGCGCGATATTAGGATAAATGGCGAAGGGACAATTAGCTTTGAAGTAGAATTTGTTGTAAGCCCTGAACTTTTAGATCCGGTATGAAAAGAATTTTCCGTGTCATCATTTCGGTTGTTCTCCTTGGCGCTTCTTTGATTGGAGTTGTATTGCTTGTGTGGCCAAAGTATCAAGATTATTCGTTGTTGAAAGCCCAGATCGAAGAGAAAAAAGATCGACTTGAGCGCGGCGAGCAGGTCTTAAGTCAGCTGAAAAAGACTCAAGAGACGGTATCTGCGCGGCAAAGCGACTTTGATAGGCTTGAAGGGGCGATTCCGCAAGACGCGGGACTTCCAGCAGTATATGAACATATCCATCAGTTGGGGATTGGGTCGGGTTTAGTGATGACTTCAATCGAGGGTACGACTTCCGAAGATCTGGAAAGAAAAGTTGCGACACTTGTTTTTGAGGTAAAATTTGTGGGATCGTATGAAGGGCTCAAAAGTTTTCTTGAGGAAGCAAGAAGGTCCTCAAGAATTTTAAACGTGAATACTCTCAGCGTCAGCGGTCAAAGCGACATTTCGGGCGCTTTGGAACTTAAGCTTGAATTATTCGCTTACGCGAATCCGTAATTGTATGACTCTTACTTTTCTCCCAGAGAACCGGAAACAGAAATATATGCTTTTGCTTTTGGGAGCAATCTGCTTTTTGGCAATCGGCTTTATCTGGTACCAATTTTTTCGAGGGCATTCCATTCCGTTTTCGAGGACCGAATCCGGACCTCCCAAGCAGATTACTATTGACTTTACAATATTTGAAGACCCTGCTTTTTTGGAATTGAGAAGTCCACGGCCTCCGATCACGCGGCCGGACGAAGTGGGGAAAAAGAATCCTTTTGCGCCAACTCTATAGTGTATGGATATTTTAAACATTCTTGTACAGAAGAACTTGCTCAAGAAAGAAGAAGCGGAACGCTTGCAGAAAGAGATTGAGATAACCGGCCAAAGACCAGAGGAGATATTGCTTGCGCGAAAGAAGATTGAAGAGGATCTCCTTTTTCAGATGAAGTCAGAAGTTTTGCGCATGCCGCTTCGTAGTATTGATGGGGTTGAGGCTTCCCTGAAGGTTTTAGAGCTAATACCCGAAGATTCCGCCAAGTACTACAAGATGGTACCCCTGGCGATGAAAGAGGGGAAGCTTGAGATTGGCATGATTTACCCAGAAGATCCAAGGGCGCAGGAAGCGCTTCAGTTTTTGGCGCGTCGCGGAAACTTTTCCTATGATATTTCGTTGATTACTCTTACAACGTTTGAGGGTTTGATGAAGCAATCGCGAAGCTTGAGGAAGGAAACAACTCGGGCGCTGCAAGATTTGGAACAGGAAATCGGAAAGACGAAGGCAACAGTCGGTAAAGAGGCGGAGACTGGACCATTGAAAGAAGAAGCGCCTATTACGAAAATGGTGGCTGTTATTCTGCGCAACGCGGTGGAAGGAGGAGCTTCGGATATTCATATTGAGCCTTCGCGCGACGGCCTACGTGTTCGTTTCAGATTTTTGGGAGATTTGCATCCCTCACTTGTCCTTCCTCCAAGTGCGAGTCAAGCTATTGTGTCACGGTTGAAGATTTTATCGAATATGAAGATCGACGAAACAAGGAAGCCTCAAGATGGGCGATTTTCCGCCACCATTGGAGATCGGGCAATTGACTTTCGCGTGGCCTCGCTCCCAACCCCTCAAGGGGAGAAGATAGCGATTCGAGTGCTCGATCCATCGACAGGGTTCAAGAGTTTTGAAGATCTTGGGATTGAGGGTACGAACCTCAAACGGATTCAAAAAGCAAGCGAGAAACCGTATGGGCTGATTTTGGTAACTGGGCCTACGGGTTCTGGAAAGACAACTACTTTGTACGCGGTGTTGCGGCAGCTGAATAAGGAGTCGGTGAACATTTTAAGTCTCGAAGATCCGGTGGAATATTTTATTGAAGGGGTAAATCAATCTCAAGTAAGGCCCGAGATCGGGTACGATTTTGCTTCTGGTCTTCGGCAGTTGCTTAGGCAGGATCCAGATATTATCATGGTAGGAGAGGTGCGTGACAACGAAACTGCTTCTTTGGTGATCCACGCGGCGCTCACGGGGCATCTCGTGTTGTCCACATTACATACGAATACCGCGGCCGGAGTCATTCCGCGCTTGCTTGATATGGGGGTCGACCGATATCTGATTCCAGCCACTGTAGTGCTTGCGGTTGGCCAGCGCCTTGTGCGGAGATTGTGTTCAGATTGCAGAAAGAAAGTTCAGCTGGAGAAAGGGATACGCGAATTGCTTTGGAAGGAAATCCAGGGATTTCCGGAGGAAGTAAAAAAGCAGCTTTCTCCGACGGTCGGAAAGAGCTCAGAAGAGTTAGCTACGTATCAGCCTGTAGGATGCAAGAAATGCGGGGCGTCGGGATACACCGGCCGTATTGCTATCATTGAAGCCCTTGAGATGTCAGACCGGATAACCGAACTCGCTAGTACAGAGTCTTCGGAGGCGAAAATATCGAAATTGGCGCAGGAAGAGGGCATGGTTACCATGAGACAAGATGGCATTATAAAGGCGCTTGATGGAGTTACCACCCTAGAAGAGGTATTGCGGGTTACTATGGAAGCATAAATGAATGTTTTGTTTTACACCTTATGAAAAAAATACTTCTTGTTGAAGACGATCCCTTGTTGATGGATATTTATTGTACGAAATTGCAGCAAAGCGGGTTTGAGGTGCGTGTTGTGGATCAGGGAGAAAAAGCTCTCGCGGCCGTGGAGAAAGAAAAGCCCGACCTTGTGCTTTTGGATATTGTGCTTCCTCATATGGATGGATGGGATATTCTCCGGAGTCTGAAGAAAAATGAAGCGTCGAAAGATATCCAAGTTGTGGTTCTTTCCAACCTTGGGCAGAAAGAAGAAATTGAAAAAGCCTTGGGTCTGGGAGCCGCGAAATATTTGATTAAAGCCCATTACACGCCAAGCGAGATCACCCAAGAAGTTATAAATCTTGTTGGAAATCCTCTATGAAATTCAAAAATCCATCATCTCCCTTTCAGAAAGAAATTCAGGAGCTTTTGTCCATTACGATTGAAGAAAAAGCCTCTGATCTTCATATTTCTGTTGGCCAGCCGCCCCTTTTGAGAATTGCTGGAGAATTAGTGCCCTTGAGTAAAAAGGCGGAGGCGAGCAAAGAATTTACGCAAGAGTTTGCCTTCGCTCTGCTCACGGAAGATCAGCGCTTGAAGTTAGAAGAAGAAAAAGAGATCGATTTTTCGTATAATCTTGAAGAACGCGAGGCGCGATTCCGCGGAAATATCTTTTATACCATGGGGACTTTGAGTATCGCCTTGAGACTTATCCCGCAAGAAATCCTTACGATCGAAGAGCTCAATCTGCCGCAAGTGTTGCATCAGTTCGCGAGAGCAAGTCAGGGATTTGTTATTATCGCCGGGCCTTCGGGGCACGGGAAATCGACAACGCTGGCATCCTTAATCGAAGAGATCAACCATACGAGAGCGGACCACATTATTACGATTGAAGATCCTATTGAATATGTGTTTCATGACGACAAATCGGTGATTGATCAGCGCGAAGTGACCAAAGATACCAAAAGTTTCGCTTCGGCTCTGCGCGCCACGTTCAGGCAGGATCCCAATGTGATTATGGTAGGGGAAATGCGAGACGCAGAAACAATCGGGACCGCGCTTACGGCGGCAGAAACAGGCCATTTGGTCTTTGCCACTCTTCATACGAATTCTGCTTCACAGACGATACATCGTATTGTGGATTCTTTCCCCGCGGAACAGCAAGGCCAGGTGCGGGCTCAGCTTTCAGGCTCTCTTATTGGAGTTGTCTCCCAGCGTCTCGTTCCGAGGATTCAAGGCGGATTGATTCCGGCGTGCGAAGTGCTGATGGTTAATGCCGCGGCGGCAAACCTTATTCGGGAAAATAAAGTGCACGAGCTTCCTCTCGTTATCGAGACTTCCGCCGAAGAAGGCATGATTGCTTTGAACCGCGCTTTGGCGAGCCTTGTGAAGGTTCAAGAGATTACGATTGAAAACGCGCTGCAATATTCACTCAATCCAACGGAACTGCGAAGCCTTGTACGCGGTTAATACCTATGAAATTTGAATATCGGGCAACTGACGACAAGGGAAAGCACCAGACAGGGGCTATTCAGGCTTCTTCAGAGGAAGCGGCCCTGAGCGTTCTTGATAAGCATGGGCTCTATGTAACTTGGCTTCGGGAGACAAAGGAAGCGCCTCTCTACGCAAAAAGCATTACGCTGTTTAATCGGGTTTCGGAAAAAGACGTCATGCTTTTTTCTCGCCAGCTCGCGATTATGTTTAAATCGCGCATTTCTCTTATCGAGGCATTAACGACAATCGGAAGCCAGCTTAAAAGCAAAGCTTTCAAGGCAGAAATTTTTCAGATTTCGCAAGATGTCGAGGCGGGAACCACGTTTTCCGCCGCGCTCGCGAAGCACCACAAAACGTTTTCCCCTTTTTACGTCAATATGGTAAAGCGCGGAGAAGCCTTGGGTAAACTTTCCGATGTGCTTGATTATCTGGCCGAGCACTTGGAGCGTGAACACAATCTCAAAAGCAAGATCAAGGGAGCCATGATTTACCCTGCTTTTGTGATAACTGTTGCCTTTGTGGTGATTACTCTTTTAACGGTTATGGTGCTTCCCGGTTTGACGAAGATCTTAGAGGAAAGCGGTCAGGATCTCCCGGCAATTACAAAGGCCGTTATCGTGTTTGCGAAGTTTTATCGGCAGTGGTGGTGGCTGGTTGTTCTCTTTCTTGTTCTTGCTATCGTGGGCGTATTCCGTTTGTCAAAAACCCCCAATGGGAAGAAAATAGTGGACCGAGTTACGCTGAAAATCCCGGTATTCGGAGTTTTCTTGCGTATGATGTATGTTTCCAGGTTTGGAGAAAACCTTTCTACGCTCATCACGGGGGGAGTGCCTATTGTGGAGGCGCTCGGCATTACCGGCAATATCGTGGGGAACGAAACCTATTCTAATATTATTCGGCAGGCAAAAGATTCAGTATCTCAAGGGAACAGAGTGGCGGATATATTTGAAAAGTATCCAAAAGAATTTCCTCCGATTTTTACGCAAATGATCCGAGTGGGGGAGAAATCAGGGGCTTTAGATGAAACGCTTTCTGAAATCGTGAAATTCTTTCGGGGCGAGATGGATAGAAATGTTGATACGTTCCTCGCGCTCATTGAGCCTTTAATGATTGTTGTATTGGGGGTGCTGGTAGGAGGGGTGATGGCTTCTCTTATGCTTCCGATGTATCAGAGCATTACTTCGGGAATCTAAAAGTTTTCCACAGGACTCTTCTTGCCTTTGCGATTCGGTGGTATACTATGAATATGGAAATAATGAAAGGTCGAGTATCGTGAATTTTTGGAATAGAATATGTTCAACAAAAAACAAAAAGGGTTTACATTAATTGAGTTGTTGGTTGTGATCGCGATTATCGGTTTGCTCGCGGGAATCGTGCTGGTTTCGTTGGGTGGCGCGCGCGAGTCTGCGAGAGACGCAAGGATTCAGGGCGCCATGTCGCAATTAAAATCAGCGGCAGAGTTGGTGTATAACGCAGCACCAAATAGCTATGCTTCTCTTTGTGAAGGCGTAGGAAATACCATAGATCAAGCGCACCCAGCTTACGGCGCCAGCACACTTGCTCCTTTGGAGACTGATATTGATGTTCAAAATGGAGCCACTGCTGTTCCGTCATGTTTTGATAGCGCCACTGCCTATTGTGTGGAAACAATATTGAATAATGGGAATGAAATCTGTATTGATGCGACAGGACAGACAACTGAAGCTGCTGCTACTCTTTGCGCGGCAGGAAATATAGCTTGTCTCTAGGCGTTTGGTAAAAAACGCAAGAAAACGCTCCACAAAATGGAGCGTTTTCTGTTTCTCTGGTACAATATACGAATGTTTGCGTGGTATATACTTGTTTTTCTTTTTGGCCTTATCATCGGGAGTTTTTTGAACGTTGTAATTTACAGACTCGAAAAAGGCGGAAGCGCGCTCAAGGGGCGTTCTTACTGCCCGCACTGCAAACACACGCTTTCGTGGCGAGACTTGATTCCGGTGGCAAGTTTTCTTCTGCTTGGAGGAAAATGCAGATACTGCAAGAAAAGCATCTCGTTGCAATATCCGCTTGTGGAGTTGGGAACCGCGTGTGTATTTGTACTGAGTTTTCTCGCTGTGCGAGATCTGGCGCAGGGTAGCTTAGCTGTTCCGCAGCCAGATAATTTCTTAATCTTCCAAACATTTTATTTATTTGTAATTGCGAGTTTATTGATCGTTCTTTTCGTATATGACCTTCGGCACTACATCCTTCCAGATAAAATTCTTTTCCCCGCAATAGGCTTAGCGCTTCTTTGGGATTTGCTTGTCCTCCGAAGCCTTGGCGAAGGGGGAGGATTTGTAGTTTCAGGTTTTGCTGCGGTATTATTTTTCTTTTCGATCTTTGCCTTATCCAAGGGGCGGGCAATGGGTTTTGGCGATGTGAAGCTGGCTTTCTTTATGGGTTTGTTCCTCGGCTGGCCAAATATTTTGGTTGCGTTTTTTACGGCGTTTCTGGCGGGCGCTTTCACTGGAGTCGCGCTGATCGCATTGAAGAAAAAAGGAATGAAATCGGAAATTCCGTTTGGCCCCTTCTTAATCGGAGGCACGCTCATTGCGTTGCTTGCTGGAAAGCAGATTGTGGATTGGTATTTACGTTTGGTATTGGTATAATAACAATATGAAAAACTTAATCATTATTTGCGTACTCGTTACAGTATTGGGCGTAGTAGCGTTCGCCTTGAGCGGATTGCGGCAGGAAGAACAGAAGCAGGAATCGCAACAGCCAATACAGCCGCAAACTCCAAAGGCCGAACTTCCCAAAGTTTTATACAATCTTGGAGGTACGATTCAGTCTCTTGGCGCAGATTCGTTTATTATAGAAGCGAAGATACCCGAGATCACCGAAGATTATATATTGGTTCATCGATCCGAGTTGCGAACGATTCGCATTACTCCGCAGACAAAAATCACGCGTTTGGTGTTTGTTGTCGAAGGAGAGACTGGCCAAAAACGGCCCCAAGAAACGGCGATTTCTCTCGCGGCCCTCAAATTAGGAGATTCTATCGAAGTTATTTCCAATAAGGATGTTCGAGAAGGAAATGAGATTCAAGCAACACAAATTAGAATATTGCCAAGCAACTAGCATTGGGTTGCTGTTCGCCCTTGTCTTTTTTGCGTTCCTTCCCTCTTCTGTTTTCGCGTTGCACACTTCTACTATCACATTGAATAATCCCTCTTTGAGTTGTTCGGGATCAAATTCACAAGTGCATTTGAGTTGGAGCGTTACCAACTTACATGGAAACAACAGTTTTTTTGTGGAGCGAAAATTAGTTGCTGATGCTGTCTATGCCCAAGTTGCCGGGCCGCTTTCCGGCACCTCTCATATTAATGTGGTTTCAAGCGGTACGGCATTCAATTATCGAATTCGAGGAGAAGAAGGAGGTACGATAAACTATTCTAATGTAGTTACGGTTACTTCCGGATACTGCGGAAGCGTAATCTCCAGCACTGTGGCAAGTTGCGCGGTAGACGGCCCAAGGATTACGGTAAATTGGGCAGCTGCCTCCGGCCTCGTGGGCCATTATGAGATTGAAAGAAGGAAAACAGGCGAGCCAGCTTTTGTTTTTCTCGCGAATACTGGTTTGATAACCAGCTACACCGATGGCCCAAGTATTGAAGGAACACAAGAGTACCAATATCGCATCAAAACCGTATGGCAAAATAATACGAGTAGAACATCGCCAGCGGCTTTCAAAAAAGCTTTGGTATGTCCCGTTGCGCTTACCGCAAGCTCTGAGTGCTTAAATGTAGATCCCGGGGGGCCTCGCATGAACCTTTCGTGGAATAGTCTGCTTGGCGTACAAGAGTACCAAGTATATCGAAAGCTTCCTGGCGATAGTTCATATTCTTTGCTTCAAGGCGGTTTAACTGGCACAATCTACGTTGATGATTTGGCAGAGAGTTATTCTGCTGGATATTTTAATACAGGGAGCATTCTTTATTTTGTGAGAGCGGTATGGCCTAACGCCGAACAAGCGGATTCTTCTGCTGGGACGATTGCCATTCCTCAATGCGCCCCTTTCCTTGAAGTGATCGGGAGTTGTGAAGAGAGTAATGTTGGGTTTCAGCTTGTGTGGAGCGCCACCCAAAGCGCAAACCATTATAATGTATTGCGGGGTGGAACTTTCATAAAGCAAGTTTTTGCTCCAGGTGTTTCTTGGCTTGATCTTTCCTCGAGTCCCGCAACAAATACATATCGGATTGAAGCTTCTTCTGGCGTAACTACGCTTTTGTCAAACGAGGTGGTCAAAAGCATTGATTGTTCGGTTGTCGCTCCGCCAGAACCGCCCGTACTTGAACCTCTTCAGGCTTTTTGTAGCGCAGGAGATTCAAGGATTCAGCTTCAGTGGTCAGCTTCCAATAATGTTATTTCGTATACCATTTATCGAACCTCGAGCGCGGGAACTGATATCTTTAGTTTCCCAGCAACCACGACTTCTTGGTCAGATCCTGGAGTGGAAAGCGGTTTTGCGTATAGCTATTTCGTAAGAGCCGTGGGTTTTGGAGGAACTGCGGACTCTCAAGTAAGGACAGCTACTGCCCAAAGCTGCGCAACTCCTTCCAAGCCAATCGTGACGCTCGGCACAAGCTGTGTTTTAGGGAATCCGCAAGTGAATGTTTCTTGGACGAGCACGACAAATACAGTGAATTACAAAGTGCATCGTACCCCAAGCGTTTTAAATCCAGTTCACACAACCGCCAACAACTTTGTTACCTCGTGGGCCGATACTACGGTTTTAGAGACTACGCCGTATGAATATCGAGTGGAAGCAGTGGGATTAGATGGTGTTCCGACTACAACTTCAGATCCAGTTTCCATCACGAGTACTTCCTGTGTTCCTGAAACTCCGATTATAACTGTTTCGAACCAGTGCACGGCCGGGGTTTCTGAGATAAAAGTTGACTGGACAAGCAGCGGGACAAATACGGACCATTATGAACTTTTTCGAGACGGGATTCTTCTGCCTCCCAACGAGTTTGCTCCAGGAAGCAGAACGGATGATTCAGTTGTCCCAAGCGTATCTTATATCTATCGAGTTGACGCGGTAGGGCCAATGGGTTCCTTGGCGAGCAGTGAAGATAAATCGATAGTGGCAATCGATTGCGTGCCAGCTGGCCCCTTTACCTTGTTGGTTGATCAGCCTCCTTACTGTTCAGGCTCGTATCTTAGGGCAAATCTTTCTTGGACTTCGAGCTCGAATGCCAATTCGTATAATCTTTACCGGAATAGGGTAGCTCCAGTCCAGACAGTCATAACTTTAAGTGTGACCTCTCCGTTTTCCGATCTTGGTCTGGGAAGATCTTTGGATTTTGACGGGGTTAACGACCGAGTGGCCATGGCGGATTCAGCGAGCCTCGATCTGACAAATAACTTTACTCTGGAGGCGTGGGTGTATCCTACGGGCAATGGAAGTGGAGGAGCCAATGGAGGAGTAATCTTGAGCAAGGAGAATCGCTATGTGCTTTCGAGGTTTGGAGACGGCACCATACGCTGGTCTTTCCGGAATTCAAATCCGGGGTGGACTTCGTTGAATACGTGGGTTACGGTGCCTTTGAATAAGTGGACGCATATTGTTATTACATATTCATCTGGCGCTCAAATTAAAACATACAAAAATGGAGTTTTGGCGCATACGTACAACGGCGCCGGGTCTATCCCTGTTGGCGCGGAAGCCCTGTGGATTGGGGGAAGGAGTGGGGGAAGTCAGCATTTTGATGGCAATATAGACGATGTGCGCATATACCGGAGGACTTTGACCGGATCAGAGGTTGCGGATCATTTTGCTGGCGCATACAGCAGTGAAAGCGGACTTTCTGGGATTTGGCATTTTGATGAAGGGTCGGCGGTGCAGACTGCCTCTGATAGTTCAAATAATGGGAATAATGGAACCTTAGGGATAGGCGCGGCGGCAGACGCGGGAGACCCTGCGTGGTCTGATGCTGGAATGCAGTATTCACAAAATTATAACTGGCAGGCAGAAGCTATCAGCGCCGGAGGGAATACATTTGCTACTCCTAATCCCACTTCTTCTTTGTCGGCGCCCATGTGCGTGCCGCCAAAACCAGGAGTGGTTTTGGGTTCGTCTTGCGATGCTGTAGTTGGCGGGCCGGTGGTGACGATCGCATGGTCTTACTCCATTAACGCGGTGCGTTATGACGTGTACCGAGAAATGGGCGCAGTGGATGCTTTGATAGGATCTGTAAGTCAAACAGCAAATGCCGCCCTAAGAAGTGTTACTGACAACAACGGAGGTTTGGGGCTGGTGCAGCTTACCCCATATAGCTATTACGTTATCGCGAGAAGGAGCGCTGGCGCGCTCTCGGATACCCAATCAGACACTATCCCTATTACAACGCCTACATGTCTTACTCCGACGCCGCCCGTGGGTGTGCAAGCGGTATTTGAATGTGTCGGATCTTTGCCTCAAGCTCGGGTAACTTGGGCGGACTCAAATTTTACAGACTATTATACGGTGTATCGGAATGGAATTGCTCTTTCACCTACTGTGCTGGATACGAATCCGTTGTTTCCGAATGCGACAACCTATAGTTTTATGAATACAGGCATTGCGGTTGGTACCTCGTATGTGTATTCTGTTGCCGCGTTTGGCCCAGGCGGAAGAAGCCCTGGCCCAGATCCTGCGTTTACTTTAAACCCTGCGAATCATTCAGACGGGAATTATTGCAAGCCTCCAACCCCTGTCTTGGCTTCTCCCACAACGGCATGTGTAGCTTCAGCTTCGGTGAATACGCTTTCTTGGTCTGGAGATACGGTTGCGGGAAATACCGCCCGGTATGAGATATATCGGAATACCGTAAACACCGTGCCTGTCGCGCATCTAACGACGACAACAACTACGACCTGGCAGGACGACGGATCCATTTCTCCTCTCAACCCATCTCAAACCTATTATTATTGGATAAAAGCGATTGGGGCGGGTCCAACGACATTGACGGGCAATCTGTCTTCTTCTGCGTCTGTTCAGACGCTCGCGTGCAATTCAAGTGTGGGGATTCCAGTTATCTCCTTGGCGAATAACGCTTGTTTCCAAGGACAGCGCCAAATTCAGATTGATTGGTCGAGTACCGCAAGCGCGCTTGCGTACGATGTATACAGATCGGGTGGGGCTTCGGCAACCTATCACACAAGATTTCACCCATTTGACGATACGGGGAGTTACGCGCTTGATTTTGATGGAGTTTCAGGCTTTGTTGATATCCCAGACCAGAATTTCTTTAGTCCATCGGTGAATGATCTTACGATTTCTATGTGGGCGAAAGTTCCTGTTTCTGCCCCCGCGATAGGAAATGGCGCGTGCGGGGGCGCCGGATCTTACCTCATTGCAAAGCAGGGAGCTAGTGATTGGGAGTGGACGTTTGAGAACGACAGGAATACGGCTCTTTGTTTTTCTCTGTGGCGTCTTAATGGACAGAGCCATGCCAATGTTCCAAGGGCACGAACAGTGAATGATGGACTTTGGCATCACTACGCGGCTACGATTGATTATCTGGCTAATCTTTCTTTGTATGTGGATGGGGTACTCGTGGGGAGCCGAACAACCTTTGCTGGAACCATGGGAAACGGTATTCAACCCCTGCAGATCGGAAAGCGAGGTACGGGGGACTATTTTACCGGGCAAGTGGATGACGTCCAAGTCTACAGTCGCGTTTTGACGAACGCGGAAATTCAGAATCTTGTGAACAAAGTTTCGATTTCCCCTTCTGGGCTTGCGGGAGTATGGCATTTCGACGAGGGAGTAGGCTCCTTAACAAAAGACGATTCGCAGAGTGGAAATACAGGGAGTATCTCTGGGCCTTCGGCATGGGTTCAGCTTAGCGCGACTAATCCAACCTATGTTTCCGGTTCTTTGCAAGACGGCCAGGCATACAGTTATTGGGTTCGCGCGAAAGGAGTGAGCGGGGAAAGCGCCAATTCGAATGTGCTCTCGGTGCCTGCGATTACATGTGTGCCTGGAGATCCAAACCTAACGATTGGACTCGATTGCAGCACTGGAAACTCTGCTCTAAAGCTTGAATGGGATGCGGATTCTAATACTTCTTATTGGGAGATATACAAAAAGCGGAAGCAGTCTGCGCTTGATGCCTGTATTCCGGAAGACTATAAATTTTCGTTCAACACTCCTCAAACTTCTCATATTGATTCAAATGTTCAAAGTCCCGGGATAACATATTTGTACTGCGCGCAGGGATTTGGGCCAGGCGGGACGGGGCCATTTTCTCTTCAGGTGGAGGCTACGACAGCGTCGTGTGTTGGATTACCTTTTGGCGGAGTTCCCGCGGACATGAATCCTACGGTTTCCGCTGGATGTTCGGGGTCTGTTCCCAAAATGACGCTTGATTGGGATGAAGACGCGACTGGGAATACAATATCGTTTGGAGTATATCGAAAAAAAGAAGGAGAGAGTAGCTTTGGATTCGTGACTAGCAGAACATCTACTCAAACAAGCTATTCTGATGTAAGCGCGGCGCTCCAGGCGGGTATATCATATGTGTATCGGATTGATGCGATAGGAAACACAGGTATTACTGTTTCTTCTGAAATGTCGCCAATCGAAGCTTTGGATTGCGCCAACATATTGCCTTTGCCTCCTGGTTTGTGCAATGGCAATCCGGCCTTGCCTGGTTTATGTCCTTTCGTTATTTCTAGGGGAAATACGAGATCGGTTTCCCTGTCGTGGACTGATTCTTCCAATGAATATGATGATCCTGATCTTTTGAATAAAGCTGGATACCGGCTCTTGCGCGATGGGAGTCCGATAGCGCTCATTACTTCCCTGCGGGGAGGAGATGATCTGTACTATAGTTATGTGGACGATACAGTAGAAGACGATCATTCTTATACGTATTATGTGAGCGCGTACAATGCTGTTACGGATCCTTTCGCTCCTCCTCCGTACGGTTCCCCAAGCGACGCTGGGGGTGTGCTCTCGAATTCTCTTCCGGTAACTGTTCCAACCGCGAGCCCTGGTAACTTTACTCTTTCGGGAGCGGTGGAGACTGGGCCGCAGGTGCGCTTGAACTGGACGGAAGCCGCAACTACGGTTGCGGCGGGGCCGGTGACATACGAGGTGATCCGGTCGAATACTGCAGATTTTGTGGCTCAAACTTCTGTGATTGGATGCGAAAGCATAACAACTCCTCGAGAGTGTCTGGATCTCGCTCCCGATCCCGGAGAAACATATTATAAAGTCGTGGCAACAAACCTTGGCGGTTTCTCGGAAACTCCGCCTGAACGGTATATCGTTGCCATTTTCCCAGGATTTTGGCGTGAAATCTCTCCTTTCTAAGATGCAAAATGTTACGCGTTCTTCAAGGGGCTTTACTCTGATTGAGATTCTTATCAGTTTGTTTATTATGGTGGTTCTAAGTACGGCTGTGTTTGTGAGTTTTCGGACGGGCGACAAAAATCTTGCGCTTGAACGGTCCGCTCATCAGATGGCTCAACACATACGAAAGGCTATGGAAATGTCTTTACAGGCTGAGCAGTCAAGCGTGTGTGGCGATCCCAGCGATCTTTCGGGCTATGGTTTGTATGTTGATGAAGGTTCGCCAACAACTTATCTTTTGTACGCCAATTGCAACGGAGAAGATAGTGAGGGGTATGATGCCAGCCAAGACGAGTCGGTTACAACATTTTCCCTGGACGAGGCGATAGAAATTAGCGATGTAAGCAACGGTGAAAATTCAGATAAAATGTGGGGTATTGTATTTTTCCCTCCAGACCCAAGAATTGAAATTTGCACAAATGACCCTTGTAATGGCGCCAATCAGGTCAACTCGGGCCTGATTGAGTTGCGGGTGAAATCTGACCCCAGTTTTACAAGGACAATTACTATTAACCAGCGAGGAACAATTGATGTTGACTAGCAATAAAGAAAATGGGCCTGCCCTGAGCTTGTCGAATGGGTTTACGCTTCTTGAGGTGATTGTGGCAATTTTTGTGGTTTCGGTTGGCATCGGCGGAGTGCTTGCTTTTCTCCAACAGACAGTTTTTTCTTTCTCAATTCCCTCTAATCAGCTTGTTGCCTCTTATCTTGCGCAAGAGGGGGTGGAGATAGTGCGGAATATTCGCGATACGAATTATGTTCGTATCGCGAGAGGTGGTGGCGGAAACTGGGACGACGGGTTGGGAGGGTGCCCTGGCGACGAATATCAAGGAGACTATCTCGACGCGACGCTTCAATGTTTTAATGGGGGCAGTTTGAATCGTTCTGGGAATTCCTATGTGCATGGCTCGGGAACTCCTACTCTATTTGCAAGAAAGATTACGGTAGCTCCCCAAGGTTCTGGCCCCGATTGGTTCGCGATAAACGTTGAGGTTTCCTGGACGGAAAAAGGAAAGACCCATAGTTTCGTGGTTGATAGCGAATTATACAATTGGACCGGTTTTGAGTAGTATGAAAAAAGAAAGAGGCTTCACTCTTATAGAAATGCTTGTTGCTACGGCAGTCTTTATCCTTGTAGGAGGAGTGGCGTTGAATCTTTTGGTTTCGTCTATTGGGGCGCAACGGAGCGCGCTTGAAAGCCAGACTCTTGTTGACCAGGTTTCTTTTGTGGCAGAATACATGAGCAGGGCTATTCGGCAGGCGGAAAAGAATATTTCAAACTTGCACGACTGTTTGGAAAGCGGGTTTAATTTGAACTATGAGGTATCTGGCGGAGGGCAGATATTAACATTTCTCGATAAAGATGAGATTTGCCGGGAGTTTTCCTTAGGGGGCGACGCGATACGAGAGCGACGTTCAGGCGATCATGCGGCAGCGAATTTTGGCGCATATATTCCTTTAACGTCAGACGATATTCTTGTGCAGGATTTGAGGTTTCTTGTCGAGGGTGAAGGTCAAGACGATACTATTCAGCCGCGCGTGACGTTTCTCATAGACGCAGAGGGTATGAAGTTACAAACAACTATTTCTCAACGCAGATTCGATGTACCGGAATAACATTCAAAAAGAAAAAGGATCTGTGCTGTATCTCGCGATTGTTATTACAGCTATTCTGCTGGGTGTTTTATTTGGAGTCGGTTCCTTATTTGTTGGTGAGGTGCAGATTCTTCGCGGGATAGGGTATTCAGTCGTAGCGCTGTACGCCGCGGAAGCAGGGATGGAAAAAATTCTGTATGATGATAGTATAGGGATCGATATTGTAGATAGCTGTCAAGACTCTGGAGATTGTACTGGCCTCTTATCGAATGGAGCAACCTATGATGTTGTTGTCGACGGGAGTTGCGGCGGGTTTTTCTACTGCGCGGAGTCTACTGGAACGTTTAAGAAAGCCAGTCGCAAAGCGATGATTGAACGATAGTTCTCTGAACATGTTTTGTAGAGCGGACGGGCTAGACCACGCCCGTTGTTTTGTATAAGATAGAAATACTACGATGGCAAAAGAAGGGGTCCGCTTAACGGCGAGGCAAGCAAAAAAGCGTATTGAAAAACTGCGGCAGGTTATCAATCGCCAAAGGCATCTTTATCATGTGCTTGATCGTCAGGATATCTCAGATGAAGCCCACGATTCTTTAAAGCATGAGCTTTGGCTTTTAGAGCAGAAGTTTCCGGATTTGGTTACCTTAGATTCGCCTACCCAGCGCGTGGGTGGGGAACCGCTGGATAAATTCGAAAAGGTGGCGCACAAGCTGCCCATGCTTTCAATTGAGGATATTTTTTCCGAAGAAGAGGCGCGGGACTGGGAGAAATATGTTCAAAGGCTATCGCCCAAAGAGAACATTTCTTATTTCGGGGAATTGAAAATCGACGGTTTTGCCGTAGCTCTTGTATATCGGAATGGAATTTTTGATGTGGGAGCCACAAGGGGAAACGGGCAAATCGGCGAAAACGTAACTCAAAATCTAAAAACCATAGAGAGTATTCCCCTTCGACTCGCGCCACTCGCTCAAGGTAAACTCTCAAGCGAAGTCGAAGTGCGGGGCGAGGTATATATGGATAAAGACGATTTTGATAAGTTGAACAAAGAAAGAAAGAGAAAAGGAGAAGCAGTTTTCGCGAATCCCAGAAATGTGGCCGCGGGGTCTATCCGTCAGCTGGATCCTAAGCTCGCCGCAGAGAGGCCACTCAAGTTTATGGCGTATGATTTGGTCACCGACCTTGGTCAAACCAAGCATTCGGAAGAACATCAGATCTTGTCAGCGCTTGGATTTAAAACCGACAAAACAGCGAAAGTGTGTGCCAGTTTGAAAGAGATTATCGCGTATTGGGAAGAAATGGGAAGGAAAAGAGACGCGCTTCGTTTCCAGATTGATGGACTTGTGGCGCAAGTGAATGACAGCGTGTTGCTCGCGCAGCTTGGCGTGGCAGGCAAGGGTTTTCGTGGCATGCGGGCTCTGAAATTTGCGGGGAAGCAGGCTACCACCAAAATTCTTGATATTCAGGTTCAGGTAGGGCGTACGGGCGTAATAACACCAGTCGCGATTTTACAGCCGGTGCAGGTGGCTGGAGTTACCATATCTCGAGCAACACTGCATAACGAAGACGAAATCAGAAGATTGGGAGTGAGGATTGGAGATACAGTGGTAGTTGAGCGCGCGGGGGATGTGATTCCCGCCGTAGTACGCGTAATCAAAGATCTTCGAGAAGGTTCAGAGAAGGAGTTTCGAATGCCGGAGTATTGCGTAATATGCAAGACCAAGCTTGTCCGCAAAGAAGGGGAGGTAGCAAGAAAATGCCCCAATACTAAATGCCAGGCCAAAAGGAGGGAATCATTGTATCATTTTGTTTCCAGAAAAGGGTTTGATATTGAAGGATTGGGTCCAAAAATTATAGACCAACTCATGGAGCAGGGGCTCGTGCGCGATGCGGGAGATCTTTTTGAACTTGCTGAGGGCGATTTGGTTCCTCTCGAACGTTTTGCGGATAAGTCCGCTGCGAATCTGGTTTCAGCGATCAAACAAAGTAAAAAAATTTCACTGGCAAGATTTTTGTACGCGCTGGGCATTTTTCACGTGGGAGAAGAGACTGCGATTGATTTGGCTAAGAATTTCGGAAACATCGAAAAACTGCAAAACGCAACCACGGAAGAATTAGAGAAGATACCCAATGTGGGAGGTGTAATGACAGAGAGTATTACGCGATGGTTTAGCACAAAAGAGAATAGAGAGTTTCTCAAGCGGCTACAAAAAGCAGGAGTAAAAATCCAAATACCCACCTTCTCCGCCAGCGAGGCGGATTCGGCGGGCAAAGCAAAATTCGCGGGGAAAACGTTTGTGCTGACGGGAACATTGGAGGGAATGTCACGCGATGAAGTGAAACAGAAAATTCGCGATCTTGGCGGGGAAATTTCAGAATCAGTTTCAAAGCAAACCGCCTATGTCGTAGTAGGAGAAAATCCCGGCTCCAAATTCGATAGAGCAAAGGAATTAGGAGTTCGCACGTTGCAGGAGGCGGAGTTTTTGCGAATGTTTGGTTCTTAAAGACGTGAGTTTTATGGGGCAATTTTTTACGCATCTGCAAAAACTGGATTGGATTTTGATCGGAAGCTCGCTTGGACTTGTGGGAATAGGCACACTTTCGATTTATAGTTCCTCGATTGCGAGGAATGATTTTTCTAATTTTGAGAAGCAGCTGATCTTTTTCGCCATTGGCCTTTTTATCATGTTTATAGTCTCTCTATTTGACTACCGATTACTTCGAAACAACTCATATCTAATTCTCTTTCTATATATGGTTGGCATTGTCGCTTTATTGGGTTTATTTTTGTTTGCCCCGGAGATTCGGGGTACACGGGCTTGGTATCGAATTGGCGGCATATCTATTGATCCGATAGAGTATGTGAAGATTATTTTACTATTCATGATGGCAAAATACTTTGCGTTAAGGCATATTGAGGTCTATCGGATACGTCACATTATGCTTACGGGTATTTATTTTATAATCCCAATGGCACTCATGGCACTTCAGCCAAATCTTGGACCAGTGCTTATTCTCGGTATGTTATGGCTTGTTTTGCTCCTTATTGCTGGAATTCGCTTCTACCATCTTTTTGGAATTCTGACAGTAGGAATTCTGATTTTCTCGCTCGGCTGGTCGTTTCTACTTCTGGATCATCAAAAGAGCAGGATTCTAAGTTTTATTGAGCCAGAACTCGATCCATTGGGTATCGGATGGAGTCAATTACAATCGCAAATCGCAATTGGGAATGGCGGAATGTTTGGGCAGGGCTTCGCGCAAGGCACGCAAACCCAGTACGGTTTTCTATCTGAACCTCAAAATGACTTTGTGTTTGCGGCAATTGCGGAAGAATCTGGACTATTCGGTGCATGTATGGTATTTTTTCTTCTCCTTCTTTTGATTTGGCGTGTGGTAAAAATAGGCGTGAACTCGCGAGATAACTTTTCGCGCTTGTATGCAGTAGGTTTTGCGACTTTAGTTGCCGCGCATACCCTTATCAATGTAGGTATGAACCTTGGGCTTCTGCCAATCATTGGATTGTCTCTACCATTTGTGAGCTACGGAGGTTCTTCGCTCATTGTCACCTATATCGGGTTAGGGGTCTTGTTGAGTATTAAGAGCCACTAAGCTCGTTTTTTGGTGAATATCGGATATCCACAGGTCGAAGATATTGACCTCTGCTTTTACATTTGGGATAATAAATGAATGGAATATATCAGTTTGCAGGAAGCATCAAATCTTTGTCCTTACTCACAGGAATACTTAAGTTTGCGCGCGCGGCAGGGAAAATTGAAAGCTGTAAAGTTAGGTCGCAATTGGGTTTCTACAAAGAATTGGCTCCATGAATATATCGAAAAGTGTGGAGGCTATAAAAATGGAGGGATCCGCCAGCTGGCGGATGTGGACCCGCCGCGCAATCTTCCTATATATGCTCCTGATGCGGAAATGTGGGAAGAAGAAATTCCTGCGGATATTGCGCGCCAACAGGAATTCCAACGAAAATTTCAATTTGCTTTTGCGGTTGCGATGGTGGCGGCTCTGTTTTTCGGAAGTGTTTTTCATGGCCGTGTCCACATAGTCCAAGCGGCAGAAAAAGTAAGCCCCCTTGTCATCTCAATTGCTTCATCATTGCAAGACGAGTTGCGCGAGAAGGGTTTTGCAATCGGCAATGAAATAGAATTGTATCTTGCTTCGTCCGCCGAAGTCCGCCAGCTGGCGGACGAAGGCTGGGGCGTAGGTGAAATCGCAAATAGGTATGTCGCGTGGCTGGGCGATCAAGTTCGAAGTATCGCAAAGTTTTTTGTTCCGGAAACTCCAACGCCGCAAGGTCTTGTGGTGGTTCCCGCGGCTGGCGACGAGACGAATGTTGAAAAGCTTAAAGATGAAATCCGGCAAACATTTTCTGACGAGGTGCAGGTGATTCCGCATGACGGAGATACCGGTATTATCACCCCCGTTTTTAAATCCCGTACTGGTGAGGATTATTTATACATTTTAGTGCCGCTCAAACATGCTCAGTAAGATATCGAAATTATTTATAGTGCTTACATTGTTGCCTTTTTTTTCTTCGGCTCAAGTGATGTCGGGTAGCACCTATCGTATTCAGATTGATTCTGCGAACGTGGGCGGAGGATATGCGTCGTCGGCGAGCTATCTGTCTGAAAGTACCGGAGGAGAATCAGGAACCGGAATACTCTCGGGAACTTCCAATAACTTGTACGCGGGATTCCAGTTGCCTGTTGTTGCTTCGTCGCCTAGCCCAACTCCGACTCCCCCAGCGCCGTCGCCTGGCCCATCACAGGCTGGGTCTTACCGTACGTTTGAAATACTGGATATCGTGGTGCAGACCGTTCGAGCAGACAAGGCGACTATTACGTTCCGTACGAGCATGCCTGCCACCACAACAATAAACTTTGGGGAGAGCGCGCCATTGTATGGAAAATTCCTATCTGGATCTTTAGGAGAAAGTCATTCATTTGAGCTTACGGGTTTGGAGCCGGAGACCACGTATCATTTTGAGATTGTCGCTCTAAGCGAAATAGGATCGCAGGTTCGTTCGAGCGATCGCACATTTAAAACTTTGCCGAGCCCGTCCGGAATAGATCTCGTGGCAAACGTAGAAGGATTTGCGGCCGCAAATGGAGATAAGCAGATCGGACTTTCCTGGAGCAATCCACGAGAAGGTGTTGTTGGAGTAAAGATCATGCGGAGCACGGAATTTTATCCAGCCACGCCATTTGCCGGCCGAGTCGTATATGAAGGAGCTGGAGAATCTTTCTTGGACGTCGGTTTGGCGAATGATACACGCTATTACTATACCGCTTTTACGTATGACGAGAACGGGAAGTTTTCTTCGGGATCTGTTGTCTCTGCGATTCCCTTCGACTCTACTCAAGGCAAGCCTCCAATCCAACCGCCAGGGCCGCCCCTTGTGCCACCAGAATTTGTTCCGGCTACGCTGAAGGACTTGTCGTTCTTTGATTTTGACTTTATCCAGGAAGATTCAAAACTTCCTATTATACAAGGGCGAATTGAAATAAAATCCGATTCTCCTTTTACGATTGCTATTGATTACGACAAACTTCCCGAGGTTCTCAAAACTATTTTGGTTACAATGGCGGATGAGGAAGGAAAAGTATTTTCTTTTCTGCTTCGCGTAGACGAAGAGAAGAAGCGGTATCTCGCCACTCTTAATCCGCCAGCTTCAGGATTATACCCCTTGGAGTTCGTTGTGGTTGATTACAAGAACCAGGGCCTGCAGAAAGTGGGGGGTGAGCTTGCCGTACAAGAAGTCGCCGTGGGCCAAATCGCGCCATCTTCCGAAGGAGGATTTGGCAAGCTCCTTCCCGAGCTATTGATTTTCCTATTGCTTCTTCTGATGGTATTCGGAGCATGGTTTTTCGCGAGAAAGTATATTTGGGCTCATACAGGGCGCGTAAAGTATGTCGGATGTCTTATTCTTGCCGTATTTCTTATCCAATTTTTGAGTATTGGATCGGTATTAGCAGCCTTTAATACAGAGATTAATTATCAAGGCAAGCTTACTGATACTTCAAACGCCGCGGTTTCAGATGGCGACTACAACTTTAAATTCCGGCTGTGTATTACAGTTGGATGTACTGATGGATCAGATCCCATATGGACAGAAACACGCGACGGCTCAAATAAGATTACGGTAACCAGCGGAATTTTCAGTGTTTTGCTTGGCAGTGTTACAAGCATAGCTTCGGTAGATTTTAATCAGGCATTATGGCTTGAGGTGCAGGTCGGAGGAACAGGCGGCAGTCCAAGCTACGAAACGCTTACGCCCCGGAAAAAACTCGGCGCAGTTGCTGCGGCGTTTGAGGCAGACAAGCTCGATGGCCTGGACTCCACCGCATTCCTGCGTGTATCTAACAATCTGTCTGACCTAGCTTCTAGTAGTACTGCCCGTACCAACCTTGGCCTCGTCATTGGTACTGATGTGCAGGCATACGATGACGAGCTCCGCGATGTTGCCTCATCCACTCCCAGCAAAGGAGATCTTCTCACCTCTGATGGCACAGACTTCCTTGACTTTGCCGTAGGCACCGATGGGTATCTCTTGATGGCTTCTTCTACCGCATCTAATGGCATTGCTTGGGAGAATGTTGTTACCGGGTATACCGCCTTAGACAATATCGGAGATCCCACCGCAAGCAGCACCATCGAGATTGCAAGCACGACGCTCACGATAGACAGCGCTGCTGCCTCGAGTACATTTCTCATTGATGGGGACACGGGAAGAATTGGCATCGGCGACACAACCCCCGATAATCTTTTAGATATTTTCTCTTCTTCTGCTGAAGCAGGCATTGCTATCACTTCTACGGGCACAGACACCGATGCTTTGATTAAATTCGAACTTGCCGATGGGACTCCTACATTTACAATAGGAGTAGATGACAGCAACGGAGATCAATTTACGATTGGCACCACTGCACTAGGTACAGGTAATTTTCTTGTGATTAATCCTGATACAGCTCCGGCCGGAGCGAGTGGTGCCTTCCTTTTTAACTCACCCGCGGTTACGATGAGTGCTACGGCGGCTATAGATTACAGTATTGCTAGGTTTTCACCAGGGAGTCTTACTGTTGCGGGAAGTACCGAAATTACAAGCCTTATGGAAACAGTATTTATAACTGGCATTACCATTGGACAATCTGGCGCGGGCACGAGCACCATAGATAAGGCAACTGCGCTTTCGCTTTCAGCTCCTATCGATGCCACTGAGATCGATATCACTCATGATTCCGCGTTAAGAATTCTGAACATAACCTCTGGGGCAGGCACCCTTACCAACCAGTATGGTGTATATATAGAAAGCTTGACTGCCGGTGTTAACGACTACGGAATATACGTCGCGGGAGCAGACACGGCAGCTGCCTATTTTGGCGCCAACGTCGGCATCGGAGACACCACTCCTGATTCGTTGCTTGATATTCTGTCTGCAACCACTGGAACGGATATTATTATCACAAATACCAATGCCACAGATACTGATGTGACCGTAGGGTTTGCTTTGGTGGATGGCACGAACAACTTTACCCTCGGAGTAGACGACAGCGTATCCGGCGATCCCTTCAAGATATCTACCACAGCCTTGGGCACTAATGATCTTCTTACTATTGATTCTCAAACAACAGTTTCTGGAGTTTCTGCGTTCACTCTCGCGGGTCTTGCCCAAACCATCACCTCAGCTTCAGGCGCAGAGTACTCTACCCTTACGGTTACTTCACCGACCATCACGCTCACGGGGACAACCCAGGTTACCTCGCAAATGGATAGTATTTTGTTCGGTCAGCCAACCATTACCGATGCTTCCGCGATTACGGTGGACGACGCAGCAACCCTTACCATCGCAGGCGCTCCCATTGGAGCAGACAATGTGACTATAACTGATTCTTACGCCCTGAAGATTAATGCGGGGGCCACTGCTTCATCCACTAGAGCGTATGGATTCTACGTGGATGCTCCGACTGGAGCTACTACCAATTATGCTGCTAACTTTGCCAGTGGAAATGTGGGGATCGCCGACACAACCCCCGATAACCTTCTTGATATTTTCTCTTCTTCGGCGGAAGCAGGTATTGCAATTACTTCTACGGGTACGAACACTGATGCTTTGATCAAATTCGAACTTACCGATAATTCTCCGGGCATCGTTATGGGACTCGATGATACAGGCGATGGCATTTTCCGCATATCAAACACTGCTTTGGGCACCGGGGATTTCATTGTGCTTAACCTCGATACAACACCGGTTGGATCGAACGCCGCAATACGGCTAACCGGGCTTGCGTCTTCTGCGGGTGCTAGTGCTGCAGGATCGCTTACGTCTTTGTGGGTCATTCCGGCTGCCCTTACCGTTACAGGCGGCGATTCAGTTACAGCGCTTATGGAAACAGTGAAGATGGACGGAGCTACGATAAGCTATAATAGTGCCTCTTCTACGGCTGCCATTGATAAGGCCACCACTCTTTCGCTTACTGCTCCGATAGACGGCGCCAACGCAACCACTACGGATGTTTCCGCTTTACGGATTCTGGACGTAACCTCTGGCGCAGGCACGCTTGTCAACCAAACTGGAATACATATTGAAAGTCTTACGAGCGGAGCAACCGCCGACTATGGAATTTATATCGCGGGAGCAGACACTCAGGCGATTTTTGTGGATGCAGGAACAGTAAGACTTGATGGATTGGTGAGCGTTGGTCTTGGAACTACCGCGAGTACAGCCGCGGTTTGTTCGAGCCTTGGAAATGACACATCTCCGAGCGCGGGAACTGCGTATGAGCTTCGTGATTGTTCTGGCGGAGCGCCTACCACCGACTACATGGAGTTCTATTCCGTTGAGCAGGGCGTGGAAACTGGTGACATTGTTGCACCTACCAATGTCATGGTGGAAAGAGCGGATGGACAGAGAGAAGCAAAGCTTATAAAGAGTACGAGCGTATATCAGGATGGAATGATTGGCGTTGTTTCTAATCCAGAGCTTGCCACAGCGTTTAATGCAATTGGAAAAGGTATGATTAAAGAAGAGGATAATCCCATGCCCATGGCTTTGAACGGAAGAGTACCAGTAAAAGTTTCTTTGGAAAACGGTCCTATAGTAGTAGGTGATCCAATTACGTCAAGTTCGGTTGCCGGAGTTGGGATGAAAGCAACGAACAGGGGAAGGGTAATTGGATTGGCCCTGGAGCCTTTTGACGAAAATGATGGAGACGGGAAAGTCATGGTTTTCGTGAATCCGCATTGGTCAATGGGAACTCTTAACGAAGAAGGACTATTTGGCGATCTGCCCCCAGAAGATGAAGAGGGTAGGTTGATGACAATAGTGAAGACGGCAATTGAATCCTTTACCGGAACAGTGAAAACCGCGGGAAATTGGATCTTTGACAAAATTACCGTAAAAACTTTGAGGACTGAAAAAATCGAACTTGTGGATCAGCAAACTGGTGAGATCTATTGTACATGGATAGAAAATGGGGAATGGATAAAAGTGAGTGGAGATTGCGAAAATCCTCATCCGCCAGCTGGCGGACCAACACCGGTACCAGAACCCACGCCAGAGCCGACACCAGAACCCGAAATAACACCTGAACCCGATCCTGAACCATTGCCTGAGCCGATACCCGAAGTTACGCCAGAAGTAGCGCCTACAGGAAATGAGGATATTCCGATTCCATCGCCAGAGGGCGGCGGGGAAACGCCCCAAGTCGATAACATAAACTAATCAAAGTTTTACCGCATAATTTTATGAAATATTTTATTGGATTACGATATATTCGTTTTTTCCTTCTTGCCTTGGGCGCGCTGGGCGCCGGGTTCGCGAATGCGTCAGGGGGGTTTGTCGACAGCGAAAATCCTGCCGGGGAAGGCCAGGCAACTTTTTCACTTATTCCGGCAACCGGGACATATCGAAGTGGAGAAGAATTTGCTTTGGAGCTTCGTTTGAACACAGAAGAACCTGCCACGTCGATCAAGGCATATCTTTTCTTTGATCCCAAAGTTTTGACTGTCGTGAGGATCGAAAACGGAAAAGCCCTTTCGTATTGGTGGGAGAGCAAAGCCGAAGACGGAATGATAAAACTTTCTGCTTCCGCGCCAGCTCCGGGGATTTCTGGCCAAATCGCGGTCGCGAATATAATCTTCAAGGGTCAGCAATCCGGCAGCTCGAAAATAGAATATGATCCAAATTCTATTGTTCTTGACGCGGCAGATCGAGACATTCTGGACCTTGTTTCTTCGCCAGGAGGGAATTTCGTATTTGTTCCCGCAGTGGAAATTGATAAGGATATGCCCCAAAAGAGTTCGGGGAATTTTCTCGGCATACTCTTTGGGCTTGCGGGGGTGTTGGTCGTAGGAGTCGTTCTTTATATCGTTTGGAGAAAGATGCAGAAAGGAAATCAAGTTCCGCAATAGCATATGTATGGGCAAGACCGGAGTAGTTTCTCTTTCTGATGATGCGTATCCGCGGGCCCTTTTGGAGATTCAGGATCCCCCCAAGCAGTTGTATTATAAAGGCACTTGGGATGAGGAATTATTCGAAAATTGTTTGGCAGTGGTGGGGAGCCGGCATATGACGAGTTATGGCAGGCGCGCGACCGAGCAGATTGTAGGAGATGTGGCGAGAGCGGGAGTTACGATTGTTTCAGGTTTCATGTATGGGATTGACGCGACGGCGCACAAAGCAGCTGTCGAAGCAGGAGGGCGTACGATTGCCGTAATGCCGTGCGGTATCGAGCGGATACATCCTGAATACCAGAAAGAGCTATACGAAAAGATTTTGGAGACCGGCGGTTTGATTCTTTCTGAATGGGATGGGGATATGCTTCCACTGTTGTGGACGTATCCAAAAAGAAATCGCATTGTGGCGGGGCTGGCAAAAGCAACATTGGTGGTGGAAGCAAGTTTGGAAAGCGGCTCTCTGATTACCGCGGATTTCGCGAAAAAGTTCGGAAGGAAATTGTTCGCGGTTCCCGGCCCCATTACGAGTGAAGTTTCAAAAGGCACCGCGAAGCTTATGCAAGAAGGAGCGATGGTCACGCAAAGCGCGGATGATATTTTAGAATACTATGACAAAAAAGGATTGTTCGCGAAACGAACAAGTCAGGCTTCTGGAAGCAATCTTCTTGAACAGAAGATTTTGGAAATCTTGGCCCGTGAATCGTTGGAGGTGGATTTGATAGCGCGGACGCTTGGAATATCGGCGGCAGAGCTTGGGACAACACTCTCTCTTATGGAGCTCCAGGGGATGATTAGCCAGGAAAGGGGAAAATATTATGTTAATTAAAGTTTCGTCGGCATTACATATAGGATTGGAAACCGTTGGGGTGGACGTGGAAATTAATATGGCTTCTCGAGGGTTGCCTGGGTTTGAAATTGTTGGATTGCCTTCCAAGGCGGTGGATGAAAGCCGCGAGCGGGTAAGGACTGCTATCGTGAATTCGCATATCGAGTTTCCCGCGCAGAAGATCACGGTTAACTTAGCTCCTGCGGATATTCCCAAAGAAGGTTCTTTTTACGATCTTCCCATTGCGGTTGGAATTTTATCCGCGGTGCTCGATTTTCGCATTCCAGAGAAGGCATTGTTCTTCGGTGAACTGTCGCTTGATGGTTCTCTGCGGCATACCAAAGGCGCTTTGCTCTTGGCGCTTTTCGCGAAAGAATTTGGATATACGCATTTGTTCGTGCCTAAGGATTCCGCGAACGAGGCCGCCGCGCTTTCCGAGCTTCAAGTGTACCCAGTGTCGCATTTAGCAGAGGTGGTGGAGCATTTGGCTGGACGATATCAATTGGAGCCGGTTGTGAGGGTGCAGTCGGCGCCGGGTACAAGTCTGCACCCGGTTGCAGAGTTTGATATGGCAGAAGTTTTGGGCCAGGAACAGGCAAAAAGAGCGATGGAAATCGCGGCGGCCGGAGGCCACAATATTTTGATGGTAGGTTCTCCGGGCGCCGGGAAAACAATGCTTGCTCGCGCGCTCCCAGGAATTTTACCATACCTTAATGAAACGGAATCGCTTGAAGTTACGAAAATTTATTCCGCATCGGGAAACATCCCCGCGGGTGGAGCCTTGCTTTTTGCCCGGCCGTTTCGTTCTCCTCATCACAGTACTTCTTTGGTTGGGCTAGTGGGTGGGGGATCAAAGCCGCAGCCGGGCGAAATTAGCCTTGCTCACAGGGGCGTGCTGTTTTTGGATGAGTTCAGCGAATTTCCCCGTTCGGTGCTTGAGGCGTTGCGCCAACCACTCGAAGATGGATACGTTACTATTGTGCGCTCGCTCCGAAGAGTCCGTTATCCCGCGCAGTTTATGCTTGTGGCGTCGGCAAACCCGTGTCCGTGCGGATATTTGAACCACCCGAAAAAACCCTGTATTTGCAGTCCAAGAGAAATTCAGAAGTATCAGAAACGCGCTTCCGGACCAATCTTGGATCGTATTGATCTGCACGTGGAAGTGCCGGCGGTACAGGTGGACGATTTGGCGCAGGATCGGCAAGCGGCAAAGCCAGGAGAATCATCCGCGTCCATTCAGGACCGTATTCAGAAAGCGAGAAATATGCAGCAGGAACGATTTGCCAAGGAGAATATACAGATGAACGCGGAGATGAGAAACGCGCATCTGAAGAAATACGCGGTACTTCTTCCCGAGGTTGAGCACATACTGCGGCAGGCAGCGAATCGTTTTCAGCTGTCGGCGCGTTCGTATTTTCGCATGCAGAAGGTCGCGAGAACCATTGCCGACCTTGAAGGTTCAGGCCAGATTGGGGTTTCGCATATGGCGGAGGCCTTGCAATATCGGCCAAAGATTAACGATACGGAATGATATGATGTATGATAATATTCAAGTTGGGCGAATCGGTGAGTCGCTTGCGCGAGAATATTTAAAGGATAAGGGGTATAAAATCCTTGAGCAGAATTATCGCACCCGGTACGCGGAAATCGATTTGGTGGCAAGGCAAAAGGATATGCTGGTATTTGTGGAGGTTCGTACTAAAGTCGGGGAGCGGTTTGGGACGCCAGAGGACACGCTGAATCGGGGAAAGCTACGAAAAGTTAAGCGAAACGCCGAGGCATACGTTTCTCGGCTGAAATGGAACAAATTGTATCGGGTCGACGCCGTGTGCATCGTTCTGGGAGATGATTACGCGGTGAGTCGATTTCGCCATTATGAAAATGTATAATATGTATAACAAGTAAGAAGATATATGAAATTCGCGGCACTATTCGAAAAAATATCAAGGGTTAGTCTGTATCTTTTGGTCGTCCTTATCCCACTGTGGTTTTTGCCAATTACCCAAAATAGCGTGGAGTATCAGAAACAGGCCTTGCTTGTGCTTATCATTTTTGTCGGCATTACCGCCTGGCTTGCGAAAATGGTGTATGAGGGAAGGTTTGAATTTCGAGCAAACTGGCTGCATCTTCCAGTGGTTGTGCTTCTCGGGGCTTTCGGGGTTTCTACGTTGCTTTCTTCGTGGAGGTATGGGAGCTTGTGGGGTTGGCCGCTTCACATAGGAGACAATTTTCTCACGTTTTTCTGTTTTGGACTTTTGTATTTTTTCATTTCTCAAAGCGCGAGAGATGCCCGGCATCTCTTTTCTTTGCTTGTAGGATTTATCGTTTCGGGAACTCTTGCTGTTACGTTCGCGCTTCTTCAGATGAAGGAAGTATTTCTTCTTCCCTTTGACTTTGCCCAGACAAAAAATTTCAATACCTTAGGTTCAAGCAGCGATGTGGGAATTTTTGCCGCGCTTCTCTTGCCTCTTGCTTTTATGCTTGCCTCTCGGGCTCAAAAAGCGTGGAAAGTTGCGTTGTTGGGGGCCACTGTCCTTCTCTTTGCCGCAATCGCGCTTATCGATTTTTCGACCGTGTGGTTTGTAATAATTGCAGGGTCAATTGTGCTTGCGGTGTTCGACTTGTGGCCCGGATCTTCTCCTCAAGGGCACTCTCCTCGAGGAAGAATCTCTCTGCCGATGGTTTTTGTGCTCATCGCCCTCTTTTTTCTTATTGTGAAGGGTTTTTCCATTCCGGGCGCTCCGGTTTTACAGGCTGAAGCTTCTCCCAGTTTTAGAGGAGAATTTGGAGTTTTAAAGGATATGATTTCAGAAAATCCGTTTTCTCTCCTCGTGGGTTCGGGTCCCGGAACTTTTGTGTTCGATTACGCGAAGTTTCGGTCTCCAGACTTGAACCAAACTATTTTTTGGGATACGCGGTTTAGGTCAGGGTCATCAGAATTCCTCGATTGGCTTGTTACAAAGGGAATTGAAGGATTGCTCGCGTTGCTTGCTCTTATCGGAGTCGCCCTGGCGTTCGCGGTTAAGAGGATACTCGAAGAAGGAGGGGGTGAGGACGACGGCGCGCGTTTCATGCTGGTTGGGTTGGTGGCGTCGGTAACCGCGGGAATTGTAGGTCTTGCATTGCACCCGGCGAACTTCTCTTTCTGGTTTTTATTGTGGGTTGTTCTCGGGTCTCTTGGATTTTTGACGGCGCACCGAACGAGTACGATTTCACTCACGGCAAAGCCCTCTTTCCTTGCCTTGGGTTCTTCTATTGCCTTGCTGACCGTCGCGGTTATCGGCGCCGGCCTGCTGATCATGGGGGGGCAGAAATATTACGCAGAAATGGGATATCTAAAAGGCGTTGGATTTTTTCGAGAGGGTAATGTGGTAGCGGCTATCGATACGGTTGCAAAATCGGCAAATCTTAATTCAGCAATGGATCTCTATTGGAGAGATTTGGCGCAGCTATTCCTTACGCGGGCAAACCAGATAGCGGCGGACCAAAGTTTATCGCAAGATGTGCGAGCCCAGCAGACGGGGATTGCCGTAAACAACGCGGTTGCCTCGGCAAAAAGAGCGGTTGAAGCGAATCCCGCGAATGTCGCCAACTGGAATGTGCAGGGGTTTGTCTACAGGAGTTTTATCAGTGTTCCGGGCGCTGATGCGTTCGCTATCCAAAGCTATGAGAAGGCGATTGAATTAGAACCCGCCTCTCCTTTTCCATGGACTGAACTTGCGCGCGTAAAGATTCTCCGAGCTCAAGTGCTTGCCAGCCAAGAAGGTTCATCAGCTACCGGATCGGAGCGTGAAGCCCTTTTTGCGAGCGCTCTTGCGAATCTCGAGAAAGCTATCAGTCTTAAGGGAGATTATGCCCCGGCTCATTATCTTATGGCGGTAGCTCAAGATCAGCAAGGAAATCAAGCTGCGGCTATTCAAAAACTTGAAGAGACAAAGCTTGTTGCTCCCAATGATGTCGGACTCGCATTTCAACTCGGCGTCGCGTATTATCGCTTGGAAGAGTTTGGGAAAGCGCGGGATGAATTTGAGCGCGCAAAATCTTTGGCCCTTGGGAATTCGAATGTGCGATACATGTTGGGTTTGGTATATGATAGGCTTGGGAGAAAGGCAGACGCCGCCGTAGAGTTCGGAGTTGTGCTGGCGTCGAATCCGCAAAACCAGGAGGTGAAGGATATCCTTAATAATTTAAGGGAGGGAAGATCCGCGTTATATGGTATTAGCCCGAATCAACCGCCAATCGAGGAGGCGCCATCTGAGATTGAAAAATGAAGAATCAATTTTTTATAGTCTTGGGTATAGTATTTCTTTTTCTTGCTGTTTTGGGCTTGAGGGTTTTGAACGAATCTCTTCCTGGTACGATTGTATCGCCTCGGTTTTTCCTCTCCCAGGTTGCGCCAGGTCCCAATGAGGCTCTTTTTTTCGTTTCTCCCTCAAGTGGAACCTTCAACGTGAATGATACTTTTCAGGTGGAGTTGCGTATGGGAACTTCTGCCAGTGTTATTACCGGCAAGGCGTATTTGAACTTTAACTCTTCTTTGCTTTCGGTGAGCTCGATAAGTACTGCTGGGAGTGTTTTTAACGCTTATTTTGGGGAGCAGACCTCAACAAGCAATCAAGTGAAAATTCAAGCGTTTGCTATCCCCCCGGGCTTTATCGGAAACAATGGCCTTGTTGCAACGATTACGTTCCGGGCAATAGGAGCTGGAACAGCGAGTCTTACGTACGACGCAAGCTCTTTGGCGTTAACGTCAGATGATACGAATATATTGAATATTGCGGGATCTACTGCGGGGAGCTACGCCATTGTTGTTCCCGATACCACTTCACCTTCTGCTCCTACGAGTGTAACGTACAATCCCAATCCCAATCGTACGGGCACCCACACCGTAACCTGGGGCGGAGCCGCAGATAATGCGGGAGGATCTGGTATCGCAAATTACGATGTCAGGCGTTCTGCGGACGGCGGCGTGAATTGGACTACGGTGGTTACCGCTACTACGGGCACAAGCTATACGCAAAGTCCCGCAGTGGGCCAAGGTACGTATATATATCAAGCGAGAGCAACAGATAATGCGGGGAACGTTGGTCCATTTAGCACGAATATCAATACCGTAGTTGTCGACACGACCAATCCTTCTTCTCCCATAAGCGTGAGTTATAGCCCTAATCCAAATAACACAGGCACTCACGCGGTAACCTGGAGTGGAGCTACAGATACGGGAGGATCCGGTATTGCAAGCTACGATGTGAGACGTTCCGTGGACGGCGGCGGAAACTGGACTACTGCGGCTACGGATGTTATTGCTGTGAATTGGACACAAAGTCCTGCTCAAGGACAAGGGACGTATCTTTACCAGGTGAGAACAAAAGACAATGCGGGAAATGTGGGTTCGTTTAGTACCAATATCAACACAGTGGTGGTAGATATTACTGCCCCTTCCCGTTCCAACAATCAACCCACGGGAACTCTTGCCGCGGGGACTACCTTCACAACCATCTCTCTCGATACGGACGAAAGCGCAACCTGCAAATATTCCATAGTTGCGGGTACCAGTTATGATGCGATGCCTTCGGCCAATACCTTTACTGCCGCTGGAGCCGGAAGGAATCATTCAATTAATGTAAGCAGTCTAACTGATGGAACAACATTCACTTATTTTGTAAAATGCGTTGATTTAGTTGCGAATAAAAACGCGACTGATTTTCCTATTCAGTTTAGCGTAGCGTCTATCTCGCCCCCCGTTGATATCACTGCCCCTTCCCGTTCCAACAATCAACCCACGGGAACTCTTGCCGCGGGGACTACCTTCACAACCATCTCTCTTACTACTGACGAAAGCGCAACCTGCAAATACTCTACTACCGCTGATACTCTTTACGATAATATGACGCCTACGTTTACCGCAACGGGGGGAGGAACGAACCATTCAATTAACGTAAGCGGTCTGACCAATGGAACAACATTTACTTACTTTGTAAAATGCGCTGATTCGGTTGCGAATAAAAACGCGACTGATTTTCCTATTCAGTTTAGCGTAGCGTCACTTCCTGCTCCTGATACGAGCGCTCCATCACATTCGAGCGGCCAGCCCACAGGAACTTTGAGTGCGGGAACTGTTTCGACAACCATCTCTCTTACTACTGACGAAAGCGCAACTTGCAAATATTCCATTTCTGCCGGGAAACCCTACGATAGTATGACTATCTTTGAGATGACAGGTACTGGAAATCATTCCACGACCGTGGGAGGTCTTTCAAACGGAAATACCTTTTCTTATTATGTTAGGTGTTCTGATGTGTTAGGTAATAAAAATACCGATGACTTTGTTATACAGTTTAGCGTGGCATCTCCGCCTCCTCCACCATCTCCTGGCGGCGGCGGATCTCCACCATCGCCCTCGCCCTTGCCAGTTGGAGCATTGAAAGGCGATTGCAATTCAGACAAAAAAGTGAACGTATTTGATTTGAGCATTATGCTTTCTAATTGGAAGAAAGCGACAAATACGTGCGATTTGAATAGCGATAGCACAATCAACATCTTTGACTTTAGTATTTTATTGTCGAGTTGGACTAAATAATGGTATGCTTATTGTAATGAGATATCTTTTCTTTTTCTCCGTATTTCTCTTCTTTGGTACTTTTAGTCTTTTTTCGACCGCATCGGCGCAAGGGGCAACGCTCTACTTTGTTCCGGCTTCGAGTGTGGTGAGTCCTGGACAGACATTTCGCGTTCAGGTGATGGTTGATACGAAAGGGGAGTTCGTAAACGCTATCGCGGCCTATTTTTTGTACCCCGCAGATAAGTTTGACGCGGTAGCTGTTGACCGAACGGGTTCTGCCATGACATTGTTCGCGGAAGACAAGGCGCTGGGTGGGCGCGTAGATATTTCAGGCGGTACTCCTACTCCTGGATTTTCCGGGATTCAAAAAATAGCCTCGGTTGATTTTCGGGTGAAGCCTGCCGCTGTGGGGGTGGGAACCCTTAGTTTTCTTTCTGACGCCGCGATATTAAGGAATTCCGATAACCAAAACATTTTAAGTTTGGGAAGTTCCGGTAAGGCGACCCTGCAGATCGGTCCGCCAGCTGGCGGACCAACCCCAACTCCTCCGCCAGTTGGCCTTCCTGTGCCAGTGCCTACGCCTCCGTCTGCTGGCGGGCCTGAGCCTTCGCCGTTCTCGATTTTAGATATCAAGGTAGAGAAACTGAACGAGGAAAGTGTACTTCTTTCCTGGAAGACAAATGAGGAGACAATCGGTTCTGTACATTATGGCTTATCTTTGTCAGAAGATTATTCCTTTTCATTGTTTGATAGCGCCTCTGCGAAAGAACACTCATTTCTCCTTTCCAATGTAAATTTGTCGGGAGGATATTCTTTTGAAATTGTTGGCGTAGACCAAGAGAAGCGGCAGGTAAAAACAGAGAGATTGTCTCTGGAGGAATTTTTGGTTCAGAAAAACGAGCAAAAGCCTTTTGATGTTGTCGACAAGGAGTTCGAAATCGGAGGATTCACGATTCACTTCCCTCTTCTAGTCGTTTTTGCACTCCTTCCCATTTTCGTTGTTGTATTGCTGGTCTGGTTGCTGTTTTCTCGCATGAGGGCCCGCGTGGAGAGGTAGGCCTTGACCTTTTTGAGGCGATTGAGTATACTATATACTAACGTTGCGAAGCGGACGAACAGCGCCTTTTTATACTTTCAATTGATCCCCCTCCCCCTTTTTATAAACTAAATTTTGAGGGTACCCTTTTTGCCTGCCAAGGGTCATTTTTGTTGTTTGCATGCCTTCTCCCATTCAATCAATCAAAAACTTTGGGAAATCCTCTCTTCACCTAGAGTTGCCATATTTGCTTGGAGTCCAGCAAGAAAGCTGGAGTATCTTCTGGCAGCGTCACCTTAAGGAGCTTCTTTTTGAAATTTCGCCGATTCGCGATTATACCAAAAAGGAATTTGAACTATGGTTCTTGGATTATAAGCTGGGAGAGTCTAATTATCCTGGCGAGCTTGAGGCAAAGAAGAATGATGATTCTTTTGAAGCTCCTCTAAGGGTTAAAGTTCGCTTAGTGAATCTAAAAACAAAGGAGGTAAAAGAGCAAGAAGTGTTTCTTTGCGATTTTCCTTTAATGACCGAAAGGGGAACCTTTGTTCTCAATGGAGTAGAGCGAGTGGCGATCTCTCAACTTATTCGGTCTCCTGGGGCGTTTTTTACCGCGCAGCAAAGCCAGGGGAAAAAATTGTTTGGAGCTAAAATTATACCAAATCGAGGCGCGTGGCTCGAATTTGAAACCGAAAGTTCCGGGTTCATTGCCGTGCGTATTGATCGTAAACGCAAAGCTGCGGCAACAACTCTGTTGCGCGCTTTTGGCGTAGAATCAGATGAAGACATCAGAAAACTCTTTTCTGATCTAGAAGCTGGAGAACTTAACTATATAGAAGAGACCCTGAAGAAAGATGGCAGTAAAAATCAAGGAGAGGCGTTGGTTGAGATTTATCGACGGCTTCGGCCCGGAGACTATGTAACTCCTGATACGGCAAAAGAGTTGATATGGAATATGTTTTTTAACTTTGAAAGATACGATATGTCTCGCGTGGGAAGATGGAAGACATTTCAACGCTTGCCAGCGCTAGAGAAGTCCCTGTCTGGTCGGCAGGCAGGCAAGGGAGAGAAAGAAGTTACAACGGAGGATCGAGTTCTTAAGCTTGAAGATATTGTAGAAGTTCTGCGGGAGGTTATTCGTTTAAACAATACTCCTTTAGCGGAACCTGATCAAATTGACCATTTGGGGAACCGGCGCGTACGTACATTCGTAGAGTTTTTGCAGAACCGGATGCGAGTTGGCTTCATGCGTATGGAGCGCATCGTAAAGGATCGAATGTCTACATTGGATCCTTCAACGATTACGCCAGCTCAGTTGATTAATCCCAGACCGGTGATGGCAGTAGTGAAAGAATTTTTCACGTCCTCGCAGATTACACAGTTTATGGATAATGAAAATCCTTTAGCAGAGTTGGAACATAAGCGCCGAGTTTCAGCTACCGGTCCAGGAGGTTTAACAAGAGAACGCGCTGGTTTTGAAGTGCGCGATGTTCAACCGAGCCACTATGGAAGAATTTGTCCTATCCAGACTCCAGAGGGACCTAATATTGGGCTGGTGGGACATTTGGCGTCGTACGCAAAAATTAATGAGTATGGGTTTTTGGAAACTCCATATTTTAAGGTTGAAAAAGGAAAGGTAACCAAAGAACTGCATTATCTTACCGCGTACGCGGAAGAGCAATACATCATTGCTCATGCGGGGGTTGAGATTGATAAGGATGGGAAAATCGTTCCGGAAAAAGTAGAGGCGCGAATACAAGGAGAGCCTGGCGTGGCAGACCGGGAGAAAGTTGATTTTATTGATGTTTCGCCTCAGCAATTCATATCGGTTGCAACTTCTCTGATTCCATTCCTTCGAAACGATGACGCGAACCGAGCATTGATGGGTTCCAACATGCAGCGGCAGGCAGTTCCTTTGGTGAAACCACAGGCGCCTTTGGTGGGTACCGGATATGAGGAAAGAGTGGCAAAAGATTCGGGATTGGCGGTTTTAGCTCGAGAGGAGGGAGTCGTTGACCAGGTTGACGCGAGCCATATCCGCGTTAAAGTTCCCGTTTCTGCCAAGGGTTCAGGGGGGAAGGCCGCGTACCATGAATATGCGCTCAAAAATTTTGTGCGGACCAACCAATATACCTGTTTTCATCAAAAACCAATAGTCGCAAAAGGAGAAGAAGTGAAAAAAGGACAGGTTATCGCCGACGGAGGAGCTATTGATCATGGAAGGTTAGCATTGGGCACAAACATGCTCGTAGCTTTTATGTCCTGGCGCGGTGGGAATTACGAAGACGCGGTTATTATTTCAGAAAGAGTGGCGAGAGATGATGTGTTTACTTCAATCCATTTGGAAGATTTTGTGTGCGATGTGCGGGAAACAAAATTAGGTCCTGAAGTAACCACATCGGATATTCCAAATGTCGGAGAAGAAAAATTGAAAGATCTCGATGAAGAAGGAATTGTGCGAGTGGGAGCGGAAGTCGAGCCTAACGATATTCTGGTTGGAAAGATCTCTCCAAAGGGCGAAGCAGACCTTACTGCGGAAGAACGTTTGCTCCGCGCTATTTTTGGCGAAAAAGCCCGCGACGTGAAAGATACTTCTCTTATGGTTCCGCATGGGAAGCGCGGTCGCGTGGTAAACGTAAAGGTATTCACACGTGATGAAGGACATAGACTAGAACCAGGGGTAATCAAGCGTATTCATGTGGAATTGGCAGAATTGCGAAAGGTGCAAAAAGGAGATAAGTTGGCTGGCCGTCATGGAAACAAGGGCGTGATTTCCGTGGTGCTTCCCGAAGAAGATATGCCGTACATGCAAGACGGCACCCCGGTTGATATTATCTTGAATCCTTTGGGGGTTGCTTCTCGTATGAACATCGGTCAGATTCTTGAAACCCATTTAGGCTGGGCGGCGCACGAGTTGGGATATATGGCGGTTACTCCGGGTTTGGCTGGGGCGACGGAAGAAGATATTAAGGAGGAGTTAGAAAAAGCAGGTTTGCCTGGCGATGGCAAGGTTCATCTTTTCGATGGAAGAGAGGGGACTCCATTCAATAACAGAATTACCGTAGGATACATCTATATGATGAAACTGATTCATATGGTCGAAGATAAAATTCATATGCGTTCCATCGGCCCTTACTCTTTGATCACCCAACAGCCGTTGGGCGGAAAGGCGCAATTCGGAGGCCAGCGTTTCGGGGAAATGGAAGTATGGGCATTGGAAGGGTATGGAGCAGCCTATATGCTCCAAGAGATGCTCACCATCAAATCGGATGATGTGCCAGGACGCGCGGCAACGTATGAAGCGATTCTGCGGGGCCAGCCCATCCAAACTCCAAATCTGCCCGCTTCATTTAATCTTTTGCTGAACGAATTACGATCTTTGGGATTGCATATTGAAGTGAAAGGAAAACAAAAAGAAGAAAGAAAATAATAGTATGAGAGTTGTTGACCTTGAGGCAATTCGAATAAAGATCGCATCTCCGGAAGACATCTTATCTTGGTCTTACGGCGAGGTGACGAAGCCCGAAACCATCAATTACCGTACGCAACGCGCGGAAAAGGATGGGTTGTTCGACGAGCGAATCTTCGGCCCGGAAAAAGATTATGAGTGCTATTGCGGCAAGTATCGGAAGATTCGTTATAAGGGTGTTGTCTGTGATCGGTGCGGAGTGGAAGTTACCAAATCTTCGGTGCGAAGGGAGCGTATGGGGCATATTAAACTTGCCACTCCTTGTTCGCATATTTGGTTTTTGAAGGGAGTCCCCTCGAGAATGGGTTTGATGTTGGATATCCCCGCCCAAGGCTTGGAAAAAGTAATTTATTTTGCCGCGTATATTATCACAAGCGTAAAGGAAGAAGCCCAAGAAAAAGCGCTTGAAGAAATCGATCAGGAATGGAAACAAAAAGCGAAAGGGAAGGAGGGAGAAGCAAAGACGCAATTAAAAGAGGCGAGGGATCGGGCAAGGAAGGAAGTGCAGTCATTAACCCCGCTGCGCATTATTGGGGAGATGGAATATCAGACACTGGCTTTGAAATACGGCCATGTGTTTGAAGCGGGTACGGGTTCAGAAGCGCTTCGAGTTTTATTCGAAAAGACCGATCTAAAAAAGCTTATCTTAGATCTGAACGGTCAGCTACAAGAAGCTACGCCTCAAAACCGGAAGAAGATTTTAGCTCGCATTCGGTTGTGCCAGGGAATGTTGCAGGCAGCTCTTCGGCCAGAGTGGATGTTTTTGACCATGATCCCGATATTGCCTCCTGATCTTCGACCAATGGTGCAACTCGATGGCGGGCGCTATGCGTCTTCTGATTTGAACGATTTGTATCGTCGTGTGATCAATCGAAACAACAGGTTAAAGTATCTTTTGGAGATTGGCGCGCCCGACGTTATCGTGCGCAATGAAAAGCGTATGCTGCAGGAAGCAGTGGACGCTCTTATCGATAACAACATGCGCAAGGGCACAATGACGATGGCTACCACCGGAGGTAAGCGTTTGTTAAAGTCTCTCGCGGATATGCTGAAGGGAAAACAGGGGAGATTCCGACAGAACTTGCTTGGAAAACGCGTTGACTATTCTGGTCGTTCAGTCATTGTAGTAGGGCCTTCGCTTAAGCTTCATCAATGCGGATTGCCGAAACTCATGGCTTTAGAGCTCTTCAAACCCTTTGTAATCAATCGTATTCTGGAGCGGGAACTTGCGTATAATGTACGAGGCGCCTCGCGCTTAATTGAGCAGCAAACAGATGAAGTATGGGCAATTTTGGAAGAAGTAGCGAAAGACAAACTTGTGCTTTTGAACCGCGCTCCCACGCTTCACCGCTTGGGGATTCAGGCGTTCTATCCTGTGCTCGTGGAGGGGGACGCAATCCACTTGCATCCTCTTGTGTGCGAATCGTTCAACGCGGACTTTGATGGCGACCAAATGGCGGTACACGTTCCCCTTTCCGATGAGGCTCAGACAGAAGCGCGCACACTAATGCTTTCTGCAGTTAACCTCATGAAGCCCGCTACCGGAAATCCGATTGTGGGTCCTCGGCAGGATATGGTGTTAGGGTGCTACTATCTCACGGGGTTAGAGGATGATGGAAAAGAAAAATCTCGCAAGGCCTTCAGCTCAAAAGATGAAGCGTTTTTGGCGTATGAACATGGATCGGTTGGATTGCGCGAGATGGCTCGTATTTTGATTGATGGAAAACTGCAAGAAACTACCGTTGGGCGGGCGATCTTCCAGGAATGTCTTCCGTCTGATTATCCCTTTGTAAACGATCAGATGAATTCCAAAAAGCTGTCTGGTATTATCGGAAATATTATTCGGACCTATCGACGAGAAGAGGCGGAGGAAGTTCTTGATCGGATTAAGAATTTGGGGTTCGAGTATGCCACAAAATCCGCTACCACATGGGGAATGACAGACCTTATTGTCCCTCCAGAGAAAAAAGAGCTTTTGGCCGAAGCGGAAAAAGAGATTGAGCAGATTGACGGGCACTGGCGCAATGGATTACTTTCCCGAGAAGAGAGATCGGTCAAGGTGATTGAAATATGGACGCGCGTAAAGTCCACGATTGAAAAACTGGTACCGAAAAGTCTTGCGATCCCAGAAGGCAAATCAGTATTTTCTATTATTGACTCTGGATCAAGAGGATCATGGTCCCAACCCGTACAAATGTCTGGAATGAAGGGGTTGGTGATCAATCCCGCGGGGCGTATTATTGAACTTCCGGTAAAGTCTTCCTTTAAGGAGGGGTTCAATGTGCTGGAGTATTTCATTTCTACTCACGGGGCAAGAAAGGGAACGGCAGATACGGCCTTAAGAACGTCAACCGCCGGGTATCTTACACGTCGGTTAATCGACGTGTCACATGATGTGCTTATTATTGAAGAAGATTGCAAGGATACAAAAGGACTTTTGGTTTTGAAGAAAGATGCCGAGGATTTGGGGCAGAATCTCGCGCTTAAGATTGGAGGCCGTATTGCTCTGGAAGCTATAGGTGTACAAGGTGTGCAAGGCACGTATGTGAAAAAAGGCGGAGCTATTGAATGGGCTGTCGCGCAAAAAATCGGTGAGGACAAAAGCATTCAGGAAATTCGCGTCCGCTCTCCGCTTTCGTGCAAAACGCCGCGGGGACTTTGCCAGAAATGTTATGGGTGGGATTTGGGATCGGGTAAAATGGTTGAAATCGGTTCTGCGGTCGGAATTGTAGCCGCCCAGTCCATCGGAGAACCAGGTACCCAGCTTACTATGCGTACGTTCCACACGGGAGGTGTAGCTTCTGGGGGCGACATTACGCAGGGTCTTCCGCGCGTTGAAGAAATCTTCGAGGGGCGTGTTCCCGGAGGAAAGGCAATTCTTTCTCAGGTTGATGGAATAGTTGAGGAGATTGGCGAAGATGGCATCGTGAAGATTCGACCGACAGGGGAGTCGCCTTTGGCGAAGCCTGCGCCAACCAAGGCAAAGGAGAGGAAGAAGGAGGCTAAGAGTGAGGGCAATGAATTAATTGAATACGAGATGCCCTTGAAGCGCGCTTTGTGGGTGCAGAAAGGAACTCAAGTGAAGAAAGGACAGCAGCTCTGCGAAGGAAACTTGGATTTAGAAGAATTGTTCAAGAATACTGGTAAAGAAGAAACACAGCGATACATTGCTAAAGAAGTGCAGAGAATTTATACTTCCCAAGGGGCGTCTATTCACGACAAGCATATCGAGGTGATCACGAGGCAAATGTTTTCCCGGTTACGGATAAAGGATCGCGCGGACAGCAGATTTTCAGAAGGCGAAGTGGTAGAGCGCGCAAGTTTTATGGAAGAAAAAGAGCGGCTTGAAAAGGTAGGGAAGAATGTGCCTGTTGTTTCTGAAATGTTGCTTGGAATTTCAAAGATAGCCCTTACAACCGAAAGTTTTCTTTCTGCGGCTTCGTTTCAGGAAACCTCTCGGGTGCTTATTCAGGCCGCTCTGGAGGGGAGGGAAGATAAGCTCCGCGGCCTCAAAGAGAACGTCATTATGGGAAAGCTCATTCCCGCCGGCACTGGCTTTAAGAGAAAAGCAGAAGCCGTCCCAGCCGTCAAAGAGAAATAAAGAAATTAGAACTCCAAAAAAAATCGCCACTCCGGCGATTTTTTTTGGTGCATATTCGGAGATATTTGAATTACCGTGAGGGAGACTGTATAATAGGAATATTGTGGGAAAGAAAAAAGGGAAAAGCATATTTAAATTTATACCGAGAATTCATTTGGAAATTCCAGAGCGCGCCCAGCGCATGATTTTGAGCATCGCGATGTTTGCCCTGGCTCTTATTTTTATCTTTGCTTTTTTCGGAAAAGCGGGAGCCGCTGGAAATTTTTTCCTCGAGGGAGCTCGATTTCTGATTGGAAGAACCGTGTTCGCGTTGCCCGCGTTTTTCTTGCTCGTCGGGGCTGTGCTGTGGACCATGAAGAAATACAGCGTTCTTCTCGTTTTTCTTGGGTTGTTCTTGCTTACGTTTGGGACAAGCGGAATTTTGGCGACATTCGCCCGCTCGCGTGGGGAGGATGTTGTTTTTATGGCAGGCTGGGTCGGTTCTCTGAGCTCTTTGCCGGCGTTTACCGCGTTTGGGTTTTGGGTGGGCGAAATCATTTTTGTCGCGCTTTTGGCTGTGGGGGGAGTGATTTTATGGCAGCTTCTTCCTCATGAGAGGATAGAAAACTCATCGTTCGCGGAGGGAGCGAAGGAAAAAGTGAAAAAGATTTTTGAGCCGAAGTTCCAGATTTCTCAAGTAGAGCCAGAGCCCAAGATTGCTTTGAATGGTACTGAAGTAAGCTCTGAAAAGGAAGGAGATCGCTCGTCAGGATCGAATAAAGAGAAAAAGGGAAAGAACAAGGAAGGAATTCCGCCAGCGCTCGGCGATTACAAAACTCCTCCCCTGGAACTCTTAGATCAGGAAAAGGGTTTGCCGAACGCCGGAGACGTGAAGGCCTACTCTGCGATTATCAAGAAGACTTTGCAGAATTTTGATATTCCAGTCGAGATTTTGGAGATGAATGTGGGCCCTGCCGTAACGCAATACGCGTTTAAGCCAGCCGAAGGGATTAAGCTGTCGCGGATCACCGCGCTGCAAAACGATTTAGCCTTGGCATTGGCCGCGCATCCCTTGCGTATTGAAGCTCCTATCCCCGGGAAAGCGCTTGTTGGCCTTGAAATCCCGAATAAGACGCGCGCGATCGTCCGACTGCGAAATCTTTTAGAGCAGAAGGAATATCAAGAATCTTCTGCGATTTTACTGATTGCGCTTGGAAGAGATGTTTCGGGTACTCCTATCTATGCTGATCTTGCCAAGATGCCACATTTGCTGGTTGCGGGCGCGACCGGTTCTGGAAAGACCATTGGACTTTCCAATGTTATTTTGAGTCTGATGTATCGAAATCCGCCCTCGAGGCTGCGTTTTATTCTTGTAGATCCCAAAAGGGTTGAATTCCCTGTGTACAATGATCTTCCGCATTTGCTCACTCCCGTTATTTTTGATACCCAGCGGACAATCAACGCGTTAAAATGGCTTATCAAAGAAATGGAACGAAGATTTTATGTATTTTCAGAAGTACGGGTGCGCGACTTAAAGGGATATCAGGCGCTTGTGGAGGAGACCAAGGAGAAGGTGAATCCGCCAGCTGGCGGAGAGGAGATGGAAGAAATTCCTTATATCGTTACGGTAATCGATGAATTGGCCGATTTAATGGCGTCTCGGGGCAAGGAGTTGGAGGCAATGATTGTGCGTTTGGCGCAAATGGCAAGAGCGGTGGGGATTCATTTGGTGCTGGCAACACAGAGGCCGTCGGTAGAGGTAATTACCGGTCTCATCAAAGCGAACATTACTTCTCGTATTGCGTTTCAAGTAGCGTCGCAGATCGATTCTCGAACGATTTTGGATTCAGCGGGAGCAGAAAAGCTTTTGGGGCAGGGGGATATGCTTTTTGTCACGTCGGAATTCACCAAGCCTCGGAGAATTCAAGGAGCGTACATTTCAGAGAAAGAGGTAAGGAAAATTGTGGAGTGGGTCAGCAAAGAGACCGAAGGGGTTGTGAGGGAAGATATGGAACAAGAGGATTTGGCAAAAAGCGCTTTGGAGGGCTTGGAAGGAGGAGGGCCCAATGGCATGGATGATGATCCTTTGTATGAAGAAGCTAAGCGCGTGGTAGTGGAATCTGGGAAAGCGTCTGCTTCTTTGCTTCAGCGGCGATTAAAGGTAGGATACGCAAGAGCAGCGCGTCTTTTAGATATTCTTCAAGAACGAGGAATGGTAGGGCCTGGGGATGGATCAAAGCCCCGTGAAGTGTATACAAAGCAAGAAAGCGGGGAGGATCCGTTGTGGATAAATCCATAGGGTTTGAGTTTTTTAGTGTTATAATCAATGTATATGATACAAAAAATATTCTTCCAGATTCTAGTTGCTGTGCTGGTGTTAGGGGGCGCTTCTTCTGCCCAAGCGGCAAGCGAGGCAAGTCTTTATTTCGTTCCTGCTTCAGGAGTATATCAGGAAACGGACGAGTTTAACGTTGAGCTTAAACTCAACTCTCAGGACCTCATTACTTCGTTAAAAGCGTATGTTACCTATGATCCGGCTGTGCTTTCTATCGAGAGTTTTCAGGTAAACGAAGCTACCTTTCCTTTTTGGTGGGAGAAGGAATCTGAGCCAGGCTTGCTCAAATTGCAGGCATCTATTCCAACACCCGGATTTCAGGGTGAGCAAACAGTCGCGACACTTCGGTTAAGAACAGAAAAGAAATCCGAGGATGCGGCTATGAGCGTGGATCCCTCCTCTCTTGTTTTAAGGTCTGACGATGAAGATGTTCTTCGCATTACTACTTCTTCTGCCGCGCGATTTCTTGTTGGCGATGTTTCAGCCTCGAGTAAAGGACAAGAACTTCTTCTTATTGGAGCGTTAGCGGTTCTTATTTTTTGCGCAGTTGCTATTTTCATTATGGCGCGCAAGAAAAAAAGGATAAATAAGTAAAAGATACGTTTGCATGATCAAAACTATATTTAAGAAACCCATCCTCATCATCGCCTCGATCGTTGCAATCTTTTTTGCAGGCCTTTTCTTTATCTTTGAATCAACGCCAAAAACCCAAGCAGCCCCTATACCCATAGTCTCCCTGAAGGACGGTAGCTGGTCTGACCTCTCTGTATGGGGTGGGCAAGTACCTGGCCCTGCCGATGAAGTTATCATCCAAAGCCATGCCATCACGTATGATACCGTCTCTGCTAAGGTTGCA
>Ga0080064_1000124_pt1 | contig 231088 bp, 213 predicted proteins | sample Subgrocontami54m_FD_69260 | JGI IMG/M metagenome (GOLD analysis project Ga0080064, IMG submission 69260) | Subsurface groundwater microbial communities from S. Glens Falls, New York, USA - GMW46 contaminated, 5.4 m (SPADES assembly) (version 2) ...
CCCATGAACAGAAAAGGTTGAAGGGCGTTCTGTCGTTCCTCGATCCTTTGCCGCGCTGGGAGATTTCGCAGCCGGGAAATGTCCTGCGGGTGTTTGAACGCGGTGGTAAACGGCGTTTGGAAGTTGGACTGCCCGACAGAGACGAAGATCCGGGCAGACCTGACAAGGGTTTAAGCGCGCGCGGACTCGGCACGGCGCAGCGCACCGATCCCGTCTATCTCGGTTTGCAAAAGACGCGTCTGCTCGATCCCACGCTGAACTTTCTCGGCACCAACGATCACCCTGGCGACTATCGTTCGTCGGGATGCACGGCATGTCACGTGATCTACGCGAACGATCGCGACCTGCGGCACTCGGCTTTCTATAACGCAGCCGGGAATCTCGGATTGTCGCAATCAGCCGATGTGAGCATTCCGAAAAATGAATCAGGTCATCCGATCAAACATCAATTGACTTCACGCATTCCCACTTCGCAGTGCATGGTCTGTCACATGCATCCGGGCGAGAACATGGTCGCGTCGTACCAGGGATTGATCTGGTGGGACAACGAAACGGACGGCGAGCGGATGTATCCCGCGCAGCAACACAATCCTTCGCAAACTGAGGAACAGCAAAAGCTGAACAGCAATCCGGAAGCGTCGAGCCTGCGCGGACTTTGGTCTGAACCTGACTTTCTGAAACAAACGGGCTCGGCGGAATTCAACGCGCAACTAAAGCGGACGCAGTTCGCGGATTTTCACGGACATGGCTGGATGTTTCGCCAGGTCTTCAAACGCGATCGGGAAGGGAACTTGCTCGATGCGAAGAATGCGATCGTCTCGCCGGACGATCCGGATCGATTCAAGAAGTCCGTTCATCTCAACGACATTCATCTCGAGAAAGGCATGCACTGCGTCGATTGTCATTTCCGGCAGGACTCGCACGGCAATGGCGTGCTTTACAACGAACCGCGCGCGGCGATCGAGATTGGTTGCATCGATTGTCATGGCACGATTCGCGAGCGCGCAACGCTGTTGACGTCGGGACCTGCCGCGGGATTCGGCGTCAAAGACGGCAAGTTCGATCAAGGCAAGGCCCGCCCTCTGGCCAACATACGCTTCCGTGATCCGAGCGGCGGCAAGGTGGCGCTGTTCCAGACCATCAGAAGCGATACCAGGAAGAAAGATGAGAACGGAACCGACATCGTGCTGAAGGCTGGCGACATCATTCAGAATTCGATGGTTGTGCCGGGCCGCTGGTGGCGCGTCAAGCAAACGACCGACAGCATCAATCCCAACGCCCCGCATCCCGAGGATTACAGCGTCAAGTCGCGCTATGCGAAAACGATGCGCACCGATAACTCGACGTGGGGCGACGTGCCGACGGACGACAAGCTGCTCGCGCATCGTGACGAAAACATGACGTGCTTTGCGTGTCATTCGTCCTGGATGACGAGTTGTTTTGGTTGTCACCTGTCGATGCAGGCGAATCGGAAAATGCCGAACCGCCACAACGAAGGCGGCGAGACTCGCAACTTCACGACCTACAACTTTCAGGTGCTCCGCGACGATGTGTTCATGCTCGGCCGCGACGGAACGGTCACCGGGAATCGCGTTGCGCCCGTGCGTTCGTCGAGCGCCGTGCTGGTCAGCTCACAGAATCAAAATCGCGAATGGATCTATTCGCAGCAGCAGACCGTTTCGGCCGAAGGGTACTCGGGTCAAACTTTCAATACACACGTGCCGCACACGGTGCGCGCCACGGAAACGAAAGGCTGCACCGATTGTCACGTCTCAAAGAAGAACGACAACAACGCGTGGATGGCGCAACTGCTTCTGCAGGGCACGAACTTTGTCAATTTCATGGGCCGTTACGTTTACGTCGCGTCGGGTGATGCGCTCGAAGCCGTGGTGGCCACTGAACACACTGAGCCGCAGGCCGTGATTGGCAGCACCCTGCAAAAGGTGGCTTACCCCGACGATTACCGGAAATTTGTGAGCGTAAACCGCGAGCTTCGGACTGCGTTTGAGCACAAAGGTAATCCGCGCGTTTTGCAGGTACAGCTGCGCGGCGAATATGCGTACGTCGCGGCGGGCGAGGGCGGTTTGCGAGTTTACGATGTCGCGCAGATCGATCAGAAAGGATTTTCGGAACGGATTACGACCGCGCCTGTATCGCGATTCGGGCAAAAGTTTTATGTGAATACGAAATTCGCAACCGCGGTGACTGCGCCATCGACGCTGGCCGTGGATCCAGCGCGCTGGCGTTTGACGATGGACGGAAAGATGGTTTCACCGGACGAGGCTCGACGCCTTCCGCCCGAACAATTGCTGAATCAAGAACAAGCGATTCATCCGATGTACGCTTACCTTTACGTCGTCGATAAATTCGAAGGCTTGATTCTGGTTAACGCGGCTACGCTGCTGGATGGCGATCCTTTGAATAATTATTTGCAGCGGCAACTCGACGCGTCGAAATACTCAAACGGCGCATTCAATCCCGAAGGTGCGCTCACGGGCGCGAACAACATCGCGATTGCGGGCACGCACGCTTACATCACGACCGACCGCGAACTGGTGTTGGTCAGTATCGATGATCCGCTGAACCCAAAGGTTACTGGACGTATCGCACTGAATCATCCGCGTGCCGTCGCCATTCAGTTTCGCTATGGCTTTGTCGTTGACGCTGATGGCTTGAAAGTGATCGATCTAAGTGAGCCTGAGCGAGCGCATCTAGTCGTCGGCGCTCACGTTTCACTGGCTGATGCGCGTGACGTTTACGTAGCGCGCACCTACGCGTACGTGGCCGATGGCAAAGACGGCGTGGCGATTATTGACGTGAAGCAGCCGGACCAGCCGCGCCTCGATGAGGTCTTCAACGCGGGCGGCAAATTGAACGATACGAGACAGGTCAAGATCGCGATGACGAATGCGAGCCTGTTTGCTTATGTCGCGGACGGGAAGAACGGCCTGCGCATTTTGCAACTCACTTCGCCGGAAACGATGGCCACCTATGCGGGGTTTAGTCCGCGACCTGAGCCGCAATTGATCGCGACCTTCAAAACGAAAGGCGAAGCGCTCGCCGTTTCAAAAGGGCTGGATCGCGATCGGGCCGTGGATGAGAGCGGCAACCAGATTGCCGTCTTCGGTCGACGAGGAGCGCGACCGCTTACTTTCGCGGAAACTCAACGGATGCTGCGGACGAATGAAGGCCGAGGCGAAGCTTTCACCGTGACTGACGAGCCGGCCACCACGCCGCGAAATCCGAGAAGCGCGAGTGCGGCTGCGTCGGTCTTGACCAACGGTGTGGCAGGTCAAGGGTCCATCGCGATAGTTGCGCTCAGCGTCTTACTGGTGGCCGTATTCATGGCTCGCCGTCAGGCGCGATTGAGATTGCTGGCTGGCGATGAGAAAGCTATTGCAAAATCTAACGTGCTGCGGTTAGATTGACGTTGGTAATTACCCGAGACCTTACTGCCGGAAAAAAGCGTACGGCTCTCAACAGTTAATTCAATCTTCATTGGAGGTACAGGAAGTGCCGACCGGAACATGCCCAGAATGCGATGCCGACGTTCATGTTGACGTCGATGTGGACAAAGGCGAGACCGTGAGTTGCGAAGAGTGCGGGATCGGACTTGAGGTCGTCGGCCTCGATCCCGTCGAGTTGGACATAGTTCAGGAAGAAGACCTGGACGATGACGACGACGATGATGAATTCTGAAGAGCAGGAGGCAGTAGGCAGAACGCAGTAGGCAGCAGAAGAAAAGCGTCTGATGGTTTTCGCGGGCGGTGGGCGTTGAAGTTCTATGCTTGCTGCCTTTTGCTTTCTGCCTACTGCTTTCTGGCTTCGTATCCCGGTCGGCTCTGCCGCAGCACTAACCCACCCGGTCCTTGAATTCTAATCGTGTGAAACTTGCCATCGTGCCGCTTTTCTTCCGGCGGATAAAATCCCAGGACATAAGCCGAAGTGACTTCTTCGGCGATCGCTCGGAACAGCGGCCCTAAATCTTTTTCGTTTGCGTAAACGCTCCGGCCCCCAGTCTTCTCGACCAATCCACTGACATCCAGCGGCGTCGGCAGCGGCGTTACCTGCGCGGACGCCAACAGGCGAGTGTAAGACGGCATGGTGACGACATAAACGCTGGTGTCGGCCGCGTTGGCGCGTTCGATCACCGTGTCAGGTGAAACCGTGTCGCCGACGGGAAAGCCATCGGTGATCACGACGACAGCACGCTTCATCAATTGATGCGCGCGCATCAGCGGCGCGTGGCGCACCAGCATGCGCACGGCGTCATCGACCGCGTCGTAGGTATGCGTGGACATTCCGTTCGGTTCGTGTGCGAGACGTTCGTAAGCGCGCTCCAGTTTCTCTGGATCGCTGGTGAACGACTGAATTGTTTTCACATGCATGCCGAACGTCATCACTGCGAACACCGCCGGGTGCTCTGACAGCCGCCGCGAAAATTCGCGCATCGCGTTCGCGAGGCGATCAATCTCTTCGGGTGACATGCTGCCGGAAAGATCCAGCGTGAACACAATCGCGGCGGGCCGGGGCGCGCCTTCGACTTTCTCGACGTTAAAGGAAGCTATCGGCCGCTCGATCCCATCTTCGAACAGTTTGAAGTCTTCTTTTTTCAGGTTGCGCACCAAACGGCCTTTGGCGTCAGTGGCTATTACGTCGAGCGGCACCAAATCAGAGTCGATCTTGATCACATCCTGCGCTTCAGTTGTTGCCGGCAGGACTCTGCGCGGACGCGCTTGCTTCGCGGGATCGTCCTGGGCGAAGGCTGGAAGCGCCGCCAGGACGGCGAGTCCAAACGCCATCGCAAACAGGGGAGTCCGCTGTAACCATTGAGATCTAGCAAGACCACTTAACATGACCGGGCGATTATACGCTGGCGACAATTCCGTGCGCTATTTCTCGCGCGGGCAACGCCGCGGCAGACATCAGGCTTCCTAAGCTCCGTTAGGAGCGTGATATTCATAGATGCAATGCGGGTTTTACCCAAGTCACTCAGACAGCGAGCGACAAAGTGTCGCTAGCTGTCTGAGCCTAATTGAAGTGGTACTATTTCTATAAGTATTCCGCGCCTAACGGGCTGGGGGCGCGATGCTGGTTGCTTGCCGCCTCTCCGTGTTAACGTGAGCGCAGAGACGAGGAATTCAACATGACACCAATCAAATCCATAGCGGCAATCGGCGTCTTGCTTCTTTTTTCCCTCGCCTGTCTCGCTCAGGACAAATCCACCGGCGCCATCAAAGGCAAGGTGCGGGTTGAGAAAGGTTCGCCCGCCGGTGTGGCAGTCATTCTGCGCCAGGGTGAACGCGAAGTGACGCGTACTACCACTAGCAAGAATGGTGACTTTGTGCTCGCGCATGTAACGCCGGGCGTATACGGCGTGACTCTGCGCAAACCGGGATTGAGCGTCGGCTCGATCGAGCCGGTCGAGGTGATCGCCGGCAAGACCCGGACGCTGGGCGACCATCTAGTGCTTTCGGTTGACGAAGGTTCGATCGCTTTCATTCGCGGCAGCGTATTCACCGAATCGGGTCGCAGCGTCCCCGGCGTCCGCATCGAACTCGCCAAAATCGTGGACGCAAACTCGACGCAAAAAATCGACTATCGTATTACCGGCGAGACGGGCGAATTTGTTTTCCGCTTGCCGCCCGAGACGGCAAAGTATCGGCTGACTATGAAAGCCGACGGCATCGAATCCGCTACCAAGGACGTCGAGGTCGAGGGTGCTGCAGTCTATCGCATCGCCTTTACCGCGAAACCGATTCCGAAATAGGCCCCGGGTCTTAGTCTTTAGCTTCAGAAAAAACAGAGTCTTTGTTGGGAGTCGCGGGCGCTTTGCGTTACGATTGCGCCACCGGTTCCTGTCATGGCTGAACGCGAAGAGTTTCTGACCGCGAAACAGCTTGCCGAAGTCCTTCAGGTGAGCGAGACAACCGTGCGTCGCCTGGCCGCCAAGCGCCGCATTCCTTCCGTGCGTCTGACGCCGCGCATCATTCGCTTTCACCTCGACGCGGTGCGCGAGGCTTTGGATGTGCCACGCATTTCCAGCCCGCATGGCGTGCAGACCGACGATGCTCAATTGTCGTTTGAAGATTTGCTTTCGAGTTAGATGAAGCGGCGAGTTAGCTGTGTTTAGAGTAGCAACTTTAGTTGGGCTTTTCTGACGTAACCAACGACCCGACTGAAGTCGGTACTCTAACACCGGGATTCCAGGTTGGACTTTATTTTCGCGCTCTCGTATTAAACTCGACCCACTTGCCATCCTGTTTGATGAACGCTTGGGGGCGTTTGATCGGAAACTTTCGCGCGAAACTCGGATTGCTTTTCAGGAAGCGATTAACCGTCGCGTTGTCGCCGGTCGCGACCCGCCAGCTTCCATCTTCCCGCACCAGGTATTGCTGCACGACCAGTTTGCCCTCGGCGTTAAAAGGCGGAGCGATGTGCGCGTACATCACCGTATCGACGACCGCCAGACCGCCTGAGACGCGCGCCGCGCCAATTTCTATGCGATCCAGTTGGTAAAGGTTTCGCGTCTTTTGCAACGCGCTGGCAAAGCGTTCGCGCGACATGCGCGCGCGCGCCGATGAGGGCAACGTGTCATAGAGCGCTTCGTATTGTCCGTCTTTCAATTGACTGAAGACTTTCTCCACAGCCGAGCGCACGTCAGTTTGATCGGAAGGTCTGGCGGCCATCGAACCAGCCGGCAACAGCAGGTTGAAGCCGAAAACCAAAAGGATAAGCAAAAGAGATGTTTGCTTACTTTTCATCAGCCTCTTCAGAAGCTTGTTGCTCATCGGAATCTCGTTCGGTCGCGACGACCTGGGCGCGCAATTTACTACGATAACTCAGAAACCACGCGACCGCCCCTAATGCAGCACTAACGAATGCAGCCGACAAATTGTTTCGCCAAAGAAGTACGCCGGCCACGATTACTAACAGACCGGCGATGATGATCCAGATGCGCTCCATCGCCGGTCACTTCACATCCACGACGATCGTCGTCTTCAAAATGTCCGGCGCATAGCACTTCTCGCTGTCGCAGGCTTGGACCTTCAAATCGATCGGCAACGACCGCGTGCCTTTGCCGGCGTTTGCGTCCACTCGCAGCGGCAGTCTGATTTGCACTTCGCCTTCGTAGACGGCGAGCGGTTCGGCAGCGAATTGGAATTTCTTTTTCTGCGCAACGGGATAGACCGCCCTGCCGGTGATTATTCCCTCGGCATTGCCCGGACTTACGGCCGTAGGAATCAGATAAGAGAAAGTCGCCGGATTGGCGTTGACGTGATAGCCGGGCGAGATCGAAAGCTTCAGCGTTGCCTCAGCGCTGCCCCCAACCGGAAGGGCAACGGATCCCGGTTGCACCTTCACAACATCCTTCGATGATGAAATACCGGCCGGCGCCGAGGAAGAGGATCGAGGCGCATCATTCGTCGGATGGACGGCTTCATGGATGTCCCGGCAACCAGACAGCGAGATTAGCAAAACCAAAACCGCAAGACGCGCTCGGTTCATTCTTCACTTTCTCCTTTTCCGTCAGGTCGCTTGATCCCAAACTTCTCCAGACGATACTGCAACGTGCGAAACGTCAGGCCCAGGAGTTTCGCCGACTTCGTAATGTTGTAATCAGTCTGATCCATTGCCTGCAGAATCAAATTCTTTTCGACTTCTTCGAAGGAAATGCCTTCGGGCGGCAGCTTGAAAGCGCCGGCAGAAGTGCCACGTGATTCCTGTTGCAGTTCCGTAGGCAGATCGTCAGGCGTGATCATGTCGCCTTCGCACAGAAGGATCGCGCGCTCAATTGCCGATTCAAGCTGACGCACGTTCCCGGGCCAGCCGTAATCATTCATCATTCGCCTGGCTTCAGGGTTTAGTCCCTTTATCAGGCGCTTGGTGTTGCGTGTGTGCTTCTTCAGAAAGTGATCGATCAGGACCGGAATATCGTCGCGGCGCTCGCGCAGCGGCGGTACGTCGATCGACAAAACGTTGATGCGATAGTAAAGATCGTCGCGAAACCGTCCGTCAGAAACCATCGCTCGCAGATCCCGGTTTGTTGCCGCGACTACACGCACGTCGACCGGAATTTCGTGCGAGCCGCCAACGCGGCGGACCCGGCGCTCCTGCAAGGCGCGCAAGAGTTTTGCCTGCATGCCCACGTCGAGCTCAGCGATTTCGTCAAGAAAGAGCGTGCCCCGATCGGCGACTTCGAACAGTCCTTTCTTTTCCGCGTGCGCGCCGGTGAACGAGCCTTTCTCGTGGCCGAACAATTCCGACTCAAGCAGGTTCTCGTTAATCGCGGCGCAGTTGACGGCCTGAAACATTTCCGAAGAGCGCGGCGACTGGTTATGAATCGCGCGCGCGACCAGCTCCTTGCCGGTGCCCGATTCGCCGCGAATCAAGACGGTGGAACTCGAGCGCGCAACTTTCAAGATCATCTTCTTGACTGCTTCCATCTTCACGGAAGCGGATTTGATCTCGACATCGATTTGATCGAGATTGCCCAGTGCACGTTTGATCGTCGACAGCAGAACGTCGCGATCGAAAGGCTTTTGCAGATAGTCGAACGCGCCGCGGCGTAAGGCGTCTTTGGCCGATTCGATTGTGCCGTGCGCCGTCAAAAGGATGACGATGATCGAAGAGTCGAGCGCGAGCAGTTGCTGCAAAAGCTCGATGCCATCAATGCCGGTCATCATCAGATCCGTGAGGGCTAGATCGAAGCTGCGTTCTTTGGCGAACTTAAGCGCGGCCTCGCCGGAAGCCGCGGAAGTGACATCGTACCCGGCGGTCGTCAGGATTTCCTGCAGGATGTCGCGTTGCGGTTTCTCGTCGTCAACTACCAGGATGCTTTTTCTTGTCATGATTGATTAGTCGGCAGCGTAATCGTAAACGTTGTGCCCTCGCTTAATTTGGATTTTACCGAGATTGTTCCGTGATGTTCCTCCACGGCTTTTCGAACGATCGCTAATCCCAAACCCGTTCCTGTCTCCTTCGTTGAATAATACGGCTCGAAAATTTTCGAAATGTCTTCGAGCGGAATGCCGCGGCCGGTGTCGCTGACATCGACGCGCACGCGCCGGCCCTGTTCCTCGCCGGACAGCGTGATCGAAAGCTTGCCGCCGGTTCCATCGGTCGCTTGCAGGCCATTAATAATGAGGTTCGTCAGCGCAGAACGCAACGACTCGGGATCCGCCATGACCGAAGGTATTTCGCCCTGCTGATCGACGCGAGTTTCGACGTTGCTGGCCGCGGCCTGCGGTTCGACCAGACGCAAGGCATCGAGAGCTAAGGCGTAGAGGTCGACCGGCTGCATCTCGAGTTTTGCCGGTCGAGAATAATTAAGGAACTCCGTGACATGAGTATTAATGCGAGCTACTTCGGACTTTAGTTGCGTCATCATGGCCGCGAACTTCTCCTGTCGGGCAACTTCATCGGGAGCAAAGCTGGCGCGCAAATGATCGAGCGTCAAATTGATATAGTTCAGCGGATTCCTAATCTCATGCGCAATTGCTGACGCCAGCCGGCCCACGACAGCTGCTTTCTCGGCGTCGTGAAGTTTGGTTTCCAGCTCGCGCGTCCGGCCAAGCTTTATCGTCATCTCGTTGAATTGCTCAGTCAACTCGCCCATCTCGTCTTGCCGTCCACTGGTGGGAACGCGAAACGAAAAGTCTCCGCCGGCGACGCGCCGCGCTCCCACCGACAGCGATTTGATCGGACGGGTAAAGCGCCAGACCACGAGAGCGGTCAGTCCAGTTGTGACCAGCAAAACGGCGAGCGTGTAAAGCTGTGACTGGCGCGACTGACGTTCCAGTAGAGTCGTCAAATTGCTGGATGACGCGAGCACGACAATGATGTACCGACGACCATTTGTAGTTTCGACTGGAATGTAGAATGCGCCCGGCTCGCCGGCTTTGGTCTGCGGTCCGATCGTCATGCCATCGGGCAGCGGGGTGTTGTCCGAAGGAAGTTGCACTGCGCTGTTTAGCGGCGGCAGGGAAATGCCTTTGACCTTCACATAGCGAATCGTTTTATCAGGATTCATGCGCGGGGTCTGGTCTTTCTCCATGCTGTCCTGGATGTTTCCCTGATCGTCAACGCTCAAAATGTTCTTGACCCGCGCGGCCTGCTCACCCAACAGCGGCTGCTTTGCTTCTTCGCTCATCTGGTCGAGATACTTTTTGCCCGAGAAATTATTAACTCCCAAGGCAAAGCCCGCCATGATCGCTTGCTGCTGCTCGGCAATGAACTGAGTATTGCTGCGGACGGCGCGCAGATTGACGTAATACTGCACACCGAGCGTCAGCATGAGCAGAACCGCCAGCAACAGCAACAATCGAACCCGGAAGCTTTTTAGTAGTCTGGATCGAGCCATTTTCTGAAAGAGGCTGAATGAATTGCGCCCTGCTCAAACAAGGCAATTTCGGAGCCATCATTTCTATTTGCCGTTTACTTAAGCTGATGTTATAGTTGGCTCGGCTTCAAAGCAAACTCCCCAGAAGCCGCCCCACGGGAGGTAATCCCGCCTCACGTTGATAGACTGGTAGCGGAAGGAATTCAAGAGTCGGGTAACGGGAATTTTGAGCGCCGTTAGCGGTCTCTGGACTTACAAGGACGAGTAGTGCGCGTCGCCCCTCGGCGTGCAAATCAAAGCAACGAGACTTTATCTGGTTTCGCCTCGAGCGTGCTGGATTTGCAGAAATTCTAGGACGAGGAGTTGCTGATGAATTTTATACGATCCCCCAGGGTTCCACGAGTAGCATTCGCATTCTTTCTTCTCTTCACTTTAATCGGGTTCACCACAACTGAAACTTCGGCACGCGGGAGACACTCGCGAGGTCGGTCTGCACGTCGGGCAGTGCGCGGCGGACATCTTTCGCGACACCAGCGACGGATGCTCGCGCGCTCGGGACGCCGCGGACGCCACCTGTCGAAAAGAGAAATGCGCGCCGAGCGCGCGCGATTGGCTCGGGAGCAATCCGCCTATATCGCGAAGCTCCAGAAACGAAGCGGCCGCAAGTTGACTAAGCGCGAACTCGCGGCTGAAATGCGAAAGTTTCAGTCCAGGCATCGGCTGGAATTGGAAGCGGCGCGTCGTCGCGCCGAGGCCGCTCGCCAAGCAGCGATCGCGCGTCAGCGGGCGCTCGATGACGGATTGCGCAATGAGGTTCAGGCTAACATCGCTAAGGACAGCACGGTTGGCGAAGACCTTGAAGTTCGCAAGGCCGCAATCGAGGCGCTGGGTTATCACGCCGGCACGGTTGTTGTAATGGACCCGAAAACAGGTCGCGTGTACACGGTGGTGAACCAGGAATGGGCTCTGCGTCGCGGATTCAAGCCGTGCTCTACGATCAAGCTGATCACGGGCGTCGCCGGTTTGTGCGAAAAGGTCATTCAACCGATTGAAACTGTCAGCGACGGCAGCAAATACCGCATCGATCTGACGGACGCGCTGGCTTACTCAAACAACTCGTACTTCCAGAACGTCGGCGGCCAGGTCGGCTTTGAGAAGATGGTTTCATACGCGCGCGAATTGGGCATGGGCGAAAAGACGGGCATCAATTACGTGAACGAGTCGCCGGGCAGAGTGCCGCTGTTTAAGTCAGGCTATGCCGTGAATCACATGAGTTCGCATGGCGACGATTTTGAGATCACGGCTATTCAACTAGCGAGTTTGGTTTCGGCCATGTCGAACGGTGGCAAGCTGCTGGTGCCGCACGCGCCCCGCACTCCGGAAGAAGATCTTCACTTCAAAACCGAAGTGCGCCGCAGAATCAATATCGCCGATGAAACCTGGAAGCGCATGGTTCCCGGAATGATTGGCGCAGTCAACTATGGTTCAGGCAAGAGGGCTTATCGTCCGGAGCAGACGGTTGCGGGTAAGACCGGTACCTGCATCGGCCAGGGAGCATGGTTGGGATTGTTCACTTCATACGCGCCGGTCGTGAATCCGCGTCTAGCGGTGGTCGTGATTACGCGCGGCACGGACGCGCACGGTCACTTGCCCGCGGCCGTCGCCGGCAATATCTATCGCGCGCTCAGCCCACGCTTTGGCACGTTGATTAATTTCCAGGTTGCGCAAGCAGACGAGGGTGATGAAACCCCAGCGGGAAATGGCAACAAGAAGGCCGCGGCCCTTAACGAAGAGAATGCGGAAACAAAGGCTGCGATCGAAGCCGAAGAGAACGCCGCCGACTCGGCTGACAACGCTAACGCCGGCAACGCAAAAGCGAATACCAACGGGACCGATAAGACCAAGGTCAAGCCGACGGTAATGACGATTGATCCCAAGGCAAAGCCGGCTGCTAAACCGGCTGCGACTCCGCCCAAGACGAATGCAAAAGATCCAAATGACGGCCGGCCCCGTCGAATTCAGCCCGACCAGCGTTAACACGATTTCAGTTTTTAACGACTGGTTTGGAGTAAGACTACGCACGCCGAACTCGCGCATCTTGATTGCGAGAGTTCGGCGTTTTTCTGGTAATGGTCCGAGTCCTGTCGCGGCTCGCGCCTTTCCAACTAAATGGGGCTTGACACCCAGGCGACTGTTGCATGATTATTGCCGTTCGCTTTGGCAACCTCTCTTACAGGAAGCGGGCGAAGACCCAACAGTTACGACAACGAGCGGCTTGGGAATTGCATCTTAATCGTCGACCCCATGGGGGCGGTCGGCAAAACCCGACAGTTGGCGAGTAAGTCAAGAAGGAATCGATCGGAGGCTTTTAGCAACCAATGAGACGGACGATCAAATTAGTGACAATCGCTGTGATGTTCACGGTATTCGCGGCGCCGGCGTTGGCCCAATCCAAGGAGTGCAACGACGAGAACAAGGCCGCGTGGTATGACACATTTCTTAAGAACTTCAGGGGAGATCCGCCGCAGCAAAAGATCGCCTACGATGCCGCCAAACTTTATCTGACTTCCTGCCCGGAAGACCCAGCCGACGCGCAGGCCGCATACATGAAGAACAAGTTTGTGGTCCCGTATGAAAAACTCAAGGGCGATGCGGACGTTGCCAAGCAATTAGAAGGCGCCATCACCAGTAAGAACTATGCGGAACAAATGCGACTGGGTAAATTGGTGTTGGTCAACAGTCCAGACAACACGGCCGTTTACATCATCATGGGCATGGCTGGTTTGAGCGAGCCGTCTGTTCTCGGCGAATCGGCACAATATGCGAAGAAGGCGATTGAAATGATAGAGGCGGGCAAGCCAGCCACCCCGTATACCAGAGACCAGGCGCTGGCGTACTTGAATTGGGATCTCGCGAAGGCTAATCTCAAGCCCGCTCCCGCTGATGCGATTACGAATTTGTTGAACGCTGCCAAGTTCGACAGCGATCTGAAAAAGAATCCATTGCTTTATCTCGATCTCGCGACTGCCTACAACGATGGTCCGCGCGCGAAACTCACAGACGAATACAAAGCTAAATACACGGTCGAGAGTCCCGAGAGTAAACTGGCGCTGGCGAACATCAACCAGTTTATCGATCGGCAAATCGACGCCATGGCTCGTGCGGCTGCGCTGGCCACTACTGCCGCTGACAAGAAAGCCGTCATGGACGCGCTCACCGACGTTTATAAGGATCGCAACAACAACAAGTCTGACGGGTTGAGTGAGTTGGTCGCTGGAATTCTATCCAAGCCTTTACCAGGTTTCCCAACGCCGATCACGTTGTTGCCGACCACAACGCCGGTCAGTACTCCGACGACGCCGGCTGGAACCAACGGCGCGACGTCGAGCACGACCAGTAATGTCGCGAAACCAGGCCCGAGCCCGACTCCGGCCAACAAGAAGCCCCGTCGCTCGAATCACAGCCGCGGGTAAACCAGGTGATCAGGAAGGCGCATCTTCGCGTGCGTCTTCTAAATTCCGACGCCGATCGCATCGTCACTTCGACGCTGTGTTCGGCGTTTTGCTAGAATCGCTAAGGTGAACGCAACCACACTGGAAAAATCGGACACGCTGGAAGAGGTAATCGGCTATCGATTTCGCGATCCGAATCTGCTGACGCAGGCGATGACGCACCGCTCGTGGGCGCACGAGCAGGTGGCGCCACGATTCACCCAAACCGCTCGGCATCTGCATAACGAAGCGCTTGAGTTCCTCGGTGACTCGATTCTGGGTTTGGTTGTTGCGGACTATCTCTTCAGGGCTTATCCGCAAGCCAATGAAGGCGAGCTTTCGCGCATGAAGCACCGGTTGGTCAGCGCGCCTACCCTCGCCGCTGCTTCGACTGAATTGGGTTTGGGTGACTTTGTCCGCTTCGGGCGGGGAGAAGAGAAGAGTGGTGGCCGCCGCAAGCATGCCCTGCTGGCCGACGTCTTTGAAGCGGTTACCGGCGCAATTTTTCTGGACGGAGGATTGGAAGCCGCGACCAGGTTTGTCGAGCGTGCCTTGAACGAGCAGTTGCGAGACGCTGATCCAATCGCGGCGGCGGCGGCCGATCCAAAGACGATGCTGCAAGAGAAACTGCAAGCGGCCCGAGAGGCTGCGCCGCAGTACACGGTGGTCGAGACACTCGGCCCGCCGCACCGGCGCAGGTTTCATGTCGAACTGACTTGGAATGGCGGCAGCGCGCGCGGAGAAGGCAACACGATCAAGGCGGCGGAAGCCGCCGCGGCGCAGGCTGCGCTCGAACAAATGGCCGACTGAGAACTGACTCGCGCCGAAAGTGGCCCGCTTGACCATCTTACTTGCCAACCTCTACGATGTCCGCAATGACTGAGTCTGCAACCAAAACGGAAAAGAAGCCGGAAACCACCAGCGCTTTCGGTGCTCGTTCAGTCAGTCCCAACGGCCACGAGCGTGAGGCGGACGTCGAAGCTGAACCCGCCGGACCTCCCAAGACAGTTTTTCGTGAATACTTTGAATCGGCGGTTGTCACGGTGATTATGGCGTTGTTCGGCATGACCTTCATCGTGCAAGCGGTCAAGGTCCCCACCGCGTCGATGGAGAACACGATCACCGTCGGCGACCATCTGCTCGTCAACAAGTTTGTTTTTGGACCGGGACCGCATTTTCTTTTCCTGCCGCAACGCGACATCCGGCGAGGAGACATCATCGTTTTCAAGTATCCCGGCAATCCAAACAATCCTGAGCGCGACCTTCAGCCAGACAACATTCCTTACAAAGTTAATTATGTGAAACGCGTCATCGGATTGCCCGGCGACTCGGTGGAGGTGAAGGGGCTGCACGTCTATATCAACGGCAAACAGTTGCCGGAGCATTTGATTGTGGTTGCCGATGATACCAACGACAAAGCGCCCCTCGAGATAAAGGAAGACACGCCTCGGCAGGGAAACGAGTCTTACGATGTCTATTACACCGCCAGGAATGTGGTTGCCGCCCGCGAAGGTCAAGACTTGCGCGCGGGTGCGGACTTTCACTATGCGGTTAATGGCAAGCCCGCCAAAGTTCCGGACAACTCATATTTTGTGATGGGCGACGATCGCGACAACAGTCTCGACAGTCGAGCCTGGGGATTCGTTCCACGCGATCTGATCATTGGTCGCGCCATGTTCGTTTACTGGTCGTTCGATGAGACTAAGGACTTTGGCCCGGCAAACTTTTTCACGCAGTCTCGCTGGAGCCGCACCGGAACGATGGTGAGATAGCCGCGCCCATACACTCGTGGCCAGCCGCCTGATATCCAAAGAGTTTCTCTGGCGCGTTTGGGCCAGGGCGGAAGAAGATGAAATCTTCGCTCGCTCTGCGCAGTTGTCCTACTATTTCCTCCTGGCCCTCTTCCCCTTCCTGCTCTTTCTGATCACGCTGTTTGGCTATCTCGACGGCGCTGGGTCCAGCCTTCGTCATAAACTTCTCTCCTATCTCGGCGATGTCATGCCGGCCTCGGCGTTGCAACTCGTCGTCGCGACGATCGATCAGGTCACAGCCGGACGTGGCGGTGGCAAGTTGTCATTCGGCTTGTTGGCCGCGATCTGGGCAGCGTCGAGTGGATTGAACGCTATCGGTCAGTCGCTGAACGCCGCCTATGACGTGCGCGAAACACGGCCCTGGTGGAAAGTGAGATTGATCTCGATAGCTTTGACGATTGCGTTATCGACTCTGATCACCTCCGCATTGATGATTGTGCTTTACGGAGGCCGACTGGGTCATTCGCTAGCCGCGCCGGTTCACGAAGGATGGGCGTTCGCTGCAACTTGGCGAATACTGCAATGGCCGATCGCGCTCGCGTTTGTCTTTATCACGTTTTCACTCGTCTATCATTTCGCGCCCGACCTGGCAGCGAAGCGCCGCGAGCGACGCATGTCCTCTTCCGACTATCGCCGGCGCTGGCTATCACCGGGAGTTCTGGTTGCTATTACTTTGTGGTTGCTGGTGTCGCTTGGTTTTCGGCTTTATCTGCATTTCTTCAATTCGTACAGTGCGATGTATGGCTCACTGGGAGCGCTGATCGTTCTGATGTTGTGGTTTTATCTGACGGGCATGGCGATTCTCCTGGGAGGCGAAATCAACTGCGAGCTGGAGGATGGGGAAAAGTAAGCACAAAAATTCCGCGTGGGGCTTTTTCATGATAGGCTGATAACCCGAGCATGACCGAAAAGAGTCGCAAGGTTCTGTCGTTCCCGTCCCCTGTTCCCGCCAAGGCGGATTACCAACGTGTCAAATCCAGTTACTCGGTGCGCGAGATCAAACAACTGTTTGGTCTGAGCGAACGCACCGTGCGTCGCTGGACTGAAGCTGGAATCATTCAGGCCACGCCAGCGGTCGACGGTGGCGACTTCACTTACGATTTTCAGGCGCTGACGCTGTTTCGACGAGTGCGCGAAATGCGCTCGCAGGGTTTGACGATCAAACAGATCGAAGCTGAGCTCCAAGGCCAGTTGAGTTTGTTTCGGCCCGTCGGCGGACAAATCGCCCGCTTGCTGACGCCTTTCGAAGAGGCTCTCATGCTGCATGAGCAGGGTGACTCAAAGGCGGCGGAGTTTTACGGTGAAGCTATTTCGGAAGGCGACAACGTCGCAGAGGCTTATTGCAATCTGGGGATCATCGACCTGGATCGGGGCAATTCGATCGGCGCGCTCGACAACTTCACCCAATCTCTAAAACACGATCCTCGGCACGTCGAAGCACACTACAACCTCGGCAACCTCTACTACGATGCGGGAGATTTTCCGCTGGCGCGTTTGCATTACGAGGCGGCGGCGCAAATCGAACCGAACTTTTCGTTGGTCTATTACAATCTGGCGTTGGTCTATCACCGTCTGACGGATGTCGCCGCCGCCAAGCAGGCGCTGCTCAAGTACAAAGACCTCGAGCCCGGCGATGAAGAAATAGAGTTAGTCGATCAGCTTTTGAAAGCACTGGAAAGCGGCCGGCCCGGGTGATCTGGAATCTTGAATCTGGAATATTGGATCCGAAATTTGCTCTTACGCCTTCGCCCTTGCCCCTTAGCTCTCTCCTTTGCCCTTCGCCCTTTGCTCTCTATAATCAGTCCCCGTGGCGGGGTAGCTCAGATGGTTAGAGCGTGGGATTCATAACCCCAAGGTCGGCAGTTCGATCCTGCCCCCCGCTACCAATTACATCAACGACTTACGGCGGCCAGCGAGACTGGCCGTTTGTCGTTTGTGTCCAATTTGTGTCCACTAATTTGAGAATCAAGCATTACCGACTCAACGGCGGCTCGCTTGTTTCTCTCAGTGGCTCGGACGTAGCGGGCAGTGGTTTGAATCTGGGAGTGGCCCATCAGTGCGGCAATGGTGAAGGCGTCAAAGCCCGCCTCGCCCAGCCGCGTTCCGAATGTGGCGCGCAAGTCATGCCACACAAGACCCGAGATACCAGCCATCTTCATGGCGGTTCCGAAGCCCTTCTTTACCTCTTTAATGCGTGTCTTGGTCTGTGGATTCACGAAGACAAACTCGTGTCCGTCCAACCGCGACTGCAAGGCAAACAAGGTTTTGAGAACTTCAGAATTCATTGGAATCTCGCGATCCTTGCCACTCTTTGTTTTCGTTAAGATCAGCACTCGTCTTGAGAAATCTACTCTATCCCAGGTGAGACGTAACTGCTCACCTAACCTCATTCCGGTTCCGAGCGCTACCATTACGATGGCCTTCAGATGAGCGCGCGGCCCACTGAGAACTGCCATCAACGCCGGCTCTTCCTCCGGCAATAGGTATCGGTAGCGTTTGTTGTCTAGAGCAAATTTCTTGACCTTCATGCATGGATTCTTATCCGTTACCCCGTAATCGATCGCAAGGTTGAAAATCTTGCTTAGTATTTCAAGCTCATGATTCACTGATGCCGGGCTACGGACTGTTCCTCTAACCGTGATCGATTCGCGTCGCTCACGTTTGAATCTTTCAACCAACAGAGGCGAGATCTCGCGAAAGGTTTTGCCTCCGAAATACTCGCAGATGGTACGAGTTCGAAATTCGTCATGTCTCCACGAGCGTTTGTTTGCCTTAGACCAGGGTAGAAAGTCCTTCTCAATAAAGTCAGCCAGCCTGTCGCTGCCTAAATCCACCTGACCAAAGCGTCCTTCAAATATCTCCTGCTTGATCTTCGACTCCGCTTGTTCTGCTTCCCATTTGGTGTTCGCTTCGGGAAGTGCTCCCCTGTAACGCACCCGTCGCACCCGGAAGCGGTAGTGCCAATGCGACCCTCGTTTGTAAACAGACATTTTGTTCTCCTCGAGGTTGCAGCCACCAAAGAGAACGCTGGTATGGTAGCAGCAACGAAGGCAAAAAGTCATTTGCTATTTCCGGCCTTCGTCCACGCGACGATCTCATCAAGATCGAAGCGCAAAATATTTGAACCGGGGAGCTTGCGATACGGGATTCGGCGTTGTGCAACCATGTCGTAGATCGTCTTCGGCTTGAGCTTCAGCATGGCAGCAAGTTCGGGAACTTTCAGGAACTGCGGACGGTTCGGCAACGCGGAGGTTTGCAGACTCGCACTCATGGTTTGACCCTTATTCTGATTTGGGAATTAGGAGGGATGACTGATTTCTCAGTCACGTGGCTCTATTCAACAAGTGTGCCACGCAGACCCGATCTATCAAGAATTTAGGGGTATGATTGAGAAGTGTTAGTGGTACGGTTTTTCTCTCAGGAAAATTGACGGCGCCGATCAGCGAGTAGAAAGAAGGAAGAAAGCGGAAGGGATGGTAAAAAGAAGGTAACCTGTTGTGAAATACGTCAAAGTATGTATTTCACAACACTTGGCAATTTAAGCCTGTGACGAAAGAGAAGATATTTCCATTTCAAGACTGTCGATGGAGTTCGGAACGGAAATAGGCGGGCGAACTCCCTTCAAAGAAGAAGGCAAGTCATCTGAATTCAGTACCTGACGGGTAAACGTCGCAAGTCGCTTATCGGCAAATAACATGTCGACATAAGGCAGATAAGCCAGATGTTCGAGGTCGTAATAATTACTCGGATGATCCGTAGACATAGCCTTGCGCATTTGCAGTCGAACCGCATACTTTAGCCACGTTCCTGGACAATCCTCGAGTTTGATCTTTCCGGCAACGTCATTAATCACTAACGGGTCCTGGTTGCCGCATGCGGCAGCTAGGACCTGACGAACAGAGAAACCAAAAGTATGTTGCTGGATTAGGAGATCAATCGGCTTACGCAGGGTTGCGCGATCGGTCGGGTCGGCACCGAGATGCTCGGCAAGTGCGTTAGCACTACCCACCTCTTCTGTGCGCTTCATAAAGCACTCTATTGTGTTTTTCATCCCATCCATAACGTCAGTTAGTTGCGCCGGTGAAAAGAGATCGCCCAGTCCCTGCAAGTTGACTACGCTGGCTTGCGCCTCTTCCAAGTGGCGCATGACATCGGCAATATGGTCGGGCAGACTTTCCGTTTCAGTGATTTCTGAAAGCCGATGAGTCTCATACTTGTTTTGTGATGGTCGACTGTTAGCCGCGGCTGCTACCGTATTTCCTTGGTAGAAGGCATCAAGCACATTGCGGTAGATGGGCAAAGTTGAAAGTTGCTTAAGAAGATTAATGTCAGCTCTTGACGCAAGTCGCCCGGGAAACCCCTCCGCACATTGCATGATTGCGCTGCTTTGTACCGAAACCAAGTCTTGTTTTATCAACGCCCGAAAAATCTCACGGTTCGTTAGCGGGAGAAAGGCGTGCGGAATATCATCGCCGAGAGCTAGATCGCAACGAATCGGCATTAACGCCTCCAAGAGATCATATCTCGCGTCGCGTTTTATCTGATCATCGTAACGATTTATCTCGCTTAGATGGATTTGGGAGAAAGCGAGGGCACAATCTTGCGAAGACCACACGTCCAGAAATCTGGCGAAGCGGGAGGTGTTGTTGCGCCTGAGTTCTGAGAGGAGGTGCAGGTGACTATTATCAAGATAAATTGTGCGTGCATGTTGTTCCATGCGCTCTATTGTATTCCCCGGTCTTAAGTGAAACCATGTACGGCAATGCCGAATTGCGATCAGTGCCTCAAGCCAGAAGGTAGAGGTCGGACTGGAAGCCGCCTATCATCACCCGATCTTGTTAGAAGTCGAAGGAGGTATGTAGGAGCGCTATCCGCGATGGTCAATCGTTTGGGTTCAATCCAGCGCCGACCTTAGCCCCCAAGGCGGCGCAGAGTAACACGCCTGCAGGCCCTCCAAAGGAACCGATGAAAGCACCAATTGCCGCGCCTTTAGCCGTGTTCGAATCTCTGACCTGAACCTTTCTAGTTCTCGATAGCGGGGCGCGCGCGCGGCCGTTCCAGGAGCGGACTGTTCTGGAGGTTCGCGCCGACTTCTCGCGGTTGCAAGGGATGCAAGCTGCGTAGAGGTTGTTGAGATGATTTGTGCCGCCTCTTGATCGCGGTATCGAATGCTCCACTTCCCATGCACCCCTCGCACCGTAACAAGCATAGTTATGAAAACTCAGTTTCCTACAGCACAGGTGACAGTATCCATCAGTGCGATCGTAAATTCGATTGAGCGCTTCACCACTATAAGCCATGTGTTTCAACCCCCGACATCGTCTCGCTGTGTTGCAAGCTTACGCCGCCACGTAGCAAGGAGCAACCATTGCCGACAGCTTCCTGTCTCAGTAAACGCACCTGAACAAATGTGCGCCTCGGAAAACAAGGGCGCCAGCGAGTCGCGCTCTGAATATTGAATCGGTCTCCAACCAAGGAGGATTAGTGCTTGCGATCTCTCGGCGGAAACGGATCGTTGCCGTAACTGTCCTTGTCGCGAATTCGACCGTCTGGACGATGAATTACAACTTCGGATCGTTGGTTGATGGCAATGTCGCGTGCAGCGTCGATTGCGTCTGACTGAGTATCATGAATGCTCGTCAGACGGCTGTTGCCTTCTCCGCGGACGCCCCATTCTCCGTCCGCCGGTACTACATGTTGATTCTTTTTCATAATTATCCTTCCTCCCTTACTGTAATCAATGCTCTGATTCGGCGAAGACCATTCCATTAAGGACGGGATCTCCGACTTGATCTACCGGATAATGCGGGCACGACCTATCCTCCAAATACTCCAGCCGAACGTGTGGCCTAAGAGTTCCTCTGTTCCCGTCGTACTCCAGATAAACGACATCGCGCAGCGATCGAGTCCAATCGGTTAGCAAATCAACTGCGATCCCTACGGCCGACGAGGCAAGTACGCCGTTGGGCCAAACGACCTGAGGTTGAGCGCCGGCATCGCCGTAGCGTTCCCCTTCCTTTGCTAACACTCGTTCATTCAAGAAGCCGAGACAGAACATGCAAAGGCCACCCGGCATTGAAAGTATTACCTGTCCGCCCATTCTGGGAGGTTCGTCTCCGACGCAATGTACGTCCATGCCGATATCGATCAGCGGGATCAGGTAACGCCGGGCGCAAGCTTCCAGTTCACGCCGCTGCGAGAAGCCATCAACACATCCGAAGATTAGATCGCAGCCCCTTAGTGATTCTGGATTGTCTTGCCAACGGCAGGGGTATTGATCGACCACGGCTTTTTCACGCAATCCCTTGATCAACCGCTGAGCGATTTCAATTTTTGGAGTCATGTCAGCTAGGTCAGTCTCCTTCGCGCCGATAAGACGGTTCAAGTTTGAGTCTTCAGCGATATCGCCGTCGTAGATTCGGTAATTGAGAAACCCAACGTGTGCGAGCTGCTGCGCGATGTGCGAACCACCTCCACCGAGGCCAACGATAGCGACCATCGCCGTCTCGATGATCTTTTGCGAGTTTTCACCAAGAAAAGACTGCCGCGAAAATCTGTCGTCAGACATTGATTACTCCTACACAAATATTTCCAATGGGTATCCGACAACGGACACTCTGCTTGCAACGAGCGGCCGATCAGCGCCAGGAATCCAGACGTGCGCTATGCAGCGGTCATTGCTTAATAGCACCATGCCATGAGCTTGCGTTGGACCGGCTATTTGCAAACTTGAAACGATTCGCGGCGTCTCTTCCAGATCCATGAAACTAAAACCGGGCCTTCCACGGCCTCCGTGAGTGTGAACGTGAAATAACCCCTCGCGTATGTCGAGTACGCGCTGCATCGCCTCTCGAATAGCGTCGGAATCTATCCTCGCGCCGGAATGCGGGTCATCGATGTACTGGTTGTCTGGCACGGGATAATAGTCCGTAAAGAGCACTAACGGCTCATCGCCCAAATGACTGCCGAGCTTGGCTGACAAAAATCCCACCCGCTCATATGCGAACTCATGCCTGCGCGCGAGATCCTGTCTCACCCGTGCGAAAAGCTGTCTCATAAACCTGGCGCGCACTATCATCGAAATGCCCTCAGATGGAGCGCTAACAATTGCGCCAGCCGCAGATTTGTTTCGGGGATGCCCCACGAGATGGCATGCCACATGCGTTCCAAGATCCGCGCCTCGAAGTTCCAGTTGCGTGGCTGCGGTGACGTGATTCGCTGCGCAAAGAAGAGTCGTGAGTTGTACCCGTGGAGCGCGGTGGGGCACAAAAGGGCATCGGCCTGCTCAGGCAAGCATCCGTCCGGGGTGCCCAGCTTTGGAAGAAAGAAATAAGGAACCCCTCCCTCTTCGCATTGCTGCGCACCCGGGCAGATCTCTCTTAGCTCGGCCACCTGTTCTTCCGGAAATTGCATAGGCTTCCCTAAGATGAACCGCCGGATCGAACGTGACTCATGAAGACTTCCCCGCCCTTGATGGTCACCGCGCCATCATCAGGCAGAGGCTTGAGCTTTCCGTCAATCAACTGTTCGAGTTCGTCGGCCAAAGGCACACCGCCGAGCTTCTTGATTTCAGCAACGGTCTGGTGACCGCGATGGATCAGCTTCGACACGCCATTGATCTGGATCTTCACTTCGGGCCCTGGCTCTGGAAGCGGTCGGTCCGGCTGTTCTTGTTTCTGAGTTTCTTCTAACATCTGGTGAATCCTCCTGGTATTCAACTTCAAACATTTTTCTGCGAGCCTGGTTATCGGGCTCAAAACGAACTATACGGGCTCAGTGCGTGATATGTCAAGCAGCTATCAAGCAGCAGCCGCCCATTAGGCAGATAGGAAGAGTGGTCGACTACAAGATACAGCCCCCTCGGCAAGCAACATCAAGCAGGCCGCTTGACATTGTAAGCAGGCAGGGTCTATAAGAGCAGGGGATTTCAAAATGAAACCAGCCAAAGAAGAAAGGAGGACTACGATGAGCAAAATAGGTGAGGAACTACGTAGCCTACGCGTACATAAAGGGGTTAGTTTGAGGGACGTTGAGAAGGTCACGAAAATCTCGAATGCTTACCTTTCACAACTAGAGAATGGAAAGACTGACCAACCATCCCCTCGTGTTCTTCACAAGTTAGCGGAATTCTACAAGGTCCCTTACGAAGCGTTGATGGGAGTTGCCGGCTATCTTCGGCCGTCGCAAAACGGCCAGACTAATGCCGGTACTCCACTACACACAGCCTTGATGAGCGCTGAACTCACGCATGAAGAGGCGCAAATGGTTTCGCGTTTTGTCGATTTTCTTCGTCAGGAACGCGAAGCCGATTAGCACATGAGAGACTCGAATCCACCTGTTATTTATCTGCCGGAGAGCGCGCCTGAGATTTTTCAGATCGCGGACCGTGCCCTTATCGCTGCGGGCGCTAAGGGGAAACTGCCCACGCCAATGGAAGATTTGCTTCGAGCCGCGAAGATTGCTCGTGAAACGGATCCAGAAGGAGTAGTGCAAAGATTCCTGAAATCTGTGAATGAGCAAGGGCGCGCTCTCTTTCAATTCAGCTTGCAGAAGGTACGGGGAATTGCCGATCTACGTGAGCGAGCCGTTTACGTTCCGAGCGATACGGTTCCTCGGACGCGTTTCGCTGACGGTCACGAACTCGGACACCAGCTAATCCCATGGCATCATGTCGCAAATAAAGGAGGGTCGCGCTTTTACCATGATACTGATTACACCTTAAGTCCTAGTGTTCGAGAGCTCTTCGACATTGAGGCAAATCTCTTCTCTTCTGACGTCATCTTTCAGGGTCGCGACTTTACCCGACGCGCCAGGGACTACAAACCATCGTTTGACGCAGTGTTCACGTTGGCCGACACTTATGCCGCTTCAAGACAGGCGACGCTCAGACGCTACGTACAGGAGCAGGATGAAATCCTCGCTGCGATTTCGTACTTGCCAAGTAAGTTCCAGGTCTATCGTGACGGAGCATCAAAATTACGCGCTCCAATGCTCCTCGGATCCCCACGTTTCGTCCAGAAATACTCTGACATTCGGCTGCCGCTCGAACTCGACGCAAATCATCCTTGGGCTGAGGTCCGACGTCTTGGCGAAATGTGCGACGGTCACATTGATCTTTTTTCTGGCGGAACCTCCGTGCGCTTCTGGTGGCAAGCGTGGTGGAACTCTTATGCACTTCTCGTTTTGCTACGGCGCAAGCCTGCGTTGAGTATGGTCGGTAGAATGATTAAGAGGTGAGGCTAAAGCAGAATTTCCCACGGCTCTAAATCTGCGGCACGAAGGCATGGTGAAGTAGTGTTTGGAAAAGATGTTGGGCTTGCCGCTCGGCCTCGCGTTGTTGCGCCCGGAGTCGTTCAAATCTACGAACGACGGATGCGAATTGTTGTTGTCGGGGCAACGGCGGAACTGGGACCGGTAGTTCCGCAAGTTGGCCCATGCTAATTCGTGCTCTAGTCTCACCGTGAATCATTCCAGGCGTTAAGAAGATTGCGGTTGGCATATTAAGTAACCAGCAGATGTAGGTCGCGTCTGCTTTCTGATTATCCACTCTTGCCTGAATACAATCTGCTTTGTTTAGAGCCGACGGAACTGTCGACGGAAGTAAACAAGCTCGAAGATTAGGATCGCCAAGAGTTCCGATCAAGACATCGCCTGGAAGACACTCGTGCTTTCTCAATGCGTTGAAGTGCGAAGGCGAAATGTAAGCTCGGTCCTCGTCGAGGAATTCCCCGACTCCAATATTTTGAAGGCGGATAACGCGAACGCCATCCCGACTGTAGTGTGACGTCTTAAGGTTCGACCCAAATGGGCCGTCCGAAAACCTGGTGCAGACTTTTCTCAAACTATCGATGGGCCAATTCATAGGATTCAAGAGCGGGTCTCCGAACATTTCGAGGAAAGCGGCGTGGGGCAAGGTGTAGCTGAGTTCGAGGGCATAGCGGCCGACGCGCCGCAGACGGTCGGCCTTTTCCAACCGCTCAGTTATTCGTCGCTGCTCCGTAAGGGTTGGGAGTGGAATCTCAAGAGCCTCAATATCATCAATCTTGATTCCTTTCACGGTGGCCCCACTTGCTTGCGCTTCCAAAGCTGTGGCTTTTGCCGCAAGGAAGAAATTCAAGTAGCGTGGTTCGAGTTCAGAACCACAAAGAAGGGCTTTGAGGTCTTGATTGATCGCGACATCCACAAGATTAATAGCTGCCTTGCCAACCGACATTCGTGTGCCGAGAATGACATTGCCAGCCGGAATCAGGCGTGACGCTGAGTCCGCTAATCCAAGCTGCGTGATCCGTTCTTTGGAACCTTTGATGAAGAAGTCATCGGTGAAGTCTTTGACTGTTATCCAGGGGATGTCGCCATTGTAATAATCGGCTCGAATTCGGCTCGGCGTGCCTCCACCGACGATTGTGACCAGTCCACCAAGTTGAACCGTGTGTGCCTTCATGATGTGGCGAGCATCCTATCCAGCAATCCAACTTCGCCGGTTGCTACGGCTTCCAATTGTCGTAAGCGTTCAAGCGTAATGATGGGTTGCTCGTAGAACACGTCTTCATGCTCCATCTGCCGATAGCGGCTAGCGGACAGGTCGTACTTGTTGGCCTTCACCTGATCCTTGCTTACCCAGAACTGCCGGCTGAGTTGATTGATTTCCTTTTCCAGCGGAGCGACGCGCGATTGGAGTTCCGTGAGTTCGGCTTCCGCTCGTTCGCGAGCGGCTCGCGTAGAATCTGAATCTCCATCGCTCGCGACTACTTCCTCAAACTTCAGCCGATGAATTGCCGCTTGGTGTTGCAGACGATCCTTCTTAAGCGGAGCGATTTGCTCTCTCAGTTCCGCAAGACGCTGCGCACGCTTCTGCATGAATTCCGCTTCGTTACGATGCTCCCAGCATTCGAGAATGTCTGGTATGTCGTTCTCTGTCACGCGCTGACGTTTGTCATCGAGTGAGAAGCCGTCATGCTCCATGTCATAGAACCAGATGCGATCAGTTGTGCTGCCTTTCGTAAAGATCATCACGGCCGTGGATACGCCCGCATAAGGTCGAAATACACCGCTGGGCATTGAGATAACCGCGTCAAGTCGATTCTCTTCGACGAGCTTACGTCGCGTCTCGGCGTGCGCCTTGCTTGAACCAAACAGAACGCCGTCCGGCGATATCGCAGCACAGCGGCCACCCATTTCGAGCAATCGCAAAAACAGATGGAGAAAGAGCAGCTCAGTTTTTCGATAGCGGGTTGGCAATGTCGGATTCACGTCGGAGGAGTCGATTGCTCCTTTGAAAGGCGGATTCGCCAAGACTACATCGTACTGCTTCTCTTCGTTGAAAGACTTCGAGAGCGTGTCTGCGTAACGAAAGTTGGGATGCGTAACGCCGTGAAGCATCAGGTTCATTGACCCGATGCGCAACAGCGTCATCCCGGAGTCGTTGTCATAGCCGGTGATTGCTTTCGTTTGTAGAAAGTCGCGCTCTTGCGAGGTGAGCAGGTCGCCGGTCAAATGGTGGGGCATGCCGTCTTCGTCGTACTCGAGAATCTCTTTGCTTGTGCTCTGCTCCAGAATGTACTGGTAGGCATTCACAAGAAAGCCCGCGGTCCCGGCGGCAGGATCGCAAATGCGCTCAGTTGCGCGCGGCGCGATCATCTGGACCATCATGCGGATGATGTGGCGCGGCGTGCGAAACTGGCCAGCGATTTTTGCCGTGCTTAGTTTGCCAAGTAGATACTCGTACAGGTCGCCCTGCACGTCCTGGTTCTGCTGTGAGATCTTCATGCTATCGACGGCTTTGCAGGCTTCGATTAGCAGGCTGGGCTTGTTAATCTTGAACTCCGCCTCTTTCATTTGCAGCTCGAAAGAACTGCCGGCGCTTCCCATCTCTTTCAGCGCGGGGAAAACAGTTTCTTTGACGTACCTCAACGCTTCTTCCGCTTTAAGGTTGGTCCAGTAAGCCCAGCGGTGCTTTGAGTCTTTGAAGATGGGTTCGTATTTAGTGCCACGCCTTCGCGCTGCCTGCTCGCGTGCGTTCTCGGCATCATCAAGACGCTTCATGAAAAGCAGGTATGACAACTGCTCAATGGCGTCGAGCGGATTGGAAAGTCCGCCAGACCACAGCTTGTCCCAGAGTTGGTCTACCTGTGAGCGGAGTGCGGGATCGGTGAGCATGGGTTCTGATTTCTATCAGGCTGCCAGTTCCTCGGTCAAGGCCAATAGCTCGTCAACTTCCTTCGGCGTGAACAGCCTATCGACCGCGTTCATTCCAAAACTTTGCAACGATCCTTCGTACAGATCGGCGGCTTGCAGTTTCTGTCTCTTTTGCAGGAACACACTTTGTACCGCACGCAGAAAGCGAATCTGATCCGCGTTGTATTGATGTCGGGCGACGTGCTCTTCGAAGCGCCGGCGCACGATGGTCTCGTAGTCTGGTAGCGAATCGAGTTCGAGTATGTGCCTCAAAAAGGCGAGTAGGCTACCTACTTTCAGGCCGTAAGCCTTGCGGATGTTATCGGTCGTAAGTTCAACATCACCGCTGCCGAGTTCTCTTCGCAATGTCTGCTCCAACTCAATCAACTGCTCGTCGCTGACTTCCTGGCCTTTGCGAATCGCTTCGATGGCTGGATGCGTGTCCACCAGTTCCAGAATTTTCCGCTCAACACGCTCGCGGTATTCCTGCACAAAGATTCGCTCGCCGCCTTCGGTAAGCGTAATGTACCCTCGTGTCTCGATGAAGTCCGGCAGGTCCAGGACAATGAAGTCGCTGGGCTTGTCGCGCTTAAATCTCATCTGCGGGCCAAGCGTGTCGACGATTCCGCTCAACGCTGCGGGAGTCGCTTGAGCCAAGCGCGATGACAGACAAGTCTCAATTGCTTCTTTGCAAGCTGGCTTTGCGTGAACGAACTGTGGCAGCAGCTTCACATCTTCGGAAATAGAATCCAGCAGAGTTGGGTCCCCCTTCTTAGCTAACATCTGGTATTTCAAACGCTCGACCTTGCTCGTAAACGTTGCTTCCTTGACGTCAACATCGCCAACGTGACGCATGAGTGGTCCGACTCTCATGCGCAAGAAGTCCAAACTTGCCTGCGTGAGAAACTGCCAGAACTGATCGCCCCACACCTCTTCGATTTCGGGATAGACTTTCTTGACCGAAAACGAGTCAAGCGGAATCGCGTTGATTTGCGTGCGTAGATCGGTGACTACGCGTTTGCAGTCTTCGGAGTCTTGTTTCCGCAGAAGCAACTTTGCTGAGTTCAGCCGAGTATTAAAGATTCTTACGAGTACCGGAACGGTCTGCGGAATTACGTCCTCGGCCTCGCGGTCGAATTTGTTCTCCCAGAAGTCGATGATCTTGAACCCGGTCTTGCGCCCTTCAGGAAGCCGTTCATGGAAGCGGCAAGTCTCGTCATTTCGGGTTCCCCGCCCAATCATTTGCCAGAGCTTTATCTGCGACTGCACTGGCTTCATAAAAACAAGGTTCGTAACCTCGGGCACGTCGATGCCTGTGTCGAGCATGTCCACCGAGATGGCAATCCGCGGTAGGTCGTTCTTCTTAAACTTTGTAATGAGTCCATCACCGTACGAGCCGTCACGAACACGCTCAGTATCAGAAGTAATTACTTGGGCCATCTCGCCTCGATACTGTGGGTACATTTCATCAAACACGCCACACAGTCGCTCGGCATGTTTCTGCGTCATGGCAAACACAATCGTCTTGCCGGGAAACTGTCCGGACTTGTCCTTGTGGCAAACGTCCATGATCTCTTCCCACTGCTTCCGCAAGGTGTCTTTGTTGCTGACACTCTTCTCCAAATCTGTTCCGGCAAAATCCAGCTCATCAGGGTCGAGACCCTGCTCGATCAACGCGTTGCGTTCTTCTTCGCTCAGATCAACGCCGCGAATTCCTTTTCGCTGAAACTTCGTCTTTGCTTGATAAAGGGTGAAGTCTACGAGCACCTTGTCGTCAACAGCCTGCTTGTAGCTGTAGAGAAATGTTGGTTTGTTGTCGAGACAATCGAAGGCTATGAAGGTATCGCGATCAATGAAAGTGGCTGGCGTTGCGGTCAATCCGATCATTCGGCCGTCGAAGTAATCCATTACTTCGCCGAGACGATTGAAGATGGATCGATGCGCCTCATCAAAGATAATCAAATCGAAGAAGGCCGGTGAGAAAGCATGATAGCAACGACTCATCGTATGCAGGGTGGCAACATAAAGCCGTTTGTCTTTGTCGATATTGTGAGTGTAGATGCGGTCTCGCGGCTCGTGCGGAAGATGTGCCTTAAATCCGTCCGTCAATGCCTGATCGACCAGTGCGTCGCGATCGGCAAGAAAGAGAATTCGCCGCGCCTGATTCGTGCGAAGAAATAAATCGACCAGGCCCATTGCAGTGCGCGTCTTCCCCGAACCGGTCGCCATCACAAGCAGCGCTCGACGCTTTTCCTTTTCAAACGCCTCGGCAATTCGACGAATGGCTTCGTGCTGATAGCCACGATTGACTATCTCAGTGTTGATTGCCGTTTCGCTGAGGGGCGTCTTGTTCTGACGAAGGAAGAGAAGATTCTCAAGATCATCAGGTGAGAAGAATCCTGAGATAAGACGCGGCGCTTCTGCTCCAATATCCCAAGTGTAGGTATCGACGCCATTTGCCATGAAGGCGAAAGGCTGGAAGCCTTGCCGCTTTTCGATTTCTGCTACGTAGTGCCGAATCTGCTCCTTAGCCACTCGTGGATCGCGGCTCATTCGCTTTGCTTCCACGACCGCAATCACCTCGCCGTTTGGCCGGTAGAGGCAGTAGTCAGTAACGCCATTCCATGGCTCAGCGCCGGCGCCATCAACGGGGATCTCGAACCCGACCTGCGACGCATCATGCAAATCCCACGCGGCTGTCGTTAGTGCCGTGTCGATTAGTTCTTTTCTCGTGCGGGCTTCGTTACGAGGGAGCATAAGCCTCTTCTATTCACAATTACTCGTCTTTTCAAGCTCTATCGAGGAAGTACGATGTGCGCGGCAAGGATATCATGACTGTTTCGTGGCCAACTAAGGAACCGTCGAGCTAGACTTCCTCCGTACAACACTCCGGCGCACGACGAACCACAGCTTGAAGAGATCCGTTCAAAAGAAAGTGATCAAGCGCCCTCACTCTGCTATCCTAACGACCATTGAGTCTTTGAAATCCGCAACTGTGCAATGCGTAGCTCGACCTCCGATGTAGTTGAGAGATGAGCATCGCTGCTGAGCATGAAAGATTCATACTCACGGCGACCCAAAAACGCAGCCACTTACCATCCGCAACAACGGATAGACCCGAACGCGCGATCTCCATCTCAGAAGGAGGTCGCTGCTGATGGGCTACGCGCGACGACGGCCACAACGGCTCGCCGAAAAACTTCGACAAATTCGGAATACTCTTGGTCTTTCTCAGGCCGAACTCCACAAGCGCTTAGGAGTCGGGGAAGACACTGCTTACACAAGAATATCGGATTACGAATTGGACAAGAATGAGCCTTCGCTCATCGTTCTTCTGGAATATGCGCGCGTCGCAGGCGTGCATCTGGAAGAAATTGTTGATGATCTGATGGAACTTCCCGCAAGACTTCCCGGCGCCGTTAAGTACGCCGTCAAGAGTAAGTCACGTCTGAAAGGACGAAAGGTTGGTTAGTTATGCCCAGTGACGAATCGTGAGAGTCCAGGCGCGATTCGTCGGGTTCGATAGTCGCTCGCTCCCCACTTGTAAAGGCGACCTCTGACTACCCAGTAAGTCAGAGGTCTCGCTGACCAGAAATCAAAAAGACCTGGAGACCGTGGATTGGTTAGGCCTATATGGATGACCTACTACTACCATACCTTAGCGCCAACAATGAGCCGGAGCGGCAACAGCGCCTCGACGAATTGCTAACCGTCCGTGCGTCACCGATTGTCAGGCAAACGCTGCGACGAAGGCTGGGTTTCTATGTCAGCGCGCAAGGCATCAATGAGCACAATCAGGACGCGGAAGACTTGTATCAGGAAGCCATGACGAGGATTGTGCAGGTGCTACATGAACTGCAAGCTTCCTCAAGCGGCACGGATATCGACAACTTTGATCACTACGTGGCGCGCATCGCGTCGAACATCTGCATCGACTTCCTCCGCGCAAAGTCACCGGCGCGTACGCGATTAAAAGACAGCCTTAGAGATCTGTTTAGACGACGCAAAGACGTGATCTCTTGGGAATATGAGAATGAAATCTTGTGTGGGTTTGCCGTCTGGCGAAATACCGGCAAGACGGTCTTCTCCGGGCAAGCGTCTCGCGACATCGAGGCAAAACTGGAAGCTTTTCAATCAGCCCGCTTTGCAGATGAAGACGTAAGAGCCGCGCCCCTGCCGCAGATCGTAGCGGAACTCTTTGACTGGATAGGAGGCCCAGTTGAGATTGATGTATTGGTTAGAATAATGGCTTCTCTGCTCGATGTTAGAGAGCAGCCAATTGAGTCTCTGGACGACCATATCACGCCATCCCCGGGCGCCCATGTTCCTGGAATCGCTCCGTCAAGCGAGTCGACACTACAAGCCAAAGAATTGTTGGAACGGCTGTGGCGCGCCATCAGCCGATTGTCGCCAGAACAGCGTGACGCTTTCTGTTTTGGCTTTGAGGATCAGGCCGGCCAGGATCTGTTCAGCACGCTGCTTGGAGCAGGAATCGTGACCCTCAAGGATCTGGCCAAGGGGCTAGGCCGTTCGGTTGAGGATATCGGGCGGTTGCGCATGCGAATGCCAATGGATAGCGCTGCCGTGGCGGCTGAACTGAACGCTTCGCGCGACAATGTATATAAATGGCGTTTTCGAGCCGTTCAGCGTTTGAAAGCTGAATTAAAGCTATGAAAATAATCTTTGCGCAGCCGGAATTTTCGGCTGTGACTCCCGTCATAGATATATGAGAAGAGGAGAAAGAACAATTTCGAAGTGATCGACCACCTATCGCCATCGCAGCTCGAACGCTTCTGCGTTAGCGCACTCAAAGAAGACGAGCTTGCCGCCGCTGCAATGCACGCCGCAGATTGCCAGACCTGTCACCATCAGTTCACAGAAGAACTACGGCATCAAAGAGGCCCCGCACCCATGAGCTTTACTCTAGCTCCCGAGTTCTGGTTTAGACATGACCACGTTGATTTTGATCAGCTAGTTGGCTTGGCTGAGAAAAACTTGGATGCAACCACGCGGGAGATAATTGATATCCACTTAGAAGTCTGCGGAACCTGCCGCGAAGACGTAAGAAGTTTCCTGGCGTTCCGAAAGCAAAGCGCTCGTGACGTCTCCTATGGTCCAACTGGTCGCGCATCAACGCGTGAAGGTTTCTCCGGGTTGCCTTGGTGGCGAAGTTCGGGTTGGAAGCCGGCCTATGCGGTCGCCGCGATCGTACTGGCCGTGGTTGCGCTAGTGATTGGAGCGATCGCTCTTAAGAGAAGATCTGACAGTCTTGAAGCGAAAAAGAATGAGCCAACGCAGATTAGCGTACAGGCGACACCAACGCCCTCAAATAGCAGTCCTGCCAAGTTGCCGTCACCTTCAGCACCGGAGCCGTCGCGCTCACCCGACGCGACCACCAGTCCCGCTATTGATAACTCGACTGCAGTCGCCGTTCTCAAAGATGGTCAAAGCGAAGTTACGATTGACAAGAGCGGTCATGTTACGGGGCTTGATGATATCTCTCTGGTCCGTAGGCAGGAGATCGGGCAGGCATCGTTGACCGAACGAATCGAGACACCGGAGATCTTGAATAGTCTTGGAGGTCAAGATAGCAGCCTGAGAGGCGGCAATAATGGTGGACGCTCGTTCAGACTTCTTTATCCGGCGAGAAGGGTCATCATAGAAGACCGACCAGTCTTCAAGTGGGAGAGCCTTGCCGGGGCAAGCAGCCATCGCGTCTACGTTCTGGACTCGCACGGGAACGAAATAGCCAAGAGCGAGGAGCTATTACCAACCGAGACCAAGTGGACACCAAAAACAGCTCTGAAACGTGGTGAGATTCTCTCTTGGGTTGTAACAGGAGTCGTCGACGGAAAGGAAATCGTTTCGCCTGCGGCTTCAGCTCCTGAAATGAAGTTTGCGGTCCTTTTAGCAAAGGACGTGCAAGAGTTAAGTCAATTGAAGAAGACACGCTCTCATCTCGCACTTGGTGTGTTCTATGCAAAAGTGGGTTTGCTGACAGAAGCAGAGCGTGAGTTCCAACAGCTAGCTCAACTGAATCCTCAATCGCAGCTGCCCAGAAAATTACTTCAGAGCGTGCGATCTCTGCGCGCATCCAAATAAGGTTAAGGCGATTCAAAAGGTAGTTCACCGTCCACCTGCACACGCCGGCTCTGGGTCGCTTGTCCTTCCTGTCGGTTCCTGATCTCATCGGCCACGCCGTATGCGTGATCCTTAGCTTCATTGGTCTCGCCCGCAAGCCGCTCCTCGATTTCCCTGGGAGTCATCCCGGTTTCAACGAGTGAGGGAACTTCGAGCCTGTTCCATGCGATCTTCCGACCGGCACTGGCCTCTGCCAATATTTCCTGCAGCAATATCAGACTAATACCCTGAGCGCGCAGGCCCGTGTCGTCCTGTCGGATCACCTTTAATAGGAGCGTTTGAATCGTTTGAAGGGTTTCAACGATATCCTGAGTTGGCGGCGGTGGTTCGGCTTCTGCTTGGTGGACTGATTTCCGGCGTAGGGCTGCGAGCGCTTGATCTAGTAGGTCTCGAATGACCGGCGCTTCTTTCCGAGCGCCAACTGATTCCATGATGGCTTGGATCTGAATTGCTTGATCAGCGTACAGATTTACGGACGAACTCCTCTTCACCAGCGTTCTCTTGCCACCTCTTAAACCCTTTTGCATTGCTACCCCAAATTGGTTTTGATCAATTCATGCTCATCAAATCGTCCGCGAAACCAGGCTGCAAATCATTAAGGGAAAGGGATTTGAGCCACTTCCTGGGATTCTCAGGATTAATTTAAAATATTCCTGATTCCAAGGTTGTTGATAACAAAGACCTTACGTCTGGATGAAGCACGGTTTTTCAGCTCTATCTTGTCTGCCCACCTGATTGCTGTTCTTTTTTCCGTTTTCGCAATTCCTAAGACGCCGAGCGAAGGCAGAACTTCCAGCGGTAATGACCAGTCCATTTTCTTTTCTCGGGAGTGAAGTTAGTAGACCGCCGGAAGCTCCATGAGGTCCACGTATCAAGCGGCCCTACGGCAGGGTAGTCAGGCGCCTGGTCTTGTGGGTTCCGTCGTACATCTGCCAACTGGTGAAGGTCGTCCAGAGGTGAAAGACGCTCCCAGACACACAGGGGTGCGCGTGAGCGCGCGCAGCCACTTGCCTACCCGAGCGAGGTTTTGGTCTTCATTTCCCTGAATCAGTTGTATTGGCACTAGGCCGGAATGACCGTTAGGGGGATGACAATTGGCGACCACTTCGCGCACGACACTTCGCAATTCGCTGTACTCCAGTAAGGGAAGCGGGTATTAGTATGAGGGTTTCAGGCAGCCGTACTTCGCTGACATCGTAGAGCAATAAATGTCATTTGTTCTCAAAACACTCGGCTTGTTCATGGTCACTGCTGTGGCAGAGATTGTCGGCTGTTATTTGCCTTACCTATGGCTCAAGCAACGGGCCTCTGCATGGGTACTAATACCGGCAGCCTTAAGCCTCGCAACCTTCGCCTGGCTGCTTTCTCTGCATCCGGGCGCGGCTGGGCGGACCTATGCTGCCTACGGCGGAGTGTATGTCTCGGTCGCGCTGATGTGGCTTTGGCTAATAGACGGCCAACGGCCAGACCGGTGGGACGTTATCGGCGTAGCGGTAACCGTAATTGGAATGTCGATAATCGCTTTTGCGCCGCGAGTGAAGTGAGGGGTGTTTGTGAGCGACTTACCAGTAGCCCGTAGCCTGATGCCCGCCAAACTTCAAGACTGGGGTTCGTAAAGATATCCTGCCAGATTCGCGTGATAACGCCTCCGCAGACTGCCCAAGGGGATTGCCGGCGTCGGATAGACATTCGCCCACCGTCTTCGTAGACGTAAGACAGCTTTATGCCGAATGCGCATCACCCGCCGAAACCAGTCTTGATTCCATTGCGCTCGTGCTTCCAGTAACTCGCTGTCGAGCCGAATTAACAGCCGCATTGCCTGGGCGGTCAGTAACTGCTCCACCGTCAAGACAGTTGGCCGGGCCTCCGCTAACAGCGCGGAGAACCGCTCAGGGCTAGCAGAGGCGGGCTCCTGCGTGAGGCTATCGAGAAGGGTCGCCATGGGCTCTGTCGATTTGGAGAAAGAAGCTGCCATTGGTCACGCGTTCCTAGAAGTCGAAGCCCAACTGCATTTCGCTCGCGTCTCGTCCCGACTGTGACTCGGATACAAGGACAGTTGACGGCGGCGTCAAAGCAAAGTCAGACCTCGCGGGTGGCTCTACGGCTGAAACCGGAAGCGGCTCTCCAAGCGCCTTGTGTCCGTTGCCTGACTGAGGTTCCGTTATCGCAACAATCCACTGATCAAGGTCAACGACTTGCGCCGGTCGCATCTCCGGCGCTATCTGAGGCTCCGTCGCCTCGGCCTGGGCTAGTTCGTCTACGAGGATCGGGTAGCGAGTGAGCACGGCGGTCAGTATTTCAATTCCGGCTGTCTCATCGGTTGGAACAAAGAAGCGCTGCTTCCAATCTATTTGCTCATTGATCAAGCCAACCTTGCGAAGCTCCGCAAACTTGTAGGGGTCGGCTCCGGATAATTCAATGAAAGGCTCTCGGTGAACGTATGCTCGGCGTAGTTTGAGACCGGAAACGAGTGAAACTTCCTCACCCTCGTCCAGGATGCCGGTAAAGATTTCGTCCGGCTCTCGGAGATCGCGAGTCGAGCCAAGCGCTCGTACAATCACCCCAACCTGCTCAGGCGGGATTCGAATTCCGACAATTCGCTGACCGTCGTCCGTTGTGACTCTTACTACACGCAAGCGGGCCTCTTCGTGCGTCTTGAATCTCTGCCAAAGGGGGATGATCGCCCCGCCTATGATGTGAGTTTCGAGAGTTTCAATCGGCGGGACAGTCGCATGCTTCTTGATCCACCAGTCGCGGGCTTTCGATGGAATCACGGCGCGATACTTCTCCTTTAGGTCGTCGTCGTGAATGTAGGTACTTCGCGCTGCTTCCGGTTTCCAGACCGCGAACGTGCGATAGCTGTTTCCGTTCTCAGCGTTCGTGTGGAGTCCAGATTCAATTGCGAGAATGAAGTGACCATTCTTGCGGTGGCGAAAGAATGCTCCCGTCTTTCGCTTCCTCACTCGTTCGGCGTCGTCGAAGCTGACCGCTTTCGAAGGCACGTCAATCTCTAAGGTGTAGTGGGTGGTTTGGGCGTTCGTGATTTCGTCGGTATGCACTACTCTCGCAGGCTTTGCGATGCGAATTGCCAGAGCTTTGATGTCGGTTACTCCCTCGTCAAAGGTGCCGTTGGCCTTGGCGTAGCGCACCGTCTGATCGAATAGATCCACGAAGTGATCGAAAAGCGCGTTCTGGTGCTCAACGTGGAGCGCCAAGACGCGGTTAAGGAATCGCGGCACGTTATAGAGATCTTCTTTCCGTACTCCTTCGCAGCCGTCGCGGTTGCGGACAAGTAGGCCAATATCCCGCAAGGTCTGACGCGGATTCGCGATCCCTGGGACGTTGCCGCTTTCAACAATGCGCCGGAGCATGAGACACAAAGCCGCTCGGCCTTCTTCCGTTTCAAAGTTGTACTTGGCGAGGTCGCCGCTGTCGGCTGCGCCTCGGTCGCCTTTGGTCAACGCTCCCAGGCTGCCAAGCCGTCGCGCGATAGTTGAACTAAAGCGCTTCTCTCCGCCAAGCTCCGTCGAGAGTAGGACGTACTCAGGCGGCATAGCTTGATCAGAGCGATGCGTCCGGCCAAAGGTCTGCATCTGCCTGTCCGCGCTCCAACCAAGCTCAAGAGTAACGTGTACTCGGCGCTGACGGTTCTCAGCGCGGTTGGAAGCATGAAGCGAGATTCCCATGGCGGCGGCATCGCTGATAATCGCAACGCGCTTCTTGCCCGCTTGAAACTGTGCCATTTCATGAACATTGGTTCTGTGCATCGCGACACCTTCGGGCGCGCGCTTCTTGTACTCAACCCGTCCGCGCGAGTCACGAATAAGACGGCGCGTTCGTCCGGTTAGCTCGGCAACATTGCGCTCGCCAAAGTGATTGACAAGTTGGTCAAGCGGGTTCTCCGGCAGTTCCAAAGCTGACAAGCCGTCGATAACTTCCTGCTTCATGCGCAAGGCTTCTTTGCTCTGGACTGGATTTCCTTGTCCATCTCTCACTGGTACTTGGATTGTTTTGCCGGTGCCTGGGTCGGTCACGTCCTGATAAAGCGTGGTCGGGAATCCGCGATCGACCATGGCGGCGATTACTTCGCGGGGTGAGAAGTCCAAGTCCTCAAGCATGCCGCCGTTCGCTGTAGCCTTGGCAACCTGCTCTTTCGTTCGCGCCTCGCCAGTTCCTACTAGAGAGATAACAACTGACTTGCCTTCGCTCAACGCGGCTTCCGTCTCGGCGATAACGCTCGGCACTTTGAAAGCGCAGATTACTTGGCGGAAGAATCGCTGATGATCTCCCCAGAATTTAGTGAGAGCCACGGCTCGGGCGCGGGGCCCGCCGTTGGTGACTTCCAAGGCTGCGTCGATGTTACGTAACACACTCTGCCACGCGTCGGCGGCGCGGTTATACATTTCGCGCTGCTGTGGTGTTAACAGGTGAATCCGTTCTCGATACTCAACGGCTTTACCGCTCTGCGGACATACGCCAAAAGAGATTGAGCCTGACAAATACATGCCAAGGGCTTTCATATCGCGGCTGACCATTTCCATGGCGCCGACTCCCCCGGATTCAATCTCCTGCATGAACTCTTGAAAGCCTCCGGGGAATGAAGTGCCAATGCCCCAAAGCCCAAGCCTCGTCATGTAGGCCATGTTGCGAACGTCTGTTGCTCCTGTGGCTGATGAATAGACCACGCGATAATCTGCATTGCGTTCGGGGTCTTGTAGGTCAATGACAGCCTGTCCGGTGAGGGTCGGTTCCCCGCGTCCACCTGCAAGGGCGTTCTTCGCTTTGTGTGCTTCGTCAAAGATGACTACGCCGTCACTGCCAAGCCATCGTTGGATTTGGTCTAAGCGTTTCTCTCCCGTTTTCGCGGCGGCGATAAGAGATGAATAGGAGCTAAAGATTACTCCGCGCGGTAGGCTGATTTCTCCGGCTGGTGGGTAGTCATTGATTCGCGCCAGCGCAATGTTGGTTAAGCCTAAGTCCGTGAGGTCGCGCCGCGCTGATTCGAGTAAGTCATTATTGACGGAAAGCCAGATCGCGCGTTGGCGGTCTTGATTCCAGTTGTCGGCGATGATGCCGGCCAATACGCGGCCTTTGCCAACGCCGGTGCCGTCACCGACAAAGAACCCTGCCCGTGATCCGTCCGGTAGCGTTTGCTCGTGTCGCTGTCCGGCATAGATAACGCGCTCAAGCTGAATGTCTGATAGTCGGCCTTCGCTGACAATCTCCGGCGCTAGGTGTGGCTTGTAGGTAGTCACAGGCGGCGTGACTGCGGCCATTGATGCCGACTCAACGATTACGGCCGGGTGCGGTCTGCCGCCTCTCAACTTCGCTGGCACGTATGGAACGAACAAGCTGCCGCTTGGTTCTGAATCGTCGGGGTCGTCGTCGGGTCTGGGCGACGGCTCAACTAAATGCTTGAGGGCTTCCCAGGCATCCTCAAGCGTGGCCGCGCTTCCCCAACTGATCTGCTTTAGTTGCTCTTGCCAGTTCGCTCCGGGTGTCGCTCCGGTCTTATCAATGACGAGGATCTGCACGTCGGGTGCGGCTCCGTATTTCGCATATTCTTTTCCGTCAAGCGTGAGATTTGCGCGGACATTGCAGAGACAAGCGATCCGTTGCCACCATTCGCTAAAGCTCGGATGGTGAAAGCTCATCGCTTCGCTGACAATCGCAACCAGGCGTCCGCCGTCCTTCAATCTTCGCAAGGCGCTGGCGACGTGGCGACCGCCATAAAGCGGATTAGTTTTCGTGACTCTCCCGCTCGTGGAGCTAAACGGCGGATTCATTAATACGGCGGTTGGCTGAATGTCGGCGGGTAGCAGGTCGTCGATGAACTCGGCATCGAGCGGAAACGGTTCGAAGTTAAGAACACAGCGAAGCAAAGAGAATCGGCGCAAGCTTGTCTCGTTGCAGATAACCTTCGCGCCAATAGCGCGAGGCCAGATCGCGAGGCTTCCGGTTCCGGCTGATGGCTCTAGAACTATGTCGTCGGGCTTTGGATTTAGAAGCCGCGCTGCGAGATAAGCCAGCGTCGGTGGTGTCGAGAATTGCTGTAGCTCGGTCTGCTCTAGTGTGCGATCCGTTTGTCGCGGTAGTCGCTGCATCAATGGACGCAAGACGGAAGCAAGCGCCTCGGTCACGTCCATTTGCATTAGCTCTCCGGCGTGTTTCTCTAATAGATAGTTATTGACCGCGATTTCTACGGCGTCGTAAGCATCGCGCGGCGTGTATCTGCCTTGCGCTCGACTGCCGTCGAAAACTCGTTCTGCGGTTCTGGTTAGCTTTGGATTGTCAAACGGCTCTCCGTCCTCGATCCGTTCTTCCAGTTCGGTGATTAGCTCGTGGATATTGCAAACAAGCGCGTTTGTTCTGGCCGCGCAAACACCTGTACTCTGATCTGGCATCTGATTCGCTCCTTGAAGATGGCGTGGGTCACGGTGTAAGCGGCGCGGGTGGTAGTAACACCCGCGCTGCTCCTTCTTTCGGTTGTTTGTTTCAGTACTCGGACGGAAGCAAGACCGTAGTTGCGCTGCGGTCTGCCTCAGTGATGATCCAAAGCTGCTGGCCCTTTCCTGTTTGGTAGTTACTCAACAGTCGGAAGCCTTCTTTAAGCGCGAATTCGTTTTCGCGTTGGTCGTCGTCGGAAAGTTCGCCGAAGTCACAACTCATATGACGGCGCAAAAATTCGATCGCTGTTTGTCCGGCGATCTGGAGCGCTTCTTCGGCTCCGGGCGTGATGAAGGTTTGACCAAGCGCAAAGCGGGTCACGCTGGTTTGGGTGGTTGTGCTATGGTTTCGTCGCATCGATCATTTCTCCTTTAGCGGGTGAAAAAGTTGGTGCCTGGGCTAGGCGAGCGTTCGCGCGCTTGCCTAGCCCCTTCTTGTGCGCTCACTGCTCCTGCTCGTTCTCGCTCCCTTGTAGTCGTCCGGCCCGCAGGATTTGATCTGCGGCGCGGAGAATCTTCTGCGCGCTCTTTTCGGGGATGGCGTCGCCGTTATAGCCAAGCGCGGGGCATAGCCAGTTCTGGATATAGCCTCGGCAGTAGTCCGCGCCTTCGAGGTTGAGCGCTTCACAGCAAAGCATCGCAACCGCTTCTGCTTCGACTTCGCGGAGGTTCTTCGGCGTCCGTTCCGTATCGGTAAAGTCTGCTTCGGTGGTGTGGCCTAGAATTACGTGGGCGGCTTCGTGAAAAAGCGTCTTGTGTGGAAGCTGGGCCACGGGATTGATCGCGATCTGTCGCTTCTTCGCGTATCCCTGACAGTTGCCGTCCGTATCGGTGAAGTTGATCTGCTCGATGTCGAGGGCGGCAAGCGCGCGGCTCGCGTCCCACTCCGGCATACGCGGCGGTGTGAATTCTTCGCCTGTAGTCTGGGTGATGACGAACCAGCGGGGCTTATGCACAAAGGCGGTGTAGGTGTGCTCTCCGTTGGCTTCGTCGGTGTTCGCGCTTGCTTCTTCGTCGCGGTGCTTGCGGGTGATCGGCATGCACAGGATCAAGGCTCTCTCGCCGCGTTTGACGCATCGACCTAGAGCTTGCCATCCGGGAAATGTATTGATCGGGCCGGGCTCTAAGCCGCGTAACTGGCATTGGATCATCGCGAGAAGTTGATTGCCGATGCTGTAGTGGTGAAAGGCGCTGTAAGCTTTCATGATCAAGCCGGGCTTGTTGACTGCCTCAACTAGCAAAGCTGACCACTTGGGAACGTCGGGCGCTGGCGTAGTGTGTCTTTCCATTAGTCGTGCTCCTTTTGCGTTGCGTGGTTTGGGGTCTTTGGTCTTAAGAACAAGAGTTTTCCCCCTTCGTAGCGACGTTGGGACACGGGTGGGTGCTCGACCGACACAGGCACTGCCGGAACGGAGTGGAGGACTCGGAGGCTTTGCGGAGAGTTGTCGGGCGGGCTCCCGTGGCACAATGAGAGCGCAGAAGGGGGAAAACTAAGTCAAGGCTACTCGGCTCGAATGGAGCGAAGCGGAAATGAAAGCGAGGCCTATCTGCGGTTCGTCAGTTTGTAGTAGATAATTTCGTCTTCTTATTTGGAGCGCTAGAACTTGCTCCAACGCGGTTTGAGCGGTCTATGCGATGGCGTTCGCGATCCGATGGGGTTCCATAGCCCCAATCTGCTGGAGGATGGCTATGTACATCCGTAAGATTCAGCAATTGCTGGATCACAAAGAGGTGGCGACGATGGTGATCCATACTCACGTGCTGAACAGTGTCGGCAAAGGCGTCCTGAACCGCGTCGATTCCGGTTTAGACGTATCCGCATAAAACCGAGAGGCCGAGTCCGGCATTCGACAATTTGTTGATAGCCAGGGACTTGACAGAACGTAGCGCACGGTTTTATACGGAAGAGAACTTAGGTCGCCGGGTTCATACGGAACCAGATATACATTGTTGGGTGGCAATCTCTAATGATAGATTCCGTCGAGAAGAATCAACTTCGTGCCCGTCTGGTAAGCATCGCGCTCGAATGGGAGCGTGCATTCGGCGTCGCGCCGCGCATTACGAGCGCAATCTCAGAGTATGACGCCGCCCGACTTGTGGGTCACACCGACGAGAGTTTCAGCAATGATTGTGTGGGCCGTACCGCCGTCTCGAAAGGCGCAGATTTTACGTGTGGCGGGCTCCGATATCAGGTAAAGGCCAACCGTCCGAGTGGCAAGCCGGGTTCTCCCGTGACAAAGGTTCCGAAGGCGAGCAACTATGACTGGGACAAGCTCGTTTGGTTGCTCTACGACCGCTACTATGTGCTTCAGGAAGCGTGGGAATGGGATGCATCCGCGTATCGAGACGCGTTTCACGACCGAGCTCACGTTCGTCCCCCAGATATGCGACGAGGACGACAAATCTTCCCGCATGCCGGCTAAAGTTCGTGTCTGCTCAGGCACGAACACGTTGCGTGGTAACGTCCGACGGGCCACCCAACAAATTGGACCGGAGCGGCGGTAGCGTGTTTCGCATCGAAGTTGGTGCGGCGATGCTTGAATGAAATCGCGCCGCCCGGTCAACTGTCTCAGACGTTAGGCAGACAAGGACCAAACCGAAGGGGGAGCACCCACCATGCCTGAAGTCCGCGACATTTTTCTCTGGTACCGTGATCAACCGACGATGCCGTCGGACTTCACGACGCTGCAGCAGGAGGAATGGAAACAGCGACACTCTGCTGATCTGGTGAACCACTTTGCTGGGCAGTCGGTCACGTCGTGCATCGCGAGAATCTACGACGTAACTGTCGAGGGCATTTCAGCGTACGCCTCCTATGACTTGGACTACCTGATACACGATGGGAAGCACTTCCACTATCAAAAGAACACACCGCGTCGGCACTACGCACAGATCAAATATGAGATCGCCTACCAGGGGTCAGCTTGGGTCGAGAAGGTGAAATCCCTTCGTCAGGGTCAGATGGTCGAGTTCGACGGAACGATGATGAGCGCCGAATGGTCTGGCAAAGGATTCGATACAGAATACTTTCTGACCATCCGCTTAGCACTGAAATCGATTCAGTCAATCGACAGCCGCTTCCTACACGCGGAGGTGCTGGACGGTACACTTGCGTACTCAAGTTCGGGATGTTTTGTTGCGACGGCGGCGTTCGGTTCAGACCAAGCCCCTGAAGTGCAGGTCCTCCGTCGATTTCGTGACGTAGTACTCAGCCGCCATATCGTCGGTCGCCTGCTTGTTCGCGGGTACTACAGCGTGTCACCGCCAGTAGCGGCATTCGTCGCACGACATCCGACCCTCCGGTCGGCTGCTCGCTTCTTGCTTGGCCGCGTCGTCGGACGGCTCAGTGCACGATTGAGTGCTGGCTAAGACCGCGGAGAATGTGTGAGGCTGCCTAACAAAGGCTTGCAGCGGACGCGGCGATAGCATCTTCTTCATGGTGCTTCCTGCGGCCTAGCTTGTGTGAGTTCGCGCCGCGCCGCTGAAGCCCAGCGTTATACGTCGGGATGTAACTCATGCGCGCACTAGAGACAAAAGAAGAAAATTCGCGAGCCGTAAGAAGTTTTCGCGAACGTTTGAAGGAGGTCGCATCCAAGTTAGATGAAATGGAATGGGGTTTTCCAAATGGGGAGAGAGCCGTCTATCCCACATACTCAATCCAAACGCATCTAGGAGAAATTCAAGTTGGTGTTCCTAAATCTTGGAGTACCCGAGTCCCTCATCTTATCCGCTTTACGAAAGAGCAAGGCCCTCCATCGCCAGATGTCGAGATAAATATTCCTATAGAGCATGATCGGAAAGTTTCCGGTCTATATGTCCAGTCCGACAACGAATACTGGCTTTGCTCTCGCGGCTCGTTCACCTCGTATCGAGGCCAAATAAAACGTGAATTCACATTTTCTCATTTTGATAAGTGGCTTATTCAAATTGACGATATGGGCAAGCCCGCCAATGTTATTCCAGTTTGTTCACTCGCTTCACCTACAATCGCAAACGATATAGCGACATTCGTGGCTGCCGTACAAGAACTAAAGCAACTACACAAAGGCGGAGAACAATCTGAAACTGTTGTGTACGATACGTCGCCATCCTCTACTCATGGGTGGGGGGCGGGAACTGAGTTTGAAGGTAAGAAAAATGCTGGGGGCGGATCAAAAAGTGAGTATGAGTATCTACACGGCCCCTTGTGCAATCAGCTAATGTTGTTCCTTGGAAAGGTTACCGCCTCTAATCAATCCGTATTTGTCACCAAAAACACACACGTCGATGTAGCCATAGTTGATAAAATATCGCAGGCCGCAAACGCAATTTTTGAAGTAAAAACGTCGGCTCTTCCTTCTGCACAGGTGTATTCTGCGGTAGGACAAATGCATTACTACAAATATCGGTATGGGCACTCAAAGACCAAGCTCTATCTGGTTTTACCTTTGAGCTGTAAGTCAACCGAAACCCAAGATTTTATCGAGTCACTGGGCATTGCTATTGTTTACGGAGAGTCAGGGAAATTCAATTTTCCAAACGGTGCAAGTCTTGCAGACGACGTATAACCCTACATTCGAGCGGGACTGCGCAAAAGGGGCGCAGCCCCTCAATGCCACGTTATGCCGCTAACCCCATGATGAACAAATCCATGCCAGACCGGGATGTACGTGGAATCGGCCGCGTCGTGGTTAACTTTCAACTTCTCGAATTCACGGTCGTTCGACTTATTTGGATCCTGGCGGACACAGATCAGGAAATCGGGGAACGCATTACGGGTTGCGTTAACTTTCGCTCGCTTTGTGACCTCCTGCAATCACTTTTCTTGTATCGTGTGAAAGAGCCATCGCTTGTAAAAGAATTTCAGAGCTTGATGAAACGAATCGACGAAGCCGCCAACGGTCGGAACAAAGTTGTTCATTCCTGGTGGTTCATAGACATTGAGAGTGGGAGTTCTTCCCGACTAAAACCCAAGAAGAAAAGTTCGCCCAGTGCTTTGCGTTCCTTTTATGACTCACAGGACATCGACTACGATGATTTGTCGCGTTCAATCTTGGCCGTCACTAATGAACTCACGAATTTCATTAACGAACTCTACGCAGCCAAACTCATCCCCAGGAAACTGGGTATTTCGTTGGACTCTTCATGATGGATCAAATCCAAATGGAGGGCATCCTGATCTTCCACGGCGACTTCCGACATGCCCGTCGGTTTGCCTCCGAAATTCTCCGCGCTAAATTTCATACTCGGAACCGAACACAAATACGCGACGTGACTCACTTGGCGCTTAATACCGCGCTGATTGTTTCCTACGGGAGACCCTTCTTCAAGAACTATAACTTTGGCAACGGGATCTCCTCCTTGAAATCTTGTGCGGCAACCGTATTGACCGACTCGGAAGATTTGAATCTTCATAACAAAGTCTTGTCGCTCCGATTGAAAGTGTATGCTCACTCCGACGGCGATTCACACCTACTTACTGGCTTCAATTACAACGGGCCTGGCCCGAAGTTCACAAAGGACCCGTTTGCGATGCTGGACAAGTCGGAAACTCGCAGATTGAAGTCTATTTGTGATCGATGGATTGCCTATCTCGAGGAGCAGCGCGCTGCGCGCTGAAGGCACTATCCCATCAGCACGCCCAACAAATCTAGCGCGCGGCCGCGTCAACTTCTCAAACCTTGGGCGCTTACAAATCGTCGTTGAACGAAGGAACACCGAATCTTTTTGACCATGAGGTTACAAATGAAGAAAAAAGATCTCGACACGTCTCCGATAATGACAATTGGCCGTTACAGAATTCGGAGGTCTCGTCTTCGAGAGTATCTTGAAAATATTGCCGATGGCAGCGACTTCAATCTTTTTCCCGATCCGCGGTCAAACAAGATGACCAACACGTGGATCAAGAATAATATTGGACAAATCGCCAAGGCTGTGGGTTCGTCAAAAGCCAAATGACACGTGCCTCATCGGTGAATATTTGTTCCAACAGCACCCCAACAATGACCGATGTTGTACCGTAAATGGCACATTGTCCGATTGGCGAAAATTAGCGAAAATGCTATTCTGCGCCACATGCCAGCCTGCATTGTGTCATTCGTAGACCTAGACGGTATCCGCCATTCGGTCGAAGTCGAGGCCGAAGGATTGTACGAAGCGTCCGTCTTAGGGTTGTGCGCGTTCCGCAAGCACGAGCTTGCGCCTGGTGGCCTAACTCAATTGGAAATTGAGGTGCGCAGTTCGGTTAAGCACACGCTGAGCGTTATCAAGGTTTGGGAGTGGTTGCAGCGCGGTGTGAGTTCGCCGAAACAGGCTATCCTAAAGGAGCGACTACGCGCCTTATTGTGATTTTCGCTGCCGGTGATGACATCCCTACAGGGGTACGAATTCAATATCGCTGGAGAACCGCTAATTGCTTAGCCATCGCGCTTGATTAAGTGAAAATGTGCGGGTCATATGCCCGAGCGGTCTTTGCTGATTGTTTATTCGAAGAACTCAGCTTGACTCGCCGAAGATGAGTCGATGGATGACGTGAGGTCACGACCTTACAACGCAGGCTTCTGTTTCTTTAGACAAGCTGGGGTGGCTCTATCTGGCCGCCGCTATCCGTGGTTTCGCGTCGCAGCCACGAACGTGCCAACCGCCATTCGCGCTCAACTGTGCCGAGCGACACATCCAACATCTCCGCAACCTCAGACTCTGTAAATCCGCCAAAGTAGCGATACTCGACGACCTTGGCTTTTCGTTCGTCAATTTCGGCCAACTTGTTCAAGGCGGCGTTTAGAATTAGTAGTTCTTCGGATTGCTCGGTCGACAGCCGCTGCGTCGCTAAGGTATCGACACGCTCGGGTCGTTTCCCTCGCTTGGCAGCCAACTGCGCTCGCGCGTATTCAACGAGTACTTGTCGCATTCGTCTAGCTACGATCGAGTAAAAGTGGACGCGACTATCCCAAGTAATCTTGTCAGACTCTATAAACCGAATTAGTGCCTCATTGACAAGGGCTGTTGTTTGAAGCGTATGGCCAACGCGTTCGCGACTCATATAAGCGTGCGCTAGATGCCGGAGTTCTTTGTCGACTAGCGGTATCAGCTTTTCCAGCGCCTCGGCATCGCCTTTGCTCCACGCCTGAAGCAACTCAGTGATTTCGTGTGTTTCTGTCATCTACTGATTGAAACCCTTGAACCATTCGCCCAGCTAAGCAAAGGCGCATTATAAGCTCACCCGCGCTGAAAACACCTTCGTTTCCCCGCCTGTTAAGGGTTTTGACATGAATTATCGCCATTAGAGATGGAAGAAAAAAACAACCACCTATAAGGAGCTTGAAAACACCATGAGAAAAGCACTACTGAACGTTTTATTGTTCTTCATCTTTGCGACCCCCGCGCTTGCCCAGCAATCGCAATACTTGGGCAGGCTCTCGACGAATCCCTATGATCCGACATCGGTGTCGAATCCCTACAGCCAATACGGGAGCCCCTACTCGCCGACGTCGATCAACAACCCGTACAGCGTCTACGGAAGTCCCTACAGCGCTTACAGCGCCAACAACCCGTACACGACGAGCGCGCCGCGACTCTATGCCCCGGACGGCACATACCTCGGTCGGCTCTCGGCCAACCGCTATGACCCGGAGTCCACCTCGAATCCCTACGGCATCTACGGCAGCCGCTACTCGCCGACTTCGATCAATAACCGATACGGCTCTTACGGCAACCCCTATTCGAGCCCAGCGCCATTGATCTTTGGTGGCGAACCAAACCGAAGACTCAGGCCCTGAATTCGAGTCGTGGGCGCCGAATCTGCAACCGAGCACGAAGGATAGGACATTAACGTCAGAGGTAACAAATCCAATGTCAACCGAAAACAGATCCCAATGGTCCACAGTCAAGGTAATCGTCCTGTGTCTCCTAGTATCCGCGTTGGCTTTCTACGAGGGAAGCAGGCTCGACCTTTTTACGGCGTCAGGCGCTCAGCCCGTAGCAGCCCAGCATCCGCCGAAAACCGAACGGCTCCAGACCGAAGAAGTAAAACGCGATAACGCACCTCATTACTTCCGAGTGGCCCAGGTGATTGAAGGAGACGTAGTCAAGCTTGATGACGGAACTGAGGTAAACCTCATCGGCGTCAGTTGTCCAAAGTTGGACGACACTGACCCACTGCAAGTCGCGCTTGCTCATGAATCGGTCGCTTTTACCACAGGCGCGATCACAGCCAAGCAGGTTCGGCTGGAGTATGAGCCGGGCCACTCGTTCGACGGTCGCGGACGAACACTTGCGTATGTTTATCTGCAAGACGGTACCTTCCTGAACGCGGAGCTAATTAAGCACGGCTACGGTAGTGCATTCGCAAGGTACACCTATCGATTTACAGATGACTTCCACCGGGATGAGATTACAGCCCGAAACGCCAAGATAGGGCAATGGGAGTCGCGCGAGGTAGAGACGGCGGAAATCAACAATGGTAGCAGCGAGTCAACAACAGACCTGGCCAGTGCAGCAACCTCAGAAGAGACAGACACTGCTAATCGGGAGAGCCCCGCGTCAGTCAACTTGCTACCTACTCCTACAAGGTCACGAGTAGTCCAACCGATCACGCTTTCGTCGCGCGCCAGCGCGGATAACGAAGACACGCAGCAATCATATTCAAGCACATCCGTTGAGACGCCGAGTCGCTCATACAGTTCGCCGTCATACATCTCTCCGAGCATAGCGCCAGCATATAAGCCGGGCGTTGCTGAGAACGGGTCTGTTTACGGAGAAATCAGCGAACGGACTGGCAGGCCAAAGACAGTCTACGTCCGTAGTTACACGAGGCGTGATGGCACGTATGTCCGTAGCTACTGGAGAAGTGCTCCTCGGTAGAGGTCTTTCCAGTCCACTGACTATGAAGTCCTAACTTAAACAGGAGGTAATTAACTATGCGGAGAATCTTTTCTCTGGTTCTGCTCACATCGGCGCTATTGGGTTGTAATTCCAGGACGGCAACTTTGCCGACCCAGCAGTTCGCTTACGCGCAGGCTCAGAATTCCGGAAACCCGAACGTCAAAGTCTGGGTGAACACTAAGTCCGGTGTTTATCACTGCCCAGGCACTCGCTGGTATGGCAATACCCAACAGGGCGAATACATGGCGCAGAAGCAGGCCCAAAGCAAAGGATACAGACCGGCTTATGGGAAGGCTTGCGAATAGATTATTGCTGGGTGCGGCTCTAGTGAGTAGACGTTCACTTTGCTATGAATTGCCCGCTACATATAAGATGAATGCACGAATACTCAGACCTGAGCTTTTTTGGCTCTTGCACGACCTTCATTTCGTAGTGTTATCTCTCGGTACCGGAGACCACTAAATGAGCCCCACCCCGCGCTGGCATCGAATAGGAGAGATTTATCACTCAGCCGTTCCGTTGAGCCGATCGGAGCGTGCTGCCTATGTGACAAGTGCTTGCTCCGGCGATTCAGAACTGCAGGAGGAGGTTGAATCGCTTCTTCATGCTGACGACTCATCAGGGGGATTCCTCGAGGCTGCTGTCTTCGACTTAGGCCTGAAGATTCTCTCGGACGATGGCCTCACGAATGACGAGACAGACGCAATTATCGAGAATCGAGGTCCCGATGAGCTTTTGGGCAAAACGCTTGATGAGCGATACCTAATCGAACGACAACTTGGCCACGGCGGAGTGGGCAAAGTATATCTCGCTCGCGATCTCAAACTTCACAACAAGCACGTTGTAGTTAAGGTTCTGCTTGAAAAGTCGTTGAAGAATGAGTGGGTTGCGCTGAAATTTCGGCAAGAGAAAGAGGCTCTTGCCCGCATAGACCACCCCGGAGTTGTTGGTATTGTCGACACCGGCGAGTTGGCGGATGGGGAACCTTACATCGTGATGCAATACGTCGACGGTATCTCTATCCGTGAGGCGATAAAAGCACAGCCAGAGGGAATGGATCTCGATCGCGCGGCGTCGATAATCAAGCAAGCCGGGTCAGCTCTAAGCGCTGTACATGAACGAAATATTTATCATCGCGATCTAAAGCCTGAAAACATCATGCTTCAACGCGTGGGCCATGGCGAAGAGCAAGTCAAGATTCTGGACTTCGGCGTAGCAAAGGTTAAGGAATCCCTTATCGCTTCGAGTACCGTGACCGACGCGACCTCGGCAGGGACCGTTTCCTATATGTCGCCGGAACAACTGCGTCTCCAGAAGGTGTCGGCGGCAAGCGATATCTATTCGTTAGGAGTGATCGCATACGAGATCGTCACCGGGCGGCGACCATTCAAAGCGCAGACTGCCGCGCACTTAGCTGAGATGCAGAGGGAAGGGATTCGAGTGAAACCGATGGATTTGTGTCCGCTGTTGTCGCCGGACGCGGAACAGATCATCCTAAAAGCACTCACTTTTGAACCGCAAGACCGTTATCAAAACGCGGCAGAGTTTGGCAACGCGTTGGCGCACGCTCTGATTAATGAACAAGAGTCTGTTACGGTACCTGGAAGATCTGCTGAATCATCTTCAGAGATGCCACCGGAAACGATTGCGACTCCGTTCGAACCAGCAGTCGGCCACGGCTCGCCGCGCATGGTTTCTTCAACGCCTGTAGACCTGATAGAGCAAAAGCGCGGCTGGCCCAAGATTGCCGGTGCACTAGCTTTCATTGCGATTCTATTGGCTGGCGGACTAATTCTTATAAAGCGACAGTCTCTGTTCGGAAACAAACCGAATACAGGTGGTGGCAATATGGCGCAGCGGTCGCTAGCTTATTGGCTCACTGTACAAAAAATGCGTGACGGAAAGCCTTATCAAGAACCGTTTCAATCTTCCGGTCAAGAGGTTTTCGAGAACGGCTACAAGTTTCGTCTAAACATGTCGAGCCCGCAAGCTGGTTATCTCTACGTATTTAATGAAGGCGCGCCTGAAAGGGACAATACAAGTTTCACAGTAATCTATCCGACGCCATTAACTAACAACGGCTCTGCGAAACTTGACGCAAACCAGACTATACAGACGAACTGGAATACGTTTGCGGGCCAGACTGGCACTGAACAGTTCTGGGTCATCTGGTCCGCGGCGGCTGTTAGTCAACTCGAAGCTGCACGGGACGATGCTTTTAAGAGTAAGGAAGGTGCGGTCACGGACGCTGCAATGGTCAGGAACGTTAAAGAGTTCTTGACCAAACATTCTGACCCAAAACCGGAAACAACCAAGGATACTTTGAAACAGCAGACTGACGTTCGCGCAAGTGGCGAACTGCTGGTCAAGCTGGTCGAGCTCGAGCATCGCTGAGAGTTCACGAAATGTCCGTTCTAGTTGCGCTCATATGGAGTCTTAGGAGGCTGAACAAATGTCTTCACATCGCCCGGACTGTAAGCGGATCGAACACCGCAATGTGTTACGTCCTCTAATGGTTTTCTTCGGTTTGTCCTTAGTAATACTTCTAGGGTCAGTCTCTCTCGCCGCTCCTCCCCAAGGAACGCCGCGAAAGATCGTCTCTGATGACTTCACAAAGAATCGGCAGGAGGCAGCGCCTTCTAACTCCAACAGCAAATCTCAAGGACAATCTTCAAATAATGTGGTGCCTAGGCCAAGGCCAGGTCGCACATATCGGCTGGCTTCGCGACCCACCATTAAGACACGAAAATCGTCGACCGGCAGTGTCATAGCACAGTTGGGGATAACCATTTGGAGGCTGCGTTCCGCAGCTAATAATGACCCGGGCGGCAGAGAGCTGATAAGAGAAAAAGGCAAGTCTGGATGGGTGCCTGAACGTGTGGAAGGCGAAACCATCTTTCGAGAAGGCGACCATGTGCGGATTAGCATTGAATCACCCCGTGCTGGTTACCTGTACGTTATTGATCGTGATCTATTCTCCGACGGGACATCCGGTGGCGCGATGATGATCTATCCGTGGTCTAACGCGGACAATCAAATGCGTCCGGGAAGATTGGTTGACATTCCAGCGCAAGAAGATGATCCAAGCTACTTCACCGCCAGACTAACCAACCCAAATCAGGTGGGCGAGTTATTGACAGTCATCGTTACCACGTCTCCGCTAAACCTGCCGATTTCCGATAAGCCTATCCAGATCTCAAGTGTAGAGATCGCGAACTGGGAAAAGCTATGGGGTGGAAAGAGCGAGCGGTTCGAAATGGAAGGCGGCGCAGGTGAAGCATGGACCAAACAGGAACAGCAAGCCGCCGCGGGTAAAGGAACAAGACAATTGACTCGCGACGATCCGGCGCCGCAGACGATTTACCACATCTCCGCCACCGATAGTAGAGCAATCCTGGTAAACGTTAGGATTCGATATGTGAAGTAGAAGATTGTGTTCGGCACGTCAGTAACCATGAATATGAAGTCCCACGTCATCCGCAACCTCGTGAAAGGGTTTTTCTGGGCAGTTTTGCTGTTTGGTGGAGTCGTTGGTCTTTCAAGAATCACGACCGCACAAACTGGCGAGCCGTCGCGTGAACCCGTGCTGCGCATCGAGATGGGGATGCACACGGCGCCTATCTGGGGCATCGGCATTGACCGCGCCGGGAAGCTCCTGGTGACGGCGTCATTAGATAAGACAGTTCGTGTGTGGGAATTGTCGAGCGGGCGTTTGCTTCGCGTGCTGCGCGTGCCTATCGGCGACGGCAACGAGGGCCGACTCTACGCGGCAGCCATCTCGCCGGATGGCAATACCATTGCTGCGGGTGGGTGGAGTGGTAATGAGCCGGGAACTGTATCTGTGTATCTCTTCGACCGCGAGAGCGGCAGGCTGGTGCGCCGGTTGAGCGGCCTGCCAAATGTCGTCAACCTCATCGCGTTCTCGCCAGACGGCGCGATGATGGTCGCGACGTTCGGCGAAGCGAATGGAGTATGCGTATGGCGCACCGCAGACTGGACGCAAGCATTACGCGACAAAGACTACGGCGGCGCGAGCTATGGCGCAGACTTTGACCACTCTGGGCGGCTGGTAACTAGTTGCTTGGATGGCTTCCTGCGCCTGTACGACCGCGATATGCGCTTGTTGGAGAAGCAAGTTGTGCGGGGCGGTAAGCAGCCTATCGACGTGCGCTTCTCGCCTGACGGGCGAAAGGTCGCGGTCGGCTACAATGACAGCACGCGTGTTGACGTGTTTTCCGGAGAGACGCTTTCCTCACTTTACAGCGCAGATACTTCTGGTGTTGAGAAGGGCGGCACTCTGGCTCACGTTGCATGGTCAGCGGACGGCTCAATGCTCTACGGAGGAGGGGCGTCTTATATTACTTCACCTGACTTTCGTATCCGGCGTTGGAGCAATGAGGGGCGCGGGCGCTACGTCGACACGCCCGCCGCCAGAGGCTCGATCCAGGGCATCGCTCCGCTTCCTACGGGCGGTATCGTCTATGGCGCAGGTGACCCATCATGGGGCGTCCTCGATGCGCAGCACAAGCAAGTACAGCCACGCCAAGCCGGACAGATTGCAGACTACCGCGATAGTTGGACAAACTTTCTCACCGACTTGAATGGCAACACGATTCGCTTCGGTTATGAATTGGCCGGCAAGTCGCCTGCCGTTTTCCAATTAAGTACGCGCAACCTGGCGCCCGACACAGTTGAAAGTAGCAGCCTGCACGAGTCTCGGACAGTAGCACCCGGCCTTTCCATCACCGACTGGAAAAGCACTCAAAGGCCACGCCTCAACAACGCGCCCCTGAAACTCACACCGTACGAAATGTCGCGCAGCCTTGCCATCGCGCCCGATGGCGGACGGTTCCTGCTCGGTACTGAGTGGTTTGTCCACCTCTTTGATCGTAGCGGTCAAGAACTCTGGAACACGCCGGTACCCAGTACCGCTTGGAGTGTTAACATTAGCGGAGACCAACGCTACGCGCTCGCGGCTTTCGGCGACGGCACAATTCGCTGGTATCGCATGAGCGACGGCAAAGAGCTGCTCGCATTCTTCCCGCATGCCGACCGCAAGCGCTGGGTTCTGTGGACTCCTTCAGGCTATTACGACGCATCACCGGGCGGCGAAGATCTAATCGGCTGGCATGTCAACAACGGGCGCGATCAAGCGGCGGACTTCTTCCCTGCCGGCCAATTTCGCTCGACCTATTATCGCCCGGATGTCATCGCTAAAATCTTGGAGACCGGCGACGAGGCTCGCACCCTCCAACTCGCCAACGACGCTGCCGGACGCAAACAGCAGCAAGCGAGCATCGCACAGCAGTTACCGCCCGTCGTCGAAATCATGTCCCCATCGGATAGCAGCGAGTTTTCCTCAACCGAGATCGCTGTCCGATTTCGCGTTCGTACTCCTTCGGGCGAACCCGTGACCATCGTCAAAGCGCTAGTCGATGGCCGGCCGATGGGTGCGAGGCAGTTGGTTCGGGAAGCAGCCACAAGCAACGCGGACGGAATGCGCGAACTACGTGTGACCGTACCCGAACGGGACAGCGAGATCGCAATCATCGCGGAGAACCGTTTTACGTCGAGTGTGCCGGCTACCGTGCGCGTCAAATGGCGCAGCACGACGGCGACTCGGCCTGAAGCGTTCGTCATCAAACCCAAGCTCTATATTCTGGCCGTTGGCGTTAGCCAATATGCCGACAGCAAGTTCAATCTAAAGTTAGCGGACAAAGACGCGGGCGATTTTGTGAAAGCGATGATGGCGCAGAAAGACCTGCTCTATCGCGATGTGGTGGTGAAGCTCTTAACCAACGAGAAAGCGACGAAGGACGACGTGCTCGATGGGCTGGATTGGATTCGACAGGAGACCACGAGCAACGATGTGGCGATGGTCTTTTTCGCCGGGCACGGCGTCAACGATCAGAACAACTACTATTACTTCTGTCCGTACAATGTGGACCCGAGCCGGTTGCTGCGTACGGGCGTGGCCTTCAGTGATATCAAGAAGACGGTTTCGGCGATCGCCGGCAAGGCGTTGTTCTTCGTCGATTCATGTCACTCCGGCAATGCCATCGGCCTTGCGGCACGGCGCGGGCTGCTCGACATCAACATCGTGATCAACGAGCTTTCGAGCGCTGAAAACGGCGTCATCGTCTTTTCTGCTTCGACCGGTAGCGAGTCGTCGTACGAACGCGAGGAGTGGAACAACGGCGCGTTCACGAAAGCGCTGGTCGAAGGGTTGGGCGGCGCAGCGTCCATCGGCAATACGGGCCGCATCACCTACAACATGCTCAACGTCTATATTTCAGAGCGAGTGAAAGAACTGACGAAGGGCCAGCAACATCCGACAATGATCTCGCCCCAGACTGTCCCTGATTTTCCGATCGCGGTGAAGAAATGAAGAGAAGGATCGGCTTCGCTATACCAAATAGAAGTCCGGCATTCGGAACGTCGGCAATGATGAATATGAAGTCTCACATCATCGGCAAAATGATCCGACTTGAGTGCAACCCAGGGTCTTCAGACGTTAAGGGTGGACCCTTTGATACGACGCAATGCTTCTGTTTAGTGGGCAGATGAATGAAATAGAGGCCTTATGTACTGGTTAACAACACTTCATCTACTGGTTCCGTTTGTGAACCCGAAACGACTCTCTCTTCTATTCCTGATTGCTCCACTCCTTGCGGCAGGGAATGCCCCGGCCCAGCAGCCTGAAGCTGTGCTGATCGACGGACGGCCGGCTCTCAAGTACATAGATAAAGAAGGATGCGAATCACCCATCAATTATGGAAAGACTGCAGGTCAGGAAGTATCCATTGCCGTTCGAGTAAACCACTGGCACGGGAAAAACTTGGGCGAGAAGGGCTGGTTGTTTATTAACAAGACCCGAATATTCTTTGCACCAGACGCTGGTCAAACAGATGAGCATTCGTTCAGCATTCCAAGAATTGAATTCAAAGAAGCTAAGGTGTCCAAGGATCACAAGGTGTATTACCTGACGATCATAAGTAACGCAAAGAAGAACCAAGAGTTTGGCGCCGGCTGCTTCGGAAATAAGAAAGACCTGGAAGACTTTTTCGTTCCCGTTTTGGAATATGCTGTCATTGCCTGTAATGATTTTGACGCTGCCGTAGAGCAATTCCAGCAACTCACTGCCAAGGTGCAACCGCGAAAGTCCGAGCAAGATACGACGGTTTCAGATCTCCTCGGAACGAATCCCAAGACTTCCACTTCCGAATCACCGAGCGGAACCGCCAAAGAAGAAGGGACCGGCGACGCCAAGACATATTTCAACCTTGGGAAGACGCATTTGAAACTGCACTTGTATGACGAAGCCATCAGAGCATTTAAGCAAGCTGTTCAGATCAAAGGAGACTATGCTGAGGCCTATAACGGCCTGGGCGATGCCTATCTTTATTCGGGACATTATCCAGAAGCGATATCTGCCTACACTCAAGCAATCAAGATCAATCCGAACTTTGCTGAAGCGTATAACGGGCTTGGTGTCGCATACTCCGACACGTTCCAGCCCGAAGAGGCAATAAGAGCATTAAGACAAGCAATCAAATTACAGCCAAACTCTCACGTAAACTTTTATTTTGCAGGTTTGGCCTATAAGAGGTTGGGAAAACGAAAGGAAGCGGTCGAGGCGCTAAGAGAGACGATTCGCCTGAATCCGAAATTCGCAGATGCCTACGAGGTGCTTGGGGACATTTATTCCAACTCAAAAGATTATTCTGCTGCTGTTGAAGTGTACCGATCGTTAGTGCAGCTCCGGCCCGATTCTCCGGCGGCCCATTCCCTTCTCGCAAATTCCTATTCCAATTCAGGAAGAAAACAAGAGGCCCTGGATGAATATGAATTGGTTATTAAACTTATTCCGAAAGATCCGAGTGGTTATCACAACATCGGCAATACTTATGCAGACATGGGTCGCTTTGACGAAGCAATACAGAGTTACAAGCGGGCCATTGCCCTGAAGAGCGATTACATACCGTCTCATTTCATGTTGGGCAGAGCTTTCTTCAAGAAGGGAGATAAAGCTTCTGCAATTGAACAATACAATGTCTTGAAGTCGCTCGACCCGAATGCTGCGAAGGCTCTCCTTGATGAAATAAGCAAGTAATCTTAAGTGTGGTAACTCAAAAACGATTTCGTTTGCCTGGTACTTCACCGCAGCGTGGGAATAAAGCTATGCGCTCGCATTTACCAATAATGATACTCTCGCTGGTACTCCTGCTTTCGATTACTCCCGCTTTAAGTAAAGCTCAGGAAAAGCCATCGCCAGCGCCCGATCCGAAAGCTCAAGCGGTTATTGACCTTATCAAAGAGGCCCGAAAACAACGCACGGCCGGCAATTTTGATGGAGCACACAAGATTCTTCAAAGCGCGCTAAGTACGGCGCAGAGGGAATTTGGCGAGTCAGACCTTCTTGTAGCGTTCTGTCTTGAAAACATCGGCGAGGTCTACGCTTTCCAGGCTAATTATGCACAAGCTGAATCATCTCTAACCAAGGCTCTCGCCATCATGGGGCAAATGCTCGGGCCGGAAAACCTGTCTGTTGCATCGGTTCTCAGTGATCTTGCGGACGTTTACAGGTTAAGTGGGCAATACGATCGTGCGGAGCCGATCTACCGACGAGTCGCGGCGATGCGGGCTAAAGGCCTGGGGCCCAAGCACCCGTTGGTTGCGGAAACGTTAAACGGCGCTGCAATAACTTACCAAGCCAAAGGCGATTACAAGACCGCTGAGTATCTTTTCAGTCAAGTTCTTGAAATCCGTGAAGGCGCCGGTGGCGACACAGCGGACACCGCTCAAGCGCTTAATAACTTGGCTGAGTTGCATGTGGCGAAAGGGGAGTATCAGAAGGCGGAACAGGAGTATCTCCGGGCTGTCGCGATCTATGAAAAGACTCTTGGACCTACGAGCACTCATCTGGCCACGGCCCTGAATAACCTGGCTAACTTCTATTCTCTAAAGCAGGATTACAAATCAGCGGAAACACTCAACAAGCGAGCGCTGAGCATACTTGAAGGGGCGCTGGGTCCAAATAATCCGGACGTCGCAATTTCTCTCAACAACCTCGCAATGATCTATGTCGGCAGCGGGGATGCTAATAAAGCTGAACCTCTGTTGGTACGAGCGTTGGATATACATGAGAAAACGGTGGGGCCCGAGCATGCAGCCACCGCTACAACACTTACAAATCTAGGGGAGGTATATCAAGCAAAATATGAGTACGAAAAGGCTGAGAAATTCTATCTGCGCGCCCTCTCGATTCGAGTAAAGCTTTACGGTTCGGATAATGCTGATGTCGCTGCTACTTTGAATGGCCTTGGATCCCTGTACCAAGCAAGAGCCGACTACGCAAAGGCTGAACAGTGTTTTCAGCGTGCGTTGTCGATCAAAGAGAAGATCTTGGGAACGGAAAATGCCCAGATAGCCGGCACTCTTGCTTCACTTGGTTTTTTCTACATCAAGACTAACAAATTCCTGGAAGCGGAAATGTTTTTCAAAAAAGCTTTGGCGCTTTCGGAGAAGGCTTGGGGATTAGAAAGCACTAGTCTAGTTACGCCACTTCGCAATCTTGCATCGTTATACGAGGCAGAGCACGAGTACGGCCAGGCAGAAGCGCTTAATCAGCGCGCCCTTTCCATAGTGGAAAAGGTGTGGGGAAGTGACCACCCAAGCGTCGCCGTGGTTCTTTCATATCTGGCGGACGTTTACACACAAACTGGTGAGTACGGCAAGGCAGAAGCCCTTTATCAACGGAACATCGACATCCTTCAAAAAGCATCCGGCTCGGACAGTTTGATGGTTGCGACCGCATTAGACAACTTTGCTAACTTCTATAACCAGAGAGGGAGTTTCGAAAAATCACTTCCCTTACTGCTCCGTGCCCTGGAGATTCAAAAGAAAGAATTAGGGAGTGAGCATCCATTGGTTGCTCACACGTTGTCTTTGCTTGGCCATCTAAATCTTGCAAAGGGTGACTTGAAAACTGCGCTAGACTTTTTTAACGACGCTCAAAAGATAGCGGAGAGAGTCTTCGGCTCAGACAGCCCGGAGATTATTTATTATGTGAGCAATGTTGCATCTGTATACAAAGAGCAAGGAAGGTTTCGAGAATCTGAGCAGCTCTATCTTCGAGACGTATCAATTATCTCCTCTCGACTAGGAAACGAACATCCCGACATCGTTGGTTCGCTCACGGGTTTAGCTTTGCTTTATCAGGCTGAGGGTGACTACAAGAAGGCTGAGGAGGCTTACAGAAACGTCTTAGCAATCCAAAAGAGGACTCTTGGACCAGAATCACCTGAGGTTGCGACAATATCGATGTTCCTTGGTCTTCTTTACATGTCGAAAGGTGACTACGTCGGAGCAGAGCCACTTCTTCAATTGGCGGTAAACGTGATGCAGAAAGTGCTCGGCCCCGACAATTACATTTCCGCAGTCCCTATTAATAACTTGGGACTTCTTTACTACCATCGCGGCGATTGGGATCGTTCGGAAGCAGCTTTCAAGAGAGCGCTAGCTGTGATTGAAAAGACACTTGGAACCGACAGTCCCAGAACCGCCGTCATGCTGGGCAATTTAGCTCTGGTTTATCAATCCAAAGAGAACTACAAGCAGGCTCAGGAAATTCGCGAGAGAGTTGTGAAAATCGATGAAAAAGCCTTCGGGTCGGACAGTATTAATTTGTTTCTTCCACTCAATAACCTTGGATTATCTTATGCGCTCAATGGTGATTATGCGCGCGCTGAACAACTATTCAATCGCGCGCTGGTGATTTCTGACAAAGCGTTTCCGACCGGCCATCCTGATCAAGTGAATGCTCTGGCCAATCTGGCGACAATCTATACAGAACAAGGCGACTTGAAAAAGGGCGAAGAGTTCCTGCAAAAGGGCTTAAGGTTAGCTCAAGACAAGCTGGGCCCGAAGCATCCGACTGTGGGTACCATTTATGCGACGTTAGCCCGGTTGTATGTAGCAAAGGGCGACAAGGATAAGGCTGTCCAATATGCACAGTATGCCGAAGAGATCAGCGAGAATAACCTTCGTCTGATTCTTGCTGCCGGCTCAGATGAACAGAAACGTTTATACATGGATTCGATTCGATGGGAAACTGACGGTGCGGTTTCATTGCACCTGGCGATAGCTCCCAACAATCTTCAAGCAGCCAAATTCGCCCTGACAACTGTCTTGAGAAGGAAAGGGCGGGTGCTGGATGCGATGGTCAATAACATGGCAGCACTCCGAAACCATTTAAGGCCCGACGACATTACGCTTCTGGACCAACTCTCGGCTGCCAGAACGCAATTGTCCACTCTCACGCTGAGAGGCCCTGGCAGCTCGAATCTGGACGAATACAAATCCGAACTTAATCGACTCGAAGAAAGTGTTCAGAAACTTGAATCTGTCGTGAGCGAGCGCAGTTCGGCTTTCCGCGCAGTTTCAAAAGCCGTAACGATCGAAGCGGTGCAAAGTCGTATTCCTGACGAAGCCGCACTCGTAGAGATAATCGCTTATAAGCCTCTCGATCTTCAGGCAAAACTGACCGAAAGGTATGGATCTCCGCACTACGCAGCCTACGTTTTGAGGAAAACAGGAGATCCAACATGGGTGGATTTAGGAGAAGCTTCAGCAATCGATGCTGAGATCAAGAACTTTCGGGTTGCTTTGAGCGATCCGAAGAACGCAGACGTGATGCGAATGGGGCGTGCGCTTGACGACAAAGTTATGCGTCCCGTTCGCAAGCTACTCAACGGTGCTAAGGTTGTATTTGTGTCGCCAGATGGGGGGCTGAATCTTGTTCCTTTCGGCGCCCTGGTTGACGAACAGAATCACTATCTTCTGGAAACCTACTCCTTCGTTTACCTAACGAGTGGTCGCGATCTATTCCGACTTGAGGTGCACGAGAAGAGCCGACAGGGACCGGTCGTATTCGCCGATCCATTGTTTGACCTAAATAACAACGCAAGCGCCGCATCTCCTGTACCAACGCACACTCAAAACGAAGCTACGACAGGCTTGCTTGATTTGAGTAAGGCGAGATTTACGCCGCTACCCGGAACAGCCGAAGAGGCGCGAGCGTTGAGTAGGATTTTTCCCAGCGCCACGGTACTTACTAGAGAACAAGCAACAAAGGGCGCACTCCAAAAACTGAGTGGGCCTAGTATTCTCCATATCGCTACTCATGGTTTCTTTCTCGCGGATGTCGCTCCGCCGACGAGCCAACGCACTCTGAGTCGTCAATTGGTATGGGAACAAAACAAATTGCAGGGTAATGCTTTGGGCACTCAAAACCCACTTCTGCGTTCTGGGTTGGCGTTCGCCGGAGCTAACGCGCGGCGCAGTGGTGTGGAGGATACGGGAATCGTTACCGCCTACGAGGGTACGAGTTTGGACCTGCTAGGTACGAAGCTCGTCGTGCTTTCTGCTTGCGACACGGGAGTTGGGGAAGTGAAAGTTGGTGAAGGCGTCTATGGACTTCGCAGAGCGTTGGTAATAGCTGGCGCTGAGAGTCAGGTCACAAGTTTGTGGCAAGTTGACGACGTTGCAACGCGCGACCTAATGGTTAATTACTACACCCTCTTGCAAAGAGGCGAAGGGCGCGGGGAAGCTCTGCGCAATGCCCAACTCGATATGCTCAAAAGTACTGACCGCAGCCATCCGTACTACTGGGCCAGCTTCATTCAATTGGGCGACTGGAGAAGAATAGATCCCGGCGAAGCAACAGCCTCGCCGTAGAAGATGGCGCGGCAGCCCTCAACTCTTGAAGGGAAGATTTTGACAGATTAACAACATAGAAATACTTTCTGCTGGACCAGCTCGCCGAAGTTGGATGAAGCGGGGCACAGGTCCTTGGAGACTTGCCGTGAGGCATTTCCCCGACCGCGCCTCGCTCTCTTCATTTTCCTGGTCCGCCGTTTGTAGGAGAGTAGTCCATACAGTATTGTGCTGATATGTGCGGCAGGTTTACGCTTCATTCGAGAGACAGGATCAAGCTCAAAGGATTGGCGACACTAGATCTGCCCTTTGAACCGAGATACAACATTGCTCCAAGTCAGAGTGTCTTGAGCCTCGGCGATTTCGGAAGCGGTCTTGAAGCTCGTTTTCTCACCTGGGGACTGATTCCATCTTGGAGTGAAGACGGGAAAGAATTCATTAACGCTCGGGCTGAAACGCTCGAAGAAAAACCAAGCTTCAGCGAGTCGTTTCGATTGCGTCGATGCTTGATCCCTGCAGACGGCTTTTTTGAATGGAAGCGCACCGGGAGAGAGAAGCGGCCTTTCTATTTTCAGTTGAATGACGGAATGCTTTTCGCGTTCGCGGGTATCTGGGATACCTGGAGCAATCGTGGAGACGTGGTTACCTCATGCGCCATCATTACCACAGCCGCAAACGAATTAGTCGGAGAACTTCACGACCGAATGCCTGCAATACTCCTCGATGAATTTCACGATGCTTGGCTCGATCCGAGAACAGATCGCACAGTGCTAACAGAAATGCTGAAGCCATTTCCTTCTTTGATGATGAAAACGTATCCCGTCAGCAGTACCGTGAACTCTCCAGACAACGACACCGCTGATTTACTCCTTCGCGTAGATACTGAAGTGGGCCAGACACTGAGTCTTTTCTGATTTGGACGACGAAGAACCTTTCCTATTTAGCTTGACGACGGGCGTCGCCTCATCATAGAGTGCCGCGCAATGAAACGCCTTGGTGGGGTGAGGACACTAAGGTGGGCCGTCAACGGCCAACAAGCGAACACTAATCCTTGCTGAGCGCCGCCTGGCGCCGCGAGAATTCAGAAGGACCCGCGTGAGTGAGTGAGGCACTTGCGTGGGTCGTTCGCTTTCTTGGGCACCTTGCGAACGGAATACTAGCTAGGCGTCCCAGTTTCTCTCTGCCAAAAATGATTTGCGACTAGACATTCACAAGATCGCGTTCGGTCAAACATGGCTCGGTGCAGACCTTGTGGGAGCGCGCCTTGCTTGGACACGTTAGTTCTTAGCGCGTTTTTGTGTTGTTAGCGCGTTTTTGTTGAACGACCTCCATACGACGTGATATAAGCCCTGAGAGAGACGATCTTCACAGCGGAAAGGAACTTTTAACTTTCTCCCAAGCCATGCCCGACCCAAAAGAAATTGATCTTAGAGCGGCGATCAACGCTATTTCTGACGTTGTTCAGAATCGGCCACGTCCGCTCCGCGAATTCGATCAAATTTACATGAAGACTGGAGATATGGTCCTCCAGAGTGAGATCGTCGCGCGCTGGGCAAATGGTAAGCGCCTTGCGTTCATTGGCGATGGCGATGCTATCGGCTGTTGTGTAGCATATCTGCATCGGCGAGGGATTCTCGATTACGGACCTTCAGAGATCGCTGTCTTTGATTTCGACGAACGGATGTGTTCAGCGGTAACGCGGTTCGCCGATAGTGAATCACTCACGAGTCTCAGGTCCCATCTATATAACTGCTTGGAAACGTTTCCTGGTCCAATGGATTTTGAATGTTTTTACACAAATCCTCCTTGGGGTGCGAGCAATGACGGCGAGAGCGTAAAAGTGTTTGTTCAGCGCGGCATTGAAGCCACTGGTGGTATTGGCGAGGGAATGGTGGTAATCGCCGATGATCCCGAATTGGAATGGCCCAAGCGCGTTTTGGCAAGGGTTCAGTCTTACGCCATTGAGTCAGGGTTCTACATTCAGCGCATGATGCCCTCGTTGCATTCCTACCACCTCGACGACAACCCAGAACTTCGATCATGCAATTTAGTTTTCAGATCGTTGCCCGGCAAGTCACCCTTAACTGTTAGTTTGCCTATCACCGATCCAGTGCGGCTTGCGAACTTCTACGGGCGAGATAATCCACCAAGAGTCCGATTCGTTCGGGAGAAGAAGCGGCTAAATTACGGGAAGGCACATGAAGACGAATATTCTATTGAATTCCTGGAGACAAAGTGATGCCCGAAATAATAAAGCCCGGCCAGGGTTTGCTTTACATGAAGATTGGCACCCACGCCAAGGAACCGTTGGAGGAAATTATTGCCCGAAAAACCCGCGAAATCGAAGAGAACGGGGTTGGCTATTGGGGATACGGTGGGGGAACGTGCCATCCGCAAACAATGGTGCAGCCCTTCGCCAGAGATTATGAGAGGCGCGGAGGCGTAATTTACCTTTGCATGCAGGAAATGGAGTCAAATCATTTTGCCGAACCAATTCGCGCGGATGAATGGTCGATTGATGGCTTTGAGTGGCATGAGTTCCCGCAGGCTATTGAAGTAAAGGGTTCGCGATATGCTTTGGTTATCCGCAATCTAAGGAAGACTGAGTTTGAGCTGGTCCTGGATAAGACAAAGGTTGCCTTAGGCAACAGCATGGGAGCTCGCGGCAACAAGTATATCCGCGGTCGTGTAGACAAGGCCTGCCTCGAAGTAACGGAAGGCGAGATCAACAGTCCGGAAAAAGTCGTTACAATTGGTCTCGTGGCTGACATCGTCGAACCTTACGCTGTCCACGTTCGCAACCGCCAAAGTTAAGCTGCTAGGACTCGGTGTGCTTTGGATCGTAAGTCGGCAATGTAACTTTCCAGACCATTTCTAAAATTTGCATCGTCTCCGCTGTCGCTGCGACAGCTAAAGCAGATAGTCAATGTGGTATCGATGGAGGGCTCTCCGCAAATCGCATCCCGTAAGCTAGCGCCGTTGCCGGCGGAAAGCATGATCAGCACCAGTTGCTCAATGCACCAAACCCTTCCGCACAGGTAGAGCAAGCGTGCGTCGTTTTCCATCAAACGATCTATCGCGGCAATCGCCCGCTTATCACCTGTTATTAGCGACTGTAACGTCCTCGCTATTAGCACGGCGCACAATTGGCTCTCCCCGGTATCCAGGCTGACGGCCACTCGTTGCGCAGCTAGCTCGAACTCCGCGGCCATGGACTGTTCTGCGTCGGTGGGCTCGAGAGTCTCTGCTGACCTCATAAAGTTCTGGAGGTCGCTCAGCACACTTTCGGTACTCTTCCTTAACGAGGTCTTGCCGATTTTTTTGGACACAACAAACCACGCGGCTCCTAATACACCCACCTGATTGGCTGAACAAACAGGAGAGATTAGCTCTCGAAGAAAGCCGTAACATGCGCCCTTGAATAGAACATCGTTATCGATCAGAGCATCCATTCGCTATCGGTTCCCACCCAATACGCTTAGCAGATAAAAACGGACGTCCTCCGGCAGGCTCTCGAGAGAAAGCTGTTGCAGGGCAACATCATTTATCACTTCCCAAACTGGCCGAGGCGAAGAATAGATGTATTTCAATGAGGCGTTAGCGACATTCCAAGCACCTGTGGAATAGCCGTAACACAACGCAAGCGTTCCAGGCTCAATTCGCAACCCCTCCGAAGCTCTGAGGACCGCATCAGCCAAGCTTCTCGCACCACCAGCGTGGGCCATCGGTAATACGGCAGGACTGCTCTCTCCTGTCAGCAATTCGAGAGCGAAGCGGTCCGCGTTGAACTCTTCAAGGTCCGGAATGTGTGGAGGATCAGGGTTCGGATCTTCAAGACCTATCCCATGGCTCGACGCAGGCTCGAAGTCGACCAATACTGATTCTCTTGATAGATGATTGAGGAGGATGTGAGCCAACTCATGAGCAAGGTAAAAGGCAATCTGCGCCGGGTACTGTGAATCGCGCGCCAAGAGAATGGCATTCCGATCATTTACCTGAACCGTCATGGCGGACATTCGCTTGCCACGCCACGGAAAAATTCGCAGATGTATCGTTGGTATTCCAGCAGACCAGCACAACGAGAGCAGATCAGACAAACCTATGAAGCGTTTCCTCTCGAGAATAGCCGCGCGCAAGTCGATCGCAGATCTCCCGGCGATCGATACTAAAGATTGTGTCGCTGCTATCAGAAGTCCGCCAAGCGCTGCTCCGAATGATGATATGACCGCCTTCTCTTGCTCCGTCTCCCGAATCAGATGTTTGAATCGTGCGACGTCGCGCCAAACAAATTGCGGCTCACTACCATCTTCCAGTAGCGACCTTGGGTCCAAACCAAGTTTTCGTGCCAATGAATAGCGAAGCTCCGCCCGCGCAGAGGACGAAGCGTCAGCATCATCACTCCACCACGTTGGCCAGGCCGCGTCGATCGCCGACTCGCTAAGTCCAACGCGCCGGAGACGCCTTCGAAGGCTATACGCGGGATCGTTGAGCATTATGAAAGCACCAATCCATCGGTCACGTCTAACGAAGACTCGGAGCAATCAGGTAGTGGCCGCCTGCGCGTTAAGCTTTCGGCCAAAGTTCATGTCTTACCTGTGAGACAGTGTACCACCGAAAGGCTGAACCCGCCGGCGTTGATTTCATCTAACCTTCGATTCAATCAATCAAGTTGAAAAACTCGCTACTCTCGCTTCGGTGCAGCGACATGATTTGCGGAGACGTTCGGACGAATCGGTCATTCGGTCGACGTGCTGGGTTGAGCCTCGCATTCCTTGAGTCTAGCCTCAAGCTCACGAATCATCGGTTCGAGTACGGCCACCAAATCCTCTGGTGTCGCGAACTCACGCTGAAACCCCGGCGTAGCCAGGGCAGCTAAAGTTTCGCTCACGATCGGGTAACTCCCTCGGAACGCCTTCGTGAGTAAGTCGACAGCTAGGTCGATTACGGTTGGCGCCGAGTAACCCCAAGCTCCAACGTCTGGGCGAAGGCCATGCTCTATTCTCACTGTCTTCGGGATGTTCCAATACCGCTCTCTGCTTGCTTCAATCCGATCATAGAGTTCTCGGAGGCGCATAGACAGGATCTCGGTACTGGCGGTTCCCCGAACATCAGCAAGCGAGGTGACTCGAACGTTAGTCAATGTAGCTGCTTCAATCGCGCCACTCTGAAACCCGCCCTCAGAAAGGAGGATGCCTCGGTCGGCTCCGACATCCGCAACTATCTCTCGCAGTGCTAACACGTGAAGCTTCGAAACCCGGCTTTTCCAGTGTTTGCATTCAACGATCCAAGTGACGTCGAAACCAACATGATGCGACTTGACGAGCACATCAACGTCGTGGGTCGTGCGAACGCCACGCATGGTGACATCGGTTCGGGAATCGAGTCCTAACGACCGAAAGAAAGCCGCAGCTTCCTCTTGATATTCCGCCCAAGTGGTGGCCATGAATGTCGCCGCCTAAAAGAGAGGGCTACCGCGCCGAGTTCGGTAGCCCTTGAGCCTCTTTCTCGTTCTTTAGAATTGCGGCTCTTGTCACGTGACAAGCAGTGTGAAAGCACCAAACCGGCTCATCTTCGGCGAAATCGCTAACGGATATGATATCTCGGCCTACCAACCAAGCGAGGTAGTCCCGAAGTGTGTTGCTCCCGTGGCGCGATGCCGCAAGTATTCTGGAAAGAATCTTGCTCATGGACAACCACCTCCTTATCAAAGAGCGGACCTATTTTACGGCAACTGCACCAAGGACACTACCCGTTCAGATCCGCATGTGCATTGCGAGGGTTCCCTCAAAGGAAATAACGAGATGGCGGGTGATTTCCACACCGATGTTGAGCCTGATCATCCGTTCAGTCCTACTTTCCGGCCCTTTTGGGGATCGGCGTGAGGTTGAGGGCACTGGCTCGGTCGACTCGCGACTCAAAAACGGAGCCCTCGCTGAACGTTCTAAAAAGCGTGATTTCGCGACCTCATTGCCTAACCAGCGAATCGGCCAAAACGGAGGATCTTCCCCCAACGGACTACCGACAGACTTCGCCGGCGGATTTCTGCTCTTGTCGGCAATCAAGATCTCGGTGATGTTCGATGATCGTGTGGACAAATTTGGGCACTAATATACTTGACTCACCCGCTAGCGTGGCGTGCCCGACTTCTGCGGGGCCGGGCGTTCCTCCTCTAGATGTTTAACGAACTCCTGAAAGTATGTTTTCCCGCTGGCGGCATCCGTGTAGGTGACTGAAAGTTCTAGAAGAAACCCTTGGTGAGTCTTAACACATTTTGAGCTGTAGGCAGCGCCGTTCAAAAAGTTCTGTTCAGTACTGGGTAGAATTTCCTCAGGGTATGTTGAGTCGAGCGGTCGCGCATCCGAGAAGCTGCAATCAGGCGTTAGGGTGATGTGCCGACCGCCAAACTTGACGCTGTTGACGATCGCCGTTGTCTTGCCAGTGTTCTTCAAATTGACAATAACATCCACCCTGATTATGTCTCCGAAGGGAGTTACCCCCAAGTCACCTTTGGAGTAATCTAGAACGGGCCGATTAACTTCTTCGCTGATCATTCTGCCTCGATGGGCCTCCCACCAACTCAAGCCGCTAATAATCAGCGCGCATATGCTGAGGACGAGGGCGATCCACTTTGGCGACTCAGAAAGCATGAGGCGGTAGCTTACTACACCTTGTAATGAGCCTGGGATGCTGCGTCGAGGCAAAGTAAAAGGCCGACTCGCCTTGCAGCTTATCGGCCTCGGTATGGAATCGGCTCGAAACTACTCAGTTGAACCGAAACGCTCGTCTGCTAGAGACCATCATTGCCCCACAGCAAATTAGCGTCAACGGAAGAATTTTAGTGAGGCGCACCCGACGGGATTCGAACCCATGACCTCTCATTTAGCAGACGAGCGATCATCCTGATCACGGCGATCAGTGGGCTTTTCTTGCTATCACTGAGGACAAACCTATTCCGGCCTACGCGCTTGGCAAACGCGATCCGCATACGGCTTATCAGTTCGTAGGTGAACTGCAAAATCGGATCGCTAATCGCTTCCAGCTTACGTCCGATGGTTGGCGCGTTTATCAAACCGCGATTGAGGACACTTTCGGATCTGAAATCGACTACGCGCAGGAAATCAAAGACTACGGGCAAATGGAAAGTAGTAGAGAACGATATAGTCCTAGTGACCTGAAAGCGGTTGAGCGCAAAGCAATCAGCGGATCAACAAGATCTCGATTAGACTCGCTCGAAACGGTCTTTAAGCCTCGGTGCATCGGAAATCTCCACACTCGACGCGGGACAATACGGCGTGTGCCACACCGGATCAGCAAGACGAATAAAGTAGGGCGGAACTAGCGCCGCCCGGATAGCAACCTCGTACGCGGTCAAGTCTGAGCAGTGACGTTCGAGGCGCTCAACCACCGCCGTAACTTGAGATGCTCCTACAGGTCTACCAGTTCTCAAGTTTCGCACTTCACTGAAAGAGAGTGTTTCTTCACTCTGCACGAGAGTAAGCGGCGTGTTTTTGAAACACACGAGAGCGTAGTGGGATCGCTTGGGAGCCGAAACATCATAGCGACTGGTCACAAGTGAGTGGTCTGGAAGGTTGAAACGGCTGCCGTCCAATCCGAAGGCCGAAGTCCAAACAGCAATTGCCGCCGGCGCAACGTCTTTACACTTCGGAGCGGACTTCATAGGACTGAACAGCACTTCGGGACTTAGCGCGCGCTGAATGAGTTCGGCAATCGACGGGCCGATTGCATTCCCAATGCCCCAAAGAAACAAACCATCATTTGAAACGCGTTCTTTTTCCTTGCGACCGAGGATCACTTCGATGGGCTCTGCTGCCTCAGTACCGAACCTGGTCCAGCAAAATAGATTTGGCAACTGTTCGCTTTTCACGGTGATTGGATTATGTAATAGTATGCGTTTATATGCAAGAAGAAGATGCCGCCAAACTGATAAAACGCGCTCTTCGGATCAGCGGGTTGACGCAGGCGGAGCTGGCCAAGGGCGCTGGCGTGCATCAGTCTACGGTCTCGCGCGTCTTAGAACAAAAGAGCATTCGGCGGCAAGGTAAAGCAAGGGCTCGCTTGGTGACACATGCTCGTAATGCATTAAGGGGCGACATGGCCAAAGGCAGAGAAAGGGTCTTAACCGCCTTCGACTCAGTGTGGGACGGCTCGGAGGAGCACGCGGCGGCCGTTGCGCGAATAATTGACGCGTTGGCGAACTTGCGCCCATCAACCGAAAGGTGAAGTAGGCTTGGGCTACTACAACCTGTCCAGCAAACCTGAAGCTTTGCGATCATCTCGTCTTCTACAAATCATCGAAATCACGCCTTGTAGGGCTATCCGTAGTTCTTAACGGTCGAGCGACGCGCAAACATCGTGCTCAGGACTGCGACTCTCCCCACGAGCCATTCCTAAGTAACCCCCTCGTTCCACCACATCTTCCTGGCGCTCCGCGTAGATCTCCAAGTTGATCTTCTCCTTGTCTGTAAACTTCGGCTCTCGATTGTTCGCTTCAGAAGCGAACTCACGCGCGGCCTCGTGATAGTCAGAAGCTTTTTCAAAATCGTTGATGAGACGGCCGTGATGCTCTCTCGCAGCAAGCTTTACCGAGTGGCGAAAATCTCGCTGCTCGCGCGATTCAGTAACGGCCCGAGCCAAGTATTCGGTTAGGGTTCGCACTTCGACTTCTCGAAGTGTTGCCGTGCGATGTTCGCCTACATGTAGCGAAGCGACTTTCCTGCTTTCGAGGAAGTGCTGAAGTCTTTCCCGTCTTTCCTCTACGGCTAGATGTGATGTGATTTCTCGCGCGACGGCTCTCCCTTCCCAGTTGATCGCGGGATCCTGCGTCGATGCGTGCTTCTCCCACTCATGGACTTCGCGAAGAAGCGCTGGGTCGCGCAACATCTCAGCGCTCGCTTCAAGCGAGTTGATTTGGTAGCCCTCGTATTTTGGCTCAGGCATACTCTGGCCGTTGCGTGTGTGCGAGCGTTGCTCTGATGCGTAGGCATTTTCCAAGACACCAACCATCTCGCCTGCGAGAGCGCGATCCGCCAGAAGTGGTTCGCGACGTTGTTCGATGTGCCGGACGATTTCGCCTCGAACGAATGTCAGGTGTTCAACCTCTGCAGCGGCTTGTTCCCGTCCAGTTGTCGAATAGTTAAGACGGGCAAGCGAGCGCAGATCAAGACGCGCGGCGCGCTGTGGGATCAGCTTGGAGTCTTCTCGCCGGCGAGAGATCTGCTTGTCGAGCGCAGCAAGGGACCAGCGATCCGCGCCCACTTCATAGCTTGCCAAATGCACTGAGGCTTCAAAGTTCTCCAATCGTGCACCTTTCGCCATGAAGTCGGCGCGGGCGACATTCAGTTGCGCAGCGAGCATCGCGCCTTCGGGATCAGTGCGAGTCAGTGCATGGTGTTCACGTGCGAGTTCCATTCGTAGTCTTTCGAGTTCTGTCACACGCTCGGGCAGATTCAGCTTAACTGCTTGCTGCTGAAGTTCTGACAATGTTTGCCGAGACAGGAGCGGCTCTAGTTGTTTTTCGGCGGGCATTTCATAATGCCTTTCGATGCTGTGTTCAACTTTTGCCAGGTTGCTGCGGAGAGAGCCGACATCCTTTCCGAGGGCGGCAATCTTCGTCTCGCGCGCTTCCGCAAGTTGCTCCAGCGTGCCAGTGTGCCTAGCAAGATCTACTTCAATGGCATCATTGCGGCTGGCATTATCTCTCTGGCTTATGCGCGAGGCGCGAGCTGCAGCGCGACGGCGCACATCAAGTTCTGAGATCTTCCGCTCCTCATCAATCGATTGATCGACCACCTCAAATCTGTAGGTGGTTCCGCGCTGGACAGCGCGATCATGCCAAACCTCAGCAAAAGCCAAACGAAATTCCAGAGCCAACCACTTACCGAGAGCCAAGCGGAAATCCTCTGATCGATCTTCAGGTATCTGTGTCTCTGGATTCCAACTAGCCGAGACCTGCCTGAGATCCAGAGAATTACCCGCCGAGAGACTTCTATTTTCCCTTCCGTGAAGGCGGCTTGGCTCCACGTCGCGCGTTTCGCGTGTGGAGCGGGCCTGCGTAGCACGTTCTGCCCTCTTCTGTTCTTGCTGGTATTTGCGCGCCAACCGTTCCCATATTTCGGCAGGAGTGCGTTCGGGCTGTTTCTCTTTCGATTTGAGACGCAGCTGTTGGTTCTCCAAGGCCTTTACGAACTTGTCTCCAATGCGCCCGTTAACGATGGCTTCTTTCCCGTCATGCGTGTCTCTGTAAGGCAGTAGGTGCTTCGGTATTCGAGCTATCCTTCTGGGTCTCTCGGTCCCAAGCTCAATCACATGCTTGCTCATCACGATGTGAGCGTGGGGGTTTTGCGAATTGCGGTGAATGCCGGCTACCCAGGTAAGCTCTTCGACCTTGAGTTCTGCCGCCATGCCCTTCATTCCTTCGCGAATCATGTCTCGGAAGCGCGCCAGCTTCTCCTTTTCATCCTCTCCAAGCTTGTCGTAATCCTCCTCCGTGACCATGACAGAGAAATGTATCAAGTCGTTCTTCTCTGGATGGCCTTCATAAGGATCAAGAATTCGGTCGGCTTTGTGATAGGAAAGATTTTCCTGATCCTCGCTGAAGAGTGGGCGCGAGCCTGGGCCTTCACGAGTTAGATCTTTGTCTCGCTCGGCGATGTATCGCGTGGTGCGGCTGGCGCCCGAACCTGCGCCCGTAGAGAGGATGTGAAAGAAGACGCCCATTGGTGGGGCCTACCTTCTCTTTAGCGGCAGAGAATCCTGCTTGATCATTCCCATGATTCCAAGCTGCGCGTAGGTCGGAGTGCCGGAAATGGTCGCCGCTTCTTTTAGTTCGAGCGCAGGCCCTTTCCATTTTTCTCTGTCGTCCGGCGTCAAGATGAGAAAGTAGGAGTTAGCCTCTTCGGTATGTGGGCCCATAGGAATGGCCCACAGAGTGCAGCGTGTGGGGCTTACCAAAGTGTAGAAGTAGTAATAGTTGCTCAGCACGAGAGAACGTCCATCGCCACCGTAGTTTGGTGGATTCGGATGCTTCCAGATTGCGGCTTCGACTTCACTGAAGTTCTGAGGAAAAGTGGCTTTGATTTTCTGATACTGTCTCAGGTCTTTGATGACCTTCAGGATGGAGTCGATTCGGGGCGCTTCGGCTTTGGCTTTCCACTCGGCGGCATAAGATGAATAGGCCCAAACGCCCAAGTAGGTCACGACCGCGAGCGCCAATAGCGCGTACGCAAAACCAAAGCGGTGCTTACCTGTCTTTCCTTCTACGCCGCGCATATCTCAGCCCACCTCCTCGAATGGCAGATCTGGTTCGGTAAGACAGGCGAGGTCTACCGGGGTCCGGGTCATCTTTGGTATCCCGCGTGGCTGCTCGCCTGTGGCGGTCCCGACTCGAACTGTCTCTGTCGTTGCAGCCTGCTTAGTGCCCTCAGCTTGCGCTTGTATCTTTTCAGCGTCTTTGATGGTGACCATCGCCGCTACTGCGTTTGCGAGCGTCTCTGGGCAGGCAAGCTCGCGTTGGGGTGGTACGGCGACATCTCCGGCGTCGCCCCTTGGTAGAAAACGAAATAGGATAGGATCGGCCGTATCAATGATGGCGATGCCCTGTCGGTACTTTACTAATCGCCGCAGTTCTGGAGCTTGCTTGAGGTCGCGTCGGCTTTCGGAAACGCGCTCAGCGTCATTACTGGTGCCCGCTGCGTCTATCTCTGTGCGTGAGAGGACGGTCGTAGGTCCAAGCATCGACGAGGCGTAGGCTCCGGTATCTGGATCGATACCGGGAAGGAATATTTGATTCTTCATGCCGGCCAGCACCGCTTTGCCGCCATTCTCCTGAAACCTGTTCTTGATTTGCGAGACGTCCTGGAACCCAAGCAGGTACGGTGTATTACGAAATCTTCCGATCTTCAGCTTGTCCTGAAGCTTCGGCGGCGAAACATTGCCTGCTTCATCCAGCGCCATCAGAACTGGTGTGGCATTCTTCTGCGTCGACGCCTGCATCTCGATGGCCGCCAAACCAAAGAGAAGCTCCAACAGAACCCGATACTCACTTGCCTGGTTCTCGGACATGACAACGTAAATTGCTGTTCCTGGCTGCCGCAAATTCGCAAGATTGATTTCCCGGACTCCACGGGCCAGTTCCTCCGGCGTTGCAGTGCGCAACATCCGCATGGCATTTGGCGAGCGCAGCGGGGCTAGCTTGTTGTTGATTCCGGTGATCACACCGCCCTGAGTCTTCTCCGCATCGACCTTGATGAAGTTACCCCACTCGATTCGCGCTTCCGAGTCGGAGGAGCCCTGCATCTCTTCGCCCAGCTTCCTCAGATCATTGAGAGATAGATACTCTTTGATCATCGGTAGCGTCGGATTGCAGGCGACGGTAGGAAGGTGCAAGCAGAGCGCTTTTAACAGCGCGGTTTCACCTGAGATCCAATAATGAGTGCTGTCGTTGACCTTCATGTTCTCAGGTTCGTACCCAACAAGGATGGAGGCGATGGAGTGTGCAAGTTCTCCATTCCCTAAACAACGCGGCAGCGGATTCCAGAGATCAGAGAGGTTCGGATTCTCGAGATCGATACGATAAACATGATCGTAGTACCGCGCAGTGTGAGTGTAGAGCTCTCCCTTAACGTCCATGACGAGCGCTGAACCCCACTGCGAGAAGTCGCGCAGGATGTTCATATAGAAAGTGGCGGACTTGCCGGAGTCTGAGGGGCCGAAGATGCCGGTGTGTGTTAGTAGCTGCTTCAGACTGAGAATCAAATCATGTTGTCGAGGGCTAAGCGCCGAACTCAGCCGGCCAATGCGAACCGCTCCATAAGGCAAAGGCTCGCGAGACGGATGCGCTAGGCCTTTGGCCTTCAAGTCTGCGATGCTGGCCCAACGCGCGGAGCCATGCGTCAATCTCTGATTGATGCTGTAGTACGGATAGGCCATAGACACGGACTCAAAGATTCCAACGAGCGCGACAGTAACCGCACCAATCACAACGAAGGTCATCCACTTGAAATCGAGATTGAGCATCTGGCCGGAGCGGAAGAAGAGGTAACCGGCAACGGAACTGCTCAGAAGCAGAGTTCCGCCGCGCGAAAGATCCTGAAGAAATCTGGTGGCGGCGTGGAAGGAGTCCAGATCCGGTTCATCGGCTGGACGAGGGATGAAATAGTCGGCGTCGATCCTTTCGATTTTCGCGCGAAAGCTCATTTCCTGTATTCCTCATCAGGGCTACTTTCGATTTGCTGCTTTGGCCCACTGTTCGAGTTGCGCACGGTCGGCATCAGCGATCTGAGTTTGTTTGAAGAGACGTGGCTGCCAGCCGGAAGCAATGATGTCCGCAATCGGCGCGAAGGGATTCGGATACACGATGCCGTCGAGTTGCATCGACTCGAAATAGCGAGTTCCAACTGTAGTGTTTTCACTGTCGGGAACGCGGATCAAGATCGCCGGGCCATCCGCACGTTCATTGGGTACGGAGATGAGTTCGACGCTTAGGTTGCGTGGCGAATAGCGGAGATGAACGGTCGCGTGTTGCGTTCGCAGGACGCCGACTTGATTCGTTAGCCAATCCTTCGGAATGAGGTTGCGTCGCGTGATGCCCGCAATGATCTCTCCCGCGTCGCGAGGTGTGCGGCCATTCATGGAGCCTTCAACGACATAGGCCGTGGCCGCAATCGCGACACCTGTGACATCTTGCAATCGCTCAGCCGTGCGCGGCACTTCGCTGTCAGGCCAGCGATACTTTGTAATTTCAGAAGGTGAACTTGCGATCGTTCCAGCATCGCCAATCGAAACCTGCGCATCCACGGTCGCCATGCGACCACTTCGCTCCCGTTCTATGATCAAGGGCACGATTACCAATACAAAGAAAGCGCCAACGGCAACCGAGACTACCGGCCAGATGTTTCCTCGTTCCCTCATGCCGCCTCCCGCAGCCGAACAACTTCATGGAACACTTGCTCCACCATCTGTTCGACAATCGCGTCTGAGGTGTGTGCGGCACGTTCCAGTCGCAGCAATCCAAGTTCGAGATTGGCGAGGTCGTCTGCGTTGCGGGCAATAAAGCCAAGATGATCGTCAATTACTTCAGCCGTCAGCTGCTCGATCTGTTCAGTCAGTAGCGCCCGCAGAAAGACAATCGATTCCCGCAGACCCGGCTTATCTCTGACGGTGGGCATCATGATGCGGATGTAGCGGACGACCTTCACTACCTGGGTCAATAAACAGGAAGATGCGGACGGCACACGGGAGTGAAGAATTCGAGCCTCTTCAACATCTGTGGGTAAACTAACCTTTGTGTACACACAGCGTGATCGCAAGGGTGGATGAACGACATGCTGGTTATTTGAAGTCAGGACAACTATGGGCTTCTCATCTGATTTTCCAACTCCAATGTAACCGTCGTTTCCTTCAAGACGCGGAATCGAGGCGTGGCCGTCGGTGAATAGCTGATAAAAGAATGCCTGGCAGACTTGGGGCAGCTTTTCAAATTCGTCGAGCTTCAGAATCGGCACAATGCCGGTAGTGGAGAGATAATGATAAGCCTTCAGCACCTCACCTAAGCTCAGGAACTCTAAGCCCCATTGCTGACGTCGGGCTTCTGCAAGGGTGAGAGTGCCGCTCTCAACCGCTTGGACCACAAACTTGTTCTGTCCCTGTTCGTCCCATTCAAAGAGAATGTCCTGGAGGCTGAGACCGTCCATCCCTTGCAGCTCGAAGTAAGGCCGGTTGCATGAGTACGCCAACGCGTCGACCATTTCAGTTTTGCCGCCGCCACGTTCGCCTTCTGCCAGCAGAGGCATGCCTGACTTCAAACACTGGCAAAGATCCTTGAGTGGCCGCAGCTGGAATATATATCCAGATTGGCTTGCTACCAGTTCAGCCAGCGCTTCCCGCCCATGCTCAATCACAAGCCTGCGCGGGTCGAACATTTCTCTATTTGGATCGGGGGGAATCATCGCTGGTCACTTCTCCTTGCCGATCGATTTCAGAGCCAGGCGCTTCTGTTCGTCATTCATTAGCGGCAGCGCCGCACGGATATCGTCTGGCGCGCCAAAAAGAATCAATTCCATTACTTCACGATCTGTCAGCGAGGTCGCTCCCTGTGCAAGTTCGTCTTCGCCGGGTGCGTCCACTCCGTGAAGCTCTTTCGGCAGATCTGCGACCATGACGTAAGCCGGTTGACCGGCGTCGACTTTGACGAATGAGCGTTTGGCGTCACCGCCATTTACCATTCGGCCAGCCTCATCGGTAACGGGACTAAGCACCCGGTAGCCGGCGCCACTAAGGACGACTGTTCCGCGTCCGGTAAGTGCTCCCGCCATCACGCCCGCGACTTGCAGCCCACTCGATGCGACCTTGCTCAAAGTCTGTTTTAGTCGATTGCGATCTACGACGACGCGCTTGCCCTGCACTCCCGATCCGCCATCGCTTCCCAGGACTTCGCCCGTCATCTTTACCAGACGATTCGTTCTTGGATCGATGTAGCCTTCGATGTTAATGAAGGCGCGGTCATACTCGCTGCCGCTGACACGGCCGATTAGCAGAGTGCCTTTTGGCAAAGACCATCCTTCGCCCTGACAGTCTCTCGCGAGTTCCAGCCGTGCGTACGAGTTGTTGCGTAGAGAGAAGATTACCCCCTGAGTGCGTACCGGCAGCATCGTTCCGAACAGTGGCAACACTGCAGGAGGAGCAGTCTTCAAGTTGTCATTCGAAAATGCTTTCTTGTCCGGGCGACTTTGACTGGGAGTTGTGGACTGCGGACTCGCCAGAGCCTTCGGCGGGGAGTCTTCGACAAACAGAGTCTGGGTTAGATTCGCGCGAGTTTGCAGTGCCGGGAGTGAGGACTCACGTGCCGGTTGCTGTGTTCCACTGGTAATTGTCTGGCTTGAATTGGCGTTATCAGAACTTGCATCGTTTGGATGAGAGTATGCGGGCGAGTTGTCCGTAAAGCTCAGCATGCGCGGACTGTCTGCGGCTGGTGAAGGCGATGGAGTTGCCGATGCGCTCGACGAAGTTGCATTAGTAGCCGTCGTCGCGTCCGTGCCGATTGCCTGCCGCGCGATATTGATCGCCTCAGCGCTTAAGCCATTTTCGGAGTTGTTTGGACTCGGTTCGGCCTTTGCACTTGGAGAATCACGGCGCGGGTCAGCCTGCACTCTGACGTTTACATGATTAACTCTTAGGAGCAGGTAAAGAGCAAAAGCACCCCCGGCAATTAAGAAGAGTACGAGGCACCAGCCAATCAGTTTTCGTTTCCACGTTTTCTTGGTACTCGTGTCGGTGTGCTTGGGTGGCGCAAATACCGGGTTAGAGGGATCGTAGAATGAGCTGCTTTCGTCTTGCACTCCATCTTCGATCACGTCAACGGAAAGACGCCTACGGTTACCATTAGTTTCGCTCATGATTTTGCCTCTTTACTTGCCAATGTTTGCGAGCATGATCGACGCCGGATCATCAGCCGCGTTGGACTGTGCGATGGAAAGCCTGATTCGTTGGTGGGTGTCTAACACTGGCGCGACGTACGCAACAGCAAAATAAGCCGTCGCGCCTGGTTGGATTAGCCCTGTCGGCTCACTCGGTTCTGAATGCACCTTCTTGAGTGATTCGATGTTTAGTGGCTTACCTCGATCGTCCACCATTTCGAGGAAGAGATCAGGACTGTTCTGAGTCAATTTCAATGACTCACTGGAAGTGTTTTTGATGGCGACGATCGCCAGGCGGTACAGTAGCTGAGAGACTGGTGGCGCGAGGATGGAAAGCGCCAAGCCATGTGCGGGTCTGGTCCAATGCTTGAATTGCTTTGGCTTTTTCATCGCTTGCTGTAGGGCATCACGAATCGAGGCGATAACCTCCGAATCCTTGGTGCCATCACGTTTTCCCGAATCCGAGGGTGGATTACTTGGGGTAGTCACTGCAGACAAATCAGTTACCTTGCGTGGCTCAGCGTTCTGATTGACTGCGGACGAATTAGAAGGGGTCGGGGGATTCACAGCCTTTTCTTTCTCGTCCCCTGAAGTGTTTTCAACTGAGATAGTAGTTGGCGCGGCGGACTGCACAGCCAATTCCCCCCTTGTTTCCGTATCAAGATTGACTGGCAGTCCGACCGCGCGCCTCCGCGCGACTACTTCATCGCGGTTGTAACTCAAGACACAGCGATGAACGTTTTGCGCGAGGTCCTCTACGGGATAAAACAAAAAAGTAACCACGAGACCGCTGCGCATCTGAGCGGTAACTGTGGCAGCGGGTGTACGCGCCTTAACATTGTGCGCGGGTGACACAAACTGGGTTCCCGGCCGTACCACTATCGCCCGCTTGTTTCTCTCTAAAGCCTTCTGGTCCACCGTAGCCATTTCGGGATCGCCGGGAATGATGTAGCGCGGGCCATCATTGGCGGGGAGTTCGATCAGCACGCTGCCATGCTGGGCCATCGCCAGCCTTACGACGGTCTCATCCTTCGTTACATCGACTCTCGCTTCGCCGACAAAGAAATCCGCGGATGGTTGCGTCACTGGGGTAGCTGTGGGCGACGGTGCAGGCTTTAATATGCGGTGCACACAGGTCCGACAACGCGCGCGGTGCTGAATAGTCGGAGGGGCCGGCTGTTGAGCACTCAAGACCGTCGAAGTGCATAAGAGGAGTAACAGAGTATTGATTATCTTCATCGCTTTGTTCCTTAGTTTTGCGTGGTATTTACGGGCGTCTCGCTCTCGCTTGAGCTGAGTTCTTTGTAATCAAGAGCGTTGATGCGAAAACCAGAGCGGAGATTTCTGTCGAGACGGAAAGTCCCGCCTTCGGGCGCATCGGGCAAGAGATCGACCGTAAGCAAGACGTGTTTGGTGATGTGCTTACTTTGGTTCTTGACGACCAGATCAATCTCCTGTGTGCCGTAGACCTTGACGGTCAATGGCTTGCCGGGTGCGTGTTCCAGGTATTCAGGCTTCCAGGTCGCATTCCATTGCTGTTCCCGTTGCGTTTGGAGAATTTTCTGGTCAGTCAAATATTGCGCGAATTTCTTCGCTTGCCCTGGAACCATCAGTCTGAGTGCCCCTTCAATATCCTTGGAGCGTGACCGCTGATCGATCCGGTAGAGATATTCGATGAAAGCCTTGACCACGTAGTCCATATCCGCGATTTGAAGCTTGTCTTTCTCGAGCTTGACGGCTTCGGTGGCGCCCAGTTCGCGATCGTTGATCATCACCGTCCGCCCCGATGACATGTCGACGACGATCCGGTCTGGCCGTTGAATTGATTTGTAAACCGCTCCAAGGATCGCAATGGTGGTGATTAGCAGGCAGAGAACGATGATTCGCGATTGACTGCGGATGGTGCGAACGTCCGCTGGGTCGCGATAGCAAATCACCGGACCTGCTGAATTGAGGTCGCCAAGGTCACGCGCTGTTTCATCTTCCGCAACTACGCTTGGCAACTCCATCACATCTGCGCTCATACAAGGTCTCCTCGGCTAATCTTCAGGAATGGGTTTGGCTCTTCTACTCTCCCGAGTCTCACTTTCGGTTTCGCCACGCTTACAAATCGCGTACCACTAGAAAATCTTGTTTAGTCGTGACGTAGTGATCACGAAAGTTGTAAAAGCCAACAGGCAAAACGTATGTAAATTCCGACACTGCTCACTGAATCTCGAGGAAGATGGACTTCGCTTTATCACTTAAGCGCAGCGGAGAAACGCTTTCATTAGCGATCACATCAATGGTGAAGTCGCGGCTTGTGTTAGCAGTCTCGTTCTTGCTCTTTTGTAGCGAAAAGCCAAAGGACTTTGTTGGTGGCGTTGCTCTATTGACGAGGAAACCCATTGCCGAGCGCACATATTCCTGGGTCTCATGGTAAGGCGGAATACCACCCGTAATTGTCTTCGTAGGATTGATGACTTTGCCGTTCGTCAGGTGCAGTGCGCGCCCCGTGCGAAAGGCGTCAACTGTGCCTTCACCCGAGTTATAGGCAGCTAGGGCTAGATCGACTCTTCCATCAAATCTCCTAAGTAAATCGCGGAAATATCGTGCTCCGGCATCGATTGCTGTCTTCGGATCGTGGGGATTTTGCAGTGCGTATCTGACGGCAGTCTCCGGCATGAATTGCATCGGACCGCGCGCGCCTTTCGGACTGACTGCTTCGAGTCGATAACGCGATTCGAGATAGCACAAGACTCGAAGGATGCGAGGATCGATTCCGTAACGCCGAGCTGAGTCGACAATGAAGGGCTCAAGTTTTTGCGCTCTTTCCTGAAGAGAAGAATCGGGTTCCCGCCTTACCTGCGCATTGATGGCGAGACTCACGAAGAGCAGTAAGAGAATTGATGGGACGAGTCTATGAATCATGCTTACAGCGACGTGCAATCAATGGGCCAACTGAGTGGCACGGCAATTGACAAGAGGTCGGGCGAAATTAGCTAACCGCAAACCTCCAGAGATGAGGAAGCGGAAATCAAATCCAGGTCATTGTTGGAAGGAGAAGTGGGAAATGAGTTACCTGATTGAAACGATGAATGCGCCGATCTTGAATTGTTCTCGCGCTGCGCGAATGGGCCGCCGGCTCGTTGCACTCGGATTGGGAATGAAGGCTCTTAACGGAGTCGTTGCTGTAGTCCTGATGATGGCGCTTGGGGTTGTGTCAGCGTCAGCGCAGACGCCATCCGGGTCGTTCTTTAACGGCAATAGCGGCCAGCTCGGCAACAGTTTGCGATCCGTCACTTTCTTTCTGGCAGCGGCAATGATCATTGCGGGGATCATCTTTGTCGCAGTTGGAATCATTACCTCCGGCCTGCGCGAGTCGCTCTCGACATGGAAATTTATCACCGGCGCAGGATGTTTCGCCTTCGGTGGAATATGCGCGGCGATCTACGCCTTCAGCCAGGGAGATACCGTTCCGCTGGACAATCAGTTCTGATTCCAGCGCTAAAGGAACCAGCCGCCTAACGGATATTGTGAGTACCGCTTCGAAGGTGCGAAAGATGCGAGCACGTCCTATCAGACCCAACATTTATTTGCCGGTAGTGCGCTTCGGCGTCGCCGACAGTGATTGGTTTTCCGTCTTGTTGATTTCGTGTGTGGGCTATCTCGCGCCAGTACCTTTCGGAATCACGCTGCTTTATATCCCGTTACAGATGTGGACCTGGTTGCTGGCGACTGCGGGAAGCATCGCCTTCTTCAATTACGTTCGCATCGGCCGCAAACCGTATTGGCTGCAGCACCAGCTTAAAGGTTTGTTCCTAAACCACCGCCAGCACCGCGCAATTCCCAACGGGAGAAGGAGCGGATCTGACCGCTCGTGGATTATTGATCTCGAAGCTGGCGTTGCTTTCTCCGAATCGGACGGTTCGCCGCCGTTCCAGACAGTCAACTCAGTTTTGCTTCAACACAATAATGGCATTCAGGAGGCTTGTGAAGAAAGATGGAACGCGCTCTGGGTTACGACGAACTAGCCGAAGAAGAGGCACTTAACCGTTCTACTCGACGGCTGAAACGACCGCGCGGCCGAAGGAGAGATGCGTCGGTTGTGGGCCTCTACAAGGACGCGTTGCGGCACAAGGATGGGTCGCTCACGGTTGCCTATCAGGTGGAAACGCCTGCGTCGATGTTCGCGGATGATGAGTTTGTCGACATTCGTTATGACGATCTGGCGAGGATGCTCGCGTTTGATAAGCCTGCTGGGACTCTGGTCCAGTTTAGGTATGCGACCACTCCCGATCCTGGGCGAGCGATCACAACCGTCATAGCCTCCCGCGCGCATCAAGGGACTCATACGTTAGCCGGCTTGTTGCAAGCCTCAAATCTCGATTGGCACCGTAGCGCCGCGAAGATCCTGCCGTATCGCCGAAGCGTGCTCACCATGTGGATACGTGTTCCACCAAAGAAGCATGGAAACTCGACGATGAGTGCGATTGCGGATTTCAAGCACGCTTTGGCATCTGAGGTAAGGGCAAAAGGGTTTGCCGCTGCTCTCAGGAACGTATCCAAGATCTACTCACGTACCGCCGACGATTCGGTGGTGCGAAACACCCTGGAGGAAGAAACCCGAGCTTACCAACGAGCCAATAAAATCTGGCGACAGATTGAAAATTTGTCACCTCTGATGCTGCGGCGGTTCACCAGGCAGGAGATATGGGAAGCCGCCTTCTTTGGTCACTGCCAGAACGCCACGTCCGCTCCCATCTTGCCGGAAAGACCTGGCCGAGATCTGCGAGCTTACTTATGCGCGGAAACGATCGAGGGCGAGTTGAACTATCTGATGCATGGAGAGTGTCCCGTTGCCATAGTCTCGATGTTTACACCGCCTAATGAATTTGTGACTGCGGACGCGCTGCGTGGCTTGATCGGACGGCGAGACTTCAACAGCCGCCATACCATCGTTACCGAATACCTCTTTCCTGAACAAAGGAAGGAAACGAAGCGCCTCGACCGCCGCATTAAGCAGGTCAAGCGCACGTTTACGAAGCGGGACAATCCTGAAGGTGCTGCGGCGCTCAGAAGTCTGCGCGCGGTGCGCGATGAAGTTGCCGGCGCGCGTGAGTCGCTTCTGCCAACCCGCTTTTATGTTGTTCTTTATGGCGAGCGGGCGACAAACTTTGCCGAGTTGAAGCAGTCGGTCGAGGCGCTGGACGAACAATGCGAGCGAGTTGTGGCCGCCGTTCGCCAAATTCCAGGAGCGAATGCCGACCGCGAGGAGCCAGAGGCGTTACGCGCCCTTTATCCATCCGCCATGGCCGGAGAGCTTAGCCCAAAACTCACCGGACGGGAGCTGACTGAGGTATCAAACTCAGTCGTCACTCTAACTCCCACTGAAGATTCGTGGCCGGGGGCCGACAGACCACACACGCTACTTTCTACGGCGACTGGCCGCTTGATTGGTATCGACCTGTTTGATCGCAATCGAATTCCTTCTCCGCTCATTCAGATCATCGCTGCCCCGCGCGGAGGCAAATCAATCCTTATGGCCCAGTTCGCTTGCGACATTTTGGCTAGCCTGCGCGACGCCAGTGTGAATGCAATTGATATTGGGGAAACGTTGTGGCCGCTGGTGACGGTGCTCGGCGGTCGCTACATCAGGCCCCAACCTGATGAAGTCCGTGCCATCAACATCTGGTCCTACCCGGATTTGAGGGACGGTCAAATGCCGGACGATGTACAGAAAGCGCTGGTGGTTGGCGATCTCAAGATGCTGGCGAGGGTGAATGATCAGGATAAAACGGCAGAAGACATCATCGGCGCGGTCGTCTCACAGGTTTACGAAAACATCGTCTCGCAAAATGGCCCAGGTCGGCCATTGTTTGAGCCAACGCTGTCGCATTTTGTCGCTCAGCTTCGGACGTACCCTTTCGAGTCGGAGATGGTCCGCGAGCGACGCGAAACGCTTGTCCTGGCTCTGACTAATTACATGGGCCATCCGTGGCTCGATGCGCCTACGCATTCTGACTATGAAGAGAAGTCACCTTTTGATGTTTTCGAACTGGGCGCCCTAAAAGATTTTCCCCATGACATTAAGCTCTCGCTCGCTTACCGGATCGCGGCACATGTCGCCCGTAGCATCGGACGTAAACGAGCGGATGGCACTCGTGCTCCCACAGCGAATCTGTTCGATGAAATGTGGGAGATCAGGGAAGAGTATCCCTTCATTTTCAAGGTGCTTCAGCATGCGGGCCGTAAAGGGCCAAAAGAAAACTCGATCACGATCCTCGCTACTCATGCATTCGAAGATATTGAAGATGTGGCATCACTGTCTAAGACAGGTAACGTTCTCTTTATCGGAAAGCAGCTAGGCGATTACTCGAGGATGGTGGCCCACGCGAAGCTGTCGGTTAACGGCGCGGAGGCCATAAGCCACATCAAGACCGCGCCCGGACGGTTCTCACAATTCGTGATGGTCATTGGCACCGGTCCCGATCAGGTGGTTGAGGTGGTTCAGCATGAACTGAGCCCTTTGATGCTGTGGACGCTAACTACGAATGCTGATGAACGGAATGCGCGCAGCTTAGTTTCTGCTTACCATCCGGAGTGGTCAGAGATGCAAGTACATGCGTGGCTGGCCCAACAGTATCCCCGTGGCTTAACCGCATTTGGTTTGCGAGAGATCGATGAATCTCTCTTACAGATTGCCGCCTGAAAACATTAGAGGACTACACCATGAAGAACGTACTTAGGAACCTACTGCTCGGCTTACTAATCGGCATCATTCTGGCTCCGTCGACTGCTAAAGCCCAATTCACCGTCTTCGATCCGGCTCAGTACACCTTGCAGATCGAAAGACAAATTGAAGAAGCAAATCGGTGGCTGGAACGCGTAAAGCACTACTCCGAAGAGATCAATAAGTTAGCCGAGCAACTTAGCACCATGAAGGGCGTGTTGGGTCAGGCCGAAAAGCTTGTGCTGCACAACGCAAACCTGACGCGCACTATGGCCCAACTCGGTCAAACCGTGCGTGATGTGTTCGCGCTCAAACGCGCAATTGAAACTATGGTGATTTCGCGTCTCAGCATGATCAAGTCAATCAAGACCCGCCTGATGAGTGGCATCTTCGATCCGCAAGCCGATCTGAGGGATTTCGAAGACTACCTGCGTGACTCCATTGGACGCACTTCGCAGGACAAGATTGCGACGATGAATCGCATTGCGATGTTTGATGCCACGCTGGCGCGTCTTTATCACGATTTGCAAACCGCGCAAGCCAAACAAGCGGGCGCTGCGGAGCAAATGAAACAGGCGAAGGACAAGCTCGACGCCGAGCTGGCAAAACCACAGGCGGAACAATGCGCGACTTGCATTTCTGATCTGAAGCTGGAGATCGCTTCGTGCGAAAAGATGATTGCCGACCTGGACACCCAGATCACGAATCTTTCAACTCAAATCGAAGACAGGGTGAAGCTATACAACCTCACCATGGAAGAACGCGTGCGAATTGCTAACCGAGTACGAGCGACCGATGAGGCATGGGATAACCTGAATATTGTGAAGGACGGCGTCTTTCAAGCGATTGAAAACGGTGGCATGCCGCCTCGACGACCGTAGCCCCGCGATTGGCGAAAGACACCAAGGAAAGAGCCATGAACTTCAAACGATCAATGCGCCTTGTCATCTTGCTGACGCTGTTGTTGCTGCCGGTTATTGCTCAAGCACAAGCGCCGACACCCGCCCCGTCTCCGGTCCGCTCGCTGTCCGAGAACATCGCCGCGCTCTCACAGCGCGCGGGCGGACTTCTGCCATATTTCGACAATGAGATCGTTTCGAAGCTGATGGGCTGGTTTGAATTGTTGGCTTGGGTAATCGGTAACTGCCTGGCTGGCTTTGCCATGTTGCGAATCGTTCGTGAAGACAACGGCGAGGGTTCCAATCTGTACTGGTGGTTCGGCAGACTTGCCTTGTTCTTTGTGCTCTCAGGAACAAGCCTGGCAATTATTAACACGATGAGCGCGGTCGGATATGAGATCGCCAATGGCAATGAAACGAGGCAGAGGTCGGTTTTGCAGGAACTCTACTTAGCCCAACGCGACAGCTTTAACGACTCCTACGCGAAGTTTCAACAGAACATGTTTACAGTCAAAGTCGATGGTCGCGAGACCGCGATTGAGCCAGTAGCTCTGGGAAGTGAATCGGTACTCGGCATAATCGTCGATTCTGACAGTACGATCCAGAACTTCGATCAAAAAGCGGATGTCTCTCAGTGGAGCATCTCTACGATGATGACCTGGCTAAACTTCGAGCGAGCGCTAATCGAGTTTGGTGACCTGATCCTCGTACTCCTTGGCGCGGCCTTAACTCTTGGGTTGAAACTCGCCATGCCATTTATGTTGGCTGGCATTGTCGATAAGCACATCGCCAGCAAGACGACTTATCCCTTCTTCTATGGACTGATCGCGCTAACCCTCGTCTGGCCCTCGGTATCCAAGATCATTCGGATTGTGGCGTACATGTGGGGCAACGTCGCCATGGCAGTCGGCGATAGCAGTCCTCTCTATATATGGAACTATCAAACGATGCGGTCAATCACGGACCCGCTAGCTCAACCGCAGTACACCATTGCCCTGGCTGCCTTCGCCATGGGTCTGGGTGCGCTCTGCCTTTACGGCACTCCATTCATCTCTCTCTATTTCTTGTCGGGGCGCATTTACGAGTCGGTCGCTACCGTCGTTTCTAGTTGGATGGGCGCCATGGTTGGAACCGGGATCGAAAAGTACAGCGCCGAAGCTGCTGCTTCAGTAAATCGTCAAGCTGAGACGACCCAGTACAACGCAGGATACCAAGCGGATGTAACTCGCTCAGGTGGACAGTTGGAAGCTGGAAACATGAGAGCGAGTGGGCAGCGCGCCTCGCAGATGGCTTCAATTCAAGCCGGCCTCACGAGTCAAGTCGCCGCGACCACCGGCGCAGCGACGACGCAACGAATGATCATTCAAGCAGCCGCTGGATTTCAAAAATCCGCTACAGGATCTGAGGTTGCCAGGAGCATACGCGAGACCAACATTGGCGCTTCTTTCGGGGTGGGGAACACAGTAGCCGGCGCGAAGCGCGATCTCTATATGAATGCCGGTAATACTTCGGCGGCGAAGATTGATCAAGGCGTAAGTCTAGTCAACTCGATGATCCCACCGGAGGTCCCAATAGCCAGAGGGTTGGTGGAGATTCCAAAGTACGACGCGATCACTAAACGCAACCGCACCGCCAATAACGCAACCACAGAATTCAGTGCCGAGATGGTCCAGAATCAGGAAACCACAGCCAACCGGATAGTCTATTCATCCCAGCAGTACCAAAAAGAGATGAATCAAGCAATCGACAGGCAGGCGGGCGGACAAATTGCCGGAGTCAACGCCGGCGCTGGTGAAGCGATTGGTGGTTACCAACGAGGTGCATCACAAGCGAGAGTTGGCGTAGACCAGAATTATCGCTTAGAGCTAGGCGCTAACAAGCAAATCTATGCGACCCAGGTGGATGCTGCAGGACAAATCCGTGGTGCTGGTCTGGAAGCGGCCAAAATGCGCCAAGCTGCTGCTGTGATCGCCGCAGTTGGGCGGGAGATCTCGAGAGAAGTTGGCCAGGGTATGCGCATCCGCTTCTGAACGTGTTTGGCACCGGGAAAAAACTCATGGAGAATCGGACTACTCATCCAATCGAAGCACTCATTCCAGTTGAGTTAATCGAACGCAAGATCTATCTGATCCGCGGACATAAAGTGATGTTGGATCGAGATCTGGCGGACCTTTATCAGGTCGAGACGTCCTATCTGAACAGACAGGTAAAGCGAAATATTGATCGGTTTCCGGCCGATTTCATGTTCCAACTCAACGTCGAGGAGACTGAAGCTTTGAGATGCCAATTTGGCATCTCAAACGCTGCTGGTCGAGGCGGTCGTCGCTATTTTCCTTATGCTTTCACCCAAGAGGGCGTGGCTATGCTGTCAGGTGTTCTGCGAAGCGAGCGCGCGGTGCTGGTCAACGTTGCGATTATGCGCGCTTTTGTGCGACTCCGAGAGATCTTGATCTCTAATAAGGATTTGGCAAGCCGTCTCGGTTCATTGGAAAAGAAATATGACGTACGTTTCCGAGTCGTCTTTGACGCTATCCGAAAACTCATGGAACCTGCAGTCCATCCCAATAGACGTGATATCGGTTTTAGAGCAACCGACAAGAAGAACCAGACTAAGTAGCTTGGGAGGTTTGGGTCGACAACATCGGACATCAGGTTGTGCCGCTTAGAATGCGCCGCCGCGCACGTTCAACTCGCTGATAAAGAGAGACTCGGTCGGTGCGCAGCAACCGAGCGGCTTGAGAATGGCTGCCGGTCTTGGCCAGCAACTGATCGTAGAGACTGAGCATCGTTCGGTCCAGAAAATCATCGAGCGAGTCACTGTCGTGGAACATGATCGGAACCTGTGAGGTAGCACCGATCAGGGTTGCTGCTGGCAAAGCTTTATAGATGTCGTCTGCGGTAATTGTCTTTCCCTCGGATGCAGTAGCAACCAGCCTTTCCACGACGTGACGCAGTTGACGCACATTGCCCGGCCAGGTGTAAGCAGTAAGAGCAGTGATGGCATCCGACTCGATTTTATGCTTACGGGAACGCGTTAGCGTTTTCTGAGCGTCCGTCAAAAAGTGCTCAATCAGAATTGGAATGTCTGATGGGTGCCTGCGCAATGGTGGAGTGCTTATGGTTAATACGGCGATTCGGTAATAGAGGTCATCGCGAAATCGGCCTGCTGCCATTTCCTGGGTCAGGTCGCGATTGGTCGCTGCAATGACCCGAACATCGACGGAAGTTTCTGTGTGTCCCCCAACCGGTCTGAAGGCACTCTCTTGTAGCACGCGAAGTAATTTGACTTGGCAGCTGGTGGACATTTCTGCGATCTCGTCGAGGAAGATCGTCCCGGTATGAGCGGCTTCAAAGAGACCTTTCTTCTTTTGGTTGGCGCCGGTAAAGGCTCCTCGCTCATAACCAAAGAGTTCTGATTCGAGCAGGGTTTCAGTAAGGGTCCCACAGTTGAGGGAAACAAAGGGCTTTCTGACGCGCCGGCCTTGAAGATGAATGGCGCGAGCCACGAGTTCTTTCCCAGTGCCAGATTCTCCGGAAACTAGAACAGTCAGATCGCAGCGAGCCGCCGTGCGAATCTGGCGGCCAAGCGCCTTCATCGAAGCTGATTCGCCGATGATTCCATGGTCCATTCGTCGAGACACCTGGGAATTCAGATCTCATTTGGATCCGGCTAGCCAGATTTGGCAAAGAGGGACCCCTTGTTTGGTCCTAATGACGTGGCAACGTGACAGAAATTCCGTCTTACGGAAGAATAATTTCATTTTCCTGAGGGTTGGCCCGTTCGACCAGCGGATATTTTTTCGATCGGGCTGGAAGTTCAGGCCACATCTCCCGTCTAGAGATAATGTCACCGAATGGGAAGGGACCGGAAAACTCGGATATTCTCTTAAGTCAGTTACTCTGAATCGATATTCAAGGTAATGCAGCAGCAAACGAGAAGGCATTCGTTATCTCTTATCCTAGCTCACCTCGTGAGGAAGACATCGGCCTGGACCGTGGTTGTGATGTTGCTCGCGAGTATCCCGTCCGTGTGGGCTCAAGGGTCTCCAGCTCCTAGCAAGAACATCGAAGTGATTGGCGTTCCGCCGATTCCAGCATCTCTGCCTCGCGAGGTTGCCCCATACGCAGGAATTTACGGCTTACCTCTGGCCGGATGGAGTCCGGTGGGCCGTGAAGTATGGCTGAAGGGTCTTTCGAGTGTGACTTGGATTTCTCGCGTTCCTAGTCCCGGAGCCACGCCCGAGACTTCCCCGATCTACATTCAATCAAGCGGCATTTACGACATCTACTTCCAACCGCAAGGCAAGTATTTGGCTTACACAAGAGACGCGAATGGCGACGAATCATTTCAACTCTATGTCTACGAGATTGGATCTGGGAAAACAACGCTGCTCTCAGATGGGAAGTCCAGAAACACTGAGCCGGTCTGGTCAAATGCTGGTGACAAAATAGTCTACAGCTCAACCCCTACAGGTTTAGGAGTCAGCCTACGGGTGATCAGTCCTTTTGAACCTCAAACCGATCATCTCGCTGCTCAATCTTCAGGCAGTTATTTCAAAGCCTACGACTGGTCGCCCGATGATAAGCAGGTCATTTTCTGCGACTTCACTTCAGAGACAATAAGTACTCTTTGGTTGCTTGACGTTGCCAGCAACAAGAAGGCTCTTCTTTCGCCGAAGACCACTCAGCTTGAACTTTACGACTATCCGCAGTTCAGTAAGGATGGCAAGGGCGTCTATGTTCTCACTGATCACGACTCGGACATGCGGCGAGTCGCCTACGTTGACTTGGCGTCACGGAGATTCAGCTATGTGCCTTCGAACCCGAAGTGGGATGTAAATGAATTTCAGATTGCTCCCGACGGAAAAACAGTAACTTTAGTTACAAATGAAGACGGCATTTCACGCTTGCACCTGTTCGATGTGAGTGTCGGCAAGGAACGCACGGCGCCACAGCTTCCCGACGGCATCATTTCTGATCTGAAATGGAATAACAACTCGATCGACCTGGCTTTCAACTTCAAATCGCCACGAGCGCCAAATGATGTGTACTCGGTGAATGCTCAAACGAGCAAAGCAGAGCTTTGGGCCAAGAGCGTAACCAATGGGGTAGCTACGTCGCTATTCTCACAGGCTGAGCTAATTCGCTGGCCGACATTCGACGGAAGGACTGTGTCCGGGTTTCTCTATCGCCCGCCGGCCAAGTTCAAAGCTAAGCGTCCCGTAATCATAGACATTCACGGTGGGCCAGAGGAGCAGTACCGCCCAAGGTTTAACTACGAAGAGAACTACTTCTTGGATGAACTAGGAGTGGCGAAGATTTATCCGAATGTGCGTGGTTCGTTGGGTTATGGAAAGACATTCTTGCACTTGGATGATGGACTCAAGCGTGGAGATGCAGTCAAGGACATCGGCGCACTCTTGGATTGGATCAAGTCTCAGCCAGACCTCGACGCCGATCGTGTGATGGTTGTGGGCGCGAGCTACGGCGGTTATCTGGCCCTCTCGACTGCATATACATACAGCGATCGGATTAGAGGAACGATCTCTGACAGTGGAATAACGAACCTGGTTAGCTGCGCTGAACACACGGAAGCGTGGCGACGGGATATTCAACGGGCCGAATTCGGAGACGAACGCGATCCCAAGATTAGAGAATTCATGGAGCGGACAGCTCCTGTTAATAACGCAGACAAAATCAAGAAGCCGCTGCTGATCTTCCAGGGCCGGAATGATCCTCGTGTTCCCGTTGCGGAAGCGGCGGGTCTGGTGGCCGCAACCAAGGATCGAATCCCTGTGTGGTACGTCCTAGCCATGAACGAAGGCCATGGCTTCACCCAACAGAGCAACAGAGATTACAGAACGTACGCAACGATACTCTTTGTCAAAGAGTTCTTGCTCAAGTGAGCGCAAGCTCTCAACTAAGCCGCAGCGTTATCGCGGTAATAACAAACAAGGGAGAACACGCAATGAAAAAACTGAGGAAAATCGTGTCCGGCCTCTGCCTTGCCGCTGTTCTGGTGTTTAGCATTGTGCCATCAACGGTGGTACATGCAGACGACTCAGGGCCGCAGGGGGCGTCCAAGTCCACTACACCAGCACCGCCACCACCACCGTCTGCGGAACTGTTACGGCTTTTGATCATGCTGTTGATGTGGCTTTTCGGCTAATGGAGTTCGACAATCCCAAGTTCCGGCGCAGAGCAAGTAGCGCGTTCGCTTGCTCTGCTCTGGGATTTGGCCATGGGTATTTAGCGGCTATGTCATTCAAGTTCAGCATCGCCATAAGTCTCTTGCTGTCCCCTCCGGTTCTGCTCGCACAGTTGCCCGCGCGTCAAATCCAGACGGAAGGAGACTTGGTATTCGCCCTTTGCCGCCTCAATCAAGACCGTCAATCGCGAGAGCAATTACTGAAGTCTCACCAGGAACTTATTGATAGTCAGTTGTGGAGAGACTTGAACGAGCGGGCCGCCGCTGCTTACTACACACGGTCGCCAGAGCAGTCGCTGGCAATCTACGAGGTCGCAGTACAGGTTGCCACTCGGTTGGGCGACCAAAAGTTGCTGGCGACAACGTACTACAACATAGGCAGAACCTATTCGGGAGTGAATCAATTTCCCGCAGCCATTGGGGCTTACGAGAAGAGTCGAGAGTATTTTGAGCGAGCGGGACTGCAACGAGACCTAATCTATATCCTCGCCGACCTCGGTGCGCTCTACTTCATACAAGAAGACTACGAAAGAGCCAGAGACTACTCTGAGCGAAGCATAGCGGTCGCCGAGAAGGTTGAGACTGACTCACAGCCCGGCGCATGGCCAGATGACTTTGGTCGAGCGCGAGGGCTACAGACGCTTGGCGAGCTCGATTCACGCGCTGGTGCGCACGAACAGGCCATTCAGAAGCTACGAGAATCTTTGACCCTCTATCAGCAATTAGGCAATGGAAACCCCACGTACGACTTCTACATCTTGGGCGTTTATGCGGCCCTTGGGCACGAATATCCCGAAATAGGTGATTCCGCTCGCGCGCTTCTCTATCTCGGCAAGGCCTTTGAGATGGCGAAAGTTCAATCAGGTTCAAATATGATCGCGAGCCTGCTTAACGACCTTGGCTACCTTTATTTGGAACAAGAAGACTACGCGCAGGCCAAAGCGCAGTTTAACCAAAGCTTAAAGATCTATCGTTCAGAGAAGAATCGGAGAGAGGAAGCCAGGGTTCTGCTGAACCTTGGCGTAATAGATCAACGTCAAGGTAAATACGATGATGCGCTAGCGTATTTCAAACTCGGCCTGCAAGTCGCGAAAGAGACGCAGCTCGCCGATGTTCAGATCGCTGCGGGGGAAGGAATAGGAGTCGCTCTTACTGCAAAGAAAGACTTCCTGGCAGCTCTGCAATCTCTGAATGAGAGTCTTGCGCTCGCCAAAGACTTAAAGGATCTCACTCGTCAAACGGAATTGCTCTGGCGTTCCGCACAGGTTTATTACGAGATGCGAGACTATGCGCGGTCCTCCGCACTCGCGGAGCAATCGGTTACCTTAGCCCGCTCAGCCCACTTGCCAAAACTCACATATCTTTCTACTACGACGCTCGGTCAATCATACGCCGCGCAAAACAAGGTCGAACTTGCGATTCAGACCTTGATGACAGCCGTTGAGCAAGTCGAAGCGATGAGAGACGGTGTGGCAGGGCAAGAGCAAGAGGTGCAACTCTTCTTGGAGAATAAGGTCGCCTCTTACACTGTGCTAACCAATTTACTGGTGAAGCAAAACAGACCTGTCGATGCACTGCTTTATGCGGAGCGAGCAAAAGGACGGGCCCTGCTCGATGTTCTGAGCGGCGGCAAGGCTGATTTGTCGAAAGTGTTGACGTCTGCTGAGAAGGAGGAAACTCAGCGGCTCAATCGAAACATCTCCGAGATCGACGACCGCATCAAGAGGCAGGAAGCCATTGGCTCTTCCTCGCTGAATTCTCTTTACGCCCAATTGGATACTGCTCGACTTAATTATCAATCCTTTCAGGATGCTCTGTATGTGACCCACCCCGGCCTGGGTACTCGCAGCGGCCGTACGGCAGCTCTGACTAACGCTGACGTTAGCAATCTGACGCGGGACAGTGATCGTGCGTACTTGGAGTACGTGGTCGGCAAGGACGGCGTCTCCCTGTTTGTCTTGAGCAAAGACAAATCAGGTGGGCCGGACCTGAAGGTGTACCCCATCGCAATGAAGCCTGAGGATTTGGTTCAAAGGGTCAATCAGTTTCATCAAAGGCTTGGTGACCGGCATCCAGACTACGTCAGCCTTGGACGTGAACTGTACGCGCTCCTTGTTGAACCCGCTGCACGGCAACTGAGCGGCATCGACACGATCTGCATTGTTCCGGACGGTTTCTTATGGAACCTTCCGTTCCAGGCTTTAGTCAACAAAGGCGATCGTTATCTGATAGAAGATCATTCGGTCTACTACGCGCCGTCTTTGAGTGTGCTACGCGAAATGACCGAAGAGAAAACAAAGGAAAAGAGAGAAGCAGCACTAATCGCATTCGGCAATCCAGTCATTGGTAGAGATGAACAGCGCAATGAGGAGTTATGTCCACTACCGGAAGCCGGAACAGAAGTGACTTCCCTCGCGAAAACATTTGGACCGCTTGCCAGTAAGGTGTTGATCGGGCGGGAGGCAAGCGAGAAGACTTTCAAGGCCCTGGCGCCCACTTACGCCGTAATCCACTTGGCTACGCATGGCATTCTCGATAACAGGCAGCCTCTCTACTCACACTTGTTACTGACGAAGACGGACGGCGATCCTGAGAATGATGGCTTACTGGAAGCGCGAGAGATCATGAACATGAAGCTTCACGCTGATCTAGCAGTGCTATCCGCCTGCGAAACCGCAAACGGCAGAATCAGTCCCGGCGAAGGAGTGATGGGCACGTCATGGGCATTCTTCGTCGCCGGCACGCGCTCGATGTTAGTAAGCCAATGGAAGGTTAACTCAGCGAGTACATCACATTTAATGGTGAACTTTTATCAGGCGCTGGAGTCAAAACAGGGCGACCAAAGCGGCAAGAAAGCCAGATCGCTGCAGGAAGCGACTCTGCGATTGATGAAGGATGATCGCTATCGCCATCCGTTTTATTGGGCGGGATTCGTACTCGTCGGTGGTAACTAGACTCCTTCTGGTGCCGCCCGTGCTAAAAGGACATCATCACTTTGGGCTATGTCACGCGGTCAATTGTCGTCAGTAACTGGAAAGTAAACTCAGCGGCTACCTCACAGCTGATGACAAGCTTTTATGAGACACGACAATCTCATTCCGAGCGGCTTAATCCCAAGAACGCAAAGGCTTTGCAACAAGCTTCACTCGTGCTACTGAAGACTGAACGTTATCGCCATCCATTTTACTGGGCCGCTTTCGAAGTTATCGGTGCCAGCTAAGCCATTCTTTTCTTCGTTCCGGTTGACGATTGGCTAAAATGGAGTTCCCTCTCCAATCCGTCAGGGAACACCGCGCGGATACGAAGTCGCCCACCCATGGCGGAAATAATGGATTGAAGGGTACTGACGAGGACATCTGATCGTTTTTCCATTTTTGCGATAGACGCCTGTTGAATATTCAAAGAGCCAGCTACCTGTGCTTGGGTCAAGCTTCGCTCCCGTCTAAGCTGACCGAGTGTAGCCGCTGGAGGCACAGTTTTCGTCTTCGAAAGAAGCAACTCCAAAACTCGATGAAGGGCTGCGGAGTGTTCTTGGAAGACTTCTTCCGGACCTTCTCCATATCCAATTTCGGGATTAGATGTTACGCCTATCCCTCGTTGCGGAGACAACTCGACAACAAGGGAGTATCCATCTAGTTTGACATCCAAGACCGATGAGCCTTTGCCGTTCTCTGCTATGTCGAAAGCCAACTCAGCGTTAGGAAAGCGCGCTAGAACTGCATCTCCTATGTGTTGTAGCGGATTCTTGCTCATAGTTCCGAAACCTTCTTTCCATCTTCACCGGGTTTACTGAAAATTATCACGTTAGACTCAATAGCCTGGATTTCAATGCTTCCGTTTTCGCCGATGAACGTATTGTGTCCTAAGCTGCGAAATCTTTTAACCTTGTCGCGACCAGGCACCGCGCGCATGTTGTCAATTTGCGGAGGATAAAGACGTCCGTCCGACTGCCAGTTCTCGGGTTGATAAGATATCGATGTCATCTCGTTTTCCACTTCATTCAAGATGTTGCATATCTGGCTATAAGCCTCATCAAACATCTTTGCGGCGGGTGCGTAACCTAAACGGCGCAAAAACTCTTCAAGCCGGTCTTCCTTTGAAAATGAATCTTCCACCTACTGGCACCTTGAGCTAAAATCCTCCAGCCAATAGCTCACAAGGAATATAGCCTCTACGCTATATTGCTGTCAACCGTTTCTCAAACGTTCTGTAAACGTTTGCGCTTCGTATGGGTTAACAGGCCAAAATTACTAGGAAATCCATGAGGTTGGCTTGGGAATGATTCTTGTAACTCTCGTGGTGAGGGGGTATTCCGAACTATGAAAACATCGCAGTTTGTAAGGAACCGGCGACGGCTACTGCTTGGGTTTGGTGGATTAATGCTCGTGTTGTTGGTGGCTTTCTTTACCGCCTGCAACCCCAAAACGACCTCGCAGCCGCAGAGCGATACCCTAGAAAAGGTGCGAAGTTCAAAAGAACTGCATGTGGGGTATTTCATTTTCGAACCGACAATTATGGAGGATCCAAATACTGGACAGCGCTCTGGGGTTTTCATCGATATGATTGAATCAATTGCAAAGGCTCTGGATGCCAAAGTCGTGTATCACAAGATCGATCTTGCTAATTTCGCCGCCGGACTGCAATCTCGGCAATTCGACCTTTGTATAGGTGCCACATTCGCGACCCCGCAAAGAGCGACGGCGGTCATGTTCACTCGGCCCATCTTTTACGCCGGCTATACGGGAGTAGCACAAAAGGGTAAGGCTGCTTCTTTTACCAACTGGCAATCCTTAGATTCTCCTGGATTAAGAGTAGCTGTGAAACAGGGCAGTGCTATAGACGATTTTGTGCGAGACAACTTTAAGAAAGCGCAAGTCGTGCGACTAACGGGTGCTGATCTTACGCTCCCACTGGCGGCTGTATCTTCGGGTCAGGCGGACGTCGGTTTGATGAACCAGCTGACCGTCTTCACATATCTTCGTGCGCATCCAGAACTCGAGGAAGTGTTGGCCAAGACGCCAGTTGTGCCGACTAACTTCGCTTGGGCAGTGCGACCAGACGACCTTCGCTGGCTCCAGTTCATTAATACGTCGCTTCAATACATGGAGGACACCGGCGAAATGTATCGCTATGAAAGCAAATACGGAATTCCGCTGCTCCACGCGAAACAAGAGCTTGTTTTTCCAGAGATGTCCTATCCACAATACTGGAAGCTTCAGGAAGGGACGGACAAGAAATAGCATATGTACCAATGGGATTTTAGTTGGGTTTGGACCTATCGTCACGCGTTGTTCGATGCGTTCTTGGTTACCCTCGAACTAAACCTTCTCGTAATCGTCATAGGGTCGTTGAGTGGACTCGTAGTGGCGATAGCGCGTGGATCGCGATTCAAACTGATTCGTGCTTTGGCCATCGGATATATCGATGTGTTTAGAACTCTGCCGGTCCTGGTGCTTTTGGTTTGGTTCTTTTTCTGTGTGCCCGTTCTTCTCGGAGGAATCCGATTGTCTTCGTGGGTTTCGGCCATTGTCGTTTTATCGCTTAATCTCTCTGCTTTCGTCGCAGAAATCGTCCGCGCAGGAGTGGAAGGCGTTCCGAGCGCTCATGTGGAAGCTGCGCGAGCCTGCGGACTATCTCGACTACAGACCCTTAGACACATTGAGCTTCCAATCGCATTGCGAAATATGGTTCCTCCTTTAGTAGGTCAATACATTAACAGCATAAAACTGTCCGTGCTTGCCTCAGTCATCGCTGTTCCCGAGTTGCTTCACAAGACCGGCGATATCATTAGCCAGGTTTACAGACCCTTAGAGTTCTATACGGTTCTCGCTATACTGTTTCTTATTCTGTTATTGCCAGGGACGATCTGGTCACGCCGACTCGAATCGCGATCTCACCTTAAACGCATGAGCGTGGAGGGATGACCTGTATGGTTGGCAGCGTCTCAGAAGGACCGGTCCAGTCACCCGATGACCAGCAAGCGCAGCGTCTGTCAACGGCGATTGAGTTCGATCAAGCTACTCGTCGGTTTCGGGGTGGTCGAGGCATCGGTCCAGTCACCATCGGAATTAAGAGGGGAACCATTTGCTCGCTTATAGGTCCTAACGGTTCTGGAAAAACAACACTTCTCAGATGCACCGGACTTTTTGAACGGCTGGACTCTGGAAAGATATGGATTCACGGACATCCGTGGGTTGCTGCTTCGACGAATGGAACGCACGACTGTGATCCAGCTCGTTTACGCGGAACGGCATCAATCGTGTTTCAAAATTCTGAGCCTTGGCCGCACATGCGAGTCATAGACAACATTAAGCTTCCACTATTGAAAGGCTTAGGCCTTCCAACGGCTGAAGCCGACGCACGTACTGAAGCTGAGTTAGAACGTTTCGGACTATCCGAAAGAGCTCACTCAATGCCGCACCAGTTGTCCGGCGGTATTCGTCAACGCGTTATTCTTGCGAGGGCGTTCGCTCTCAAACCTTCTATTCTTCTTTTGGACGAGGTGACCTCGGCGCTCGACCCTGACTGGACCGATCGCGTCCGACATATGGTTCGCAGTTTTGCGGATGCTGGCGGCGCAGTACTCTTGGTCAGTCATCAGCTCAACCTTGTTCGGAGACTATCGGATTGGGTTGTGTACTTGAACAATGGCAATGTAGTCGAAGCAGGCCAACCGCGATCCTTATTGGATTCGCCTCGGGATGATGGGCTGCGGAAGTTTTTGGCTAATGCGTGATAAGGCGAAAGAAAAAGGCGCTAACGGACATCTGATTCAAATCCAACGTCGGCAACTTGGCTATGCCTTCGGTGGACCAGATCCTTCATGGTGTTCAGGCTCGAAAAGAGAAGGGATCTTGCTGCCAGTCAATCCCAGTGAAACTGGAAGCAATAATGCTCAGCAACAGAAATTCACAGGCTGTTTCAAATATTCTGAATGCGATTTAATTGACGACGAAGTACGTTGGCGAGCTTGGGAGGATTTAACCGAAACGCAACGAGAGTCGCTGAAGCGGTTAGGTTGTTATCGCGCAACCTCAAAATGGTGGAATCCACATACAACTACACTCGACTCGCAAAGACGTGCCGGTTGGGATCCTCAAGTCATTGAATCCCGGCGAAAAACAAAAGGCGGTGCCGGTCATTGGATTGGCAATCCCTTCGGTGTCAGGACGCATGATTTGGGAATCCTGGCTAATAAAATCCGCGCATCGGGCGGTGAAATTAGCGAACATCGCGACTTGTCTCCTTGTCCCGCGGGAGGATGCGTAATCCCGGAGATCGAACGCGACTACAAATGGGAAAACCGAGAGATAAACGTGGACTTCTCGACTATGAGAGCATGCCCATTTTTCTATAGACATACAGACAGTAATCTAGCTGCCGCAACGCCCAACCCTCAGCGTTTCACGCAATGCTACGTAATGCTCAAATCAGTTCGACAAGAGCTTTCAGAGAATGGGATCGTAGCAGTAGCGCCGATTTTTAGAGCATCTCAACATAGCGGAAGTGTCGGCGAGGCATTCTGGTACCCATTCTACTCTGGATTCTCATTCTTACAGTTGCCGACGTGGTCTCCAACCAAAGCTGGATGGAATGATCCTACACTCCAAATGCGGTGGCAGGCTACAACTACAGCGAGACAGCAGACGGCTAGGGTATTTCGAACCTTACCGATACAGAAACTTTTTGACGGCGTTGAAAGAGGCGATCTTCTGGTGAAGTGGGAAACTCAATCGCGCATTGTGTCCGTATCAGAGGGTCAGGCTAGCGCGCTGTTGCTTCAGTGGGTGCTCATGAATCGTTTGGAGGCATCATGCGCAAACGCAAATAATATCATTGATATATATGGCGAGTTGGATTGGTGCTACGAGCGACAGCCAGGGCGTGCTAGCGAAAGGGGCGTCTGCTCAGTCCTTCGAGATCTTGGATATGACGTTGAGCGTATGTTCAACATAAGATTCACGGAGGAGGGGGCGTTTCGGCGCTCCACGCTTCAGGATGATCTTCTGCTGTTGGGATTGACCGACGCCACAGGCCGGCCCACGCCGCGTTTGGAAGCGACCATACTTTGGCTGAAGGCGATATGCAGCCGCGCGACCGTCGATAAGGCATACGATAAGAGTCTTTCGAACGATCTCGGATCAGCAGTCCTTGAATGGCTAGGGCTAGAGGCGACATCCGTCGTCGCTAATTCTTTCACGGCCCCTCGAAAATTTAACCGGCGGGACCTGTTGGTTGTCTGTTGGTTATTGGTCAAAGCGGCCGCTTCTGATTCACTTGATTTACCTAACGTTAGAACCGTCTCAACCGATAGCTTTGGCAGATTCGAGGTAGAAAACAAACAGACGCTGTTGAGGCGCCTACAGGCGTACAAGGAGGGACTATTTTCTCGGATATGCAGGTTGGTTCCCCCTGTTCACATAATCGTTCGCTCAAATTGGCCGACTCCAGTCAGATGGATTTTTCTGCCTATAGGCGAAGCCTCACAAGTTGCAGAAGATGAGCGAGGTCTACTGAGAGCGCGAGTCAACTCAGGATTAATTATTCTAATTACGGACGACTTGGAAAGCTCACCCTACAAGCCTGGTATGATCGAACAGGATGATCAGGTACTTACACGATTATGGAGCATTCGGCGTTTAATCTCCGCCGCGGCACGAATTGAGGAGGGGCATGTTAGAGATGAGCTCATTCTGGCAAAGGAGTGGTGGGATTTCCAACGTACTTCATCGGAAACTGTGCAGCACTTGATTCGTACAATCAAAGCCGTTGTGGAACACCGAGCTGAAGCTTCGTCTGAATTTGTTACGCGGGTATTAACGAACCTCGAGTGCCTATTCTTGATACCGCCGCAACAGGCTGCGGAAGATAAGTTGGTGCCTATAGATGTTAAAGCCATAGCGCTAGAAGCAATTCAGGCGTATGAGGCGCTGTACCACGATACCAAGAACGTGTCTTTCAGACTGCTCGCTGATGGTTCCAATTATTCTGCGAATGTCAGACCGCTAGTCGGAATATATGAAACGGACGATTTGGCATCAATAAGAAATCGCGCGGGGAGCGGACTGCTTCTACTCCTCGTCGATATATTGGGCCAGAGAGTCAAGAAGGAGTCATCCGTCTCAATTGCTTTAACCTTTACAGATAGCAAGACTGACAGATTGATAATTGAAATCAACATACCCTCCGCTTTTGCCGAATCTCAGATATGGGATAGTGACTCTAAGCCTCTTAGCTTCTATGGATGGGGCCGGGGTTTTTACTCAACGTTCTTTATCGCTCTCGCTCTCGGTTCCAATAGACAGCAAGTCTACAATTCTGACCGAGGGGGCGTTATTCGGATTGAATTCCCAAGAGGTCAGTCGTGAAAATAATTTACATTGATGACAGTAATGAATTCGAGCCTCTGATCGTGCTGGCGTGCGAACGGTTAACGAGCATGTTCCGGAAGACGGTAACTTATGTTTCCGTCTCACCGGCCGCGCCGAAAGAAGCAAGAGATGATCTGCCCGTTCTGATGGATGACGAAGGTGAGCTGATTACCAAGATAAGGCAGGTCGGCCAAGTTTCACCGGCGGATTTGATTTGGAGATCGCAGCTTGCTCCGTTGATTGCCGAAGACAATAACGTTTACCTATTGGACATAAACTTCGGAAGTCTACTACCAGACTACGGATTGCAGATTGCACAGTACTTGGATTCAAAGGGGGTCTCTTTCTACCGAATTCTGCTCTTCAGTAACTTTCCCAGCCATAGTTATGGTAAGGCTGACAAACACTGGCGATTTACTTTTGACAAAAGAGATTTCAGGTTCCAGAACGAAATAGAGAAAGAACAAGCCGCAGCCAAGCTGGCAGATCAGATCGTTGGATTATTTCGTGAAGAAATTGTCGACGCCTCCGCGGCCGTCGCAAAGTCCCCTGAGATCATCGGCGACTCCGCGGCTCTAGAAGCAGTTATATCAGATACAAACGCGGTCATTAACAGCTCAGCGACAGTGATCATAATGGGCGAAACAGGCACTGGAAAGGAATTACTCGCAAACCTTATCCATTTCAACTCACCTCGCAAAGACAAGAATTACGTTAAAGTCAATTGCGGAGCCATTCCGGAGAATCTACTTGAGAGCGAGCTTTTTGGTCACGAGAGAGGTGCCTTCACTGACGCACGGGTTCAGCGGAAGGGTGTTTTCGAAACTGCAAACGGCGGCACGCTTTTCCTCGATGAAATTGGAGAAATGAGCACATCAGCTCAGGTGCGCTTGCTTCGAGTTCTACAAGATGGAGAATTCACGAGAGTTGGGGGCAGTGAAGTCCTAAAAGTTGATGTTCGCGTTATCGCGGCTACGCATGTGGATCTCGGCCAAGCTGTTGCTGACGGAAAGTTTCGCGGCGATCTCTTTTACAGGATTTCGACTTTTCCTATCCGGCTGCCAGCACTACGCGATCGGACGACGGATATTCCTAAACTAGCAGACCATTTCTTAGCCAAATTTTCCAAAAAACATGGTAGGGGCGTTACGAAGATAGACGCCGTGGCGTTAAGTCGATTGGTAAACGACTCTTGGCCGGGAAATATCCGAGAGTTGGAGAATACAATCGAGCGTGCCGTCTTGCTTGCTAAGGCCGACACTATCTTGCCGGAAGATCTACGACTGGAAGATACCCGCAACCTATTGCACGCAGAACGAGGATGGGAGGATTTGGAAATACAAATCAAGGAAAACAATCCGAAGCGTCAATTCTCCGCTGCCTTCAACAAATGGGTTCGAATGACAGGCGTGAATGGTAAAGATGCTGAAGAACTGGTCTGGCAGACGGTACTGATGGCTATGAAGATGAGTGGCAACGCGAAACATTTAGTTCGGAACGAAAGAGGCTATCACTCCATCAGAATAATAATAGCTTTGCTTGACAGTCTGTCCGATTCTTCGCTCCGCGACAGTCTCGACTCTGAGATGCTAAAGTCTCTGTTCGCCATTTCCGGTTCGACATGCCCCCCCGACTATTTCAATAGTTTCAAGACTAACGGTCACATCGCCAATCTGGGAAGTTCGACGCTTGGTAGATGGACCGACGAAGACAAACAACTACTGCTGAACCTTATCAGGGACAGACTTATTAAACGCGCCACTGTTGCGACCCTCTGACTGGCAATCAGGCGCTAAGGGAGCAACGATATCGAGATGACGGAAGTTATTCGGAAAATCGAAGATGACGAGTTCTTTTATGTAGTTAATGATAACTACGATGAACATATAGAACTCGCAATTCCTTTCTATCGTCTGATGCATGATGAAATGGTTCGAGTGATACCCCGAACTGAGGAAGAGATAAGGGTTCTAGACCTAGGTTGCGGCACCGGCAGGACAGCGAAGACATTGCTCGATTCTTTTCCCAAAGCCAGCTTGCGCGGAATTGACCTGTTTGAAGACATGCTGCGCCATGCTCGAGTCAGACTCGCACCCTATGCTGAAAAAATCACCTTTGAGCGAGGCGATTTTCGAACGATTTCATTTGAGCAGGGCTATGATGTCTGTATCTCAGCTTTGGCCATTCACCATTCAACCTCGCAGGAGAAGCAAGATATCTTCGCCCGCGTTTGCGAGGCGCTCAAACCCGGCGGTCGATTTGTAATGATTGATTGGACCAAATTCAAGAACCCTTTCATTCAAGAAACTTCAGCATCGGTGGCCGAATCCAATGTTGCGAAAAGTGGTGCTCCTACTGAGATTGTTAGCGAGTGGCGCAGTCATTGGCGCGAGAAGAATATCCCGGACACCATCGAAGATATGCAGCAATGGCTCCTTCGCGCTGGCTTCTCATCTGCCGAGTGTGTCGTAAGGTTCTACGGTATGGCAATGATCTGCAGTGAGAAATGAAGATGACTTCGATACACGAACCGCTCGCAAAACTACTCGGGGCAGATCTTAACGTACCTGTGTTCGGGGAAAAAACGGCGCGATACATCAACCTTGACAACGCCGCAACGACGCCTGTGCTCCAACGCGTTTGGGACCGGCTTGCGGAGATAATGCCATGGTACGGCAGCGTTCATCGCGGCGCCGGATTCAAGTCGGTTGTTTCGACTCGCCTGTTCGAAGATGCTACCGAAAAGATTCTCAAGTTTAGTGATGCCGATCCTGACAAGGATGCTCTGATTTTTGGGTGGAATACAACTTCATGCATTAACCACCTTGCGCGCCGCCTTAAATTGACAAAAGATGAGATCGTAGTCGCTTCCGAGATGGAGCACAGCAGCAATCTACTGCCTTGGAAGAAACATGCGACGTTAATCAAGTGCAATAGCACTTCCGATGGCTCAGTTGATCTTAACGAACTGGAAGACATTCTAAAATCACGTCAAGCTCGCCTGGTAGCAGTGACCGCCGCCTCCAATGTCACAGGCGTTATCGTCGACGTACATGCAATCGCAAGAATCGCTCATCTTTACGGTGCCAGCATATTCATTGATGCTGCACAGCTCGTCGCACACCGCAGACTCAATCGTTTCCCACATGATGCGCCTGAACACTTGGACTTCGTCGCGTATGCAGGTCACAAGATGTACGCGCCGCTCGGCGCTGGCGTCTTAATTGGCCCACGTGAGGTTTTTAGCAAAGGCTGGCCGGACACCCCCGGCGGAGGAACCGTTCATTTGATTGACGGCGAACACATCGTATGGGCTGATCTCCCGGAGAGAGAGCGAGGAGGAACCCCAAATTTTCCTGGCATAGTTGCGCTCGCAGAGGCGTGCGATGCGCTCCTAGAAATTGGCTTCGATAAAATAGCAGAGCGCGAACGGCTACTAACCGAAGAGCTTAGAAAACAATTGATGCAACTTCCAGATGTGACGGTTCATCGCCCTCTCACACAAACAACTCACGACAGAGTTGCCTTATTTCCGTTCTCCGTTCGCAACCGCCATCATTCGCTGGTGGCTACATTTCTTGGTGGCGAACATGCTGTCGGCGTGCGCAGTGGCCAGCTGTGCCAATACGAATTTGTCAACCACTTGTTACATGTATCCGATTCGGATCGCGTGCAAATATCAGCCGAAGCGAAGTCGGGTGATCGGCGTCGACTCCCAGGCGTTGTCAGGGCTAGTTGTGGACTTGGAACGACAGTTAGCGACTTGAGTGTTTTAACCGGCGCCCTGCACGAACTAGTAACGAATGGTCCTCAGGCGATATACGAACAGCAACTTGACGGTGAGTTCCAGATAAGTAATTGGAGTCAGCAACCACCTAAGAGTTTGACTTCACGATCTGCACTAATAGCGGCGAAACACTAAACCCTTCCTAAGCTTCTCTTCTTAAGTCTGTAACCGTCCTACGGATCGCAAACGTTTGCGAAACGTCTAACTAACCGTAACTGCGATCAGTCGTCGCCACTCATCAAAACCGAAAATTCAAAGGGAATTTAGAGCTTCCTTTTAAAGCTCAGTAGTGGCACGGATTCTGCGAAGACCGCTAGCAGGTTGTTTGATTCTGAAGTCAGAAAAGGGAGACAGAGATGATTCGATTAAGTAAGAAAAACCGATTGGCCATCGCGAGGCGCTTGAGCCGCGACATTCTAGTAGCTGCCGCCCTGGTCACGAGCGCAGCGAACGACAAGAGCAAGCAGCAAGCGAAGGACGTGATGATCAGGAAATTGTCAAACGCATTGGTCAACTGCCCTGATTACTTCACCGTGGTCGCCACGGAATGGAACCGTCAGAGCGGCATGTTACTCCATATTCGAACCGCGGACGGCGGCATCGTACAGATTCCACTATTCAGCCTGTCGCTGCAGGCGCAGATCGCCGGTGTCAGATATCAACTGGCGACATCGGTGAATGTACGGCAACAACCTGCCACCAGAATCGCCGCCTAGGAGGATTATGAGCGACTCAATAGACACGAACATGACTGACGAGAAACCGCACGAAAACACCGAGTCGGCGGCGCTTGAATCTGTGAAGTATTTCTTGTGGTGGTGTGCTGGCGCCGATCTCACAACGCTACGTAAAGCTGAATCGGAACATACGAAGTATACGGCTATCGGAATGATGATGGCCGCCATTCCTTGCGTTGCTACCGTTTCCGCTTTCTCTTTTCTCAAATTGACTTTTGGTATTCCAACGATCATAGCGCTACTCGGAGGCGTCGGTTGGGGCATCCTCATCTTCATCCTGGATCGATTGATTCTTACTTATCATCGCAAGGACAAGCATGAGTTGTTGCGCGCAATACCACGTCTTGTTCTGGCTCTTTCACTCGCATTCGTCATCGGCGAGCCCCTCCTACTACGGCTATTCAAAGGTGAAATAGACCTTGAGTTGAGTCGTTCAGGGCAAACTCTGCTAATCGATGCTCATGACAAAGCGGAGACTCGGTTTACCTCCGAAAAAACAGCATTGTTAAATGCGAACGCTGATTTGCAGAAGCGACTGGACGAGCTAAAGAGCATCCGCGACGAAAAGGAAGCCGCCGTTATTGGCGAAATCGAAGGCACAGTCGGCACGGGAATCAAGGGTGAAGGTTTAGCTGCACGTCAAAAGCAGCAGGCCTTTAGTGAGGCAAAAGCCGAAGATGACCGCGCGCGAGACGAATTGTTGCCTCAGATGACGGCCAACAAACAACGTCTGGATCAGATTGACGCGGCGATTGAAAACGAGGTGAAGGCAATATCTGAAGCAGGATCGGCCGCCGGTGGAGTAATGGCACGTCATGGCGCCTTGTGGAGAATTATCAAGCGCGACCCGAGCGCGGGAATGACCTACATCCCGTTGTTCCTGGTTATTCTCTTGCTGGAAATTTCACCACTAGTCATGAAGCTAACCACTGCGGGCGCTGAATACGAGAAGCGCTTGACTCTTAAAGAAAGAAACGCAATCACGGGCGCCACACGTGAGGCGGCTCTAGATCGTGAAAATCACAAGAGACTGATCCATTTGCGTAGAGAGGTCGCGAAACAGATTACTCGAGCCGCCGAAAGTGGTGACCATCGAGGTCTTCCGCAAGAAGAACAGGATGTAGCAAAGCACCTTCGGGCAACCGTCTTGGACGATTTTCACAGCGACTTTAAGACGCCGAAGACATCATCGAACGGCCATAAGATATTCGGCAGAGAAATCTTGATTGATATTACCGATCATCCAGAGATTCAAGTGCGGTTGCAATTGCCAGCCGCCGCCCGCGCGTCGACAACACTGGCTGAACTGGACGGCGATGTTCAGAAGATCGGCGAAGAATTAGCGAGCGGCACCAGCGATTCTTTTCAGCTGGTTGCGGCTGAAAATTCGGGCGGGCATAGACTGCTTTCTGACCTGCCGTTGTTACCACAACTAAAAAACGATCAGAAATTGCGATTGACTTTCGCCCCGGTCAATGCTTCGAACAGTGAACTGCCGATCGCGTGAGGAATCAAATGAATACTTTGAGTTTGCAACATTTCAAGGCCATGCGCATGCATCTCGGCGACGAACTGAAACCGGTGCGATGGCTGCTTGCACGGCTGTATCTGCCTATTTCGGCACTTCTGATCATAAGCGCTATCGCAGTCGTCCAGTTGCTGCTGGTTGGAGGATTCGATCGGCTGGGCGCATCGCCGCAATTCAGCTTTCTCACGCTGAACCTATTGTTAATCGGAGTGTTCACGACTGTTAGTTTGTACCCATTTAGTCTCAGAGCACGTCGAGCACAACAAGCGAGCTTGTTCGGTGGAACGGCAACGGCAACCGAACGGACCAATGTGACTGCGACTCGCGCGATCGTCTGCAAGCTCTTAATTATTCGACGAGTCAGTAGCCAAGACGGTGTTTCGACTTCGAACATCTTTAACCAAAGGAGCGTTGATGATCAGATTGTTGCTCAGAATTAAGTCCGCAGCCTGCCGATACTTCCCGCGTCCTACTCGGCGTTGGATAGCATTGTTTCTGGTGGTTGTCCTTTCAGCACAGACCGTCACCTTCGGCTTGCTTTATTGGGCCGCTTTAGAACATCTCCGGGGTCATGATCCACGCCAGCTGCAAAATCGTTCAGAGATATCTTTCTACTTCGCGCCAATGAAGATTCGACTAGGTGAGGAGTTGAAGCTCGATCAGCTTATCGAATATTTGCGTGAATTAGGATACGAACAACGAGTGGATGGGGTTGAAGGAAGTTTTTCGTTCAGCGGTTCCACGCTAAGCGTAGTACCTCGTGCAAAGAATCTTCAAAAATTAAGTGTCTCGATTGAGCGCAACCGCATTGCGCGAATACTCGTCAATGGCTCGCCCGTCGACAATGCTGAGCTTGAAGCACTCCCAATGTATGATTTTGTAAGGTATCTCCAAGACGAATCGCTCGAAGAGCAACGAGTGCGACGGCTGGTAATCCCTGCGGGGAATGTACCGGATCTCATGGCAGACGCGGTTACTAGCGCCGAGGATCATCGGTTTTTTCAGCACCATGGAATCGACGTTCTTGGGATCATCCACCGTGTGTCGGCGGGTGATGGCGGCGGCTCAAGTATCACGCAACAACTCGTCAAGAACACAATCTTCAAGGGCGCGAAGGACGAATTTTGGCAGAGGTATTTGAGTTTCCTGCCCGCGACCCTCCAACGCAAATCTACTGATATCTTCCTCGCGTTAGCGGCGGAGAACCTAATGACAAAAAATGAAATCCTCGCTGCCTACTTGTCGATCGTTCCCCTTGGTGCTGTCGACGGGATTGAGTTGCACGGCGTAGCGTCGGCGGCCCAAGAGTATTTTGGGAGAAACTTGCACGAGTTGAACCTTTCCGAAGCAGCTTCCTTGGCAGGGATGATTGAACGCCCCTCGGAGTACGTCGCTAAGGCCAGACAAGGCGATTACAGCAAATTGATAACGCGCCGGAACGCCGTGTTAGATCTGATGCGCCGGAATGAACCTCAGAGGTACTCGCCGGAAATGATCGAACAAGCGAAGAACCTCCCGTTAGAATTCGTGTTCGCGAGTAGTCGGCGAGCTGACCGTCCCGCAGAAGCATACAGCAGGCAGTTCGTCGAATTGGCCGCGCACTATCTGCCGCCCGAACTAGCGAGTTTGCAAACCACTGAAGGTTCCTTAGCCGTGTTCACGACGCTAGATTTCAGCTTGCAAAAGCAAGCGTCGGAGATTGCCGAGGGAGCGGCACGGGAGGTAAAGACCAAAATAGAGCGCGTCTGCCGATCCTCGCCGACACCCGCAGTCCTTTGCGACTCATTGGCACCGCAGGTCGCGCTAGTCGCGATGGACCCTCAAACAGGTCACGTCTTGTCAATGGTGGGCGGCGCCCAGACGAGTTTCAATTATGCGACTGCAAAACGATCCCCAGGAAGCGCGATAAAGCCTTTCTTCTATTTGAAGGCGATCGAGCACGGAAGTTATCACGGTGAGCCTTTCACGGCAGCCACAATAATCGACCCAGCTACCGATCAACTTACCAACTATCGCCCGTCAGAGAACATCGGCGCGAGATCTTCTGCGCGTATCGGAGTAGCAAAGAGTTATAACTTTCATGCAGTAGCAGCAGCCGAGTCGGCGGGTCTGGCACCATCAGTCCAGTTCGTCGGTCAACTGACAGGATCGCATCCTGAGGTGACGGGCATGGCTGCCATTGGTGGCGCGGGCGGCTCTGAGACTTCTCTCCTCAACCTAACTCAGGCTTATGGTGTGTTTATCAACAATGGTCGATTCGTTCCGGCAACCTTCCATGAATCTTTCATACAAGCCGACATGCGAAGAGATTTGGCTCCTGCACCGTCAAGACAGGTTGCCGATCCTGGAGCTGCCTTTATCGTTGCTGAAATGCTGCGTTCAGTAGTCAGTCCACAAGGCACAACCCCGAACTTTCCTTCTTTGGCTGGGTTCTCGCCAAGCGCAGCAATTGCCGGCAAATCGGGAACCGGTATGGTTGCCGATTTATGGTTTGTCTCATTCACGCCGCATTTGGTGGTGGCTGTGTGGGTGGGGCTTCCGCAAAATGAAATCCCACTCAAGATGGAGGATGGTTTCACGGGAGCGCGAATCGCAGCCCCAATAGTGGCGAAGTTTATGCGGAGTGTTCGTCAACTACATCCCGAGTTGTTAGAGGGCGATTTTCAGCAACCATCAAACGTAGTGAGATTACCAATAGATCCATCAAGAGGATGCGTGAAAGATAACAGCTCCTCTGCGGAATATTTCCTAGTAGGGCGCGAGCCGTCGAGTTGCTCAAGCAGGTGATCTACAGACTTGCGCACGCTTAGCTATGCTCAGTGGGCCAAGGTTCGCAAAAGGCCTACCGTGCAATTGACGACCCACGAACTCTGATATAGAGTTTGCGAGCTCAATTTGGGCGGATCACCTCTAGCGTTCACCGCTGTAGCCTTCTTGCTCTCAGCCCTTTCTGCAAACAGTTAAGAAGGCGCGCGTGATCGACGTGCTCGTTTGCTGGACATTCGAGTTAATCAAGCAGTTCAACGAAGAAATCGAGGGAATACATGGGCTCGAGTCCTTTCGTAGGGAGCCCGAGGATGATTTCCAACGGAGGCGAGCCGCGTAGCCAGCCGTTTGGATGTAGGGTCGGAGTACCACGTGTTAAATCAAAATGCTTCCACGCTGAAAGAGGAGAAACCAATGCAAGAAGGCCTCGGCGCAGAAATGCTCAGTTTGGTAAACCGCCTGAACGAATTCATCGAGGAGTACGAGACTACGACTACCGGTTGCGTAGAACGACTAAACAGCACGATGAATATGACAAAGGGGCTGCAAACCCAGGGCGAAGCTTACCGGAAGACAGCTGGCGATTATCTTCGACAGCAATCCGTTTCTCCCAACCATACCAGCCTCCAGCTAGGCGGTGCCCGCCTAAGTGGCAAAGACGGTGTTGTCGAAGCGCAACGATGTGTTACTCAGGCGGGAACGTATCTAGGCAATCTCCAAAAAATAAAGAAACCGAATACCGAAAGCCATCTAAATGTTTTTGGCGCCATAGCAATTCCGGGTTTCATTATCAGCATCTGCGCGGTGTGTGGATCCGCAACGGGGAATGGGTTTGCTTCCTTCATCCTCGTAAATCTTGTGTTTCTTGGCGTCGCAGCGGCTGTTACCTTAATGCGCAACTCCAACGCATCTTCCGACATGAAGTCGCAGTATGAAGCTCTGGACCGTTCAATTGCTGAAGCTGACTCACATATAGATGCCGCCATAGAGTACGCGAATTCAGAATACGCGCGCGTGACCAAAGGGTTTCAAGAACCGTTTGTTCAAAAGGTCAATGAGTTGAAGAAGCGATTTTCCGACTTCTATCTGGAAACGGGTTTTGTAGGAATGAATTGGACCGATGGAGATTGGAGCCACTGGGTGCCGGCGACATCTCCGGCTTTTTCCGCGTGTCTTGGAACACTTAAGTCACCTCGAATCGAGACAGCGACGCATCACTTTTTGGACTCACTGCTGGACTTTTCGATTCCCGCTCTCATGCCGTTCGCTGACGGAACGGGTGGAAAGTGCCTCTTACAGAAGGCCACTGGTCCAATAAAGGAAGACTGCGTCAGATCTGCACAGTCGGTGATGTTACGACTCTTAGCGAACGTCCCCCCAGGCAAGGTCTTGTTTACGCTTTTGGATCCGGTCGGCCTGGGTCAGAGCGCCGCACCCTTCATGTCGCTCGCTGATCACGAAGAGAAGTTGATTACGAACAGAGCTTGGTCTGAACCGCAGCATATCGAAGAGCAGTTAGGAAAGCTCACCGAGCACATGGAGAACGTCATTCAGAAATACCTGAGAAATGACTACTCCACGATCGAAGAATACAACCAGAAAGCTGGCGAGGTCGCAGAGCCGTACCGAGTGTTGGTGGTGTTTGATTTTCCGGTGAATTTCAGTGAAACGGCCGCGCGCCGCTTGGTGAGCATCGCCAAGAACGGTCCACGATGTGGAGTGTATACAATCATTGTGATGGACACTGATCCGTCAAAGAAGCTGCCATACGGATTCAACCTGGCTGATCTTGAAAATGCTGCCAACGTGATCTATCACGACGGAAACCGGTTTGTCTGGGCGCACAAGGACTTTGCGCGGTATACCGTGTTGTTGGATAGCCCGCCATCCGACGAACTCTTCAAACACATCGTTATGGAGGCCGGTTCGCGCGCTCCCGAATCAATGCGCGTAGAAGTACCTTTTGACAAACTGCTCGTGAAAGCTGGAGTGGACCACGACTCTCTCTGGCAAGGTTCAACTCGCGAGCGGATTCACGTTCCGCTCGGGCCGCAGGGCGCGAAGAAACTGCAATATCTTACGCTCGGCACCGGTACTGAACACCATGCCGTGGTTATTGGCATGCCGGGTTCTGGTAAGACCAACTTGATGCACATCATCATCACCTCGATGGGACTGATCTATTCACCGGCAGAGATGCAACTGTACCTCGTGGACTTCAAGCAGGGCGTCGGGTTCAAGCGATACGCCGAAGTCGGCCTGCCGCATGCCAAGGTAATCGCCATTGACAGCGAGAGAGAATTTGGACTTAGTGTTCTCCAAAAGCTCGACAAGGAATTAAACGATCGTGGCGAGAAGTTCCGGGCAATAGGAGTGGATGCAATTAGCGACTATCGGAAAAAGAAGCCCGACGATGACATGCCCAGAATTCTCCTGCTCGTGGATGAGTTTCAGGAGTTCTTCAGTTACGACGATAACATTGGCACGCAGGCAGGACTTCTATTGGATAGATTGGTCAGGCAGGGACGGTATGCCGGAATTCACGTGATGCTCGGGTCACAGAGCCTGGCAAATCGGTCTTCGCTGCCCACCAGCACTCTGGGTCAGATAGGCATTAGAATCGCCCTGAAGTGTGGCGAGTCGGACGCCCGCCTCATCATGGGCGATGGCAACTTGCAGGCGCGCTTACTGTCACGTCCTGGTGAAGCAATTTACAACTCGGCTAACGGCTTGATCGAAGGTAACAGCTTCTTTCAGGTAGCGCTATTCTCCGAAGACGATCGCAATAAGCGGTTGGAGGAGATCAGGATTTTCGCGGAGCAGGCGCAGACAAAAGCCGGCCGCCGCTTTGATCTGCCGGTTGTCTTTGAAGGGAACGCACCGGCGCGGCTCGAAGAGTGCAAGGCTTTGAAGCAGACTCTGGAGGCCGATGGCCAGCCGGTGAAAATTAAGGCGGCTGACTCTTGGCTGGGTGAGCCTATCGCAATTCGTCCTGCGACTGCAGCGCGATTTCGTCGACAGGGGGGAAGCAATCTTCTGATTATCACTCGTGATGAAGAACAAGGGGTAGGGATAGCCGTTTCCTCGCTGGTCAGCCTCTTTGGCCAATACGGATTAGACGCTGCGAAGTTCTTCATATTCAACCTGACGACTGCGGATAGCGACTGGAACGAACTTCCACTGCATCTAGCGCAGGAATTTCCTCATGACGTTCAGATTGTCGGGCGACGAGATCTTGGGCAGGTTCTGAACGATCTCGTTAAGGAAGCAAACCGGCGTCCAGAGGATCAATCGTCAAATACGCCCGAGATCTTTTTTGTGATTCTTGGCCTGCACCGCGCTCGCGATCTACGTGATGAAGAGGACGGACTATCCAGGTACTCGAAAGACGGCAAAGAGGCAGTTTTAGATCCTCACGCGCTATTCTTGACGTTGTTGCGCGAAGGACCGGAGAGTGGCATACACGTGATCGCCTGGAGTGACGCGTATGCCGGAGTGGCGCGAGTGGACAGGAGAATCCTGGGCGAATTTAGTATGCGGGTTGCCGGCCCAATGAGTAACGAAGACTCCGGACGCGTCATTGATGATCCGCTCGCTTCGAAGTTGGAAAAGCCGCACCGCGCGGTTTTCTACGATGAGGAGCGGCCTGGTCAACTCGAAAAGTTTCGGCCCTACGGTATCCCAGAAAGGAAGTGGATGCAGTCTGTTGCTTCGCGCATGCACGCGCGAGCTAGCAAATCTCAGAATGCCTAAGGAGCGAGATGATGTCCCAGGTTCATAACGATTCAGAAAAGCTGAGAGCATTTGCTTCTCAACTTGACGGGTTCGCTGGTGTGGTTAGTGAGCACGTGAACCGATTGCGCTCGGCGATGAGCCGACTCGGTAACTCGTGGCGAGACCAGGAATTTGAGGAGTTCGTTAGCGAGTTCTCTGTCACCCAGGAACGTGTCAAGCGGTTTGTCGAAGAGACAAAAAGAACTACGCCCCTTTTGAAACGTGACGCTGACGCACTTGACGAATACTTCGGGTTACACCCACCCAAATAGGAGAGACTATGCCCAAAGCGATTGTAGATCCCAGGGAGCTTCGCAGCTTCGCGGCAGTTCTAGCAGAGACGGTCGGACAACTGCGCGGGAGCAAGTCCCAAATTAGTCACAGCTTCAACGACCTTCACGGCCATTGGCGAGATAAAAAGTACTCAGAGTTCGATCGGCTGTTTACGGATACGATGGGACGTTTGGAAGTCTTCTTGAACAGTTCGGAACTCTACGCCCGGTATCTGAGGAAAAAGGCAGAAAAAGCAGAGCAATATCTGGATGGCAGATACTAGGCCGCGGGCCCGGAATTCATGTCGAACAGCATCAACGTTACCTCACTCCGCTCACTCGAAGAGTTAGAGACTTCGATGGCGCGCTTCTCGTCTGAACTTCGGGACGCGATTGAGGCCGCCGAACATGAGATCCGGAGAAAAACAGAAGTTCTCGGTCAAATTGTGGCAGATCGTCGTCGGGCGGTCGCCGGCTGGCAGGTGGCGTACGACGGAGCCGACGAAGAAGAAGACGATGTAGGTTTCATCCGACACAAACTCGAGGAAGCAGAAGAAAACCTTCGCGAAGCAAAGCAATGGCAACGCAGAGTGGAAGAAGTTTGCGCGGAATACAATAAGCGCGCGAACAAGACCGCTCGCTTGGGCGATGAACACTCGGACAAGGCTCGCGTAGTCTTGAGGGGACGAACCACCGACTTGTACGATTATTTGGCGGTGAAGCCAAGTCTTGCTACCGACGCTGCGGTCGGTTCTCAGTCGAGTGGGCCCGGGATTTTAGACACAGCATTGGTCGCTACGGAAGCAATTGTAGGTTCCGTGGCGTCATCTGGGGAAGCCGTCGGCTTTGCGATGGCAGGACTACCGTTGCCAAGGGGATTCGGATGGGTACGTTTGGACGAGTTGAAACCAGACGAAATGGAGAAGCTTCCGACCGAGAATGACTACAGGAAGGACGGGCTTTCCGAATCGGATATGAAGGAGGGATTGGAACTGTTGCGAACTCGTATCTTACCCGAGATCCAGAACGATCCGAAGGCTGCAACCAAAGAGCACTTTTCCAAATTGGACTCTATTGAGGGTCGCGATGGCTCAAAGAGTCTCGCTGGTATTTTCAGCGCATACTTCGGAGCGGACCGTCATATCTGGGTCGACCGTTTCAAGGGTGATCAATTCTTCGGAATCGGAAACGGGCGTCATCGAATCAAAGCCGCGCTAGACCTGGGCTGGACTGCAATCCCAGCCAGAATTGTTGAAGTCGACCGACACTGAAAGTTTATTGGTTAATGATGAGTTCACTCTCCGAAGTCCACGCAAGTTTGCGAAGTGAATGGTCGGCACTCGAATCTCAATGGCATTCGACTCGTAGCCAATGGCGCGACGGCGTCGCAGATCGCTTCGAGAAAGAGTTTTGGCGGCAGCTGGAAGAAGGGGTTCCTCAATTTCTTCGAGAATTGGAGCAAGTGGATCAGACACTAAATCAAGCCATTCGGTCGCTTGATCGTTAACCCGCCGGCGTCATAAATAATGAGCCGCCGATGAATGAGACGACTAATGGAACCAATCAACTGATTTACGGTTTATTTCTCCTCATCAGAGAGATTAAGTGTCAGTGTTTATTTTGTCGCTGAAATTTTGTTACGAGTGGTTCTAAAACATATTGGCGCACCGATGTTTTTAGTAAGTCAGATTTTGAAATTAGTTTCGCAAAGAAAGGTGAAACAGAATAATAGACTCTTACGAACACTTTACCGAACAAGGTTTTGAGAAGTTTGTCGTCTCGGAACTGTCGCAAAACCAAAACTTCTGGAGCATCATAATTCCCATAACAAGCAGTGGCAATGAAGCAATATGTGTGTGTAAAGCTAAATTGGTATCTTAAATTTTCATCCAATAATTCTGCGTGTAAAAATCTGGTTTCTGTTTTAGCAATGGAGGATAAGGAAAGCTGAATTCGACATCCGTAGCCATCGTCACTAACCTTTTTTAGTATTCCCTGAAGTTCGACCATCTCGTTAGCGAAGATTGATTTTATTTGGTCATAGAAAATTGATTTTTCATATGAAATTTCGTAGGAAATTCTAGCGTATGTTTGTTGGTGTATGTGTTTTGTGTAATTACCATGTTTCCCACTAGGATCATGAACACGGTAATCTAAGTCATACTGAGCGTGTGCGGCTATTTTGTCATGACCTATGTCGTCTATTATTGCAGGACACATAGATAATTTTTGTCCAATAATTGATTCGTTGTATTTATCAAACAAGGTTGCACGTTCATTTTCCCATTCTTGTTGCTGAATGGTCGTTAAGTTGCTGGGCATTTTCGGTAAGTCCCTATGCCATCTAAAAAGTTCTTGAACTTCAATCATATTCGTGCTCCCGCGCCGACCGTCATGTATCACGTTTTGAATGTTGCATTAAGGACGCCTGTCGCTAAACCATGACGTATAACGCTGGGCATTAGCGGCGCGCACGGAACCGTCGCCAGCTAAAAGCGTAGCATGACGATACAAGCTAATTGCGCGTTAGCTGCATTGTTGGGGTTGCCCGTTCGACGTAACCACGCAGCGTGATTTTCTGCCTCGCCTATGAATAACGCAAGCGTCGCGATGGCGTTGCTTACTTAGGATATCGGGCTACGCTGATTCCCATGGGATTGGGGATTGAAACCCCTCTTTTCCATTTCCCTTTTCCTTTCAGGCAGGTTTTGTGAGGCAGACGACCGCGATGAAAAGCGGATTTGAAAGTAGCCCTCGCACCGGCGCACGTCCAACCCAGTTCCTGTGAGGCGGACGACCACGATGACAAGCGGATTGAAAGCTTATGTCCTCATCCAAGTGACCAATATGTGACCAAAAAAGAGGACGCGGCGGATCTCGATTTGATCGACAAACAAATGATGATGGCTGGCGCCACGACGACGACCGCCGAGAACTTTTGTTCTTGTGGCCAAATTGTGTCCAGAAAAAACAGCAGATGAGGTATAACGAACGGTAAAGAACAGGAAGGAACGGGAAATGTCTGAAAATTCTTGGTGGCTGCAACCATATAAAAGGCAAAGACTTAAGTTTTTGCCGAGGTGGTGATTCATAACCCCAAGGTCGGCAGTTCGATCCTGCCCCCCGCTACCAATTCTTTCCACACTTGACCGGCGCCTTACGTTTCAACTCGCTTTCCGTTTGTCGTAATTCTGTTCTAATGATTTCGCTTGCCCCTCAACGCCCTAAGGTGTATTTACAAGCCACTGGTTTCAAGGGGGGTTGGCAAGAACAAACGGCTAAATTAGTTAGGCTGGAGCATAACAATGAAAAGAAAAGCCGCCCGGTCGCTATTAACGCTCGTCGTGGTCGGTGCATTTCTAACGTACAGCCGCAGCGCGGCTTCGGTTTCATCTAACCAACATATTCCAGTTCAGCGGGTAGTTCCCGGGACTTCCAGCCTGATTCCAGCGTTCGCAACTACGTTCACGGTCGATCGGACGGACGATACGGCCGCCGCTACGGCCTGTACCGCCGCACCCAACGATTGCAGTTTGCGGGGCGCGATCACTGCGGCAAACACCGCTGTTGGCGCCACCCCGGTGATCATCAACTTGCAACCGGCGACCGCCTACAACCTGACACGGACCAATGCCACGCAAGAGAACGCTACGGTAACGGGTGACCTGGACATCACCACGAGCCTTCACACGGTGACCATCGTCGGTGGGGGCTCGTCGACAATTATCGATGCCTCGGGGCTGAATACGGGCAGCGGCCGCGACCGCGCGTTTCAGATCACTGGGTCGGGTGTCACTGTTATCTTTCAGGACTTAGTGATTCAGAACGGCAAAGCGGCCGACGATGGTACGAGCGGCGCGAGCACCAACCCGACGGCACAAAACACCAATCGCGCCGGTGGGGGCATCCTTAATAACGGCGGCAGCGTCACGCTGACTAACGTCGTCGTCCAGTCGTGTCAGGCACTGGGTAAGGGCGACAGCGTCATAAACGACCACACTACGCTCGACGCCCTGGGTGGCGGGCTCGCCAGTCTCAGCGCGATCGGCAAAGTGATCATTACGAATAGTAGATTGACAGGCAACACGGCCGCAGGCGGTAACGGCGGCAACTTCAACAACGGTGCCGGCTCAAATGCCAAGGGTGGCGCGATCTATTTTGAAGGCGGCACGCTCAACATCAGCGGGTCCCGAATCGACAAGAGCGCGGCGAATGGCGGCAAAGGAGGTGACCAGGATCAGAACGGACAGACTAACGGTGGCTTCGGCGGAGCGGCACAAGGCGGCGGCGCGTGGGTCGGCGGAGGAACAGTAACAATTAATAACAGCAAGTTCGAAAGCACCGTCGCCGACGGTGGTAACTCGGGCACAGGTGGCAACGGAGCGGAGCCTGCTGGCCCAGCAGATGGTGGCGGCATCTATAGCCTGGGTAATGTTACGGTGAGCAACTCGACATTTCACCTGGCGGGAGCCAACGGCGGCAACGGTGGCAATGCCTTCGGCACGACATGTTTGGGCGCCCATAACGCCGGTGACGGAGGCGGCGCGCGCGGCGGTGCTATCTTCGCAGATGGCGGCAGTCTAATCATCGATACCGCCACCTTTGCCAACAACTTCGCCACTGGCGGTAACGGCGGCAATGGCGGACAAACCAATGGCGGTCTTAACTGTGGCATGCACGGCGCGGGCGGCCTCGCGTACGGTGGCGCGATTACGAATAACGCGGCCACTGTAAATATCAAGCACGGAACGATCAGCTTGAACAACGCTAAGGCGGGCAGCTCCGGCATCAACCAGGGTGGCGCCAACAAGCCGGCCCGCCCTGCCGCCGAAGGTGCTGGCGGTGGCATCCGCGTGGGCCCAGCCAGCGTGACTTTGGAAAACACAATCATTGCCGCTAATACGGCGGCTAACGGCGCGGGTGATTCAAGCGCCGCTCCGACTCCAGGACCGAATGTGGACGGCGCCATCACCAGCCATGGCCATAACCTTCTCGGCATTACCACTGACGCAACCGGCTTTATCGGGACAGGCGATAAGACGGGCGCCAACGCGATGCTGTCGGCGCTCGCTGACAATGGTGGCCCCACCCAGACGATGGCGCTGTTGGCTGGCAGTTCCGCGATCGATTCGGGCGTGGCGGCGGGCGCTGCATTTGATCAGCGCGGCCTGCCGCGGACCGGCGATGATCCAGGCGTCGCCAATGCAGCGACCAGCGACGGCACTGACATTGGAGCCTTCGAAAGTCAGTCTCGTTGCAGCCTCTGCTGTCCAAACAATATTAGCGTGGTGACTGACACCGGCAAGCTTGGCGCGGTCGTCAATTACAAGCACCCTTCGGAAACTGGCTGCGGCAGAGTCATGTGTGATCATCCTTCGGGATCGTTATTCCCATTGGGAGAGACGATAGTCACCTGCACCAGCGTGGCCGGTCCGGCTTGCAGCTTTAAAGTCACAGTTAAAGCCGCGCAGGCACCTAAGTAATCTCTGACCAATGTCGCGGCAGCGTGCGGGGGAGCTTGAGGACTGACGAGCGCGGGTGTTTCGATCACAATGCCGCCAGGCATCTGTCGATGCGAAGCTCAGGGCCGGAACTAACGTTCATCCAGAACCCGGCGGAGTTTTCGCTCGCCTGCTCTTAGACTTCCCGAGCTGCACGCGACGATGCGTAGGTCGTAAAGCTTCATATCGCGATTCTTGGCAAAGTCTACAAAACGTTCGCGGAGATTCCGGTGAACTGAATCCTCCACTGTGCTCGGGCTCAAACCGTTATTCATCTCGACATGCAGCTCGATCACATCGCGCGTATTCTCGTGCAGGACGACTGCCTGCCAGTCTTCGCCGGCGCCTTCGATACCGCGGAGAAGTTCTTCGAACACCCAGGGGCCGACGTTGCCCATGCCGCAGACAACCATTTCGTCACAGCGGCCGCGTATCTTCGCCAGCCTCCCGGCAAAGATTCCACAGTCGCACGGCTCGTCAACCAAGCGCGTCACGTCAGTGGAGCGATAGCGAATCAGCGGCATCACGTCGCGCGCCAGCGTCGTGTAAATCACTTCGCCATAGCCGTCTTCGCCCACATTATCGAGCTCGAAAAAGAAATAGAGATCGTTGCGGTGATAGCCGTCTTTCAGCTTGCACTCGGCCCCGAGCGCGCCGAACGATTCGGTCTGTCCATAGTTTGTGTAGAGCGGCGCGCTCCAGACACTCTCAACCAGCGAGCGCGCTTCCTCGGCAATATTTTCGCCGCCCGCAAACAAAAACTTTACCGGCCAGACGCCACGGTCGCTCGCAATTTCCGACAGACGCACCATCCATGAAGGCTCGCCAAAGATTACGTTGGGCTTATAAACCTTTGCGCGCTCGTAGAAAGCGGAAGGGTCGATCTTGCCGGCTTCGACGTGAAAGCACTTGAGGTATTCGAGGCCGGACCGCAGCACCCAGGGCGAGACCCAGAATGAACAGTCGAACGCGCTAAGCACGCGATCGTCAGGACGCATTCCCAGCAGATAGAGCCACATCGCGGTGATGCGTCCCATCGTCGCAACTTCTTCGCGCGAGAAGAATACCGCTTTGGGAACGGGCGATGTGGTTCCGGTAGTCTCGAACGCAGTATCGGCGTGTCCGGTGAGGAACTGTTCCGAGCCGTGCGTGCGCAGGTCTTCTCCGGTCGTGTAGAAATCTCCGAGTTGTGATGGATGCGTGATGCGGCGGACGTCGATTCCGCGTTGTCGGAATTGTTCGCGATAGAACGGCGAGCGTTGGGCGGCCAGCCGCAACGTGCGACGAAAGCGTGCTGTCTGCATCGCCGAGATCGCCGAAGTGGGCAGAGCGCCCAGCAGTCGCATCGCCAACTCAGGATTCGTGCGCAACGCGACGCCTTCAAATACTTCTATGAACTTAGACAGCATGTTCTCGGGGTGGAGAATCTCAAACGCGATCGGGGGCGCAACGGCGGATGAGTTGCTCGATGAGTTCGACGGCCAGATCGATCTCTTCTTCGGTGATGTCAAAGCATGGCGCCAGCGTGAAGACATTCTTATAATAGCCGCCGACATCCAACACGAGGCCCATCACCCGGCCGCGTGCATTGAGATCGCCGTTCATCCCTTCCTGAAAAATCTTGTCGGTCAATTCACGATCCGGCTCGTGTCCATCTTCGCGGCAAATTTCGATGCGCAGCGCGAGGCCCATGCCGTCAGTGTCGCCGATGACTTTCGGATAGCGACGCTGCAAGTCCTTGAGTTGCGCCAGAAAGTAAGCCCCCTTGCGCTGAACTGAAGTCTCGTAATCGTTTTCTTGCATCATCCGCACAGCTTCGAGCGCGACCGCCGTGCCCAAAGTGTTCGACGCAAACGTGGAATGCGTTGAGCCTGGCGGAAATGTTTCCGGCGAGATCAATTCTTCGCGCGCCCAGACGCCGCTCAGCGGGTTCAATCCATTCGTGAGCGCTTTGCCAAAGACGACGATGTCCGGCTCGACATCGAAATTCTCGATCGCCCAAAACTTTCCGGCGCGATAAAAGCCCATTTGAATCTCGTCATCCACCATCAAGATTTTGTGATCGTCCAGCACCTTCTTCAGCGCCGGAAAGTATTCCGGAGGCGGAATGACGTAACCGCCGGTGCCCTGGATCGCCTCGACATAAAATGCCGAGAACTCCGACTCGCCGGCTTTGGGATCCCAGAACGAGTTGTATTCCGTCTCGAAATTCTTTTCGAATTGCTGCACACAGTACAGCCCGCAATCTTCTCTCTTCTTGTCGTAAGGACAACGGAAGCAATACGGAAACGGAACGAAGTGCGCACGGTCCGCGAAGTGGCCATAGCGGCGGCGATAGCGATAGCTCGAAGTGATGGCGCTGGCCGCGAGCGTCCGCCCGTGATAGCCGCCCATGAAAGCAAAGACCAGATTCTTGCCGGTCGAATTGCGCACGATCTTCAGAGAGTCCTCGATGGCCTGCGAGCCGCCGACGTTGAAATGCACGCGGCCTTCCAGGCCGAACTTTGATTCGTTCAGGCGCGCGATTGCTGCCGCCAATTCGACTCTCTCGGGATGCAGATACTGACTCGCGAGCTGGGGCAGTTTCTTTAGCTGGCGTGTGAGCGCATCATTCAGTCGCTGGTTGCCGTAGCCAAAGCTGGCCGCGGAATACCACATCTGCAGATCGAGATAAGGCGTGCCTTCACGATCGTAAAGATAGCTGCCCTCGGCGCGATCGAAAAACTTGGGCGGCTCGAGATAGTGAACCGTGTCACCCCACGAGCAGTACTTGCGTTCGAGTTCACGCAATTCCTGCTCATCAGAGATGCGGGTCAAATTTACGAGTTCGCCGGTTTCGGTGCTCATGAAAGATTCTGCGGTTTGTCTTAAGCTTCGGAGGAGCGCGATGTTTATAGATTCGAGCCTCAAGAACAAACACAGCTCCGTAAGGAGTGAAATATTACGCCCTTGAAAGGGCTGATGTTCAAAAAAAGGTTCTGTTTGCTATAAAGATTTCGTCCCTACGGGACTAGTCAAGCAGTAAGCCAAACTCATGCTCCAACTTTCTCAATCGATTGCTGAGCGATTCCGACATTCTCGAACAGCAATCGATCGAGGTGCTCAGCTACCTCCGTTAGATTATCGTACGGCCTATGTTCAATCTGACTTTCGCGGCAATAATCGGCGAGTTTGTCTTTCGCGAAAACCAGATCGGCGCTGGTCGCCGCGTACTTGTCCGACAGTCCGTCGCCGACGAAAATCGTAGGGCCGCCGTCCCGATTCAGCAAGCTCATCATCGCGGGCTTGCAGGTCGCGCAGCCGTGGCCGCACGATTGATGGAAAGAAGGAAAGTCGACCAGCCAGCGATCTTTGCTGGCTTCCAGGTGGCTGGAAATAATTCGCCCTCCATTTAGGTGGGCCCGCAGATTAAGTGACGGGCGAGCGAGAATGCGATCGATGCAGTAATCAAAACCGTCACTGATGATGTGCGTTTCAACGCCGCGCGCCAAACAGGTGTCCAATAGTTTGATAAAGCCTTCGTCAATCTCAATCGAATCCAGCAACTCATCAATTTGATCCTTTGTGGCTCTTACCAGACGCATTTGCGCGGCGAGGCATTCGCGCGATCCGATGCGGCCCTGTTTCCAGGCTTCTTCGATTTCCAGCCAGCGCGGATCGGCAAACTTTTCCAGGATAGCGTCGACCGCATCGCGTTTCGTGATCGTGCCGTCAAAGTCCAGAAAGACGATCGGCTTCTTTGGCTCAGCCCTGCGCTTTCTGAATCGCCGCACTGTTTTCGGTTCAAGAAGTTGCGTCAGCGGCACGATATTCAATCCGCGCGCTTTGAGGCCCTCGATGATCAGGGGTAGCGCAGCCACGGTCGCCCTGCGATCGCGTTTGCGAGCGCTATCGCCGTCATGGAGCAAAATGATCGATCCGGCGGTCGCGCCTTGTAACACTGAATCGGCAATTTCCTTGCTCGTTCGTTCCTTCCAATCAAAGCCGGCAACATCCCACTGCACCGTGCGCAGGCCCAACTTCGCGGCGGCGGCAAAGTATGCCGGGGTGCGCACGCCGCACGGCGGTCGCGCGAGTCTTGGTTGCGCGCCGGTAACCGTCGCAATGATTTCCTGCGCGCGTTCAAGTTGCCGCCGGGTCGCGCCTGCGCCGCGAAAGAGATAGATGGGATGTGAGTAAGAATGATTTCCAATCTCGTGTCCGTCGGCGGCGACGCGTCGCGCAGTCTCGGGAAATAATTCGACCTGACGACCAAGCATGAAGAACGTCGCTTTGAGATCGTAAGCGCGAAGCACTTCCAGAATGCGTTCGGTGTCTGCCGACGGCCCGTCATCAAACGTCAAAGCCACCGACGCAGTGTCAGCGCGCCCGCGCCAGTCAGTTGCGCCCAGCCACTGCGAACGCACCGCGGCGGTCGCGTAATAGACGCCGGCCGCACCCGCGGCGAGCGAGCCGGCTCCGGCAATCATTGGTAGTCCGAACAGCATCATTCGTAGTTAAGCGCGTTCACGCCGTCATTCGGCGCGACATCTCTTTAAACGGCGTCGCCAGATCGAGAAGGTGTTGCGCGATCTCTGCGCGCGCATTCGGCCGGGCCATCTTGCTTGCTTTCAAAGACATGGCGCGTCGCGAGGGTTCATTGTTTAGCAACTCCACAACCATAGACGCGGTTTCGCTCGCGCCTTTGCTGATAATCGCCGCGCCCGCATCGACCATCCGTTTGGCGTTAACAAACTCAGCCCCCGGAATCGGGTCAAAGAAAACTGTCGGCAGCGCGCACAGCGCGGCTTCGGCTATCGTCAGCCCGCCAGGCTTGGTCACCAGGATCGAGGCCCCTTGCATCAACGCCGCCACATCGTTCGTCCATCCCAGCACCTGTAGCGTGACCGGCGATTGCACCTTCAGGCTCTCGAGTTTTCGGTGCGCGCGTTTGTCGTGTCCGGTAACCGCTACAATATGCATCGGAACGTTGCTCTCGCCAAGTTGTCGCGCCACCTCATCCATCCGCGTCGGCCCCATTCCACCGCCCATCAGGAGCACTATCGGAAGGTCGCCGTTTACTTCAGCGGTGCGAAGGCTCCGCACCTGATCGAAGACCGGATCGACCGGGATTCCGCTGATTTCGACGCGCCCGGCGGGCGCGCCCCATTCGATCATCTCCGCGCGGACGTTCTCGTCAGGGACGAAATAGACGTCGACTTCGGGTTTGACCCAAATGGGCTCGGCCTCGTAATCAGTGATCACATTTACGATTGGCGCTTGCGTGATTCCCATCTGTCTGGCAATCACGGCCATCTCGCATCCAGCAACTTCGCCGGCAACGATCACGTCGGGCTTGAATTTCTCGATAGCTTCAAAAACTTTCGGACAGCCCAAACGGAAAGCCCACTGCGGCGCAGTACGTTCGTGCTTGTCTGCAAGCCGCGCACTGTTGAGGCGGTCCCACAAGCCCGGCGCGTAACGCAGCATGAGCCAGTACGGCCACTCGTAGCAGGCGCGAAACAACAACCGGCACTCCTCGAGCGCATCCACGACCAAAACGTCGGCGCGGGGCTCTGCGCGCTTTAACTCTTTCGCGATTGCATGAGAGGCCCGGAGATGCCCGGACCCAAAGGAAAGAGTCAAGACCAGAATGCGAGGCATTACATTCATGCTTGAACCGGAACTGTGATGTTCGCTTACTCGATCAATTCTCTCTAAACCGCATCAATTTGAATCCAACTGAAAGACTAATTACCGCCATCGCGCCAAGAATCGCCAAATCCCAGGTCGCGTAGTTTCCAGCAAGGGCTGCTTGCACGGCATGTGCCGCGCGGGCTGTTGGCAGCCACTCAGAAACCACTCGCAACGCGTGGGGCATGGCCTCAGGAGAGTAATACACCGGAGCGAGAAAAACCAGACCCGCGCCGAAGGAATCCGTCAGCAGCGAGCCTTCGCTAAAGCTGCGCGCGCGCGTCGCGATGATCACGCTGATGCCGCTCAGGCAAAGCATCGTGAGCAGAATCGTTACGGTTAGCGGCAAAACGCCCAGTTGCGTGCGCGCACCCAGCAAGCGCGCGACGATCAGCAGCGCGCTACAACCGAGGATCGATTGCACGACGCCGAACATCAATATGCCAAAGACGTATGAAGATGGCGCCAGCGGCAACGTCGCAAAAAGTTTTAGTCGTCCGGTGAAACGATTTTCCAAAAGGAGATAACCCAGCCAGCTAATCGCCGTGAGCGAAAGCGAAAATACGATCGAGCCGGCGAGAAAGCGAAATCGATTCTGATCTCCGGCCGCGTCCCCCCGAATTGCGTTCGCGAAAAGATACATCGCAGTGGGGAAAACCAGCGCCGCCAGCAGAAACGGTCCCGCCTCTGCGCGCAAGCGCAAGAGATGAATGCGAAAGACGGCGGCAATGTGTCTTAAGTTTGGCAAGCGTGTTCCAGACAGTTCAGAGTTCAGCGTTCAAATTTTAGTTTGCGCATCCCGGCAGCCCGAAGGGCCGCGAGATAGTAGCCGGTGGTCGCAGACCACCGGACAGCGTCCCATTTCACGTTTGCACCCTGAAAGGGTGCGAGACCTTTTTGGTCTCATGTTGAGCAAGATCTGGCGCCCCTTCGGGGTGCGCCCAAAACAAACAGCTTACCGGAGGTCTGCGCTACGCTCCGACCTCCGGCTACTTTCTGACAACCCTGCGGGTTGCAACCCAAACCCAATACTTAACTACCCCGCACCTCTTCCTCTTCGAAACGATGGCCGGTGAGTTCGAAATAGACGTCTTCCAGCGAAGCACGCGCGAGTGAATATTCAGCGATGCGCTGTTCGGCGACAGAGCGCTGAGCTTCCGCGAAGGTAGCAAAGTAGCGCACCCGCGTTTCGTCCAAACCTTCGCGATAGCTGAGGCGATAGCTCTTCGTGAGCCGTGCGAGCAGTTCATCAAGCGTGCCGATGGCGATCATTTTCCCGGCGCTGATAATGCCGACGCGGTGGCTTAGTCGTTCAGCTTCCTCGATGTAATGCGTCGAGAGCAGTACGGTGCAGCCTTCCGTCACGCGTCGCTTGATCACATTCCACACCGCGCGCCGCGACACCGGATCCAACCCTGTAGTTGGTTCGTCAAGCACGAGCAACGGCGGATTGCCAAGCAAAGCCAAGCCGATTAGGATACGTCGCCGTTGGCCGCCGGAAAGATCGCCGACGCGTTTGTTGGCTTCGGCATCGAGATCGAGTTCGTGAATTATCTCAGTCGCTGAGCGGCGCGCTTCGCGCTTCGCGAGTCCCTTGAATCCTCCAAACAACTCGAGATGTTCGCGAACCCTGAGCGTTTCGAACACGCCGGCTTCCTGTGGCGTGATGCCCATCGCGCGCTTCGCATGTTGTGGAGCAGCGATCGCGTCCAGGCCAAAGATCTCCACGCTGCCCGCAGTCGGCTTCAGTTCAGTTGTGATCTGTCGCAGAAACGTCGTCTTGCCGGCGCCGTTCGGGCCGAGGATCGATACAAGTTCTCCGCGCCGCACTTCGAGATCGATACCGCGATTGGCTTCGGTTCCGTCGCGATATTGTTTGACGAGACCACGCACACGGATCGCAGGCCGCACATGTTCGCTCGACCGTAAGTTCTCTGCGACAACTGATTGTTCTTCCCTTGTTACCGTGGCGCTCACAACCTTCTCTGGCTCAGTCGGGAAAACAAACTCTGTGGTTCTCTGTGCACCCTCTGTGCCTCTGTGGTGAAGGGTTCTGGGGGTAATTTTCACCACAGAGACACAGAGAATCACGGAGTTTGCACAGAGAAATTGCTCAACTCAATTGCATGAAATCCATCGCTGATCTAATTGCCGTCAGCGGACTATTGCGGTACGCAGAGACTTCATACGGGCAGCCGATCTTGCAACCCTTGCAGAAATCCCACATGTTCGGCGACTGCTGAATTATCTCTCTTACTTCCGGCGACTCGTAGATTTCGCGCAGGCTCATTTCCGGGGCGCCGCGATGCAGACTGACAAAGGCGCAGGGAAATTGAATCGAACCGTCAGGCCGCATATTGATCAAGTGCGAAGCCGAGCGGCACGGAAACTTCTTCGTGAACCCATCGTTACGATAAAAGTTGTAGTAATCCTTATAGAAGCGTACGCACTTGTATTCTTTCTTGAGCTTCGTAACGTAATCAGCCACCCGGTCGAGCGCGTCGTTTTCCATCTCGACGTCTTCAGTTTTCCAGGTCGTGCGCACGACATTGTGGACGGCTTCGGTGTGCAGCAGAAACTTTCTCTCTTCGCAAAACTTGGCCAGCGCCGGCAAGTCATCGAGGTTGTCCAGGTCAACCGCCGCGTTAATTTGAATCGTGTGATGCTCCAGTTTGCCGAGGATGTGATCCAGCGCTTCGAGGATTGTGGGAAGACCATCGATGCCGCGGCGTTTGGCAAATTTTTCGCGGTCGAGCGTGTCGATCGAAACTTCCAATTGATCGAGTTTGACGCAGGCCTCGGCATACTTCTTCAGCGCGAGTCCGTTGGTCGGCATAGAGGTATAGAAGCCGCGGCGGGCCGCGTACTCAATAAAATCCGGCATGTGCGGATTCATCAAAGGCTCGCCGCCAGAGAAGCTCCACGCAAACACGCCGAACTCTGCCGCTTCGTCCATGCGCGCAAAGACGCGCTCGCGGACGGCGCGATCTTCGGGCTGCTGGTTCTGCCAGATCGCGCAGTAGCCACACTTCATGTTGCAATGCAGCGTCGTCTCGAACATCACCATGAACGGGCGATTGAATCCGTGACGCAACTGCCGCAGAGCATTCCTGAACATCAAACTCTTTTTCATTTGACTGCGTAGACGGCGAGTGATCGGGCAAACTATAACACACCACCGCTCCAAGTTAGCGCGAGACCACCAAGACAAACTTTGCGTCTTTGCTCGTTGGCGTCTGGCGTTGGTGTGCCGAGAATTGTACGTAACTCCCTCTCCCTTTGGGAGAGGGCTGGGGTGAGGGCCTAGCGACGGACCTCAAAAACACTTCTTTCTAGTTTTTCATCGGGGAACGGAAAAGGATGGAGGAGCGTTTCTCGCTTGTTACTCAGCTACGCCCTCACCTGACCCTCTCCCAAAAGGGAGAGGGCGTTTATCTCTCACGCAAAGGCGCAAAGCACGCAAAGATGACGACGCCAATTAGGGAGATCAAACTGATGATCATGCCTATGTGTTCCGGCGTGCTGCGCTTGAGTTGTAGTTGAACAAGATGGTTTCCGGCGGGCACCGAAAGATCGATCAATCCATCAGGTTGCGACGGCGTCACCGTCAAATCGTTGGCTCCATCCATACGCGCCGTCCAATACGGATAGTAAAACTGCGGCACAGTCATCTTCGCGCCGGTTGGAGTTTCAACCCGCAAATCAATCTCTCTGGATCTGCGAGCCAGAATCTGAGCGCGGCCCAGTCCCTCGATGATCATCGGTTGCGGCGGATGTCCCGGTGAACTGCCGGCCCTTTGCAAGAGCGACTCGATATCCGTTTTCATCAGGCCGATCCAAAGCTCTTCATCTACCGAAGCTCCCCAATCGATCGCAGCCGTTGGCTGACTCCAACGTGGTCGATATTCGGGAGGGTCGCGGCTTTGGTCCAACTCTTCCTGCCGGATGGTGATGTCGCGCTGAACGGGATTGGTTTGCGGAAAGACCATCGAAGCTTTCCAAACCGTGACCGGAATCCACACGATCATCAGCACCAGCGCGATAATCTTCGCCGCGGCCAGCGCAGACGAGCTATTTCTTTTCAAACCGGAGATGGCCATCGCCAACAGGGCCGTAGCTGCCAATACCAGCACGACATTGAAACGCCATGGGAACTGAATTCTTTGCAGTGGTGGAAAGGCGAGCCAGACCGGCTTGCTGAGCTGAGTCATCATCAACACGCTGAGAATCGCCAGCGCAAACCAGAAGCGGCTCAGCTTCTTAGTCTGAGAGTCACGACTCGAGCGAATGATCACGAACGCGCAGGTTGCAATCGCAAGCATGTCGGCTACGAGCAGGAGCATCGTCACCTTGTCTTCCTGCCACATCGAAAACTTTGTGAAGAACAGCCAATTCGCATACGAGAAATAGCCGGTCGTCATCTTGTCCACGAGCACAAATTGTTGCGTGGTCAGGGCCGGCACCAGATAGATCGCCGACAAGCCCACACCCAGAATCGCCGCGCCGAACGTGAGGCCGAGCATCTTTAGCTTTTGATTTTCGGGTGCCAGCCATAACGCATAACAAAACGGAACGGCCGAAAAGATTAGCGTCGTTGGCAGGTGAGTCATCATCAACAACGCCCAACCGATCGCCATCCCAACCACCGCAAGTTTACGCGCGGCTGCTAATCGATGAACGAAATAGAGAATCAGCGGCATCCACACAAACGTCCAGTACTCTGCGAACGACGCGCGCACATAAAGGTCAGCGGCCAGGTGGTAAGGCATCGCCATGTAAAGAATCGCCGCCAGCAAGGCTGCGGTTGGATCGGCGAGGTTCCGTAACCACAGATAAGCTGTTACGCCAGAGGCAATCAACGCGACAGAAGCCGCCACACCAAGCTGATGCAGTCCCGTAGGATCGTTCGGAAAGAAAGGCCGCAACAAGCTGGTGAGAAAGTAAGGCGCGGCCGGATAAAAGAAAAAGACCGGGCTGCCGAGACCGCCGTTCATCTCTGTCAGCCATCGCGGATACAGATCGCCAGTCCAGAGTTGTTTGGAAAAGTGACCGTACCAAGCCGAATGAAACGAAGCATCATCACTCAGAAATGGAATGCCAAAGATGAGGATAGGAAGCGTCAGAGCGATGCCCACGCCAACAATTGCAACAAGGTGTGTTGCCTTCATCTCTTTGACAAGTGATTGCCTCAATCCGGTGGACGATTCGTTCAGATTCGAAAGCTATGTCGAGGTTTTTCATCATACCCTTGCAACCCACCGAAAGGGTATCTACTGAAGGCGCTATGCGACCTTATCTCGAGTCGCAATGGTCATGGATGTTTCTTGGGGGACGTCGCCCTCCGGCACTTTGCCTCGATCCGATGTCCGACAAACTTTAGTTTGTCGACCTGCACATTGCGACAAGCTAAAGCTTGTCGCACATTGCCAAATTGATTCGGCGCTTCTGGTTTGCTACGGTCGTCGTCATGTCCGAGCGTTCCACTAAGCAGATAGATGGGCAGATAGATGAGCAGATACGCGAATTGCTCGACTCCCTTTATCGCCGCGATTCGGGACGAATCCTGGCAACTCTGATCCGCTTGCTCGGTGATTTTGACTTGGCGGAGGAGGCGATGCACGAAGCCTTTGCGGCGGCGCTGAGCCTGTGGCCGCGGAGTGGAGTACCCGGCAACCCGCGACCATGGTTGATTTCGACGGCCCGATTCAAAGCCATTGATACTCTGCGTCGACGGGCAAGATTTGATGCGTCTCAAGACGAGCTCGCGCGATATCTCGAAGCGCAATGGAGTGCGGCGGAAAGATCCAATGAAGAGGATCATCTTGAGGATGGCCTTGAAGATGATCGCCTGCGTCTGATTTTTACCTGCTGTCATCCATCCCTGGCGCCGGAAGCGCGCGTTGCGCTCACCTTGCGTGAGGTGTGCGGGCTGACCACCGAGGAGATAGCACGCGGCTTCCTCATCACTCCGCGTACGCTGGCGCAGCGCATTGTGCGCGCCAAGGCAAAGATCCGCGAGACAAAGATTCCGTTCGAAGTGCCGCCGCCCGAGGAATTTCCGGAGCGACTGGGTGCCGTGCTCCAGGTCATATATCTCGTCTTTAACGAGGGCTATTCGGCTGCGGCGGGAGCGGAGGTAACGCGGGCCGAGCTAACCGGCGAGGCGATTCGACTGGGCCGGTTGCTGACCGAACTCCGGCCAGAGCCGGAAGTTATTGGGCTGCTATCCCTGATGTTGCTACAGGAATCCCGTCACGTCGCGAGAACCTCTCCGACCGGAGAGCTGATCTTGCTGGAGAACCAGGATCGCTCGCTCTGGAACCGAGAGCAGATCGCCGAAGGGTTGGCGTTGCTCCGGAAAGCCCTGAAGTCCCAACGCTTCGGCTCTTACACACTGCAGGCTGCGATCGCGGCCGTTCATGCGGAAGCTGAATCGGTTGCTGCGACCGACTGGCGACAGATTGTTTCGCTTTACGATCGATTGGTACGAATTCAGCCCTCGCCGGTGGTGCAGCTAAATCGTGCCGTGGCAATTGCAATGTGCGATGGTCCAGAGGCCGGTCTCCAGCATATCGACGCGTTGTTGGAACATGGCGAATTGGCAAATTATTACCTGGCGCATTCAGCCCGCGCGGATATGTACCGCAGACTCGGTAGGACGGCTGAGGCCCGGACCTCTTATGAGAAAGCTCTGGCGCTGACCCAACAGGAACCAGAGCGGCAATTCCTGCAGGAGCGGATTCGGCAGCTGGGATAAGGGCCTTTCTAGCGTCGCAGGATCAGAGAAAACGGATAGGTAAGAATCGCACAAATCGCAGGCCTGACCCCTTGACTTCTTCAGTTATGTCACCTCAAAGCCGTAATCGAACGCAGTGCGTTTACGAGCTTCATGACGTCGTCCGCCGAGGTATAAACAGACGGCGTCACGCGAATGCAATCGCCGGCCGCTGGGCCCGTGCGTCGGACCGCCAGCACGCCGAATTTTTCAGCCAGCTGCCTGACGACGGCTTCGTTCGCACTGGTTGAAGTCACGCCATCAAGACGGAATGAGGTCAGCGCCGCGACCATCTTCGGATCGTCCGGCGTGAGAACCGTGAGCCCTTTCATTTTTCGGGCGGGTGCGACCCAAAGGTTTCTCAGGTATCGAAGCCGTGCCTCTTTGGCTGCGGTCCCGATTTTGTTGTGGAAAGCGATCGCGGCCGGGATAGTCATGTGCGCCGCAAAATTTAGTGTTCCGGTATCGATGCGCCCGTTAATGTCCGAGACGTCGGTCGGTTTTCCCATGTATGGGTCGATCGCATCGATCCGGTCCTTCTTGATATAGATGACGCCGCAACCGATTGGTGCGCCCACCCATTTGTGCAGATTCACGCCGATGAAATCGCAGCCAAGTCCCTTCAGGTTGAGTTCTACCTGGCCGACCGAGTGGGCCGCGTCGAGTATCACGTCCACGCCGCGATCTCTTGCCATCCTCGCGATCCTGGCAACCGGAATGATCAATCCAGTCCAGTTGTTGAGATGCGTCAACAGCAGCAGCTTTGTTCCCGGATTGGCTGACAGAGCTTTTTCGTAAAAACCAAGGATGTCCGCTTCCTGAAGCGGCCGATCAATCGTTGGTTCAGGAAATGTCAGCCTCACCGCCTTGACGCCTCGGCGAACTTCAAGCCAACGCATCGCGTTCTTCATCTCTGAGTAATCCAGGTCCGCGTAAAGAACTGTGTCGCCCGTTGTAAGTTTGTTATACCCGCCAATCAGTGCCTGCAGCGCCTCGGTGGCACCGCGGGTTAACGCAATTTCATTCGGGCTAACACCCAGAAAGCCCGCCACCGTGTCTCTCACACCGCGGTACGTTTCGGACCATCGGGGTCGGGCAAAAGTCGTATTCTCCTTATTTATGAATTCGGTGAGCCGCTGGTATTCAGCGAGCACCGGATTAGCCATGATTCCCCAATAGCCGTTTTCAAGATTGGTTATTTTGTTTGTGACGTCATAATTCTTCGCGACCGCCTTCCACGCAGTCTCGTCGTCCGGTCGCAGTGGACCCGCCGGCAACCCATCGCTGATCGATCGGTCAAAGCGCGCGGAATACTCTGCCCAACCTCGTGCGTTTGCGGGTAACGCGCCGCCAATCGATATCGCCCCCGCCGCCGCAATCCCGCTTCCCAAAAACTGTCTTCGTGTGACCGGCATTGATTTTAGATCTCGGGCGCAGGGATGATACCGCGAAGCGGGAGGATCATGAATGTGAGGATTAAGGACGGGTCAGATTAAGATCGCAGGCCTGACCCCACGTTCCGATTTGCGGCTTGCCTGCCCATCCTGTGCGTTCTTCATTTCTCAGAAATAGCGCCCAACGTTGCGGCGATCACCTGGGGCGCGAAGCGCCGTGAGGTGCATCGCGCTATTGGGTAGTCATCGTCTCGTCTTCTTCGTGCAATTCCAGGTAGACAGAGTTGACTATTCGCTGTAGTTGCTCACGCAGGGGCTCGAGCTCAAAACTCGCGTCGTATTCGTTGGCCCAAGGAGATCGACCGATCCCCCGTGGGAGCGGTCACGGGAACGCCAGATAGCCGTCACGAGCACTTCCACCGGTGAGGCTGAACAGAAACCTTTCTACGTCCCTGGCGAGCTCCCCCATGCCGCGACGCTGCGAAAGCACTCGGTGGGCTGCTAGAAGCTCTGGTAGGTGCTGACGCGAGTTCGAGTACTGAAAAACGAGGTCGGTAAACTCATCCCGACTCTTTGACTTCGCTAGCTTTCCGATCGTCGTCACGACTTCGTTGTACCACGCTATCGAATGCCGCCGAACACCCCTGAGCAGGGTGACGTCGGAGGCCCGTGCGTTAGGAGGCATTGCCTCGGTACCGTCTCGCACGTGAAGACCGTTCTCGAGCGCCTTGTATAGATCCGACCTGTGACGAATCAGTTCACCCTCTTTAAGCCCCTTGCCCATCTTCGACGTCGAATCGTACTGGCTGTGGTGATCAAAGCACAGGAACACGAGATTGTCCTCGTCGGAGTTGCTCCGGTCACCGTCAACATGAGCGACCTGTCCCAGTTTCTCAGTGAGGTCGCCTTTCAATCCGAAGCACAAGCAACAGCGACGTCGGCATCGCACCAGGAGGTCAGTTTCAACCCTCACGGTTACCTTTCTTCGCCTAGGCATCTGTACGCTCCTCTTGTTCGATTGATCTGCCCAATTATGTATGTATTAGCCGATCGGTTCTGCCGTCCTTATCGCATGAAACGGCGGCGGATTGCTAATGCTATCAACGCCGCTTGAGTAGGCCCGAGGACCGTCAAAAGCAATACGCTGCTTTTTGCTATCGCTGTTGCAGGCTTTGGCTCAGGTTTTTGGAGAGTCATTACCCCGGCGCTATAAGTCAACGCCTTTCGTAAGGGAAGCGGTGCACCATAGGCATCTATCGTAGCGAATTTCGCCTCTGTCTCCGTAGTTGTTTTGGGTTCCCACCTAACGAATCCAACGAAGGTAAACACTATGGAAAAGAACAGCCAAATGGAAACGAGTCCCAACACTGCCCGTCCCAACCGCTCACCATAACCACTTGCTACCCAATACCACCAGTTCAAATCCCATATTGACAGACCGTGCCAAATGAGGTGCAAATTTCTTAGTTTGCCCCTCAAAGTATTCTCTTTACGCCACCACCGCCTATTCCATCGTCGGTGGTTTCCTCTTTCAACTCGCACGGTATCCATCGCGAGGTAACGAAACTTAGAAGCTTCTGAATACCGATGATTCTCTTCGGCATTTAGAGCCAGTTGCCTGTATGTAATTGCCAGCAATCTCGGACTGTCGAGTTCTGTCCTATTCTCCTCGATCGAGATTGGATTCCATTCTACGTTCGTGAAAACAAGATTCTTTGCGTCGACATTGATGAACCAAGCCGGCCTTAACGTTAGCGTGTGAAAGGAAAAGCGATTTGGGTGATCTATCCTACAATGAGCCAGACTAAGGTTGGACTCACCTATGAAACACGACCCACCCCAAGTCGGGTTTCCAAACCTCACTGAATCGCAAAATGTCGCAAAGTCAAAACTGACATCATGGGTAAACTTGGTCTCGGTAAAATTTGTCCGCTGTTCAAACCTGCTGCCATAGAAGCTAACCTCTCCTCGAAACTCAGAATCTTCAAAATCGACCTCACCGCTAAAGATCGCGCCCGCAAACTCAACCGCCCCTGAAAACCCAGCACTAAACGTAACGCTCCCGGCAAAAGTGCACTCGTCGAATTTCACCGACGAAAGGAATTCAACCCGCGATACGTCTAGATACCCATCAAAATTAGACCCTGAGAACTGCGCCTCGGCGCAGAATCGACTTCCTTCAAGATCCACGGATGACTTGAATTCGCAATTAGCGAAATTTGCTTTCTTACGGAAAGTACATTGCAAGCTGATTTCATTTTCAAAAACACAATCCGAAAAGTCTACGTCATTCACGAACTCTTCATCCTTCAGGTCCCATTGGAGTTCATCTGGAAACCAAGTTCCAGAAAAGTTGAAATCGTCTCGATCAAATTTGGCGTCCACAGCTTCCAAGAATGTCTGGAGACTCTTTGAGGAGGAGGGATAATGAAGAATGCACAATCTGTGTGATTCATAGCTCTTGTAGAACGGCAGGCCTGAACATACAGATTGATCAGAAGAGCCTTCGCAAATGAATTCCGAGTGTTTCATTGACGAGCCACCTAAGCGAGTTTGGCCTAGGCATAATAATGGGTCAAATGACTTGGGGGCCAGGTCTGCGATTTGCGATTCTCAATTTAGCAGCAGGTCTTTTGGCAGCGAAAAACCGCAAATCGCAGGCCTGACCCCATCACATTATGATTAGACGAGTTCTCAAAATGGAATATCGTCATCATCAATGTCGCCGTTAGTTGGTTCGCTGTCATCCACTGCTAGCGCTTCTGCACTCTCCGCGTCCGGTTCTATCGGCGGGGCAGCTTCCGCCGGGTCAGCTTCAATGATTTCTGGAAGCGCGGCTGGAGGGTGAAGCGTTCTAAATGCATTTCGAAAATCAGTTTGATTATTCAGTTGAATCAAAACTGGATTTTCGCAGGTTGAAGCCTTTCCAAAGAACACCGCCTGTCGCTCTTCAATTAGCGGCAAGATGTTTGAATAGTCGCGGCCAATGTAGTTCGCGAGAAACTCTTTTCCTGTATCATCGAACGTGCGCATCGCAAAGACCGTGTTACATTGATTAAGTATGGTTTTCGTGATGTTGGCAGTACGTTGTGTGATGGCTAGGCAACCGAAACCATATTTTCTTCCTTGAAGGATGGCTCGAGCTGTGCGGTTGGTAGCAGCTCTGTCACCTTCAGCGGCGATGGCGGTAAACTCTGGTATCAAAGAGTGCGCTTCTTCCAACACGAGACAGACCTTGGCCTTATCGCGCATTTCAGCCTGCGAGACTTCCAATAGAGATTCAGCGACTATAGTCGTAACCTCAACTGGTGTAATGGTCCACAAAGGCGCTTTCCTTTGCCACTCCTTTCCGACCATGAAGCTCCTTGGCTCTTTCAATTGCTTTGTTGCCACAATCTGCGCCGGGTTGTAGATCTTTAGCATCCGAGGATTCGCCTCATCCAGGAACTCTGCTAAATCGCTGAAAATCGCGTCGGCGAGTTTCGGAAGGCTTCCACCACGCTCTGGGTCCTCGTCGAAGTTTTCACTATCTTCCTCTCCCGCTGCCCGTATCGCAGCAAGCTTTGGTTCTTCCGCCCGCGAATCGTAAAAATCAGCTAGTTCCGTGGCGTATTGATTTGTGAGATCGAGGCAAACAACCTTAATACCGGCTGAGATCATTCTTTCGACGATTTCGACTGCAAGCATCGATTTGCCAATTCCCAAGATTCCGAGAATGGCTGCATTGTGAGTGACCAGATCGTGAATGTTCTTCAAGCCGACCGGATAATTACTTCCAGGAAAGCGACCGATCGCATTAGCGTCGGGCTTGCTTTCCTCTTTCCGCTTTAGGTAAACGGGTGAATTCGCTTGAGGCAACCACTTTGCGACGCGAAATCGATTTTTATCAGCATCCCAAATGCCTACCTTGCGCGCACGCGCTCTCGCATAACCGAAAGTATTTTTCTGATGGACGATGTCTTCTTTGGTCAAGCCGTTTATTACTTGATAGAGAACGTTTGTCTTCCCGACAAGGACTTGTACTAATCGTCCTTCTTCAAGATCACGTTCCTTCACGACATCAAAATAGAGCGCTTCTACAGATGTATCCTGAGCAACGATTCCAACAAATTCTTCGTCGTGAAGGCGCAGAAACTCCGGCACACCTGCAACCGAATTCAACGTCTCACGTGCAAGGCAAATGATGTCGCCATCGTACATCCAATCCAGCATCGGTAAGCCCGTGAATGAATCAGGTGTTCGGACTTCGAGTGCTCTTATCAAAAGTCCTTCGTCTCTTCCTACATAGTCTAGGGCGAAAGCACATTTCACGGATTCGCTCGGATCTTTGATTAGCAATGGCGTACCGAACTCGGTTCGCGTATTACCGTTTTGGCGGAACAAAATTATTCCGGGACTCTGACACGCAACAAGCTGGCCGACGATTTCGTCTGAAGGTTCTGCGTGCCATAGACTTCGCAACTTGTTCCAAATTTTCACCATCTTGTCGTCCGGCTTAATTGCAACTGCGATCGCCCAGGCAAGAGTGACGACCAATGTTTCGCGCGGTGAATGTCGATGGAATAAGTAAACAGCGGATAAGATCACGACGCTGAATACCATTTGTTGATTACCCAACCCCTCGGCGAACAAAGCGAAGCTCTTGGCCCAAAGCTGCGTTCTCGCTTTCTTCGAGTCCTTTAACAGAATTGTGGAAATCGCCGTTAGCATGGTGAGCGCCAAGAACGCGATAGCGATGATAAATACTGCCTTCTCGTTGGACTGCCAGGTTTTCCACTCACTGGCCGCCTCTAGTGCGAAGGCAGCTACTAAGACAGATGCGACCGCGTCCTTCGGAGTCGTAAAGAAGGGCGTTGTCAGAAGATTGCTTAGGATTAGGCTAACGATGCCGGTGTAGAACCACAGTCCTTTCGCGGAAAGTGGTGGCCATGTTCCGAGAGCCAGAAAACTCGCAGAGATCAAGACACCGACATAGATGGCGAAAATGACCAGTCGAGTGGGTTGTGAGAGAGTTCTTGTGCTCATAACGCAGAGCTTTCGCGACGTTGCTGGTTAGTACGCACCTGATACTACACAGTAGTTTAGACAAAAGCGAAACGACCGAGTCCTGCGCGTCCATCCTCGACCGCCGACCTCGTTTGCCCCCGCGATGAAAAAGAGGTACAAGACGCAGTATTACAGTATCTCCAGGGAGTGTCCATGAAACGAACCACACTTTTCGCCGCCGGCGTAGTCGCCCTTTTGACGTCATTAGGCCTCGCGTTCCAGGCCCAATCAGACGGCCCGTATAAAGTACTCAAGACCGCAAAGGTCGGAGGCGAGGGCGGCACGGATTACATCTTCGCGGACCCAGTCGGCCGGCGACTGTATATCACGCGCGGCGCGACGCAAGCGCAACCGGCAACGGACACGAGGCCCGAAGTGCCGGCCTTCGAAAAGCGTCTGACGATCTTCGATCTGGACACCCTCGCGCCGGTCGGCACGATTCCTGGCGTTGGTGGCAACGGCGCGACCGTGTGCCCGAACACCGGGCATGGCTTCACCAGCGACCATCCAGATTTATCGATGTTCGATGTCAAGACGATGAAGCTCATTAAGACGATTGCCGTGCCGGCAGGATTCAGGGCCGATGGCATTTACTGCGACACCTCAGACGATCGAGTCTACGTCGGCAGTCATCCGACCAAGAGCCTAATGGTGGTGGACGCGAAGGATGGGGCGCTACTCGGCAACATCGATCTCGGCGGAACGCCCGAGCAGACCATCGCCGATGGCAAAGGGACTGTCTACCAGGTTCTCCAGGAGCGGCCGGGCGGCGTAGCGGTGATCGACGCGAAAACAATGAAGGTGAAGGCGACGTTTCCGTTCGGCGAGAACGGTGGGTGCAATGGGCTGGCGTTGGATATCAAGAATCAGATTCTGTTTGCGGCGTGCAGCGCCATCGGTCCGGCCCCGCCCCGTGGGACGCCAGGTCAGGCGCCGTCGGCGGGACCTCCGTCGACGCCCGATCCGAACGCGAAGCCGCCGCAGACCTTTGTCGTCTTGAGTGCCAGGGACGGCAGCGTCCTCGCGAGGCTTCCGCTGGCCGGCGGCTCCGACGGCGCAGCGTTCAATCCTGCGACGATGGAAGCGTTCAGCACCCAGGGCAACGGCACGATGACAATCATCAAGGAGAAGAGCCCGACCAAGTTCGAGGTCGAACAGAACTTGAAGACGTGGCCCTCAAACGGCGCCCGCACGATCGCGTTCGACAGCAAGACGGGCCATCTGTTCGCGATGGCGTCGGAAGCCGCGCCACCGCCCCCATCTCCACCGCCCGGGACGCCTGGAGGACCCGGCCGCGGCCGCGCCGTTCCCGGCTCCTTCACGATCATCATGGTTGGAATGAAGTAGTCTCAGTTCGCCATCGGAAAGCTTCATTTTGTGATTAGTTCATGCCGAGGCGTCTGCCTCTACACTTCTATTTAGTCATCGCCCAATCGTCCCTGTTTCGTATCAGCTTCTCAACCTGATCAATCACCGACAGCACTCTTTTCGGTACCGGTAGTCAGCACCAAGCCCGGCTCAACGCGGAATAATCGGCAGCCGCACGAACGACGGATGTGCTTTGTCATGCAGAATCCGCTGCCTGACCACGACGTAGCGTGTGTCGCGTTCGTTATCTCCGCCGGTGTTCAGATTGCGGTCGTATTTCGGGAACGCCGCCGCTGCGACGACGACGCGCAGACGATACAGAAAGGGAATCGGGGTCAGGCCTGCGATTCCGGCGATTCTTAATTTAGCAGCAGAAGAATCGCAAATCGCAGGACTGACCCCCTCGCATTTATCACCCTCGAGACTTCCATCTTTCCGGGTCTCGACGCGAGTGAAAGACCGCGATGACCTCGACTTCATCCACGGCGACCTCGTAAAAATCGCGAACGGAAATCGGCGGACGACACCAAACGCGTCCCCGCAGGGGACGTATTCAATAGCCGGTGGCAACGCCACCGGAAATCGTCCACATAAATCATCGACCCTGTAAGGGTCGAATTGATGTTCGTCCCCTTCAGGGTCGCGAATATTTTTTTACCGTTCGATCCGTGGACATTGTCCACGGCTATTGAATTTCACGCCTGCGGCGTGAAGAACGATTCATTTCCATAAATAACGTTCGTCATAGGCGATGCCATATTCATCAAGAAACGCAATTAGCTCTTCCTGAAACGTACGCTTTCGATGATGCTCTTTCTGACTGGCGATATATTTTTTCAGTTCGGGAATATCTGATTTTCCAATCGAGAATGCGCCATAACCATCCTGCCAATGAAAACTCCGGAAACCGCGTCCTTTTGTCTTGAGCCAGGATGAACTGTCTTTCTTTACGTCCTTCATCAATGAACTGAGCGAAACATTCTTCGATTGCGAGATGAGGAGATACACATGATCGGCCGTTCCACCAGCGTCGAGAAGCCGGGATTCGTGGTTCTTCAGAATGCCACCGACGTACGCAAACAACTCCGGTTCAATTTCGGGTGTAATGAATGGCTCACGATTTTTGGTTGAGAAGATCACATGCACCATGAGCGAGACGAGAGTTTGGGCCATTGGGGAGTTCCTTTCTTTGTTCGACCCTTTCAGGGTCGGGAATGTGGCCGATTCTAATCCGTGGGCGTTGCCCACGGCTATTGAATTTCACGCCTGCGGCGTGAATGCCCGGTCGCTATCCCGACACGTCGGGATTCTGACACGTTGCCCACGGCTATTCAATTTCACGCCTTCGGCGTGCTCATAGCGCGGAAGAAGAAAACTTTCTTGGACGACTTGTCGAATTCCGTCCGGCCGTTCGACTATATTGTGAAGGCAGGGCAACCGGCCCGCCCAAAGACTAAAAAATAAAGACCGTTACAGGAGAAAAGAAAAATCATGCCACAGTATCTGGTTGCTAACTACCTCCCCGACGACTTCGACCCGTCCGCCGTAACCGAAGCGATGATCGAGGAAATCCACGCGCTCAACCGCGAAATGATTGCTGCCGGCGTGAGGAAGTTCGCCTGCGGAATTGCCCCGGCTGGCAGCGCGAAGACGCTGCGGGCCCAGCCCGACGGCAAGGTGCTCGTCACCGACGGGCCGTACACCGAGACCAAGGAGCACATGGGCGGTTTCTGGATACTGGAATGCGCTGATCTCGACGAGGCACTCGGTTGGGCGAAGAAGGGTGCCATCGCCTGCGATGTGGCCGGAGAGGTGCGCGAGCTTCTTTTCTTCCCGGACCCGCAGGGAGCAACGGAATAGTCTGGCCGCCGCGCGCTGGCTACGGAAAAATCATCCACAGATTACGCAGATTACACAGATTAGAAAAACGCAAAGAGCAGAGAGCTAAGAGCAAAGCGTCCTACTTGTTGTTCTTGACTCTCAGCCCTTAGCTCTTCGCCCTTTGCTCTTCCTTATCTGCGTAATCTGTGGACAATTCTTATTCGAAGGAGCTTAGTCATGAGAAAAATTATCGTACTTGAACACATTACCCTTGATGGCGTCATACAAGCAGGGCGCGGGCCGGAGATCATTAATTTGATTCCAAATATGAAGACAATAGCTTTTGTTCTGGCAATGCTCCTGACGATGCTCCTTTCGGGGGTCGCATCGGGGCAGCAAAAACCAACTACGGGCTATGCGCCGGTTAACGGACTAAAAATGTATTACGAGATCCACGGCAGCGGCGAGCCTGTGGTGTTGCTCCACGGGGCGTTCATGGCAATTACGGGCGACTGGAGCGATTGGATCAACGAACTTTCCAAAACGCGGAAAGTGATCGCCGTCGAAATGCAGGGCCACGGGCGGACAGCCGACATCAAACGCGATATTACCTACGAAAACCTCGCGGACGATGTGGCCGGGCTGCTCGATTATCTCAAGATCCCAAGCGCGGATATCATCGGTTACAGCTTGGGCGGCGGCGTCGCGATGCAGTGTGCGATCCGCCATCCGGAAAAAGTGCGCAAGGTTGTCAGCGTTTCGGCCCCGTTCCGCCGCGATGGATGGGTCAAGGAAGCGAACGACTTTTGGCCGACGTTCACGTGGGAATTGTTCAAAGGCACTCCTATGGAAGCTGAATATAAGAGGCTAAGTCCGACGCCTGACAAATTCCCGGATTTTGTCAATCACATCAAGGCGACGGCATTGAAACCATACGACTTCGGCGCCGATAAACTCAAGGCCACCAAAGCGCCGATGTTCTTCATCCACGGCGACGCCGACGGCGTGCGGCTCGATCACATCGCGGAAATGTACCGGCTAAAGGGCGGCGGCAATATTCACGGCGACATGCAACCGCGCTCGGCATCGAGATTGGCCATTTTGCCTGACACAACACACGTCACGCTGATGAACCGCATGTCAACAATCGTCCCGATGGTGAACGACTTTCTCGATGCGAAGCCCCAAAAGCAATAGATATGTTTGCCGAGGGCACGATCCCGGCGGCGTTCAAGGTGACGGAAAGCATTGTCGGTTCGAGTGGCGTCATTCTCGTGAACTACGAACGTGCCGGCGCGATCACAACCGGAAGTTTTGCATAAACATTCGCGCCGTGTTGGGCGCCCTGTCGATTTTCGGTCTCCTGAACGACTGAGAGTCCGCGGAGCGGACGACAGCGTAAAGCCTGGGGCGTAAGCCCCAGGACGCGTCAGGGAAAATGATCAAAGCCCGCGAAGCGGGCGGCAGCCGAATCATCTGGGCGGATGTTAAGCGCTACAGCTATCACCCGCTTCGCGGGTTCGATCGACATTTTGGTACTTCACCTGGGGCTCGCGCCCCAGGCTTTACGCTGACGTCCGCTCCGCGGACTCAAAAACACGTGAGGCGTCAAAAAGGAGGAATTGATGAAATACATCTGTTTGGGATACATCGGGCCAGGAACATTCGAAGGGATGAGCGAGTCCGAGCGACACGCAATGTTCGACGATTGCTTTGAGTACAACGACCGTCTGCGCGCCAACGGACATCTGGTCGCCGAAGTACCTCTTCAGCCTCCCGAGACCGCGTTGACCCTGTACTGGAAAGACGGCAAAGTCGCGACGACTGATGGCCCCTATGCGGAAACCAAGGAACAGCTCGGCGGCATTCAGATCCTTGAGGCGCGAGACCTCAATCATGCCGTTCAGCTTATGTCGCAGCATCCAGGCATGAAGTGTGGAACGCTTGAGATACGGCCGGTTGCGGATTTGAACGAGATGATCAAGGAGAGCGAGCAGCGGCGACGAAAGGATACCTCGCGATGAGGCCGTTCACGAGGGCCGCCACGAGGGAAAGAATGATCAGTATCATGGCCTTGGTGCTGTCATCCCAGATGCGCCCCAAGATCTAATAGGCGAGGATGCCTATGACTCCGACAAATTGGATAGCGAGCTTCGCCGATACGGAATTGAACTGATCGCCCCACACCGCATGAATCGAAACAAATACGACCCGGAACCTGCGTCGCCTGCGACGGTATCGCCGACGTTGGAAGATTGAACGGCTGTTTGCGTGCCTACAAAATTTCCGCAGGTTGGTTGTTCGTTACGAACGCTGCGCTGAGAACTTTCTTGGAATGCTCCACTTAGGGTGCTGTTTGATGTTGCTGAGGCATTTATGAGATGGGTAGTAGTCTTTCGTAATCGACTGTGGTTAGAATGTAGTAGGATTTATGCGGCTGAGATACTCGATCCTTCAGAGCTTCGTGCTGTTCCTGTTCGTCGCTTGCGCGGTTGACGTATGCTACGGCCAAACGCCGAGGCCGACCGGGCTAAAGGTCGTCGTCAAAGAAGCGCAGGGCCTTCCGGTTGTCGGCTCGAGTTGTACCTTGTCGACGATTCCTCCGGGCAAGACTCCAGTCGCAGTAGCGACATCCGACGAACAGGGAACCGCGCGCTTCACAAACGTTCCTCCGGGAAAATACAGGCTCACGGTTGCGAAGCAAGGCTTTGAGACGCTCGCCCGGAGCGATGTCGTCATCGTTGAGAAACCTGAAATCGAGATTGTGGTGGTCCTGGCAGTTGCCACGGTTCAAGAGAGGGTGACGGTCACGGCGCCCGGCGAGGCGGCCACCAGCGTCGAGGCCGGATCTACAATTGCCTCAGGCAACATCAAACGCGAGACGCTTCGCTCGCTGCCTTTGGCAGTCGCTCGCATCGATCAGGCCCTACCGCTCATTCCGGGCGTGATTCGTTCGACCAAAGGCGAACTCAGCATCAAAGGCGCGACCGAACAGCAAAGCGCGCTGCTGGTAAACGGAGTTAACGCCAACGATCCGGCTACGGGAAACTTCCGTTTGAATCTCCCGATTGACTCGGTGGAAGCGGTCCAGGTGTTTCAGCATCCATACACCGGCGAATTTGGAAAGTTCATTGGCGGTCTCACCCGGATCGAAACCCGGCGCGGGGGCGATCGCTGGCACTTTGAACTCAATGACTTTTTGCCTGACTTGCGCATTAAGGGAGGCAAAATCCTTGGTATCGCGGAAGATCAGCCTCGATTGAACTTTAACGGCCCGCTTATCAAGGACCGCTTGTATCTTTCGCAGACGGCCACTTACACCATTGCCAAGCGTCCGGTCAGAGGTCTTTCGTATCCCGACAACGAGACCAAGACCGAATCACAAAGCCACTTTTCCCAGTTCGATCTAATTCTGAATGGCCATCACACGCAGTCTTTCACGCTCGGCTATTTTGCGGAGCGCGACAAGTACGTCAATCTAGACTTCTTCACGCCGAAAGCCACCACGCCGAACTATCACCAGCGCGATACTTCGTTCACCCTCCGCGACCATTACGCGTTCGGCCCGGCGTTGCTGGAATCGATGTTCTCATTCAAGCGGTTTGACGCGAATGTTTGGGGGCAGGGAACGACGCCGCAGACCCTGACGCCGACAGTCGAGCAAGGCAATTATTTCGCGACCCTGGATCGGCGCTCGTCGCGATTTGAGTTTCTCGAAGTTTATACCGCCCCGAAGAAAGAGTTCTGGATTGGCTCGCATGAGATCAAGGCCGGCTTTGATTTCAACCGCGTGGGTGATGTGCTGAACTATGCGGCGCATCCGGTGCGAATCGTGCGCGCCAATGGCTCGCTCGCTGAGCTGATCGAATTCGGCGTGCGGCCTCGGCGCACGGCGCATAACAACGAATACACTGCCTTCATTCAGGATCGCTGGCTCGTTAAGCCCAGACTGAGTATCGACCTCGGTTTGCGATTCGAAGACCAGCGCATCGCCAGCGAAGACAATTTGGCTCCGCGCGCAGGATTCGCCTGGTCGCCAACTGGTTCGGATCGAACCGTAGTGAGGGGCGGGGTCGGCCTGTTCTACGACAAAGTGCCGCTCAACATCCGCGGTTTCTCGCGTTATCCGGACCGCACGGTCACGACCTATGGCGCCAATGGCCAGACAATCGTTAGCCGCATCAATTTCGCAAACGTGTTGGTTAACACTCGGCCGATTGCGCCGCTCGATTTCCGCCACTCTGATCGCAACGCGGGCTTCGTTCCGCTGAATTTGACGTGGAATCTCCAACTTGATCAAACGATCGGACGCAGGGTGCTGTTGCGCGCCAACTTTATCGACAGCCACACGCGACACATTTATGTCGTGAACCCGGAATTGGATTACCGCGGAACGAGTGCGATCGTTTTGCGGTCGGCCGGTGACGCCACCTATCGCGCGTTGGAAGTGACATCGCGGTTTACGGTGAAGAAGGACGACGCCATTTACGTTACCTACGTCAGATCGCGTTCGCGTGGCGACCTCAACGATTTCAATAGCTACTTTGGCGACCTCGGCGCGCCGGTCATTCGGTCGAATCAATATTCGAATCTTGCATTTAGTGTTCCGAATCGCGTAGTGGCCTGGGGCAAAGTGTCTTTGCCACGACATGCAAGCATCTCGCCGATAGTTGAATGGCGCAGCGGCTTCCCGTTTTCGGCGCGCGACGAGAACCAGAACTTTGTCGGTGTCAGAAACTCTGATCAGACGCGCTTCCCGCAATTCTTTTCGCTCGATCTCGAACTTGCGAAGGAATTTAAGTTGACGAAGAAGTACGGAGTGCGTCTGTCGGTCCTAGGCTTTAACTTGACGAACCACTTCAATCCGCGCGACGTGCACGCTAACGTTTCGGATCGACAATTCCGCGAGTTCTTTGCTTCCTATCGCCGCTACTTCACCGGCGGCTTTGACCTCCTCTTCTAGAGCCAACTGCCGTCGGTGAAGAAAAGAAAACTAACTTGACAAACTCCGTCTGCCAGTCCAAACAAAACTTTGGCGCTCACTTGTTGGTTTTAGTTTTGCTCTTAGCCTGCATCCTGGGATGCAAGGCAACCGCGCCTGGGCCGTCGTGGACGAAGTCAAAACTGCTGTCGCAAAAAGAAGATCATCCGTCAAAGATTATTTCTGACGGCTCTTTCGTCTACTTCGTAACCGGCGCCGGCACCATCGCTGCCAGGAACGAGGGCACGAACAACATCAAGCGGATCTCGCTCAAAGACGGCAGCGTCTCTATTTTGGTCAAAGGCGGCGAGCATTTTCCCAGCGACGCGCTCGCCGTCGATGACAAGTTCTTGTACTGGTCCGATGGCGGAACGATTCTGCGTGTCCTCAAAACCGGCGGCGCCAGCGAAGCGATTGTTTCAGATGCGCCGGGTAGCCCTGCAGAGATGGTGGTCGATTCTGACAGCATCTACTGGCTGATTTGGACCGGCGGAGAAAAGCCGCATCCCGTGCCGGTGATGTTCGCGCCCAAGAAAGGCGGCGCGGCCAAACAACTGGCGCCGCCGCAAACGGGTGCGAACGGAATTTGTATCGACGCCGATTCGGTTTATTGGACGACGCCCGGCGGCATCAAAAAAGCGCCAAGGACCGGCGGTGACGCGACGTTCGTGCTTGAGAATACGACGCCATCGCCCACGGTCGGGCTGGTTTGTGACGCCGAGAATTTCTACTACGCGCAGATGAACAGCAAGGGTTACTCGGCGTTGATGAAACTGCCGAAGAAGGGCGGAACGCCCATGCAAATCGCACCGGGCGTAAATCACACGTTCGAGTTTGTGGTTGATGACGCAAACGTCTACTACTTTGACAATGAGCCCGGCGGCGGAATGGTTGGCACCGTTGCTTTGCGGAAAGTTTCGAAGAGCGGCGGCGAGCCGGTGATGCTCGATCACGGTCAACCCGGATGGGTTCGGTTCATCGCGGTGGACAAAACTCAAGTTTACTTCACGGACATTGCGAATGTTTACGCGCTCGCGAAATAGTTTCAACTACGGCGCCGCAAAACCACTCAATGGATTTCCGTAAAACGCATCGGCCTTCCAGGCATTCGCGTCCCACTGGCCATCGCCGGTACCGATAACTTTCACCGGCACCACCATCGCAAAGCCGCCGAGACTATTTTTCTGGGCTATGCCGTTGTCCACAAGCTTGCCGTCGGCGCCGACGGTGAACTTTACTGAGCGCGCCAGATCACCATCGCGCAAGACTTTGACTTCATAATCGCCGGGATTCTTGTTCAGAAAGAAAATCTGCGAAGTATTGTTCGCGCTGCTCGTGTCCGTGTTCCAGCCACGCACCAATCCCCAACTGAAGTTCCAGCGTTCCCATCGGGTGTTGCCTTCGTGGGCGTTGGGAAAGATCGCCACGTCGTAAGCCGCGCCGCCCGATTGCTCCTTGGTGCTCGCGATCTGTTTGCCGTTGTAGAAGAGATAAGCAGCGAGCTTCGTATTATCCAGCTCGCCCCGGAACCACATTGCGACGTTCAGCGGTGGCATGTTCTGGTCGTTGCGCAGGTTGAATGATAGATAGCCAATCGGCAGGTTCCAATCCTGATCGACAACGTATTCAAACTGGTTCTTGAAAGCCGGCAGGTTGTTGCCGATATGAAACTTCGTCACCTTGAACCTGCCGCTGAACACTTTTTCATTGGTCCCGCTCAGTTCGCTCTTCAAACGAATCGTAAAACCGAATGTTCCCGTGGCCAGCGTGGTGCGCTTATCCACGTGAGTGGTGATTCCTGGAGTTACGATGTGCGCGTATTGTCCGGCGGGGATCGCGTTGGTTTCGCATTCGACGCTGTACCACGGCGCGCCCGTTTCGTTCGTAAAGTCGATGACGAACGCGCTGCCGGTGTTGATTGGACCCGTGACATAGAAACTCATCTCCGGCATCCAGCTCCAATAATTGTCCTGCTCGGGTACCTTCCAGTAATGCAGCAAGCGATTCGCGCGCACGATGAGCGAACCCTTCAAGAGCGCCGGTCCGGATTGGGTGACGGAACGGTCCAACGTCCAATGTCGAACGTCCAATGTCTTTGTGGCCGCGGGGCCGGCAAACGAAACTGAGGTTGATGCGAGGATGACTAACGCCAGTCCTAATTGAATTGATCGTCTCTTCATCAATTACTCCTTCTAATCCGCGCTTATCGGCGTTCATCCGCGGCTAAGTCAGTTACGGCGCGGTGAATCCGCTGAGTCCGACGCCGTAAAGCGTATCTGTCTTCCACGACATTGGATCGTACTTCAGATCCTGATCGCCGATGATTTTGACCGGCAAAACCATGCGAATCCCGCCCAACTTGTTTTGCTTCGCAATCCCATTATCAACTATTCGTCCGTCTGGGCCGACGCTGAAACTCGCTGAGCGCGCCAGCTTCTGCTCGCGCAAGACTTTGACTTCATAGTCGCCCGGGTTTTTGTCGAGAAAGAACACGCCGTCCCAGTTGTTGGCGCTGGTGTCGTGGTTGTATCCGCGCACTTTCGCAAACTGAAATTTCCAGACGCCCCAACGTCCCTGCGGATCGCCGACGCCGGTCGAAATCTGTTCTTCGTTATTTCCCGTCGCGGTGGCAATCTGCTGCCCTTTGTAGAACAGGACGCCTTCCATTTTTCCGCCTTCGTGCGTGCCGCGGAACCACATCTGCACGCTAAGGTTGGGAACGTTTTGGTCCTGGGTCGGGTCATACCAGATAAAACCGATCGGCAGGCGCCAGTCCTGCACGACATAGAATTCCTGTTTGCCTTTGTATTCAGGAATCGCTTGATCGGGCGCGTAGGTTGCGACCTTGAACTTGCCTTCAAACACCGCGGTATTCGTACCGGCCAGCGCGTTCTTCAGAGTGATCTTGAAAGGGAACAGACCCGTCTGGGTGATCGCTTTTTTCTCCAGTTCGTTTTCGTCCAGGTCGGGTCCTTTGATGGTGACCAGTTCATCGTCGCCGACTTCCGCAGTCGGCAATTTGAAACTTACCCAGGGCTTGCCGTCGGGCGTGCTCGCTTCGAACATCCACTGGCTGCCGCCCGGCACCGGACCGAGAATTTGAAAGCTGACCTGCGGCGTCCACGACCAGGTGTTGTACTTCGGCTCAGCCGCGCTCGGGTTTGGCCAGTAACGCAGGAAGCGTTTGGCGCTGAGGGTGACCGTGCGCTTTAGCAGAGTTGGACCACCCTGAGTCGCGCGCACGCGCGCCGAAAACATCAGCGCCGTAACAGTCAGCAACAAAATAAACGGGATGGCAAAGCGAACCAGGGACGTTCGTTTCATCTTAGACCTCTCCTTAGTATGCAAAGTTGATCGAAGTCTATTCCGGGTGCGCCAGTTTCTCGCCGTTCGGCCCAACCTGAATTTCAGAATGTTTCGCTCCGCGCTTGACGACGGCTTCGTAAGCGACCAGCGTCCCATTCTTGGTGAGCGATTCGACCTTGCTGATCGTGCCCGTGCCGGCGGCCTTTGTCAGTCCGTCTTTCACCGCCTGCGACAGGGAATCCATTACGACTTCTTCCTCGATCTCCATGACGTTGCCTTTGGCGTCGATCAGAATGTCCTTTGTGTGCCCGCTGAGCGTCATCTCGGCTTCGTAAACGCGCTTACCCTTTTCGATTTCGGTCGAGAAGCCTTTGATTGTCGCGCCCTGACTTTGCTCCGCGACAGTTCTCTCAACGGCGGCAGGCAACTGCGCCCGCTTGATCTTTCGCTCTTGTGCCTGCGCGGCTGAAACGGTTGCCACGGCGATTACGAGCGCCGCGAAAATAATTTTGCGCACATTCATAGTTCTAGCTCCTTATCGTGATTGTGGAAATCCGGCGGCGCGGAGTATATAACAGGCGTTACCGAACCGCGAGTGGTAGCGAGCGGGATAATGATTCAAGGGTCATCCTTAGAGATCGATCAAATTGCATTTGGTGACTTCTCTGTGACCTCTGTGGTGAAAATTCTGAAGCAAGCCGAATCACCGGAAGAAATCGAGATCGCGCGCGGACTTTTTAGGGAGTACGCTGCCGGGCTGAATACCGACCTTTGCTTTCAGAACTTCGATCAGGAAGTTGCCGGACTGCCGGGCAACTACGCGCCACCGTCGGGGCGATTGTTGTTGGCGATGGTTGATGAGCAAGTCGCCGGTTGCATCGCATTGCGTTCGCTTGGCGACGGCTCTTGCGAGATGAAACGGCTTTACGTTCGACCTGAATTTCGCGGACGGGGCCTCGGAAGGGAACTGATTGCCGTGATTCTCGACGCGGCGCGCGAGATTGGTTACGAACGAATGCTGCTGGATACTCTGCCGGGAAAAATGGACGAAGCGATCGCGCTTTATCGTTCGCTCGGCTTCCGCGAAATTGCGGCTTACTATCATAATCCCGTGGAGGGTGCGTTGTTTATGGAGTTGTCATTGACTTGAAGTGTTGACGCTTTGAAAAAGGCGCCGATCCGATATGGGAACTGAGAATCGCACAAATCGCAGGCCTGACCACGGTGTTTCACGAGGCGGTTTTTTCCGTGACATGACGGAGTAAGAATACGATGGTGATTAACGTAAAGAAGATCCTGCTTGGCATACTAATCATAGCTCTAGTGTCCTTATGGGCTTATCTCGCTAAGAAGAATTCTCCTAACAGAGACGACACCATGCTCTATGAAGTTCGGCAGTTGTATTCGCAACTCGCATTACCGGCTGACTTCCAGGAAACGGGCTCTTCGTTTCAGTCTAAAACCGAACTTGCTCTGGAGTCGAAGTATTTTTCGTCAAAGAGTAAGTATGAGGACGTTAGAGCTTTCGTTGTGCAGCACCTGACTCCTTCAGGCTGGACACTCGTGGAAGAACGATCGATGACAGATTGGGGCCGAGATTTAGGGGGACGGCAACTCAGGTTTCGCAAAGGTGAGTATTGGATTGTAATTGAGTACGCAGGAGAAAAGGCAAGTGACCAATGGGACTACGCGGTCACGGTTGAATGGAAGAAGTAAAGTTGATTTGACCCTACTGCGAGACGAACATAATCTACCCACCTCATCGTACGACCACGGCGGAAGAGCCAACCGCGCAGGGCGGCTTGGGCTTTCGAATTGCGAAATGATCCGGCAAAAAGCGAAGACCTAGGGAACAGTAAAAAAACCAGCGGCCTTGCTCCACGATTACTCGCGAGCAAGGCCGTTGAATAAGAATTGCGATCGGATCTAGCGCCGCGTGATCCTAATCTGCTGCGGCGCGTAACTGATGCGACGCGTCTCTTGCATGCGGCCATCCGCCACGTTGCCTTCAACAAGCTCGTAGCCAAGCAACGCGAACATACGTCCGCGGATGAACAGCGGTCGCGAGTTGCCGTACCAATCGACGCACGAAGCGCGACACGAATCATCCACTGCTTTTTCAGATTGCGCGCCGAGTTCGCCGATCTCTTCGAAATGCAGTCCATCGTTGCGCAGAAACAGGATTGCCGCGGACTCTTCGAACAGGTGGCGATAACCCGGCCGGCCGGGCACGCTGATGGGCAAGCCGAGCACGCCCGAATTCGCGCTGTCTGGTTTGTAGAAGAAGCCGTGACTGCGCAGCTCGCCCTGCGAAGCGCCTTTGCGTATGTAATCGTCGGCGACTTCAGGTGAATCGCCGAGGCGGATCGAAGTGAAGTGCAAGTCCTTTCCGTCGGTGCCCACAACGACCGCATCGGATCCCAAAGCTTCGATCCGATCGATGCCATGCGCGACTGAGAGTCTGTTTATGTCACCATCGGCCCAGCGCACCGCGAATAGATTCGCCTGGTTCTTCTTCTCAGGCGCGCCCCAGCCGCTGCCCGTTCCGTACAGCAGGTAATTGCCGACGAAGCGATTTTGGAAAGTGTAGCCGCTGGGTTTCGGCAGACCGTGGTAATCCCACGACGAGACGCTGTTGCTGCCGTCATTGAAATTCGAAAGCGAGATGCGCATCAGTGCTACGTCGCCCTGCGCGTTCTCAGGCGCCCACATCGCGTCGCCGTTTGCATCCGAACGCACCACGACGTTGAGATGTTTGTCCTCGCTCTCAAGGAACGAAAACTGATCGACCGGACTGCCGTTAACACCAATCGCGCTCGGGCTGGATCCATCGAGCGGCATGCGATAGAGCATCGAGCGTTCGGCATTCTTTTGGCCATAGCGCGTCCAATCCGTCGTCCAAACGTAAACCGCATCCGGCGAGACATAGAACACGCGACCGGGCGCGCCCAGAACGCCAGTGCCTTCGCACTTCAAATCTTCCTGCGCCAGATCGCACACCGTGACCGTGTGCAGCGCCATCCCGCCAGTCGTACTCAACGCCCGCTCGGGTCGATAGACGTGAGTCGCGGAAACTATCTGTTTGAACTCGTCGGCAGTTGCGCCTTTGTGCCACTTGCGCACGGCCGGGAACTGCGGGAACGGATTATCGTTGTATGGGTTCAGATAAAGCGGCGTATAGAAGATCAACTTGCTGCCAATCAAACGGCTCGCGTAATTGCGCGAGGAATAATAATCGTTTGAGCGCAGATGATAAGTCGATCGATAAGTGAGAGTGCCGGCGCTGTCGATTCTGAACAAGCCGACTTCCGTCCCGCCGCGTTCATAGCTGTAGCCAATGACCGCGACCGTGTCGTCGGACACGAGCATCTCGTCGTACCAGGTGTAGCGCGGATCGATCTCGGGCCCGAACGCGTCCGCCATTGAGATTGGTTTCAGCGCGCCGCTGCCAATCGCCACCGTGAACAAGCGCCCGCGCCGCAGGACGACCAGATGATCGCCGTGCAGTTTGACGATGTCGCCTTCATCGACGCCAACGTGTTGCGTGTTGGTGATCGATTCATCTGCGCCGGCTTTGTCTTTCGACGCTAAGCCCTGCCCGTTAGCCGGCGCGGCTGTCGAAGCCATCGGCGCCGGGGGATTAGCACCGGCTTCACTCCGCGCGCGGGCTGCCTCCTTCTTTCGCTCCGCAGCGAGTTGCCGAAAGTACGCTTTTAGTTCCTCCTCAGAACCGAACGCGCGCATAGTTTTCTTTGCGTCTTTATTCCAGGGAATCGGCGGTACAGAGGCGCCGCTGACGGGTCTGCCGGCGCACGCCGCGAGCGCGGTAATTAGCACTCCGGCAGCGATGGCCGAGAAAATAATGGGCGCGGTGCGCGTGGATCGAATGAAGTTTTTCATGGCTAACTCAGGTCTCCTCGGGTTTGCAGAAAATCTTACAACCGAGAGAGGAACGCCGACGTCCGGAGGAACTTGCGCGCGTGGGGGAAAGTTCGGTCAATAGCTATCGCGCAGGACAGAATCTGGTGATATTATTTCGCCGAGCGAGGAGGACCGGGACGATGGGAAAGGCAATTTTGGGTCTGAGAAAACACGCTGCGGGATGGTTACTATTGCCTGTCGGGCTGGGTTCGCTTTTAGGCCTGGCAGCGGTCGGGAGTTTTCGCGAGCCGGTTACCCGGGCACAAGGGAACGGGACATCCTACGAAGAGGAAGTACAGAAGGGTCGCGATCTCCTGCGGCGGCATCGATACGACGATGCGTTGAAGAGCTTCAAACGCGCGAACGATATGCGCGAAAGAAAATCGGCCGAGTGCTTTCTCTTGTTGGCCGAAGCGTATCAAGGGTTGCAGGCTTATAAGAATGTCGCGGATAGCTGCGACAAGGTGGTCGAGTTTGCGGGGAGCGATAATCAGCTTCGAGCGCAGGCGTACAACCTAAAGGGAATCGCTCTCCAAGCGTCGTCGGACGGCAAAGATCAGAAGAAACTACAGGACGCGGAAGCAGCACTGCGGCAGGGGCTGGCGCTGAATTCCGATGTCGCAAATCTTCATTACAATTTAGGCGTTGTGCTGTTGCAAGAGGGACGCGATCCGGACGGCGTCGCGGAGCTCAAGAAATACGTCGAGGTACAGCCAAATGGTTCCAACACCGAGACGGCTTCGAAGATGATCGAGAATCCGCGTCGGGCGAGGGAAGCCTATGCACCGGACTTTTCCATCACTACATCGGAAGGCGAATACATTGCGCTGGACGACCTGCGCGGCAAGGTCGTGCTGCTGGATTTCTGGGGGACCTGGTGCCCGCCATGCGTCGAGTCAGTGCCTTCCCTCCGCGACATGTACAAGAGATATACGAAAGAAAAGTCCTTTGTGATGATTTCAGTCAGCGTGCACGATGAAGAGGACAAGTGGCGCGCATTCACTGCCAAAAACCAGATGGCCTGGCTTCAGTACCTGGATCGCGACAGTAAGGTGGCGCGGGCCTTCAGCGTGAACAGATTTCCAACCTATATATTGATTGACCACGAAGGCATCCTGCGATTTCGTTCCAGCGGACTGAGCTTTGAGCGAGAGGCCGCCCTCAATGAGGCCATCCACAAACAAATAAAGATTGTTGCGAAGACGTCGCCGTCCGAGTGACAGTGGGTCGAGCGTCAGCTAGACACCTTGCTTTAAACCCAGAACGTACTGCTCCCACTGCCGTTTGAATGCGTTCATGTCAACGACTCCGAGGATTTTCCGCAGACTCTGGTAACCCGTCGCGTCTTCTTTTTGATGCGCATAAAACTCACGGTAGAACTTTACCAGCAGTCCGCGCTGCTGCAGGTAGTAACAAAGGTAACGCGCCTGTCCGTAGTTCGTGCCTTTGTCTTCATTGTAAAAAGCGTTAGCGTCGAGTGCCGTGAGCGTCTTGAATCCCGGGACCTTGCCGGCCTTGATGGCCGTCTGTAATCCGGGCAGACGCCAATTTGTGTATCCGTGAATGTGGCCGTCGACCTCGCCGCTTTGTTCGTACAGCGAACCCAAACCTTCGTTGAGCCACGGCGGGCAGGCGGGAAAGTTCGATTCGATGAACGGATGTACGATCTCATGTACCAGCGTGCCGCCGCCAGTCGAGATATTCATGATCAGCGCTTTGTGGGTGCTCGAATAATATCCATACGGCGTGGTCAGTTGCTCGCCAAACAGCGCCAGCGTGTTCCTTCCGTATGAAGAGGCGTCTTTGAACAGCCAGATGTCGAGGATCTCTTTCGGGTCTTTGGAAAAATAATCCTGCTTGAGTTTATCGACCGCCCATTTGACCGTGTGCTCGGCGTGTTCCTTGACGGCCTCTGGGGGTTCATCGCCGATGACGACGAACGGCGGCTGAACGACCACGGTAAAGTCGCTCGACGGCAGTTTCTTTCTGAGTTGCTCAACGTGCCTGGCGAAATCGGCATTCGTGAATCCGTCCGGCGTTGCGGGCGCGGCTAGACGCGAGGCTCCAACGACGCTCGGATCCGGACTGATCTGATTAGCGGAAAGATTGGGCCGAACGGGCGACACTAGGAACCACGCGGCCAGAGGTATAACCAGCAGTCTCTGTGGTCGCTTGATCATAAGAGGCGGCGCTTAGATGCAAACCGCACCGATCAGAGTTGTGAACTCAGGAGCCTTCGTAGGTCTGAGCCAGTTGGCCGTCGATAAAGATGCGATACCGCTGTGGTCGAAATCCGGCGAGGAACAGCTTGCGCTTCTTCTCAATCGCTATCTGGTGTTGCTCATGCGTGCCGACCGTGAATTCATATCGTTTTGTCAGCCGGAGCGATAGCATACGAAAGTCTTTGACCAGCGGCTGGCCGTCGACGCGGATTTCCAGATTGCCGACGAATTGATCGAACGAGAATTCGACCCGGTGTTGCTCGTTGATTCCGACAGTAAAACCAAACTGCATCAGCAGCTCCGCATTTGGTTCCGCACGGCGTTTCCTAAGTCTTACCGACTACGACCACCACAAACGATCCGGGTTTCATGGTGCGGCCGGGTCTGCCGCCGGGCTGGGCGGGCGGCGTCTCGGTGTATTCAGCCGCCGGCAGAAAGACTTTCTTTGTTTTCCGATCAAAGGCCATCGTCCGCGCGCTCGGTTGGGTCTTGACTGCTCCGGCGTCTTCATAAACATCCGCCGACTTCTCGCGATAGATGCTCAACGTTCCATCGCTGCACGACATGAAGATCAGCTTGGCGTCCGGATCGAAACCGCCAAAGTCGACGCCCGCACCAATCGGAAAACTGTTGATGACTTTTCCCGTCCCGGCATCCATGATCACCAGCTTTGGTTCGTTGCGGCACCCGATGAACAGGCGATTCGTCTTTGCGTCATAAGCGAGACCGGTCGGTACTTTCGCTACGCCGATCGGAAAGCGGTGCTTTACTTCCAGCGACTTTGGATCGAACGCGACCACCTCGGCGGTGTCCTCTATGTTGACGTAGATTAGACCGTCGGCGCCGATGATCGCCGACTCGCCATCGCCTTTCGCTTGCACAGTGCCGACCACCTCACCAGTCTCGGCATTGATCGCGGTGATGTCATGCGAGCCGTGGTTGTTGGTGAACACGCGCTTGGTCTTCGGCTCGTAATAGATCCCGTCCGGGCCTTTGCCGACATCGATCTTCTTGATGAGCGCGAGGGTTACTGAATCAAACATCGAGACCTTGTTCTCACGGCCGTTGCTCGTGAAACCATGCTTGAAAGCTGAAGCGATGGCCGCCCCGTGCACGCCCGGCGTGTCCGCGATCGTGCCGATGAGCTTGCCGGTGTCGGCGTCGAGGACCTCGACCTGGGTCGAGTGCGAAACATAGAGTCGCCGCGCTGCGCTGTCGATTTCGATGTAATCAAACCCGCCGACGCCGCCAATTGGATAGCGATCGACCACCTTGTAGCCGGTTCCGCTTTGAAACAGCAGGGTGCCGAAAAATAGAACGGCCAGGACAGTTTTTGTAATCATCATCTATTCTCCTTCGATGGGTTCAGTCTACGTTAAGCCCAAATGTAGCGCTCATCGTATTCAATCTCGTGCCTCCGCAGCAAGTCGATGAACTCTTCTTTGAATGTAATTCGGCGGTGATGCGCTTCCTGACTACCGAGGTATTTTAGGACTTCGGGGACATTGGACTTGCTCACGCTGAACGCGCCATATCCCAGTTGCCACGCAAACGATCTTCTGCGCCGCCATTTATCGTGCACCCAACCCGACGAAGTCGATTTCAGGAATCGAAGCGCGTCCGACATCGAAACAACGGGTGGCAAGCTTACTAACATGTGAAGATGATCGGACGTGCCGTTGATGCCATAAGCCTTTCCCTTTAACTCGCGAGCCAATCCGCCAAGATAGGCGTACAGCTCAGGCTGGAGTTCGGGAACAATCAATGGTTCGCGATCTTTTATGCTGAAGACGATATGCGTTAGAAGGTTGGTGAAGGTTCTGCTCATTTTATGTCGCCCCTCCGGGGCTCAGGCTGACATTGTGTGATTTCGTTACCCACAGCTCGCGCTGTGGGCTACTGATATCGCCGCCTGCTTCGCAGGCTAGTGTATGGCCAATTTTCCAGCCGCATCTCGGCCTTGCCGGGACTACATCGGCTTCGACTGCTGCGCAGGCGCTGGACTCTAGCCGGCTACTGGCATTGATTCAACCGTTTCGGGAGTTGCAACTTCAGATGAATTACTCGACCAGTCGGCGAAGCCGACGATATCTCAGTAGCCCACAGCTCGCGCTGTGGGTTGCGCGTAACGGAAGAGAGCCAAGCCCGCGAACGCGGGCGACATGAAAGGCTGAAGTGCGAACCCAATCCTCAATGCCAATGCATAACGATAGTCTTTCTTGTACGATTCTTCCGAAACACCTGACATTGAGCCCTAACGTCGCTTTCCCAACAGCCACGCCTTAAGCGTGCCGGGATTCGCATCGTCAATCGAGAAATATTCTTGAATCAGGCTTCGATAGAGTTGCGCTCGCTCGGCGTTTCGCAGTTTGGAGCCAAACGGCATCTTACCGCCTTTGACGAAAGAACTGATCAAAGTTCGATCCATCGGCCAGTTAAGCGCCCCTAGTTTGTTCGGCTGATGACAGCCGGCGCACCTTGCTGCATCGCCGACAATAGACTTCGTAGTGCTGCTATGCGAACGCAGCTCTTCTCGGGCCGTCGAGCCGAGGCCCGGCCCAAACCTGCTGGTGTCCAGATACTTGTCGAACCGGGCCGGAACGTATTTCAGAAAACGTTCGTTAACCGACTCCAGCACTGCCGTCTCGTCGCGGCTGACGGTGCCGCTGACCGGGAAGATTGGAAGGATACCGCTCTTATGGCACAGCGCACAGTTGTCATCGCCTTCGCCAAGTTCCCAACGACCGTTGATGGTTATCGAGCCGTTGCGACGATAGGTGCGGTAGTAGTCCTTGAAGTAGACGTTGGTGATCTGATCCGGACCAGGAACGGCCGCGACTACGGAAACGTTCCGCACCGTGCGCGGCCTGCGCGGATCGGCAATTCCAAACTGCACCCACTTTTCCGGCACGTGCTGCGCGGCATTTCCCGGCACGACAATCAGCAAGCGACGAAAGCTGTCGGGATTGTCGGGCGTTCCCAAATGCCGCGATTCGTAGCTAAAAAATAAGAGCTGCTCGTCGCCCGCTCGACTGCTGTTCATTTCTCGCAGCAAGGCTTTTGCCTGCGGCAAAGTTTCGAAACGACTAACGGCCCGCAGGAATCTTGGCGTGAGCAGGAAATCCGGAATCGCGACGTACTCGCGCGTCTCGGCGAAATAGACTTTGTCCGGAACGATGAAGCCGAGTTCGTGATCGTCGAGGTTTGCGAGCGCGAGCAGCTTCACGTACTCGACGAACTCAGGATAACGGGTAACGAACGCGCTATCGTCCGTCATTCGGCATTGCTTCAGCATGGCGGCGATGCCATCAACTAATCGTTCGTAGGCACGCTGCGCCCGGTCGTTTTCGTACGCTGCCCGCGCGGTTCTGACCAGCCCGTTGATCTTTTCGAGTACCCACGCATCTCTTTGAGCATCTGTGTGACTACAAGGCGCGGCCGACAGACTTGATCCGGCCAGCCATAGCGAGAAGAAAAACACGCCGACTCGGAATCCTCGGCGGTCCTTGAGCCGAACGCGAATGTTAAGATAGTTCATCGGCGTCGCAGTTGGCGATTGCTTACTTTGTCCGCGGATCCATCTTCACGACTAGCGGCTGTGTTTGACTCTTGCCGCCGGCGGTCAACTTCACCGTGTAGGTTCCCGGCAGCACGGCGGAGACTCCGCGACCACCAAAGCCACCACCGCCTCCTCCTCCTCCTGATCCGGCTGGCCGCTGAGGTGGAGTCGGACGAAGATCCCAAATCCATCGATGCATGCCCGCCGTGGCCGGCAGCGGCTCAGACGTCCGCGCCCAGTACGGCGGGAAGTTGAGTTTGTCCGGATCCACTGGAGGAAATTTGTCTTCGCTCGAGTAACGGCGAATCACGTCGCCAGCGGGATCTAGAATCTCAATCGTCACTGGCCCGGTCGCGTTCGTCTTCAAATAGAAATCGATCATCGCGCCGAGGGGAGGATTTTCGGCCAGCGGCTCGTCGCGAGGCTGTGGCGTGCCATTGTCGCCGCCCGGCGGCATGTTGATGGCATCCGCCGGACGAAAGAGATAAGCGCCGGCGTGGGACACTTCGTCACTCAGTTGACGCAGCGAGGTGATGTCATCCAGCACCCAAAAGCCGCGACCGTGGGTAGCGACGATCAGATCGTTATCGTGGATTGCCAAATCGCGCATCGAAGCCGGCGGCAGATTGAGCTGCAGAGACTGCCAGCGATCGCCGTCGTCGAACGAGACAAAGACGGCGCGCTCGGTTCCGGCGAATAGCAGACCGCGTCGTTGCGGATCTTCTTTCACGGTTTGCACGTACGCGCCTTTCGGTAGACCGTTGGTGATTTCAGTCCAGGTCTTGCCGGCGTCGCGCGTGCGCAGGATGTGCGGCTCGTAGTCCTCAAGTTGATGCCGTTCAAACGCGGCGTAGGCTTCGTTCACGTCAGAGTGCGAAGCTTCGATCATCACGACTTTGGTCCACGAAGTCATCGGCGGCGGCGTCACGTTTTGCCAATTCTTGCCGTCATCGTTGGTCAAATGAATCAGGCCGTCATCGGTGCCGATCCAAACCAGCGGAGCGCGCAAAGGCGAAGGCGCAATTGTGTAAATCACGCCGCGTCGTTTCTCTTTCGGCGCATCCGCAGTCGCCGCTTCATTCAGGTTCGCCGGCACGCCGGGATCTTCGCGCGTCAAGTCCTGACTGATCTGCGACCAACTTTCCCCGCCGTTTGTGGTCTTGTACAGAAACTGATTGCCGTAGTAGAGCGCGTGCGGATCGGCTTGGGAAAAGACGAGCGGCTGAGTCCAGTCGTGACGATAAACTATCTGACCACCGCCCCGTTCCGGCGTCACGTTTTTCGTTTCGCCCGTTACCACGTTGCAGCGCGAAACGGTGCCGCCAAAGAGAATTTCCGGATGCAAGGGATCGGGCGCGGTGTAGCCGGCTTCGCCGCCCGCGCACAAACCTTCCCAGTCCCGCAAAGAGATTTCGGAGTGCCGGCTGCGTGAAGGCGAGCCGACCGCGCCGCTGTCCTGTTGCGCGCCCGTTACCCAATATGGAAAACGATAGTCCGGGGCGACGTGATAAATCTGCGCCGTCGATTGGTTGTACCAGGAACTCCAGGTCTCGGCCCCATCGACGCTGACGATCGTGCCTTGATCGCTGGCCAGCACCATGCGCTTGGGATCGTCGGGATAGATCCAGAGTTGATGAAAGTCGTCGCCGGTGGGATCGCCTTTGATCGCCGTCCAGGTTTTGCCCGCATCGGTTGAGCGATACACGGATGTATTCATGACGTAAACGGTGTCCGCGTTTTTCGGATCGACAGTGACTTTTTCAAAGTACCAGCCGCGATCCCACAGACGTTTGTCGCTGGAGATTCTGGTCCAGGTCGCGCCGGCGTCGTCAGAACGAAACACGCCGCCTTCCTTGGCGTCAGCCACTGCATAGATCCGATTATGATTCGTGGGCGCAACTGAGATGCCGATGCGGCCGCGATTTTCCATTGGAATGCCTGCGTCGATTTCCGTCCACGTGGTGCCGCCGTCGCTTGATTTGAAAATCCCGCCGCCGGGTCCGTTCGCCGGCGCATAAATGAACCACGGCGGACGGCGGACGTTCCACATGGTCGCATACACGATCTGCGAATTGGTGGGATCGAAATTCAGATCGATCGCGCCGACATCGTCGCCCTTGAACAAAACCGTCTGCCAGGTCGCGCCGCCATCGCGCGAGCCATAGACGCCCCGGTCGGGATTGGGACCGTAAGCATGACCCAGCGCCGCGACAAACACGATGTTCGGGTTCTTTGGATCGACGATGACCCGACCAATCTGGCGCGTCTTCTCGAGTCCGATGTGCTTCCAGGTCTTGCCGGCGTCAGTGGATTTGTACATGCCGTCGCCGAATTGGATTGAATCGCGCATGTCCGCTTCGCCGGTGCCGACATAAACGACGTTGGGATCCGACGGCGCCACGGCAATCGCGCCGATCGATGCCGACGAAGCCGAATCAAAAATAGGCTTCCACGAGCGTCCCGCGTTCGTCGTCTTCCAAACTCCGCCGCCTACTGATCCGAAATAGAAAGTCTCTGGCTGTCCCACGACGCCGCTGACTGCGTTGACGCGCCCGGCACGAAACGGACCAATCATCCGCCAGTGCAAACCCGAATAAAGACTGGCGTCGTATTGCTGCGCATTCGATACCGGCGCCACAGTCGCCAGCATCAACAGAACGCCCGCGATCACGAATGCGGCCGCCGCCCAGGCGCTCACCACTAATGAACGAATATTCGACATCGAGAGATTCTCCTCAGCGTATCCGGGGTCTACAAAAAATATTGACTCGCAAGAAGGCCGCATTATAAGCTGCGCGCGTCCGAAGTAAGAACCTTCGCCGTCGGCAATTGAAAAGAATGCTCGCCCGGGGAGCGAGGATCCGCAATGAATTCCATTCAGCAGCCACTGCCAAAGGCCCGAAACACCAACCTTGTCACGAAGGAAATGGCCGGAGAGACGCTCGTCTATGACCGCGAACGCGACAAAGCGCATTGTCTGAACGCGACCGCGGCTCGGGTTTGGTCCCATTGCGATGGGAAGACAACGATCGCGGAGATGACGCGCTTACTGGAAGATGAGACGAAGACTCCGGTGGGGGACGAGGTTGTCTGGTTCGCATTGGAGCAGCTAAGAAGGACCCATCTCTTGCAGGGACCGTGGGCGAGACCCGCGCAGGTCGAGCAGATGTCGCGCCGAATTATGGTGCGGCGCTTGGGAATTGCGGCGGCCGTGAGTGTGCCGCTGGTGACTTCGATCGTCGCACCGACCGCGGTCGCGGCTGCGACTTGTATTCTCGGACAACCTGGCGCGCCATGCGTGAACAACGCCCAATGCTGCAGTAACAATTGCGTGGACAACGGCCGCGGCGGTTTTCAGTGTGCCTGACAATCCGCGTTCACCTTCGCGGCAACTTGTTCATTGCTCTTCGGATATTCCGAATTCGTGCTTTCACTGAGGCTGCTTTGTCCGTCTCTCCGCGCTCCAACTGTTCGATCGCATAGTCAGTGTGTTTGCTGTGTTGTCGGGCCAGTTCATAAAACCCATTGTATGACCACGCCCTCAAGAACTTGTTCTCATCATCGAGATTTCGCTCCAGAAACCAGATAAGACTGCCTTTGCTCTCCTTCGGGATCGGCAAGTACGGCAACATCTGACAAACATGCAGCTTCGCCAGCCAATGCCTCAGCTCCGACAATGATCCAAAGAGCGCGATCAAGTGATCCTTCCTAAACTGGACATGCTCCTCAGCCAATCTCTTGAGCAACCATGTCGCCCCAGTTTGAGTGTTTAGTTGCGGATCGGAAATCAGCAGGACGAGACTTCTGATGAACGAATTCGTTCGGTCATGCCTCGACAGAATCCGTTCGAGCACATCCGTGTGCTTTCCATCGAATGACGCGAGTTCCTGTCTTAGAGACATCTCTTAAGGCGCGCCGCGTCAATCATAAGTACGAATCTCGATCAGGTGATTACTCGGATCATTCATATAGAGAGTTGGGGCTGGACCTTTCGCTCCGGACTCAACGCCGGGTCCTGAGTCATTACCGACTGAGTGGTACGAGTCGCCGTAGGGAATGCCCTTTTCCTTCATGAGCGCGAATGCCTTATCAAAGGCCTCGCGAGACAAAGCGAACGCCAAATGTTCATTTCCGCCGGTGCCCCATGGCGCCAACTGTAGAGTGAACTCATCGTTGACTCTGATCACCGTGAATGGTCCGTCTTCGCCTTCCAGTTCAAAGCCCAAGACGTTGACGTAGAAGTCTACGCTTGCCGGCATCTCGTTGACGTTGAGTATCAAGTGATCAATGGTGGCCATATGTCTTCCTTTTCTCGATTCAACGCGGAAATATGTTGGGTTGCGCACCGGGCATTTAGAACCCTGCCGGTCTTTCCCCCACTACGCCGAATGCGCGCTCGAGCGCCAGCCCCACTTGTCCGATCAATCCGTCGTCGAACAGGCGGCCGAGGATCGTGATGCCGTGCGGCACGCGCCGCGGCGGATTGAACTTCGGCAGAGGATTGGCCGGGTCCGGCGCCCAGTCACTGCGGGCTTCCGCGACCTCGACGAATCCAGCGCGCAGAGTGAGCGACGGATGACCGGTGAAGTTCGAGATGGTTAGTTGCTCGTCGCGCAGCGACGGCACAATCAACACATCGACCTCCTTGAAGACGCGCGCCATTTCCAGCGCCACCTTGCGCCGCAGACGATCGGCCTGCACAAAATCCACCGCCGAAAGGAATCGCGCCTGGCGGAAGAGATTGGGCCACGCATCTTTCACCTGGACTTTCAGTTCACCGAGTTGATTGTTGAGCGCCAGCTCTTCGAACGAGGCCGCGCCCTCGGCAAACAGAACGGGCATCAGCGAGCTGTACGGCCAGTCGGGCAGCGTCACCTCTCGGAGTTCCATCTTCAACTTCTTCATCGTTTCCATCGCGGCGCGATCGACGTCGGTGGCTGGACTCTCTTTCATCCACTGCGCGACATAGCCGACCTTGACCCCAGCGACGGGCGCTGTCGCGTCAAAGTCGAGCCGGCTCGGCACGCTTGACGCGTCGCCCGCATCCGGGCCGGTGATCGCGTGGAGAACCAGCATCGCGTCTTCGACCGAGCGCGTCATCGGACCGAGTTTGTCTAGCGACCAGCACAAGGTCATCGCGCCGGTGCGTGCCACTCGGCCGAACGTCGGGCGCAGTCCAGTCACGCCACATCGCATGGCGGGACTGACGATGCTGCCGCCAGTCTCGCTGCCCACGGAAAATGCTACGAGCGCCGCGGCCGTTGCTGCTCCCGGTCCCGCGCTCGATCCCGACGCGCCCTCTTCCAAAACCCAGGGGTTCATCGTCTGGCCGCCGAACCATATGTCGTTGAGCGCGAGCGCGCCGAGCGAAAGCTTTGCGATCAGCACCGCGCCCGCATCGTTCAGACGTTGCACCACCGCCGAGTCCGCCGTCGGCACTCTGTTCCGGAATGGCTCTGCGCCATACGTCGTTGCAATGTCTTTGGTGTCGAGCAGATCCTTTACGCCGTAAGGAACGCCATGCAGCGGCCCGCGATACTTGCCCGCGGCGATCTCTGCGTCGGCCTGCTTCGCGCGTGCGAGCGCATGGTCTTTCGTGAGCGTGATGATCGCGCGAATCTTTCCGTCGAATTTCTCTATGCGACTGAGATAGATGTTCGTGAGTCGCTCGGACGTGAGCTGCCGCGACTCGATCCATCGCGACAGTTGCGTCACGGGCGCGAAGGCGATCGCGTCGTCCGCTGAAGGCAGCGGCGCGCCGTCGGCGTTTGAGCGCACGAACTGATCACGCGTTGGCGACGACGCGATTCCCGGCAGCATTGGATTCCAAAGTGTGGCCGGCGCGTCGGTAGCTGCGACCGCCACCTTGCGCGGCCCCGTGCGACGTTCGAGGTATGGCGCCAGCGATGTTCGCCACGAGTCCGCAGCCTGTTGCCGCTGGGCCGGCGTCATCGTGAGTTGCATCAGCTTCTCGGCCTCCGCAAACGAGGCTGGCGAGACTTCAGGACCGGAGCCGGTTCCCGTGCCGAAGGTCGGTGGTGCGCCGGGTGTGATTGGCGTCGGTGAATTTGATGGCGGCGTCTTGCGACAAGCGGCGGCCGCGACGAGCACGCCGAGCGGCGCGCGAATCAGAAACTGGCGACGAGTGTTCATGGGAAGGGAGCGTACTCGCGGTCGCTCATCGGATCAAGTCAATGTTATCCCGACGCGTTCTCAGGCGGTTCAATCGCTTCTTGGCGGTCAACAAGTTTCCCGCAGGTTTCAATAATTTCGAAACAAGCGTCAATAAGGCGCTCGTGGTACTGGAGGCTAATTTGTCCTAAGTCCGCATCATAACGCCGTAATGCTTCGCGGCTGCAATGCAAGCGTTCTTTTCCGGAAGGTATCGCCCTAATAGCGTTTAGGTATTCTTCGAAAACGGGAAAACTCAAACTAACTTTCTTATGTCCTAGCCAAGTGATCAGCCGGTTCATCTTCCAAACTCCAACCGGAACTCCGACTTCGTTAGAAATAATGTTCCGTGCGTTTGCAACAAGTTTCCGCAAAAGCTTTCGCTTGCTATTTTCGCGTTGCAAAATGGTTTGTGGGTGTTCCTCTCTCACTGCGCAAACTCCCGACCCATGTTCGGCGATTACATTCAGCCTTTCATTCGATCGATCAGGTTTGCGAAAACCCGTCCGCGATGTTCTATGTAAGCGGCGGATACGGTCGTTTATTGTCTCGTCATTACTACTCTGCCGTTTCGTCCCGCCGTTGTCGCTGATACCCAGGTCCCTTCCAAACGGTTGCCGGTCAACGTTAGTTCGACACGTCCCTTAGCCGTGGAATTTCCACCGCGGTTCTCAAGACGCGCATATCTGAAAAGTCTTTCATCTTAGTGCCCTCCATCCGGCCGCGATGAGGCTGATTTGCCATCATCTATCACGCAGCAGAAGATCAGTCAATGATTTGGTTGCTTTCGCGCGAACGGCGGTATGGTGATTAAGTCCGCCTCCCTGCGCGCCGGTGCTAACGCGTGGTCGACACGCTCGAGGTCAGGGTGTGATTCTACTTAACGTCGACTGCTTTTGTGATCAAGTTAATCTCGATGTCCACATTGTCACCGACGAAATTGGGAACGCTCGGATGTCGCCAGTTCACTCCGAAATCTCTGCGGTTCAGGGTAATGCGTGCGGCATAGCCAGTGTTCATCTTCTTCGCCACCGAATCCTTGCTAGTGCCCGCGATCGTGAAGTGGAGCGCGATTTCCTTACTCACCCCATGCATCGTGAAAGTGCCGACCGCAATTAACTGTTTTCCTTTCTTCTCGATACGTCTGCTTTGGAAAGTGATTTCGGGATACGTCGCCACATCGAAAAAGTCGGCCGTCCGCAAATGGTTATCACGTGCGGTGATCCCCGTATTGATACTCGCAGCCTTGATCACGACACTGATTGATGATTTGGTGATGTCCTTCTCGTCATTCGTGAGAGTCACGGTAAAGTCTGTAAACTTGCCAGTGACCGTGGATAAACCGTCCATAATGGAGACGGCAAATCCAATCGTTGAATGATTATTGTCAATCGGGTACGGCCGCGGCGCGTTAGCCTGAGCGGCGATGATGGTACTGAGCAACAAGACAGCGAAGAGGTTCTTCACTAGCATGATCCACCAACTTTCTTTCGTACTGATCTCGTTTTTGGTCTTCGGTCTATTTGCCCCCACCGGCGGTCGCCCTGGGCCGCACGAACGTGCACGACGCCGGCACCACCAGCGCCGTCGGCGTGATCTTCAACGGCGTCAGGTTGTTCTTCGTTAGCAGGCTGTTGAATCCGCCCAGGTCCACGCCGAGCATCGTCTGCCACGCGTTCACCGTCGTGGTGAACTCCTTGCAGCCGGATTCCCAGGTGTCGATCTCCGCCTTGGTGGGCGGCATGTCGATGCCGTTCTGCGCGAGCGGCGCGAGGACCGTGTTAAAGAGCGCGTTGATCGAGTAGAACGGCAGGACGCTGCCCGGCGCACGTGCGGGGCCGCCGAATCCACCGCCTCCACCGCGTCCGCCGGGCCCCCGGGCACCGCCGATCGCCGCCAGCTTCGCATCGAACGCGGTCACGGCCGTCGCGACATCCGGCGGCAGCGAGCCGCGCGCGATCGCAGCCAACTGTGCACGCACCGCGGCCACTTCCTGGTTGGCGGCGTAGCTGTCCTTCATGCCCTGCCAAGCGGCCATCGCCAGTTTGTTCTGTGCCCGCAGCGCCGACATCATCGGCGCGCCCTCGCCGATGCGGGGATCGTTGTGCACGACGAGGGTCTGCATGTATGTGGCGCCGTCCACCAAAAGCTTGACGGTGTACGTGCCCGGCAACGCGAGCGGTCCGTGCGGCGCCGGCGTGACCTGGCCCGGTGCGGAGTTCATCTGGTTATTGATGTCCGGGTTGTAGCCAGGCGGATTGTCATAACGAAGATCCCAGTTGATGCGATTGGTGCCGACGTTCGTCGACAGTGCGCGCTCAGACGAGGGCATCAGCCAATAATCGGGATACGGCGGCCGCTCGTACATCGACGGCGGCGTGCTTGTGATCGTCCGCACCAACTTATTCGCCGAGTCGAAGATCTGCAGCTTGATCTCGCCGGCCGGCTTCTTGCTCAGGTGGTAATAGAGGAGGGCTCCGAACGGCGGGTTCGGCGCGTGCGGCATCTCGGGGTTCATCGGTTGATCCCAATTCGAGTTCATACGCGAGCGGATAGCGTCGCCCGGCTTGAACAAATACGCCAGCGCCGCCGCGATCTGCTGCGCCTTCGCCGCGATGTCGCGCAGCGGACTCATGTCGTCGAGCACCCAGAATCCGCGGCCGTACGTGCCGATCACCAGATCGTTCATGTGATCGTCGGTATGGAACACCATGTCGCGGATCGACGTGCTCGGCAGATTGAGCCGCAGCGACTGCCAGTGATCGCCGTCGTCGAATGAAACGTAGACGGTCGTCTCGGTGCCGGCAAAGAGCAAGCCCTTCTGTTTGGGGTCTTCGCGAATGACGTGTACCTGACTGCCTGTGCGTTCATCGGTCGGGAGGCCGCCCGTGATGCGTGTCCAGGTCTTGCCGCCGTCGTGCGTGCGATAGATGTAGTGCTGCTCCGGGCCCGCGGGAGCACCACCACGACCGAAGCCGATGTTCGCGAGCACGTAGGCCGTATTGACGTCGATGTGTCCGGCCTCGACGGTGACGAAGTTGGCGTTCGCCGGCAGGTCGGTGAAGTTCGTGACGTTGTTCCAAGTCTTGCCGCCGTCGATCGTGTTATAGATCTGTCCCGTGCTGCTGCCTGACCAGACGACCCCTTGCTTTACGGTTGACAGCGAGAAATCGGAGATCGATCCGGGTAAAGCAGGGCGCGCCGGAGCCGCCGGAGTCGGAGTTGGAGTCGGGGCTCCCGGCGTCGGAGCCGGAGTTCCCGGTCGCGGTGCACTAGCAGCCGCGGGCGCGACGCTGCACGGCACCATCGGTTGACCTTTCGGTGTGGTGAGATCGGGACTGAACGCCTTCCACGTCTGTGCGCCGTCACGCGTTACGAGAATGCAATTGTAGCCGACGTAGAGCGCCTTCGGATCGAACGCGGTGTCGAACCGTTTCCAGAAATCGCGGCCTGCGGTATACAGGCCCGAGTCGGTCCCGAAATTTGGCGCGACGTTGCCCCACTGTCCCGTCGCGAGATCGATCTTGATCAGCCCGTTGCCTTGTCCGGCGCCATAGCCCACGCCGTACACAGTCGTGGGCTTGAGCGGATCGGGCGCGAGAGTGCCGAACTCGGATGACGGCAGCGGCAGCCAATCGACCACGGTGATCTGACCCTGATCGCTGCGGCTGCGCGTCATGATCGCGCCCGTGTCCTGCTGCGAACCCATGACCCAGTAAGGGTATCGCGTATCTGTGGCGATCTTGTAGATCTGAGCTACCGGAATCTGATAATAGCCGCTCCATGTCTGACCGCCGTCGAGTGTGATCGCAGGGCCCTGATCGAAGCCGAAGAAAATGCGTTGGCCGTTCGTCGGGTCGATCCAGGCGCAGTGCGGATCCTCGCCGCCCGGCGCGCCCTTAAATGCCGCGAAAGTCTTGCCCCCATCCGTCGATCGATAAATGGTGGTGCTGATCGTGTAAACGACGTCGGGGTTTTGCGAGTCCACCCAGACGCCGGAGCTATAAGAGCCCTGGCCGTTGGATACCCGCGTATCGTTGCCGGCCATGTGCTGCCACGTTGCGCCTTGATCGTCAGACCGATACAAGCCCGAACCGCCCTGCAGCGGGCCGCCAACGACGTAAACGCGTTTGCCCTCCGTGTGCATCGCGATCGCGACGCTGATGCGGCCGTTGTATTGCGGCAGCGTCTCGACCTTTTTCCACGTCTTGCCCTCGTCGGTCGACTTGTAGAGTGCCGTACCGTTCGGCCCTTGTGGTGCGCCGCCTCCACCGCCGCCGAATCCGCCGCCAAAACCCTGCGAGGTCGCGAAGATCACGCTCGGATGGTCGAACGCATACTCGATGTCGCGCGTGCCGTTCGCGTTCTCGGGTCGCAGCGTGTTCTCCCATGTCTTGCCGCCGTCGGTCGTTCGGTAGATGCCCTGGCCGCTGTGTCGCGCGTCGCCCTGCGTGGACACAACGACGATGTTTGGATCTTTCGGATCGATGACCATCTTGTTGACCTTCGTCGTCTCTTCGAGGCCGATGTGCGTCCACGTCTTACCGGCATCGACCGATTTGTACATGCCGTCGCCGAGCGAACCCTGCACCGAGTCGCCAGTGCCGGCATACACAATGTTTGCGTCGGACGGCGCCACCTGAATCGCGCCGATGCTGTCGACGTTGGTGAACTGATCGAAGATCGGGAACCACGTCACGCCCGCGCTCGTGGTTTTCCAAATGCCGCCGGCGGGCGCCCCGATGTAGAACACGCCCGGCTGGCCGATCGCGCCGGTGACAGCAGCGATGCGCCCACCGTGAAACGGGCCGATGTTGCGCCAGCGGAGACCGGCAAAGAGGTCGTCGCCCTGAGCCGTGTTGACCTCGATACGATCGCCTACCGTATCGACCGGAGCCTGAGCGTTAACCGCTGCCGGAAACAGTGTGATTCCGAGCAAGGCAACGAACAGCAAAACGCGGTGATTTGTTTTCATTTAGGAATTGACCTCGGTTTGAGACCCGCAGCACCGGTAAGCTCGCCGGCGGTGAATAGTCGGCATAACGATCGAGTTGACCCGTGAGAGAAGCTTTTCGTATCTCACGGAGCGATTACATTCATGTCAGAACCGCCTGCGGTAGCGGGCGGGCAAATCAAGATGCGAAACATCCCGATGCATCGGGACCCTGGTCCAACGAGTTGTTGGGTTGCGCCCGAAGTAATAACGCCAACTTAACAAAGAGTCAACGCCGATGTTCGCGTCAGCCAGCCGCGGAGCGGCGACAGAGTTTAGCCCCGGGTGAGCGCGCGCAGCGAGCGTAACCCGGGGATCACGTCCCCTAAAGATTCCTAGCCCGCATTAGCGGGCGACAGAGGCTGCAGAACCGCGACCGGTAGGGAGCGGGACAAAGATTCAACGTCCGCAATCGTCAAGAACTCATTTTATTTTCACCCGACCTCAAAGACAAACCAAGCCCGGAACTCTTCGGACAGATGAGCCTTTAACCCGCTCGTTACTGCTCGCGGCTCTGTAACAGAGCGGCCCAACGATTTGTTGGATGGCGCCCCGCGTCAAAGAAGTTTCTTGAATTGTTCGACGTTGAGTCCAGCATCGCGCGCAATGCCGCCCATCGTGAAAGCGTTTACAGGATTGTGGCGAGGAATCGTCACAATGCGAACACCATCCGACATGACGATATGTTTACCCTGGGCAAGATGCGGAAGCCGGTCTTTTCCAGCGCCCTTACGGCATCGAGATGGTTGACGCCGGGAATCTTCGGCACGTTACACCGCCACCCTCACTTCGCGGACGTCCTGACCCTTCACAAGGTCGTCGATGGCAGCAAGGTACTCGCGAATGGCATCCTGGATATTTTCGAGCGCTTCGGATTCGGTTTGGCCCTGGGACCAACAGCCCGGCAGACCGGGACACGAAACGCTGAATCCTTCTTCCGATTGATTAACGACAACCTTGTAGTTCATGTGAGCCTCCGCCCCGATTATACGCCGCGACAGATTTGAGAACCATCAAACGTCTGAGTTGACCCCGTGAGATAAGCTCTTCGTATCTCACGGGGCGATTACATTCATGTCAGAACCGCCTGCAGTAGCGGGCGGGCAAATCAAGTTGCGAAACATCCCCATGCATCGGGACTCCGGTCCAACGACGAGTTGGGTTGTGCTCGATGTTAGTAACGCCAACTCAGCACGGCGTCAACGTGGATGTTTGCGTCAACGAGCCGCGGAGCGGCGGCAGAATTTAGCCCCGGGAGCGGGGTCCCCGCGCGGGCATCCCGCGTGGGGTGCTTGTGCGAGCCGGAGCGAGCGTAACCCGGGGATCACGTCCTCGTTGAATTCCAGCGCCGGCTTTAGCCGGCGAAAACATCGCGCGCCGAAATCGAATACGTGATTTATTGCGCCCCTACAGGGCGCGGAAAACTTTTCTAACCTGTTCCAGGGGTGGCGCGACCTTCGGTCGCTTACCCCTGGCTACTTTCTGCAACCGCTACGCGGTTAGTTGAGCAAAGCCACCCAACGAATCGAATTCACCGGGCGCGGCGATTACATCCAACCTTCAATTCAATCGATCAAGTTGCGAAATATCCCGGTGCATCGGGACTCCGGTGCAATGACTTTTTGCCTTGCGCCCGAAGTGATAATACCAACTCAACAAAGAGTCAATGCCGATGTCCGCGTCAACGAGCCACGAAGTGGCGACAGATAGTAGCCCCGGGCGTAAGCCCGGGGATCAGGTCCTCCCTTTGATTCCGGCGCCGGCTTTAGCCGGCGAGAAGGTTGTGATCGCTTAATAATGATCTCTTGGCATACAAAAACCTATTTTATCTTGGATTCAATGTCGGCCTGAATGAAGATACACGTGTTGAGAACATCTAAGAACTGCTTCAGTGAGAGCTCAATTGTTTCGCCGATAGAAAATTCGAATCGAAATTCTTCAGCTCCTAGCATCAACGCTGCATTTTCGGGTCCCGGGTGATTGAAGACCGCAGGCACTTCTTGACCATCGTTCTTGAAGAACATCTTAAATCGATGTCCATGAATTATGACCTTATCCTTTTGTTCATTGTTACAGTGCCGCTCCGTGACTACGCCGTTGGTGTGCTCCAAACAGTTCCTCGCGGCATTATAGGATTCTGCGTGTTTTAGATATTCGAAAGGTTGAGTAAAGAGGCCGCTAACCTCCCGAATAAGTTGGGGAAAGTGAAATTTCGTGACCTTTGCATACAATTCCTTCTCGAGATCATCGATTTTAGTGTTACGAATGTTTCGTAGCTTCGCTTTTGTCGTCTCGAAGACAAACAGTCTTTCCAGTCCAACTCGAATCGATCCATGTATATCCTGAAATCCATTTAACTGCAGCCACCTTTTAAAAGCACTCCTGTTTTTTTCAAGATCAATACTTGGCGCTCCAAACGAGAGCTGGAAGAACTGCAATTCCTCAGGCGTGGGAAGCGGCAATTTGTTTATGCGTTCGACAATACGCAGTCCCATCAAGACATTATTCTGACAATTAGTGATTAGCGCCTGAAATGGGGCTAGTACATATGCCGGATTCAACGTAGTCATAGTCTGAACAAATAGTTGCCCGCCGGACGTCCGAGTTGACGGGCGCGGCGATTGCATCGAACTTTCGATTGAACACGCGCCTGCGCAGCTCACCGAGTGATGGAAAAGAGAACTGGGTCGGGGAGAACCATATTTCTCATCAGTGCATCCGTGGGAAACTGCAGCGCGTCAAGACTGCGAGCCAGGTAACCAGCATTACTCTTTTTGTAGCCTTTCCAGTCGACGCCGCATTTGGCGAGACCTTCGCTCTTGGTGAAATAGACTTTCTTGTCGGCCAGGCCTTCGCTGCTGGTGAAGTAAATCTTCACGTCGGCCAGGCCCTCACTGCTTACGAAGTACCACTTGGCGTCGCCGCTCGCCAGCCCTTCGCTGCTCGTAACATATATGAGACAGTCGGCCAGCCCTTCACTGCTCGTCTCGTAAACTTTTACGTCGGCCAAGCCCTCGCTGTTAGTCCGATAGACTTTCACTGCCTCAGTCGGCACCGCTGCCAGCAGGCCTATTAAGACGCTTAGAATAACCAGTTTCGTTCGCATCGGATTTCCCCTTCTTATCGCTTCGAGATTCACCTTGAGTTCCTTGTACCCACCGCGTGATTACCCTACTTCGTTTCCTTCTTCGGCAACTCCGGCGCGGTGAAATCCGGCAAGGGATCGCCCCAGATGAAATGATTGGGACAACTAAGATCATGCTGCATCATCGAAGGAGGGCGCGGAAGCCCGCTTGCTCGAAGTGTTCGTCAGTCGTCAACGCAGTAGTCATTCCGCGTTGTTGCATGACGACGAACGACACGCAATCGATAAGGCCCCATTGTTTATCCAGGCGACTACAAAACAACGCCAAAGCTTGCTGATAAAGTTCTTCTGCTAGCGAAACGATTTCGATTTGCGGGTCCCGTTCGAGCGCGCCCAGCAATTCGCCGGCAGCCTGACGATAACGCTGCTTCGACAATGCGTTTCCGATTTCCAGCAGCACAGCTCGAGTCGTTATGATCGGCGTTTGGTTGGCTAAGAGTTGTTCGGCCAGTTGTTCCGCGCGTTGGTGGTGTTCGTCGGATTCGACAGACAGCGCGATAGCGTATGACGTGTCCAGGAAGAACTCATTGCTCATCCAATTTAGCTCCGCCGTATAGATAGTCATCAATCCGAGAAGACCAATCCGCCGGACCTTGCAGGTGCAACGAACGCGCTACTTGCAGGAACGATGTGGGCTCTCGTTCTGGGGCAGGCTTGGGCATCGCCAGATCCTCGACGAACTTCAAAACCTCCGCCTGCTGATCGTCGGGCAGCACACGCAGCTTGTCGATTACCTTCTTTTCAATATTGGCCGCCATAATCGCTCTCCTTTGCCCGTTATCATACCGTTGCGGGTCCCGGTTGTCAGTAGGGGGCGTACGAAGCTGGCTAGTTCTCGTTCGCTTTCTTATCGTCTCTCGCTTCTTTCTTTGGCAATTCCGGCGCGGTGAAATCCGGCAAGGGATCGCCCCAGATGAAATGATTGAACCAAGCCAGATTATGCTGCATCACGGCGCGCATCGATTTTGGTTTCGTGATGCCGTGGCCATAGCCTTTGTAGACGACCATCTCGACTTTCACGCCGCGATTCTCCAGGCCTTGCCGCAATTCGTAAGCGTTCGCAATCGGCACACGGCGATCGAGTTCGCCATGTTGAATCAGCGTGGGCGTCTTCGCAGACTTGATGTAAGACATCGGCGAAGTCTTTTGATAGATCGCCGGGTCTTCGGCCGGATCGTTGCCGAGATAATTGATGGTGAACGGCGTGATGTCGGTGTTGTAGTAATACGTCGCCCAGTTTGAAATTCCCGCGCCGACGGAAATCGCGATGAAGCGATCGCTCGACGTGGTCAAAAACGCCGAGATGTAACCACCCTGGCTCCAGCCCATGCAAGCAACCTTCGTCTTATCAACCCAACCCTTCGCGATTAAGTAATCGACGCCCGAGAGAACGTCCCACGCGTCGCCGACGCCGAGATTGCGCACGTTGAGTTTGCGAAACTTCTCGCCATAGCCGGCGCTGCCGCGATAGTTCACTTTCAAAATCAAAGCGCCGCGCGCGGCCCAGATGTCGGAAGGGTAGTAACGCGAATCGGGAGTCAGCAGCAGCGGCCGATCGACGCCGGTTGGTCCGCCGTGAATGATGCAAAGCAGCGGATATTTCTTCGTCGCGTCGAAATCAGCGGGCTTAATGAGAATGCCTTCGATGGTTGTGGAATCCTGACTCTTCCAAGAGATCACTTCACGCGTGCCGAGCGTGAACGACTTCGCCTGCTCGTTCATGTTGGTGAGTTTGTGCGGCGAGAAGTTTCGCGCGTCGGTGAAGAACACTTCACTCATGCTGGTTGGCGAGCCGGCGACGAAAGCCAGGCGATCGCCAGCACGAGTCAAAGAAAATGATCCGGCCATCAGGTCGTCAGGCGCCGAAACCCGGACGATCCTACCGGTTGTCGCATCGACGCGGAAAAGATGTGAAGCCGTCTTTTGCGATCCGGCGAAATAGATTCCATCACTCTTCCATTCAATCAATCCCGGATTCTCGTCGAAGCTATCCGTAATTGATTTCGGCGTGCCGCCGTCGACACTGACAACTGCGAGTCGCGAGTTGCTGGCAAAGAAAAGCTTGTCACCCATCGCGGAAGAGAAAACGATCTGCTTGCCGGCCGGCGAAAAGCGCGGGTTGTTGTCCGGCCCGGGTTGATCGACGATCTTCTTTATTGAATCATCGGCGAGCTTCAATAAGTAAATATCTGACGTTACACCTTGAATGAGATCTGGATTGACCGTCGCGCTGAAAGCGATCATCGATCCGTCCGGCGACCACGAAAACGAATCGACACTGAAATCTTTCTTCTTTGTACGCTGCTTGCCGGCTACCGGCGCATTCATCGCCTCGGCAACGCTCAACGTCCAGAGGTGAACGTAGCTGTAGCCTTCGCGCACGACGTCGTAATCGTCGAGATAGTCTTTGCGATCTTTTTGCGCTTGCGAGGTTGGCTCGGTCGCCGCGTAAGCGATCGTCTTCCCGTCTTCCGACCACTGGAAGTTGCCGATCGCAGTTTCGGACTTGGTAAGCTGCTGCGCTTCTCCGCCGAGGGGACTTATCACAAAGATCTGGTTTCGGTCTTCGACGCGATTGCTGAGAAACGCTAGCCATTGTCCGTCCGGCGACCAACGCGGAGTTGTTGCGGATTTGTCGCCACGCGTCAGTTGAAAGCTTTTCTCCGTGCCGCGGTTGACCAGCCAAATCTGATTGACGAACGCGTCGGTTTTGAAATCGCCGGAGCCTATGGTGTAAGCGATCCATTTTCCGTCCGGGGAAATCTGCGTCCCACCGACTGATTTGATCGTCAGCAGATCGTCGACAGTTGGGACGCGACGAGCGTCAGCGGCAAAGATCACCGCGGTCATCAACACAAGCAAGCCCAGTAGGGCAGAGAATCGTTTGGTCATCGATTGATCCTTTCGATGTAGCATAGATTTCAAAATCGCAACGGTCAGTCCCGTAGGGACGAAATATCTATAGTACCCGCTACGCCTTATGACTCGTTTAGCCCATTTATGGGCGGCAGAGCGATGTCGCTCCTAAAGGAGCTTTGAAATTCAAATCCATTCGCGGTGCTATAAATATTTCGTCCCTACGGGACTTTCAGAAACCCGTTTGACGTACGCTCTCCAGGATCGCCCTTTCACGGACTTGAAGTCTGCTACATTTTCACAGACTGAAGTCTATGCTACTTCGGCCTGCGCTTCTTCGGATAGATCGCCTTCACGGTTGAGACAACGCCCTTCGGTTTCTGGGGCGGCGGCTCGCCAAGTTTCTTCGCGTCGGCCAGGGCTTTCTTTCGCGCGCGGCGAATGTACGCGCGAATCTCTGGCCGCGCAAGATCTTCCGGCGTCTTGATGGTGATGTGGCGAATCTGATTGCCGGCCCCCAGCAGAATGCCTTTCGGATCGGCGAGCGCCGCGCCATCATTGAATCCAAGATTCACGTGCTTTGAATAAACGGCGAGGTGAAAGATGCCATCGCGCAGGCGTTCGCTGGTGCCGTAACCAATCGCCACCGCACTGTAAGCGTCATAGATATTCTCATAGCACGGCGCCATCTCTTTCAACAGCAGCGCCCGAAGCTGCAGAGCCAACTCACGAATCTCACGATCGTATGGCTTCAGAAACTTGACGAGCGATGCTGGCGGTGGATATGGCATCGGGACACCTATGAAAGCAATTCTGCGACTATGCTCGCGACGTGAATCTTTGTCGTGTCGAGGATGGGAATCCCATTGTGCTCGGCGTCTTTGATGATTAGTGACAATTCCGTGCCGCCGAGGATTAATCCCTCGGCACCATCGCGCGCCTTCATCTTGTCCAGGATGGCCAGCAGGCGTTCGCGCGTTTCCGGCAGGATGATGCCGTGCACCAGATCGTTCATGTACTTGTCGTGAATGTAAGCTTGTTCATCCGGTTCCGGCACGACCAGCGTGATACCGGCTTTGGCAAATACACTTTGATAGAAGCTGCCCTGCATCGTGAAACGCGTGCCGAACAAAGCAATCCTTTTCAAATTCAACTTTGTCGCGGCAGCGCAAGTTGCTTCGACAATGCTGATCAATGGAATCGGTGATCGCGCGCGAACTTTGTCAAAGACAATGTGCGGCGTGCCGGCCGCGATAACGCCGAAATCGACGCCGGCGCGCGCCAACGGCTCGAGTTGATGGACAAGGTGATCGGCAGCTTTCTCAAGTTCATTCGCCGTGATCAAGTCGACCAGCACCGTGAGATTGATGCTGTTCAGGATGATCGATGGATAGCTCCCGTCGGTTTGCCGCTCCCGATAGCCGGCAATGATCCCGCGATAATATTCGACGGTTGACTCAGGCCCGATGCCGCCAATGATGCCGACAGTTTTCATGATGCTATTGCCTTAGAGCCCTCCCTTACGGTCGGGCTACTGCCCCGGACTATGAGCCCTTCCTTACGGTCGGGCTACTGCCCGATCACCGGCAGGGTCACATGCGATGGATACCGAGCCGACTCGAATATTCTCTGCGTGGCACTTTGATAATCTTCGGGCTTTGCCATAAAGATGTTCGCGACAAACTTCTGTGGGTTGCGATCGTAGAGCGGGAACCAGGTGCTCTGGACCTGCACCATCACGCGGTGTCCTTTCTTGAAGCAATGGTTGGCGCTGTGGAGATCGATCGAGTATTCATTCACCTGATTCGCGACGATGGCCCCCGGCTTGGCAAAGCTCTTCAGATATCGCCCCCGAAAGATTTCGTCGGCAACCATGAGTTGATAGCCCTTCAAGTTCTTCTCTGCCGCATCGTCCGGATAGACGTCAATCAGTTTCACTACCCAGTCGCTGTCTGTTCCGGTGGTCGATGCGAACAGATGCGCGACGATATCGCCGGTCACGACCAGGTCCTGGTCGAGCACTTCGGTTTGCCAGGTAACGACGTCGTTGCGGCCGTTGAGAAATCGCTGATCAGCAACCAGCCACGTGTACCAGCCCGAACCCTTCTGATCGTAAGTCGCCTCGATCGGTCGCTTGCGGTAGGGAACCGGATTCGCGGGGTCGGAGACGTATGATTCCGACGCGTCGCTGCTGCTCGGTTTCTCAAACGCGAGCTTCTTGCCTTCGCGCAGGAAGAGTTCGCGCGACGTTGCTTCTTTGGGCGACCAATGATCATACGACGTCCACTGGTTGGCGCCGGTCTCGAAAGTCATTGCTTCGGGCTCGCTTTGGTTTCCTTTTCCTTTCAAGTAGTAAGCGAACCATGGCGCTTGAATTTGCGCCCGGAAGTGCATGCCGGTCGAAGTGCCAAAGGTTATGGCTCCGAGGTTTCGACCGCGGCCGTTCCAGCCACCGTGGTTCCAGGGACCAAGCACCAAAAAGTTCTGATGTTTCTTATCGAACTTTTCCAAGGTGTTGTAGGTCGCCAGCGCACCATAATAATCTTCCTGATCCCACCAGCCGCCGACCACCAGCGTCGCCACGGTCGTCGGCTTCAGATAGTTCCCGGACCCGCGCGCTTTCCAGTAATCGTCATAACTCGGGTGCGCGACAAAGGCGTTCCACGTCGGATACTTCCCGGCGTTGAGTTCGGTAATCTTTCCCAGAGAGCCCATTCCGAGATACCAATCGTAGGCATCTTTGTCGAATGAAACGTCGGTGCCTTCTTTGGAAGTTTCCATGGCCTTCACGTATTCGTAACCGTAGCTTTGACGAAAGGCGCCGTTGTGAAAGAAATCATCGCCGAGCCAGGTGTCGGTCATCGGCGCTTGCGGCGACGAAGCCTTCAACGCCGGATGCGCGTCGACCGTGGCGACGGCGGCGAGCCAGCCGTCATACGAAACGCCGAGAATGCCGACCCGTCCGTTGTTTCCGGGGACGTTCTTGATCAGCCAATCGATCGTGTCGTACGTGTCGGTGCTTTCATCAACCGATTTCGAAGTTTTCTTTTCGCGCATCGGACGATTCATCATGAACTGTCCTTCAGATGCGAAGCGTCCACGAATGTCCTGAAACACAAATATGTATCCGTCTTTCACCAAGTCGCCGTAGCGGCGATTGACCCCATCCGAACTGGCCTGGCTGATGCCATAAGGCGTTCGGTTAATCATGATCGGCAGCGGTTCCCCGTGGCTCTTTGGGGTGAAGATAAGAGTGTGCAGACGCGCTCCGTCGCGCGTCTTGATCATCTCTTCGCGACGGTCGAACGCAACGAGCGTTTCGATAACAGGTTTGTCGCTGACTCTCTTCGCCTGGTTGTCGGCGCCGTTTTGCCGCCAGACGACGCCGGTGACTTTGCCCTGAGCGTCGCGCACAAAAGTCGCCTGCGCTTCGATGACCCGGAGGAAGAATTTCGTTTCGCTTTCGGGAAAGATCTCAATCCGGCCCTGGTTCGTCGGCTGCATGAAATACTTTTCGCCTTCGCGCCAGAAATTGAGCATGAATTCCGGATCGTCCACGAAACTGTATTGACCGGTGTACTGGTCAAAGCGCTTTGGATCGATTTTGATTTCGGTGTGCTGCGGCTGTTGCGCCCACGCCGAACGGGTGAAATTGATTGCGCTGATGGCGGTCAGCAGGCAAAGGGCACTAGTTAATAGAATTGGGAATCGAATTCGCTTCATTACTCATCTCCGATAGGGTTCATTTGGGACCAGTCGGCGAAGCCGACGACATATTGGTAGCCCAGCGCGAGCTGTGGGCAAGGTAACGACAAACGGATCGAGCCCGCGATAGCGGGCGACATGATTCAAAACCAAATGTACCGCTCATCATAGGCAATCTCGGTCCTTTCAAGAAATTCAATGAACTCTTCCTTGAACGATGTCCTTCGATGATGGGCTTCCTGGTTGCGAACATATTTGTTAGTTCCGGGAGAATCAAAGGCTGTCGATCTTTTGTCCTGAAGACAACGTGTGTCAGGAGGTTCGTGAAGGTTCGGCTCATTTTATGTCACCCCTCCGGGGCTCGAATCCTCGACTCTGGCCGCTTACCCACAGCTTGCGCTGTGGGCTACGAGTATGGCCGTCGGCTTCGCCGAATAAGGCGAATCGTCGTGGGTTGGTTCTATTTTGGACATACAGGATCCTTCTCAACCGTCGCGGTGATCAGCGGCACAAGGTTGTATTTCTTCAGAAGATTATTCAACGCGGGCAGCGTCTCGGCATTAATCTTTCGCCAGCGCGCTAGATCATTTTGCAAAGCCATGCATGACGGCCTGACGTTTTCGATGATCGATTTCGCGGGGCGGATGTCGCCGCTCTGAATCATTGTCACGAATCGCGCCACGTCGCGATTGACCGAACCGAATCCCGGAGCGGCGTTCGTGCCATCCTGAAGTTCGCTAAGTTCCCTGTCCACAGCTTGCGCTGCGTCGCTCGTTTCCTTGGCCGCCAGACCTTTCTGGGTAGTGGCCAATGCCGCGCGCAACCTACTCACTTCCATATACGAGCGATAGCTGACATTCATCCATGAATCAATCACCCGCGCGAGGTCGAGTTGGGCTTCCAGATCACCCGGCCCGACGCGTACGCGCGGATCGAGCGTAACCATCAAAGTCTGACGATAAACTCTTCCATCGATTGTCAGCACTACTTCATATTTGCCCGGCACGGCGAGCGGCCCCGGCGGTTGATTGATCGGAGTCTTGCCGGCCACAGCGTGATCGGGCATCGTGTACTCGACGTAATCGAGCGGTCGCCCGCGAAAGCTGTAAGCCAGCGTGTCCGGGTGCGGCCATTCCAAATTCCAGGCAAAGCGATTCAAGCCGGCATTTGTGGAGAGCACATCCGGCGGCGCAAACCAATAGTCGGGAACGTTCCGTGGTCTTGAATCGACCGGCGCCGGCTTATTCGAAAACCGCCTGACAACGTTGCCGCGTTCGTCGTGAATCTCGAGCGTTACTTCGCTCGCGGATGATTTCAAATCATAGTAGATGATCGCACCCTCGGGCGGGTTCTCTCCGGCGGGCGTGTCGGCGGGCAGCGGCGTTTCCGGGTGATTGTCCCAGCGCACGCGCACCGCAACCGCTGGTTTGTACAGGTAATTTCCGACGCGCATCTGATCTCCAAGTTGTCGCAGGGGAGACAGGTCATCCAATATCCAAAGCCCGCGCCCGTATGTTGCCGCGACGAGATCGTTTCCGTGGACGTTGAGATCGCGCACCGAAGTCGTCGGCAGATTCAGTTGCAGCGACTCCCAATAATCCCCGCCGGACCAAGACACATACGCGCCCGTCTCAGTGCCGGCGTAAAGCAATCCCATGCGCGTTTGGTCTTCGCGCACGACGCGAGCGATGCCGGATTCAGGCAGGCCATTGACGATCTTCTGCCAGGTCTTGCCAGCATCATGCGTGCGAAAAATGTAAGGACGCGAGTCACGCGCAGCCGCGATCAAATAAGCCGTCGCCGCGTCGGTAGCCGAGGCTTCGATCAGGGTGACGTTGCTTTGCACGGGCAGATCAACCGGTGTGACGTTGTTCCAGGTTGCGCCGTTGTCTTGCGTAAGCTGCACGAGAGCGGTGCTCGTGCCCACCCAAATTTCGCCAGCTTTCGCGGCTGATGGGGCGATCGTCTGAATGACCCCCTGACTGTTCGGCGACGGAGTCTTTTCGGTGAGATCGGGACTAATCTCAGTCCAGGTCTGCGCGCCGTCACTCGTTTTCAAAACCGACTGCATGCCGAGGTACATCGTTTTTGGATCGCCCGGCGAAAGGACCAAAGGCGTTTCCCACGTGTAACGAAACTTTGGGCCCGGCGCGAACACGGTCGCGATTTGTCCCGTCGCTCGATCCAACCTGAACACCGAACCGTACCAGCCGACGGAGTAAACGAGATTCGCATTCAACGGATCGGGCACGATGTATCCGCTCTCGAACGCGCCGGTCGAAAACCAATCGCGATACGTGATCATGCCAAAGTCGCTGCGCGAAAGTACGGCCACTGAGCCGCTGTCCTGTTGCGCCGCGTACAGGCGATAGGGAAACGTGTTGTCGGTGGTGACGTGATACATCTGCCCGGTCGGTTGCGTGAACCAATCGCTCCACGCGTGACCGCCGTCGAGGCTGACGATCGCTCCCTGATCGGAACCGAGAATCATTCGTTGCGGATCTTCGGGAGCGATCCAAAGCACGTGCTGGTCTTCGCCGCTGGGCGCGCCTTTGAAGGATTCGAAAGTTTTGCCGCCATCGGTCGAACGATACATCGACGTCTGCATCACAAAGACGACATCCGGATTTCGCGGGTCGACATAAACGCGACCAAAGAAAGTATTGCCAAGGATGCGCGGGTCGGTCGTGCTGCGATACCAGCTTGCGCCGCCATCATCAGAGCGAAAGAATCCCGTGTTGATGATCGCGTACACACGCTTGCCTTCGGTCGTCGGCGCAACTGCCAAACCAATTGAGCCGCGACCCGTCGCGGGCAAGCCTGCGCCACGCAGTTGTTGCCACGTCGCGCCTTCGTCAGTCGATTTGAAAATCTGCGAGTCGTTGCCCAGCGCTCGTCGATTGTTCGGATCGATTTGGAGCGAGTACGTCGCCGCAAAGACTGTGTTGCTGTCATCCGGCGCCGCGCACATGTCAACGACGCTGGTGCGATCATCTTTGAAGAGAACCTTTGTCCACGTCTTGCCGCCATTAGTGGTCTTGAAAATGCCCCGGGCCGGACTGGGCGTCGAATAGTCACGCGCGGCCACCAGAACGATGTCAGGGTTGCGAGGGTCGACGATGATCGAAGAAATGTAGCGCGTGTCCTGCAATCCGATTCGGGCCCAGGTAGCTCCGCCGTCATTGGATTTATAGACTCCGTTTCCCTCGGTCTCCTGGCCGGTGCCCACGTAAACGATGTCCGGGTTCGATGGCGCCAGCGCGATCGCGCCAATTGAGGCGACGCGGGCATCGTCAAAGATTGGTTTCCAAACGCGACCGCCATCCGTCGTCTTCCAAACGCCGCCGCCCGGCGTGCCGAAATAGTAAATCGCCGGCTTACCGGGAATGCCGGCGACAGCGGTAACACGACCGCCGCGATGCGGGCCAACCAGACGCCACCGCATCGCAGAGAAAGATTCGGGACTGTATTGCTGAGCGAGAGCGAACGTGGTGATTGTCAGGATAGAGAGCAGAACTAAAAGGAAACGTACAAAGCGATTCATGTGCTGGCCTCCGATGATGGCGCGCAGTTTATCATTCGCAGAGGCGAGGCGGAACGAATTTGGGGCAGTCGACGGTTGCGACCCGACGGGTCGCGAGAAAGTAGCCGGAGGTCGAAACGGAGTGAAGACCTCCGGTATCGAGTGAATGAATGACGGCACCGCGGACGGGTGCCAGATCATCGGGCTAGAAAGGCTTGCACCCCTTCAGGGTGCCCAATGATTTCTCTAACGTTCCGGTGGTCTGCGACCACCGGCTACTATCTGGCAGCCTTCCAGGCTGCAAAGCTGCGCACTGCATGGCAGCCGGGACACACGAACGCCCGCAGCCCTCGGGGGGCCGCGAGCGATCGCGCAGTTTCTTGGGGAGATTGCCAGAGAACCCACCCACTCACGCAGGTGTTACTGACAAGAGTCACCCGCTGACGCAGGTGGTGCTTAACCAGGCGCTAACTACTTGATGACAGCCCAGCCTTTGCCGGCCGCCGCATCCCAGTGCAACGTGAGTTCCTCGGTCTCGATCAAGTTGAGGTCATACCATTCCAGGCTGTTGCCTTCATGGTCCGCGACCTTTAGATCCCAATGGACATGCTTGTCGCGATCGTCGAAGGTGACCTTGACGCTCTCGCCGGCGGGTAGAGTGTCTCTGCCGAGAATGTCCTCTTCCCAGTCATTGGCGCTGACCGGCGAGACGTGGAGGTTATGGATCTCAACGCCCGTCTGGTTGTGCAGAGTAAAGTCCTGTTTGCCCGTTCTGCCCACGCGCGCAAACGCCGTAGCGGTGATGAATATCGCGATCACGCCGAGCGCGAGGGCGAGGTTCAATTTCAAAATAGTTCTCTTCATCGCTTGCAGTAATTCCTTCCTGGCTGATTGATAGTTCGGAAAAGCATCCCAAAGTAACATGCGGCTCGCGGTTGGTCAAACAGATATTTCACCTATGGATTCGCCTACCCGACCTTGCGTTTTCGGGCTGCCGGCTTTGCTTTGACGAGCGTCAGCGCGGCCTTTTTCTTGGTGGCTGTGGCGGCTTTAACCATTGGCTTGCGCGTCGAGGCCTGCAGGCTCTTCTTTAGCGCGGTCATGATGTCCAGGCGCGGCACGTCTTCCATCTTTTCAAACTCCACGACCTTCTTGCCTTTGATCTTCTGGTCAATCAATTTGCGGAGCGCCTCGTGATAGTGATCGACGGTGTCGATGTCGGAAAAGGAAGTGATCATTTGCTCGACCAGGTTCGTGGCGAGCGTAAGTTCTTTCTTGTCGATCTTTTGGGTGCTCTCGATTTCCGGCACGTCCTTCATGCTGCGAATCTCAGCCGGGTAACGAAGCTTCTGCAACACGATGCCGTCTTCGAGCGGCAGCACGGCGACCAGATCCTCGCGATCGCGCAGCACGACTTTCGCCAAGCCCACCTTGCCGGTGTCGCGCAAAACCTGACGCAGCAGCGCGTACGGCTTTTCGGAAACCGCGCCGTCCGGGCCGGCATAGTACGGCGCGTCGAAAAACGTCGTCGGAATTTCAGACGCATCGACAAAGCCCATGATGTCGACAGCCCGGTTGGTTTTGATTTTGACTTTGGCGATCTCTTCCGGTTCGACGATCGCATAGCGATCGGATTCGTACTGATAGCCCTTGGTGATCTCTTCATTGGTGACGACCTGGCCGCACTTCTTGCAGCGCTTGTCATAGCCGATCGGGCCGAAATCTTCGCGGTGCAGTTGATTGAACTGAATTTTCTCGGACGCTTCGACGGCGTTATAGACGCGCACCGGAATCGCAACGAACAAAAAACGTATGTGACCTTTCCAAATCGATCGCATCAGGATCCTCCCTGTAGCGCAAGTTGCTAACTCGCGTTCGCTGGGGGCACGAACCGTGGCGCAAGTTAACAACTTGCGCTACAGACACAAACGCGGGCATCGCGCCCGCATTTTTCCGAGCCTTTCGACTGGCTCGCCCTCGTCTTGAACTCAGCGAGGGGAGGGAATTATGGGCCACTTGGCCCACCAAGTCAAAACATTTAGTTAGCGCAGCAGTTACAGTGTCAGAAGCCCGACGGTGAGGGAGGGCAACCAGCCCTTGCTTGCGCGCGGGTTCTGACACGCGATTGACCGCACCACCGCAACATCCTATTCTTCCGACTCTGAAATTGGTTTCGGTCAACCATGCGCGAATGCCCACGATGTGAAAAATGCTTTGAAGACGACGCCGTCGTCTGTCCCGACGATCAGTCAAAGACAAAACTGACGCTGCCCGGCACCACGCTCTTGAATGAGCGCTATCGTCTGGGGAAGCGTCTCGGCCGCGGGGCGATGGGCCAGGTGTATCTGGCCCGCGATGAAAACCTGGTTACGCGGAAAGTCGCGGTGAAGACCATCCGGCCTGACGTGCTCACTGACGAAGACTTGCAGGAAGGCGAAGCCATCGCGCGGTTTGAGCGCGAGGCACGCACGGCCGCTTCGATTCAGCATCCGAACGTCATTGGCGTCACTGACTTTGGCAAGAGCGATCAAGGCGTCTTCTTTCTGGTGATGGAATACGTCGAGGGTGAATCGCTGTATCAGCTCCTCCGCCGCGAGGGAACGATCTCAGTTCAGCGGACCCTGACGATGTTGCGACAAATCTGTGCCGGCGTCGAAGCCGCGCATGACGAAGGCATCCTGCATCGCGATCTGAAACCGGCCAACGTCTTCATTGTCCAAAAGAAAAAGAAGGATGGCGGCAGCATTGCCGGCGACGATATTGTGAAGGTCGGCGATTTTGGTCTCGCAAAGATCATCAGCCAGAGCTTGTCGGGTATGACTTCGGGGAGCGGGCCGGCGTCGCGCGGAATTCTTGGAACACCCGAATACATGGCGCCGGAACAGATGCAGTCAGGCGTCACGCTCGACGCGCGCGCCGACGTTTACGCCCTGGGCGCGATGGCTTACCACATGCTCGGCGGGCGACCGCCGTTTACCGGCGACATCATGCAAATCTTTGCGCAAAAGCTGACGCAGGAAACACCTGCGCTCAGCACCCTGCGTTCTGATATCCCGTTGACTGTCGAGAAGTCAGTAATGCACGCGCTCGAAAAAGACCCGGACAAACGATCGCCGAGCGTAGTCAACTGGTTTTCGGAATTCGATCAGGCAACCAAAGACGCGTCGCAAACCGAAGACCAGGGCGAATCGCGTCTGGTGGTCATGGCGCCCACGGGCGCGGAAGTCTATGTTGACGACGAACGCCATGGCAGCATCGGACGTTCAGGCCGAGTCATTCTGAAATCAATTCCTCCGGGTCAGCACGTTTTGCGCGTAGCCCACGCCGGCGATGCAGATGACGAGCGCGTGATCGAGATCCGCGCCGACGCCGACGAGCAGATCATCCAGGCGCAGTTCAAGTCCGCGCCTTCCAGCGGTCTGTCACCATCGCAGGGCGGCAGCCTCGGCAGTGTTTCCGGTGTGACGTTACCCACGCCCGGCGTCGTCGCTTGCACAAAGTGCGGGGCGCGCTTTGCGGCGGGCGCGAAATTTTGCGGACGTTGCGGCAACACCGCATTTCAAACTGTCACCGTTGGAACTTCGACCCAGGACCGAATGGCGCCGCAGAGTTTGAGCGGGCCGCAAAGCGGAATGGGTGGGCCGCAAAGTGTGCCTGGCGCCGTGCCGACTAAGATTCGTTGCTCTCGGTGCAACATGGACCAACCTGTGGGAACCAAGTTTTGTGGCCGGTGTGGGGCATCGCTGGGTGGCGCCCAGATCGCCTGGACTGCTCCACGTCCGGTTGAAGTGATCTGCCCCGGTTGTCGCACCAGCTATCCACCGGGTACCAAATTCTGCGGGCGATGTGGGCGCACGTTGTGAAACTAGATCGTGACGGCCCGAATGGGCCGTGAGTTAGTAGCCACGACCGTGAGGTCGTGGTTCAAGTAACCCAACCTTCTCTGTGAGGCCCGAAGGGCCGACACCTCTCTTAAGGAGCAGCTCCCATGGCTGGCAAGCACATAAGCCTTCTCGTCCATTTCATCTGGAGTACCGCGGGACGTGAACCTTGGATCGGCGATGATTGGCGGGATCCGCTTCACTCCTATATCGGCGGCATCACCAGGAACAAGAACGTCAAGTTGCTTGCCGCCGGCGGCATGCACGACCACGTACACTTATACGCGTCGCTGCCCTCGACGATCACGATTGCCGATTTTGTGAACGCTGTGAAATCGAATTCGTCGCGCTGGGTGCACGATAACTTTCCAAACAGAAAAGGATTCGCGTGGCAGGAAGGATATGGTGCGTTCAGCGTAAGTAAGTCTGAGGAGCGGAGGGTGATCGATTACATTTGTAATCAAGCGCAACATCATCAGAAGCAGAGTTTCAAAGATGAGTATCTAAGTTTTCTTGAGAAATATGGGGTTGATTACGACAAGCGATACTTGTGGGACTGAAACAGTGCCGGCCCTGCGGGCCTCGAAGATCAGTCTCAACTCGAACCCACGACCTTACGGTCGCGGCTATTAACTGACGGCCCTTCGGGCCTGACATGCACAAAAACATTTTCCAGAACGAGATTGGACTTGAGTGACCTTTACCTTCTCGTATAAACTCCCCGCTCGACCTTGCAATAGATAATTAGCTACAAAGGCGACCGACTACCCACTCGCTCCCCGACTTGTCGGGGTTCTGTACCGGAAGGAAACGAGGCCAGAAAAATGAAGAGCTGTCCCCAATGCAACCGCACTTACACTGACGATGGTCTGAGCTTTTGTCTCGATGATGGTTCGCCGCTCACGATCGCGGGTGGGCCGCCGCCTTCCGATCCCAGCGCCACCGTGCAGTATCCCCAGTCGCGCGACACTTCGCCGCCGCCGACCATCGCTTACAATCCCGTCCCGTCCACGGCGCCGCCTCCGGCTGCTCCAACCCCGGTGTGGACGCCGATGCCGCCGCCACAAACTCAGAAGCGCAGCGTGTGGCCCTGGCTGCTGGGCGTTGGCGCGGTGCTCTTGCTGATGGGAATCGGAGTGGTCATATTGATTTTCGCGGTCGCGCGCGTCACCACCAACGACAACAACAATAATCGGGTCGCAAACAATTCGAATAACGCGAACTGGAAGGCCAACCGCAACTCAAATAAGAACGACAACACCAACGACAACACGAGTACGACTCCGTCGTCTTTTACCGATGACTTCTCCAGCGCGACCTGGGCCGTCGGAACCTGGGACGATGGCAAAGCCTGGTATCAGGACGAGGAATACCACATGCACGCCATCAGCGGCCGCTTTATCGAGATGTATGCGCCGGACAAGAAGGACTACTACACCAAGGACGCCACCGTCCGCGTCGGACTAAGGAGTATTGACGGCAATCCTCCGGAGACAGGCTATGGCCTGGCCGTGCATGGTGAGAAGAAAGATAACAAACTCGAAGATTACGGCTTCTTGATTTACAACGGGCCGAATCCAAAATACAAAATCGTCCTGCACAAGGGTGGGTCCGAAAGCAATATCGTTGGTTGGACATCGTCAAGCGTGATTCGCACCGGCACCAGTCCGAACCAGATTGAAGTCAGGATTAGCGGAGCCAAGCTCGACCTATACATCAACGGACAATTCATCACCTCGATCACTGATTCCGCGGATTATAAGACCGGGCGCGCTGGGTTCTACACCAGTGACGTGGGTGAAGTGGCCTTTGACGATCTCGAAGTCAGTAAATGACGGTCCGCCGATGCGAGTCACCTTACGAGTTTTGGCCGGCCCTTACACCGGGCGCGAGTTCACTTTCGATCAGCACGACACATTTCTGATCGGGCGCAGCGACAACGCCCACCTCTATCTTCCCGAAGATAAATTTTTTTCGCGTCATCATTGCCTGCTAGAGATTGCCCCGCCGCGTTGCTTTCTGCGCGACCTGGGGTCGACCAACGGCACGTTCGTGAACGGCAAGAAAGTTCCCGAAGCGCATCTGGTTAGCGGCGATCGAATTCAGGGCGGCCAGACGGTGCTCGAAGTCGAAGTGCAGGCCGATAAGTCGGTGCCGGCTGATGGCTCGGAAGCTCCCACAATGACGAATCCGACCGTCGTGATGGTCGAATGCGGAAACTGCGGACGCCGGGAACAGGCCGAAGGTTCGCCGCAGGACGAGCCGATGACTTTCGTTTGCGAAGAGTGTCGCGAAGAACTGAAGCGCCGGCCGGCGCCGGTTCCTGGCTACGAAATGATCAAGATGCTGGGACGTGGCGGCATGGGCTGTGTGATGCTCGCGCGCGACGAAGTATCGGGACTCCAGGTCGCGATCAAGACTCTTCTGCCAGAGGTCGCCGTCACCGGCCAATCGCTGCGTCGCTTCATGCGCGAGATCGACGTGGCCGCGGCGCTTGATCATCCGAACATCGTCCGCTTTATCGCCAAAGGCACCAACAACGGCGCGGTTTATCTGGTCACCGAATTCGTTGACGGGTCAGATGCCGCGCGCCTGGCCGACGCGCAAGGCGGGCGCCTGCCGTACGCTCAGGCGATCAGCATTGTCGCGCAAGCCCTCGATGCGCTCGCGTACGCGCACGCAAAGGGCTACATCCATCGCGACATCAAAGAGTCAAACATTCTGGTCAGCGGTGAAGCGCCGAACTTAATCGCCAAGCTCACAGATTTCGGTTTAGCCAAGAGCTTCACGCAATCGGGCATGAGTGGCATCACGATGGCGGGCGACATGGCCGGCACGTTTGCATACATGCCCCCCGAACAAATCAAAGATTTTCGTAACGTGCGTCCCACCTCAGACATTTACGCCATCGGCATGACCGCGTACAGCCTGCTCGCCGGTGACACGGCGCTCGACCTCGGACCCAACAACGACATCGCTTCCACGGTCAGAGCAATCTTCGAAGGCCCAATCATTCCGCTGCTCCAGCGCGCTCCTGACGTCCCCAGCAAAGTCGCCGAAGTGATCGAACGCGCTCTCGCCAAAGACGCCGCCGACCGCTGGCAATCCGCTGCCGCAATGCGGAACGCGTTGATGCACGCAGGGTGATTAAGAGGTCCGCAGATTACGCAGATTAGAAGAACATAGCAGCCACGAGTAGCCTCGGAAGCCACCGTAACCTAATCTTTGGAATCTGCGTAATCTGCGGATGATTGTTCTGGCGTGGCCTCCAACGCAACCTTGCTCCCTTCCGGCGCATCCGTTAAGATTGCCGAACGACCCGAAGGTCGCGTGTGAACAATTGGGCTCCCCTAACTTTGGCCGTTTAATTCCTGTGAGGTTCTCAGTGAAGAACAGATTCTCGCTGGCGCTGGTAGCGCTGATCATCTCTGCCCTGACACTTCCGGCTTTTGTTCTGGCTCAGCAGAAACAGAATCAATCACCCACGACAGCCGGAACAACTTCAAACGGCAAAACGGGCGCGCCAACTGCGGCGCCGGTGCGCCGGCCGCGCGTGCGTACGCCGAGCAACCCAACCGAAGCCGTGGCTCAGGATTTCAGCGAAGCGTTGGGCGTCATTCAGGAAAACTATATCGACGGCAACAAAATCGAGCTCAACACGGTTTACAAGTCTTCGATCGGCGGCATGCTGCGGTCGCTGGATCCGCATTCGAACTATTTCGATCGTGAAGAGTTCGAAGAGATGATGACCGACCAGCGCAGCGAATACTTTGGCATTGGCGCTTCGATCCTGAATTATACGATTGGCGATTCGGTTGATACTTACATCGCGGCGACGTTCCCCAACGCGCCGGCGATGCGCGGGGGGTTGCGTTTTGGCGATCGCATCGACGCGGTGGACGGTGTTTCTATGCACGGTAAGTCGTCAGCCGAAGTGCGCGACAAGATTCGCGGCCCGCTCGGCTCGCACGTGAAGCTAACCCTTATGCGTGCCAATAGCGGCCAGTCTGAGGTAATCGAAATCGTGCGCGATGCGGTGCCGCAACCATCGGTGCCTGACGCGTACATGATCGGCCCCGGCGTCGGTTACATCGACATGACCCGCGGATTCAACCGCGATACGGCCAAGGGCCTGAAAGAGAAACTCGAGTCTTTGCACGCGAAGGGTATGACTTCACTCGTGCTCGACCTGCGCAACAACCCGGGTGGATTGCTCGATCAGGCTATTCGCGTTGCGGATGTTTTTCTGCCGGCAGGACAACTGATTCTTTCACAGAAGGGCCGCAACGGTCTGAACGATTACGAATACCGCGCGCGCAACACTGATCCTGATAAGACGCCGCTGGTGATTCTGGTGAACGATTACACCGCTTCGGCTTCGGAGATCGTCGCCGGCGCGATGCAGGATCACGACCGCGCGCTGATCGTCGGGCAGACGAGCTTTGGCAAAGGTCTCGTTCAGAGCATCATCAATCTTGAGGGCGGCGCGGGCTTGACGCTGACTTCCGCAAAGTACTACACGCCATCGGGACGCTTGATTCAGCGCGACTATTCGGACGGTGGTTTCTATAGCTACATCTATCGCGGCGGCACGCTCCGCGCGGAAGACCCCAACAAGGGAAAGCCAATCGGGCCGGCCAGCAAGACCGATACCGGCAGACCAGTCTATGGCGGCGGCGGCATCACGCCGGATGAGCCAGTCAAACCAACCCTGCTCTCGAATGTGCAAGGACGGCTGCGCGATCCGATTTTCTTCTTTGCGCGCGATCTCGCGACCGGACGCGTTGCCGGTTTTGACAAGTACAAAGTCGATCGGGCGATCGAATTCGGCCACGTCATCGACCCGGCGGACTTTCCGATCACCCAAGAAGTTTACAAGGCCTTCAGCGAATACGTTGCGAAAGATGCCAACTGGAAATCACTCGTGCCGCAACTCGATCGCAACCGGTCGTTTATCCAGACCCAGTTGCGATTCAGTGTGGCGACGGCGGCCTTTGGCACTGTGGCCGCGCAGCAAGTCCTGGTGCGAGAAGATCCGCAGGTAGCCAAAGCGGTTGAGATTGAGCCGCGCGCGCGCGATCTGGCCCAGGCCGCCAAGCGAGCACGGCTGTCGCAGCCATAGAAATTCGCAAAAACTGAAGAGCGTTTAGGAGGCGGGACTGTCCCGCCTCTTTTTTCTTAGCCGGGAGCGCAGGCATCCTGCCTGCTTTCTTTCCGCTAAGCAAAATGCAGACAAGGATGTCTGCGCTCCCGGCACAGGATCGCATGTTGCGACGATAGGACACAGTCTTGCGGCTAAAACTCAAAGATGTTAAAGTGGTCAGGCATGAGCAACAAAACTGGAATCAATACCGCTGAACTGGGCACGGCAGTTCGTCGTCGGCGTGAACAGCACGGCCTGAGCCTGCGTGATGTCGCCGACGAAACGGGTGTCTCTGCTTCGACGTTATCGCGAATTGAAAACGGCACAGGCAAACCCGACGCGGATAACATCGCCCGCCTGGCGGCCTGGCTGGACATGCCGATTGAACGCGTGATGCACAGCGGTCATCGTGCGGCTTCCGATCCGAAGCCGGTGGTTTACTATCCTCACGAATCCACGCCTGAGATTGTCGAGGCGCATTTGCGCGCTGATCGTCAACTGAGTCCAGAGACGGCGAAGGCTTTGTCTGAGCTGTTCCGAGTTGCTTACGCGCAGTTCAGTCACGCGCCGACGGCGAAGTCGCGCAAGCGGTAATGACAAAGGCTGAAGGGCAAGCAGCTTTGAGAGGCCAACCGCGAAGCGGTTGACGCAGCGAAGCCCAGGGTTGCCGCTTCGGCTACCCTGGGATCGGGCCGAGCAAGGTATCGCAACCCTGACAGGGTTGCGGTCAATCACGAACCTGGTTTACCCAACGTAGCCTTCGGCAACGTTGGGCTGGAGGTCAAAACCGCTTCGCGGTTCTGAGTTTCAGTTTTCATGCTGCCAAGGCGTTACGTGCGCTCTGCTATAATCAGCGAGTGCAAAACCCTCTGCTACCTCCCACAGAAAAGCGAAAACAATTTGAGTTGCGCGCGCTCGGCTTGCGCGACTTTGCCGGTATCACGAACGAACAGGCGCTCGATCCGTTCGCGCTGGCCGGCTTTGCAAAATTAATGGTCGTTGATTTCGACCGCATCCAGGGTCTCTCGCCTGAGTCGCGCGCGCATCTGCTCGGTGACGCCGCGGATGAATGGTCCGGGGGCGCTTGTTCGCGACCGCTGCCGAACGGTTGGCGCATCGTGATCCTGAATCCGGCGCATGGCTCAGCTCGGAATCGCGCTACCCTTATGGAAGAGGTCGCGCACGTCTTTCTCGGCCACACGCCGAATCGCCTGGCCGCCGTTGGCAGAAACCCGACCGCGGGGTCCCCGGCCGGGCAGCCCGGCTGGGGTGGGGCGGTAAGGGAGGGTGCAGCAACTAACAAAGTACTCGCGCGCGATTACAACCACTCAGATGAAGAAGCGGCCTATGCGATTGGCGCGGCGGCGCTCGTGCCATACGCAGCGTTGCGCCGGATGGTCATTGAAGGAAGAAGTGGAACTGAAATCGCGCGGCGCTTTGGCGTCAGCCGCCAGCTCACGGAATACCGAATCAAAGTCACCCATCTCTGGGCACAATACAAACGCGACTTCGGCCTCGCGCGCTGAGCACGTATAATCAAAACCTTGAGACCGTTCTTAGCGCGCTCACGTAACTAGAATGCCGGAAACAATGCAACAAGCAGCGGGCTTATCAACGATTGACAAGCTGCGCATGCTGCTGGACATCACCAAGACGATCAGCCGTTCGCTCGATCTCAAAGAGGTGCTCAACCTCGTGATGGATACGCTCGACTCACTGATCCCATACGACGCGGCCGGGATCTATCTGGTGAAATGTTCGCGCCCGCTGGGCGAGTGGGAAGACGGAATCGACGAGACTTGTGTCTTTCACACTGAAGCCGTGCGCGGCTATGACATTGCGGATTTGCAGGAGCTGCGTTTGAAAACGGGCGAGGGATTAATCGGCCACGTCGCGCTGCGGGGCAAGCCGTTCATCGCCGCCGATGTCAGTAAAGAGCCGCGCTACATCAACGCGCGCGCGCGCACGCGCTCAGAGATGATTGCCCCAATCATTTCCAACAATCAGGTGATCGGCGTGTTCGATCTGGAGAGCGATGACCTCAACGCCTACACGAACGACGATCTCGAAATCCTGATGCTGCTGTCTTCGCAGGTCGCCATCATCATTGAGAAGGTGATGCTCCACGACAGCCTGATCGAAAAACAGCGGCTCGAAGCACAGCTCGAAGTGGCGCGCCAGGTGCAGCTTGAATTGCTGCCGCCGCGCGATCCGGAACTCGCAGGCTTCGATATCAGCGCTTACAACTTTCCGACCGAAGAAGTCTCGGGCGATTACTACGATTGGGTGCGCATCTATGACGATCAGATCGGGATCGTGATCGCCGACGTGTCGGGCAAGGGCGTGCCGGCCGCGCTGTTGATGGCTTTTCTGCGCGCCAGTTTGCGCGCGGCGACACACATCGGTTACGCGCCGCACATCTCGATGACCAAAGTTAACTACCTGCTCTGGGAATCGATCGAACGGAACCAGTTTGTCACGGCCTTTTACGGAGTTCTGGACGCGATGAATCGGACGCTCGCTTACTCGAACGCCGGTCACAATCCGCCGCTCCTGATTGACGCGGAAGGCAGAACGCATTTCGAAGAGCGGGGCGGCGTGCCTTTGGGAATGTTTCGCGACTCGCGTTATTACGAATATTACGTGACCATCGAGCCGGGCCAGATGCTGGTGCTCTACACCGACGGCGTCACTGAAGCGATGAATGCGAACGATGAAGAATATGGACGCGACCGCTTGGTGGATGCCGTCAAGCGAGGTCGTCACCTAAGCGCGCGCGAACTGATCGCATTTGTTCATCGCGATGTCATTGATTGGACTGAGGGGCGCGGGGCGCACGATGACGTAACGTTTTTCATCATCAAGGCGCTTTGAGGGCTACGATCGCAAGCGACGATCTAACTAACTTCACCGGATAATCCGAAAAAATTCCTATGAGTGCTATTCAAGAACCGCCGGTACAAACAACGACTGTGCCGGGCGCGTTGAACCTGGCGAAGGTCCTGCAACAGATGCTGGCCGTTTCCGACAAGGTGAGCGATTTGATTTTTTCACCCGGCCGCCCACCGCAAGTCGAATTGGTCGGCAAGCTGCAGCCCGTGTCGATCCCGGGGTTGGAAAAACTCTCGCCGGCGCAAACTACCGGCATTGCCAAGCTGATTATCGGCGATTACGAGGGAGCAGCGGAGAACCTCGAGAAACTCGGCTCTGCTGATTTGTCGTTTAGCGTGCCCGGACTGAGCCGCTTTCGCGTCAACATCTTCAGACAGCGGGGCACGCACGCGATCGTTATGCGCGTTGTCCCGACGCGACCGCCGCGCTTCGACGACCTAAATCTGCCGGGCCAGTTGCGCGAGGTCGTCGAACTGAAGAACGGCATCGTGCTGGTGACCGGACCGACCGGCAGCGGCAAGAGTTCCACGCTGGCGGCAATCATCGATCTGATCAACGAAACAAAGTTCTATCACGTAGTTACTATCGAAGACCCGATCGAATTTACGCATCAGCACAAGAACTCGACCATCCACCAGCGCGAACTTCATTCAGACACTCCGGATTTTGCTTTGGCTCTGCGGGCAGCGCTGAGACAGGCGCCTAAGGTCATCCTGGTCGGCGAGATGCGCGATCGCGAAACCATGGAGGTTGCGCTAGAGGCCGCGGAAACCGGGCATCTGGTGCTTTCCACTCTGCACACGATTGATGCCGCAAAATCAGTCGAGCGCATCATCGGGGTCTTTCCCAAGAGCGAAGAGCAATCTATTCGCACGCGTCTGGCGCAATCGTTCCGCTATATCGTTTCGCAAAGACTGCTGCCGCGCGCTGATGGGAGCGGCCGCGTCGCCGCGATCGAAATTCTGAAAGCAACGTCGCGGACAAAAGAATACATCGAACGCGGGGAGTCGGAAGGAAGGTCTCTGTTGGACGCAATGGAGCAGGGCGAAACCGAAGGCATGCAAACGTTTGACGGTCAGCTCGAAAAGCTGTTTCGCGCCGGGATAGTTACTAAAGATGAGGCCCTGGCACACGCGTCGAACCGGGGCAATCTGCTGCTGCGTCTGGGCGCGTTCGGTGCTGGCGAGGAGCCGAAACCGAAAGTCGAGCCGGAGGCCAAGCGAGATTCGATGCTGGATATGATCGAGCGGTAGCATAGACTTCAGTCTGTGTTCCCGGCTAAGAATCACTTACCAGGTCTCGAAAAGAGTCTGATGTTTCTGGCAGTACCAACGAATCACTCCCCCCTTTACTTTTTCAGAAAGCAATCTTGCCTGTTGGTCGGACTGTGCCTGGCTCTCGTTGCGCACGCAGCCGTCACAAACAGCGCGGTCTTACAGGCGGAAGCGGCCTTGCGTCTTGAACTTCCCGCTAACGGCAATCTGCGTGTCGAGAATCTGCGCGGCGGTGTGATCGCTGAACTGTGGAGCGAAAACGACGTTTCGATTTCGGCGATTACTGACAGCGGACAAGAGAGCCGTTCGCCCGCAGTGGTGCAGCGAAGCGACAGCCTGCTTTCCCTGCGCGTGCCGCGAGGCGCTGTCGGTGCGCCGCGAATCAATTTGAAGTTGAAGATTCCGGCGCGCGCGCATGTAGCCATCGTTACCGGCGATACGTCGGTCGAAATTCGCGGACTGCCGGCGGCGCTTTTGGTGCAGACGGTTTCGGGCGAGATTCGTCTCGAGCTTTCCCACGATACGAGTGCGGATGTTCTGGCTGACTCAAAGACCGGAACAATCACCTCGTCGTTCTCTTCCGCTGTCGTCGATCGATCGCGTCGTCCCCAATTGCAAGCGCGCCTGGGCGTCGGTGGAAAGAGCGTCAGGCTCTATTCGCAGGCCGGCAACATCGCGCTGGCTACCGCGACCACCGCAGCGTCACCAACCATTTCAACTACCACGCCGACTGAAAGGCGCGAGCCGCTCGGGCCTGCGGAAATCACGAAGCCGGTGCTGCGTCCCGATCTGATTGGCCCTGAGAAGAGTTCGCCGCCCGCCGGAACACCGGCGTCGCAGTCTTCGGGCTCCGACGAAGTTTCTGAAGGCGACATCATTCGGGTCGATACGCAACTGGTCAGCGTCAACGTCAGCGTCGTTGACCGCGGCACGAATCGCGGCGTCAATGACCTGACCAGGGAGAACTTTCGTTTATCAGAAGACAATGTTGCCCAACAGATCGCTCACTTCGATTCGGCGTCAGCGCCCTTTAATCTCGTCTTGCTGGTCGACTTGTCGGGCTCAACGACGAAGGTCGTCGAACTGATCAAGGCGGCGGCCCTTCATTTTGTCGAAGCCGCTCGGCCATTCGATCGCATCGGCGTGATCACATTTGCCGGCGAGCAAGTGGTCATCTCGCCTTTGACGACTGATCACGAAGCGCTGCGCCAACGCATCGCATCGATTGAAAGACCGCAGGGGAGCACGAAGCTTTACGACTCGCTGGCTTTTGCGATGGAAGAAGTTTTCCGCGAAGCGAAGGACTCGCGGCGCAATGCAATTGTGTTGATGAGCGACGGGCTGGACAGCGTCTTGCCGAACGTGACCGGCGAGGGTTCGAAGCTGTCGTACGAAGAAGTGGTCCGGCGCGCGAAAGAGTTTGACGGAGTCGTGTATTCGATCTGGGTGGACACGCAGAGCTACGAACCTTTGAGCCCGCTCGACATTCAGCAGGAGACGTTCGACCTCGCGCATGACCGGCTGAGGGATCTGGCGGATGTCGGGGGAGGGGCCTTCTACGAGTGCGAAGAGTTGAAGGATCTGGCGGGCGCGTATGATCGCGTAGTCGCGGATCTCGGGATGCTTTACACACTCTCCTATCGCCCTTCGAACAAGGTTCGCGATGGTTCGTGGCGCGCGATCCGCGTCAGCGTCAATAAGCCGAACGCCGTCGCCCGCGGCAAGCGCGGATACTTTGCGAAGTAAGCCGTGGACAGTGAGCGGTGGGCAGTAAGCAGTAGGCAGTAGGCAGTGAGCAGTGAGCAGAGAAGAACACTAATCGCTTCCGCGCCTTCCCGACGCACAGTTGGCTGAATTGAAAGACTTCCGAAGCGGTCTTGCAGCGCGATGCTAGTCCTTTTCCGAAAGTTTCGTGGTTGGCGTCAAGATCGGATTCGCCACAACTTGCTGCGGGCTGTGGTTGTTCTGCTTTCTGCTTACTGCCTACTGCTCACTGCCTACTGCCTTCTGCCTTCTGTTCCCGCCCAGACCCCGGAACCAACCGACACCATTCGTATCGACACTGATCTGGTTAATGTTAGCGTCAGCGTCTTTAGCCGCAACAAAGCGCCAATGAATGCGTTGGAGAAAAAGGATTTCGCGGTTTCTGAGGACGGCGCGCCACAGGAGATTACGTTCTTCGCTTCGGCCGAAACGCCTTTCGATTTGGTTCTGTTGCTGGACCTCTCGGGCTCGACTGCCGACAAGCTGAAACTAATTCGCACGTCGTCGAAGCGCTTCGTCGATGCCGCGCGGCCGGGCGACCGGATCGCGGTTGTCACTTTCACGGCGGACGTGCAGGTCGTCTCACTGCTCACTCCGGCTCACGAAGCGCTGAAAACCAGCATCGACCAAATCGCCAAGCCGCAGGGCGGCACAAATTTTTGGGACGCGCTCAGATTTGTCCTCGAGCATATCGTCGGCCAATCGCGCGTCGAAGGCCGCCGCAGCGCGGTCGTGGTGATGACGGACGGCGTCGACAACGCGCTGCCCGGCGTCCCCGGCGATGGTTCAGCCACGACGTTCGCTGAGTTGGTCGAGATCGGCCAGCGCTCAGATGCAATTGTGCTGCCGATCTATCTCGATACTGAGAAGGGAGCAAAGCAACATGGCACCCCGAAGAGTGCTTATGCATTGGCGCGGCAACAGCTGACGGAACTCGCTTCCGAAAGTGGCAATGCCGTCTATCAAGCGCGGAAAGTAAAGGATCTCGACGGAGCGTACGCGCAGGTCATTCGCGACCTCAGCACGGTTTACAGTATCGGCTATCGACCGACGAATCGCGTGCGCGACGGCTCTTGGCGCGCGGTGGCGGTACAACTGATCGGACGTCCCGAGCTGGTTGCCCACGCCCGGCGCGGATACTATGCTAAGTGACAAGCCGTGACCAAGAGGCTTTGAAACCATTTTCCATTTTTCATTTGACATCTTCGATTTGTCCATCTGCGGTCCAGTGCAAATCTCCATTTGAACCTCGCGACTAATGAAACGGAGTATCTCCGATGACCAATGAAGGATATGAAGGATGTCAAATGAAAAATGGAAAATGGTTTGTGCTCGCGGTGCTCTTGGGCGGCCTGCTCCAGTCTGCCGCATGTTCCTCCCGCACTTCCTCTGAAGGCTTGGGCGTCTATCCGAAAGCCATGGGCGCCGCTGACGAAGCTTCCGCGATTCAATCCCTGCGAACCATCGCTACTGCCCAACAACAATTGAAAGCGACTCGGGGCGCGTATGGAGGCTTTGACGCGCTGACTCTGGCCGGATTGCTGGACGCGCGGTTTGCCGGCAGCGGGCCGAATCTCAAAGGTTATCGCTTCACCATGAACGCGACCGACACGGACTTCTCGGTCAACGCCGATCCGCAGACGACGGAAAAGCAGCCGACGACCGGCGTCCGGCACTTCTATCTCGATTCAACCGACAATTCGATCCATGTGAATCCCGCCCAAGCTGCATCAAGGAACGACCCTTTACTTTAAAGCTTCACCGGCCAGTAGTGTCTTAGTCTGGCTTTGCGCGTCTTTGCGGCTTTGCGTCCTTGCGTGAAACACCTCTTTCGCACGCACTGGACACTTCACGCAAAGGTGCAGAGCCGCAAAGTAAGCCGCAAAGTAAGACTACTCACCGACCCGAAACGGCTGGACACTGGGCTGCGCGGGCGTATAATGATTTCACTTTCCCAGGCTACCAGAGGCTTTGACCAGCTTTCGTTCTAGGAGGTTCAAAATGAGAAGCCCATCGGTCATGCTCCGTATATGCGCGGCAATTGTCCTCGCGCTGGGTCTGGCATCAATCAGCACCGCCCAAAACCGCGAAAAACATGTCATCTCGGCCAGGGCTGGCGGCGTCAACTCAGTCAACGGCAGCGTTACAGTCACCCGTGCCGGCAAGTCGCAAGTGCTAACCGCCCAGGATGATTTGACGGCCGGCGATCTGGTAACCACCGAAGCGGCCAGCCAGGTTGAGGTCTTGCTCAATCCCGGCTCTTACCTTCGCGTGGCTGAGAACAGCGTATTCGAACTGGCCGACAATTCACTGGCGAGCCTGCGCGTACGACTTATTAAGGGAAGCGCGATTGTCGAGGCGACCGGGACTGAGGATGCCAAACTAAATATCACCGTTCTCACTCCTCAATTATCTTTCTTGATCGAGCGTCGCGGAGTGTACCGCGTCAATGTGATTCCAGCGGCCTCCACTGAATTGCTCGTGCAAAAAGGATCCGTCGTGCTTGATGGGCAGACCGCGGCAATCAAGAGTGGAACCAAAATCACCTTTGGCAAAGGTTCTTTCGTCACGGCAAAACTTACCAAGAGCGAGCGTGATGAGTTCGACACGTGGAGTAAGAGTCGCGCCGAGACTCTGGCGCGCGCCAATCAAAAACTTTCTATTCGGACACTCAACAGTTATCTTTCCGATTCGAACTGGGACTGGCGATATTCTGCCGGGGGCATGTACGGTCTGTGGGCGTTTAGCCCGTTTGCTCGCTGCTTTACCTTTTTCCCGTTCTATTATGGATGGGGTTCACCATACGGCGTCGGGTATGGTCGCAGCGGTTGGCTGTATTACGATTCCTATTCTCCGTGCTGCAGCGGTCCCACGTTTGATCCTCTGTGTTGTCGAGGCCGCGTTAACCCGCCGATAATCGTCAGCAACTCGCCGTATGGTCCATCAGGCGGTTATGGAGGCTCGTCGGGTGGCGGGGCGGGCAGCGGGTCAGGTGGAGGTTCGTCCGGAGGCGGTTCCGGTGGTTCTTCTGGTGGATCGATTGGGCCTAGCCGGCCTCCGTCTCCGCCGTCGACGGGACCGTCACAAGCGGGACCACGCGATCCGGACTCGGGCAGCCGGTCCATCAACAAAATCAAAGATCCGATTAACTGAAGCGCGGTAGATTAGCGTTCGCGTCTGAACAGTTCGCGAATCTCTTCGTTGACGATCTCGACAACTTCCGACTTTGGCAAGCCTGCCAGGACCAAATGAGTCAGGCCCGCGCGTAGCCGCTTGCGCATCTCAGCGTCGGTCTGTTGGGCACTCCTCCGAGACGAAACAAAAGCTCCGGCTCCGTGCCGGACCTTGAGCAATCCCTCTTTCTGAAGTTCGCGATAGGCGGCCGCAATCGTGTTCAAGTTCACTCCGAGATCGGTCGCCACCTGACGCACCGGCGGCAGCGCCACCCCCTCATCCAATTCGCCTCGGGCAATCAGGGATTTGATCTCGTCGGCTACCTGGCGATAGATGGGTCTGCGATCGGCTTCATCTATGGTTATGTACATAGTCTAGTGTCGCCAGACACTATACACACGCACAAACACCCCGTCAAATTGGGGACTCGGCGGCAGGTGGATCTGCCACTGCCTGATTCTCATTCCGCACGATGGAGATGAGAGATTGAATCCATGATGCCGACACAGTATTGATCAGAGTTTGAGCCTGTGATTTCAGAATGTCTACGACCAGAATCTTCATGAGCGTTACCCGAAAGAACATTGGCTCTCAAGCCGACTTCGGCTGGTATTCTTCAGGCAGGCGGTCATACTCTGGCGGTTCGACGTCTGGCACTTGCTCCAGCGCTTTGAGAAAATCTTCCCGGCTGGCACGCTTGCCCCGAAGTGAGATGTAGCTCTGATTGCTCCAGATCCCTACGGCCTGAGTGACTGCCAGGCTAATGAGCTGCTCAAGAGAAATCTGTTCGCGCTCAGCCAACTCCTCGGCCTGTTTGAGCACCGGTTCAGGAATTTTAGCTTCGATGGTTGTCATGATGTTTCACTCAACTTACCCAGCATTTGGGCTGGTATTATTGCTTCCAGGCCAAAGGCTTCAACGCCTGCGAAGTCGCGCAGGTTATGCGTAACAATATACTGTGCCTTAGCCGCCACGGCCAACTCCAGAATGAAGTCATCATCCGGATCGGAAAGAAACGGCCGCCAGCGAAAACTGATCGCATGTTCCTGGGCATTGGCGCATAGATAGTCCAGCACCGCTTCAATCAAGTCGGGCGACAGCCAAAGTTCCTGCGACTCGCGTCGCGCCACAGCTTCATATTCCAACAACAATGCCGTGGAAAGGTGAATCGTCGATTTTGAAATCCCAGGGAACGTACAGCATGTATTCCCCACGCCAATGGATTTCGTATCGTCGAATGTCATCTCCATGGATTACTGGCTTTATTACTTTGAGGCTGTGTGGATCCTTAGAGCTCAAGGAGTCCCTCGTGAAAGCATCAATTATGAAGGCGTCGTTACAACCCGTCTTGATACCGTAGAAGATTTGCCCTTTCGTGAAGTCACCAAGCCTTGCGCCACTCTTCTCCATCCTTTCGCGTGAACTCACCGATTTCGTGAGAGCCAAGCGTGCTTTTCCGGAGGCAAACTGCGAGGCGGGTACTAACCTTGAGACGGATTCACGTGCTCTCTTAAGCCATCAACATAACACGCCCCTAAGTCTCTTATGATTGCGACAGTTGTCCCTTGATCGCCTCGCGACTTTTGCTGCCAAACGAAAATCGCGGGAAAGGTTGCCGCCTTGAACACCGGTAGCTCGCCAAAATCCACAATAAGATCAAATGCTTGCTTGTCCAATAGTTCCTGGCGGAGTTTTTCGCCGTAACCCGCTCGTAGCCATTTGTTCGACGAAATGAAAACCCCTACTCCGCCCTTTCGTAGCAACTGCGCGGCGCGAGCGTAGAAGTACACATAGAGATCGGCAGTGCCTCCATAAACCTCTGGGAAGACAGGTTTGAGTTTCCCTTCCTCATTATATTCACGGCCTAACAACTCCTGTCGAACATACGGAGGATTGGCAAGCACAACATCAAAGCCGCCGGAGTCGGTGTTTGGTTGCGTCGCTTCGACGAGCGCTGACTTCCTGCTCCACCGCCGTAAATACCTCGTTGTAGCGGCGAAAGAATTCGTCGGTAACCTTCTCGACATCAAATGCGGCTCGCCACTTCTTCAGCCACTCTTCTGAGTTGCTTGTATCGGAAGGAAAGCTGAGGGCAGGCAGGTTGTACTCAGCCAGAGTTCTTAAGTGTGTATCGCCATGATGCCAACCGAACGTGGAAAGAACTGCGCGGTTGGTCTGCGAGCCGCGAAAGTAAGCGAAGTTGAAATTCTTGAAGTCGTCGCTCGTGCAGATGAACAAGAGATCTTCGACCCGCCACTTCTGCATCTCCGACTGATTAGCTGAGGCTCTTTTCTTGGCGACAAGCCCGCGCAAGATCGCACGCAGTGCCGAGATGGAAACGCCTTGTCCGGCAAAATCCAGATAGAAAATGCCCCATGGTTGTCTATCTACCAACGGAACGAGTTGCTTAATTGAGCGAATCTTCGCCGCGCTCTTGGGACCGAGTCCAAACTCAGATGCGCTGTAATCGTAGGTGAGGTCTTCAACGTCCTCTGTGTCGAACTCCCAGTCGAGCACATCACGGAGATATGTAACTAATTGTGGAAAGCTCTTGATCGATCGGAGGCGTTCGAGGTCCGTGTTCATGTTGCGTAAGGTTAGTGGCTATTTGGGTCTTCAACTTTGAGGCCTTCGGCGAGCGCTGCTTCATTGAGTTCGAGGTCGGCGCTTACTAACGTCAGTTCATTCGACTCAACCTGCGAAATAATTCGGCGGGTGTCGAGCGCCGCCGAAAGTTGCACCGCATAGTACGCGCGGAGTCCATATCTCTTCGCCAAACCCTCCGCGTCATCGATAATCCCTTCCGTTACCGCCACGGTGCGAAATTGAGTAGCAAAATCTTCCTCCAAACTGATCGAGGCTTGATCAAATTCGACTATCGCTATGTCGTTCCGGCGGAGCCGACGCGTCAGGGCCGAAATGGTCTCAACCTTGGCCAGCCGAGAAACGTGTATGACGTTGGTCTCGAAGTCCGTGAACGAACGCACCCAGCCAGTTCCCATCTCATCGACATAGAACTTCACGAGGGCACTGCTGTCAAAGAAATAGACCGGCACCTACCTGCGATCCTCAATGATGGTTTCTGAGAGCGGCTTTCCTTTGATTTTGATCGGCGGCGGCCGTTTGCGCGGGCGCTTCACTCTTGGCTTGATCTCGGACACGAGCCCCGCTTCAAACATGGCGCGCTGAATGCGCTGGTCGAGATCGCCGGCTGGTCGAGTTTCAGCGACCAGAGCATCATGGATATCGCTCTGATCCGGTAAATCGTCCAGCCTGCGTTTAACCTCCGCCTGCTGTTGCGGCGGTAAATCCTTTACTGCATTAAGAATTTCTTCAACCGTAGACATCTTCACAACCTCATTGAGATTCAATTGTAACTCCGCATGCCGCGCTAGGAAAGCTCCATCCAGGCTTTTAGGGTTGGCTTCACGCCTTGCGGGGCCTGCACCCTTTTCAGGTAGGTATCCTTGATGTGCTTTTCAATCTTCTTCCGAATTTGGCTGAGCGTTTCTTTTTCGACCGCGCAATGACGCGGCGTTTCGGGCCCGCAGCGAATCAAATCCCAGATCGCGGTCGCATCCTCTGCGATCTTTTCAGTCGCTAGTGTAGTGTCTCATAAATATCTTTACGATATGACTCGCGGGCTGTATGCTGTGGGTCACTATGTGGGATAGCTGTGAAGCACTGGCGATTACCGAAGAGCAACGGGAGGTTTTGCAAACCTGGATCGCTGCTCGTAACAGTCCGCAGAAAGTTGTATTCCGTTCGCGAATCGTGTTGGCAGCAGCCGGCGGCATGTCCAACAATCGGATCGCGCAGGAGTTGAAAACGAGTCGACCCACAGTGATTCTGTGGCGCGACCGTTTCTCGAAAGCAGGCCCGGCGGCGCTGATTGATGATGCTTCGGGTCGTGGTCGCCCCAGGCAGATCCCGGCCGCCAAGGTCAAGAAAATCGTGGAGACTACTCTGCATACGACTCCCAAAGCGGCGACTCATTGGAGTGTGCGGACGATGGCGCAAGTGCACGGCGTCAGTCCAGCCACGGTCCAACGTATTTGGGATGCGAATGGATTGCAACCACATCGCAGCCGGACCTTCAAGCTGTCGAAAGATAAACAGTTCGTCGAAAAGCTTAACGATGTGGTGGGCTTGTACTTGAATCCACCGAATAAAGCGCTGGTGCTGTGTGTGGATGAGAAGAGCCAAATTCAGGCTTTGGAAAGATCTCAGCCAGGGCTGCCTATTAAGAAAGGTCGTTGCGGCACCATGACGCGTGACTATAAACGACACGGCACGACAACTCTCTTTGCCGCTCTCAACGTGCTGGACGGGACAGTGATCGGTGCGTGTATGCCTCGTCATCGACATCAGGAATATCTGAAGTTCCTGCGCAAGCTTGATCGAGAGATCCCCAGCGGCTTGGACTTGCACTTGATATTGGACAATTACAGCACCCATAAGCATGACGACGTCACCGAGTGGCTGGTCCAACATCCGCGCTTTCATATGCATTACACCCCCACCAGTTCTTCCTGGCTTAACCTGGTGGAACGCTGGTTTCGCGAACTCACTCAAAAGCGTCTGCGGCGCGGTAACTTTATTGACCTAAAAGAACTCATCACCGCCATCAAGGAATATCTTGCTCAGAACAACAAACAACCAAAACCGTTCATCTGGACCGCTACCGCACAACAGATCATCGCCAAGGTCTCTCGTTGTAAAGGAATTTCTGAGACACTACACTAGCTTGGTTTCAACCTAACGTGAGGAAGCTGAGTCAGAAAAGTATTGAGACGGCGGGATTATAGCGGCAGCTCATCCGCATAACAACTATCGGACTGAACCACTCCCAAGCCCCATTAAATGAGGGCGGCAGGTCAGTTTCGAGGAGCGAGGGCCTCGGCCAAGCTGAACGCGGATCTTGAAACTGGCTCAACGCCGTTGCCCCGACCTGCGGTGTCGCCGACGAGAAAAAGATTCGGAAAGATCGTGGTCCCGAATTTCGAAGCCATGCGCGCCGGCGTCGAGCGAAGGCCGCCGGCCATCCCCAGCTTGCGCCGTCCGGAAAGAAACGCTGAGCGAGATCAGAAAGAAGATCGATAAGTACATTAAAGATACCTATCTCAAGAAGGTTCAGGCCCTGATCGGGGTGAAACCGACGCTCAAAGCCTGGATTGAGCTTTCCTAGAGTTGGCTGGCGAAGCTAGAATAGATGGCATCTGGAAAAGCTTCGGGAGGAGTTGTGAAAGATGTCCACCGTTGAAGAGATAGTGAATGCAGCAAAGGCCTTGCCCCCGGAAGAGCAGCTAGAGGTCAGGCGGCGCCTTAACACGCTGCCGACCGAGGCTTCCGAAACCGAAGCACGTCCCGATGACAAGCGTCAGGCAGCGATAGATCTCGATCAGCGGGTCCAGCGCGCCTTGTATGAAGCCGGTCTGGTGCGCGAAATCAAACCTCCGATCACCGATCCCACGCCGTATCGCCGCGAACCAATTACGATCAAAGGGAAACCGCTTTCAGAAACTGTGATCGAGGAGCGCCGCTAGCCTCGTGGGCATCTACTCACTCGACACCAGCGCCGTGGTTAAGAGATAGGTCTCGGAAAAGGGCAGCGTCTGGATTAATGCGCTATGCGACCCGGCTTCAGGAAATAGCTTGCACATAGCCAGCATCACAGCCGTTGAGGTCGTCTCCGCGCTAACCCGCCGGCACCGAAAAGGCGATATTGATCAAGCCGGCTTTGATGCGTTGGTGGCTCGCTTTCAATTCGACCTGCGCACGCAGTACCAGGTGGTCGAGATCGGTCCTGCCCTGATTGATGAAGCGATGCGGTTTGCCACGGCTCACGCCCTGCGTGGATACGATGCGGTGCAACTCGCTGCTCTATCGTCGGTTCAAGCGACGTTGAGGAGGAAACAATTACCCCTGTCGACTCTGGTGACGGCTGACCAGGACCTGTTGGCTGCTTCCATCGCCGAAGGCTTCGCAGTCGAAGACCCGAACACTCACTGACACTCTGCAACATGAACACCGACCTCGAACGCTTCAGATCGATAAAGACCTTCGCATCGCTCGTTAAGTAGGCCACGAGGAAGTTCCCCTATCCCCGAATTGTTCACTGGCTGTTATTAGAGAATTGTGGCGTTGCTGAAGAACCCATCGTTAACTGTGACGACGATAGGCTGGACGCTCAGCGCCGAGGAGCGATCCCATCGGCCAGGCTTAATGCCGACCTTGATACCGCCTCGATCCCATTGCGGTGAGTTGCCGTGTCGCCGACGAGAAAGAGATTCGGAAAAATTGTGGTCCCGAATTTCGAAGCCATGCGCGCCGGCGTCGAGCGCAGGCCGCCGACCATCCCCAGCTTGCGCCGAGTCGTCTCGTGAAATGTTCGCGGCGACGCGCTCTCGATTACTTCAACGCTGTCGCCCAGTTCGGGCATCGCCGCGTGCAGGTGTGGCCACAGCCGCTCAAGCGTCGCCTGGTCCTGCTCCTCGTGCGCTGATTCATCCTGATGGAAAGCGAACCAATCAGAAACGTCGGCCGGAGTCCAGACCGTAACGGCGCGCTTGCCTTCAGGAGCACGCGGATCCCATTTGGGTGCGGCGTTGAAGATCAGTCGGACGTCTTCACCCTCGGAAGCGCGCTCTTGCTGTGAGTCACCGCATATCAGTAAATGGTCGGTCGTTAGACTCGCGCCGGTGGACTGATCCATGCCGAGGAAAAGCAGGTAACCGCCGCTGCCCTCAAGAAGCTTGAATTGCGCAGAGATTGTCTTGGGAGTACGGCTCAATCCAACCAGACGTCCATATGTATCCCAGATTGTCAGATTACTGATGATTGCCTTCGTCGCGATTACTCGCTCGCCACTGATTAGATCGACGCCGACCGGAGAGCCATCAGATGCGTAAGCCAAACGCAGGGCCGTAGAATTCAAGCGCAAAGACCCGCCACTGATCTTTATCGACTCTGCCAAACGGTCAGCCAGCGTCTGTGCGCCACCCCGAATCGACCACATCCCGCGCTGCGGCGCCGTCAAGGTGAGCGCGGCAGAGAGGTAAGAGCATCGATCACTTGCGCATAAATCAAAAGTCTCGAGCTGAAGATCGATAAAGCGCCGAAACCGCGGAGACGTATCGCCGAGATGCGCCGCGGCCACGTCTGATGCAAATTCGGGAAGAGGTAGACCAGCAGGGTTCGATTCGAAAAGATCGCTCATCCCAGGCCAACGACTCGCGACCTGATTCGCCTCGCGATAAAACAAGACAGCCGCGTCCGCGCACTCGGGAAAGGCAGCGCGAAGATTCTCTTCAAACTTCTCTTGTGGTTCGGTGACTTCAATCTCTGCGTGGTCTGGCAAACGCACGGCGTAAGCTGGCGAAAGGCGGTGAACTTCCGGAGGGCGAACCGGCAATTCTGAAAAGATGCGCTCGTGAATTCCTCCCGTTTCCCATCCGGTGTAAAGACCGGAAGTCGGTTCGAACGCGTAGCCCTGGAATTCGAAGTTGGCGACGCAGCCACCAACTTGCGACTGCCGTTCGAGCACGCAGACGCTCACGCCGCGCGCCGCAAGCAGGGCGGCGACGGTCAACCCGCCGATGCCGCCCCCGACAACTACGACTTCGTATTCCATTCTTGCTAGCGGAGAAACTCGGGCAGGAAATTGATGAATCCAGAGCCGACCCCGCGATGCTGCCACGAGTCAATCAGCGCGCGCAGATAAGGTTCGAAGACAATGATCAGCGATTGGATTCCATTGAAGACCATGTGGATCACAAAGCACGGAAGCAAGCGGCCCGTCCGCGCGCGAACTACGGTCAAGACCACGCTCAACATAGTTATCGCCGAGATCGCCCCGGCGTTCGGCCAATACTGCACGACGTGAAGACCCGCAAACATCGACGCGACGACGATGACTGCGGACACCGGACCGATTGCCCTTTGGAAAGCAGAGTAGAGCAGACCTCGATAGACGACTTCTTCCACGAGTGGCGCCGTGGCGAACGCCAGGAATGCCGTGATCAGCGCGGCGGCGCGCGAACTTTCAAGGATCCGTTCGAGTTCTGTTTCCTGCCCTCCGAACTTGATGAGGATGACCCAGGCAGCGAGGAAGAGCAGGACCGCCAAGCCGACGCTTTTCCCTAATCCGAAATCGGATTTCCAGCTCCAACCCAGCGACTTCCAAAACGAGAGCTTTCCAATTCTGGTGACCACGGCCCAAGCCAGAAGCAGAGTGAGTCCGTGCACCGGCAACAATCCCGTTATGAAAATGATGATGAGGGTCTTATCGCCCTTTAGGATCTCGCTCGTGAGCTGCACGCCGGGATAGTGAGAGGCAAGATACGGACGCGCCATCAAGAACGGCACGAAGAGCGAGAGCAGCATGCTCGCGGCCCAGGTCAACAACGCCTCCGGTAAGCCCCACGGCGGATTGTCGGGGTCTGGTGCGCTCAAAGTGCGCGACCCATTCGGTGCTGACTCCGAACTTGATTGATGGTGATTCGTTGGCGCCGAAAAGGCGGAATCTTGAGGTGTACTCACGCGATTAGCAGTTTAGCGCAAGCAGCAAGGCCGCGCTATCGCAGACGTGTCAGAACCCGGAGCGGTAGCGATGGGATCATGATGGGTACGCAGTCGTCCCGACTGCTCGTGAATCGGCCGTGCTGAGGTTAAGCAGTCGGGACGACTGCGTACCCAGAGGCTTGTCGCTAACGCTCCCGGTTCAGTAATGGTTCGGATGTTTGATTATCCTGATCGTCAGGAGCTTCGTGTTTCCCGTTGTACCGGTCTAACTTTCGATAGATCGTCTTGCGGCCGATATTCAGCAAACGCGCCGCGCGCGTCTTGTCGCCGGAAGTGTAATCGAGCGTCGCTTCGATCGCCTGCCGCTCGATTTCATCCATCGATGACGGAACGGCAATCTCAAGTTTCGATGATCGGCCTTCGCTGGCAGCCTGGGCGCGCTCTGTGCGGAGCGTTGCTTCTCTTTGCAAGCCGGCTTCGCTGATCGCTGCCGGCAAATCCTCGAGGTCGATCTCACGACCCGAGGCAATAATCACCGCGCGCTCGATCGCGTTCTCTAGTTCGCGCACGTTGCCCGGCCAGTCATAGCTGATCAGGGCTTGGATGGCGGCCTTTGAGATTCCGGAAACGAAACGGCCGGTGCGATTCTTGTAGTACTCGAGGAAGTGAATCACCAGCACGTGAATGTCTTCGCGCCGTTCGCGCAACGGCACGAGGTGAATGGGAAAGACTGACAGGCGATAAAACAGATCGCGACGAAATGTTCCCTGATCGCAGGCTCGATCCAGATCGACGTTTGAGGCCGTGACGACGCGCGTGTCGGCTTTGAGCACTTCGTTGCCGCCCACGCGCGTGAACTCGCCGTCCTGCAACACGCGCAACAGACGAACCTGCGCCGCCAAACTCATCTCACCGACTTCGTCCAGAAACAACGTGCCGCCATGCGCCTCTTCAAAACGTCCGATGCGGCGCGCGCGCGCGTCGGTGAATGATCCCTTCTCATGGCCGAAGAGTTCGGATTCAAGGAGTGTCTCGGGAATTGCGCCGCAGTTGAGTTTTATGTATGGCTTGTCTTCACGTCCCGAATTGAAGTGAATCAAGTTCGCTATCAATTCCTTGCCCGTTCCCGATTCACCTTGAATCAACACCGAAGTCTGCGTATCCGCAACGCTCAGCGCCAGCTGAATCGCGCGCCGAATTGCCGGCGCCTGACCGATGATGCGATCTTCGCCATAACGTTCGTGCAGCGCGCTCTTCAGGCGCATGACTTCGGCCGAAAGGTGATCGCGCTCCAGCGCGGTGCCGATCTGGTCGGCAATTCCCTCGACCAGCGCGACCTCGTGATCTTTGAAACGATCCCGTTGCCCGCTCCAAACCCAACCGATCAATCCAAACGAGTGCCCGGCAATTCGCACCGGGGCCACCAGCGCCGCGCGCCCGCCGAGCGTGGCATTAAAAATTCCGCGCAGCGGGAGCGGCAGATCCGTTTCCAGAAGCTGAAGCGTCTTGCCATCCGACAGCAGTTCAACCATCGCCGGGTATTCCGTGATGTCCATCGACTGACCGTGCGCCTCGATCAATCCGCGCACGTTGTCGATCACCGCGTGCGGCGACGCTTTGAAAGCCGCGAGGCTGATTCGCTTTTCGTCAGCATCCAGCACTCCCAGGGCGCAATAGTCAGCGCCGACCAACGCAAGCGCGCGTTCCAGCACGACGGAACTGACCTCGCCAAAGTCCGATCGCGAGTTGAGAGTGTTGGCAATCTCGAGCAGAGCTTTCGTCGTTTCGGCTTCGCGCTTTTTGTCCGTATAAATCCGCGTGTACTGAAAGCCAATTGCCATCTGCGTGGCGATTGATTCCAGGAATGCAACCTCTTCGTCGAACCATTTGCGCGGCGCGCGCGTGTAGTGCAGTCCAATCATGCCGAGCATGTCTTCGTCCAGAATGACCGGCACCAGAAGCAACGAGCGCGTGCCCATGCTTCTGGCAAAGAAGCGAATCTTGTGGTCCAGCTCGGGTGCCGAAGTGTCGTCGAGCCTGACAATACGTTTGATGTCGACGTGCTGGGACAGGGTCGCCATATCAACCGGAATGCGCGTATCGAGGTTCGACAGAATCTCTTCCGAAGCGCGCCATTCGTGGCTGACGTGCAGCTCGCCTTCCGGCGTCAGCTTGATAACGTCGCACCGATCGACTTCCATCATTCGGCCCAATTCCGAAACGATCATGCGCAGGAAAGAATCCAGATTGATTGAAGTCGGCACTTTCCCGGCCAACCGATCGATGATCGATTCGCGGGCTTCGTGTAGCTTTAGCTTGCGCTCCAGCGACAGCTTCTGCTCTGTTTCGGCGGCGGACTGCATCTGATTAATGGTTAGCGGTAAATCGGTAACTCAGCTTTCGAGGCTAAATTGCTTCAAGTTGCGAGCGATCATAACGAACGAGGGCGTAAGTTGCAAAAACCCTCGAAAGATCTTCGGCTCGGCGTGCCGATTGGCCGTGGGCTGCATCTGAGGATTGCGGTGGTTGTCAGTTGGGAAACGGGTCTCGTATAATCCTTTCAGCTACGCAAAGAAAGTTTCCCCGAAGCCGAGTCACCAATGCCGATTTACGAATTTCGCTGTACTAAGTGCAACGCGCATCTCGAAGTTTTTCAGAAATTGTCGGACAAGCAACCGACGCGTTGTCGAAAATGCAAGGGCCGTTTAGAGAAGCTATTTTCGAGGTCGGCGATCCAATTTAAGGGCGCCGGCTGGTACGTCAACGACTATGCGCGCAAAGGAAGCGTGGCCGAAAAAGTCGAGAAGGAACTAGCGGCGCCGGAACCGGCTGCGTCATCTGAACCGGCTTCGTCAACTGAGAAGGCAAAGCCAAAGAAATCTCCCGCCAAGAAAGAGAGCGCCTAAAGCAAGGCCAGTTAATGAGCACGAAGGTCAACACACGCGCCACCGCACACCAGAGCAGAAAGGCTCGCCGCGGTTGGCGCGTTTTTGTTTTCGCGCTGACGCTGGCGACTTTGGTGGGCGCGCTCTTCGCGCAAGCTGGCCGCCGCGCGCACCCTACCAGCGATGCATCGACAACGCTTAATGTCGTCGCCGTACGCTCAAACGGTGCTGCACCTCCGATCACCGCCAAAGACATTTCGCTATTCGATAACGGCGCCCAGCAGACAATCAAAAACTTTTCACCCGACCTCTCACCCGCGCGCATCGTGCTGCTGGTGGACAATTCGTTGACGATCCGCGCCGATGTCGAAAAGCTGGAAGCTGCGACGCAGGAGTTCGCTTACGAAATCTACGACGGCGACAAGCTCTTGATCGTCGGTTACGACAACAGCGCCGAGATCGTTTCCGATTGGACGGACAACGCGAAAAAGATTGAAGGAGAGCTGAAGACTTTTCGCAAGAAAGGCGATCCGCATTTGTTCGACGCCATCTCGGCCGTGGTCGAAGATGCGCTGCGGCCTCTGTCGGCGCAGAAACGCGCGATAGTAGTGGTCAGTGACGGGCTCGATCGCGGCAGCAAAACAAAATTCACCCAGGCGCTGAGCTTGCTCCAGTCTTTGGACATCGCGGTCTATTGCGTGCAGGCGACGGACCGCACCCGCGGCGCGATTCGCCGCGATGTACCCAAACCGCGCCAGGTGATCGACGACCTTGCCGAAGGCACCGGCGGCCGCATTTTCCCGATCGACGATCCGAGCGCGGCAGCGAAAGCAATTTGTGATGAGCTGCGCCGTAACCGCTACGTGCTTTCGTACCTGCCGCAAAGCGTTGTGTACAGCGAAGCGCGACGACTGCTGGTCATCGGCGAGCGTGGCATCGACGCGCGATCGAAGACGATGCAACCGCCGGACTAAGCAAGTCGATCTAATTCTTTTTGCGAGAATAGAGAAAGAATAGCGTCAGGATAATTGCCAGCAGGATAATCTCCCAAAACGCAAAGACACTCTTGTCGAAGCGTCCGACGTCATCGTGCGCGTCCTGGTAAACGATGAACGTGCCGAACGAAATGCCGACCACCAGCCAGATGATTTGTCGCTTGAGATCCCACATAAACCGAGCAAAGGGCAAAGAGCAAAGGGCAAAGAGCAAAGGGTTAAGGGCGAAGAGCAATGAGCATGCGCGGAAGCACGCGCGGTTGTCCCTCGATCTCGGAGCGAACCTCGCCGATGCGAGTTGCGCCCATGCGCCGGTAGAAGCCTTCGGCATTTGGATCGGCAGACAACTCTACGACTCTGGCATTGTGAATCGCCGCGCGTTCTACGATTTGATTGAATAGCGCACGCCCGACTCCCGCCCCCATGTGCGCAGGTCGAATCCACATGTGCTCGAGCTCCGCGAGCGAATCGCTCAAAACCAACGCGCAACAGCCGGCAAACTTTTCGCCGACAATCGCAACGTACATTTCGTTGTTTGCGATGAACTCAGGCGTGATCGTGAGATCTTCTTTCCAATGTTCAATCCAGTTTTCGGGATAGCCCCAATGACGCTTGGCAGCGTGAGCGATTTCGGTGAGCACCTCGGCCTCGTCAGGTAGCGCTCGGCGAATGTGAATGTCCATGTCCGGGTTGAAGTTTAGCACTTTCTCTGTGATTCTCTGTGAGGTCTCTGTGCCTCTGTGGTAAATGCTTTTCGGAGTAATTTTCACCACAGAAACACGGAGGAACACAGAGGTTACACAGAGAAATTCCAAATCGCCAAACATGGAACGCATAGTCTTTCTCGAACGCAACACGGTCCAGGCCAGTTTTCGCCGGCCCAAATTCGATCACGAATGGATCGAGTACGCCGAGAGTTTTCAGGAGCAAGTCCTGGATCGTCTCAGCGGCGCGACGATTGTGATCAGCAACAAGTTGGCGTTGCGCGCCGCCGATTTAGCTCGCCTGCCCGAACTGAAATTGATTGCCATCGCGGCGACGGGCTTTGATTGTGTCGATCTGGATTACTGCCGAGCGCACGATATCGCAGTCTGCAACGTGCGCGGCTACGCCGCGAATTCAGTTTCCGAACACGTGCTGATGTTGATGCTGGCGCTGCGGCGTAATCTGCTCGCCTATCGCGAAGACGTGCAGCAGGGCAGGTGGCAACAGTCGAAACAGTTCTGCCTCTACGCTCACCCGCTTCACGATTTGCGCGGCAGCACGTTGGGTGTCATTGGCTTTGGCGCGATCGGACGGAGTGTGGCCCGACTCGCGGAGTCAATCGGAATGCGTGTGTTGATTGCGGAGCGCAGGCACGCCACGACAATTCGCGACGGTCGCACGCCGTTCGATCAGGCGCTAAGAGAGAGCGACGTCGTGACTCTGCATTGCCCCTTGACCGATGAAAACCGAGACCTGTTTGGAAACGCTGAGTTCCAGTTAATGAAACGCAACTCGCTGCTAATTAACACCGCCCGCGGCGGCCTCGTCGAAGAGAAGGCTTTGATTGAAGCGTTGCAGGCAGGCTTGATTGCCGGCGCTGCGGTTGATGCGCTGCGTGAAGAGCCACCGCGCGAGGGCAATGCTTTGCTTGATCCAAACTTGCCGAACCTTATCGTGACGCCGCACGTCGCGTGGGCCAGCGACGAAGCGATGCAGACACTCGCCGATCAAGTGATCGACAACCTCGAAGCGTTTGCGCGCGGCGAGCCGCGCAACCTATTGAATTGAAAAACACTATTGTTTAGAGGCGGCACTTGTGCCGCCCGAGTCCCCCGCACAAGTGCGGGCTCTAAACGCTCCAAACGCCCGCCGCACAAGTGCGGCGTCTAAACGGGCGTCTAAACGGACGGGCGACGTCTAAACTAAGAAAGGAATCTCAAAAAGAATCCGAGAAGGGAATTACTCCGGTGCAGCGTCGCTGGTACTCGGCTGATTCTCGTCGTGATGCTCGGTGGTGTAGAGATTCAGGATCTCGCGGCCCTGACGCGAACGCGGATCGATCGTGCGTAGGTGCTTGCGGCCCTGCATTTCCCAAATTGCCGTGACGACTCCGTCTTTTTCGACTGCGTGATAAGTGATGTCTTCCGCAGGGGCCGGTTGACTCGCACTTTCGGCACTTGCCTGTAGTGCGGTTTCAGGTTCGGACATAAAACTTTCGACTTGCTCCTCTGACTGTATTTGAAGTGGCGCGAAGGATTCTGGCACAGCGACGAAGCGGATGTCTAGCTTGGCAGTAGCCCGCGCGTCAGCAAGGGCGTGCATTGCGCCCTCCCTTACGGTCGGGCTACTGCCCCAACGCGCGCTCAACCGCGCGCCTCGCAGACACCACTCCCCAGCCCTGGCGATCGACTTCGATTTCCGGAACGCGCTCGGCCGTGTCGATCAGGATGCGTTTGATCTGCGTTGGTGTCAGGCGCGGATTCGCTTCCAGCAGGCACGCGATGATCGAGCTGACAATCGGTGCGGCGAAGGACGTTCCATCGACATACTTATAATGGGGATTGATTACGTTGCCTTCGCGCAACTTGATCGAGATCAATTGCCGGAGCAAAGGCGCCCGCAGGGTCCGCGCCTCGTCCAAATCCTTGTCCAGACCGGCGTGTTGTTCGATCACTGAGCGCAACTGGTCATCGGAAGTTGCGTCAAGATAGGAATAGAATTCAGCTTCTTCGGCCGTCGGCGTGCTGGGCAGAATCGGCGCGGCCACCCAGATTCCCGGCGCGATCAGCTCGGGCTTTTGCAGACCGTCAATCGTCGGTCCGTACGACGATCGATACATGCCGCGCCGCGCGCGATCCAAGGAGTTCTGATCGTCAAGTCCACCCACCGCTATGCAAGACGGCGCGCTCGCCGGTGGCAGCACCGGATGTCCCGGCACGTGACCCGCGTTTCCTACGGCGCACACCACCGTCAGGCCCGCGCGCGTGCAGCGCTCAACCGTTTGCGACAAGGGATTGGAAAGATAACTTTCTTCAAAGTCGCCGCCGGCCGAAATGTTGACCACGCGAATTTTGTATTCCTCGGCGTGCGCGAGGACCCATTCCAATCCCTTTTGAATCTGATCCTCGCTGATGCGGCCGGTGCGGCCGATCTTTACCAAAACCACGTCGGCATCTGATGCGATGCCGCGATAAAAACCATCCGACAATTCTCCGTTTCCCGCCGCCACGACCGAAGTCATCATGCCATGCCAGCTCGCGACGTCATTGGTTTCCAGCGAAGTCTGATCGCCTTCAGCAGAGAAGATGCTGTGATAAGCGCGAATACGATTGCTCGGGGTCGTCAGATCTGTATGAGCGTAGAATCCAGAATCAAGGAAAGCGATCGTGACGCCGTGTCCGGTGAATCGTTCGTCCGCGTCCATACGCAAAGGCGTCGGCAGGACGAAATCATTCTGTTCAAACACCGTGGCGTGCGATTCAATCTGGCGCTGCGCCCGCCCAAACAATTCCAGGCACCGAGCACAAGCTTCGTCGGTTTCTGCGGAAGCTGCGTTCGAGGAAATGATTTCCTGAAGACTGTCAGGCAGCGTGTGAAGCGGAGTTAGACCGCCATGAGCAAAGCCTTCGCACACGGGGCAAGCAATGCCCGCGTTCGTGAACTCCGTCATGTTCTCGATGAGCGCGTCTTTCATTCTTGCCTAGCTTAGAACGATTTGCTCTTCGGCGAAAACGCGCGGCATGAACGCGAGTTTTTGCAGGTTCAGAATGTGGGCCACAAATATTGGCCGCGCATAGAACGCGCGCGAAGTGCTGCCATGCCCGCGCCCTTTCGTGCGCGCCTGGACCAGTTGTCCCAAATCTCCCGTGACTGAGTCAATCCCGCGCGCACGAATTTGCCCACGAATTGTCTCGTAATCGGCTTTCACCTGATCATGAATCTGGGGATTGTCGAGATCGAATTCGGCCGCCGCGTGCAGGATCGAATGCAACTCCTGCGCACTTTCGTAAACCCGACTAACGACGACAATACTGCGCAGCTTGTCATAAAGGTGGCTGTCTTCAAACCTGCTGGTGAGCACTTCAGATGGCTCGAGCATCGTAATCGCCATCGATTCCTTTACGCGCAGATTCCCGTCAGCGTCTTTTCGCAGGGGCACAACTTTCAACTCCCAATCGCCGAAGTCGGGTGCCTGTCGCGAGTTTTGCGGCAAGCCGAGATAGTGCTCGATGACCAGTCCGGCCCAGCCCTTGTTCTCATGACCATTTTTCCAAACCGGAATGCCGTACTGATCAGCCATCGGCCGCAGATCTTTGCCGGCGAGCAGATTGATACGCCGCACGCCCTCTTTGCGATCAAGTGTTTGGGTGGTGATGAAGAACATTATGGAGCGCACGCATCCTGGGTGCGGACCGCCGACATCCGTGCCGACTCTGTTCTCAGCCGCGTTAGCGGCGAAATATTTATAGCACGGAAGCCTTCATAATGATTGCGCGGAGCGAAATGGTTAGACCATTTCGCTCCGCGCAAAGAACTCTCCTGTACGTCGTTGGTCCTATAAATATTCCGCGCCTACGGCGCTTCGACCCTCTCTGAAACTTACAACCGCGTTCTCGCGCTCTTCAATTCTTCGGCGACCCTCTCCGGCGACGTTCCGCCAATCTGCGACTTCGTTGTCAGCGTGTTTTCGAGCGACAGCGATTCGTACACATCCTGATCGATCAGCGACGAGAATGATTTGAGATCGTCGAGGGAAAGATCGCCGAGCTCAACCCCGCGTTCCATCGCCTGCACGACGATGCGCCCAACGGCTTCATGCGCTTCGCGGAAGGGCATGCTCTTTCGCACCAGATAGTCCACTAGTTCGGTTGCGTTCAGGTATCCATGCGACGCCGCTTCACGCGCGCGTGCTTCGTGCAAGCGGATGTTGCGCAGCACCGTGGCCGTCACCGCGAGACTCGCGTTGACCGTATCAACAGTGTCGAAGACGGCTTCCTTGTCCTCCTGCATGTCCTTGTTGTAAGCGAGCGGCAATCCTTTCATCGTGGCGAGCAGCGCCGCAAGATGGCCGAAGACGCGTCCGGCCTTGCCGCGCACTAACTCCATCGAATCGGGATTCTTTTTTTGCGGCATCAGGCTCGATCCAGTGGCGACCGCATCGCTGAGTTCAAGGAAACCGAATTCGGTTGTCGAGTAAAGAATGATGTCTTCGGCAAGCCTTGAGAGATGCACCATGACGAGGGACGCGGCGCTCGCGAATTCGATGCAGAAATCACGATCGCTGACCGCGTCCAGACTGTTGCGTGAGATTCCTTTGAAACCAAGCGCGCGCGCTACGGCCTCGCGATCGATTGCGTATGAAGTTCCAGCCAGCGCCGCGCAACCAAGCGGTAATACATTGACTCGCTTGCGAGCGTCGGCGAGTCGTTCACGATCGCGCGCCAGCATTTCGAAATATGCGAGACACCAGTGCGAAAACAAGACTGGCTGGGCGCGTTGAAGATGCGTGTATCCAGGAATCGCTGCGTCGGGATGGGCGTCGGCGAGATCAAGCAGAGCTGCTTGCGCACTTCGCAGCGCTAGTGCGGTTCGATCGATTTCGTCGCGCAGCCACAGACGCAGGTCCGTCGCGACCTGATCGTTCCGGCTGCGTCCCGTGTGCAGCTTACGGCCGGTGTCGCCAATCATTTCCACCAGACGCGCCTCGACAAACGAATGCACGTCTTCCGATCTCGGTTCGTCAAAATAACCCGCATCGGCCTGGCCGCGATCGAGAATTTGCTTCAGTGCGGACTTGATCTCATTCGATTCGGCTCCCGTCAATACGCCAGCGCCGGCCAGGCCGTCGCAGTGAGCGATGCTGGCGCGCACATCAACTGCAAACAGTCGGCGATCGAAACCAAAGCTCCGATTGAATTCAGCGAAGCCGCGGTCGGTTTCACCGGAGAACCGTCCACCCCAAAGAGTTTTGTCTGGTGTATCGCCCATGGTTGCCTTGCACAGCTTCGACAAGAGGCGTTTAGAGTACCAACTTTAGTTGGGTTTTCGCATCGATAAAAGCCCAACTGAAGTTGGTACTGTGAACACGTGGAATGCACGCGGCGCCATTTCCTCTTGACGAAACTGCATAACCAAGGCTATTTTATGCAGGTATGCGCAGAAAATGCAACTGATATGCATTAATGCGCGTCTGAAGAAGAGTCCGACAAACTTTTTAGTTTGTCGTGAGTGCTCGGTGGAAGAAAGTCGGGAAGAAGCGGCAGAATGGCGACAAACTTTAAAGTTTGTCGGACATCGCGATGTTGAAACGAGAACGACAAAAGAAACTGCTTGGTCTGATTCGCGCGAAACGGATCGGCACTCAGGAGGCTTTGCGCTCGCATCTTGAGCGCGCGGGCGTCCCGGCCACGCAGTCGAGCCTATCGCGCGACCTTGAGGAGTTGGGTGTCGTAAAGCATCACGGCGCATATGCTCTGCCGCATGCGAACGGCGATTCGGCACGCGGTCTTGTGAGTCTGGATGTCGCCGGCGACGTATTGGTGATCGCCAGGTGTCTGCCGGGCCTCGCTTCCGCAGTAGCCGTCGAGATTGATGACGCAGCGCTTCCCGAGATCGTCGGCACGCTGGCGGGCGAAGATACGATTTTTATCGCGGCGCATGATCAGAAGTCGCAGCGCACCGTGATGAAAAAGATTTGGGAGTTATTTGGGTAGTGTCCGACAAACTTCAGTTTGTCGCTGATTGCCAATCCAGCTCGATTCGATTGAAAACGACAAACTGAAGTTTATCGGACAGTAGTGAGCACCTTGGAAAAATGAGCGATAAGAAAATTAACAAGATCGTCCTGGCTTACTCCGGCGGACTCGACACGTCGGTCATGCTGCGCTGGTTGAAAGAAGAGTACCAGTGCGAAGTCGTCTGCTACTGCGCCGACGTCGGCCAGGGTGCGGAGATGGATGGGCTCGACGAAAAAGCCAAAGCGACCGGCGCGTCGAAACTCTACATCGAAGACCTGCGAGAAGAATTTGTGCGCGACTATGTCTGGACCGCGGTCAAAGCAAACGCGCTCTATGAAGGCGTTTATTTGATGGGCACGTCGCTGGCGCGGCCGGTGATCGCGAAACGGCAAATCGAAATCGCGCGCCGGGAAAACGCTGACGCAGTTGCTCACGGTTCGACCGGCAAGGGAAACGATCAGGTGCGGTTTGAGCTGACTTACTACGCCTTGCAGCCGGACATCAAAGTGATCGCGCCGTGGCGTGATTGGGAATTCAAGGGCCGCACCGATTTGATTGCTTATGCCGAAGCCTACGGAATTCCAGTTAGCGCGACGATCGACAAGCCCTACTCAACCGATCGCAATTTGATGCACGTCTCGTATGAAGGCGGAATTCTCGAAGACCCCTGGGCTGAGCCGCCTGAGAATATTTTTCAAATGACGGTCTCGCCTGAGAAGGCAAAAGCCGAGGCCGAATACGTCGAGATCGGATTCGCACACGGCGAGCCCGTGTCGATTGATGGTGAGCGTTTGGATCCGGTCGCTCTCTTAACAAAGCTGAATGAAATTGGCGGCGCGCACGGCATCGGCCGGGTCGATTTGGTCGAGAACCGTTTCGTCGGGATGAAATCGCGCGGCGTTTACGAGACGCCCGGCGTCACGATTCTGCAAGCAGCGCATCGCGCATTGGAATCAATCACGCTCGATCGTGAAGTCGTGCGTCTGCGCGATTCGCTCAGCGTGAGATTTGCCGAGTGTGTCTATTACGGATTCTGGTTTGCGCCGGAGTTTGAGTTGATGCGCAAGCTGAACGATGAAATGCAGCAGCCGGTAAATGGCGACGTGCGGCTGAAGCTTTATCGCGGCAACGTGATTGTGGTGGGACGGCGTTCACCGAATTCACTCTACGACGAACGGATTGCCACGTTTGAAGCGGACACCGTTTACAACCAGCGCGACGCGGAAGGCTTTATCAAGCTGAACGCGCTGAGGCTGAGACTGCGAGGTGGCCAGTGAGCAGGATCATCGAAGCCGACAAGATCGGGTCGGCGACTTCGCCGCTGAATCTGTCGCGGATGATCGCGGTTATCGATTCGAACGGCGTGCCGCGCGCGGGTGACGTGGTCGCAGTGCGGGTGCTGACGGACAACGCAACTTACAACATGCTGGAACTGCCGACGGGCCGGCTGGCGAAGGTGAATCCAGGCGACGTTCTTCTCGGCGTGCTCGGCCGGCGGCGAGCGCTGAAAGGTTTTGTCGGCGACGTGCCGGCAACTGTGGCGGCCGGCGATGAACTTCATCTCCTGAATCTCGGTGGAGTGATCGGAAGTTGCACTGGACACCACTCCAGCCTCGACGACGCGATCAAAGTCGAAGTCATCGGTCTGGCCTGCGACGATCAAGGTCGCGTGAAGAACATTGCCGATGTGGGTTTGCCTCTGCGACAGACGCTCGGTGCTTCTGCTCCGCTGGTGGTGATCGCCGGCGCGTGCATGAACAGCGGCAAGACCTACGCCGCGACTGAAATCATTCAACAAGCGACGCGCGCGGGTCTGCGGGTGGCCGCGGCGAAGTTGTCTGGAATCGCTTGCCTGCGGGACACTTTGAACATGGCCGATCACGGTGCGATCGCGACGGCCAGCTTTCTGGATTGCGGCTTGCCATCAACCGTGGGTGCAGACGATTTGGCGCCGGTGGCGAAAGCGATCATTGCGCGACTGAACGAAAGCGCGCCCGACCTGATCGTAATAGAACTGGGCGACGGCATTCTCGGTGGTTACTCGGTCGAGTCGGTTTTTGAAGATGCCGAGTTTCGCGAAGCGATGGTCGCGCTGGTTTTTTGTGCTTCGGATTATGTGGGCGCGTGGGGCGGCATCGAGCTGTTTAGCCGCCGCGGACTCAAAGTCGATCTAATTGCCGGCTCGGTCACCGATTCGAAAATGGGAGAGGACTTTATTCAAAATGAATTCGGCGTCCCAGCCGCTAATGCGAGGCGCAATGGAGCGAAGCTGTTCGAGGTAGTCAGAACCGCCTGCGGTAGCGGGCGGGCTAATGTCGCGTGAGGTCCCAATCGTCAAGATTAAAGAATGGCCCGCCCGCTACCGCAGGCGGTTCTGACATGAAACTCAAGATTGCAATCTTTGGCGGCTCGGGTTACGGCGGTTCGGAATTGCTGCGCATTCTGCTGCTGCATCCGAACGCTGAAATCAAGATCGTTACCGCGAACGAGCATGCCGGGAAGGCGGTCAGCGAAGTGCATCGCAACCTTCTCGGCCTGACCGAGCTGAAATTCACGAAGGCGCCAGAGGATCTTGAAAGTCTGGCAGAATTTGATTGTGCATTCTTCGCTTTGCCGCACGGACAGGCAATGGAAATCGCGCCGAAGCTGTCCGCTAGCGTGAAAGTGATCGACCTGTCCGGAGACTTTCGCTTGCGTGATGCAGAGAGTTTCGCGCAACACTACGGCCGCGCCCACACGGCGATGGAGGCGCAGTCGCAGTTTGTTTACGGATTAACGGAAACGAATCGCGAACTGATCAAGACGGCGCGTTTCGTTGCGAATCCTGGATGCTTTGCGACGGCCACTCTGCTTGGTCTGGCGCCGTTGGTGGCCAACAATCTGTTGAGTGGCCGGGTGATCGTGGATGCGAAGACTGGCTCGTCTGGCTCGGGCGCAAAAGCAGCGGCGAATACGCACCATCCACAACGCAGCAACTCGTTTTATGCTTACAAGCCTTTTGTCCATCAACACGTGCCTGAGATTGAACAGGAATTGAAAAGCGTCGGCGATTGGAACAACGAGCTCATGTTCATGACGCACTCGCTGCCAGTCGCGCGCGGCATCTTCGCTTCAATCTATGCGGAAACGAAGAACGAGATTAGCGCGGCCGATGCGCGCGTAGTGTTCGCGGAGTTTTATCGCGACTCATTTTTTGTGCGGCTGGTCGAAGGCAGCCCGGACATTAACTGGGTCAAGACGACGAACTTTTGCGACATTGGTTTCGCCGCGCGCGGGCGGCAACTGGTCGTGTTCACGGCTATCGACAATCTGGTCAAAGGCGCCGCGGGTCAGGCCGTACAGAACATGAATCTGATGTTTGGGCTGGATGAGACGACGGGGTTGATGCTAACGGGCTCGAATCCCTAGAGGGCGGAAGAGCCTTCGAGTTGATGATGAATGACTCAACTGATGAACCTCTCAGGTCAGGAAGGTGGGCTTGCCCCCGCTGATTTGAGAAATAGTAGAGACACTGAAGCGGGGGTAAACCGCCCTTCCTGACCTGAGAGGTCGATTCAGTTAATGGTTTCAATGAAGATGAAAACTGCACAGGTCGATGCAAGGGCGATTGAGGATCAGTTCCAACTCGCGACGTACAAGAAAATGCCCGTCGTCGCGGAGCGCGGCGAAGGTGTCTGGATCTATACGAGCAGCGGCGACCGGTATCTTGATTTGTACGGTGGTCATGCCGTAGCCGCGACGGGCCATTGTCATCCGCACGTGGTCGCGGCTATTCGCGGGCAGTCAGCGAAACTTCTTTTCTATTCCAATCTCGTCTATTCCGAAGCTCGTGCGCGCGCGGCAGAGAAGCTGGTTTCGATCGCGCCGGCGTCGCTCACCAAGGCGTTCTTCTGCAACTCCGGCACCGAAGCCAATGAGAACGCGATGCGGATGGCGCGGATGGCGACCGGACGCGCCAACATCGTCACCTTCAGCGGCGGCTTCCATGGCCGAACCGCCGACGCGATCAGCGCGACGTTCCTGGGCAAGTACCGCGAGATCGGCAAACCAAACGTGCCCGGACACGTGCGCGCAGAATTCGGGGACCTCGAATCCGTGCGCGCCGTGGCGGACGAGTCCGTCGCCGCGATTATGCTCGAGCCGATTCAATCGATGGCGGGAGTTCGGATGGCGGGTGGGGAGTTTTATCGCGCGCTGCGCGAACTGTGCGACGCGCACGGCATCGTTCTGATTTATGACGAAGTGCAAACCGGCATCGGCCGCACCGGTGAATGGTTCTTTGCCGGAAGTAAAACGGGTGACGGAGTTGTTCCCGACATCATCACCTTGGCAAAAGCGCTCGGCAGTGGGATTCCCGTCGGCGCGTGCCTGGTGACAGACGCGATCGCTTCGCACATCAAAGAAAACGACCTGGGCACGACTTTCGGCGGTGGCATGATCGCGATGGCGGCGGTGACAGCGACGCTCGAGGCGATTGAGAACGACGGAATGCTGGCGAACGTTCGCGAAGTTGAAGCCTATTTGCGGGAGCGGCTGAAAGAAGTCGAGCAGGTCGTGAATATCCATGGGCGCGGGTTCCTGCTGGGGCTTGAGTTTGCGGACAAGGCAAAGCCGATCCATGAAGCGTTGCTTGAACGAAAGATCATCACCGGCACATCGAGCGACGCGAAGGTCTTGAGGCTTTTGCCGCCGCTGTGTTTGGGGAAGGATCAGGTTGATCTTTTAATCGAAGAGATGCGTCGTGTCGTAGATTGAGAATTCTCTGTGACCCTCTGTGTGATCTCTGTGCCTCTGTGGTGAACAAAGATCATTTACCACAGAGACACAGAGCGACACAGAGTTCACACAGAGAAGATTCGGATCGCTAAAAGGTGCAAGAGTTTCTAACTACATCTGACTTGAAGGGCGCGGAACTCGATCAATTGATCCAGGCCGCCAACCGGTTCAAACGCGGCGACGATCAATCGAAGCCTTTGGCAGGTCGCTCGGTCGCGCTGGTCTTTTTCAATCCGAGCTTGCGCACTCGCGCATCGATGCAAGTTGGCATCTATGAACTCGGTGGGAACGCCGTCGTGCTGGAGCCGGGCGGGACGAGTTGGACTTTGGAGCATCGCGAAGGCGCGGTGATGGATTCGGACAGGACTGAACACGTCGCCGAGTTTGTGCGAGTGCTTGGCCGTTATTGCGCGGCGATTGGCGTGCGCACTTTCGCGGCGATGAAGGATTGGGAAGAAGAGCGGGCTGATCCGGTTCTGAATGCGTTCGCAGAATATTCCGAAGCTCCGATCATCAATCTCGAATCGGCGATGCATCATCCGTGTCAGGCTCTGGCCGACATGATGACGATTCGAGAGAAGCTGGGCGAAGGTCGGAAGAAAGTCCTGCTGACCTGGGCGTGGCATCCGAAGCCTTTGCCGATGGCTGTGCCAAACAGCTTTGCCTTGGCGTCGGCACAGATGGGGCATGATCTAGTCATCGCTCATCCGCGCGGATACGAATTGGATGATGAGTTAATGAAGTCAACCTTGCAGCACGCGGCAGGAGCGGGCAGCAGTGTTTCCCTAACGAACGACATTGATGAAGCGTTCGCCGGCGCTGAAGCTGTTTATGCAAAGAGTTGGGGCAGCAAGGCTTTCTACGGCACGCCTGAGAAAGACATCGCTGAGCGCGCGCAGTATCGCGGCAAGTGGATCGTTGACGAAGCAAAGATGGCGCGAACGAACTCGGCGATCTTTATGCATTGTCTGCCGGTGCGACGAAATGTGATTGTGACGGATGGCGTGATTAATTCGCAGGCTTCGGTCGTGATCGATGAAGCGGAGAATCGATTGCATATGCAGAAAGCTATCTTGGCAAAGTTGCTGGGATAGCCAGAGAGCGCTAGGACAGGATTCCAGATTACAGATTCAAGATTGCAGATCACAAAGAACAAAGCACGAAGAACGAAGAACGAAGAACGAAGAACAACGCACTATGACTGACACCACTGAAGTTGGCAATCAACTACGACTCGATCTTTTACGCGAGGCGCTGCCCTACATTCAGCGCTTCAAAGGCAAGACGTTCGTCGTGAAGTTCTCGGGCAAGGTCACCGAAGATCATGATCACCTGATCTCCCTGGCTGAAGAGCTGGCGTTGATGCATCAGGTCGGCATTCGGCTCTGCGTGATTCATGGCGGCGGAAAGCAGTTGAGCGAACTCGCCGCGCGGATGGGTGTCGCGCAAACCATTATCGAAGGCCGGCGCGTGACTGATGACGCGACGCTGGAAATGGCCAAGATGATCTTTGCCGGCAAGATCAATACTGACATCCTGGCGGCACTGCGTCATCGCGGAGTTCATGCCGTCGGTCTCTCGGGCGTTGACGGAAACATCATTCACGCAGAGCGCCGCCCGCCGAGAGAGATCATGAATCGCGAAACCGGCATCAGTGAAGAGGTGGATTTTGGCCACGTGGGCGACATCCTGCAGATCGACACCCGTCTGTTGACTGTGTTGCTGAACGAGGGCTACTTGCCGGTGATCTCTTCGCTGGGCGCGGATGCTGAAGGTAAAGTTTTCAACATCAATGCCGACACGATCGCCGCGGAGATCGCGATTCAACTAGAAGCCGAAAAGCTAGTTCTGCTTTCTGATGTTGACGGAATCTATTTACGTGCGGGCGAGCCGGAGACAAAGCTCTCACGTCTGACGGCAGATGAAGCCGAAGCACTCATTGAGGAAGGAACGGCGACTGGCGGCATGATTCCCAAGCTACAAAACATCGTCGACTTGCTGCGCCGGGGCGTGAAGAGCGCCCATATAATCGACGGCACTTCGCGCAACGCTCTGCTGGCTGAAGTGTTCACCGACAAAGGTACGGGCACGATGATCTCGGCGTGAATCCAGAGTTCAAGCTTCAGCTTGCGACGATGCAACCCACAACCTAAAGGTTGAACTCTGAACTTCATCCCAACGGAGACTTCGGCAGGTCCTTGTCGCGATCGAACGGGGGGTTCTCATGCGGAGGCATTTCGAAATCCGGGAAGTCGGTCGCCCACCGCTTCCGATATTCATCGTCAGCAAAGTATTTCATGTGGAGGTGCATATCTTCGTCGCTTCCGCTCCCCAGCAGATCGAGACCGTAAACGTAGCTCGGGTTTTCGGGGAAGAGCACTGCATCTTCACGCAGGCCTTCATCAAAAAGATAAACGTACAACTCACGGTCGCTGAGATGATTCGTGTTGTGAAGATAAGCGCCCAGCGAAGCCATGCGATTGATCACTTCCCAGAGCTTGGCCTTCAACTGAGAGTCATCAAGCCGATCAGGAGGCGGCACCTCCAACCCGGCATTTTCGAGCCATTGGAGCAAGGAAGTGGGCTGGGCGGTCTCGAATGCAAGAATGTGTTTGAGAAACTCTTCTTCCATGTCAGCCGATAACTCTGAATGATCGGAGACCTCACCGCCCATCTCTTCAAGTTTCGACCGCAGCTTCTCGATTCGCTTTTCTTGATCCGGTTCGTCGTCAAAATCGATCATCGTCGGAAATCCCTTCGCGCCGTTATCAATCTTTGCTATCCAACCCTCTCGAACACGACTATCTTCGCGCGAAAATCAAAGGTCAGCAAGTAATCTTTGAAGAAGCCATTCCCGATCGACACTTGATACTTCTTTTTGTCGTGGCCCGTGCCGGCAGACCAGAAAGAAACCGAACGCGCGTCGACTGACAGGCTCCCGATGCGCACTGACTTTAGGGTGCCCGTCTTGCTTTGGAACTCGCCGTTATAGCCCGCGGATACTTCGGCCTTGGCATTCCGAGCATCCTCCTCCAGGCCGAGCATTGTTATTCCTTCGGGAGTGAGAGCGAACGTGTTGCTACCGCCCGTATCCAGGGTGGCGGTCATTTTCTGACCGTTTACAAAAACAGAATCGACGATCACGTTGTTCTCGTAGCGAAAATGGAGCGCGGTTCGGTTGGCGGTGTTAGCTGTATTTTGAATGCCGGCATACGGCGACGCGGTGTAGAAGCGAATCTTTGAGGCTGGGTAATCGATCTGGAAGATGCGATCTTTGAGGAAGCTGTAACCGAGAACGCCGTGAATTGACTTTCCAAATTTAGCTGAAAGTTTTGTTAGATCAATTGCCGCGGCAAATATTTCTTTCGCAGTCACGCTTCCAAGTTCGACGGCCGGAACCTTCGCCGGATAGACAAGGTTGATTTCGGTCCCGCCACCGGTTCCCTGATAGCCTTTTGAGCCCAGCTTCAGTCTAAGCTCCCGCGCCGTCGCCAGATCAATCGCCGATGGATCAGTATCGGTGTCGAAGAGCATGTTGAACGGACCTTTGCCGGCGATCCTGACTTGAACAACTATCTGATTGCGGACGAATTCGAAGGGTACTTCGGCAACTGGCTTGACGTTTGGGCTTGACCGTGCGCGACGACGCCAGGGAAAAGTAACGTCAGACCAAGGGCGAGTGCTAATTCACTAATGATTCTCTTAGGCGTCATATGGAACCCTTACCTGAGCATGTTCTTTGGTCTCACTCCATTTCCGTTCTGTGGGCAACGATATCGTACACCGTTCCGCGAATCCCCGCGCCGTCGTCGCTATCGCCGATCTGGATTTCGCGCTTTGTGCCCAAAGAAACGTCAGCTTTGCCATTGCGTTCCAGCCATCCTGGGGTTTGGCACGGTCATTGCCATTCCCGCCGCGGAGGTTGGCGATGAAAAAAATATTCACCTTAGCAATGACGGTAATGGCGCTGGCGGTGTTAGCAGCACCAACCTTCGCCCAGGGAAGAAGCTGCCGAACAAATGACTCGGGGTATTCGACTCAGCAAAGTTCGCGGCAGTATTACGACAACTCGCAAAGCTATTACGACAATTCGGGATCCTACTATGACAATTCCGGCGTCTTTCGCAATAGAAGTGTCTGGGATCGGCATCGGGACAAGCTGACTGTAGCGGCCGGCACTGCAGGTGGCGCAGTGATTGGCGGATTGATCGGCGGGAAGAAGGGCGCGGTTATCGGAGCGCTCAGCGGATTGGGCGGCTCGGCGCTGTACACGTACAAGCTTCGCAAGCGCGGGTATCGATATTGACCGGCGCGTGAACACATCTCAGGATCGGTCGTCTTCGGATGACCGTGGGTTGAGGCCGGGTTGCGAAGGGGAGAGCGCAATCCGGCCTCGATTACTGTTTACTGATGTCCGATGAACTTTTCAGTTTGTCGTTTCGGGCGGCAGTTCATCGACAAACTAAAGGAAGCTCTGATTAAGTGACTCAGGAAGAGAACGCCCGGGCACTTGAGTCCTATTGGTTTTGAGCCGGGCAGTCCCGTAGGGACGAAATATCTATAGAACAAGATGAGCCAAATGAATTTTTCAGCCCATTTATGGGCTGCAGAAAAGGTGATGTCGCTCC